>WNFL01373976.1_pt1 | contig 553483 bp, 519 predicted proteins | sample 5400361 | NCBI WGS metagenome assembly WNFL01 (sample SAMN13153351, study PRJNA577476) | soil metagenome | isolation source: 40 cm soil on Douglas fir-dominated hillslope | place: USA:California | collected 2013-09-17
TGAGCGGCACGGTCGCAGTCGCGGATTTTTCGAACGCGATTGCAGCCACGTACACAGACACGCTGACATTCACCATCGCTCCCTAAGCGCTTCCAGCCGGCCGGGACGCCAATCGCAAGATGGATCAGTGCGCGCAGAACCTCGGCGCGCACTGATTTTTTCGGAATTGGCAATCAGGACTCATCGGAATAATCGTTGATGCCCCGGATACATCCGGGGCATTTCATTTTTGTCGCAACCCCGGCCAGAGTTTACTAAACTGGATGCCTTCTCCCGGAAAGGCAAGCCCATGAGCAAGCTGCTGGCGCAAGACGAACGGGCCCGCGAGGTCCTCGACTTCTGGTTCGGCGAGGGCGCCGACTACGGCAAAAGCCGCAGGCAGTGGTTCCGCAAGAGCGTGGAGTTCGACGACCAGTGCTACGCGGCATTCGTGGCCGTGTATGAAGCGGCCGCCGCCGACCAGCTTGCGCACTGGCAGCAGCAGGCACAGGATTGCCTGGCCCTGATCGTCGTGCTCGACCAGTTTCCACGCAATATGTTTCGCGGCACCGCCCGCGCCTTCGCCACTGACGAACTGGCGCGCACGGCCACGCATCATGCGCTGGCGCAGGGCTACGACCGTGAAATGCTGCCGGTCGAACGCGAATTTTTGTACCTGCCGCTGGAGCACAGCGAAAACCTGGCCGACCAGGAGCTGTGTTTGCGGCTGATGACAGAACTGTCGGCGTTCGCGGAAACGCGCGATCTGCATATCTGGGCCGAAAAGCATCTGGCCATCGTCAAACGCTTCGGACGTTTTCCGCATCGCAATGCGCAGCTGGGACGCGAGAGCACGGCGGCGGAAATCGAGTTTTTAAAACAGCCCGGATCGCGGTTTTGATCTGTATGGCGATTTGAACCGATGCCGGGCGCGATGCGATAATTAATCGGCATCGCACCCGTGCTTCCCTGATAACTTAACGAATATTCCGCCAAGGAAACCCCATGCAAACCCAGCCCTGGATTTCCATCGCGCAGCGCACACCGGCATCGATGTTCGGCATGGTGCTCGGCCTCGCCGGAATCGGCTCGGCTTGGCGCGTCGCTTCGGTTGCATGGGGCCTACCGGCAGTTGTCGGCGAATTGTGGATGGCGCTTGCCGGCCTGGTGTGGATCGTCCTGACCGTCCTGACGATCGCGAAATGGATCGCCGCCTGGCCCGCCGCGCACGACGAGCTGATGCATCCGATTCAATGCTGCTTCATCGGCCTCGTGCCGGTGTCCGGCATGCTGGTCGCGATCGGCCTGCTGCCGCATGCGCACGATCTTGCCGTGGCGATGATGTTCCTCGGCCTGGCCGGGCATCTGGTGTTTTCGCTATGGCGCACCGGCGAACTGTGGCGTGGCGGCCGCGCGCCGGACACCTCGACGCCGGTGCTGTATTTGCCGGCCGTCGCCGGTAACTTTGTCAGCGCGATTGCGCTCGGCACACTGGGCCATGCCGACTGGGGCATTTATTTTCTCGGCGCCGGCTTGCTCACCTGGCTGGCGTATGAATCGATCATCATCCAGCGCCTGCTGACCGGCAGCGAATTACCGCTGCCGCTGCGGCCCACCCTGGGCATCCAGATCGCGCCGGGTGCGGTGGGTGCGGTGGCGTGGTTGAGCGTCGTGCCGCCGCAATGGGCCTGGGTGGCGCAGCTGATGATCGGCTACGCCGTGTTGCAAATGCTGGTGGTGCTGCGCCTGTCGCGATGGATCGCGCAGCAACCCTTCGGCGCCGGCTACTGGGCGTTTTCGTTCGGCGTCACCGCGCTCGCCACCGCGCCCTTGCGCCTGCTGACGCTGCCAGGCGCAGCCGCCGGCGAATCACCGCTGCGCCTCGTCGCCATGACGACGTTCACCCTCGCCAATATCCTGCTTGCCGTGCTGGTGCTGGGCACGCTGTGGTTGCTGGTACGGGGCCGCCTGTTGCCGCCGGCTTCACCCGCGCCTGCCGCCGCGAAATCCTGAAGGACCGGCGGGACGCAGCGAATTGCAGGCCCCAAAATATCGTGTTTGTCACGCATTGGGAAGTCAGAGCGTTAGAGGGTTGTACAAGTTTTCTCGGAATTCTACCGACGAAATTCGCAGATAACCTGTGAAAGGCCCACGCCTTTCGATGATTACGTGTAGCCATTTGCCAGGCCGGGATCGTCATTCAATTTAATGATGTCGAGCTGGTCAGTTAGCGCCGCCCAGATCAAACGTTAGGCATTCGGGATCCGATGGTAAGAAAAGCATACCTTCAGTCAACCGGAATCTTTTCATAGTTCAACGGCGTTGGATGGAATAAACCTTGTTTGTAATCTTCCATTGCCCGTCGATTTTCAGCAGCACGAAATAGTCGGTGGCATGAAAGATTGGGTAGTCCAGCGTGGCCTTGGCCATCGCCGCGTTGCCGTTCACATCGATGGCGTCAATGGTGCGCATGCGCTTCGCTTCGTCGGCCGCCGGCGTTCCGTTGAACAGCTTGACGTACTCGTCCAGCGTCCACGAGGTGAATTTGCCGTCACGCACACCCTCGATATGTGCGGTCGGCAGAAAGGCCCTGCGCATATGCGAGCCGTCGCCGGTGGCGTGGCCGCGAAAGTAGTGTTCGAGCGTAATGCGAATGAGAGTCTGATCGGCAGATGCACTGTCGGCGGCTTTCTGCTCCTGCGCTGCGACGGGGGCAGGGATAGGGATAACGATGGCGGCGGCGCACAAGACGATGATCGCCGCCAGGGAAGTAAGTTGAAATGTACGGTGCGTGATGTAACCGAGGTTCATTTGCCGTTTCCTCTCGTTGATGGTCAGACTCTGACTGTGCACTGAGCGAGTGGTTCGTGACTCGGAATGAACACCAAAGCCCGGAGTGGAATTTTCCGCCCGGAAAAAGTTGGGCATGCCACGATATTCACGCGGCATCGAGACCGTCATCAACCAAGCGGCCGCACCCCGATCAGCGCGCCGTGCAGGTAAAACGCAAACGCCAGCCACGCCGCAAGCCCGATCGCGATGGCGATGAAATCGCGTGCCACACCGATAGCCGGGTAGCTCAACCCCTGCTGCCGGTCGCGCTGCCGCGCCGCGCGAAACGCCAGCATCGACCACAGCAAAAAACCGCCGAACAACAACACGTCGCCAAGACGGCCGTTCGACAGCAGATGCGCGAACGCCCATAGCTTCACGCTCAGCACCATCGGGTGTTTGAGCCTGGCCTTGATGTTGGTGCCGGGCACATACGCGGCCGCCAGCAGGATGAAGATCGGCAGCGTCAGCATGATGGTGATGTCCCGCGCCCACAACGGCGGCATCCACAAGTCCACCGGCGCCTGCCGCGACAAGCCATAGCCATACACGATCAGCACGAAGCCGGCGAGCGCGACCAGAGAATACGCACCCTTCCACGCATTGGCGCCCATGCCGGCAATGCGGGCGGCGCGCCAATCGTCGGCGAAGACGCGGACCGAGTGAACGCCCAGAAACAGCAGCAAGCCAATGATGAGATAAGCCATATGCGCATTCCGCTGGATGGAGGTGCGTGCATTTTGCCATCAGGCACGACTCCGCTGGCAACCGCCATGGGAAACGGCTGCGGGTTCAATGACATCGTTGTTCCCATGCAACAAGCCGCAAAAACCGGGCGAATGAAAGCCAGCCGAAAGGCTCGATCAATATGATTAAGGCGTTTTGCGCACAAGAGCTGTGAAAAATCAGCCCTGCAGACAGCTGAACCGGGCTCCGTGGGAAGGCCCGTAGATCAAGAAAATCTATTTACCCTCAGAGGAGAAATCAAATGAACAAGAAGGCAATCCGCGCCGCCATGATTGGTTCGTGCGCAGTGCTGGCAATGGGCGCCACCCAGGCGTTTGCCGACACCAATGATGAACTGAAGGCGGAAATCGCCGCACAACGGGCGCGTCTGGAAGCCCTTGAAAAGAAGCTTGAAGCCACGGCGCGCGCCGCGCAGGATGCCCAGGTTCAAGCGCAGCAGGCCAAGGCGCAGCAGGCGCAGGCCCAGCCCTCCGCCTCGGTGCAGGGGCTGACCTTTGCCTCGGGTTCCAGTGCAATTACGCTGTACGGCTTGCTCGATATCACGGCGAGCACCATCGATCACGCCGACGCGGCCGGCCATCGCAAGACCGGTTATCAAACCGCATGGTTCAGCGGCAATCGCTGGGGCATCACCGGCAAGCATGACCTCGGCGTCGGCGGACTGAAGGCCATTTTCAAGCTTGAGAGCGAATATATCCTCAATACCGGCGAAATGGACACCCCAGGCGTGCTATTCAACCGCGACGCATGGCTCGGCTTTGAAAGCGACGATCTCGGCAAGCTGACCTTTGGTCGCCAGAACACCCTGGCCCGCGATTTTTCGCAGAACTATGGCGACACCTACGGCAGCGCCAACGTGACGCTGGATGAAGGCGGATGGACCAATAACAACAACTTCAAGCAGCTGATTTTCTACGCGGCCAGCGCCACCAGCACGCGCTATGACAACGGCGTGGTATGGAAGAAAAAGTTCGGCGACAACTGGGTGGCCGGCCTCGGTTACCAGTTCGGTTCCCCCGCCGTGGTCGGCCAGCCCTGGAAAAACACGTCCGAGGCTGCCGGCCTGGCCTTCAACGGCGGCATGTTCAATATTTCGGGGTATTACGATCAGGCAAACGTGAACGGCTTGAAGCATAAATCCGCGTCGATCGGCGGCAATGTGCAGCTCGACGTCGTGCGCCTCAATGCCGGCTACTTCCATTACACCGCCGATCAGGGCGCGCTGGGCAGCACGGTGGGAGCGCGCAAGGATAATGCGTACACCGTGTCCGCCAAGCTCGCCCCGCAGGGGAAAATGGATTACGAGCTCGGCTACCAGGTGCTGAAGGCGGAAAACGCGGGTTACAGCGGCTCCGGCAACACCCTGACGCCGTTCACCAACACGCTCGGCGTCACCACCGTCGGCACCGGCGACAAGAAGACCGTATACACCTCGATCTTCTATCACTTCGACAAGCAAGCCGAAGTCTACTTCGCGGCCGATCACATGACGCTGACCAATGGCTACAAGCTTGCCGTCACCAATAGCGCCAAGAGCCAAACCGAAGCCGGGATCGGGATGCGATTCAAGTTCTGATTCAAGACACAAGAAATTCGCAGTACTCCTCGGCGAGACCGGATAGTTCCGGCTAATCGGCACGGGTTCGGCCATGGCGCAAGCCATGGCCATTTCTTCTGGATTCCCCGGTGCGCCGGGTATCCATGCATTCACACCATCGGCCGGATCATTTCGCAGCCGATTTCCTTTAAGTCCGACAGGCTGCTAGATTGCGAATGCGCCCGGGAACGGCGCATGCACCGATCCAGGAATGATGATATGCGGCTTCTCCTTGTCGAAGACAATCGGCCACTTTCCGAATGGCTCAAACGTACGCTGCACAATGACCGCTACACGGTCGATTGCGCCTATACCGGCGTGGAAGCGGATCATCTCCTGCTCACCGAGACTTACGATGTGGTCATACTGGACCTTTCGCTGCCACGACTCGATGGACGCGAGGTGTTGCGCCGATTGCGGGCACGCGACAACAAGGTGCCGGTACTGGTGCTCACGGCCAATAATTCCATGGAAGGCCGCGTGCATTCGCTCGACGATGGCGCCGACGACTACATGGCAAAACCCTTCGAGGTCGTCGAACTCGAGGCGCGCATCCGCGCCCTGATGCGCCGCGCCTCCCATCACCCGAACCCGGTGATGCGCTGCGGCGCGCTCAGCTACGACAGCAACTCGCGCATTTTTTCACTGGGCAAGAATGAATTGGTGTTGACGCCGCGGGAACATGCCGTGCTGGAGACCCTGATCACCAAACTGGGAAAGACCGTGAGCAAGACATCGCTCGCGGCAGCGCTGTTTTCGCTTGACGAGCATGTTTCGGAGGAGGCCATTGAAATCTATGTGCACCGGTTGCGAAAAAAACTGGGCGGCAGCGATATTTCCATCATCACGCTGCGCGGCTTGGGTTACCTGCTGAAGCAGCGCGATGACGTGCGGTAGCTCGCAATGACGTTCAGGAGCCTTCGCCGGGAACTGCTGTTCTGGCTGCTGATGCCGCTCGCGGTGGTGGCGGTATTCGACACCTGGATCACCTACCGCAGCGCCAATGCCACCGCGGTACTGACGCAGGAGCGCCTGCTGATGGGCTCGGCGCGCATCATTGCCGAACAGGTCAGCGTTTCCGAGGACGGCATCGTCGTCCAGCTGCCGCCCGCCGCACTCGAGTTGTTCGCCAATGCTGAATACCGTGACCGGGTGTTTTACCGGGTCACAGCTCCGGACGGCAAACTGCTCGCCGGCTACTACGAAATGATGGTGCCGGCCAAGCGGCTGCGGGCCGAGGAATCGCTGTTTTTCGACACCGAGATGCGCAACGAGCCCATCCATGCGGTCGCATTCGCGCAGCCGCTGTTCGGTGCAAACGCGAGCGGCCCGGTGCTGATTGAAGTCGGCCAGACTTTGAAGGCCCGCGATGCCCTGGCCCGCGAAATCTGGCGGCGCGCGGCAGGCGGCCAGCTGCTGGTGCTCGCGATGGTGGCCGGATTTCTCTGGTTCGGATTGCGCCACGGCTTGTCGTCCGTAGTCGCCCTGCGCAACCGCATGTTGCAACGCAAGCTCGGTACGCTGGAACCCCTGAGCGATGAGCGCGTGCCGAGCGAGCTTCAGCCGCTGGTCACCGCGTTGAACGACTATGTTGCACGGCTGGAACGGCATATGTCCGTACACAGCCGCTTTATCGCCGATGCATCGCACCAGCTGCGAACCCCGCTCACCGTGCTCAATACCCAGGTCACCTATGCCCTGCGCACCGATGATCCCAAGTTGAAAGACGAGGCGCTGAAAGGGATTCGCAAGGGCGTACAGAACGGCATGCGCCTGGTCAATCAGCTGCTGGCATTTACCGAAGCAGAAGCCGACAGCGGGCCGCACAAGCAACAGCACGCGACCGATATCGCCAAGGCAGTCCGCGAGGTCTTTGAATCTCTCGCTTTGCTCGCCGAAGCCAGGCAGATCGACCTGGGATTTGAAAACGCCGCGCAGCCCATGCTGGTGTGGGCCAACCAGCATTTGCTGGTCACGCTGATCGGCAACCTGGTCGATAATGCCATTCGCTACATCCCGGTCAGCGGCGTCGTCACCGTCCGCATTGCGCAGAACGCGGGAGGCTTTACCCTGTTGCGCGTCGAGGACAATGGTCCAGGTATTCCGGCAGCCGAACGCGAGCGTGTGTTCGAACGTTTTTACCGGCTGTCCGGCAGCGAGCTTGATGGCTGCGGCCTAGGGCTCGCCATCGTTCGCGAGCTCGCGGATTCCTGCGGGGCCGCTGTCGAACTGTCAACGCCTGCCAGCGGCATGGGGCTGCTGGTGACCGTCCGCTTTCCGCCATTGCCGGCTGCACCCGCCGATCCTCCGGCGGGTTGAGGCAACGGGTTCGCTACCTCAACCGCTACTGGGCTACGTCCGAAAACTGCGGGGGACGCCATTTGAGCAGGACGTTTTCCAGGCGCGTGATGATGAACTCGGCCGCCAGTGCGACCACCGCCAGCACGATCATGGCGGCGAACACACCGGCCGCGTTGAACGCGCCCTGCGCGGTGGCGATCAAGAGGCCGATGCCCTGGCGCGAACCGAGAAATTCCCCGACCACCGCGCCCACAAGGGCAAAACCGAAGCTGACGTGCAGGCTGGCCAGGATCCAGCTCATGGCCGAGGGCAGCACCACGGTGTAAGTCACCTGACGCTGCGAGGCGCCGAGGATGAGCGCATTGGCAATCAGGCTCTTGTCCGCCTCGCGCACGCCCTGGAAGGCGTTGCCGAACACCACAAAAAATACCATCACCACCGCCAGCGCAACCTTGGAGGCCATGCCCAGGCCGAGCGCAATGATGAAAACCGAGCCCAGCACCACGCGCGGGATCGAATTCGCCACCTTGATATAGATGCTGAACACATCGGCCAGCAATTTATTGCGGCCCAGCGCGATGCCGCAGATCACCCCCATGACCGAGCCGATGAGGAAGCCAAGAGTCGTCTCTTCGAGGGTGACCAGCACCTGCTGCCACAATGGCCCCTGCGCGGTTCCTTCCGTTATCCATACCCAAATCTGCATCACCACCTGTGAGGGCATGGAAAAGAAAAATGGATCGATCCAGCCGAGGCGGCCGGCCAGTTCCCAACCGCCGACGGTCACCACCAGGAAAGCGATGCGCAACGCATAAACGAGCTTCCAGCGGCGGCTTATCGCCGCCTGTGCGGCACGCTCGACCTGCCGTATTTCTTCTTCGATGGGTTGCCCCTGGTGAACGAATTGCAGATTAGACACGGGGGCATCCTTTCAATGCGAAACAACTAGATTTGGACTTCATCTTTGAGGTCGCTCCAGATTTGGCGTGAGAGTTCGATGAAGCGCGGCGAGTAGCGTGCTTCGGCCACATCGCGCGGGCGCGGCAAGTCGATGTCGTACACCGTCTTCACCGTCGCCGGCCCCTTGGTCAGCACGAACACCCGGTCGGCCAGGGCAATGGCTTCCTCGATGTCATGGGTCACAAACACCACCGAGGCGCGATTCTCCGACCAGAGATTGAGCAACTCCGCCTGCATCAGCGCGCGCGTCTGTACATCGAGCGCGGAGAACGGCTCGTCCATGAGCAGGATTTCGGGCTCGTTGATGAAGGTCTGCGCCAGCGCCACGCGCTTGCGCATGCCGCCGCTCAACTGGTGCGGGTAATGCGATTCAAACCCGGTCAGTCCGACCCGGCGGATCCAGTCGCGCGCCTTGTCCAATGCAAGTTTTTGCGGCGTACCCCGGTACAGCGGCCCGGCGGCGACATTGTCGAGCACATTGCGCCAGGGAAACACCGCATCAGCCTGGAATACAAAGCCGATGCGCGGGTCGATGCCGGCGACTGCATTGCCGTCGATGCGAACGCTGCCGGCGCTGGCGCTGGCCAGGCCGGTAATCAGACTCAGGGTAGTGGATTTGCCGCAGCCGGTGGGTCCGACCACCGCGCAGAATTCACCGCGGCGCACCGCCATGGAGAAATCGCGCAGTGCCGGAATCACCTTGCCGTCCGGGCTGATGAAGCGCCGGGTGACGTTGACGAGTTCGATCGCCGGGATTGCCGTATCGAACCCCTTCTGCGCCGCCGAAGCCGGCGAATGGTGGACATCAATCATGGAGGTAGTGGTTCAGCAAATTGATCTGCCGGCTACAAAATGTGCGCGGAGCAAAAAACAGCCTGCGCTATTTGGCGGCGCTTACAAATTCGGTTGTGAAGGTTTTCGATAGATCGATCGTCTTGCCCTGCACAATCTTGTCGAAGCCTTGCAAAACCTTCAGCACCGTCGGCGGGCCGGATTTTGGCATCAGTCCGTCGGCGGTAAACATGGTCTTGCTCTGCGCCAGTGCCGACACATACATCGCCTTGTCGCCGGCGTAATAGTCGGGCGGCATCTTCGAGGCGATCTCTTCGGCGCTGTGGGTATTGATGTACTTCAGCGTTTTGACGAAGGCATTCACCAGTTTTTGCGCCTCGTCGCGATGCGCATTGACCCAGGCCGTCGGCATGTACAAACAAGCTGCCGGGTAAAGTCCGCCCAGCCATTTTTCGGTCGATTCGGGGGTGCGCAGATCAACCAGCATTTTTGCGTCGCCGGTATTGAGAAGGCGCGAGATGGTGGGCTCGGTGGTCATGCCGGCATCGATGCGGCTTTGCTTGATGGCGGCAATGAAGGTCGTGCCGGAGCCGACCGGCACCGGGGTGATTTCGCTGGCCTTCACGCCGTTGGCCACCGCCAGGTACTGGGTCAGGAAATTGGTGGAGGAGCCGAGGCCGGTCACGCCCAGGGCGCGGCCCTTGAAGTCCGCCGGCGATTTGATTTCTCCAACCAGCTTGCTTGAAACCAGGATCGCTTCACCCGGCGCCTGGCTGAACTGGACCACGGACATGACCGCCTTGCCCTTGGCTTGCAGGTCGATCGTATGGTCGTAAAAGCCGACCACACCCTGCACCGCGCCGGCCAGCATTTCATTTTCCGCATTCACGCCGGAGGGCTCGCTTTGCAGCTCGACATCGAGCCCCTGCTCTTTGAAATAGCCCAGCTGCTCAGTCAACCTGGCGGGCAGATAAATCTGCTTTTCAATGCCGCCGACCATGATCATGATCTTTTCGGCGGCTTGCGTCGCACAGGAAACGCCCGCAACAATGATCGCCGCGGCAGCGCGGGTCAGAATAATTTTCATGATCACATCCTCCAAGATAATAAGTATTGTTATAAGCCATACATCATCACAGCGAACGGTATGACTGAGTTCATTGTATTGGGCCGAGGCTTTCAGTCTGCTTTCAATAACATCGCGTTACAAGTCCCGCCTGCCAGTGCACCAATATTCGCCAATGACGCGGCTATACTCGTAAGCCGTTCATTCACCATTCACCAATGAGGCACCTTATGATTTACAGATCGAGATTCACTGCCTTGATCGTGGTCGCCATCATTGCCCTGCCCGGCGCCGCGACCGGTGCCGAATATGCCGTCAAAACAAAATTCAAGATTGGCGGCGAAGGCGGCTGGGATTACCTGAGCTATGACACACCCAGAAACCGATTGTTCATTACCCGCGGTACACGGGTACAGGTCGTGGACCCCGACAAGGGAACTGTCGTTGCCGAAATCGCGGATACCCCCGGCGTTCATGGCCTGGCGTTGGCAAATGACCTCGGCAAGGGCTATACCAGCAACGGTCGCGATAATTCAGTGACGGTGTTTGATTTGAAAACGCTGAAGACGCTCGGCAAAATCAGCACGGTCGGCGGCGACAACCCCGATTTCATTGCCTACGACGCTGTCGCCAAGCGCGTCCTCGCATTCAACGGCCGCAGTCATAATGCGAGCGTTATCGATGCCGTCTCCGATACCCTGGTCGCGACCATTCCGCTGCGCGGCAAGCCGGAAGCCGCGGTTGCCGACGGCAAGGGCAGGATGTTTGTCGATATCGAAGACACAAACGAATTGACCGCCATCGACACACGCAAGGCCGCCGTGGCCGACACCTGGCCCCTGGCGGGTTGCGATGAGCCGGCCGGCCTCGCCATCGATGCCCATACACGCCGCCTGTTTGTCGGCTGCCATAACAAGGCCTTGCTGGTTCTCAATGCCGACAGCGGAAAGATCGTCGCCACCCTGCCGATCGGTGAGGGCGTGGACGCAACGATCTTCGATGTTGAAACAAAACAAGTGTTCAGCTCGCAGGGCGATGGCACGCTCAGCATCATCAAGGAAGAGACCGCCGACAGATTCAGCACCCCGCAAACCGTCATCACACAACGCGGCGCACGCACCATGGCGCTTAACCCGAAGAATCACGACATTTACCTGGTGAGCGCCGAATTCGACGAGGCGCCCGCGACACCGGGGCAGCGGCGCCCGCGCCGCACCATGCGGCCGGACTCGTTCACGCTGATTGTGGTGAGCGAAAAACGGTAAAAAGCGCTGAGCCGGGCGCGATACCCACGGATGCCCGCAAAGCAAAGGGCGGGAAGCTTGCTCCCCGCCCTTTGCGTGCCCACTTTTCCTCCTTTTTTTCCTACTGATTTTTCCTACTGACTACTTTGTTTTAACAGCCGCTGCGCCTGTCTAAAACTTGTAGCTCATCCCCAGCGATACTGCCTGCAATTTTCCACCGGTGTAGCAGAACGGCCCGCCGCCCGGGGAATTGGGATCCGGATTGGCCGAGGCAATCTGGCTGCCGTCATGACAATCCGTCGTATTCGCCCGGCCACCGGCGCCGAGGTCGTAGTGCCCGGCGCTATGGTTGACCTGCGTGGCGTACACAAAATACCAGCTGGTCTGGCTGTCGATCGAATGTCGGTACATGCCGGTGTACATATTGCTGGCGTTGTCGGCGCCCGGCGTGGTTTCGATGTTGTGCTCGCCAAGGGAACCCGGCGATTTGTCGGCATGACCCCAGCCGAAATGAATCACGTCGTGGGGCGTGATTTCCTGCGACACCAGCAGCCAGTAGGCCTTGCGCGAACGCTCGTCGAAATAGTGATACGGCAGCTTGCGCTTGAGGTCTTCATACAGCCCGCCGACCGTGGTGCCGGTAGGCAGCTTGTACTGCGCGCCCACCCGATAGCCATATTCATCGCCGAGACCGACGGTGTTGTCGAAGGTGTAATTGGTGCCGTTCGCCGTGAACACCGTGCCATCGGCATCGCTGCTGCGATTGACGTTCTTGTGCATCTCGTAGGCGGCCGACAGGTACAAGGGTCCGCTCTCGAAGGCGCCGCTGACACTGTAGGCGGTGCCGTAGGAGCCGTCATTGCAGCCATAGGGCAATGCGCCGCTGCCGGGCACATTGCCGCCGGCACAGCTCGATTCGCCGATCGCCTGGATGCTGTTGTCCGAAGAGCGGTTCTGGCCAGGCGACCACAGTGCATTGATGGTGAAGCCGGCCATCTTCGGCGATTCATACCAGAGCGCATGATCGAGCCGCGTGCCGAACTCCACACGGTTATCGCCGCCGGTATTGCCGATGATCGCCGAGTAGTCGCCGATCGTCCCGCTGAACGGGTTCAGCCGCGCGGTGGAATTCTTGAGCGGCGCATCCGTCTTGCCGACTTTGACCGCACCCCAATCCCCGGCAAGACCCAGATAGCTGTTGCGTGAGGTCAGCGCTCCCTTGACGGTGGAATCGTTCGAGGAATTATTGTTGGCCGTGCCGGCGGTCGCGGAAATATCCAGTTGTGTTTCCAGCTGGAACACCGCTGCACTGCCATTGCCGAAATCATGCTTGCCGCGCACCCCCAGGTAAGAGATGTTGGTGGAAATCGCCGGCACCCAACCCACCTTGCCCGCCGGTACCGAGGTGCCGTCGTTGGCGATCTTGCCGGCAATGCCCTTGGTGGCATCGTCGACGGATAAATCCAGGTTGCCGTAGAAGTCGATGCCCTTGAGCGCGCTGGCGATGGATGAACCAGCGGATGATCCCGTCGAGGATTTCTCCGCCGCGACCTGCTTCTCGAGTTTCTCCTGCTTCTCGGCCGCCGCCGCTTCCTTGCTGGAAAGCGACTCGACCTTTTTCATCAGCGCTTCAACCTGCTGACGCAACGCCTTGATCTCCGCCTGGGTATCGGTATCGCCCGCGGCGGACGCCATGCCGCTGTAGAAAATGCCGGATGATGCCACTGCCATTGCTACCGCCTGAACCAGCGGCTTTCGAATCTTGTTCATTGACTCCTCCATTGTTTGATTGCTGCTTCAAACAACGCGGGCAATTCCCCTCCTGGCCTGAGGCCTATTTTTTGCGCGCGCAGCCTTGTGCCGCTGCTGCGATTCCTCCGTCGCACCGATGCCGAAAAGAAACCCAGCAGCCGCAACCAATCGAGCCTGCGCGCCATTCCTTACGCCAAATTGACATTTACCGAACGGCGGCTTGATGCAGATCAGGTTTCCGAATGCCGCTGCTTGGCGAGAGCTTAAATGCGGGGGAATTGATTGTGAAACTCCAGCACTGGCGCGGTGTTTGGAGCCTTTTTGGCTGTGAAGGCGCACAGATGCTATGGTTTGATATTTTGCGTTTCAGAAAATCCACTCCCTACGACCCCCTCAGGCTTACTGCAAGAAATCTCCCTTCACGGTTGGAACGGCGGGAAGTAGCGGAGTCGCCGCCTCGATGATCTTCGCCACGAAAGCGTCGGGCGCGGGGTAACGGTCAAGGATACCGCGGAAGACGGGCTGGAAAACCCCCGCCGTGGTCGGAAAGTCCTTTGAGACAGTCCAGCCTGTGACATAGGCGTTGCCGTTGCCGTCCAAGCCGATTTTCCCGCTGTAATCAAAACTGCCGCCGCCGAGGTATGAAGAGTAGACGAGAACCGCACCCGTTGGATGCAGCTTGGTCACGAAGAGATCGGAGCCGCCGCGGTTGACCGGCTGGAAGGCCCCCAGGGTCGTCGGAAAATTGGTGGAGAAAGTGGTCCCGGTGACGTAGGCGTTGTTGGCGGCATCGATGCTGATCCCGGAGGCCACGTCACCGCCGCTGCCGCCGAGATAGGTGGAATACGCGAGCGCCGAACCAGCAGCATTGAGCTTGGCCACAAAGGCGTTCGGGTTGGGAGGTCTGTGCGGATTGAGTGTACCGCCGTAGAGGACCTGGAAGGCTCCGAGTGTCGTCGGGAAATCAGCCGACCTCGTGTACCCTGTGACGTAGGCGTTGCCGCATGCATCCAAGGCAATGCCCGTGCCCTCGTCGAAATCGCTTCCGCCAAGTAACGTCGAATAGATAAGAGTGGAACCGGCGGCATCGAGCTTGGTTACAAAAGCGTCCCAGCCGCCGCCGCCAGCAGGCTGGAAGGAACCCGCCGTAGTTGGGAAAGCGCCGATTTGCGCGGAACCGACCACGTAAGTATTGCCGCTATTGTCCACCGCGATGCCGCGGCCCACGCCCATGCCAAGATAGGTGGAATACACGAGCGCGGAACCGGTTGCATTCAGCTTGGTTACGAAGGCGTTGTCGTAAACGCCTGCGTGAGTCGTCTGGAACGCCCCCGGCGTGACCGGAAAGTCGATCGAGCGTGTGCTGCCGATGATGTAGGCATTGCCGCCAGCATCCAAGGCGATCTGGCTGTTGGAAGCGCTGGCGTCGCCGCTGAGATCGCCGCCGCTGCCGCCGAGATAGGTGGAGTAGACAAGGACGGAGCCGGTCGGATCAAGCTTGGTCACGAAGGCATCCCCGCCGCCGCTGACGGGGCCTGCGAACGTCGTCTGAAATGCTCCCGCAGTCACCGGAAAGTTGTTCGACTGGGTATAACCGGTCACATAAGCGTTGCCGACAGCGTCGACAGCAATACCCGACCCGTACTCATAGTCCGCGCCGCCTAAGTAGGTGGAATAGACGAGGGCGGATCCATCGGGGCTCAGCTTGGTCACGAACACGTCGCCATTGATGTCACCGCCGTAAGTGGTTTGGACTGAACCCCCCGTCACCGGAAAATCGAGCGAGGCGGTCCAGCCCGTCACATAGGCGCTGCCGCTCGCGTCCACGGCAATGCCGGCGCCGTAGTCGCTGCTGCTGCCGCCGAGGTAGGTGGAATAGGAAAGAACCGGGTCGATCACCAGCGGCCGGCTGTGATCGTACGCCGCCACCTGAAAGCCGAATTGGTTTGCCCCTTTGAGTTTGTAGTCGCCCGCAATCTCTTGCCGCTTGCCGTCCGCGAGCTGATAGATGACGGGCCTCTGCAAGCGCACTTCTCCGCCTGGGACATGTAGCACAAGCGCGCCTTGCTCATCGATTTCCAGCCGCCTGGCCCCCTGGAAAACGAGCGCGATGCGTTTTGGATCGGCGCCGGGCGCGAGGACGAAGTCATATTCGAGCTGACGTTGATTGCCGCGGTAGATGAGATCGATGCCGGGGTAAACGCCGAGGTAACGCACCTTGGCATAGGTCGGGACCTTGATCTGCCAATGGGACGGGTCTTTGCCGATGAAATAGTTCACCTTGCCGGGCAGCTCTTCCAGTCCGCTCAAGGGCGGGGCCGGGGTGGCGCCGGCGAGCGCCATGCGCAGGATGAGGGGCGCCGCATTCCGGGCGGGTATCACGCGTCCGGCGGACTGCGCGTTCCCGGCCGGAGCGGTGGCGGCCGGCTTTGCCAGCACGAGCATGGCCTCTTTTGCGGTCAGGAAGAGTCCGTAGCCGGAACCGCGGTAAAGATATTCGACGTCTCTCCCCGCCTGGCCTTGGTTGCGCTCGAAATACAGCGGCAAATTGCCGTAGCTATCACTGATCGCAGTCGCAGCAGCGGGAAAGGTACAACCGGCAATGATGGCCGACGCCAGCCATCTACGAACCGTGGTCGGTGTGAATTTTGGCATGACTATTTTCCTCCAGGACCGAGCGGAAAGGGCAAGCCGCGCAACTACAGGCCTGTCGTAAACACCGGTACGATCATAGGGAAATGTACTAACTATTTATGACGGGGCGCGGAAGCCGGCGGTCCTGTTGCTAGTCCATACGGCATGGCGACCCAGACTCGCGGCCGCCGTCGGGCGGCAAGAACAGATCGCTTCTTGCCAGAACCCGATGCAGATCTATTCCGAGTGCCCTATGCAGCCGAATCAAAAGACGGGGATGTCCTTGATAACGACGACATACTGAATCCGATTCCTGGTAGACATTTGGTGCCTAATCAACAATTTCGACAGCCGTCGCATCGCCCTTGTTCCAGCGAAAACAGATGCGCCACTGGTCGTTGATACGAATGCTGTACTGCCCGCGTCGCGCGCTTTCAAGGCTTCGAGGCGGTTGGCCGGTGGAATACGCAAGTCATCCAGACGCCTTGCGTTGTTGAGCATCCGCAACTTGCGCCGGGCGACAGTCTGAAAGTCATTAAATATTGAAGGTATTGAAGGGGTCAGCGTGACCTCAGGCGCCCCATTCGACTGGCCGGTGTTGTCAACTCGGCCGCTTGGGAATATCCAGGCCGGCAATGACCGCGGGGCGCGCCTTGAATTGCGCAAGTACCCGCTGCACGTTCTTGAATTCATCATAGCCGACCAGATCGCCGGCGCCGTAAAAGCCGACCAGATTGTTTACCCAGGGCAGGGTCGCAATGTCGGCGATGGTGTAGGTATCGCCCATGATCCAGTTACGCCCGTCGAGTCGCTGTTCAAGCACCTTGAGCAAGCGATGCGACTCGGCGACAAAGCGGTCACGTGGCCGCTTGTCCTCGAAATCCTTGCCGGCAAACTTGTGAAAAAAACCGACCTGCCCAAACATCGGGCCGATTCCGCTCATCTGGAACATGAGCCACTGCAGCGTCTCGTAACGGCCCCTCGCGTCCGTGGGCATCAGCTGCCCCGTCTTGTCGGCGAGATAGACCAGGATCGCGCCCGATTCGAACAAGGCCAGCGGCTTGCCATCGGGGCCGTTCGGATCGAGGATCGCCGGAATCTTGTTGTTCGGATTGAGCGAGAGGAATTCCGCCGACAACTGGTCGTTGCTGTCGAAACTGACGCGGTGTACCTCGTAAGGCAGGCCGGTTTCTTCGAGCGCGATGGAGACCTTGACGCCGTTGGGCGTGGGTAGCGAATAAAGTTGAAGGCGCTCAGGGTGCTGCGCGGGCCATTTGGCAGTGATGGGAAATTCGGCGAGGGAGGAATGGTCTGGCATGTTCGGGCCTGGGGAAGTTATGTAATTAATAAATGGGAGCGAGTCTTGCAATGCCGCCTCAAATTGGAATTGCCACATTGCAAGACCTCGACACCATTTTCCTGAAATAAAGATCGTAGGCGCAGCAATTCTGGCAAAGCTGCGGGGTGATGGTAACCATATCGAGTTTAATGGTTGCTCTGACACAACACGCCATGAAACTCCAATATTGGCGCGGTGTTTGGAGCATTTTTTCCTGGAGAGGCGCGCCAATGCTGAAGTTACGATTTCTGTTAGCGCAAAATTGGCTCTGGCTCTAGGCACTCTCTACTTGGAAATAAATCGACCCTTGGTGTTCTACGCATTCATCTGCAACTTTGTCTTCCGCAGATTTCGAGAGTAGGCCCCTTTAATCCTCCGTTATTCGCGACATTTAAAAATAAGCCATGCTTTTCCATTTTCGCCTCTACCCCCACTGATAATGCGAATCCCATTTTGACAATATGGGGGCATTAGCCGTTTCAATAAGAAATACTGACCAACCCGTTCATTATCCGTAAACGTGCCGAGTTCATCGTAGTCAAAATCGAATATGTACTGTCCCGACTTGCTTGCCTTTTCGAATTCGCCATTAAAATAAGTGTGATTGTCCGAGCCAATAGGCTTTACGGCACTTCCGGGAATGCCATATGGTTTTTGCGCTCCGCCCCCAGCACATCCACTTAGCAATAAAAGCCCAAGTAGCGGGATGATCCGCCAATACGCACAGCACATGGTCAGGTCTTGCAATGTCGCATTGCGATAACGCAAGACCTGCCCCTGATGCTTTCGCTTGACCCCGATGCTTTCGCTGTGCATCACGGGCGCTTTCGGTTCCGTGTTCGGTTTGCCGGATGCATCGGGATACGCCATGACGTCGAGCTTACCGCCGAAACATTCGCGGTAGAAGGCCATCGCGGTTCTGCAGTTGCCGTTGAAGTGCAGGTACGTCGTTATGCTTTTCATTGCGCGTTTTTCATTGGACGCTCCGTTCAGCAAGCAGTACGTCGAGCTGAGGCATTGCTGCGCGCATCCCTTCCGCCATGCCTGTTGCATGCTCCATGGCTTTAATGCTGAAAAACCGCATGGCGATCGTTACGCGCGATCCGGTCGGCGTGGTCTCGAAGACAAACTTTCCCGATGATGGCCCGTTCTCGTCTTCGGGATTATCGCCGTCTTCCGCCACGAAAGAGCTGATGGGATTCACCGCAGCGAACTTCCAGGAGCCGCTCCACTTTTCTCCGTTCGGCCCGGTCAGGAAGTATTCGGCGCGGCCGCCAACCCAAAAGTCATGACGCGTAAAGGTAGAAGGTGATGTAGGCGGTCCCCAAAAGCGCTCGAGTTGGCGCGGGTCGGCAAAGGCGTCCCAAAGGCGCTGTTGCGGAACGGGATAGTCGCCCACGACGGTGAGGCTGAGCGTTGCGGCGTCTTTGGTGATTGAGGTCAGCGGCATGATCATTTTCCTTTCGGTAGAAGAACATCGTCGAGCTGCGCCATGCGCTGGCGCCAAATGGTTTCGAAGTGGTCGAGGAGCTCGCCCGCGCGCTTAAGCCGCGCGCGGTTGGCGGCAACCAGTTGCTCGCGGCCGTTTGCGCGCTTCTCGATGAGCCCCGCGCGCTCGAGCACGGCAACGTGCTTTTGCACGGCGGCAAAGCTCATCTCGTAGCGCGCAGCAAGTGCGGATACCGACGGCGTTTCCGTCAGCGACCGCGCCAGGATGTCGCGCCGCGTGCCATCGGCCAAAGCACGGAAAAGCTGGTTGAGCGACTCTTCGCTCTCGCGTTTAAATACAACCATATGGTTGTACGATAACAGGGCGCAAACGATTTTGCAAATCGTCACCACGGGAATCGTGTTTCAGCGCGACCGGGCGATTGCCAGCGCACGAGAAAAAAATGAAACTCGGCCACTGACGCGGCATTTGGATCATTTTTGGCTGGAAGAGCGCGCCAGTGCTAGAGTTTTGCTTTTGGGAGCTTCTAAAAACCTCGTCGTCCCAGCGAAGGCTGGGACCCAGTCCATCCAAGTATTTGATTCAACGAAGGACTGGATTCCAGCCTTCGCTGGAATGAGGATTATTTGAAGTTTCGAGAAGTGCCCTTTTTAAAACCGGCAACCAACCTATTCACTTGGCCTGTTAACTATTAACTATTCGCAGAAAATGCGAACCTGGCTTCCAGGATCGATCATTGATTCAAAAATTTATATGAACGTACAAGCGCAAATCAAAAAATATATCGATAGCCAAGCTGAACCAAAATCCAGTGACATGCAGGCGTTGCATCGCCGTATTCTGCAATTGATGCCGGCATGCAAATTATGGTTTCTGGATGGCAAGAACAGTGAAAACAAAACTGTTTCCAATCCAAATGTCGGATATGGATTTCAAACAATTCAATATGCTGATGGAAAAACTCGCGAGTTTTATCAAATTGGGTTGAGTGCAAACACAACAGGAATCTCGGTTTATATCCTTGGTATTAAAGACAAGACCTACCTGGCCCAGACATATGGAAAAAAACTCGGCAAGGCGAGTGTGAGCGGATATTGCATCAAGTTCAAAACGCTGAAAGACATAAACGTTGACGTGCTTGAAGCAGCAATACGTTATGGGGTTCAGGATCAGGGCTAGGTAAGCTGTGCCGCGATGCTATTTATTTAGCTACAGGTAAATGGTGTCTGCCCCATTTATTCGTTTCTGCAGGGGATAACTGCGATTGTTATTTTTTGCCCACAGGCCGTTCAAGCCTGTAGTAGGATTTCTCCGTCGTGCCGTCACTATTCCAACAACTATTACGAGGAGATGACATCATGAAACTGCGTCCAATCGCAAATGCAATACTGCTGGCTTTCCCTTTTGGTTTAACGATCGGCGCGGCGAATGTTGCCAGCGCCCAGGATGCGCAGCCGCCGACCAAGCCGGCGACGGAGCAACCCGCCAAGCCGGCCGCCGCTCAGCCGCCTGCCAAGACCGGTCCCCTGGCAATCGAAGGCATCGTCGTCACCGCGACGAAACGGGAGAGTTCTCTGCGCGATGTGCCGTTCTCGATCAACGCGCAAACCGAAGAGGACATCCGCCGGTCCGGCGCGGTGACGCTGGAAGACCTGTCGCGTAATGTCGCCGGTCTCGCCATCCAGAATCTCGGACCGGGGCAGAGCCAGGTCTCGATCCGCGGCGTGTCCTCCGGGCAGATCGTGCGCGATCAGCCGGGCGTCAAGGAACAGGTGGGCGTCTACCTCGATGAAACGGCGATTTCGATGTCGCTGTTCACGCCCGATCTCGATCTGTTCGACCTGAATCGCGTCGAGACACTGCGCGGCCCGCAAGGCACGCTGTTCGGCGCCGGCAATATCGGCGGCACGATCCGCTACATCACCAACCAGGCAAAGATCGGCGTCAGCGAAGGCACTGTCGAACTCAACGCGAACAAGATTTCCGACGGCGGCACCGGTGGCGGTGTGAAGGCGGCCGTTAATGTGCCCCTGAGCGATGCGGCGGCCATGCGCGTGGTCGGTTACTACACCAAATTCGGCGGTTGGGTCGACGCGCTGGGCCCCGGCGGTGGCAAGGACGTCAATAGCGGCGAACGCACCGGCGGCCGCTTGTCCTTCACCTACAAGCCCAGCCGTGACGTGGAGATCACGCCGCGCTTCGTTTCCCAGAAAGTGACTGCCGACGGCTTCAACCGCCAGGAGAAGTACAACCTGTACGCCAACCCGTTCACCACCACGGTTCCGCCGGTGACGTTCCAGGACCGCCAGCAATACCTGCTGCAACGCGAGAAATTCGAAGACACGACAAACATCGCCGATGCGACGGTCAAGATCGGCTTCGGCAGTTTTGACCTGACCTCGGTGACCACGCATACGGACCGCAGCATCCTGGTCAGCCGCGATGCCAGCGCGCTGACCGGTTCGGTGTCGGTCGATCTCGGCTTTCCGAGTGCGGCCGTGCTGCTGCCCTCGCGGCTCAACGACACCACCGACTTGAAGAGCTTCACGCAGGAACTGCGTTTGAGCTCCAAGGGCAAGGGGCCGTTTCAATGGCTGGCCGGCGCCTTCTTCTCCAACACCGACCGCAAGTACGCCCAGCGCTTGCCCACCCCCGGCTACGATGCCGCGACCGACGCGACCCTAGGCGCCGGCACCTCAGCAAGCGTGGCCAATGGCTTTCCGGCGAATTCGCCATACAATGCCGACATTCCCTACAACCTGAAGCAGACGGCGGTCTTCGGCGAAACGAGCTATGAGCTGACCAAGGAGTTGACGGGAACGGTAGGCGGGCGCTACTACGATTACAAGGAAGAGCGCACCTTCAAGTCGGGCGGCCTGTTCTCCGATGGCAACAACAACTTCGATAAGACGAAATCGAACGGCTTCAACCCTCGCGTGCTGTTTGCGTACAAGTTCTCGGACAGCACGACCTTCAATGCCCAGGCATCGAAGGGATTCCGTCTCGGCGGCGTCAACGATCCGCTGAACATTCCCCTGTGCACGGCGCAGGACCGCGCCATCTTCGGCGGCTATCAGCGCTACAGCGACGAATCGCTGTGGAACTACGAGGTCGGCGTCAAGATGCAGCGGCCCGGACTGAGCTTCAATGCGGCGGCGTTCTACACCAAGATGACGGACCTGCAAGTCACGTTGGATGCCGGCTCCTGTTCGTCGCGCGTGGTGTTCAATGTGCCCAAGGCACACTCGTCCGGCATCGAACTGGAGGTAACGGGGAGACCGACTGACAGCATCGAGTTATCGCTTTCCGGCACGGCAGTGAGTGCGGAGTTCGATAGCACGGTCAGGGACGGCTCTGGTGCGGTGCTCGGCGGCATTCGCGAGGGCAACCGCCTGCCCTCCGTGCCGAAGGTTGCGTTCACCGCCAGCTTCACCTACAACTTCAGCCTGGCCGGACGCGAATCCTATGTCACGACCTCGCTGCAACACGTGGGTAGCCGCTTCACCCAGCCCTCCGACCAGGAAAACAACCCGCGCACCTTCGTCCACGGCCTGCCCTTCCAGGGCGCCCCGGCGAATGCGGCGACAACCGTCGACCTGGAATTGCCCAAGTACAACCTGCTCAACCTCAGTGCGGGGATGGACTTCGAGCGCGGACTCTCGGCGATCATCTACATCAACAACGTCACCGACGAGAAGGCCCTGCTCTCATTCGACCGGGAGCGGGGTGGTCGCGCAAGGCTCGGATTCGCGACCAACCAGCCGCGCACCATCGGCGTGACGATTCGCAAGACGTTCTAGACGGTTAGCACGCAAGTACGCCGCGGGGCATGGTCATGGCCCGCGGCGCTTTTTTTGTGCGCTCGGTGCCGGCTCATACGATACGCAGAAATAGTGAAACGGGCGAAGCTCACCTCAAGGAGAATTCACATGAACACACTCAACGTCACGCGCACGTTCATCGGCGCCTTGGCCTCGATCGCCATCGTCGCTACGGCTGCGGCGCAAACCACACCCGCTAACGAGAAAAAGCCGATGGACCTCGGAAATTTTTCCGTCAGCCTCAACGTCAAGGACATCAAGGCCTCCATGGCCTTCTACGAGAAGCTCGACTTCAAGGTGGTCGCCGGCAAGGTCGAACAGAAATGGATCGTCCTGCAGAACGGGAACGCGAGGATCGGGCTATTCCAGGGGATGTTCGACAAGAACATCATGACGTTCAACCCGGGGTGGACGAAAGATAAGGAGACGATGAAAGAATTCCAGGATGTGCGCGAAATACAGCGCACCTTGAAGGCGCGCGGGATCACCACGATCGCGCCCGAAGCGGACGAGAAGACCGAGGGGCCCGCGTACTTCAAGGTCACCGACCCCGACGGCAACGCGCTTCTGTTCGACCAACACGTTCCCAGCCCGAAGCATTAACGATCTATCCGATTACTGGGGCTGCGGCGCTGCAAGAAATGCGAGCCTGGCCTCTTTGATTCTGGGCCCCTTTGACTCTGCCTTTGATTCTGGAGTAGCACCACAATGCTACTCAGCTAGACCTGAACCCGATGCCTTTTCACGCTCTTGTTGCTAATATGCAATCGTGTTGCCTTCTGCCACCCCCTAGGAGACGCGCCATGAATCGAATTGCCAAAATCTGTTGGATGCTGATACTGCTGCTCCCCGCCCCGGTATTTGCGCAGGTCAAAATCGAGAGCAAGTTCGCGGACGTGGATGGTCTTCGCATGCACTATCTGGTCGCAGGCAAAGGCGATCCCGTCATCCTGTTGCATGGCTATGCGCAGAACAGCCACATGTGGCGGCCGGCGATGCTGGAGTTGGCCAAGACGCGCATGGTCGTCGCGCCTGATCTGCGGGGATTCGGCGACACGGCCAAGGCCGAGACGGGCTACGACAAGAAGAGCATGGCGCAGGACGTGCATGCGCTGGCCCAGAAGCTGGGGATCCGAAAGGCGGGTGTCGCGGGCCACGATATTGGCCTGATGGTGGCATACGCGTATGCCGCGCAGTACCCAGCGGAGGTCGAGCGGATTGCATTGCTCGATGCGTTCATTCCCGGAGTCGGCGATACCACGGGGCTGTTCCTGCTGAAGGATCTCTGGCACTTTCATTTCTACGGCCCCACGCCGCTCGCGCTCGTAACCGGCAGGGAACGCATCTATTTTGAGCATTTTTGGAACGACTTCGCCGCCGACGGAAGCAAGTCGGTCTCGGAGGCTGACAGGCAGTTCTATGCAAAGAAGTACGCGTTGCCGGGAGCGATGAAGGCAGGCATGGAAGTATTTCGCAACTTCGAGCAGGACGCCAAGGACAACGCCGTTTTTTCGAAGGTCAAGCTTGCCATGCCGATGATCGTGCTGGGCGGAGAGAAGTCGGGGGGAGAGTTCCTGATTTCGCAAGGCAAGATGGTGGCCACGAACGTCGAGGGCGTGCTGGTGAAAGGTTCGGGGCACTGGTTGGTGGATGAAGCGCCCGGGCAGGTCATTCCGCTGCTTGTTCGCTTCTTCAACCCGTAATGAATTTTTGAGATATCAAGTAGATCCGGGTTGAGCCGCGTACGCCCCGAGTCTCGCTCAACAATCGCTTAACCGCGTGACATGAGTGTCTGCCCCTATTTAAGAAATGCGAACCTGGCCCCTTTTGCCCGCGAGAGTTGGGCTGGCCAAGTCCGATGTTTTCAGTCCGCGAAAATTCGAGCACGGCTACGTTTACGCTAACGCCCTAGTCGGTCGTTTTGGCCGAAAGCAAGGAGTTTGAACGCGGCTCATCGCCATTCGTACGAACCCAAGAACTAACCGTCTTGCCGAATTTCGCGATCATCACCATGTTGAAAAAGTGCATCAGTCCAAGAACGAGCACTGAAAATCCGACCTTCGCACCCACATTGGGGACCAGGTCGACATTGCTCACGTTCCACCCATCCAAGCGTGCGCAGATAAAACCGATGTTGACCAAATAGAACCCGATCACCAATAAGTGATTCGTTGATTTTGCGAGCTCCTGATCTTGACCAAAGCACTTGATGAGGAACATTTCGCCATTCTTCGACAGTACGCGTGCGACCCAAATGGTCATGGCGATGGAAAGGATCAAATACGACGCATATGAAGTGTTAGCCACGATCAGGCTTCCGTGTTCCCACATGATGAAACTCCTTTTGGTAAGTGCAGCCAATTGCTGCCACCTCCAATCTATTGGCCGGTGTAGCCAGGAGCTTCCGCTTTGATCGTTCAGGAAATGATATTTTTCGCTCTAAAAATAAAATCTCAAATTCAAATACTTACGAGTTTCCAGAAAGATCATTTCGGTCAATCTTGTCTGGAATCGGACTGTTCAGGTCGCAATTGCTTGCGGAATTGACCGGGCACGACACCGGTGATCTCCTTGAAGGCAACATAGAAATTCGACTGCGAGTTGAAACCTACCGACAGCCCCACCGACAAAACCGAAGCCCGCGGCTCGTCGGTAAACATCCGCTTCGCCGCTTCAACGCGATACTGCCGAACCAGGCGCGAGAATCCCATTTGAAAATGCGTGTTGATCAGTTCGGACAACTGATGTGCGGACAGTTGCGTCAGCTCAGCCAGCTTGGCAAGGCTCAAATCTTCGTCCTGATAAATTTTCTCTTGCTCAAACAAGCGCGTGATCTCGCTAACGGCACGATCGCGATCGATTCGGCTAAGTGTTGAAACCGCATAGGCGCTTGCCACCGCTTGTTCGGCTTTGCTGACAACATCGGGGAAGCGCAGCAACAAATATAGAACGAGCGCGAACCCAGCGCCGATGAGCAAGGCATAACTCGCGGCAAAACTTCGCCAGCCCAAGGTCGGCTCGGCGACGCTGGCCACAGCCATCATGGCGGCAATCAACGCGAACAGCATCAGCACGCGAAACTCAAGCAGAAACCACCGCCGTTGCGCCCGCAGCAGATAGACCAATCGCCCCAGGTGCACCGCGGCCAGCGTGCCGCCCAACATTGCAACGGGAATGGCCACATTCAGCGAAACCATCTCGCCACCCACAATAGCCGCGGGCAACACGATCCATTCCCAGGCAAGCCACTTTTGCTGAGGGGGCCGCAACAGTCCCAGGAATAACCAATAAAAGCCGACCGACTGAGAAACGATAATCAGGATGTAGCTGCGGCTGGCGAGAGCGGCATCCATCTCCAGCAGATAACGCGCATGAAGCAGTTGCGTGAGCGCCAAGCCAAGCAGCATGACATAGCCGGCGACGCGAGATTGCCATGGCATTGTCATGCTGCGGTATGTGGACGCGAAGGCCAGCACCAAGAGAAGCGCTGCACCAACTGAAAAACCGATGGTGAGCAATACGCAGGAGTCAAACAAAGTCATCGACAATCCATCATGTGCATTCGCAACGAATCCAGCTAAGGTGCCTAAGCTTCAATTATTACATCTGGATGTGCGCGACAAACGCCGGGGCAATCTGTTTAAGGACTTGATTGGCGTGCTCCCCGGGAACAACGGCGACGATGGTGTCGAACCAAAAGTGCCAGATATTTTCGGCGCCGCGGAAAATGCGAACCAGCCTAAGAGATTCGTTCCTGCGGCTAGCGAATTTTTACGCGTAAGGCGGCCAAACGATCGGTGGTAAATTATCGTAGAACGCCATTTGGCGCGGCGTTTGGGGCAAAAATAGCCGAGGAGGCGCGTAGATGCTGGGTTTTGGCGTTTCCGTAGCAGACCAAGCGGCGCTGATCCTGACTGCAGAAAGAAATCTACACTGACCCTGAGTACTCCTCTAAACCCAGGTGCTCGTTGTTTTCGGTCTGCTTCGGCGCGATGCGAACTAGGACTCGATGTATGCGCCCATCGAAGCTGCGAGGATATCGAGCCGCGCGCGGACAGATTGCTGCGCGTATTGCGACACCATGACCGTGAGTTGATGCATGTAATTAAACTGCGGGCCTCCGCGGTCGATTTCGCTGAACAGTGTCACGCTGACCGCGACTGCGCTCAACTGTCCTTTGCGGAAATACTCATCAAGCACACCCATATGCCGGCGCAAGAAATCCTCGTTCGCGTGTTCCATTGCGGCACCGAGGATCTCAATGGTCGACGCTCGCCAATGAACTGAGGGCTGCACTAGATCGTCGATATTGATAGCCACCATCCCCTCTCCTTTGAATGGCTTCAACTGACGAACGCCTTTCCGCAGCTGGGACTCCACGCCTCCCGGGGTGTAGATTTTCTTGCATGCGATCGGCAAGTCCCCGATGGCAGTTTCGACCAAGACGTCTGGCTCGCGTAGGAAGGTCGTGGTATGGCGACGCTTTATTTTCTCCCAAAGCTCTAGTTCCCAAAAAAAATCCTTAGCGCGCGATGGCGTTCGCGCATGCATGAAGTCTAGGGTTTGGCTCGTCAAAGGTTTCAGGTGAGCATGCGGATTAGGCTCGTGCTGCAACAAGAGAACGGCGTCAGAAATTCGGTCGAAGTGCGCTCCCAGCAACATTCGCTGAAACTCACTGTCGTTACTAATGGGCCTCGCAGGATCTCGGCTTGCCAGCGCCTCAGCAGCTGTGAGCAAGCCCGCGAGTTCGCATGTGGGATTAATGCGGACACCGTACTGCTCAAGTACGGCTCGCACAGCTACCACGCGTGCGGCCTGTTCAGAAAAGGGTCGGCTTGTTCGGTATTCGGCACCTTGGCTCAATTAGGTCACCTTCGACGCGTCCTCAGTGTTAGTCGTTGTGCCACGGGGTGTAGAGCTAAATCGACGGGTTCAATGCCTTACAAAAATACGAGCCTGAGGTGTCCCCTTTGATTGCAAAGGTAATTCTAGTCACTCAGCAGCTTTTTAAGCGGTTCGATTGCAGTAACTGCCGTAAGAAATAGCATTACGAAGGTCATCCATAGGATTCTGTTTTGGAGGACTATATTAGTTTCTGCGAGGTGCTCATTTGAAGCCGCGCTCACGAATCGGGCAACATGCTCTGCAATAGCTCGGATCTGCTTTTCAGTTTCTTCTAAATGCTGCGCGTCAGATAGCAACTTCGCTCGAATATTCTGGAACAAAAGCAAATCCTCTTTGTGGCCATAAAATTGAGTCTTAAACTCATAGACACCAAATTCAAAAAGGCGCTCATTATTTACTGAACGCCTAATGTCATATACGAAGGGAAGCGCCACACGCTGGACCAAATTGAAATCTATATCAAGCCGCCGCGCATCGCTTGACACCGTTTCTGAACCAACGTCCAGCATTCCATATGAATCCCGCAAATTGGCAAATTCAGATATCAAGCGGGTGGAGATCAAATTCAAAGTCCAGTGCACCAACGTCCGATCAAAGTCATGAAGGCGGCCTAAAATCTGCCTCATTTTTTCATCGCCGTACATTTTCAAATCGGCATTGGCAAAGATGAGATTTTTATTTCCAATTAAAGCGCACCTTCGCGTTGCGGACGTATTTCTTTCCTCAAGTCGTAAGTACAAGTTTTCCAAATCATCCGATTTCCAAACAGAGGTACCGAAGCGCGAGGCAAGCATATCCACATAATCCAGATCTTTCCGGGTATCACGCTGATAAAACTCTTCAGCCTTATCAAAAAGCATCAATTCGCAGCACGGCAGCGATTTTTCACTACCTTCTGCGGCAAAATAACCAGGAAAGTGTTCAATTACCCAGCGAGTGCAAATGTCATGCAGATAAGATCGCATTGTTTCGACTGCGTTCTGCTTTTGCTCCTCTACGCCCCTATACAAGATGCCGCCGCGAACCTGCTCTTTTTGAGTTGAAAAGGTCTCTTGTAATGGCTGTTCAAGCAAATGCGTGCTGTCTGAGTCCATCATGAAACAACAACACAGCATCGTAATACTTGGCATTTCTTGCGCAAGCGTTACGTGGATCGACCGGATGCCATTTGGAAGCTGCGCTTGGCGACCCGCAAATGGAAAAGTTTTTTGCGCGGGCGATGTGATGAAGCCGAGATTCAGCCAGCCGCCGCCGCGCTCGCTCTCTCGCATACTTTGAACGGCCTCAATGAAATCATCATTGAGAAAGGTATTTTGCTTATCCCAACCGAGTCTTTCCGCTCCGATTTTTAGATTTTCGATTAGAGATGGTGGGAAGGCTTCTATCACCCATATGCAGGGTACTTCGACCCGTTCGCCCTCGGGAATCTGCGTAGCCGCATTCTCTTCTTCATCGCGATTTCGAATGAATCGTGTTTCTTCAGCGTCAATCATTTAGTTAGATAGCCTGTTGAAAAATTAGCCCGCAAAAGCGTCAACACTCTTAGCGTCAAATATCTATTGATCGGTCCAAGATTAGACTGGGCGGGTTTAATTCGCGACCTTGAATTTCTAGGAATTAATCTTTCTTGGGTCTCAATTTTGCATCCGAAACTCTTCGCGCAAGCAAGCTTAAGAAAACCAAATATTGCGCAGCTTTAATTTGGTCAAGGTCGTTTGCAAGAGTGTGCGCCTTTGGGTTACGTACTCCAACGTATGTTCCATCAAGAATCTTAAGAAATCCCTTCTGATCGCTTTGTCCTGATTCACTGTCAATTTCACTAAAAATTAGCTTCCCATTTTCAATACCAAAGGCTTGACTGACCAGACCGGAGCCATCGTGCTGCAACCCAGTTCGCAAACGAATTAGGTCGAAAATCGCGGTCACGCCGTTTAACACTGCATCGCGAAAATGCCGACTTTCGTAATGATGTAAAGAGCTTTTAACAATGATTGGGTGCAGCAGATTTTCAAATCCGGCCGATTCAATAGTAGGCACATCAGTTTTCGCAGCCTCTAGCGCATGCGCTGCAATTTTTTGTGAATCAATAGCAACTTCAATTTCGCTAGCCAAATCTTGAATTGCGCGGAAGAAACGTTCTTCGCGTTTCTCCTTTGAAGCCCGCAGATAGCGCTCGCCTGAAACAATGTTGTACACCCGGGATACTTGAACCGAGTCGGCGCCAAATAAGTTTTCAAAGCACATTGCTGTCTTTTTTTGAATCGCTTCGAACTCGACGTACTCAGTTTCTCCATAGCTCTCTAGATCAATTGCCAAGAGTTCTGTTCTGAGTTTTTCTAAGTAGTCGATTGGATTAATTTTCATTTATTTTTATATTATGGATGTGGATTTACATCGTATCAATCAATCCGTCACCGCCCCCTTCGAGGCAGTCCCCACCAACTTGAAATACTTCCCCAGCACGCCCCGCGTGTAACGCGGCGCCGGCGCTTTCCACACCGCGCGGCGCTTGGTAATTTCCGCATCCGTCACATTCAATTGCAGCAGCAGCTTGTGCGCATCGATGGTGATGAGATCGCCCTCCTTGACGAGGCCGATGGTGCCGCCGACGAATGCCTCGGGCGCGACATGCCCCACCACCATGCCCCAAGTGCCTCCGGAGAATCGTCCGTCGGTGATGAGCCCCACGGTTTCGCCGAAGCCCTTGCCGATCAGCGCCGCTGTCGGCGCCAGCATCTCGCGCATGCCGGGGCCGCCTTTGGGGCCTTCGTAGCGCAGCACGATCACGTCGCCGTGCTTGATCTTGTCGCTCATGATGGCTTCCATCAACTGCGGTTCGGAATCGAACACGCGCGCGGGGCCGGTGATGACGGGGTTCTTGAGGCCGGTGATCTTGGCCACGCAGCCTTCGGGCGCGAGGTTGCCTTTCAGTATCGCCAGGTGGCCCTGTTTGTAGAGGGCGTTCTCTATCGTGTGGATCACGGGCTGGTCCGCATTTGGGTAACTCGGTGGCTGATCGGGCACATCCTTCAAGGTTTCGGCGATGGTCTTGCCGCTGATGGTCATGCAGTCGCCGTGCAGCAGGCCGGCGTTGAGCAAAATCTTCATCACTTGCGGGATGCCGCCGGCCTTGTGCAGATCGACGGCGACGTATTTGCCGGAGGGTTTGAGGTCGCAGAGCACCGGCACTTTTTTGCGCATGCGTTCGAAATCATCGATGGTCCATTCCACATCGGAGGCATGGGCGATGGCGAGGAAGTGCAGCACCGCGTTGGTGGAGCCGCCGACGGCCATGATGACGGCGATGGCGTTTTCAAGTGATTTGCGGGTGACGATATCGCGCGGTTTTATTCCGGCTTGCACGGCCTTGAGCAGCACGCGCGCGGATTCGGCAGCGGAATCTATTTTCTCCTGGTCTTCGGCGGCCATGGTGGAGGAATATGGCAGCGACATGCCGATGGCCTCGCAGGCACTCGACATGGTATTGGCGGTGTACATGCCACCGCAGGCGCCCACGCCGGGGATGGCGCAGCGCTCGATGCAGCCGAAATCTTCTTCGCTCATCTTGCCGCTGTTGAATGCGCCGACGGCTTCGAACACGGAAACGATCTGCAGATCCTTGCCCTTGTGATGGCCGGGCTTGATGGTGCCGCCGTAGACCATGATGGCGGGGATGTTCATGCGCAGCACGCCGATCATCGCGCCGGGCAGGTTTTTGTCGCAGGCGCCGATGGCGAGCACGCCATCCATGAATTGCGATTGGCAGGCGGTCTCGATGGAATCAGCGATCACTTCGCGCGAGACCAGCGAATACTTCATGCCCTCGGTGCCCATCGATATGCCGTCGGTGACGGTGATGGTGCCGAACATCTGCGGCATGCCGCCGGCTTCGCGGATGGCCTGGTCCGCGGCATCGGCCAGGGGCTGGATGCCGGCGTTGCAGGGGTTCAGCGTGGAGTGGCCGTTGGCTAAGCCAATAAAGGGCTTCTGAAAATCGGCGTCCTGGTAACCGATACCCCTGAGCATCGAGCGATTGGGCGCGCGTTCATTGCCCTGGGTGATGGCGAAGGAGCGGTATTTGGGAGAGGCCATGATTTACTCGCGGACAGTGGCGTTGGGGCGGAAGGAATGGTGAATTGCGTGGCAAACTAGCGTCCATTCTACAAGAGCGCCCAATTTGTCATGTTGACCCATCCCCAGTTTGACCCGATCGCCTTCACGATCCCGTTTCTTCATTTGCCGATCCGCTGGTACGGGCTCACCTATGTGCTGGCCTTTGCGCTGTTCATGCTGCTGGGGCGTTTGCACCTGAAGCGCCGGCCGGACCTGGGCTTTACGGCGCAGGATCTGGACGACCTGCTGTTCTACGGCATCCTCGGCGTGATTCTGGGCGGGCGCCTGGGCTATGTGCTGTTTTACAAGGCGAGTTTTTACCTTGCCCACCCGATTGAAATCTTTTATGTGTGGCAGGGCGGCATGTCCTTCCACGGCGGCTTCCTGGGCGTGCTGGTGGCGATGATCCTGTTCGCGCGCAGAACCAAGCGCACGTTTTTCCAGGTGACGGATTACATCGCGCCCCTGGTGCCGACCGGGCTGGCGGCGGGGCGGCTGGGCAATTTCATCAATGGCGAGTTGCCGGGCCGCATTGTCGACCCGAACACAATTCCCTGGGCGATGTGGTTTCCCCAGGTCGACCGTATCCCCACGGCGCGCCATCCTTCGCAGCTTTACCAGCTGGCGCTGGAGGGCTTGCTGCTGTTCGTGATCCTGTGGATTTACAGCCGCAAGCCGCGGCCGCTGATGGCGGTGTCGGCGGTGTTCCTGATCGGCTATGGCTCGTTCCGTTTCCTGGCCGAGTTTGCGCGCGAGCCGGACGAGTTTCTGGGCTTGCTGCAGCTGGGCTTGTCGATGGGCCAGTGGCTGTCGCTGCCGATGATCGTGGCCGGTATCGCGCTGTTCGTTTACGCACATCGCAAACGCGGCTAGCGCCGGCGCCCGTCGCGGCTTGGCCGGCCGAACTAGTCGTGGCCGATGTGATCGTCGAGTGAAACCGACAGCGGCGTGGCGGCGCCGGTAACGCGCTTCAGGCCGGTGGCCCGGATCAATTCGGCAAGATGGTCATGCAGGCCGGCAAGCCGGTCTTCGGGAAGCGACATCAGCGCCTGTTGCAGCATGCCGATAGCCGGCTGCGGCGCCTTGTCGATAACGCGCTTTCCTTTTGCGCCCAGGTACAGCGTGACCACGCGATGGTCGGCGCCTTCGCGCCTGCGCTCGATGTAACCGAGCTCGTCCAGACGGTCGAGCAGGTTGCTGGCGGTGGATTGATGCACCGCGAGCTCGCGCGCCAGATCGCCGACCTTGATGCCGGGTCGCATGGCGATGGCGTAGAGCGCCCACAGCTGCGTTCCACTGACACCTGTCGCCTGCTGTACGTCGCGATAGTGCGTCTTCAGGTTGGCGATGACCGCGCGAAACTGCTTGAGAACGGTCAGCATCTGCATATAGTGCGGGCTGTCGAAATCGACATCGACATCATCGCGGCGGGGTTTTACGGGCATGGCCGCGTGCAGCGCGCGGCGGCGCACGGGTACCGGTACGGAGGCAAGAGCTTTGGGCATGGAGGCGGAGGCGCGGAGGCGTAGTTATTATGTAAGACAGATTGGCGACGGCAACATCAAAACCAATTTACCCATCCGCCTTACAGGCGGCTTGGGCGACTGCTAAAAGCAAAAATCGGGATGGCGACTGACGCCATCCCGATTTCGTTTATTGCTCAGGACTGATGCAAAAGAGCGTGGCGGGCAAACAAGAACAACCTCAGATGAACCAGTTTGCCCTTTCTTTACGCATCGGGGCCGATTATTTCTTGATCACGTCGACGCGGCGGTTCTCGGACCAGGAGGCTTCATCATGGCCTTTGGCCTTGGGCTTGTCTTCGCCGTTGCTGATCGTGTCGATCTTGTCGGCCTTCACGCCAATCGCGGTCAGGGCTTTCTTCACGGCGTCGGCACGCTTCTGGCCGAGAGCCATGTTGTAATCGCGGCTGCCGCGCTCGTCGGCATTGCCTTCGAGCACGATGCGATCGCCGGACTGAACCAGGTAATCTGCATTGGCGCGCACGGTGGCGATCGATTCGTCCTTGATTTCAGACTTGTCGAAATCGAAATAGACGCTGCGGGCATCCGGCTGGGCAATGGCTTTCGGCTGCACGGGCGCGGGGGCCGGTGCGGGCGCGGGAGCCGGCGGCGGCGTTACCGGCGCCTGCGCGACGGGTTGCGGCTGTACCGGTTCGGGTTTCGGCGCTTCGGTTGCGCAGCCTGCCAGCATCGCGAGAACTGCAGCGGCGGTCAGGAGTACGGGGATACGGTTTTGGCGCGTGGAACGGGTTTGATTCAAAGCAGTCTCCGGTGGTTGTTGACAGAATAGTTTGGTGCAAATATATTTGGTAACAATGTTTATTGCAAGTTTTTGTGTCCTCCGTCTGGAGGACGCAAGATTGGATTTTGTTGCAGTTGGCAGGGAAAGGTCAAATCCCGGACCCGGTTTCCTTGGACAGCCCCACGTTTCGGGGCTTTTTTTGCGCCCTGCCCAGCCTCGGGCGGGACCTATGCTTGTCAATACTTATGTTGCGATGCACAATGGACATTGTGCATCGCATGCAAGTTCCAGACTCGCGTCGCCGCAGTCGCCAAAAGCGCTGTAGCCACCTACACGCTGCCACCCTGAGCCGTGATTACAAAGCTGCCGTAACAGGCAGCACGCCTGCGATGCCGGAGGAAGTTTCGGAGGTTGGCCATATCGCCATGGCCCGCGTTCATCACCGCTCTGGGGGTACTCATGCGTTTCTGTATTGTTGGCGCCGGCGCGATCGGCGGATTTGTTGGCGCGAAACTGGCGCTGGCCGGCGAGGATGTCACGTTCATCGCCCGTTGGAAAAACCTGGATGCGATCCGCGCGCACGGCATGGCCGTGAAAATGCGCGATGGCACGGTACTGGAAGCGAAATCGGTGAAGGCCACCGAGAGCTTTGCGGCCGTCGGCCATGTGGATTGCGTGATCCTGGCGCTGAAGGCGCACCAGGTGGAGTCCGTGGTCAACCAGCTTGACCCTTTGTTTGGGCCAAAGACCACGGTCATCACCATGCAAAACGGGATTCCGTTCTGGTATTTCCACAAGCATGGCGGCGCGCTTGCCGGCAGCACCATAAAGGCGGTCGACCCACAGGGCGTATGCAAGGACGGCATTCCCGCGGAACGCATTATCGGCTGTGTGGTCTACCCGGCCACCGAGCTGGTGGCGCCGGGCGTGGTTCAGCATATCGAGGGCGACCGCTTTCCGCTGGGCGAGCTCGACGGCGGCAGCAGCAATCGGGTGAAGGACCTGTCGGATATTTTTGCCAAGGCCGGCCTGAAAGCGCCGGTACTGGACAATATCCGCAATGAAATCTGGCTCAAATTGTGGGGCAATCTCACGTTCAATCCGATTTCGGCCCTGACCCATGCCACCTTGCAGGACATCTGCCAGTTCCCGCTCGGCCGTGAGCTTGCTGCAAACATGATGAAAGAGGCGCAGGCGGTTGCGGAAAAACTTGGCGCCAGTTTCCGGGTAACGCTGGAGAAACGTATCGAGGGGGCAGAGAAAGTCGGCCGCCATAAAACCTCGATGTTGCAGGATGTGGAAGCCGGCCGCGCGATCGAGGTCGATGCGCTTGTTGGGGCGGTGATTGAACTTGGCGCCTTGTCCGGCACTCCAACACCCACAATCAGCGCGATCTATCAGGCGTCGCGACTGTTGGCGCACACTATCGAAACCAACAAGATTGCAATTCGCGGGATTGCCATCCCGCAAGTGTGATGCAGCTCACAGCGGATGCCCTGCATGCACCGTATAAGTGCATGTCGATGTGAACTTTTGTAAGAAGACTTTTTTTTCAACGCGCAGGACAGACAATAGTTTCTGATGAATCCGGCAGGGCAACTGTCCCGCAGGAATTTGTCTACCCTGTTCGGAGGTGAACCATGTTAGCAACCCAAGCAAGTGGTGCAAGAGTAATTGCCATTCGAACATCTACCGGCGTCGATCAGCTACTCGACGCCGTTGAAGACTCTGTTATCGCCATTACCATGGCCGGCGTGGTGCGTTACGCCAACCCGGCTGCCCGCAAGACATGGGGGGCGCATCTGCCCGCAATGGCCCAGCACGCCGAAGTCATGGCCATGCTGCGCGAGGTGCGGCTGGGCAAGATATTTCTGCCGCAGAAACTCGAGCTCGTGTTGGATACGGGTGACCAACTCTCGACCCCGATCAACGCGACGTTGACCACCGGCCCGCTGGGCACCGATTACGCGCTGGTGATTCCGCGTCAAGTCTGATTGTCCGGCGCAAACCCGCATCAAACCTGCATAAGCGGCGCGGAGACCTTCCGCCTCCCGCTATACTCGGTCGATGCGCTATTTCCATCGCCAGACCGGCTGGTTGTCCATTTTCGCCAACGCGGTTGGCATCCTTGTATTCCTGTGGGCATTCGCCCTGGTTCAATTGCAGGGCGTGATGACGCCGATGGCATTGGGGCTGGCGCTGATGTTGATCGGCACCAGCATTACGTTTTCCAGGCTCGACACCGAAGTGGATGGCGAGGCCTTCACATTGCACTTTGGCTTGTTGCGCTGGCCGGACCGACGCATCGAGCTTGCCGAGATTGCCGGCGCACTGCCGACGCGCACCGCATTGCTGGCCGGCTGGGGCGTGCGCATCACCATGCGCGGCTGGCTGTACAGCGTGTCGGGACGTGAGGCGGTGATTATCGGCCTGCGCAATGGCAAGCAGTTCCTGGTTGGCACCGATGATCCCACAGGATTGTGCGACGCCATCAATGGCGCATTGCCGCAGGAACCGGTGTTCTGGCAAATCCGCGGCGCCAGATAGCCCGTCCGGCCGGTTGTGAGCGAACCCGGGAATGAGTAGAATTAATCGACCGCATTCGGGGGTATAGCTCAGTTGGGAGAGCGTGTCGTTCGCAATGACAAGGCCGTCGGTTCGATCCCGTCTACCTCCACCAAATAAAAAAGCCACCTCGCGGTGGCTTTTTATTGCTGCGATCAGCTGCGGTGCCGCTTATTCCTTGATCGATTCGACCGGAATGATCAAGGTCACTTCATCGCTCACATAGGGCGCGTACTTGCCGTTGTTGAAATCGGAACGCTTGATTTTGGCGGTGGCATTGGCGCCGCAGGCGTCTTTCTTGGCCAGCGGGTGCGGCATGCACTGGAACGAGGTCACGGCGAGGGTCACCGGCTTGCTGACGCCCTTGGAGGTCAGTGTTCCCTCGATCGCCACCGGTTTGTCGCCTTCAAACTTGAATGCGCTCGATTTGAAGGTGATGGTGGGGTATTTCTCGGCGTCGAAAAAGTCCTCGCCTTTCAAATGGCCATTGAAGACATCGCTGCCGGTATCGACGGACTTCACATCGATGCTGACGTCGGCCGAGCCGGTCTTGGCGGCACGATCGATGGTGATCTTGCCGGTCACGGTGTCAAAACGGCTGGACTGGGTCGAATAGCCGAAATGGTTGTACTCGAAGCGCGGTTTGGTATGGTTGCTATCGATGACATAGGTTTCGGGCGCGGCGAATGCGGGAAGCGCCAAACCGGCGGCCACGGCGAGAATTGCGATGCGTTTCATGGTTTTATCTCCTGGGTTAAAAATGACTTGGATTGGTTGGATTACTTGGATTTGGCTGCTGGCGATGCAACCACGTTGAAGTTGATCTGGACCTCATTGGCAACGGTTGAAATATCCGCCCACGGTCCCTCGCCGATTGCATAGTCGAGGCGCTTGATGGTGAAGGTGCCGGCAAATACGCCGTTGCTGCCGTCAGCCTTGAAGGTCAGCGGCGCCACCACCGCCAAGGCCTTGCCCTTGATTGTCAACGGACCGGATACCTCGTAACGACCGCCGCCCAGCGCCTTTACGGCGGTGGAAGCGAAAGTGGCTGTCGGGAAGGCCCTGGCGTTGAACCACTGCTTGCCGACCACTTCGTCATTGGCATCCTTGGACCCGGCATCGATACTGGCGACATCGATGGCAATATTGACCTTGGCCGCCTCCGGCTTGGCCGGATCGAAATCAAGTTGCGCGGTGAATTTTGGAAAGCGCCCCTGCACCGTGACGCCCATCTGCTTGGACTGGAACTGGATGGCGGATTTATCTGCCTGCACCGCGCTGTATTCGACGGCATATACAGCCGAGCTGGCCGTGGCCAAAAGCAGAAGACTGAGAATTTTTTTCATGATATCGGGGTGTCCTGGGTTGAGATGGGGGCTTGACGTTTTGCCGGCAGCATGCGGCGCAGCACATCGTCCTTGTCGATGAAGTGATGCTTGAGGGCGGCAGCCACATGCAGCCCCACTACGGTAATCATCAGCCAGTTGAGGGCCTCATGAACATTTCTCAATATGTCGCCCATGTCGGCGTCTTTTTGCAGCAGATCGGGTATGGGCAGAATGCCGAAATACACCGTCTGGAATCCCTTGGCCGAACTCATCAGCCAGCCGGTCAGCGGTATCGCAAACATCAATACATACAGCAGGTAGTGCGTGGCAGCGGCAACCCATCGCTGCCATTTCGGCAGCTCATCGGCAAGCGGCGGGGCCGGGTTGAACAGCCGCCATATGCCACGCACGGCCACCAGCACGAAAATGGTCACACCGGCCCATTTATGCCAGGAAAAAATCTTCAGCTTCTGCGGTGAAAACGGCAGATCCGCCATGTACAGGCCGACGCTGAAGGAAGCCAGAATCAGGGCGGCGATCAGCCAGTGCAAGCCGATGGCTACCGGCGCATAGCGAGAAGTCGTCATTTGGCGCTCCTAGTTTTGGTAAGAGGATGTTCAGTCGTCTCGAACACCAGCCGCAATTGATGCAGCTGCTCGCGCAAGGAATCGAGCTGTTCATCACGAAAACTGTCAAGCAAGGGGCGCATGTTCTGTATATGCGCCGGAAAGATTTTTTCGAAAAATGCCTGGCCTTCAGGTGTCAGCTTGGTGATCCAGCTACGGCCGTCGTCGGTGGAGGGGTGGCGATCGAGCAGGCCTTTGGCGTGCAGGCGATCGAGCACGCCGGTCATGGTGCCTTTGGTTATCAGGGTTTTTTCGCCGAGCTCCTTGCAGCTCATGCCCTGGGTGTTGCCCAGGGTTGCGATGATGTCGAATTGCGCGGGCGTCAGCCCGAGCTCGCGCACCCGCGCAGCCGAGTAGCGCTCGAAACCACGCGCGCATTCCAGCAGTTCGCGCACCATCCGTAAGAAACTCTTTTCCCGCATTGCCGGTTGATCAATCTGTTAATGAGTAATGGCTGAAAACAAATCAAATAATTAGTTCGTGTTAGAACTATATCTCATAAACCCGGGAAATGCAAATCCTGGCGCGGGGATCAAATGAAGACGTTTCAGGCGGCTACGCAGGCACTCGGCCGAATCGTCCCGGTCATGGCATATTTCGCCTTGGACCTTGATGTGCAAATCGAAAAGCTAGCATGCGATTGGACCCATTTTTGGAAACATGGTGGATTTTTGCACGCACACTAACTAACAAAGTATGCGCATTAAATCACTGGCTTATCTTTTATTTATCGCGTAAACTTCGGTTTGTGCAGTGCAGCATCATTCGTTTCATGCATTGTTTTCGTTCATCGTCCCCGCCCTCGCTGTTCATTTGATCCCCGTTTTTCCTCCGGATCGCTTCTGAATCGCAAAATGGTTGGCGCCGATGTTGGCGCGCTGACATATCACTCCCAAGTGTGTTGTTGATTGCCGTTTCCGATTGCGGACGGTGCGCCTCTTTTTGCGATTGTGCATTAAGCACTACCCATGCGACACCATCGGAATGGTATCGCCGGAAAACTGAAAAATGACTACCAATTTTGACTCCCTTGGCCTGGCCAAGCCGATCAACGACGCGCTGGCGCAAGCCGGCTATACCTCGCCGACACCGGTGCAGGCGCAATCCATCCCTGAAGCGCTGGCCGGCCGCGATCTGCTGGTGTCTTCGCAAACCGGCAGCGGCAAGACCGCCGCCTTCATGCTGCCTGCGCTGCAGCTGCTGACCGCACCGGCCAAGGTCGAAGGACGCGGCGTGCGCATCCTGGTGCTGACGCCGACCCGCGAACTCGCCATGCAGGTCAGCAAGGCGGCTGAAACCTATGGCCGCAATATGAAGCGCGTGAAAACCGTGTCGATCGTCGGCGGCATGCCTTACCCGGTGCAGAACCGTCTGCTCAAGGCGGGCGCCGACATCCTGGTGGCCACACCCGGCCGCCTGCTCGACCAGATGCAGTCGGGCCGCGTCGATCTGTCGCGTCTCGAAATGCTGGTGCTGGACGAAGCCGACCGCATGCTCGACATGGGCTTCAAGGACGACCTGGAAGCCATCGTGACGCAGACGCCGGCCGCCCGCCAGACCCTGCTGTTCTCGGCGACCATCGACAACAATATCGCCCGCCTTGCCCAGGGCATGCTGAAAGACCCGGCACGCATCGACGTTTCCAGCCAGGCCACCAAGCATGAAAATATCGAACAACGTTTGCACTTTGCCGACGATATGGCGCACAAGAACCGTCTGCTCGACCATCTGTTGCGCGATGTCGATATGCAGCAGGCGATTGTATTTACCTCCACCAAGCGTGCTGCCGACGACCTCGCCAACGATTTGCATGCGCAGGGCTTTTCGGCCGCAGCACTGCACGGCGACATGAAACAGGGCGCGCGCACCCGCACCCTGCAAATGTTGCGCAAAGGCGGACTGCGTGTGTTGGTCGCCACCGACGTCGCCGCGCGCGGCATCGATGTGCAGGGCATCTCGCACGTCATCAACTATGATTTGCCGCGCCAGGCGGAAGACTACGTTCACCGCATCGGCCGCACCGGTCGCGCCGGCAAGAACGGCATCGCCATCAGCCTCGCCAATGTGCGCGAGCAGTTCACGGTGCGCACGATCGAGCGCTTTACCTCGCAACCGATCCCGGTGTCCGTGATTCCGGGCCTGGAACCGAAGCAGCGTGTATTCGATCGCAAACCGGGTGCGGCGCCGAAAAAATTCGGCACCAAGCGCCCCGGCGCACCTGGCGGTTGGTCCAAGCCGGCCGGCTCGTTTGCCGGCAAGAAAGAAGGCAGCTGGGGTGAAAAACGCGCCAGCGGCTGGGACGATAAAAAGCGCCCCACGCAGCGCAGAACCGCAGCTTGAACGGTACCCGCAATAACGACAACGGCCACGCAAGTGGCCGTTGTCACGTCAGGGACGTCCAAGTCCGTTCAGCTGCCGCGTATTTTCAGGATCTGATCGATCTCGCGCGCCAGCTGAGCCAGGTGCAGCCTTGTCGGCTGATCCGCTGCGAGCGCCTGCTTGCGGGCGATTTCGGCGCGCAGCGTCTTCATTGCGCCAATCGCCGCCGGGCGCAGATCGATGGCGATTTCGCTTTGCGCCGACGACACCAGGGCGCCAAAGCTGGTGAGTCTTTGCGTCTCGCCTGAAAACGCGATCAGCTGATCGAGGTAAGTGCGCTGCAATTCGCGACGCGCAATATCGACCTTCGGCCGCTCCTGCTCCAGCTCGCGAAACACCCCTTTTTGCACCAGGGCCATGTATTGGCTGGCCGTCAATCCACTGCCCGGCTTCACCTGCTCGGCATCTTCAAGCAGGCGAAAGCGGATCGGCGACAGCATTTCGCGCAGCAGGCTTTTCTGCGAATTCACGACCGGCGCGCTGACCGCAAAATTCTGGATGCGATTCAGCAACTCCGGCGCCAGCAACCACTGCGGGGTCGTCAGCGCATCGTCCAGCAGATAGCGGATCGCCGCGCGCTGCTCCGCGGGCGTGGTACGCGTGAAGGTGTCGCCGCCGCGTCCGCCGAGATAGCGCGTTTCGCGCACGCCCCCGATCAGCTTGACCACGGAACGCAGATAATCAAAGCGCTGCCGGATCAGGATGTCATATGTGGCGCGCAGGTCTTCGTAGTCTTCGCCCAGCCTTGTGGTTGCCGGGACCAGGTTCGCCGCAGCGCGTTTCAGCGAAGCGATCGACAGGCGCGTGGCCTCGATGCGTTCGCGGCCGATGCTCTCGGTCTGCACCTGGGGATCAAACAGCGCGGGGGTATCCTCGCCGCCGAAAGCGAGGCGCGCATCTTCGACCTGGCGCGCCGACATGGCGTCGAGTTCGGGCGTTTCTTCCGTCGGCGATTTCCTGCCCAGCGGCTTGTAGCCCCATTCGATGGCGAACAAATCATAGGGCCCGATCCTGGGTATAAAGCTGGTCACGCCATCGCCGGGCTGCGCGACGGAATTGAAGCGGCCATAGGCCATGATCGAGGCCACGGTACCGTTGACGTTGGCAAAGGCGGGGTCGCGCAATTGCGCGACAGAATAGGCGCTACTGGCACGATGGTTATGGCGCAATCCCAACGTATGCCCCACTTCATGGGCGGCGATGTAACGCAACGCCTCACCCACCACCTCGTCGCTCAGCGGCAGGGTGGACACACGCGGATCGGCCGCGCCAGCCTGGACAAAATACAGCTGTTCGGCAAATTTGAGTATGTCGTGCCAGAAAATGATGTGCGCCGACAGCACTTCGCCCGAGCGCGGATCGTGCACATGCGGGCCCATGGCATTGCCCACCGGCTGGGCCACCCAGCGGATCACCGAGTAGCGCGCATCTTCCGGATCCCAATCGGGGTCCTCCTGTTTGCTCGGCGCATCTCTGGCGATGATGGCGTTCTTGAAGCCGGCCTGCTCGAATGCGCTATGCCAATCTTCCACGCCGGCCTTGAGATATTTGCGCCACTTCACCGGCACTTCGGCGGCGATATAGAAAACAATCGGCCGGCGCGGTTCGGAAAGCGCCGCCTGCGGATCCTTCTTTTCCAGGCGGAAACGGGTGATGAACTCGCGATAGCGCGCACCGTTGCGAGCGTCGGAGTATTCCTGGAAGCCTTCGGTGAAATAGCCGACGCGCCGGTCGAAGTAGCGCCCCATCATCGGCTCGGCCGGCAGAGCCGCCAAAGTGAAATGCAATACCGCGCTGCGACTCGGATTGACTGCCGGTGGTGCGGGCGCGCTACCCGGTGCCGGCGGCACCGGCCCGGCGACAAAGGTGATGGTCGAGCGAATTTCCACGTTTTCCGCGAACACCTTGACCTGGTTGACGAGGCTGCGCGAAAGATCGGCGCCGCCCAATCCGGTGGGGCCCAGGCTACGGGCGTCAATCAGATCGCTGGAAGTGGCAAGGAGCAGGCGGCTGACGTCAATAACCGGCCACTTTTCCCTGGCGGGCGGTAATTTATCGCCGGCGGATGAAACCTCTTTATCCCGAGGTGCCGTAGCCGCCGCTTTCGCTTCCGTTTTGCTGGTCTCCGCTGTCTCTGGTTTTTTTTCCTCGGGATGCGCGTCGAGTGAACGTTCGCTGCCCTCGGCTTCGACATTGAACGTCATCAGGATCGGCGCCAGGTCGACGGCATCGGTGGCCGCCTTCAAGTCCTCGCTGCCGCGCTTGCGATACGAGACACCGCGCAGCAGGATGCGATTATCGACACGCTCAAATCGCACCACCTTGTAGCCCAGCGGCAGGCCATTGAAAGCGGCATCGCCGCTGGCCTGCGCCACTTCTGCCGACCACAGCAGATCGCGGCCCAGCAATTTTTCCGGCAACTCGAAAAAATGCCGCTCTTTGACCTTGTGATAAAGCACCAGGCCACGCAAGGTCTTGGCATCCTTGGTGATGACGGTATCGTATTTGCGCGGCTCGCCCGGCGCGGGTGGCGTCGGCGCCGCGGCGGCGGCAGGCGGAACCGGCGCCACTACAGCCGGCGGCCGCTTGACGAGTGTGCCACAGGCCGCCAGGGTGAACGCGGTGAGACAAGCCACCACAGCGGGCTTCGAAAGGATGGATGGAACCAGGGACAGCGCGCGCATTCTGAGTGGCCGATCAACAAAATCAGGAATTGTATGGGTCCGCTATCGCGCGCCGGCAAACTGGCCTGTACCGAACCTCGACGAGAGATAGCATCGGACTGCTACTTTACCGCCCGGATCGGTAAGGCAGTGGTGAACTTGATTTGTTCCAGCGAAACTTCCGATTTCGTGCTGACCACCTCGAAATGCTCCACCAAACGCTCCAGCAGGAAGCGCGAGAATTCGCGCAGGTCCGGCGCCACCACCTTGAGCAGGTAATCGGCCTCACCGGTCACCGTATGGCACTCGAGGATTTCCGGAATGGCGGCGACGATGGTCTTGAACTTCGCCATGTCCTGATGCTGCCCGCTTTTGAGCGACACGCTGACGAAGGCCGTCACCCCCAGGCCCACTCGCGCCGGATTGAGCAGGGCGACGTAGCGATCGATCACGCCGCTTTCCTCCAGCTTGCGTACCCGGCGAAAACATTGCGGCGCCGACAGATGCGCAATATCGGCAAGGTCCTGATGCGAGGCACGCGCATCCCCCTGCAAGCGTTCCAGAATTCGCACATCCGCACGATCTATTTCAGGAATCGTCATTTTATTTCTCCAAATGCAAATTACACGCAATGAATTAACGCATATAGCAGAATTTTTCGCAAATTATGCAAGCGAATTGCACAACTGCCCGCCTACACTGGGGCATACCTTATGAGGAGACCGCATCATGAACGCTGCACCGCAAGCAAAACTCGCCATTGCCCTGGAATCCACCTATTCCGCGCGCAACTATCATCCACTGCCGGTGGTATTGAGCTCGGGCAAGGGCGTTTATCTATGGGACGAGGACGGCAAGCGCTACGTCGACATGATGTCCGCCTATTCCGCCGTCAGTTTCGGCCACAGCAACCCGAAAATCGTCGCCGCGCTAACTGAGCAGATGACGCGGCTGGCGGTAACGTCGCGCGCTTTCCACACCGACCAGCTCGGCTCCTTTCTGAAGGCGATCATCGATACCACGGGGCTCAGCGGCTACAAGGTACTGCCGATGAACACCGGCGCCGAGGCCGTCGAGACCGCCGTGAAAGCGGCGCGCAAATGGGGCCACAAAGTAAAAGGCATTGCTTCCGGGCAGGCCGAGATCATCGTCTGCACCGGCAATTTCGCCGGCCGCACCACCACGATCGTCAGTTTCTCCACCGAGGAGCAGTACCGCGACGGCTTCGGCCCCTTTACCCCTGGCTTCAAACATGTGCCGTTCGGCGATGCGGAAGCGCTTGAGCGCGCCATCACCGCGAACACGGCGGCGTTCATTGTCGAACCGGTGCAGGGCGAGGCCGGCATCATCGTGCCGCCGCGCGGCTATCTCGCCCGTTGCGCCGAGATTTGCAAACGCCATAACGTGCTGCTGATCTGCGATGAAGTCCAGACCGGCCTGGGCCGCACTGGCCGCGTGCTGGCCTCCCAACATGAAGGCGTGGTCCCCGATGGCGTGACCCTGGGCAAAGCGCTGGGCGGCGGCCTGCTGCCGGTGTCGGCATTCGTGGCACGGGCCGATGTCATGGCCGTGTTCAATCCGGGCGACCACGGCTCCACGTTCGGCGGCAACCCGCTGGCGTGCGCGGTCGGCAGGGCAGCATTACAGGTGCTGGTCGAAGAGCAACTGTCGGCGCGCGCCGAGCAACTGGGTGTCGAGTTGATGAACGCGCTGCGCGCACTGCAGTCGCCGTTTGTCGTCGATGTGCGCGGCAAGGGCCTCCTGATCGGCGTCGAGATCGATGCCAAGCTGGCCAGCGCACGCGAGGTCTGCGAAATATTGCTGAAGTATGGCGTGCTCTCCAAGGACACCCATCACACCGTGGTGCGGTTCGCGCCCCCCCTGACCATGACCTCGGCCGAACTCGCAGAGGCGATGAGCAGTGTGAAAGCCGCCTTTGCCGAACTCGAACGGACGCATCTGCAAAAGGTGGCCTAGGCACCGAGGCACCACGCACCACGCTTTCCTCCTCCTGGGCCCGATCCCGCTCAGGTTAGAATGTCCAATCGACAATGGTTGGCCATTTTTTTATGCGTAAACAGATTGCGTTCATCGGCCTGGGCAGCATGGGCGGACATATGGTTCGCCATCTGCTCCAGGCGGGCCATCAAGTGACTGTATTCGCGCGGCGTCCGGAAGCCCTGGCGCCCTTTGTGGCCGCGGGCGCCAGGGCTTCCGGTTCGCCGGCCGAAGCGGCACACGGTGCGAATGTCGTCATGAGCAATGTCACCGCAACCGCCGACGTCGAGTCGGTTCTGCTGGGGTCCGGCGGCGCCATTGAAGGTGCGCCCGCGGGCAGCATCGTATGCGACTTCTCTACTATCGATGCCGGGGCCACGCGTCGCATTGCCGCACGCCTCGCCGAGCGCGGCATCGGGTTTCTGGACTGCCCCGTTTCCGGCGGCGCCAAGGGCGCCGAGGCGGCAACGCTGACCATTCTGGTCGGCGGCGATGCCGAAGCGCTTGCACGCGTGCGGCCATTGCTGGAAAAACTCGGCAAGAATATTTTCCACATGGGCGGTGTCGGCGCCGGCCAAGTGACCAAGGCCTGCAACCAGATCGTGCAAGTGGTGAACATTCAGGGCATCGCCGAGGCGATGTTGTTTGCGCAAAACAACGGCGTCGATACTTCCAGGGTCGTCGATGCCCTGATGGCCGGCATGGCCGGCTCGAAGATGCTCGACCTGATGGGCCGGAAAATGGCGGCACGCAATTTCGCGGCAGGCATCGAGGCGCGCCTGCATCACAAAGACTTCGGGCTCGTTTGCGATATCGCCGAACAGCAGGGCCTGCCGATGCCCGCGGTGGCCCTGGTGCATGAGCAACTGTCGAGGCTGATGGAAAATGGCTGGGGAACGATGGATACCTGCAATCTGCTGCGCGTGCTCGAACAACAGCGATCCTGACCGGAGTCTGCATGAACCTTGCCCGCCTGATGCAGCAGCGCGCTGCCGCCAATAATCCCATTCGCATCGGTTTGATCGGTGCCGGCAAATTCGGCTCCATGTATCTCTCGCAGATTCCGCGCACTCCGGGCATGCACCTGCTGGGCCTCGCTGATCTCAATCCGCAGCGGGCGGCGGAATCGCTGCGCCGTGTGGGCTGGAAGGATGAGCAGTTTGCGGCGCAGTCGTTTGCGCATGCCTTCAAGCATGGCAGCACCTGCATCACCGACAACGCGATGACGCTGATCGCGGATCCTCATGTGGAAGTGATCATCGACGCCACCGGACACCCGTCTGCCGGCATCGCCCATGTGCTGGCCTGTTGCGAGCACAAAAAACACATCGTCATGGTCAACGTCGAAGCCGATGCACTGGCCGGCCCCCTGCTCGCGAAACGCGCTGCCGAGGCCGGCATCGTCTATTCCCTGGCCTATGGCGACCAGCCCGCCCTGATTTGCGAAATGGTCGACTGGGCGCGCGCAGCCGGGTTCGATGTGGCGGCGGCCGGCAAGGGCACCAAATACCTGCCCGCATACCACAGCTCGACACCGGACACGGTATGGGGCCACTATGGTTTTACGCCGGAAATGGTGGCGGGCGGCGACTTCAATGCGCAGATGTTCAATTCCTTTCTCGACGGCACCAAGAGCGCGATCGAGATGGCGGCGGTCGCCAATGCGACAGGTCTGCTGCCGGCGCCGCAGGGCCTTGAGTTTCCACCAGTGGGCGTGGACGATTTGGCGCGCATCCTCAAACCAAAACGCGACGGCGGCCTGCTGCATCATCGCGGCCAGGTTGAAGTCATCTCCTCGGTCGAGCGCGACGGCCGCCCGGTATTCCGCGATTTGCGCTGGGGCGTCTATGTCACCTTCGCGGCGGATTCGGAATATGTGCGGCGCTGTTTCAGGGAGTACGGCCTCGTCACCGACCCTTCCGGCGAATACGCCTCGATGTACAAACCATTTCACCTGATCGGTCTCGAACTGGGCATCAGCGTGGCCAGTGTGGTGCTGCGCCGCGAGGCCACCGGCAGCGCCAGCGGATTCCGCGGCGATTGCGTGGCCACCGCCAAGCGCGATCTCAAAGCGGGCGAAATGCTCGACGGCGAAGGCGGCTATACCGTTTACGGAAAATTGATGCCGGCGGCGGATTCCTTGAAGGCCGGTGGTCTGCCGATCGGCCTCGCGCATCGCGTCAAGCTGGTGCGCGATGTCGCTTCCGGACGCCCTGTGTCGTGGAACGACGTCGCTGTCGACGCCAACAATGACGCGGTGAAATTCCGTCGCGAGATGGAGCACGTGTTCGCCTCATGAAGTCTCCTGACAAGCAGATGAAGCCCGACACCCGCCTGACCACGCTTGGCCGCGAGGCCGCCAGTTCACCCGCCACGGTAAACGTGCCTCTGCATCGCGCCTCGACCGTGCTGTTTGATTCGATGGCCGACATGCATGCGGTGCAACAGCGCTGGAACGCCGGCGAACAGGTGCCGACTTATGGCATTTTCAATATGCCCCAGGCGCTGGCCCTGGAGAATACCGCTGCCGACATCGAGGGCGGCTATCGCGCCGCCACTTACCCCAGCGGGCTTGCCGCAGTCGCGGGCGCCCTGCTTGCCTGCGTGAAATCCGGCGACCATGTACTGGTGACCGACAACTGCTATGGCCCGACGCGGCAATTCTGCGCCTCTTTTCTCCGGCGCATGGACGTGGAAACCACTTTCTACGATCCACTGATCGGCGCCGGCATTGCCAGGTTGCTACGGCCCAATACCACCGTCGTCTATACCGAGAGCCCGGGATCGCACACCTTCGAAGTGCAGGATATTCCCGCTATCTGTCAGGCCGCGCATGCGCATGGCGCCCTGGTCATCATGGACAACGCCTGGGCCACTGGCCTGTTTTTCAATGCCTTCGCGCATGGCGTGGATCTGGTGGTGCAGCCGGCCACCAAGTACTATGCAGCGCATGCCGATGTGTTGATCGGCCTGGTGGTCGCAAATGAAAAATCCTGGCCTCGGTTGCGGCGTGCCGCCAACGAACTCGGGCAGCGCGCGGCCCCCGACGACTGCTTCCTGACGTTGCGTGGCATGCGCACCATGGGTGTACGTTTGCGCCAGCATCAGCACAGCGCACTGAAAATTTCACAGTGGCTTCAGGCGCGGCCGGAGGTGATGCGCGTGCTTTATCCCGCGTTGCCGGACGATCCGGGCCATGCCTTGTGGAAACGCGACTTCAACGGCGCCAGCGGTCTGTTCGGCATTGAACTGCGGCCCTGCACGGACGCGCAACTGGCAGCGATGATCGATGGCTACGCGTTGTTCGGCCTGGGCTATTCATGGGGCGGCTTTGAAAGCCTGGTGATGACTGCCGAGCTGCGCCATGGCCGCAGCGAGCGCCCTTGGACCGGCGGCCCGCTGCTGCGTTATCACATCGGCCTGGAAGATGCGGACGACCTTATTTGCGACCTGGACGCCGGATTCGCGCGTCTGGCGCAGACCCGATAAATGATCGGCGCTTCCCTAAAACTTGAGCAACAAGCCGAAAGAATAATTGTCGGCGCTGAATTCGCCCAGGGAACTACCCCCCAGCTTGCGGAATCGCTCGGCTTCCAGTCGCAAGCCCAGACTGTTTGAAATATCGTAGCGCACGCCGATGCCGAAACGGGCCGCCGTGGTCGTCTGCGCAAAAACGGGCAAGGTCAGGTCGATATTGCCCGCGCTGCCCGACGGAATATCGGCCCTGATATTCTGGATCCCGGCGCGTCCAAACAGCGACAGCCGGTCATGAAGCGGGGCAACACCGACCAGATCGAGTCCATAACCGCGGGCATCGGGATTTCTCGGCAGAGCCCCTGACAGGGGTACCACACCATAGTTGGCGCGGGCCAGTTCGCTGTAGCTGCCTTCGATGGTGAGATGGTCCGCTATCCGATAACCGAGCTTGAGCCCATAGATCGTGCGCGCATTTCGCAAGGCAACAAGAGGGGTTGAAAAAGCCTGGTCGATGGCGGCACCAGCGGGATCATGACCCGCCTGCCCGCTGGTGGAGAGTATCAGCGGATTGAACATGAGGCCGCCGTAGTATTGCGCGCCCGCCGGCCCTGTAGTGAACAGGGCGCCCAGTATCGCCATCAATGTCAGACATTGCAGATGCAATTGCCGAGGACGGGTCTTCATGCTGAATCCTTCGCGTATTAATTATGCTTCCGCTTTGTTAATGCGCCGGTTCCAACTGGTCGTCAAATGTTACCCCGTTCCGAAAAATATTTCTTCATTGTTCGCAATTCGCGCTGAATTGTCCCGGATCGGGTCAATCGCCAAGCGCCACACCCTCGCGACGGGGATCAGCGCCGCCGATCCAGCCGGCATGCGGTGCGTCGCTGGCGGCGATGGCATGCACACCAGAATTGATATCGCCAACCGTCACGACATGACCTCTCGCTTCGAGCCCGGTCTGCAGCTTTTGGTTCCCGCTGTTGCGTTCCAGCACGGTAGTGGCCGCGGTCTGCGCGCCAAAATTGCCCAGATTGATTGCCTCCTGGAGATCGAGTTTCCAATCCAGCACCCCGATCAGGGTCTTGGTCACGAATTGGATGATGCCGCTCCCGCCGGGGGAACCCAGCACCAGCCGCACGCGGCCGGCACGATCGAACACAATGGTTGGCGCCATCGAGCTCCGCGGCCGCTTGCGCGGCTCCACACGATTGGCCACCGGTTTGCCATCAGCTTCCGGCGCAAAGGAAAAATCGGTCAGCTGATTGTTCAACAGAAAACCGCGCACCATCTGTTTGGCGCCGAACGCGGATTCGATGGTGGTGGTCATCGACACCACATTGCCGGCCGCATCGACAATCGACAGATGTGAAGTGCCCGGGAGATCCGCCGATTGGTCCGGCCCCAGCACTTGCGCGACACCGGGCGGCACACCGGCTGCCGGCACGCCCATGCTCTTGTCCATGCGAATCAAACCGGCGCGGCGCTTCAGGTAATCCTTGTCGAGCAGGCCGGTCATCGGCACCGGATAAAAATCGCTGTCCGCCATGTACCGCGCCCGGTCGGCATAGGCCAGCCGGTAGGCCTCGGCGACCAAATGCGTCGACGCCTCGGTTTCGGCGCCCAGGGAAGCGAGATCGAAGTTTTCCAGCATGCCGAGCGTCATCAGCACAGTGGCCGCCGAACTCGATCCCGCCACCGTGCAGACCTTCCACTGCGCGCGATAGACGGCGCATACCGGTTCGCGTTTTTTGGCCCGGTAGTCGGCAAGATCGGCCTCGCTCAGCAGCCCCGGATTGCCGGGATGCTTGCGCACGGCGGCGACCATATCGCGGGCGATATCGCCCTTGTAGAAAGCATCGGCGCCGCTTTTGGCGATGGCGCGGAAGGTTGCCGCCAGTTCCGGATTTTTCAGGATCGTGCCGACCGGTTTGGGTGTGCCATCTGCCGCATAAAAATACGCGGCCGCTTGCAAAGGCTGCACATTGAGGCGCGGCTCACGCGATTGCCCGGCATCGCCGGCGGTTGCCGAGTACATGCGCGGGCTGATCGGGAACCCCCGCTCGCAAAGGCGAATGGCGGGCTCGAACAGGCGTGCCCAGGGCAGCTTGCCTTTCTCTTTCCATGCCAGCTCCAGCATGCGCAGCACGCCCGGCGTGCCGACGGCGCGGCCACCAACGCGGGTGGAGAAAGGCAAGGGTTTGCCTCCGGCATCCAGAAACAATTTTTCGTCCGCCGCCGCCGGCGCGGTCTCGCGGCCATCGTAGGATTCCAGTTTGCCGAGTACCGCATCGTAATGCAGCAGGAAGGCGCCGCCGCCGATGCCCGAGGATTGCGGCTCGACCAGGTTCAACACCATCTGCACCGCAATCGCCGCATCGGTCGCCGAGCCGCCTGCGCGCAGGATCTCGAGCCCCGCTTCCGCTGCCAGCGGATTGGCGGCGACCACCATATCCTTGGCCGCGAAGACAGCGCGTTTGGGCGTCCAGCCCGAGGGCAGCTCGGGCGCCGGGGCCTGGGCGCAGACCGATGTCGCGAGCAGCAGGCTGCCCGCGACAGAAATGAAGATCTGGCGTTTGATGGTATTCAATGGCGCCCTTTCAGTCGTTTTTCTGCGTCCACTTCATGCCTTACAAGCGCCGCAGCAACAGGCCCTTGAGATAATCCCCTTCTGGAAAGTTGAGCGCGACCGGATGATCCTCGCCGCCGCTCAGGTGCCGCAAAATCTGCGCATCGACATTGGCGTCCAGCGCCGCGCCGGCGACGATTTTCTGGAACAGCTCGGCCGAAATGCCGCCGGAGCAGGAGAAGGTCATCAATCTTCCACCCGGCCGCAACAGCTTGAAGCCGAGCAGGTTGATATCCTTGTAGGCGCGCGTCGCTTTTTCGGCGTGATGCGCAGTCGGTGCAAATTTCGGCGGGTCGAGAATGATGAGATCGAAGCTGCGGCCCATATCGCGCAGTTTGCGCAGGGCCGCGAATACATCGGCCTCCCAGAATTCGGCGCGCGCCGCATCCACCCCGTTCAGGGCCACATTGCGCGCGGCGGTGGCCAGGGCCGGACCGGAGCTGTCGATCGACAGCACCGATTTGGCGCCGCCGGCCAGGGCCGCCACGCTCATGCCGCCGGTATAACAAAAGCAGTTCAGCACCTCTGCGCCGCTTGAAAGCGCGGCAGTGAGCGCGCGATTTTCGCGCTGATCAAGATAAAAGCCGGTCTTGTGGCCATTGATCACATCGACAGCGATCTTCAGGCCGCCTTCGGCAATATTGACTTCGCCGCTCAATGCGGCGCCGGCGATCAACCCGTTGCGCACCGGCAAGCCTTCGAGCGCGCGCACATCGGCGTCGGAGCGCTCGTACACCGTTGCGCAGCCGCTCTGCTGCTGGATCACGCGCGCCAGAAATTCGCGCCGCGGCTCGATGCCGGCGGTGAGCAGTTGCAGCACCACCACCTCGCCATAGCGATCCGCGATCAGGCCGGGCAACCCATCGGATTCGGCATGGACCAGGCGCATTGCATCGGTGCGTGCGCTGAGCGGCGCGCGGCGCGCAATCGCCGCAGCAATACGTTTTTCGAAAAAAGCATCGTCGACAACGTCTTTTTCGCTGAAGGTAACGACGCGCGCCACTATCTGCGACTGCGCGCTGAACAACGCCCGGGCCAGGAAGCGCCCGTCTTCGGCATACACGCCGACCACATCGCCGGAAACCGCGTCATTGCCGGGTTTCAGTGCGCCGGAGAATATCCAGGGATGGCGGCGCAGCAACGATTTTTCGCGCCCGGCTTTGATGATGATCTTTTTCATGCCCACATTGTAACGGCGCAAGATGCCACTTCCGCAGCGCACGCCGCCGCAGGGCCAGCCCGTATAATTGCCGCATGCCCAACGACTCCAAAAAAGACGCGACAGACAACGCGACAAACAACGCCGGCCCCGATGCCGGGGCGCCGCGCCGTCCGATCCGCAGCTTCGTGCTGCGCCAGGGCCGTCTCTCGACCGGCCAGGCGCGTGCGGTGGAAGTGCTGGGGCCGCAATTCGTGTTGCCGTTTTCCGCCACAGCCGGTTCGACCTCGGCCAGGCTCGACTTTGCGCGGGTATTTGCACGTGAGGCGCCGACCATCGTCGAGATCGGCTTCGGCATGGGTGGCACCACAGCGGACATTGCCGAATCCCTGCCCGGCAAGAATTTCATCGGCATCGAAGTCCACACGCCCGGCGTCGGCGCCCTGTTGCGGCAGATCGATGAGCGCAAGCTCGCCAATCTGCGCATCGTCCAGCATGACGCGGTCGAGGTGCTGCAGCACATGATTGCCGATGCCTCGCTGGCGGGCGTGCATGTTTTTTTTCCCGACCCCTGGCCGAAAAAACGCCATCACAAGCGCCGCCTGATCCAGCCGGCATTCGTTGCCCTGCTCACGCGGAAAATGCAGCACGGCGGCTATCTGCATCTGGCCACCGACTGGCAGGAATATGCGGAGCATATGATCGAGGTACTGCGCGCCGAGCCCGGGCTGCGCAATATGGCCAACGAGTACGCGTCGCGCCCCGGCTATCGCACCGAGTCCAATTTCGAGCGCAAGGGCCTTGCCAAGGGACACGGCGTCTGGGATCTGGTGTTCAGCCGACGCTAAATCCCTGCATCCGTATGGAATGCCTGCGCGTATCGACTGACAGGCATTATTTTTTTGAGGGAGATGCGATGAACAATGACAATGACCAGGGAAAAACTTTTACCCGTGAGCGGGCAGCACGCCGTCGCCGCTTGCTGCAACTCGCCGCGCTCGGCACGCTTGGGCCCGCCGGCATCTCCGGCCTGATCCAGGATGCACTGGCCAAAGGCGATCTGCCGGCGATTGTCGGCATCAACTCCCTGTCCGGTACCGCCACGGTCAATGGCGTCGCGGCGAAAGCCGGCACCCTGGTCAAGCCCGGCGACAAGGTTGCAACTGGCCGCGACAGCACCGCGATCGTGGTGATCGGCAAGGATGCCTACCTGCTGCGCGCAAATACCAGCGTGATTTTCGAGGCCAGTCGCGACAATTCCGGCGTACTGGGCACCATTGCCATTTCCGCCGGCAAGCTGCTATCGGTGTTCGCCAAGCGCACCGATGCCGGCATTTCGCTGCGCGCGCAAGCGGCCACCATCGGCATCCGCGGCACCGGCTGCTATCTGGAAATCCATCCGGGCCGCACCTATTTTTGTCTCTGCTATGGCGAAGCCAGCATCAGCGGCGGCGGCATGGCGGCTGCCGCGACCATCCGCACCACTCATCATGAAAACCCGGTGTGGCTGGACGAGAGCGGAACCACCATGACGGTTGAAAAAACCGGCTTCGTCAATCACAACGACGAAGAGCTGATCCTGCTGGAAAAACTCACCGGTCGCGAACCGCCCTTCGTGAAACTGGGTCTGACCGGACGCTACTAACCGTCGACTCGAAAAAGCAAAGTCCAGCATTGGCGCGGCTTCTGGGGCAAAAATGCCCCGAAACGCCCATCAAATGGCGTTCTGCGATTTCTTGAAACGGCCCGGCTAAGCCATCAGGCCGTAATAAATTCGCGTGTCGTATTCGAAGCTCACCTTGCCGCCGACGGCGTGTGCCGCAAAAATTTCGCTGGCGCGCGCCGTCATCTGCGCGCCGTCGGGATGGTCCCTGGCCGGCATATAACTGGCCGAGTGCAGACGGCCCATCAGCCCGTCAAGATCCAGGCTCCGATTGTTGTCGAAGCTGGCTTCAAAAAATTCACCGCCGAAGAAAGGCGCCAGAATTTCCCGCTGCTGGAATTTCTTGTGGTCGATATCGCGATAGTCGCTGCCGTACTCCCGCAGCAGCGCTTCATAGTCGCGCATGAAGGGCGTCGAGTCGAGACGGCGGTCGTTCCAGATCAACGCCAGCACGCCGTCCGGCTTGAGCAGGCGCAGGAATTCCTTGCGCGTCCGGTCGCGATCGAACCAGTGGAAGGCTTGCCCGGCGACGACGAAATCCATCGCATGCACCGGCAGGCGCGTGGCCTCGGCGCTGCCGTCCATGCTGGTGAAGCGGCCATACTCGGCCAGATATTTTTCGCCGGCGGCACGCATTTCGGCATTCGGCTCCACGCCGATCACCGCATTTCCATTGTCGAGAAACAGCTTCGCCAGCATGCCGGTGCCGCTGCCGATATCCGCGATCACACTCTCCGGCGTCAATGCACATTTCGCCGCGAGCAGGTCGAGAATCTCCGGCGGGTACGGCGGACGGTATTTGACGTAGTCGTCGACGCGGGAGGAGAAACGGGTGGTGGAATTGTCGACGGACATGGGCGCAAAAGTTAGAGAGGGATGATCCGAATTTCGCGCCTTTCATCTTGCGCGCGGACAAATGCCCGGGCCATCCGCAAAGGGGAAAATACGGTGGGCGCGAAATTTTTCACGCCAATCATTTTCACCGGGCAGCCAATGGCTGCTGACGCACGCGCCTGAGTCATCGGTTCAGCGCGGCTTTCTGGGCATGCGCGTGAACAGCCGGTCGTACAGCCAGTTGGGCAGCAGGCGCAGCACGCGTGCCGCGATCCCCATGTTCCAGGGAATCACCGTAAAGCTGGTTCTGCGGTCGATGGCGCGTGCAAAGCGCGCCGCCGCATCGTCGGCGCTGATCAGAAAGGGCATGCGGAATTTGTTGACGTCCGTCATCGGCGTCCGGATATAGCCGGGGCAGATGATGACCACCGACACGCCGGCCTCACGCAGCTCCACGCGCAGGCTTTCGCAGTAGCGGATCGCCGCCGCTTTCGAGGCGGAATAGGCACTGGCACCGGGAATGCCGCGGAAGCCGGCAACGCTGGCGACGCCGACCAGGGTGCCGCCGCCGGCGTCTTTCATCGGCTGTACGAAGGGATGGAAGGTGTTGATCATGCCCATCACATTGGTGTCGAAAATATCCTGGAAGGCCTGCAGATCGTCTGCGTTTTCGGTCAGCGTGCCGCGCGATACGCCGGCATTGGCAATGACGATATCGGGAACGCCGAAGCGCGTGATGAAATCGGCCGCGGCTGCGCGTAATGTAGCCGCGTCGCGCACATCGCAAGCATAGACAGCCGGCTTGCAATCGCCGGTCGCGGCCAATTCCTGCTGCACGCGCTCCAGAAAATCGCTGCGGCGCGCAACCAGGCCGAGCTGCGCGCCGCGCGCGGCATAGAGTCTGGCGAGGGATTCGCCGATACCGCTGGAGGCGCCGGTGATGAAAACTTTTTCCATCGCCGGATGGAAGCGTTACTGCTTGGCCGGGGACGCAGCGGCGCCGACCTTGCGCGGTCCGCGCGCGTCGCCAATCAGCCGGTCCAGCGTAGTGAACAGTCGCTCGGGGCCATCCAGTTGCACGACCTGGAAGCGTCCATTCACCACCATCGTCGGCACGCTATTGATCTTGTAGTCGGCGACCATGGCGCGGGCGCGCTTGACCTTGTTGTCCACGCTGAAAGATTTCTGCACCTCTTCAAATTTGCGCGGATCGACGCCGTTTTTTTCCAGCCACTTATTGAGTACCGCCGGATTGGCAAGCATCAGGAAATCGACATGAAAGGCATCGAAAATCTTGGTGTGGAGACGGTCAAGCTGGCCCATGGCTTCCAAGGTGTAGAACAGGGCCGCGCCGTTGTTGAACCCATTGATGCCATCCATGGGGACGCGTTTCACTTTGACATCCGCCGGCTGGCGTTTGATCCAGGTTTCCAGGAAAGGGTCCAGATGATTGCAGTGAGGACAGGCGTAGGAAAAAAATTCCAGCACCTCGATTTTGCCGTCGTTTTCCACCGGCAGCGGCGGATTGAGCGGGACCACTTCGGTCGGACGTTGCGCGAATGCCGACGACGCCAGCAGGGTCAGGGAGGCAAACATCAGCGACTTGAGCCATTTGTGCTTGAACATGAATGTTCCTATTGATGACGTTTCATCCGCGAAGGCGGAAAAACGGGTTTGGTGAACGGGATGGGGGACTATTCCGGCCGCACCATGGCGGCATTGATGCCGTTCTGGGACAGCGTGGCCTTGATTCTGTTCGCTTCTTCGAGACTTTTATAAGGTCCCAGGCGCACCCGGTATAACGTCCCCTTCTCCGGCAAGTTGACGCTCCTGACGTTCGCTTCCAGGCCCGCGAAGGCAATTTTGGCTTTGAGGCTCTCGGCATCGCCCTCGTTCTGGAATGCGCCGGCCTGCAAAAAATAGGTTTCCTTGCCCGCCGGAACCGTTGCCGCCGGTGCCTTGGCTGGTGCGGCATCGCGCTTCGTATCGGCCGCGTTGGGCACGCTGGAAAACTTGCTGGCGGCCGACTCCGCCGGTTTTTTGCCGGCGGACGGATCCTTTTCACCGGGAAGAATCTGGTAAAACTCGAAGCGCGGTTTCTCGCCATCCTTGCCGGTGGCGCCGGCGGTCGGCGGCGGACGCAAGGCATCCGCTTTGGGCGCATCGGCCCGCGGCGCAATTGTTGGCAAAGCATCCACCGGACGGGTTTTTTCGACGAAAGGATTCGCGCTGCGATTCAGGAACAGTGCAATCCCCAGCGCGAGCAGGATACCCAGCAGCAGGCCGATGATGATGCCCATGAACAGGGGGTTCATCGGGCGCCTGCCGCGGCCGCCGGTGCCCGAATCGGATTGCGCGGCAGCAGGCCTGTAGTGATGGCTCATGTTTACATTTTCTCCGGGGCGGATACGCCCAGTGCGGCCAGGCCGTTCCTCAGTACCTGGCGCGTCGCCAGGATCAGGGACAGACGGGCCAGCTTCAGTTTTTCATCGTCGAGCAGGAAGCGTTCGGCATTGTAATAGCTGTGCAGGCTGGCGGCGAGTTCGGCCAGATAGGTGACGACGATATGCGGCGCAAGCTCGCGCGCGGCGTGGTTCAGGGTTTCCGGGAAATCGGCCAGTGTGCGCAGCAGCGCAGATTCGTACTTGCTGGTCAACGGGGCGAGATCCGCATCTTTGAGGACGTCTTCATCCCCGCCCCATTGCGCGAGCACCGAGCAGATACGGGCATGCGCATACTGTACGTAATACACCGGATTTTCTTCCGAGCGGGAACGCGCCAGATCGATATCGAAAGTCAGTTGCGAATCGGATTTGCGCATCACGAAAAAATAGCGCGTGGCGTCGCGGCCGACCTCATCGATCAGATCGCGCAGCGTCAGATATCCGCCTGCGCGTTTGCCGATTTTCACTTCTTCGCCGCCACGCATCACCGTGATCATCTGGTGCAGCACATAGTCGGGATAGCCGGCCGGGATGCCGATTTCCATCGCCTGCAGGCCGGCGCGCACCCGCGCCAGCGAACCATGGTGGTCCGCGCCCAGCTCGACGATGGCACGCGTGAAGCCGCGCTCCCATTTGCTGACGTGATAGGCGACGTCCGGAACGAAATAGGTGTAGCTCCCGTCCGATTTGCGCATGACGCGATCCTTATCGTCGCCATAATCGGTACTGCGCAGCCACAGCGCCCCATCCTGTCGATAGGTCTTGCCGTTCTGTTCGAGGCGTTGCACCGTCCTGTCGACCAAGCCTTCGGTGTACAGCGAAGACTCGAGGTAATAATTATCGAAGAAGACGTCGAAGGCCTTGAGGTCGAGATCCTGTTCGTGCCGCAATGCCGCTACCGCAAAGCGGCGCACGACATCTTCGTTATCGCCTTTGGCATCCTGCGGGAATTCCTGCGCATAGCGGTTTGCGACCTCACGAATGTAATCACCGTGATACCCGTCCTCGGGAAACGGCGCATCGATGCCGGCCTTTTCGCGCAGGCGCGCCTGCACCGACAGCATCAGGTTGTTGATCTGCGCACCGGCGTCGTTGTAATAGAACTCGCGCGACACCGCATAGCCCTGCGTTTCCAGCAGACGCGCCAGGGTATCGCCGATCGCCGCGGCGCGGCCATGGCCGACATGCAGGGGGCCGGTCGGATTGGCGGAGACGAACTCGACCATCAGTTTCTTGCCGCCGCCCATATCGTTACGGCCGAATGAATTTCCGACAGCAAAAATGCCGGCCACCACACGGGTTTCCGCCGTTGCGGACAGGCGGATGTTGATAAAGCCGGGGCCGGCAATTTCCGGCGTCGTCGCCAGCAGATTGGAAGCCGGCAGCGCGGCGACAATGGCCTCGGCGATCTCGCGCGGTTTTTTGCCGAGTTTTTTGGCCAGTTGCAGCGCGGAATTCACAGCAAAGTGACCGTGCTCGGGATTCTTCGGGCGTTCGATCTCGATGGTGAACGGATCGGCGGCCAGCGCCGGGAAAGCCTGCACCAGCGCTTGCTGGAACAACGTGGCAACCGCACTTTTATTGTCGATAAACGTGGACATGGTCATTTCAAAAAATTAGCCTCGCATTATAGCGGCAAGCGCTTTTCCAGCCTAATCGCCGGTGCAGTCGCCGCGTTCAGACATCCAGGGGATCGACATCGATCGACCACTTCACGCTGCGGACCTCGACTGCCCGCACCGCCGGCAGCCACCGCGTCAGAAATTGCTGCAGCGCGCGGCGCGAATTCGCCTGCACCATCAGCTGGCGGCGCTCGAAACCGGCCTTGCGCGCCAGCGTGGGCGGCACCGGGTCCCAGACTTGCACCCCGGCATCCATCGCCTGCGCATGAGCCAGCCCGGCGGCGGTGTGCATGAAATCGGTCAGGGTCTGCGACTGGTGCGACTCGGCGCGCAACAGGGCCAGGAAAGTGAACGGCGGCAGATGTGCGTAACGACGTTCTGCCATGGCGATTTCGGCAAAGCGGCGATAGTCATGCTGGGCCACCGCCTGGTACAGGGGATGATTGGGAAAGCGCGTCTGGATCAGCACCCTCCCCGGCAGATCGGCACGGCCGGCGCGGCCCGCCACCTGCATCAGCTGGGCGGCGAGGCGTTCGGCGGCGCGGAAATCCGCAGAGAACATGGCGCCGTCTGCATTCACCACGCCAACCAGGGTCAGCCGCGGGAAATCATGCCCCTTGGACAGCATCTGCGTGCCGATCAGCACATCGAGTTCGCCGCTGGCCGCCGCAGCGAAAATTTTCTCGGCCGCGCCGCGGCGTCGTGTCGAGTCGCGGTCCACGCGTGCCATGCTCACCTGTGGCTGGGTCCGCCGCAACGCAGTCTGCAGCGCCGCCTCGACCCGCTCGGTGCCGTGGCCGGCGGCGATCAGTTCGTGGCTGTCGCATTTTTCGCAGCTTGCCGGGACCTTCGCCTGAAACCCGCAGTGATGGCATTTCATGCGCTTGTCGCCGCGATGGAACACCAGGCGCGCGGTGCAGCGCTGGCATTCCGGCATCCAGCCGCACTGGGCGCAGGTCAGCGCCGGCGCATAGCCGCGGCGATTGATGAACACCAGGGCCTGCTCGCCGCGCGCCACCGTGGCATCGATGGCACGGATCAGGCTGGCGGTGAGGCCCTCGCTGGCGCGTTCGGCATTGAGGTCGATGAAATCCACGCACGGCAGCAGCGCATTGGGAGCGGCACGCTGCAGCAGCGGCAATTCGGTGAAACGCTCGCGGCCGGCGTTGTACAGGGTTTCCAGCGAGGGCGTCGCCGAGCCCAGCACCACCGGGCAATCCGCCTCGCGCGCGCGGAACACGGCAACATCGCGTGCCGAATAGCGAAACCCCTCCTGCTGCTTGAAGGAGGCGTCATGTTCCTCGTCGACGACGATAAGCCCGAGGCGCGGCAGCGGCGTAAATACGGCCAGACGGGTGCCGATGACGATGTCGGCACGGCCGGTCTGCGCATCGAGGTAGCCGCGCATGCGCATTGCGTCGGGCATGCCGCTGTGCAACTGCACGACAGCCGCATCCGGGAAGCGCGCTGCCACCGCACGCACAAAGGCCGGCGACAGATTGATTTCCGGCACCAGGATCAGGGCCTGCCGACCCTGCGAAAGCGCGCGGTGAATCGCATGCAGATACACCTCGGTCTTGCCGCTGCCGGTAATGCCGGCCAGCAGGGTCGGCGCAAACCCCGCAGCGGCCGAAATTGCCGCCACTGCGGCCGCCTGCTCGACATTGAGCGCATTGGGGGCAACAAAGGCGCGAGGCGTCGGTGCGACCGTGGTTTCAAGCCCCTTCGCGGCCGCGGGCGCCCCTATCGCTACCCAGCCTTTTTTCAGCAATGCATTGAGTGCCGCTGCGCCACTGCTGTGGCGGGCTTTGAGCGTCGCCTCCAACTGCGGGCCCTGGCTTTGCAGGGTATGCAGAATGGCCTGTTGGACAACCGCGCGCGCAGACACGGTCTCGATCGCCTCAAGTCCGGCAGCGGTCAGCGCGACACTGCGATGGACCGGCAGCGCAATCGGTTTGGCGACACGCATGGCCGGCGGAATGGCATTGGCAACGATTTGCCCCAGGGGGTAGTGGTAATAACTTTCGCAAAAACGGAACAGGGCGAGGTCCCTGGCCGAAAACGCCGGCAAGGCCTGCTGGATATACAGCACCGGTTTCAGTTTTTCCGGGGGATGGGTCGAGCCTGCGGCCATCTCGACAATCAGGCCGACCATTTTTTTGGAGCCGAACGGCACCACTGCCAACCGCCCCACCGGATTCGCCCCCACCGCCGGCGAATTACCGGCGGACTCAGTCCCCGCAGGCGGCAGGAAATCGAACAAGACCGGCAGTGGCAGGTCCAGGGCGATGCGCAGAATCGGCTTGGTCACGTTCCGCTGGCCTTTTCAGCAGCCACTTGTCGGAACGCCAATACTGGCGCGGGTTTGCGCAATTTCGGCGGCCGCCAAGCTGTGGATAACTTTGTGCATAGCTTACTTTTCGCGCCCTCTCGCCACTGAGTGCACTTGCCTTGCCTCAATAGTGTTGCATTGCAAAAAATAAATTTTTAAAATTAATCAATAATTTACGACGCTGTGCAAAAGTCAATTCCAGCATTGAGGACCAAATTCGCGAGAGCATGCTTTCTGTGCATAAGCAAGCCCCTCTTTCGGCACTTTGCGTAAAAATTCCTTTGACACACTGCGCCGCGATTGCTCAACGAGCACTGGCGCGGTGGACGGCGTGAACAAGCGCTTCCACATGATCCGGATTGGTGAACTGGGAAATGCCGTGCCCCAGGTTGAAGACGTGGCCATCGGCGTTTTTGTCGTGGGCAAATTCGGCGAGAACGCGTTTTGCCTCGCTTTCAATCACCGCCGGCGGCGCAAACAGGGTGGCGGGATCGAGATTGCCTTGCAGCGCCACCTTGTGGCCGACACGCCGCTTGGCCTCGGCCAGATTGATCGTCCAATCAAGGCCCAATGCGTCCGCGCCCATTTCCGCCATCGATTCCAGCCACAAGCCGCCGCCCTTGGTGAAAAAGATGCGCGGCACCACGCGTCCCTCTCGCGTGCGCGTGATGCCGGCCATCACGCGCTTCGCATAGGCCAGCGAAAACGCCTGATATGCTGCATGCGACAGCGCACCGCCCCAGGTATCGAAAACCATCACCGCCTGCGCGCCGGCATCGATTTGTGCGTTCAAATAGGCGATCACGCTCTGGGTGTTCTTCTCCAGGATCGAATGCAGCAAATCCGGGCGCTGGAACATCATCGTCTTGATCAGGCGGAAATCGTCCGAGCCGCCGCCTTCGATCATGTAGCAGGCGAGCGTGAACGGGCTGCCGGAAAAGCCGATCAGGGGCACACGACCGTCGAGCGCATCGCGAATCTGCGCCACGGCGTCGGTCACATAGCGGAGCTGGTTCATATCGGCGACGGCCAGGCGTTTCACCTCGTCTTCGCTGCGCAGGGGGCGCTCGAATTTCGGGCCCTCGCCCTCGGCGAAATAAAGGCCCAGGCCCATCGCGTCCGGAACGGTCAGGATATCCGAGAACAGGATGGCCGCGTCGAGCGGGAAGCGGTCAAGCGGCTGCAGCGTCACCTCGGTGCAGTAATCCGGATTCTTGGCGAGGCCCAGGAAACTGCCGGCCTTCTTGCGCGTGGCGTTGTATTCGGGCAGGTAGCGTCCCGCCTGACGCATGATCCAGATCGGCGTATGGGAAGTGGGCTCACGCATCAGGGCGCGAAGGAAGGTATCGTTTTTCAGATCGGTCATGAGGTGGGGGAGTAAGACGGCGCGGGTTGAGGCCGCCGCAGGATTATCGCATTGACACCCGGTCCGATTGCGGCAAGCGCATCGGCGAGTGGGGGCAGGCGAATGAAATATGAAACTCCAGTATTGACGCGGCTTTCAAAGCATTTTTGCCCCGGAAGCCGCGTCAATACTGGAGTTTCATTTTTTTAAAAATGCGCGCCCGGGATCGCAGCGTCGACTGCCGCGACCGGCAATCCTTTCACCCTTCAGGCCTTCAGGATCAGCGCGGCAACTCCGATGCGCCCATCAGGTACTCGTCCACCGCGCGCGCGCACTGGCGCCCTTCGCGAATCGCCCACACAATCAGCGACTGTCCGCGGCGCATATCGCCGGCGGCGAACACCCTGGGGTTGGTGGTCTGGTAGGCGCCCTTGCCTTCCGTGGGCGCCTTGACATTGCTGCGCGCATCTTTTTCCACACCCAGTGCGGCGAGCTGCTCGAGCAGGCCTTGTTGCAGCGGACCGGCAAAACCCATCGCCAGCAGGACCAGATCGGCCTTCATCTCGAATTCCGTGCCCGGCACTTCCTGCATCTTGCCGTCCTTCCATTCAACTTTCGCGGCCACCAGTTTCTCGACCTTGCCATTGTTGCCCACGAACTTCTTGGTGGCGACCGACCAGTCGCGTTCGCAGCCCTCTTCATGCGACGACGAGGTGCGCAGCTTGATCGGCCAGTACGGCCATACCAGCGCCTTGTCTTCCTGCTCCGGCGGCTGCGGCAGCAATTCGAATTGCGTGATCGAGGCGGCGCCATGGCGATTCGAGGTGCCCACGCAATCGCTGCCGGTATCGCCGCCGCCGATCACCACCACATGCTTGCCGCTCGCCATGATCTGCTTCGCCACCTTGTCGCCGGCCATCACCTTGTTTTGTGCCGGCAGGAAATCCATCGCGAAGTGGATGCCGTCGAGCTCGCGCCCCGGCACCGGCAGATCGCGCGGCCATTCGGCGCCGCCGGAAAGAATCACCGCATCGAAATCCTCCAGCAGCACGCCGGCCGGGGTATCGACGCCGATGTTCTGGTTGACGCGGAACTGCACACCCTCGGCTTCCATCTGCGCGATACGGCGGTCGATGTGCGATTTTTCCATCTTGAAATCGGGAATGCCGTAGCGCAGCAGACCGCCGATGCGATCGTTCTTTTCGAACACGATCGCATCGTGGCCGGCACGCGCCAGCTGCTGTGCGGCTGCCAAGCCCGCAGGCCCCGATCCAACCACGGCGACGCGCTTGCCCGTCTTGTGTTTTGGCGGCTGCGGCAGCACCCAACCCATTTCCCAGCCCTTGTCGATAATGGCGTGCTCGATCGACTTGATGCCGACGGGGTCGTCATTGATATTCAGCGTGCACGAAGCCTCGCAGGGCGCCGGACAGACGCGGCCGGTGAACTCTGGGAAGTTGTTGGTCGAATGCAGGGTATCCAGGGCTTCCCGCCAATTCTGGCGAAACACAAGATCGTTGAAATCCGGAATGATGTTGTTGACCGGGCAGCCCGATTGGCAAAACGGAATGCCGCAATCCATGCAGCGCGCGCCCTGGATCTTGGCCTCATCGTCGGTCAGATGCAGCACAAATTCCTTGAAATTCTTGACCCGCTCCGCACGCGGCAGCGACGCCTCGGACAGGCGCTGGTATTCGATGAATCCGGTAGGTTTTCCCATGGGTTTGCTTTTTCAGTGTTTCGGCCGACATCGTCTTGCTGCGGACGGTCCGACGTCTATCGTCAAAAAGGGTACGGGCACCGGGGACACCGGCACCCGCGAATACGAATTGTCCTAGGCGGCCGCGCGCTGCTTTGCCACTTTGGGAGCGGCGGCTTTTTTCGCCGCCAGTTCGCCAAGCGCGCGCCGGTATTCAGTCGGCATCACCTTGATGAATTTCGGCAGCCAAACGCCCCAGTTGGCGAGAACGGTTCTGGCACGTTCGCTGCCCGTGTAATTGGCGTGATTCTCGATCAGCGATCGGAGCAGTACGGTGTCGGCCATGCCCAGATGCGATGTTGGCAAGAGCACCTCGGACAAGGTTTCCAGTTCCACCATCGCCGTATTGCAGCGTTTGGCAAACATCCCGTCCTCATCAAGCACATAGGCGACGCCGCCCGACATCCCGGCGGCAAAATTGCGTCCGGTCGCACCCAGTACCACCACGGTGCCGCCGGTCATGTATTCGCAACCATGGTCGCCGGTACCCTCGACCACGGCCGAGGCGCCGGAGTTGCGCACACAGAAACGCTCGCCGGCCACGCCGCGGAAATACGATTCGCCGGCAATCGCGCCATACATCACGGTATTGCCGACGATGATGTTTTCCAGCGGGTCGCCCTTGAATTCGGCATTGGGCTTGACGATGATGCGGCCGCCGGACTGCCCCTTGCCGACATAGTCGTTGGCCTGACCGGTGAGCGACACGGTTACGCCCTGTGCGAGAAAGGCCGCAAAGCTCTGGCCCGCCGTGCCGGCCAGATCGATATGAATGGTGTCCGTCGGCAGCCCGGCATGGCCGTAACGCTGCGCCACTTCGCCGGACAGCATCGCGCCGACCGTGCGGTTGACGTTACGGATGTTTTCCGCGATCACCACGCGCGTTTTTTTGTCCAGCGCCGGTTTGGCGCGCTCGATCAGGCTGTTGTCGAGCGCCGCCTCGAGGCCATGATCCTGCGATTCGCAGTGATGGCGCGCCACTTCGGCCGGCATGGTCGGCAGGTAGAAAATTCTGGAGAAGTCCAGCCCCTTTGCCTTCCAGTGCTCCACGCCCTTGTGCGTATCGAGCAGATCGGCACGACCGATCAGTTCGCTGAAGTTGCGCACGCCCATTTCTGCCATCAGTTCACGCACTTCTTCCGCCACAAAAAAGAAGTAATTGACGACATGCTCAGGCTGTCCGGTAAATTTCTTGCGCAGCGCCGGATCCTGGGTGGCGACGCCGACCGGGCAGGTATTGAGATGGCATTTGCGCATCATGATGCAGCCTTCGACCACTAGCGGCGCCGTGGCGAAACCGAATTCGTCCGCACCCAGCAGAGCGCCGATCAGCACATCGCGGCCGGTTTTCATCTGACCGTCGACCTGCACTGCAATGCGGCCGCGCAAGCGGTTCAGCACCAGCGTCTGCTGGGTCTCGGCAAGCCCCAGCTCCCAGGGCGTGCCAGCGTGCTTGATCGACGACACGGGCGAGGCGCCGGTGCCGCCGTCGTGCCCGGCGATGGTGACGTGATCCGCCTTGGCCTTGGCCACGCCGGCGGCGACGGTGCCTACACCGACTTCCGACACCAGCTTGACCGAGATCGATGCGCGCGAATTGCAGTTTTTTAGATCGTGAATCAGCTGTGCCAGATCTTCGATTGAATAAATATCGTGGTGCGGTGGCGGCGAAATCAATTCGACGCCAGGGGTCGCGTAGCGCAGTGCGCCGATGTATTCCGAGACCTTGTGGCCGGGCAGTTGCCCGCCTTCACCGGGCTTGGCGCCCTGCGCCATCTTGATCTGGATCTGATCGGCGCTGTTCAAATATTCGGCGGTGACACCGAAACGCGCGCTGGCGACCTGTTTGATTTTGGAGCGCAGCGAGTCGCCAACCTTGAGCGGGAAATCGCTCTCGACCACATCGCCCAGGCGCGACTTGAGCGACTCACCCGCCTTCTGAATCGGCACAAAGCGTTTGGGATCTTCGCCACCCTCGCCCGTATTCGATTTGCCGCCGATGCGGTTCATCGCCACCGCCAGGGCCGAATGCGCCTCGGTGGAAATCGATCCCAGTGACATGGCACCGGTCGCGAAACGTTTGACGATTTCCCTGGCGGATTCGACCTCATCCAGCGGAATGGCGGGACCGGCCGGCTTGATATCGAACAGCCCGCGCAGGGTCATGTGCCGGCGCGTCTGGTCGTTGACCAGCTTGGCGTACTCCTTGTAGGTGCTGAAGGAATTCGTCTTGGTGGAATGCTGCAGCTTGGCGATCGTATCGGGCGTCCACATATGCTCCTCGCCACGGGTGCGATAGGCATACTCGCCGCCGGCATCAAGCTGCGTGCGCAGCACCGGATCGTCGCTGAAAGCCTTGCGGTGCGTCTGCATGGCTTCCTCGGCAATCTCGAAAATGCCGATGCCCTCGACATTGGTGGACGTGCCGCTGAAATACTTGCCGACGAATTCGCTGGACAAGCCGACCGCCTCAAAAATCTGCGCGCCGCAATAGCTCTGATATGTGGAAATGCCCATTTTGGACATCACCTTGAGCAGGCCCTTGGAGATCGCCTTGATGTATTTTTTCTCGGCCTCGGCAGCATCGTAATCGCCGAGATAATCGTGCATATTGTGCAGAGTCTCCAGCGCCAGATAGGGATGCACCGCCGCCGCACCATAGCCGCCCAGCAAGGCGAAATGATGCACTTCGCGCGCGGAACCGGTTTCAACCACCAGGCCTGTCGAGGTGCGCAAACCCTTCTGCACCAGATGCTGGTGGATCGCGCCCACTGCCAGCAGGGCCGGGATCGCGACATTGTCGGCGTCCACCAGGCGATCGGTGACGATCAGCATGTTGTAGCCGTTCTTGATGGCATCTTCCGCATGCGCGCACAGCGAAGCCACCGCAGCCTCGACGCCTTCCGTTCCCCAGGAGGCCGGATAGGTGATATCGAGTTCATGGCTTTTGAAATAGCCGCCGGTGAACATCTCGATATGGCGAATTTTTTCCATATCATGGGTGGTCAGTACCGGCTGCGGCACTTCCAGCCACTGGCCGGGATCGGTATGGTGAATGTCGAGCAGATTGGGGCGCGGACCGATGGTGATGGCGGTCGACATCACCAGTTCTTCGCGAATCGGATCGATCGGCGGATTGGTAACCTGCGCGAACAGCTGTTTGAAGTAGTGATACAGATTGCGCGGCTTGTTGGACATGATCGCCAGCGGCGAGTCGTTGCCCATGGAGCCGGTCGCCTCGATGCCGGTCATGGCCATCGCCGACAGGATGAATTTCAAGTCCTCCTGGGTATAACCAAACGCCTGCTGCCGGTCGAGCAGCGACACCCTGGATTTTTCAGCCGGCGCGGGTTCTGGCAAATCGTCGAGACGAATGCGTGCGCGCTCGACCCATTCGCGATAAGGCTTGGCGGTGGCGAGCTCGCGTTTTAACGCGCCGTCATCGATGATGCGGCCCTTTTCGATATCGACCAGGAACATCTTGCCGGGCTGCAAGCGCCATTTTTTGACGATCTTCGATTCGGGAATATCGAGCACGCCGACTTCGGAAGCCAGCACCACCATATCGTCGTCCGTCAATACATAGCGCGCGGGGCGCAGGCCGTTGCGGTCCAGTGTGGCGCCGATCTGGCGACCGTCGGTGAAAGCCATGGCTGCCGGGCCGTCCCAGGCCTCCATCAGCGTGGCGTGATATTCGTAGAATGCGCGCCGGTCCTCATCCATCAGCTTGTGGCCGCTCCACGCTTCGGGGATCATCATCATCATCGCGTGTGCCAACGAATAGCCGCCCATCACCAGCATCTCGAGGCAGTTGTCGAAGCTGGCCGAATCCGACTGGCCGTCATAGATCAACGGCCAGATTTTATCCAGGTCGTCCTTGAGAATCGGCGAGGCAATCGCCTGCTGGCGTGCACGGATCCAGTTGACGTTGCCGCGAAGGGTATTGATCTCGCCGTTGTGCGCGATCATGCGAAAGGGATGCGCCAAGTCCCAGGTCGGAAAGGTATTGGTCGAAAAGCGCTGATGCACCAGCGCCAGCGCCGTCATCATCGACGGATCCTTGAGGTCGCAATAATAGTGGCCGACCTGATCGGCCAGCAGCATGCCCTTGTACACAATCGTCCTGGTAGAGAACGACGGCACGTAAAACTCCTTGCCGTGACGCAGACGCAATGCCTGAATGGCATGTCCGGAACGTTTGCGAACGATATAGAGCTTGCGCTCAAGATCGTCCTGGGTCATTTCCCCGGAACCGCGCGCCACAAACACCTGGCGAATCATGGGTTCGACCGCGATGGTGGCCGTCGACAGGCCATTGTTGTCGGTCGGCACATCGCGCCAACCCAGCAGGATTTGTCCCTCGGCATGAATCGCCCGCTCGATCTCCTGCTCGCAGGCCATGCGTGATGCCGGTTCGCGCGGCAAAAACACCATGCCCACGCCATATTGCCCTATGGCCGGCAAAGTGAGTCCCTGGTGGCCGCAAACGCGGCGCAGATGCTGATCGGGGAGCTGAATCAGGATGCCGGCTCCATCGCCCAGCAAAGGATCATAGCCGGTGGCGCCGCGGTGACTCAGATTGTCAAGTATCTTGAGGCCCTGCTCGACAATGGAGTGGGACTTCTTGCCCTTGATGTGCGCAACAAAGCCGACTCCGCAGGCATCGTGTTCAAAACGGGGGTCGTAGAGACCCTGGGATGAAGGGGCACCCGTGGGGGATATCGCAGGCGACGGGTCTGCAGGCGCGTCCAGTAGCATGGCCAACTCTCCAAATTCGAAAGGCATGGTAACTATCGCCCTGAAGGCGATAGCGTGGTTTTAACATGGTGCTCGGCTTAGAGAAAGCGTGCACCAGATTTACCGGGAGGCGGGCTTGTGGCTGGCTGACTTTCGCGATGCAGGGCCAGCTCAATAGGGCGGCACAACACGCTGATACTGAAAGACTATTCCGGGGAGTAAGATAATACCGCCCGTTTTGATGCGGTGCAATAAATATGTCTTGTCGCCAGTCATGCACGACTTTCACCTGTATGCGCTGACGCGCTGGGTGCGATTCACCCACATTCTACGTACTGCGGTTGGGCCGGCAAGCCCAATCTTTTTAATCTTGCGCGCGAGCCAAGCAGTTGGCTCGCGCGGGCGAAACCTCTAAAGAAGAACGCCACCCCAAGGGTGGCGTTTTTAAACTGGCGCGCCCGACACGATTCGAACGTGCGACTTCTACCTTCGGAGGGTAGCACTCTATCCATCTGAGCTACGGGCGCGTAATTCCTGATTGCCGGGGGAAGTTTACCATTGCGACCCGCTCCAAGGCGAGGGCCGAGACGCCGCCGATACCGCTTGATACGGCGGGACGGATTTGAGTCCGGACGCGCATCGACCGTATAATGTCGCACTAATTTGGCCGCAACCTGAAAACCCTGAGGAAATGTTATGTCCGACCATCACCACGATCCGATTGAAAAGAACACCGGCACCAACCCGCTGAAGCTGGCGATCATGGTGGTGGTGGGCGCCGCCGGTCTGATCCTGGGCATCGTCATGCTTGCACAATTCGCCGTCGGCACCCATAACCTGGGCGCCTCCGTCGATACCGCCAATACACCGGCTGCGGTGGCCCAGCGAATTGGGCCGCTCGTCACCCTGGCCGTTGAAGCGGCGCCGCCCACAGCCATAGGCACAGCCACCGCTACTGCACCAGCAGCAGTCGCGAAGGTGACGGCACCCATAGTGGCGATGGTCATTCCGGTCGCCGCACCCGCAAAACCGGCCACCGCCGCGAGCGGCGAAAGCGTGTTCAAGGCGGGCTGCACGGTTTGCCATGCTGCCGGCATTGCCGGCGCACCGAAAGCCGGTGAAAAAACGGCGTGGACACCGCGCATCGCCAAGGGCAAGCCAATGCTGTACGAACATGCCATCAAGGGCTTCAACGCCATGCCCGCCAAGGGCGGAAACCCCGCGCTGGCCGACGCAGACGTAAAAGCGGCTGTTGATTACATGGTCGGACTTGTCAAGTAACCGACGTGGACAACTCGCTTAAAGGGGCGGATATCCGCCCCTTTTGCTTTGTGTTCGACCAAACTGGTATCGGTCGATGAGCACTTATGCCATCGGCGACCTGCAGGGCTGCTTTCTAAGCCTGCAGGCATTGTTGCAAAAAATTGATTTTAAACGGTCGAGCGATCGACTCTGGTTTGTCGGTGACCTGGTTAATCGCGGCACAGGCTCGCTTGAATGCCTGCGTTTTGTTCGCGAACTGGGGCCGGATTCTGTCGTTGTGCTTGGTAACCATGACCTGCATCTGCTCGCCTTGGCCGAGGGATTCTGCAAAGCCGGGGAGCATGACACATTGCAAGATGTCCTGACGGCGCCGGACTGCGAAGATTTACTGTTTTGGCTGCGCAGACAGAAAATGCTGCATATCGAAGGCGCATATGCGATGGTCCATGCCGGCTTGCTGCCCGCATGGACTTGGCAGCTGGCGCAATCGCTGGCGCTCGAAGTTGAAACTGCCCTGCGTGGCCCGCGCTATCGTCAGTTGCTGCAGGATATGTATGGCAATAAACCCGATCGGTGGCAGGACGATCTGAGCGGCGCGGACCGGATGCGTGTGGTGATCAACGCCATGACCCGCATGCGGGTGCTGGATATCAACGGACGCATGGACCTGAAATTCAAAGGCGACATCGGCAATTTGCCGCAAGGACTGATGCCGTGGTTTGAAGCACCGACGGCGCGAGCCGCAGACCGGACCGTGCTCGCGGGGCACTGGTCGGCCCTGGGCTTGCGCAATACCGCACATTTCGTCGGCATCGATAGCGGTTGCATATGGGGACATGAACTGACCGCGTTCAGGCTGGAGGACCGGACCGTTTTCCAGGTCCCCTGCAACGAGACGAAGCTGCCTGCCGGCTGGGACTGAACGGTACCTCGCTCTCTAAGTCGTCGCTGCTTGCGCGGTTTTCGCGAAGTCCGCCGTAAAGCGCTGATGAGCGTGAGGCAGCGGTACGTTCAATATCGCCGCCACCGCCGCTTCTGCACGCAAGGCCAGATCGCGCCGGTTCAGCTTGGTCGCCTCGATCGCAGGGGCGAAGGTAATTTCCGCGATCATCGATTTCTGCGCAATGATTTTGGTGAGCGATTCGGTGAAACTCAACTCACCGATATAGGCGGGCACATCGGTCGGCTCGCCGTCGCTCGAGCGGTAGCGCAAGGCAACGGGGGAGACAACCGCGCGGTTAGTCACTGCCGGCTCGAACAGCGAGGAATGAAATTTCAGCAACCGGTCGCCGGCCGTGGTGGTGCCCTCGGGAAACAGGCCGATCGTCGCCCCGGTTGCCAGCACTTCCTGCATTTCTTCATTGATGCGCGCCGTATCGCTGCGCTTGGTACGGCGGATGAATATGGTCCCCGCTTTTTCACATAGCCAGCCGACAATAGGCCAGTCACGAATCTCGGCCTTGGCCACAAAGCGCGCCGGCTGTGCGGCATTGATGACGTAAATATCCAGCCAGGAAATATGATTGGCCGCGATCACCAGATTGCGCGTCCCGGCAGCGGGCTTGGCGCCATGGATGGACAGAACAACGTTTAAAATGCGCAGGGTCTTCCGCGACCACCACTGGGTAATGTTTGCCTGCGAGCGCGCCGCGACGCGGGGGAAAATCAGGCCGGCAACCAGCAGGCCTACTCCGATATGCCACATCAAACGTGTCCAGCGAACGGCGCGAACAAATTTCAACGTTGTCTGCCCGGCCGAACTTTGGGCCGGCGCAATGGATACGGTTTTTGGCATGCCGAGAGTCTAACGTGTTACACCCGGACGGCAAACCGCTCGGCGACGCCAACCAAAAACAAAAGGGCGTCCGAAGACGCCCCTTACTGGGTTGCAGGGCGCCTACAGACGGGAAACGCGCGTCGCCCCTTGGCCGGACAGAATACGAACGCGATCACCGACGCGGAATTCCTCGTCCTTTTCCTGGGTAATGGCAATCAGTTTGCCACCCTCAAGACGGACCGTTACCTCAACACCTTTACGGTCGTTTGCATTTTTTTCAATCGCCGAGCCGGCGATGGCGCCAACCACCGCGCCCGCGATGGCACCGGCCGCATTGGCACGATTGCCGCCACCTACGGTAGAACCGGCAATGCCGCCGAGGCCGGCGCCAATCAGGGTGCCGGTGCCGTCCTGGCGAGCATCGATCACCACATCGCGCACGCTTTCCACGGTGCCGAGGCGAACGGATTGCTCGCCACGTACCTGGCTGCGTGTGTAGTTCCCGCCGCCGAGGCCGGGCTGGGCACAACCAACCAGCAGCGCGCTGATGGCAGCTGCGCCAATAATCAAGATTCGTTTCGTGTTCATGCTTGTTCTCCTGTCTTGTCTCTACAGAGTCAGATATACCCTACCAATTTAATATCACCACAGCGCTTCGTCAAATGCCGTCTGGTAACGATCCGCAATTTCGGCACGCGTCGGTGAGTGGCCTTGCGGGCCGCGATGCTCGATTTTCAGGCTGCCCATGGTATTGGCGAGCCGTCCGACCTTTTCCCAGGGCCAGTTGCGTTCAATCCCATAAAGCAAGCCGGAGCGGTAGGCATCCCCGCACCCAGTGGGATCGACCCGCCTGTTTTCCCTAACGCTCGATACGACAATCTGTTGACCGTTTGCGTAAATCACTGATCCTTCAGCACCTTTTGTTACAAAAAAAGCTTTCACACGTTCGGTCAGCTTCGCGATCGATTCCCCGGTCCGGTCTTCCAGCACACGTGCCTCGTAGTCATTGACGGCCACATAGTCCGCAAGTTCCACAAAATGGCGTAGTTCACCCCCTTTGAATGCCGGCATCGCCTGACCCGGATCAAAGATAAACGGAATTTTCAGCTGATGAAATTGCTCCGCATGCTGCATCATGCCGTCGGGGGAATCCGGCGCAACGATGCCAAGCGTGATGCCCTTGGCGTCGCTCACCTTGTTCAAATAGGATGAGGACATGGCGCCGGGATGAAAAGCCGTAATCTGGTTGGCATCGAGATCGGTGGTGATAAAGGCTTGTGGAACAAACGCGCCTTCAATCTGCTTGATGTGCTGGCGGGAGATGCCGAGTTTATCGAGCCGCTCCTGGTAGGGGCCGAAGTCATCGCCAACGGTCGCCATGATAACCGGCTCCTCGCCAAGCAACTTCAGGTTGTAACCAATATTGCCCGCCGTGCCCCCGAACTCGCGGCGCATGTCGGGAACCAGGAACGCCACATTCAGGATATGAATCTGGTCGGGGAGAATATGGGTGCCGAATTTGCCATGAAACACCATGATCGTGTCATAAGCCACGGAACCGCAAATCAATGCCGACATAATTGTAAATTTTCAAGTAAAAACAAGATTATACCGCTGCTCGACAGCGGCTCTACGGGCAATACCGTTTATCGGATCTCTCTTCTGTTCGCTTGACACCGATTGGGCGCCATGACTAAATATAAAAACTGTGAAGTAGTTCACACTTTGCAGAAAGCACTGTCGCGCACCAGTGTTCCATCCGAAATCTGAAACAAGGCAAACTCTCCGAAAGGGGAGGACGCAAAGTCTCCGGTCTAAAGGGGTAGGCAAAACCCAAGATAGCGGGATTACCAGAGAGTCGAGTCATGGAAGCTTTCCCTATTCGGGCTGTTCTCAGGCTCGCCGCAAATGCGCCGGGGCCGTCCGTCCGGACGTTTCCCCCGGATTGGGACTGTTTGCGTTCCCTCTCGTTTTCTGTGTTGTTGACGATGCATTTGCTTCGTTAGCGGCTTTGCGTCCCCTACCGGCGACAAGTTTGCCTCGATAGACCGCGCCCTGTTGTATCGGGCAGGAGATCGAGCATGGCTACTGCGACACTGGATAACGTTTTTCCCCTGGCAAATGCGCAGGTGCGCCGACGCGCCGTCAAACCGGAATCCGTCGGTGTCATCAATGACTGCCGCGATATTGCGCTCAAGCGCATCGTCAGCCTGCTGTCGGAAACACTCGATACCATCGAGGACGAACTGTTCGAAATGGCCGAGAAATCGTCCGATCGCGATTCGCAAAATCTTTATCTCGATGCGCGCGCCCAGGCCCGCGAGAAACGCGTCGATATCGAGGCCGCGTTCAAAAAGCAGTTTCTGAGCTTTTTTGAGAAAAAGGTGGCCGGCGTGAGCCAGAGCGAGCATGCGCAAGGGAATCAGGCATCTAGCTTCGAATCCCTGTCGCTTGTGGAGGACGATGAATTGGAACAGCACTTGGCGATGAACGATATCGCCAGGCGGCTCAATAACAAATGTAACAGTGAATTGGGGGCACTGTCACAACGCATGGGTTTTCTGCTGTCCGAACCCAAACTCGGGGATGATGCCAACCCGATCGCACCGGATACCATCGTGCGCGCGCTGCAGGCTGCCTGCAACCAGATGACGTCCGGATCCCAGACCAAGCTGACCGTCATGCGTCTGGTCGAGCAGCATATGGCTGCCGAAATACTGAATGTCTACAGGGATATCAATACCCATCTGGTGTCGCGCAATGTAATGCCCCAACTTCGTACCGGCTTCCGCAAAACACCGGCAAACGATGCGCGCAAGGCTTCAACAGACGCGGCTACTGGCGCTGGCACGTCCGGCGCGAATCGTGCTGTCGCGACCAATGCCGCCTTGGCCACTTCTTCAGGAGATCTGTTTGCTACCCTTCAACAGTTATTGTCGGGTGGCTCCATCATTGAGCCTGGCCATGGCGGGGCGCGAACTGGCGCCTCGGCAGGCATGACTTCTTCCGCGCAAGCAGGCAGCCGGGATGCCGGCGCCTCGTTCACAAGTTCCGGACTAGTCTCCGCACTGACGCAAATCCAGCAACAGTTGATGCCGGCATCGACGACGCTTTTGGCAATGCGCAATATGCAGAATTTCGTGCCGGGCGAAACCTCTCCGGCCGCCCTCAATGTGCTGCACGAGATTAAGGCGCAGGGGATGACCTCGACCAGCAACCAAGTCGATACGATGACCATCGATATCGTCGCCATGCTATTCGACTACGTATTCGAGGACAAAGCCGTTCCCGATACCATCAAGGCCCTGATTGCGCGACTGCAAATTCCAGTGCTGAAAGTTGCAATCATCGATCGCTCCTTCTTTTCGATGAAGTCGCATCCGGCGCGACGCCTGCTCGATGTGCTGGCAGATGCCTCGGTATCCTTTGAGGGCGAGGCAAGCAGGGACGACCCACTGTACCGGGAAATTGAGTCCATCGTTGATCGCATCCACCGCGAATTTGACACCGATATCGGTCTGTTCAGCACCGCGCTTGCCGAATTCGAGGACTTCATGCGGGGCAGGGAAATTGCCGGCGCCGAGTTGATTGAAAAATCGACGCGTGCTGTACACGACAACGAGAAGCGCGAAATGGCACGCCTGGTTTCGGTCGATGAAACCGAGCGCCGCGTCGCCGCCACCGATCTCCCGCCGGCGGTTGCGGCGATGTTGCGGGGGCCCTGGGCGCGAGTGCTGGAGCGCGTTTACCTGCGCGACAATGGCCGCGAGCAGCAATTCGCAAATGCGCTGGAGACCGCCGACGATCTCATCTGGAGCGTGTCGCCCAAGCTGAATGCCGACGAGCGCAGGAGCCTGGTTACATTGCTGCCCTCGTTGCTGAAGCACCTCCAGGACGGCATGGATATCGCAGCAGTCGAGCAGCAGGATCGCGGTCGCTTTTTTGCGGCGCTTGTTGATTGCCATGCCGCCGCCGTAAAGGCGGGCCTGCGCGGCGAAAGCGTCCGCACCTTGCTTGTCGACACACACCCGGCGGCTGAAGTTTCACCGTTGTTTGAAAAATTGTTCGCCGAGGAAAAAGCGCGCGAACTTGCCCACAGCCGGGCCAGCCGCTCGGGAATGGCCAGAATCCAGTTTACCGATCACGGCATTGAAGTCGAGGAGATTGCATTACCGGAACAGAGCGGCAACCCCGTTATTGCCGATGCTTCATCGACCTCCAGGCCCGGACAACTCGATTTCAACGTGACGGCAGCGCCTGTGCCGGAATTGAAACGGGGAACCTGGGTAGAGTTTTTGCATGAAGGCGGCAGAAAAATCCGCGCCAAACTCACTTGGGTGAGTCCGCTGAAGGGCGTCTACCTGTTCACGAACCCGGGTGCCAGTGAGGCGCTATCGGTGGCACCGGATGCGTTGCAGAACCAGTTTCAACGCGGCGAGGCGCGCGTGATCGACGCATCCTCGATCATCGACCGGGCGGTAGACCATATGGTGCAATCGCTGAGCCATGCGATGGCTTAGTGTGCGGCGGGATGTCGAGGTCACGGCCGGTCCATTTCTCATGAGAGACGGCGCCAACCCTCATGGTTTTTATGCGCCGATCAGTTTTCGATACTGTTCTGCGCTCATCAGGCCGGCTTCATCGATCCTGTCGATTTTCACACGCACCACCCAGCTGGAATAAGGTTCGCTGTTGACCAGTTCCGGCCGGTCTTTCAACGCTGCATTGGTGGCAAGCACTTTGCCAGTCACGGGCACCAGCATATCGGAAGCCGCCTTTACCGATTCGAGCGTGGCGACGGCGTCGCGCGGCGTAAATGCCTTGCCAACTTCGGGCAGTTCGACAAATACCATGTCGCCCAGCTGGGCCTGGCCTTCCTCGGTTGCACCTATATCCAGCGAGCCGTCGGCGTTTTTCATGAGCCACAAATGTCCGTCGGTATAACGACGGTCGTCGGGGATTGGAATGGACATTGCAGCCTCTCTTTCGCGATCAAGGATAGAACGCCCGCAAGCCATAGCCGGAGGCTGGTGTCTTGTTTGCGATCTCAAAATTCAGATTGACGAACAGTTCGGCCCCCGGGGCAAGCGCCTCGTCCTGTGAGGGTAAACGGCCCAGATAGTCGCGCGGTTGCAAAATGCGGCTGGACAAAACCTGGTTGCCATTATCGGTCAGGCGCAGTTCCAGCGCTGGCAACTCCTGCTTCGCCTTGCCGCGATTAACCAGTGTGGCGGTCAACAAAATGCGACCGGGTTTGGCGGGCGACTCAATCAGGTCGGAAGCCTCGATCTTGATCGCCGTTTCATCGCGCCCCCAGGAAATGGCACAGCCCGCCAACCCACAGGCTTTCACCAGATAAGGACGGACTTGTGGATAAGACTCCATGATCGCGCCACGAAAGAAATAGGTTGCCTGTATCGCTGTCAGTGCCAGCAGCAGTACGATACCCGCGATCCAGGCCGCGCGGCGCGACGGACGATCAGACTTGTACGAAGTCCGCAGCAAGGGATTGTCCGTGATACCCCTGGATCCGGTTGCAGCGTCCCAGTCGCCGGACTCCTGAGTGGTATCCGCAAGCAGGAAGGCAGGCGGTGCCTGCACAACGGCGTCTGCGGTCCGCGCCTTGTCTTTGCGGACTTCGACGATGGCCGTTATTTCCACATCATCCACATCGACCGGCTCGGCTATTCCCGCGGGCAGCTCATGGTCGGGAGCCTCGACAGAGAATTCAGCGTCATCGGTCGCCGTAAACTCAGGGGGCGATTCAGGTACCAGCGCCTCAAGACTATCAATGCTGAGAGCGGGGAATTCCGATGATTCCGGCGAACCAACCGTTCTTTCACTGGTCTCCGCCGGAATAGTCTCCAGCGCCCCCTCGCGGTCTTCATCTTCAATGCGCTTGAGCGATTCGAAGGCATTGAACACATTGCGGCAACGACCGCACATAACGCGGCCTTGACGCACATTGAGTTGTTCGGGCTGAACCCGAAATTGCGCCGAGCAGCTGGGACAGGTGGTTAACAGCATGCGGCGATTTTAACCGAGGCGCCCGCGACGAATGCCGGCAATGCACGACCAACCTTCATTGCGGCGCCATACGGCAAGCTCGAACCAGGGCTGATAAATGGCGATGATCTCCGCGGCCTGATGGTCGAGAATCCCGGCCAGTGCCAGCCGCCCCCCAGGTTGAGTATGGCTGGCCAGCAAGGGGGCAAGCACTTTCAGCGGATTGGCGAGAATATTGGCAACCGTGATGTCAGCGACAAAGTCGAGCCGCTGCTCAGTAGTGGCAAATGCGATGTCGACACCATTCTGCTGCGCGTTGTAGCGCGCCGCCTCAAGCGCCTGCGGATCGATATCGACACCAAGCGCGAGTCTGGCGCCAAGTTTCATGCCGGCAATCGCGAGTATCCCCGAGCCGCAGCCGTAATCCAGCAGGCTGGATTTCGGGGCAACTTCCAGGTTCGCTTCCAGCCATTGCAGGCACAGTCGGGTGGTTGGATGGCTGCCGGTACCAAAAGCTGCCCCCGGATCAAGCGCGATATTGATGGCATGGGCATCAGGCGCGCTGTGCCAGGTCGGCACAATCCACACCCGGCCGGAAATTTGAATTGGCTGAAACTGGTCGCGATTTTGCTGCACCCAGTCCGTATCTTCCAGGGGCTCGATGCGCAGCGTCGGTGCCGCAATGCCCAATGCCGATGCGGCCTCGCGGGCCAACTGTTCGACACTGGCGTCGGGGGGGAACAGCGCGGTCAGTCTGCATTGATCCCACAACCCGGTCGAGGCGCCCGGCTCGCCGAAGATCGGCTGCTCCGCCTCCGTACCTTCAAGCGCGTCCTCGACATTCACGGAAATGGCGCCAAGCGCCATCAATTCGTCGCCATAAGCGTCCGCATGCTCGCGCGGAATGTCCAGGGTGAGGTTCAGCCAGCTCATATGGTTTACCTCGGGAAAGCGTCGGGCGGCCTGCTCAGTCAGCCTCGCCGCCTGCGATTTTTTTCAGTTGCGCCATGCGTGCTTCAAGAAAATGTATCGATGTTCCGCCGGCAATGAAAGCGGCGTCGTTCATCAATTCCTGGTGCAGGGGCAAATTGGTTTGAATCCCTTCCACCACCATTTCCGAGAGCGCGGTGCGCATGCGCGCAAACGCCTGTTCGCGGGTATCGCCATGCGCAATCACCTTGGCGATCAGCGAATCATAGTACGGCGGCACGAAGTAATCGGCATAGACGTGCGAATCGACGCGAATACCCGGACCGCCAGGCACATGGAAGCGGGTGATTCGCCCCGGTGAGGGCACAAAGGTGACCGGGTTTTCGGCATTGATCCGGCACTCGATGGCGTGGCCGCGCAGCTGAATGTCCTTCTGGCGGTAGCGCAGTCGTTGCCCGGCTGCGACACGAATTTGCTCCTGGACGATGTCGACGCCGGTGATCATCTCGGAAACCGGGTGCTCGACCTGGACACGAGTGTTCATTTCGATGAAATAGAACTCTTCGTTTTCGTACAGGAATTCGAACGTGCCGGCGCCGCGATAGCCCATTTTGACGCAGGCTTCCGCACAGCGTTCGCCGATCTTGTCCCGCACCCTTGCTTTCAGTTCCGGCGCAGGCGCTTCCTCAATGATCTTTTGATGGCGGCGCTGCATGGAACAATCCCGTTCCCACAGGAAAATGGCGTTCCTGTGTTCGTCCGCCAATACCTGGATTTCGATATGACGTGGGTTCTCAAGGAATTTTTCGAGATACACCATGGGGTTGCCAAAGGCGCTTTGCGCCTCGGCCTTGGTCATCTGCACCGCGTTCACCAAGGCCGCCTCGGTATGCACCACGCGCATACCGCGTCCGCCGCCGCCGCCCGCCGCCTTGATGATGACCGGATAGCCGACCGCTGACGCAATCTTGCGAATTTCCTTGGGGTCATCCGGCAAGGCGCCATCGGAGCCAGGCACGCAGGGAATACCGACGCGCTTCATCGCTGCCTTGGCGGCGACCTTGTCGCCCATCATGCGAATGTTTTCCGGCTTGGGACCGATGAATACAAAACCGGAATTCTCGACGCGTTCGGCAAAGTCTGCGTTTTCAGACAGGAAGCCGTAGCCAGGATGGATCGCCTGTGCATCGGTAACTTCTGCGGCGCTGATGATGGCCGGAATATTCAGGTAACTGTCTTTGGAGGGTGCCGGGCCGATGCAGACGGATTCGTCGGCCAGCATCACATATTTGGCATCGGCATCGGCCTCGGAGTGAACCGCGACCGTCTTGATGCCCAATTCCCGACATGCCCGCTGCACACGCAGCGCAATCTCGCCACGGTTGGCAATCAGGATCTTCTCAAACATTCCCCGTGAACTGGAGGCAAATGCTGCCATAGTGGGCACTCGCCTTATTCAATCACAAACAGCGGCTGGCCATATTCGACCGGCTGTCCGTTCTCGGTGAGTATGGCTTTGACGACACCCGAGGCATCGGACTCGATTTCGTTCAGCAGCTTCATGGCCTCGATAATGCACAGGGTCTGGCCCTTGGCCACGGTCTGGCCAATTTCGACAAATGGCGGGGTGCCCGGGGAGGGCGAACGATAGAACGTGCCCACCATCGGCGACTTCAGAGTATGGCCGGTCGGTTCTGCCGGTGCTGCTGCCACCTGCGCGGCGGCGGTGCCAGCCATCTCCTGAGGCAGAATCACCGAGGTGGGTGCCATCGGTTGCATGAAGGGGCCATTGTTGCCGGTACGGCTGATGCGGACCTTTTCTTCCCCTTCGGTTATTTCCAGTTCCGCGATCCCGGATTGCTGCACGAGATCAATCAACGTCTTTATTTTCCTGAGATCCATCTTTTCCACCTCGTCACAAAAGAGCCAACAAGGATCACCTGTTAGCCATCGACATGCAGGACGTACTAGTTTTTTTGTTGTTTACGGGCTTTTATGCGTCGAATTGCCATTTGCAGCGCAAACTCGTAGCCATCGGCACCTAGGCCGGAAATGACACCGACCGCCAAATCCGAGAAGTAGGATTTGCTGCGAAACGGCTCGCGCGCATGGACGTTGGACAAATGCACCTCGATAAAGGGAAGGGCTGTTGCCGCGAAAGCATCGCGCAGGGCCACGCTGGTATGGGTATAAGCCGCCGGATTGACCACAATGAACTCTACCCCCTCCCTGGCAGCCTGGTGCACCCGGTCAATCAAGGCGCCTTCCGCATTGCTTTGGAAGGTATCGAGCTCTACGCCCCCAGCCTGAGCCATCTCCCTCAAACGCTGGTCAATTTCGGCCAGCGTGGACAAACCATAATGCCCCGGCTCGCGGGTTCCAAGCAGGTTCAGATTGGGGCCATGCATGACTAAAATCTTCGGCATAAAATTAAGTTTGCCCCAAATCGAAGCATATTGTCTATATTTTCGACGAAGTTAATATTGCACCACTTTCTTGCGGCACTACTGCGACCCACCCTTCAGCCGCGGCCCAGTGTTTCTTTAGGGTTGCAGCCACCTCAAAATTACCCCGACTTTGGGTCGGCAGGCTGCGCATTTTGCCTGAATATGGGCCTTTACGCCAAGTGGCTTAGCATCCGCTCTAGGGGCGGCAAATCTGATCGACAACAGTGGGGATCGTGAGAAATAACCGGAGTAACAAGAAATAACGCTATTTTGGCAAGTTTTTTATGATTATTGGCTCAAATTCGACTTCGCTAATGGCGCCAAGCCGGGTGTGCACGACCTCTCCGCCAGGCCTGACCACCACGGTATACGGCAGCAAATTCATGCGATTTCCCAGTCGGCGGGAAAAGTCCATTGCGTGCACCTCATCCGACAATAGCGGATAAGTAACCACGGTTTTTTGCGCGAAATTACCGACATTTAGAGTGGAATCGGCGGCTATACCGACTATTTGCAGGCCATGTGCGGCATATTTTTGTTGCAGCTTCGACAAAACCGGCATTTCTGCCTTGCAAGGGCCGCACCAGGTCGCCCAGAAATTGATAACCAGCAAATTTTGCTGCCATCGACCCAGCGACTGGGGAATGCCGGACGCATCAGGAAAGCTTGCGGTATAAATGACGCCGGCACTGGCCTGCACCTGACTGGTATTCGACGTGGGGGACGTAGCGGATTGATCAAACCACAGGGCGATAACGGCAAGTCCCAGCATGACGCAGACACCCACCGCGATCACCAGCCTGGGGGTGGACACTCAGGGCGCCCGCTTGATCAGGTCGGAAATTTTCCCTGAGGCAGGTGCCGCGAGCCGCCCCGCCGCACCTTGAGCAGTTCCCGACGAAAACCCTGCGCTACCCGCTGCAAGCGGCAGCACCGAGATGGTCGAACCTCGCGCCAGCCTGAACTGGTGTTGCTGCGGGGGATAGCAGACGCCAACATCCGCGCATCCTTGCGACGTCGCCAGCAGGACGATCAGTTGTGTTGTGTTCAGCGGGGCACCATCAACGCCCATTTTGGCCAAGGGGAGAAGTACACGCACACTTTTTCGATAAGTTTCCACGCGTCCGAAAGCGGCATCCTGCTTGATCTTGCCGACCGGCAGACGCGCCTTTCCCACAACGGGGTTGCCTGCCTCGGTCACGAACTTGAAGCGCTGACGATACATATAGTAGCCATCTGCAATCCGATAGCTAAGTTCCAGGGTATTGGCATCCAGAAAACGCGCGGACACCTGGAATGCCTGCGCGGCCTCAAGCAGCTCCGGCGGGCTGGGCTCAGCAGGGGCGGAAGCGACCCCAACCCGCATACTCAGCGACAGCAGCAGGGCCAGGATTGATGCAGGTTCAAGTAATTTCGGTGGTTTCATCCATAATCCATTGCAAATAGGCGGGCAGGCCACGGGAGACCGGGAACCCGATGACCTCGGGAACGTCATAGGGGTGCAGACGCCGGATCGATGCCTCAAGTTCCGCATAGCGCGTCGCTACGGTCTTGACCAGGACGGTAACTTCGCGTTCCTTATGTATTTCTCCATGCCACCGATAAACAGACATCCCCGGCGGAAAAATGTGGACGCAAGCCGCCAACTGACCGGCAACGAGGGCTTCGGCCATCTTTACAGCATGGTTTTCGTCCGGTAGTGTGGTAATCACCAAGAGCGTCCCCATGTCTGCCTCAACGGTATTCATATTGCGCCCATGGTGGCGAGTGCGTCGATGACGCGAAAGGATTGGCAATGCGGTTCCTGATAGTCGGCATTTTAATAGGTTTCCCCCTGCTCGAAGGCGCGGTGCTTTACAAGCTCGCGGCGGGCCCCAGCGGTCACGGCGGTTGGGTACTGGCCTGGTTGGTGTTTGCCGCCATCGCCGGCGTGGTGCTGATCAAGCAGGCCCGCTTCTCGCTGATTTCAAGGCTGACCAGCGCCCTGTCGCATGGTCAGTTTTCCCTGGCCGCGTTTATCGACAGCTTTCGCACGGTCCTCGCCGGGTTGTTGCTGATTTTTCCGGGGGTGATCTCGGATGTAATGGCGCTGGCGCTGCTGCTGATTCCGGTACGCGAGCCCGCGTTCGAGCCGGCTCGCCCGCGCGCCGGCCGCGACAGCTACGCCAAACGGACCGGAACATCCGGACTGGACGGCGTCATCGAGGGCGAATTTCGGCGCGAAAACTAGCCGGACTTCAGGCTATCCAGGAAGTCGTTGACGGTCGGATAGCGCAGGCGCATGCCCAGCTCCCTGGTCAGGCGCACATTGCCAATGCGGCGCGATTCGTTCATGAACGACAGCATGGCCGCACCGATGTGCGCGCCGGCCTCGGCGCGGCTCACCCGGCGCGGATGCGGCAAGTTGAACCAGTCGGCCACCAGATCGAAATACTCTCCCATGCGCATCTCCGAATTATCCACGGCGTTATAGACCCGGTTCGGCTGCGCGCGATACGCCGCGCGCCACGCGGCCCGGGCGAGATCGTCGGCATGAATATGATTGGTGAATACATCGTCGTCGGGCGCCAGCGCCGGAGTACCCTTTTGCAAACGCTCGATCGGCAGCCGGTCGGCGGCATAAATGCCGGGCGCGCGCAGGATCGCTATCGCCACGCCGCTACGCCTGCCCCAGGCACGCAAGGCTGTCTCGGCATCCGCGCGCCGCAGGGCACGTTCGGTCTGCGGATGCCTGGCTTGCGTTTCATCGATTTGCCGCCCCCCGCAGTCACCGTAGACGCCGGTGGTGCTGATGTAGACAAGGTGCTGTGGTAGCATCCCCGGTCTTCCGGAAGCGGCCGGCCGGGAGAGCGCGGCGATCAGATTGCGGGTGTGGTGATCGCGCGGCCCGCGGTTGGGAGGCGGGGCCAAATGGAACACGGTGTCGGCCAGCCCCGCAAGGCGCCGCAGAGATGTGCGGTCGGCCAGATCGCCGCCGATGGGGACGATACCAATGTCACGGGCGCGCGCGGCACGCTCCGGCTTGCGGACCAGGGCGTAAATCCGTTGCCGCGAATCGAGCAGACGGGCGAGACGCTCGGCCACATCCCCGAAACCGATGATGAGAATTTTTTGCCGCGATTTCATTCCCGGCAAGTATAGATGAGCCCCGATAAAGATCGAGATCGCATTTGCAAGCCAACACCGGAAACTGAAAAGAACATTTCGAGATGAGCACGCCAGAATTCCAGATCACCCTTCAACCTTCGGGCCATACTTTCAAGGTGGCCGCCGACGAAACCATCCTTGAAGGCGCGCTGCGCCAGGGCATCGGTCTGCCCTACGGTTGCCGCAACGGCGCCTGCGGCTCCTGCAAGGGCACATTGGTAGCCGGCGAGCTCGATTTCGGCGTTTATCAGGAACGAACCCTGCGCCCCGAGGAGAAGGCGGTCGGCAAGGCGCTGTTCTGCGTGGGGAAACCCTGCTCCGACCTGACCCTGGAAATCCGCGAGATCGGCGGCATTGGCGATATCCAGGTGCGCACCCTGCCCTGCCGCGTCGAGAAGGTCGAGAAGCCAGCAGCCGATGTCGCCATTCTCTCGCTCAAATTGCCGGCGCAAGAACGTCTGCAATTTCTGGCCGGGCAGTATCTCGACATCCTGTTGAAAGATGGCAAACGCCGCAGCTATTCGATGGCGAATGCCCCGCACGATGACGCCTACGTGCAGCTGCATGTGCGCGCAGTGCCCGACGGACATTTTTCGAATTACGTTTTCAATGAAATGCGCGAGCGCGCCATCCTGCGCTTCGAAGGGCCGCATGGTTCCTTCTTCCTGCGCGAAGACAGCGACAAGCCGATCATCTTCATGGCCGGCGGCACCGGCTTTGCGCCGATCAAGGCGATCATCGAGCACGCCCTTTTCTCGCATATCGACCGCGAGATGGTGCTCTACTGGGGCTGTCGCTCGCTACAGGATCTGTATCTGCCCGCCCTGCCCGCGCAGTGGGCAAAGGAACATCCGAATTTCACCTTCATCCCGGTGTTATCCGATCCCAAGCCGGAGGATAATTGGCAAGGTCGGACCGGGCTGGTGCATCAGGCCATCCTTGATGATTTCGAGAATCTCGCGGGCTACCAGGTCTATGCCTGCGGCGCGCCGATCATGATAGAAGCCGGGCAGAGCGCGTTTGCCGCACGCGGTCTGCCGGAAGACGAATTTTTCGCCGATTCATTTACCTACGCAACCACCCCCTGAGGAGAAATACATGATCAAAGCTGGCGATACGCTGCCCGACGGCGTTCTCAACGAATTCATCGAAATCGAAACCGCCGGTTGCTCGATCGGTCCGAACAGTTTCAATGTGAAGGACATGGTCAAGGGCAAGAAGATCGTGGTGTTCGGCCTGCCGGGCGCGTTCACGCCCACTTGTTCGGCCAAGCATGTGCCGGGCTATGTCGCGCACGCGGCCGGGTTCAAGGCCAAGGGCGTGGACGAAATCTGGTGCGTCGCGGTGAACGACGCCTTCGTGATGGGCGCCTGGGCCAAGGACCAGCACACGCAGGGCAAGGTGCGCATGCTCGGCGACGGCTCGGCCACCTGGACCAGGGCGCTTGGTCTCGAACTGGATTTGGTCGCGCGCGGCATGGGCGTACGCATGCAGCGCTTCTCGATGCTGGTCGACAACGGCGTGGTCAAGACCTTCAATCTCGAAGGACCGGGTAAATTCGAAGTGTCCGATGCCGACACGATGCTCAAGCAGGCGTGATCCGCACGACATAACCGGAAACAGAGAATGCCCAAACCGACCATTTTCATCGACGGCGAGCACGGCACCACCGGGCTCTTGATCCGCGATCTGCTGCGCGAGCGCACGGACGTGGAAGTGCTGAGCATCGCCGCCGACATGCGCAAGGACGCTGCCGAGCGCAAGCGCCTGCTCAATGCCGTCGACCTGAGCATTCTCTGCCTGCCCGATGACGCCGCCCGTGAATCGGTGGCGATGATCGACAATCCCGCCGTGCGCGTGGTCGATGCCAGCACCGCGCATCGCATCGCAGCTGGCTGGACTTTCGGATTTCCGGAAATGAACAAGGGCCAGGCCGATCTGATCCGCGCCGGCAAGCGCGTCACCAATCCCGGCTGCTGGTCGACCTGTTTCATCGCCCTGCTGCATCCGCTGGTGGATGCCGGCTTGATTGCGCCCGATTTTCCGCTCATCACCTGGGGCGTTTCCGGCTACAGCGGTGGCGGCCGGCAAATGGTCGAGGCATTTGAATCGCCGACCGGCAGCAATGCCAAAACGCGCTTCATGGCCTATGGACTGAAGCTGGCACACAAGCATCTGCCGGAAATGCAGCACTACACCGGTCTCAGCCATGCGCCGGTGTTCACCCCCTCGGTCGGCGTTTTCCGGCAAGGCATGTTGCTGCAAGTACCGCTTGCTTTATGGGCGCTGCCCAAAATGGTATCGGGACGCGATCTGCACGCCGCCCTCAGCGAACATTACGCCGGGCAGCGTTTTGTCACGGTAAAGGACTACACCGTCGAACCGCCCGCCGAACTGGAAGCGGAAGCCTTGAACGGCACGAATCAAATGGAGTTGTTCGTGTTCGACAATCCAAAAACACGACAGGCGACACTGGTCGCGCGCCTTGACAATCTCGGCAAGGGCGCCGGCCGCGCGGCCCTGCAGAATGTCGGCCTGATGCTGGGGCTAGATTGATCGACAGCATAAGTCTAAAAAGCCAAAGTCCGCGCCCAGCTTGCCGACCGGGGCAAAAATGCCCCGGAAGCCGCGCCAAATGGCGATCCGCGATTTTCGATCCGTTTGACATCGACCTGCACTTGGCGTAATTTCACACACGCGCCGATTTGACGATCAGCTTGCGGGCGCGGGGAAGATCGATGTTCTCCAATAAATACGGCTAAAGCGGCTATCTGAATTCTGCGCAGAAAGCCCGATAGCACAAGCTGTCGGGCTTTTTTGTCGTCGTCGCATTTGCCAATCGGACCGCGCTGTTGATGATCCCTGCACCCATGATTGCCAGACCACAGTTCGCGCATTTCAGCGCGCCGCTGCCGCTCGCCAGCGGCGCGATCCTGCCTGAATACGATCTCGCCTTTGAAACCTATGGCGCCCTCAACGCCGATAAATCGAATGCGGTCCTGATCTGCCACGCGCTCAATGCCTCGCACCATGTGGCCGGCGTCTACGCCGACCAGCCCGACAGTCTCGGCTGGTGGGACAGCATGATCGGCCCGGGAAAGCCGGTCGACACCAATAAATTTTTCGTGATCGGCGTCAACAACCTCGGCTCCTGCTTCGGCTCGTCGGGCCCGCTGACGATCAATCCGCAAACCGGCCAGCCCTATGGCGCCGATTTCCCGCTCGTAACCGTCGAGGACTGGGTCGATTCGCATGCGCGCCTGCTCGACCAACTCGGCATCGATACCCTGGCCGCGGTGATGGGCGGTTCGCTCGGTGGCATGCAAGCCATGTGCTGGAGCTACCGCTACCCGCGACGCGTCAAACATGCAGTAGTGATCGCGGCCGCACCGAATCTGTCGGCACAGAACATCGCCTTCAATGAAGTCGCGCGGCAAGCGATCATGACCGACCCGGAATTCCACGCCGGCAATTTTGCACGCGATGGCACCTTGCCCAAGAACGGTCTGACGGTGGCGCGCATGATCGGTCACATCACTTACATTTCCGACGATCAGATGGAAACGAAATTCGGCCGCGAGCTGCGCGAGGGCAAGAACTTTTCCTTTGCGCCCGAATTCCAGATCGAATCCTATCTGCGCTATCAGGGCGAAAAATTCAGCGAGTACTACGACGCCAATACCTATCTGCGCGTCACCAAGGCGCTCGATTATTACGATCCCGCCGCACAGCACGGCGGCAATCTGGCGGCCGCGCTGGCACCGGCGGAAGCGGGATTTTTAGTGGTGTCATTCACCACCGACTGGCGCTTTTCGCCGGCGCGATCGCGTGAAATCGTCAAGGCCCTGCTCGACGAAAAGAAAGCGGCGAGCTATGCCGAGGTCAATGCCCCGCACGGCCACGACGCCTTTCTGCTCGAGGACCCGCAATACCTGGCGATTGTGCGCGCCTATTTTTCAAGGATGGCGGCATGATTACGCGCACCGACTTCGCCGCCATCGCCTCGTGGATTCCGCCCGGCGCACGCGTGCTCGACCTCGGCTGCGGCGACGGCTCGCTGCTCGCGCATCTGACGGAAACGCGCGGCGTGTCCGGCTACGGCATCGAGAATGACGATGCTTCGATCGTCAAGTGCATCGCGAACGGCGTCAGTGTCATCCAGGTCAATCTCGAATCCGGCATGCGCGAAATCGCCGATCAATCCTTCGATGTGGTGATCCTGTCGCAGACCTTGCAGGCGATGAAACGCACCGAGGCGGTGGTGGCGGAAATGCTGCGCGTCGGCCGCGAAGCGATCGTGACCTTCCCAAATTTCGGTTACTGGAAACATCGCGCGCAGATTGCCCTGGGCGGGCGCATGCCGGTATCGGAGGACCTGCCTTACCAGTGGTACGACACGCCCAATGTGCACCTGTTCACCATTGCCGATTTTGAATCGTTCTGCGCCGAGCGCAAATACCGGGTGCTCAATCGCCTGGTGCTGAACGACGCCGGCAGGCAGGTGATGCTGCCGAATCTGCTGGGGACGCTGGCGCTGTACCGATTTTCAAAATAGCGCCGAACGACTTCAGTCGACGTCGCCGAGCGCCGGCTTCTTCACGCTCAACGCATCGATGGTCGGCCGCATCCACCAGGCCAGTGCCACGCCCGGCAGCGCACTCAAAAAAGTGATGAAGAAAAACGGCGTCCACGCCATGCCCAGCCCGGTCGGATCGGTCATGTATCCGGCCGCCGGCCCCACGTAGACGCGGCCCACCGACGACAAGGCCGACAGCAGCGCAAACTGGGTGGCGGTAAAGCGCGCATTGCACAACGCCATCAGCAGCGCGACGAAGGCCGTGGTGCCCATGCCGCCGCAAATATTATCGCTGGCGATGGTGGCCACCATGATGGCGTAATCGTGCCCGGCCACTGCAATCCACATGTACATCAGGTTCGACACCGCCTGCAGCACGCCGAACACCAGCAGCGATTTGTAAAGGCCGAGGCGCACCATCAGTGCGCCGCCGAACACGACGCCGACAATGGTCGCCACCAGGCCCATACCCTTGTTGACCGCGCCGACTTCGGCCGGCGAGAACCCGGCGCCGCGGATCAGGAAGGTGGTCGACAGCGACAGGGCGAACGCGTCACCCAGTTTGTACAGCACGATCAACAGCAACAGCATCCATGCACCGGGGCGCGAGAAGAACTCACGCAAGGGCTCGATCACCGCTTCTTCGAGGCTGCGCGGCGGCACCGCGATCACTTCCTGTTCGGGCGCGAAAATCGTGGCCGCCATGCCGACGATCATCAGCCCGGCCATCAACCAATAAGTGTGTTGCCAGCCGATGCCGTCGATGGTGGCCAAGCCAAACAGCGTGCCGCCAGCCGCGATGATCAGCGCGAACGCACCCGATACCAGCATGGCAATGCGATAGCCCAGCACCTTGGCGGCGGCGCCCATGCCGCGCTCGTTTTCGCGCAGTACATCGGTGGAATAGGCGTCGTAGACAATATCCTGCGAAGCCGAGGCGAAGGCGACCAGCACCGCCAATGCCGCCAGCGCCCAGGGTGCGGATTTGGGGTCCATGGCGCCGATCAGCGCGATGCCGATCATCAGCGCAATCTGTGTGGCCAGCATCCAGCCGCGGCGGCGCCCGAGGAACGGCGGCACATAGCGATCCATCAACGGCGCCCACAGGAATTTCCAGGTGTAGGGCAGGCCGACGAGGGTGAACACGCCGATGGTTTTCAGGTCCACACCCTCAACCGTCATCCATGCCTGCAGCGTCGACGCAGTCAAGGCCAGCGGCAGTCCCGAGGAGAAACCCAGCAGCAGCACCACCAGGATGCGGCGGTTCGACAACGCCGCCAGATATTCGCGAAGGTTCATGGGTGCGCGCAGACGATCATGCCGCCACGTCCTCAAGCTTGCTTTGCACCTCGAACCATTTCCATTCGATATCCGGGAGCTCGACGGCCAACTCGCCCTGGCGCTTCAGCATTTCCTGCAGGCGCGCCTTGTTCTCTTCCAGGTAAGCGTCCTCGCCAGACAGCCATTGCTCGATATTCTCGCGCTCGGTGGTGCAGGCCCTCATCTTCGTTTCCAGCTCGGCGAGCTTCTGCTCCAGCGGCTTGCGCACGGCGGCGCGGCGCTGACGCGCATCGGCTTCGAGTTTCTTTTGCTCCCTGCGATCCGCCGGATTTGATTCCGTTTTTTCGACAAGGTCCGCGTCCCGCTTGCCGTTTGAGGCATTTTTGGCTGGAGAAGCGCTTGTTTGCTGGATTTGCGGTTTTTTGCCTTTGTTCCTGGCATAGTCGCGCGCCCACTTCTTGTAGTCGTCGAGGTCGCCATCGAACTCGCCAAGTTCACCGTCGGCCACCAGCCACAGCTGATCGGTGCAAGCCTTGAGCAGATGGCGGTCGTGCGCCACCACCACCAGGGTGCCGTCGAAATCCTGCAGCGCCTCGGCAACTGCCTCGCGCATTTCGATATCGAGGTGATTGGTCGGCTCATCCAGCAGCAGCAGATTTGGCTTTTGCCATACCAGCAGGGCCAGGGCCAGGCGCGCCTTTTCGCCGCCCGAAAACGGCGCGATCGCCGCATCGGCGTTATTGCCGCGGAAATCGAACCCGCCGAGGAAGTTGCGGAAGTCCTGCTCGCGACTCTGCGGGTCGAGGCGCTTCATATGTCGCAGCGGCGATTCATCGAGGCGCAACTGCTCGATCTGGTGCTGGGCGAAATAGCCGATCTTGAGGCCCTGCCCCTCGAAGCGTCCGCCGTGTTTCAGCGCCAGGGTGCCGGCCAGCGATTTCACCAGGGTCGATTTGCCCGCGCCATTGGGGCCGAGCAGGCCGATCTTGTCGCCATAAAACAATCGCCATTCCACCTTCGGCAGAATGGTCTTCGCACCATAGCCCAGTTCGGCTTCCTTCAGGTGCAGCAACTGGCGCGGCTTGGCCACAGGTTCGCGGAATGAAAACGAGAACGGCGAATCGACATGCGCCGCCGCGATCAGCTCCATGCGCTCAAGCGTCTTGATGCGGCTCTGCGCCTGCTTGGCCTTGGTGGCCTTGGCCTTGAAGCGGTTGATGAAGGATTGCAAATGCGCGACCTGCTTCTGCTGCTTGGCATAGGCCGAGCCCTGCAGGGCCAGTTGCATGGCACGGGTGCGCTCGAAGGTCGAGTAATTGCCGCCGTATTCGTTCAGCTTCAGATTATCGAGGTGGACGATGGTCGTCACCACCGCATCGAGAAAATCGCGATCGTGCGTGATCAGCAGCAAGGTGCCTGGGTATTGGGCCAGCCAGTCTTCCAGCCACATCACCGCATCGAGATCCAGGTGATTGGTCGGCTCGTCGAGCAACAGCAAATCCGAGCGGCACATCAGCGCCTGCGCCAGATTAAGCCGCATGCGCCAGCCGCCCGAGAAAGTCGCCACCGGTTGCTGCATCTGCTCGTCGGAAAAACCCAGGCCCGACAGCAGGGACGCCGCGCGCGAATTCGACTGGTAACCGCCGATATGATCGAAGTGCTCATGCAGCTCGGCCAGTTTTTCACCGGCGATATGCTCATGTTCGGCCTTGGCCAAGGCGGCCTCGATTTCGCGCAATTCCGTATCGCCGTCCATGGTGTAGTCGAGCGCGCTGCGGTCCGAGTGCGGCGTCTCCTGGGCGACATGCGCCACCACCCATTTGGCCGGCATTTCGAAATCGCCGGAGTCCTGCGCAATCTTGTGACGGATAAGCGCGAACAGGCTCGACTTCCCGCAGCCATTCGGCCCGATCAGCCCGACCTTGTGGCCGGGGAACAGGGTGAGATTGGCGTTTTCCAGCAGACGCTTGGCGCCGCGGGCGAGGGTGAGATTGCTGAGCTTGAGCATTGGTGCCGTTATTTAATCTGGTAGTCGTAGTCGATGGTGAGCGGCGCGTGATCGCTGAAGTATTCGGCCGTATAAATGCTGGCCGACTTGGCAACGGAAGCGATGCCTGGCGTGCAGATGTGATAGTCGATGCGCCAGCCCACGTTCTTTTCGCGGGCCGCGCCACGGGCAGACCACCAGGTGTATTGATCCGGCAGCGCCACCAGTTTGCGAAACACATCGACATAGCCGACCTCGTCGAACAGCGTGGTCAGCCAGGCGCGTTCTTCGGGCAGGAAACCGGAATTCTTCTTGTTGCCACGCCAGTTTTTCAAATCGATTTCATGATGTGCGATATTCCAGTCGCCGACGATCACCACTTCGCGGCCGCTTTTTTTCAGCTTCTGCAAATACGGCATGAAGGCGTCCAGGAAACGGAATTTCTTGGCTTGCGCTTCCTCCGATGCCGAACCCGAGGGCAGGTAGAGCGAAATCACGCTGAGCTTGCCGAAGTCGACCTGCAAATAGCGGCCTTCGGCGTCGACCCATTGAATGCCGGTACCGACTTGCACCCGATCGGGCTCATGCCGGCTGTAGACCGCGACGCCGGCATAGCCCTTCTTTTCGGCCGGGTGATAAAACGCATGCCAGTCTTTCCAAGGCTGCGCCTCGGGGGGGATATCGCTCTCCAGCGCCTTGATTTCCTGGAAGCAGATGACATCGGCTTTTTGCTTCTTGAGCCAGGTGAACATCCCCTTGGTGGTGGCCGAACGGATGCCGTTGCAGTTGACGGTGATGATACGCATGGGATTTACGTTGAAAAAGCGAAGGAAAACCGCGATTATGGCGGCAAAGTCGCCCGGGGGCGCGAGTTGTTCGCAGATAAGGCCCCGGCTGACCGGCGCGGTTCCTGAAATCAGCGCCGGCAGTTCGATTGCATTTCATTTCCGCCGCTCATTTCGCCGCCCATCCATAGGCCCCGCAATTCATGTCCCCGTCCGCCGATTTCCGCCGCAATTTTGTCGCCTTCGCCATCCAACAGGATGTGTTGCGCTTTGGTGAGTTCAAGACCAAAGCCGGCCGCCTGTCGCCGTATTTTTTCAACGCCGGCCTGTTCAATGACGGCGCATCCTTGCGCGCGCTTTCCACTTTCTACGCCGACGCCATCGAGACCTCGGGCCTCGACTTCGACATGTTGTTCGGCCCCGCTTACAAGGGAATCATCCTCGCCGCCGTGGCCGCATTGGCCCTGGCCGAACGCGGCCGCAATGTGCCCTATGCCTATAACCGCAAGGAAGCCAAGGACCACGGCGAAGGCGGCCTCACCGTCGGCGCGCCCCTCGCCGGCCGGGTGCTGATCATCGACGATGTGATCTCGGCCGGCACCTCGGTGCGCGAGTCGGTGGAGATCATCCGCGCCGCCGGGGCCACCCCGGCGGGCGTGGTCATCTCGCTGGATCGCCAGGAGCGCGGCACCGGCGCCCTGTCTGCCGCGCAGGAAGTCAGCCAGATGCACGGCATCCCCGTTATATCGGTGGCCGCCTTGCAGGATATCGTCGCCTACCTTGTTCAAAACCCGGCACGAGGCGCAGCGGAAAACGCTAAACTGGAAAAAATAGAAGCATATCGGCGCGAATTCGGCGCCTCGTCAACCTGAAAATATTATGCGCATGAATTTATCGTCAAACGGTCTTCTTGTCCTGTGTCTGTGCGCGGCATTGCCCGCCCACGCCGTGTTCAAATGCGTCGATGAAAAAGGCGTGACCCATTACGGCGACACCATGCCGCCGCAATGCGAAAAGAAAGCGGTCACGGAAATCTCCAAAGACGGCAACGTGATCCGCAAATACGATGCGCCGCTGACGCCGGAACAGATCAAGGCGCGCGAAGCGGAGCGCCTCAAGCAGACCGAGATGCAGCAGCGCACGAACGCACAGCGGCAAAAAGACCTGGCATTACTGGCCACCTACGGCTCGGAGCGCGAGTTCGATGTATCGCGCGACCGCGATCTGTTGCAGCTGGATGGACGCGTCAAGACCCTGAAACAGCGTATTGCCGAGGTCGATGTGCAGATAACCAAGTTCAAAAAGGATATGGAGTTCTATGAGAGCGATGGCAGCAAGAGCGGCAAATCGTCAAAAAATGCCAAGGTGACCGAAGTGCCGGAGCGCCTGACCCAGGGCCTGGCGCGCGCCGACGCTGACCGCGCCGGACTGGATGAGGAAATGGCCAAGGTGGAACGCGACAAGCAGGCAGTCACCGCCCGCTATGAAGCCAACAAGGTGCGCTGGAAACAGATGAAGGCCGGGATGCCACCCGGCACCCTCGCCGACACCGGCGGCAATAACGCATCGCCCGCGGCAACGGCAGCCAGCGAGAAAAAAGCGGTCGCACGCTAAGCCAGCTTTCTCTTCAGGATTTCATTCACCTGCGCAGGATTGGCTTTGCCTTTAGAGGCTTTCATCACTTGCCCGACCAGGGCCTGAAGCGCCTTTTCCCTGCCTGCCCGGAATTCCTCGACCGATTTCTGATTGGCGGCCAGCACTTCGTCGACGATTTTTTCGATGGCGCCGGCATCGGACACTTGGGCAAGGCCGTATTTGTCGATGATCGCCGCCAGCGAGGACTCGCCCGCCCACATTTTTTCGAATGCCAGTTTGGCGGTCTTGCCGGAGAGCGTGCCGTCGGCAATCTTTTCCAGAATTTGCGCAAGCTGCGTGGCGCTGACCGGACTCGCCTCGATAGTGAGCTCGGCGCGGTTCAGCGTGGCCGCAAGCTCGCCGTTGATCCAGTTGGCCGCCGGCTTGGCGTTCGCCGCGGCGCGGCTCTCACCCAGCGCCGCCAGCGTGTTCTCGAAATAGCGCGCCACCGCCTTGCTGGAAACCAGCAGACCCGCATCGTAGGCCGAGAGCTGATAATCACGCTCAAAGCGCGCACCCATCGCCTGCGGCAATTCCGGCATGACGGCGCGGATTTCACCAATCCATTCCTGCGAAATCGCCAGCGGCAACAGATCCGGGTCCGGAAAATAGCGATAATCCATCGCGTCTTCCTTACTGCGCATCGAACGCGTCTCGTCGCGCTCGGCGTCGTACAGCCGCGTTTCCTGCACCACGCGGCCGCCGTCCTCGATCAGCTCGATCTGTCGGCGGATTTCATACTGGATGGCGCGCTCCAGAAAACGGAAGGAGTTCACGTTCTTGATTTCACAGCGCGTGCCGTATTCCTTCTGCCCCTTGGGGCGCACCGAGACATTGGCGTCGCAGCGGAATGAACCCTCCTGCATATTGCCGTCGCAAATGCCCAGCCAGGTCACCAGGCCGTGCAGCGCCCTGGCATAGACCACCGCCTCGGCGGCGCTGCGCATATCCGGCTCGCTGACGATTTCGAGCAAGGGGGTGCCGGCGCGGTTCAGGTCGATGCCGGACACGCCGGGCGTATCAAGGCCCTCATGCAACGATTTACCGGCGTCCTCCTCCAGATGTGCACGCGTCAGCTGGACGGCCTTGTCGACCCCGTTGAAGTGAATGGGCACGTTGCCGCCGATCACCACCGGCAACTCGTACTGGCTGATCTGGTAGCCCTTGGGCAAATCGGGATAAAAATAATTCTTGCGCGCGAATACCGAGCGCGACGCAATCTTGCCGCCCACGGCAAGGCCGAACATGATGGCGCGCTCGACGGCGCCGCGATTCATCACCGGCAGGGTGCCCGGCAGGGCCAGATCCACCACGCTGGCCTGCGTGTTCGGCGCAGCGCCAAACACCTTTGCCGCGCCCGAAAAAATTTTCGACTGGGTGGAGAGTTGCGTATGCGTCTCCAGGCCGATGACGACTTCCCATTCCATCAGGCGGAACCCCCGGGCCTGCAGGTATGCCAGTCCGTCGCCTGCTGGTATCGATGCGCAACACCCAGCATGCGCGCCTCATCGAAATAATTGCCGATGATCTGCAGGCCCACCGGCAACAGGCCGGCGCCGAAGCCGCAGGGCACCGACATGCCGGGCAAGCCGGCCAGACTGACGCCGAGCGTAAAAATATCTTCCAGGTACATCGCCACCGGATCGTTCGATTTCGCGCCGATCGTCCAGGCCGTGGTCGGCGCCACCGGACCCATGATCAGATCGCAATGCCGGAACGCTTCCTGAAAATCCTGCGAGATCAGGCGCCGCACCTTCTGCGCCTGCAGATAGTAGGCGTCGTAGTAACCATGCGACAGCACATAGGCGCCGACCAGGATGCGCCGCTTCACCTCGGCGCCGAAGCCCTCGGCGCGCGATTTGGCGATCATCCCGGCCAGGTCCTGGTATTCGCTCGCACGATGACCGTAACGCACCCCGTCGAAACGCGACAGATTGCTCGACGCTTCGGCCGGCGCGATCACGTAGTAGGCGGGAATGGCAAGCGCGGTACGCGGCAGCGAGATATCGACGCGCTTCGCGCCCAGCTTCTCGAATTCGCCAAGGGCGGCGCTGACCGCATCGCCGACATCGGCCGACAAACCGGCACCGAAAAATTCCCGGGGTATGCCGATGCGCATGCCCTGAAGCGGCGCATCGCCCCCAATGTTTGCCGGCGCAATATGGCGCATAAAATTTTCCGGCTCACGCGGCAAGCTGGTCGAGTCTTTTTCATCGAAACCGGCCATGACATCGAGCATCAGCGCACAATCCTCGGCCGAGCGCGCCAGCGGCCCCCCCTGGTCGAGGCTGGAGGCGAAAGCGATCATGCCGTAGCGCGAGACGCGGCCGTAGGTCGGCTTGATGGCGGTGATGCCGCACATCGCAGCGGGCTGGCGCAAGGACCCGCCGGTGTCGGTTCCGGTGGAAGCGGCGACAAGGCCGGCCGCGACCGCCGCCGCCGAGCCTCCCGAGGAACCGCCCGGCACCCGGGTCCTGTCCCAGGGGTTTTTGACCGCGCCGAAAGCCGAGTTTTCATTCGAGGAACCCATCGCGAATTCATCGCAATTGAGCTTACCGAGGCTGACCGCGCCGGCTGCCTTGAGCTTGCCGACAACCGTGGCATCGAAGGGGGATACATAGCCGGCGAGCATCTTCGATCCGGCTGTCGAGCGCCAGCCCCGGGTGACGAAAATATCCTTGTGCGCGACCGGGACGCCGGTCAAGGCGCCGGCCTCGCCGCGCGCGATGCGCGCATCGGCGGCGGCGGCCTCGGCGCGTGTCAATGCGCGGTCGATATGCAGAAACGCGTTGAGATCGCCGGCGGCCTCGGCGCGCGCCAGAAACTCATCAGCAAGCTCGACGGCCGAAATCTTTCGGCTATCCAGTGCTGCGCGCAGGGCGGCCAGCGATTGGAAAGCAAAACTCATTCAATCACCCTGGGCACCAGGAACAAGCCATTTTCCTGTTGCGGCGCATTGGCCATATTGGCCTCGCGCTGATCCGCGTCGGTCACCAAGTCGTCGCGCAGACGCAGGCTCATCTCCTGCACCGTCTCCAGCGGATGCGAAAGCGGTTCGATGCCCGCGGTATCCACTGCCTGCAGTTGCTCGACCAGGCTGAAAATATCGTTCAACTGGCTGCGGGTACGCTCGGCATCGATCGCCGTCAGATCGATTCTCGCCAGTTGGGCGAGTCGACGGATATCCTCGGGGCTAAGTGACATTTACAGGGCTTTGAACAGTCTTGGGAAACGGGCGACGGGAAGAGGCGGGGATCAACACGGGACCGACCGGGTGCGCTGCCGGCAAGGCAAAAAATCGGGCCGCGCAAATCGCGGGAAATCTCGGCGATTCACCCGGTTTTTGCCACTTTCCGCATGTTTTTTAGGCACCCGGTAGAGTATTATAAGAGATTAGTGCGAAAACCCGGGTCCTGCCCGGGTTTCGGTCGAAAATCGGCCGCGTCAAACAAACATAAATCCCTGTACGCCGCGGCAGAGTGCCGCTTTTCTGCGGCGGACATGGCAACAAGTTTCAGAAAGGCTCCATGTTCCCGCTCTTTTCGAAATATCTCTCCACTGATCTCGCGATCGACCTCGGCACCGCCAACACCCTTATCTACCTGCGCGGCAAAGGCATCGTCCTCGACGAGCCTTCCGTGGTGGCGATTCGCCAGGAAGCCGGGCCGAATTCGAAAAAGACCATTCAAGCCGTCGGTCTCGCCGCCAAGATGATGCTGGGCCGCACGCCGGGCAACATCACGGCGATCCGCCCGATGAAGGACGGCGTGATCGCCGACTTCCATACCACCGAGCATATGCTCAAGTTTTTCATCAAGAAGGTGCACGACGCGCAGTGGTATCGCCCGTCGCCGCGCATCGTCATCTGCGTGCCCTGCGGTTCGACCCAGGTCGAACGCCGCGCCATTCGCGAGTCCGCCGTCGCTGCCGGTGCTTCGCAGGTATTCCTGATCGAGGAACCGATGGCCGCGGCGATCGGCGCCGGTTTGCCGATTGCCGAACCGACCGGCTCCATGGTCGTCGACATCGGCGGCGGCACCACCGAAGTGGGCGTGATCTCGCTGGGCGGCATCGTCTACTCGGCATCGGTGCGCGTCGGCGGCGACAAGTTCGACGAGGCCATCATCAACTACATCCGCCGCAACTACGGCATGCTGATCGGCGAATCCACCGCAGAGAACATCAAGAAAACCATCGGTTCGGCCTTCCCCGGCTCCGAAGTGCGCGAGATGGAAGTGAAAGGCCGCAACCTCGCCGAAGGTATTCCGCGCTCATTCACGATTTCGTCCAACGAAATCCTGGAAGCGCTGACCGATCCGCTCAATTCCATCGTCTCGGCCGTGAAATCGGCCCTGGAACAGACCCCGCCGGAACTCGGCGCCGATATCGCCGAAAAGGGCATGGTGCTCACCGGCGGCGGTGCACTGTTGCGCGAGCTGGATCGCCTGCTGGTCGAGGAAACCGGCCTGCCGGTGATCGTGGCCGATGACCCCCTGACCTGCGTGGTGCGCGGTTCGGGACGCGCGCTCGAGGAGATGGACAAGCTCGGCTCGGTGTTCACCAACGAATTGTAGTCGGCAGCAGGCAGGCAGCAATTAGTCGCGAGGACATTTCTGTCCTCGTCATCGGAGGCGGCAGCATCATCACGATAGGGTAAGTCTTCAGGTGTCGGCGTACTCAGAGCCATTTTTCACGCGCGGGCCCAGCCCACTGGCCCGGCTGACCTTCTTTTCCCTGGCCGCGATTGCGATCATGATCGCCGACCACCGTTTCCAGATGTTGTCTGTCGTCCGTTACGGCATCTCCGCCGTGCTTACCCCCATCGAACAAGCCATGACCCTGCCCGGCGCCGCCGTGCGCGGGATCGGTGCGTATTTTTCCGACCAGCAACACCTGTTGTCAGAAAACCGCGAATTGCGCGACCAGGTGCTGGCGCTGGCCGCACAGAGCCAGCAGGCAAAAATGATGCTGGCCGAAAAAAATTATGCCGATCTCCTGGCGGAGGCCGGCGCCCGCTTCAGCAACCGCAGCGTACCCGCCGAAATCATCCGCGACGCGCGCAATCCCTTTGCGCGCAAGATCATCATCAACAAGGGCACCGCCCAGGGGCTATCGGCGGGACTGGCCGTGATCGGCGGCAATGGCGTGGTCGGCCAGCTGACCTCGGTCGGATTAATGTCGGCCGAGGTGACGCTGACCACCGAGAAGGACCAGTCGGAGCCGGTAATGGTGGTGCGCAACGGCCTGCGCGCGCTCGCGGTCGGCACCGGACGCGAGGGCACCATCGATGTGCCGTTCATTCCGCTGGGCGCCGATATCCAGGTCGGCGACGCCCTGGTCACTTCCGGTATCGACGGAACTTACCCCGCGGGTCTGGCGGTCGCCACCGTCACGCAGGTGGAAAAGAATCCGGCGTTTCCCTTCGCCAAAGTCAGCGCACAACCGGCGATGGCGCCCGACCATCACCGCTTCATCATCGTGCTGATGCGCGCAGAGATACAGGATTACCCGCGGCCGGATATTCCCGCGGCCGACAAGAAATCGCCGCGCGATGCCGCAGGCCCTGCCGGCAATCCCGCCGCCAAGCGCGATACGCGCAAACCGCCGCGCTAGAGCCGGAGCCCATGGACCTCTCTCCCGCCTCCCGAACTGCCATGACGCTGCCCGCGCCGCTCAGCCTGATCGTCGGCGCGGTCGCGGTGGCCCTGTTGTTGAATCTGCTGCCCTGGAGCGGCTGGACCCTGCGCGCGCACCCGGATTTCATGCTGGTGGTGCTGCTGTACTGGGCCGTGCACGAGCCGCACAGGGTCGGTCAGGGTTGGGGGTTCATGCTGGGCCTGGTGATGGATGTCGCCGACAGCGTACTGCTCGGCCAGCACGCGGTGGTCTATGTGGCGGCGCTGTTTTGTGTCCAGCTGCTCAGGTTGCGCGTGTTGCAGTTGAAGGTGTTCGAACAGGCGTTGCATATCGGCGCCATCCTGCTGGCCGCGCAAACCATCGCCATCCTGCTCAACCTTTCATTGGGGCGCAATTTTCCAGGCGCTTCGATGCTGCTGGCGCCGGTGCTCGGCGCCCTGCTGTGGCCGCTGGTGGATTTCTTCGCGACCCGGCCGCGCTTCCGCCGCCGCCTCGGCCGCATGATCAGTTGATGACCATCGTTCGACAGCGACCATGATCGGCACCATCATCAAGAATCGCGAGGCGGAACTGATCATGTTCCGCTCGCGCGCGCTGGTCGCGGGGCTGTCGATTGTGCTCGCCTTCGCGATCCTTGCCGGCCGCATGATCTATCTGCAGGTGGTCAAGCGCGGCTATTACCATACCCTCGCCGAGGCCAACCGCATCTCGGTGCTGCCGGTGGTGCCCAATCGCGGCCTGATCCTGGATCGCAACAATGAAGTGCTGGCCGCCAATTACTCGGCCTATACCCTGGAGGTGACGCCGTCGCGGGTAGTCAACCTCGACAAGACGCTGGATGAATTGGCGCCGATCGTCGACATCCAGCCGCGCGACCGCCGGCGTTTCAAGCGCCTGCTCGAGGAGAGCAAGAACTTCGAATCCCTGCCGATCCGCAACCGTCTGACCGAGGAAGAGGTGGCGCGCTTCGCGGTCAATCGCTATCGCTTTCCCGGCTTCGAGATTCGTGCGCGCCTGTTTCGCAGCTACCCGCAGGGCGAGGTGGCCTCGCATGCACTGGGCTATATCAGCCGCATCAACGACGCCGACGTCAAGCGCATCGACACCGCCGGCCTCAGCAACAATTACAAGGGCACCGATCACATCGGCAAGCTGGGCATCGAGGGCAGCTACGAAAACGAGTTGCACGGCACCACCGGTTCCGCGCAGGTGGAAATCGACGCCGCCGGTCGCGCCATCCGCTCGCTGTCGAAATCCGAGCCGATCGCCGGCAACAATCTCACCCTGACCCTCGACATCAAGCTGCAAAAAGTGGCCGAACTGGCGCTGCTGGACCGGCGCGGCGCATTGGTGGCGATCGACCCGTCGAATGGCGAGATCCTCGCCCTGGTGTCCAAACCCGGCTTCGACCCCAGCCTGTTTGTCGACGGCATCGATCCGGCCAACTGGGACCTGCTCAATAATTCGGCCGACAAGCCGCTGCTGAATCGCGCCCTGCGCGGCGCCTATCCGCCCGGCTCGACCTTGAAGCCCTTTCTGGCGCTGGCGGCGCTGGAATCGGGCAGGCGCACGGCGCAGCAGAGCATTCGCGACCCCGGCTATTTCGTTCTGCCCGGGGTCGCGCATCGCTGGAACGACGACAAGCCGGGCGGTCACGGCGTGGTCGATATGTACAAATCGATCGTTGAGTCCTGCGACACCTACTATTACCAGCTGGCTTCGGAAACCGATATCGACCGAACCGCGGATTTTTTACGGCTGCTGGGCTTCGGCGACAAGACCGGCATCGACATCGACGGCGAAATGGTCGGCGTGCTGCCGTCCCGCGCCTGGAAGGAGCAGCGCTTCGCCAAGGGCGCCAGCGATGCGCGCAAATGGTATCTGGGCGACAGCATTTCCACCGGCATCGGCCAGGGCTATAACGCGTTCACGCCGATGCAGCTGGCGCATGCCATCGCCACCGTGGCCAACAATGGCGCCTCCTGGCGCCCGCATCTGGTCAAACAGGTCACCGACTCGACCACCGGTGCGGTCAAGAAAATCGAACCCGAGGCCGGACCGGTGCTGCCGGTCAAGCCGGCCAATCTCGCCTTTATCCGCAGCGCTCTCGCCGGCGTGCCCAAGGAAGGCACCAGTGCGCGCGCCTTTGCCAATGCCGGCTACATCAGCGCCGGCAAAACCGGCACCGCCCAGGTGTTCGGCCTGAAGGGCGAGAAGTACAAGGAAAGCCGCGTCACCGAACGTCTGCGCGATCACGCCTGGTACGTCGCCTATGCGCCCGCCGACAAACCGACCATCGCGCTCGCGGTGCTGGTCGAGAACGGCGGCATGGGCTCACAGAGCGCAGCACCGGTCGCGCGCGCGGTGATCGACTATTACCTGCTCGGCAAGCAGCCCGATGCCAAAAAAATCAAGGCCATCGAAAATGATCCTGCGGCCGACGATTAATCGCCTGTTCGATGCGCTGACGCGGCGGCTCGACGGTCCGCTGATGGTGGCGATCGTGGTACTGGCATCGATCTCGGTGATCGTGGTGTTCTCGGCATCCGGCGGGGTCAGCTTCGACCGCGCCATGGGCCAGCTGCGCAATTTCGGCGTGGCCCTGATCATCATGTGGATCGTTGCCAATATTTCGCCGCAGACCCTGATGCGCCTGGCCATCCCGATCTACCTCTTCGGCCTTGTGCTGTTGGTCGGTGTTGCGCTGGGCGGCGAGATTCGCAACGGCGCGCGACGCTGGCTCAATCTGGGCATCGTCACCCTGCAGCCTTCCGAGATCATGAAAATCGGCATGCCGCTCCTGCTCGCCTGGTACTTTCACCGCAAGGAAGAAGGGCTGCACCTCAAGGATTACATCATCGCCGTCCTGATCCTGCTGCTGCCGACCGCCCTGGTCGTGCGGCAGCCCGACCTCGGCACCGCGATCCTGGTGTCTTCGGCCGGCTGCTTCGTGATTTTTTTCGCCGGCCTGCCGTGGAAAGTGCTGATCGGTGGCGTTCTGGCCGGCGGCGCCTCGTTGCCTTTCCTGTGGAACCATCTGCACGACTACCAGCAGCAACGCATCCTCACCCTGCTCGATCCGACGCAGGACCCCCTGGGCGCCGGCTATCACATCATTCAATCGACCATCGCCATCGGCTCCGGCGGCGTGTTCGGCAAGGGTTGGCTGAACGGCAGTCAGGCGCAGCTCGATTTCATTCCCGAGCGCTCCACCGATTTCATCCTCGCCGTGTTCGGCGAGGAGTTCGGCCTGCTCGGCAATATGCTGCTGCTGACGCTGTACCTCATCATCATCGGCCGCGGCCTGATGATCGCCATCAACGCCCCCACCACGTTCTCGCGCCTGCTGGCCGCCGCCATCACGCTCTCGTTCTTCACCTACGCCTTCGTCAATATGGGCATGGTGACGGGGATTCTGCCGGTGGTGGGCGTACCCCTGCCGCTGATCAGTTACGGCGGCACCGCGATCCTTTCGCTATGCGTGGGCTTCGGCATCCTGATGAGCATATCGACGCATAAACAACTGGTGTCGACGTGACCGCAGCACAATGTGCGGATCGCCATCTGGCGCGGCTTCCAGGCCATTTTTGCCCTGAACGCCGCGCCAATGCTAGGGTTTGTCTTTCCGATTTGCACCGCTCATCCGCCATCGCCACGCTTGCCGGCGTCGTCATCGCGCTGTTGATCGCCGGCTGCGGCAGCACGCCCCGCAAGCCATCCGCCACAACGGGCAAGCCCGGCGGCTACTATCTCGACGACGGTCCCGGTCCCAATGCGCCGTCCAATCTCGATTCGATCCCCGACGCGATGCCGCGCAACGAGCCCTACCATCGCGGCGCCAACAAGCCCTATACCGTGTTCGGCAAAACCTATGTACCGATAGTGTCGGGCGATCGTTTCAAACAAAAGGGCGTCGCCTCCTGGTACGGCCGCAAGTTTCACGGCCAGAAAACCTCCAACGGCGAGACCTACGATATGTACGCCATGAGCGCGGCACATCCGACCCTGCCCCTGCCCTGCTATGTGCGCGTGACCAATGTCGCCAATGGCAGATCGGTGGTGGTGAGGGTCAACGACCGCGGGCCGTTTCTGTCCGAGCGCATCATCGATCTGTCGTTCGCCGCCGCCAACCGCCTGGATATCGCGCGGCGCGGCAGCGGCCAGGTGATCGTCGAGCGCGTGTTTCCCGGCGACAAACCGCCGCCCGTCGAGCCGCCGCCGAGCAAGGCGGTATCGATCCCAGTCCTGCCTTCGATCAGCCCGCCCGACGAGGAGCCTGTCGCCGCAGTCGATGCTTCATTGCCCGGCGCTTTGCCGGGCGCGCTGCCCGCCGTCGAGGTGCCGCTGTCCGTGCCGCCCAATGCCATCGCCGCCTCGCCGATCACCGCGGATGCCGGTTCCTTGTTCCTGCAGCTCGGTGCGTTCGCGTCGCGCGAGAACGCGGAAATTTTCCGCAGCCGCATGCAAAGCGAACTCGACTGGAATCGCGAGCCGATTCTGCTGTCTCAATCCGGCGCCCTGTATCGCGTGCGGCTCGGCCCTTACAAAAACCGCGAGGAGGCGCAGGCCGTCGCCGAGCAGGTCAAGGCCTCGCTGAATTTTTCGCCGATCATTTCCAAACCCTGAATCGAATCCCCGTTTCCCCCTCCATTTTTTCCCCTAAGACTGAAGACTGAAGCCACATTCCCCATGAAGAAAATCCTCGTTTCATTGTTCGCCGCGTCGTTTCTGGCGCTCGGCGCATCCACCGCATTCGCCCAGTTCAAAAACGTCGCCAGCGACATCCCGGCCCCGCCGATCGCGGCCCGTTCCTTCCTATTGTTCGACGCCTCCAGCGGCCAGGTGCTGGCCAGCCAGGCCGCGAGCGAACGCTTCGAGCCGGCCTCGCTGACCAAGCTGATGACGGCCTATCTGGTGTTCGATGCCCTCAAGAACAACAAGCTGACGCTCACGCAGGCGGTGCCGGTATCGACGCATGCCTGGAAGGCCGAGGGTTCGCGCATGTTCATCGACCCCAAGCAGACGCCGACCGTCGAGCAGCTGATTCGCGGCACCATCATTCAAAGCGGCAACGACTCCTCGATCGCGCTGGCCGAGGCCATCGCCGGGTCGGAGGACCTGTTCGCGCAGCTGATGAATAAAAAGGCGCAGCAACTCGGCATGAAGAACACCCACTTCATGAATGCCACCGGCCTGCCCGATGCGCAGCATTATTCCACCGCCGAAGATCTGATCCTGCTGGCCGACGCCCTGATCCGCGATTTCCCGGCGGGCTTTGCGTACTACAGGGAGCGCGAATTCACCTGGAACAAGATCACCCAGCCGAACCGCAATCGCCTCCTGTTTATCGACCCGACCGTCGATGGCCTCAAGACCGGCCACACCGAGGCCGCCGGCTACTGCCTGATCGCCACTGCCAAACGCAACGATCGCCGCCTGATCGCCATCCTGCTCGGCACCAACTCGGAGACCGCACGAACCCAGGAAGGCCAGAAGCTGCTCAACTACGGCTACCAGTTCTTCGATTCGCAGCGCCTCTACAAGAAGGGCGACGCCGTGGCCACACCGGAAATTTTCAAGGGCACGCAGAACACGATCAAACTCGGCTTTGACCGCGATATCTGGTTCACCCTGCCCAAGGAAAAATTCGTCGGCCTGAAAGCCACCCTGACCACCACCCAGCCCCTGTTGGCGCCGCTACGCGTCGGCGAAAAAGCAGGGATAATGAAACTGACCAAGGACGACAAACTGGTGGCGGAAATTCCGGTGGTGGCGCTGGAGGATGTGCCGGTGGCCGGCCTGCTGGGACGCGGTTGGGACGCCATCCGCCTGATATTCCGCAAGTAATTCGCGCCGGGAAAATCCATGACCACTCAAGCGATGTGCCTGCCCACCGTATTCCTGAACGGCAAATTCATGCCGCTGGAAGACGCGCATATTTCGCCGCTGGATCGCGGCTTCATTTTCGGCGACGGCGTGTACGAAGTCATTCCCTTCTATGCCGGCAAGGCGCTGCGCCTAGGCGAACATCTGAAGCGCCTGCAACGCAGCCTCGATGAACTGGAAATCGCCAATCCGCACAGTGCGGCGGATTGGACCAGCCAGATCAATGAACTGGTACAAAGAAACGGCGGCGGCGATATCGCCGTCTACATCCAGATTACCCGCGGCGTGGCCAAGCGCGATTTCGCGCCGCCCAAGGGCCTTACGCAGACCGTGTTCATGATGGCCAACCCGCTGCCGACGCCCAAGCGCGAGATTTACGAAAAAGGCATCGCCTGCGTGTCGCTCGACGATAACCGCTGGCTGCGCTGCCAGATCAAGGCCACCGCCCTGCTCGGCGCGGTACTGCTGAAGCACGAATCGAATGGCGCCGGCGCCGACGAGGCCGTTTTGTTCCGCGACGGCTATCTCACCGAATCCTCGGCCAGCAATATCGCGGCGGTGAAGAACGGCGTGATCCTGTGCCCGCCGCTGGACAACCTGATCCTGCCCGGCATCACCTATGAACTGATGATCGAACTGGCAAGGAAAGCCGGCTTGCCGCTGGAAATCCGCAAGGTCTCGCGCCGCGAGGTGAAAACCGCCGACGAGCTGTGGATCATGTCCTCGACCAAGGAAGTGGTGGCGATCACCGCCCTGGACGGCAAGCCGGTGGGCCAAGGCTTGAATGCCGGCAAACCCGGCCCCATGTTCTGGCAGATGTACGAACTCTTCCAAGCTTACAAACGAACGTAGCAGGAACGTAACGGCGACAAGCTTAACAGCGCGATCAGGAGCGCAAAACATGTCCGGCGAACACCCCAAACTTATTGGCGAAGGCGAGGAGACCCTCCTCAAATTTCCCACCCCCTTCCCGATCAAGGCGATGGGCCGCATGCATCAGGGCGAAGACGGCGGCGACGGCCAGATGTCAAGCGGTTTCGCGCAGACCGTGATCGACATCATCCTCAAGCACGCGCCGGACCTGGATTCGAAACTGGTGGAAATGCGCCCCTCCAAGAACGGCAATTTCCTGTCGGTCACGGCGACGGTAAACGCCACCTCGAAAAAGCAGCTCGACGATATTTACCGCGAGCTGTCAGCCCATCCGCTGGTGCTGATGGCACTCTGACCCGGACGCCGGCTGCGGTCGGCAAGCCCAATGATGACCCCGCCCCTCCGCACCAGCTTTCTCGGGCTTGCCGATTACACCCCCACCGTGCACGCCATGCAGGCGCACAACCGCGCATTCGCGGCACGCGGCCTGCGCGAGATGGATGATGAAATCTGGGTGCTGGAACATCCGCCGGTATACACCCTGGGTCTGGCCGGCAAACCGGAACATGTGCTCGATGCCGGCACCATTCCCGTCATCAAGGTCGAGCGCGGCGGGCAGGTGACCTACCATGGTCCGGGGCAACTGGTGGTCTACCTGCTGCTGGATATCAAGCGCCTCGGCATTGGCGTCAAAGAACTTGTGCGCAGAATCGAGCAATCCCTGATCGATTTGCTCGCAGAATACGACATCGAAGGATACCGCCGCGCCAGCATGCCGGGCGTCTATGTCCGGGGCAGAGGCAGCCACACGGGCGAGCATGCCAAGATCGCCGCGCTCGGCTTGCGCATCGCCAACCACGCCACCTATCATGGCCTGGCGCTGAATGTGGACATGGATCTCGAGCCGTTTGCGCGCATCAACCCCTGCGGCTACGAGGGACTGGCAGTGACGCAAATGTGCAATTTCGGCGTGACGGATACAATGGACATCATCGGCGGGCGGCTGGTCGAACATCTCACGCGGCAACTCTATCGGGAAGACAAGGGAAAGCATCATGGCTGACGCCGGCGTCAAAGAAAAAAGCGGTTCCAAGACCGCGCGCATTCCGATCAAGATCGTGCCTGCCGAGCGGCTCAAAAAGCCGGAGTGGATCCGCGTCAAGGCCGGCTCGCCCAGCACGCGCTTCTACGAGATCAAGCAGATCCTGCGCGACGCCAAGCTGCACACGGTGTGCGAGGAAGCCTCCTGCCCGAACATCGGCGAATGCTTCGGCAAAGGCACCGCGACCTTCATGATCATGGGCGATCTGTGCACCCGCCGCTGCCCGTTCTGCGATGTCGGCCATGGGCGCCCGCTGCCGCTGGACACGGACGAGCCGCGCCACCTCGCCGAAACCATCGCCAAGTTGCGCCTGAAATATGTGGTCATCACCAGCGTCGACCGCGACGATCTGCGCGACGGCGGCGCCGGGCACTTCGTCGATTGCATCCGCGAAACGCGCAAGCTCTCGCCGGAAACGCGCATCGAAATCCTCACCCCCGATTTCCGCGGCCGCCTCGATCGCGCCCTCGGCATCCTGCGCGAAGCGCCGCCCGACGTGATGAACCACAATCTGGAAACAGTGCCGCGCCTGTACAAGCAGGCGCGCCCTGGCTCGGACTATGCGCACTCGCTGAAGCTGCTCAAGGACTTCAAGACCGAGCATCCGGATACACCAACCAAGAGCGGCCTGATGGTAGGCCTGGGCGAAACCAATGACGAAATTCTCGACGTGATGCGCGATCTGCGCGCGCACAATGTCGACATGCTCACCGTCGGCCAATACCTGCAGCCTTCCGGTGGCCATCTGCCGGTTCTGCGCTATGTGACGCCGGATGAATTCAGGATGTTCGAAACCGAAGCGATGAAGATGGGCTTCATCCACGCCGCCTGCGGACCGATGGTGCGCTCCAGCTATCACGCCGACCAGATGGCGCATGAGGCGGGCGTCGCGTAAGGCAGCAAGCAATTCGCTGTATCTATATTTAAGAACCGGAAAACAAAAACCCAGCATTGGCGCGGCGTTTGAAGCAAAAATGCCTTGAAACCCGCGCCGAATGGCGTTCTGCGATTTTCGTTACGGTTGCGAACCGATCACCTGGCTCTGGTAGGCGCGAATCACGTCGTTGCGCAGCACGCTGTCGCGGCCGGCGGCAATCAGTTCATCCACGGTAGCGCTCGGCAGTTTGAGACGGGTGGGAATCGTTTCCAGTTTGCGCGCGCGCGCGGGACCCAGGTCGGCGAATGATATATGGGTGATGCTGAAGGTGACGTCCGCGCAGGTCCAGGCGGGCTGCGTCTTTCTGATGTCTGCGATGCGCTCGGGGTCCAGGCTGCAGCGGTAGCGCACGATATCGTCGCGCCAGTTTTTCATCATCAGCACGAACCCGTCGTAACTCAGCCGCACATTGGCATCGACCGCGGCATCGATCGCCGCTGTGGCCAGATCGATACCGGAAGGGCCGGCGATCTGCTGCAGCCAGGAGCCGTTCGGGCCCTGGCCGGCATCGGCCACCACGAACAGCATATTGCGCACGGTGATGGCGTCGTGCTCGGTCAGTGGCCCATAGGGGGTGCCCAGTATCAGGCGTGCCTGCAGTATGCTGACCAGGCCGAAATTGTCGGTGACGCCGCCGTCGATCAGCTTCACGTAGCGGCCGTTGCGCGTGTCGCGCAGGTCGAGCAGGCTGCGCGCCAGCGCCTGGGTAAGCAGCGGCTTGCCGGAAATGGACATGGGATCCATCACCCAGTCGGGCAGGTCGGTGGTGCAGTGGTTCGGGTGTTTTTCCAGCACGATCGGCACGAAAAAGACGGGTACTGCCATCGATGCCGCCACTGCCTCCGATACCGGGAAGCTGGCGAGGTCGCTGCACAGTGCATCGAATACGCGCTGGTTGAAGGGAAAGGACATGCGCTGGTAAACATGGGTGGCATTGATCCATACAATCGGCTTGCCGCGCCGGAACATATCGGCATAGGTGGCGCCCTGAAACAGGTCCTGCTCCAGCCAGCGCTGGAAGTTGGAGCGGTCATTGAGGCCGCCGGCCAGGAGACGCGCCAGGTTCACCGGGTTGAACAGGCTGAAGCGCAGATCGGCCTCGCCGTCGCGTAGCAAGCCCTCTTCGCGGAAGGTTTTCAGGGTGTCCTTGCCATGCAGGCCGTAATAGGCGGCGGTCATCGAACCGCCGGAGACGCTGGTGACGAAGGTCAAATCGTCCAGCAGTGTTTTTTGCTGGACGGCGGGCATGTCTTCCAGTCCCTGCAATACGCCCAGGGCGTAGGCGGCGGCGCGCAGTCCGCCACCCGAAAATGACAACGCGACAGCATTTTCGCCGACGACACTGTCCGGCGCGCGCGGCGCATCGGCGGGACGCGCGATTTCCGGAATCGCCGGCATATTGCGCGGCGTATTTTCGAAGGTGACGGCGCAGCCGCCGACCAGCATGGCCAGCGCGAGAGCCGCACCGGCCTGTGCCAAGGTGAAGGGGGTGAGGGGAAAACCGGAAAATCGATTCATGGATTCTGTCGTTGCGATTGCCTGGCAGCGCAAACACTATATCAGGCGCGGGCATCGCGAAAGCCCTCTTCGGGTATCCGCCTGCGGCGCGGGCACCGCCACCCGACCGGCGAGGCTGAAGTAGAAAGGGACCGGTGCCCGCGTTCGCGTAAAATCCGCGCTTCGTTTTCATTACCGCCCACCGCGCCCATTTCATGCTTCCCTCGATTGAATCCCGTCTCGCCCTCGAACTCGCCGCCAAACCGCAACAAATCGCCGCCGCCGTCGCGCTGCTCGACGAAGGCGCCACTGTGCCGTTCATCGCGCGCTACCGCAAGGAGGCCACCGGCGGCCTCGACGACATCCAGCTGCGCCTGCTGGAAGAGCGCCTGCGCTATCTGCGCGAGCTCGAAGACCGGCGCGCGGCGATCCTCGACAGTATCGAGGAACAGGGCAAGCTGACGCCCGCGCTCAAGGCCGGCATCGACAAGGCCGAAGACAAGACCACCCTGGAAGACCTGTACCTGCCCTACAAGCCCAAACGCCGCAGCAAGGCGCAGATCGCCCGCGAGGCCGGCCTGGAGCCGCTGGCCGATGCCCTGCTGGCCGATCCGACGCTGGCACCGGAGACGGAGGCGCAGAAATATTTGCGTGCCGAGCCGGTCAAGGCGGATGAAAAGGACACCGTGGTGCCCGATGTCAAGGCGGCGCTCGAAGGCGCCAAGCAGATCCTGATGGAGCGATTTTCGGAAAACGCTGCGCTGCTGGCACGGGTTCGCGATTACCTGAGCGCACATGGCGTGGTCGAATCGAAGGTGGTCGAGGGTCAGGCGGACAAGGGCGCCAAGTTCGCCGACTATTTCGCCTATTCGGAAACCTGGAAGACGATTCCCTCGCACCGCGCCCTCGCCCTGTTCCGCGGCCGCAACGAAGGCTGTCTCACCGTGGCCCTGCGCCTCGATTCCGAAGAGGAGAAGCCTTCCTGGAGCGCGCCCTTCAATCCGCTTGAGGACATGATCGCCGGCCTCGGCAAGATCGCCAACAAGAATCGCCCGGCCGACAAATGGCTGTGCGAGGTGGTGCGCTGGACCTGGCGGGTGAAGATTTCGCTGCATATGGAAACCGAGTTGATGGCCGGCCTGCGCGAGCGCGCCGAGATCGAGGCGATCAATGTGTTTGCGCAGAACCTGAAGGACCTGCTGCTGGCCGCGCCGGCCGGCCCGCGCGCCACCATGGGCATCGATCCCGGTATTCGCACCGGCTGCAAGGTGGCCGTGGTCGACAGCACCGGCAAGCTGCTGGAGACGGCTACCATCTACCCGCATGAGCCGCGCCGCGATTGGGAAGGCTCGCTCCATACCCTGGCGGTGCTGGCGAAGAAGCACAGCGTCAATCTGATCTCGATCGGCAATGGCACCGCCTCGCGCGAAACCGACAAGCTGGCGGCCGAGCTGATCAAGGGGCTGCCGGAGCAGAAGATGACGAAAATCGTGGTCTCGGAAGCCGGCGCCTCGGTGTATTCCGCCTCCGAGTTCGCCTCCAAGGAACTGCCGGAACTGGACGTCAGTCTGCGCGGCGCGGTCTCGATTGCGCGCCGCCTGCAGGACCCCTTGGCCGAGCTGGTGAAGATCGATCCGAAATCCATCGGTGTCGGCCAGTACCAGCACGATGTCAACCAGAGCCAGCTGGCGCGCAGCCTCGAAGCCGTGGTGGAAGATTGCGTGAACGCCGTCGGCGTGGATGTGAACATGGCTTCCGGCGCCCTGCTGGCGCGGGTGTCGGGCCTGTCGGCCTCGGTGGCGGCGAACATCGTCAGCTACCGCAATACCCACGGCGCCTTCAAGTCGCGCGAAGCCCTGAAGGCGGTGCCGCGGCTGGGCGACAAGGCCTTCGAGCAGGCAGCCGGGTTCCTGCGCATCGCCGGCGGCAACAATCCGCTCGATGCCTCCAGCGTGCATCCGGAGGCCTACCCGGTGGTGGAAAAAATCCTCGCCGATATCCAGAAGGATGTGAAGGCCGTGATGGGCGACGGCAAGCTGCTGAAAAGCCTGCGCGCCGAGAAATATGCCGATGCGCGCTTCGGCGTGCCGACGGTGAGCGATATTTTGAAAGAACTGGAAAAACCCGGCCGCGACCCGCGCCCGGAGTTCACTACCGCCACCTTCCAGGAGGGCGTGGAAAAGCTGAGCGACCTGCAACCCGGGATGATTCTGGAAGGCGTGGTCACCAATGTTGCCGCGTTCGGCGCATTCGTGGACATCGGCGTGCATCAGGATGGGCTGGTGCACATCTCGGCGCTGGCCGAGAAATTCGTCAAGGATCCGCGCGATGTGGTCAAGGCGGGCCAGGTGGTGAAAGTAAAAGTGCTGGAAATCGACGAACGCCGCAATCGCGTCGCGCTCACCATGCGCCTCAACGATACCGCATCGTCAAAAAACGAAAAGGCAAACGCCAGTACTGGCGCGGCTTCCAGGCCAAAAATGGCCGGAAATCCGCGTCAATCCTCGAGTTTCGATTCTCGTTCGTCGGGCAATTCCGGCGCCGCCGCCAGCGCCATGGCGGCGGCGTTTGCCAAGCTGAAAGAGCGTGGCTAGCCGCGTGCGACCCTAGAATTCCCGCACCACATGCGCCTGGCGGCGCGACACCGGCAATTTTTCATCCACGCCGTGCAGTAGCACCACCCAGTGAGTACCGCCGTCCTCGCCATTGCCGGCGTCGTCGGCAACTTTCTCGAATCCCGCCACCGCCTTGTTGGCCACCAGGGCGCTGCGGTGAATGCGGGTGAATATGCCGGCGAATTCCTCTTCCAGCTTGGTGAGGGATTCCTCGAGCAGATGTTCGCGGCTTGCCGTTTTCACGGTTACGTATTTGAGTTCGGCCTTGAGGTAAATGATGTCGGCCACGGGCACCAGCACGATCTTGCCGCGCTCATGGATGGCGAGATGTTTGCGGCGCGCGCTGGTCGCTTCGGCAATGGCCTCGGCCTGGTCCACCTCGACCTTGCGCGCCTTGTTGAGGGCCGCCAGCAGGCGCTCCAGCTTGATCGGTTTGAGCAGATAGTCGACGGCGTTGAGCTCGAAGGCCTTGACGGCGTATTCGTCGTAAGCGGTGGTGAAAATGAGCCTGGGTGCGTTTTCCAATCCGGCGATATGCCGCGCCACCTCGAGCCCGTCCATCAGCGGCATGCGGATGTCGGTGAGAATGATGTCGATGCCGCCGCCGTTGATGACGTCGATGGCCTCGACGCCGTTGGCGGCCTCGTCGGCGATCACCAGCGGGAAGGATTCGCGGCAATCGTCGAGCAGATCGCGCAAGCGGCGGCGCGCCGGGGCTTCGTCGTCGATGATCAGGATTTTGGCGGGGATCATTGTGTGTGCGCTCGCGGGCTCAGGCGGTGACAATCGGCATCGTGATGGTGACCAAGTAGCTGGCGTTGAGGATTTCCGTCTTCAGGCTGGCTTCGGCGTCAAAATGTAACTGCAGGCGCTCGCGGATGTTGGCGATGGCCATGCGGTTGCCGGACACATGGGTGGAATCCGGCTGGAAAGGATTGCTCAGCGTGATGGATACCTGCTTGCCACGGGCCTCGATGGCGATCTTGAGTTCGCCGGGCCCGTCCAGGGGTTCGATACCATGATAAACGGCGTTTTCCAGCAGGGGCTGCAGGATCAGCGGCGGCACCAGGGCGGCGGCGGGCATTTGCTCGATCTGCCAGCTGACGACCAGGCGGTCGCCGATGCGGATATGTTCGATCTCAAGGTAGCGGCGGCACAGCTCGACCTCATCGGCCAGCGGAGTGAGCTTGCGGTTATCGGCCATCAGCACACGAAACAGCTCGGACAGGTCCTCCAGCATGCGTTCGGCGCGGCGCGGTTCGGCGCGGATCAGGGACAGCACGGCATTGATGGTATTGAACAGGAAGTGCGGGCGGATGCGGGCCTGCAGGGCCTGCAGGCGCGCCTCGGTAAGGGCGGGCGAAAGCGCGCGCGAGCGCAAGTCGAAATACAGCAGCACCGCCGCGGTGATGAACAGCAGGAAAAACGCGAACTGCCAAAGCGCCATCGGTGCGATGAAGGGCATCAGCTGCGGCAGCAACCACCAAAGGCCCGCACCGAGTATGGTTTCCAGGGCCAGGATGAGGCTGACGCCCTGCCAATAAGCCAGCTTCAGGAACAGGGGCTGAAGCGCGCAGCTGAGCAGCAACGAGGCGATGATCGCCGGCTGCACCACGGTCGACATCAGCAGGAACTGTCCCCACAGTTCACGGCTGGCGTCGCTCTTCACCACGGCGGCGCCGATCATCAAGGCGTTTACCAGAAGCACCAGCCGCAACATGATGCCGAGATTGCAGAAGTTTGGCAGCCGGGCGGCCATGTTGGCGGCGGATGCCGACGCAGCGGCGCGCGGGGAGGCTTGTTTTATACTGGGGCTGTTCATCCTGCGGTGATTCTGCGCGAAATCGTCGTGCATTGACAATAAATAAGACCGTTCATCTCCAGAAAATCCATCATGTCCGATTCGTTCCAAAGTTCCAAAAGCTGGTCCGGCCGTTTTTCCGAGCCGGTCGGCGAGCTGGTCAAGCGCTTCACCGCCTCGGTCGGTTTCGACAAGCGTCTGGCCGAAGTCGATATCCAAGGCTCATTGGCGCACGCCAGGATGCTCGCCAGGGTCGCGGTGCTGAGCGCCAGGGACCTTGCCGATATCGAGGGCGGGATGGCGGAAATCCTGGCGGAAATTCGCGCCGGCGCCTTTGAATGGTCGATCGACCGCGAAGACGTGCATATGAACATCGAGGCGCGCCTGACCGCGTTGATCGGCGATGCCGGCAAACGCCTGCATACCGGCCGCTCGCGCAACGACCAGGTGGCGACCGATATCCGCCTGTGGCTGCGCAGCGAGATCGACGCGATCATTGAATTGTTGCGTCGCACCCAGCTGGCCCTGGTGGCGCTGGCCGAACAACATGCCGACACCGTGATGCCCGGCTTTACCCATATGCAGGTGGCGCAACCGGTGACGTTTGGCCACCATCTGCTGGCGTACGTGGAAATGCTATCGCGCGACGAGGCGCGGATGGCCGACTGCCGGCGGCGCGTCAACCGCCTGCCGCTGGGTGCTGCCGCCCTGGCCGGCACCACCTTCCCGATCGACCGCGAGTTCGTGGCCCGGGAACTGGGTTTCGACGGGGTTTGCGAAAATTCGCTGGATGCGGTTTCCGACCGTGATTTCGCCATCGAGTTTGTGTCCGCCGGCGCCCTGGTCATGACCCATCTGTCGCGCTTTTGCGAAGAAATCATCATCTGGATGAACCCCAATTTTGCCTTCATCGACCTGGCCGACCGCTTCTGCACCGGCTCCAGCATCATGCCGCAGAAAAAAAACCCGGATGTGGCCGAGCTGATTCGCGGCAAAACCGGGCGGGTAAACGGCGCTCTGATCGCCCTGCTGACCCTGATGAAGGGCCAACCGCTGACCTATAACAAGGACAACCAGGAAGACAAGGAACCGCTGTTCGACACCGTCGACACGGTTCGCGATTCGCTGACCCTGCTGGCCGATATGGCCGGCGGCATTGAAGTCCGGAAGGCCAATATGGCAGCGGCGGTCAGGCGCGGTTTCGCCACCGCCACCGATCTGGCCGACTATCTGGTGAAGAGGGGTCTGCCGTTCCGCGATGCCCATGAAGCCGTGGCGCGGGCGGTGAAGGCGGCAGAGACGGCCGGCAAGGATCTGGCGGATCTGCCGCTGACCACGCTGCAGGGCTTTTCGCCGCTGGTGGCGGACGATGTTTACAAGGTATTGACGCCGGAAGGCTCGCTGGCGAGTCGCAATCACATCGGCGGGACGGCGCCGATGCAGGTGCGGGCGGCGGCGGCCCGGGCCAGGATGCGCCTGTCTGCCAAATAAGTAAGGAAGGAAAGTCTCGCCAACGCTGGCTGCTTTTCGGGCATCGGCCGTTGCCGGACGTGACTATTCTTCCTCGTCCTCGTCTTCCGCCCCGCTGCCGCGCTCCTCATATAACCAGCAAATCCGCCTGGTCTCCGGCCCCGACAGGCGATCGCCCATCAAGCCGCAGCGATAGGCACGAGCCGACAGCCGCTCAAAATGCCGGCAGCCCTGGCAGCTGCCGAAAGGGCTGCCTTCGTTATCCTGCTGGAGGGTGGTCAGCGCCTCGCGCAGCGCCGACACGGCATTGCGGATGCGGTTGGGGCTGATGTTGCGGGTGGCCTGCTGCCAGGCGTGCTGCGGCTGGTTGTCGTACAGAAACTGCTCGCCGGTCTGCGACAGACGCAGCCGCACCACGCGCCGGTCAAGATCGTCCTGGTAACGCTCGATCAGGCCGCGGCGGTCCAGCAGCAACAGGCTTTGCGACACCGTGCCCTTGGTAATGCCGACATATTCGGCCAGCGCCTGCGGGGTGTTGGAATAGCGATTGGCCTTGGAGAGATAGACCAGCGCCTCGACGTGCACCGGCTGCAGCTGCTCCTCGCTGCCGACCCGCCGGCTCTCGGCGCGCATCAGGTTGCCGAGGCGTTCGACCAGTTCCAGCAGTACCAGCGGATTTTTATCCACGGTCCATCCCTTCACTTTGGCGCGGTTTTTTTATTGCCTTGGTGCGCTTCCTGCAAAATATCGTTTCGAGTCGATACCGTGCAAGACCTATTTTAAACGTGAAATCTTTGGTATTGATTCGATACTAAAGCAGGCAAGGAATTTTTTCAAGCCGGATTTTCGGGACTTGACGCATGCCGCGAACATCAGAGTGTGATGGCGATCACATTTTCCGACTGCATGCTGATCACGCGCGACAGCAGGCGTGCCAGCGGCTCTTCGGAGCGCGTGTCGTACCATCCATGCACACCGCCTTTCGCAACCCATCGGAAGTGGAAACCGCCAGATTTGGCGGCGACCCAGATCTCGCGATTGGGCGTCTGCCGGTTGACGATGACCTTGCTGTCGTTGCCGAAGGTCAGCGTGAGGATGCCGCCGTTGCGCTCGGCGTCGATGTCCGCCTCGACATCGTCGAGCGCCGATTCGATCGCTTCCAGAATTGCATCGACGCGTTGATGAAACTCGCTCTCGTCCATTTGCAGGGTGTCCGCCATGCCCGTGATACCATCCTTCCGATCCAAAACCGTGTGATTGCCATGTCAATTTTCGCTCGCGCACTTCCCTTCCGCGCACGTCGCTCCGCCTTCATTCTAGCCGCATTGCTGGCGGCCTCCCTGTTGGGCGCATGCGGGCAAAAGGGGGCGCTGAAACTGCCCCAGGACCCGCCCAAGACCGCGCCGGCAGACAACGCGAAATGAGCGCGCCACTGGAAACCTTTGGCGTCTCGCGGCAGGGAGACGGGCATGGCCCGCTACGCATGGAAGATGTCATGTTGTGCGACGTCGCGGCGCAGTTCGGCACCCCCACCTTCGTTTATTCCCGCGCCGCGCTGACGGCGGCTTTCACGCGCCTCGACAACGCCTTGAAGAAGGCGCGCAAGGACAAGCCCTATCTCGTTTGCTACGCCGTCAAGGCCAATTCAAACCTCGCCGTGCTGAACGTCTTTGCCGGACTCGGCGCCGGTTTCGACATCGTTTCCGGTGGCGAGTTGAGACGTGTCATCGCCGCCGGCGGCGACCCCGGCAAGGTGGTTTTTTCCGGTCTCGGCAAGACGGCGGCCGAGATCGAATTCGCGCTGCGCACCGGCATCAAAAGCTTCAATGTGGAGTCCGAACCCGAGCTGGTGCGCCTCAATGAGGTGGCGGCCCGCATCGGCAAGCGCGCCGCCGTCAGCCTGCGCGTAAACCCCGACGTCGATGCCAGGACGCATCCGTACATTTCCACGGGTCTCAAAAACAACAAGTTCGGTATCGCTTTCGATCGGGCGCTGGCGGTATATCGTCTGGCCGCCTCGCTGTCGCACCTGGACGTGGTCGGCGTCGACTGCCATATCGGCTCGCAGCTGACCGACGCCGCGCCGCTGCTGGAAGCGATGTCCCGTATCGTGGCGCTCGCCGACCGGCTGCGCCAGGAAGGCATTCCCGTCCATCACATCTGTCCCGGCGGCGGCGTCGGCATCACTTACGCCGACGAACGCACCATCGATATCGACGCCTATGTGGCGGCCCTGCAGCAGTGCCTGGGCGACCGCGATGTGGAGCTGCTGCTCGAGCCCGGCCGCGCCCTGGTCGGCAACGCCGGCGTTCTGCTGTCGACAGTCGAATACGTCAAGACCACGGACACGAAAAACTTCCTGGTGGTGGATGCCGCCATGAACGACCTGATCCGTCCCTCGCTCTATCAGGCGCACCACGAAATCGTGATGGCGCACACGATGCATCCCGGTGCGCCGGCGCGCAGCTACGATGTGGTCGGCCCGGTTTGCGAGAGCGCCGATGTGCTTGGGCGCGAGCGCATGCTGGCAGCCGGCGAGGGCGACCTGGTGGCGGTGCTGTCGGCCGGCGCTTATGGCTTCGTGATGGCCTCCAACTACAATTCGCGCCCGCGCGCGGCCGAGGTGATGGTCGATGGCGGCATCCTGCGTCTCATTCGGGAACGCGAGTCTTTCGACGATTTGATTGCGGGCGAACGCCTCGCCACCTAAGCGCTTTTGGCGCCGCGACCGCGCCAAGTTGCTGCAAAAGTCCGCAATGCCAATTTGATTGGTATCGCTTCGATACTATTTGCAATTGAGCGTGTGCAAATAATCACTCTTGACACCTGCATAAAGTGGTGTTCAAAAAAATATCTGTAATAGAATCCGCTTCACCAAGTGCTCGCGATGTTCTTCAAACATTTGGTTTCTTGTGCAGGTGTTTGCGAAACAACCGCGAGCGGAGTGAGGTTGTTTTGCCATCCTGTGTCACGGCATTCGCCATCGCTCGATCGTTCGCATGTCTGAACTGATTCATTGGTAGTGCGGCAAATTTGTAGCAGTCCGCCGTGCGCAATATCAAGCAATTCGGTCCAACCATCGAAAGGAGTTGATCATGGCAACAGCCAAGAAAAAGCCGGCAGCTAAGAAAGTTGCAAAAAAGCCGGCAGCTAAGAAACCCGCTGCTAAAAAAGTAGCGAAGAAGCCCGCCGCTAAAAAAGCAGCCAAGAAGCCCGCTGCCAAAAAAGCTGCGAAGAAGCCCGCTGCCAAAAAGAAAGCAGCCAAGAAGCCCGCTGCCAAAAAGAAAGCAGCCAAGAAGCCCGCTGCCAAAAAGGCCGCAAAAAAACCTGCTGCCAAGAAAGCTGCCCCCAAGAAGAAAGCAGCTGCCCCCCGGCCCGCGCCGATGGTCACCCCGGTGATCACGCCGCTGATCAAGCCGATGGGCTAAGCCGCAAGGCCTTTGCTGAAATGCCGATTCCGGTCCGCGCGGGTACTTTTTTTGCGAACCCGCCGGATCGGGTTGTTGACCAGATGAAAACCTTTCTCCAGAGCCCGATCAGCCGGCGCTCATCCTCCCGCCCACGCAGCCCGCGCCCGCGCCAGGACCGTCCCAGCCGCTAATCTGCTGAGACTGCGTCGTCTCCATGTCCTTGAGGCATGGTGTCTTTATTTTTTTGTCTTGAACTGCCGGATCACGGCATGGACCGCTGCACCCGTCAGCAAGTAGAGAATCGGTGTCAGCACGATCAGATCCAGGCGTAACCAGGAATTGGGAGCGGCCGCCATGTTGTCACGCCCCATCATCGCCTGCATCTGCGCCTCGTAAAAACCGAAAATCAGCCAGAGCAGACCGGCGAATACCGGCGCCTGCCGGAAGAAATTCCGGTCAAACCGTTGTCCTGCCCGCCAGCCAAGAAAAAGCTGAAGGAGGATGGCCAAACCGGCGATGACCATCCCGGCATTCGGCCAGCGTGCAATCAACAGGGCGGGGCCGAAAAACAGCCAGTGCATCAATTCCATGGCGTGGCCCTCATGGCAGTTGGGCCTGCGGCATCCGTTCAAGGATGATCTGTGTTTTCTTCAACAGCCAGGGCGCATTACGGTTGTGATCATAGAACCGCGGCCGCGGCACCATCGCCGCCAGCTTGGCCGCCTGTTCGGCCGATAGTTGCGCGGCCGACACGCCAAAGTAATGCCGCGCAGCAGCCTCGGCGCCAAACACCCCGTCGCCCCATTCGATGACGTTCAGGTAAATCTCGAAGATGCGTTCCTTGTCGAGGACCGTCTCCATCATCAGGGTGATCAGTACCTCCTCGCCCTTGCGCAGAAAACTTCGCTGACCGGACAGAAACAGGTTTTTCGCCAGTTGCTGGGAAATGGTGGAGCCGCCGGCAACGATCTTGCCTTTGCGCTGGTTTTTTTCCATGGCCTTCTGGATGCCTTCCCAATCGAAACCCTCGTGATCGACAAACCTGGCATCCTCGGCAACGATGATGGCGCGCTTGAGGCGCCCGGAAATCCGCTCGTACGGCACCCACTGATATTTCAATGCGGCCTTGGGGTCCTTGGCACGCATGGCCTCAAGCTGCGCGTCCATGAATGCGGTGGTCGTGGGGACATGGTCGGACCACCACCACAACCTGACCAGGATATAGCCCTGGTACGCCAGCAACGCGACGACCAAGAGGCCGGCCACAGCGGCAATAGAGATAAGTGATTTGCGGATCATGATGAGCGTAACGCTGCGTACTCAGTTGCGCGGCCGGGCGACAGCCTGCGCCTGCCGCAGCATGGCCAGCACCGGCACCGTCGATGGCCTCAGTCCGCGCCACAGCGCGAACGACTCGGCCGCCTGCTCGACCAGCATGCCAAGGCCGTCCGCCGTGCGTGCGCCACTGTTGGCCGCCAGCTTCAGGAACGGCGTCGCGGTCATGCCGTACATCATGTCGTAGGCCAGGCTGCCTTCGGCAAAACAGGAAACTGGCACCAATGGCAGGTTCGCGTTCAGGCTGGCCGAGGTGGCATTGATGATCAAATCGAACCTCGCTGCCGGCAATGCCGCCAATTCCAGCGCACGGAATTCGCAGTCCGGGCCGCCGCCTGTCAGCTTCAGTTGTTCGACAATCGCCTCCGCCTTGCCGAGGGTGCGATTGGTTATCGCCAGCAGGGCCGGCCCCGCATCCAGCAGGGCGCCGGCGACGCCATGCGCCGCGCCGCCCGCACCCACCAGCAGGACGCGTTTGCCGACAATGGCGAATCCCAGATTGTCGACGATATCGCGACACAGGCCGACGCCGTCGGTATTGTCGCCGATGATTTCCGCGCCCTCGAACTTGAGAGTGTTGACGGCGCCGCCGCGGCTGGCGCGCGCCGTACGCACGGTCGCAAACTCGAAAGCTTCGAGCTTGAACGGCAAGGTGATATTGGCGCCGGCCGCCGCGCTGTCGCGCCAGGCACTTACGGTTTGCCGAAATTTGTCCAGCGGCGCCAGCACGCGCTCATAACTCAAATCCTGACGGGTTTCATGCGCGAATGCGGCATGTATTTCCGGCGATTTCGAGTGCGCCACCGGGTGACCGATGACAGCATAGCGATCTGTCATTCTTGTAAATTCCCTGGTTGAGTTCCGCAGCATTTACGGCCAACCAGTATGCAGGTTGCATAATCCGTTTCACGCATCCTACGGTCATGATCGCGTTAGAATCAAGTTGCTTGCTGCGTTTTATCACGAAATTAAGGTTGCGCCATAGATTGGTGCACACCTTATTTTTTGGCACCATATTTGTGCATTCGATCGCTTGACAGGACAAATTTTTCCGCAGTCTCAATAAGTTAGCCTTGAGTATGCGATGGCATGTTTTCTGCTGTATTCGCAGTCTAATTGTTTATGGTTACGCGCCGCAACGGATCGCACCCACCATTAATTATTGATAGTTTCGTTTCGTCCCGCAAAACTTACCAGGAGAAAAAAATGGCTGTCGCAGATGTATTGAAGATGGTGAAAGACAACGAGGTCAAGTTTGTTGACTTCCGCTTCACCGACACCAAGGGCAAGGAGCAACATGTATCGGTACCGATCAAGGCATTCGGCGAAGAAAAATTCACCGAAGGACATGCATTTGACGGTTCCTCCATCGCCGGCTGGAAGGGCATCGAAGCTTCCGACATGCTGTTGATGCCGGACGCCAACACTGCGTTTATCGATCCGTTTTACGATGAAGCCACCCTGGTCCTGTCCTGCGACGTGCTTGAGCCCTCGACCGGCAAGGGCTACGACCGCGACCCGCGTTCCCTGGCCAAACGCGCCGAGGCTTACCTGAAAGCCAGCGGTGTCGGCGACACCGCTTACTTTGGTCCGGAACCCGAATTTTTCATTTTTGATTCGGTTGAATGGAATGTCGACATGTCGGGAAGCTCCTGCAAGGTCTTCTCTGAAGAAGCCGCCTGGTCCACCGGCGAAAAATTCGAGGGCGGCAACCTCGGCCATCGCCCACCCGTCAAGGGGGGCTATTTCCCGGTGCCGCCGGTCGACCAATTGCAGGATATCCGTTCGGCGATCTGCCTGGCGCTGGAAGACATGGGCGTGGAAGTCGAAGTCCATCACCATGAAGTCGCCAACGCCGGCCAGTGCGAGATCGGCACCAAATTCTCGACGCTCACGCAGCGTGCCGACTGGACGCAGATCCTGAAATACGCCGTCCTCAATGTCGCCCACAGCTATGGCAAAACCGCGACCTTCATGCCCAAGCCCATCGTCGGCGACAACGGCTCCGGCATGCATGTGCACCAATCGATCTGGAAGGGCGGCAAGAACCTGTTCGCCGGCAGCGGTTATGCCGGCCTGTCCGAATTTGCGCTGTATTACATCGGCGGCATCATCAAGCATGCGCGCGCGCTGAACGCCATCACCAACCCCGGCACCAACTCCTATAAGCGCCTGGTGCCCGGCTTCGAAGCACCAGTGAAGCTGGCTTACTCGGCACGCAACCGTTCGGCCTCGATCCGCGTTCCCTATGTCCAGTCCGACAAGGCGCGTCGCATCGAAGTCCGCTTCCCGGACCCGACCGCCAATCCCTACCTGGCCTTCTCGGCCATGATGATGGCCGGTCTCGACGGCGTGCAAAACAAGATCCACCCGGGCGATCCGTCCGACAAGAACCTGTACGATCTGCCGCCGGAAGAAGATGCCAAGATCCCAACGGTATGCTCGTCGCTGGACCAGGCGCTCGATTATCTGGACAAGGACCGCGAATTCCTCACCCGCGGCGGCGTGTTCTCCAACGACATGATCGATGCGTATATCGAACTGAAGATGCAGGAAGTGACGCGCTTCCGCATGACCACGCATCCGGTCGAATTCGATATGTACTACTCGGCTTAATTCGTCGAGTTGCACTGGCGAGGGCGGTAACCGCAGGGTTTCCGCCCTTTTTCATGGGCGCTTGCCTTATCTCAAGGGCAGTCAAGGGCAGTCAAGGGCAAAATAAGCTATGGAATCCGGCCTTGAAGCCACCCATTACCATCCCTAGTGTCCACCCCGGGCATTCACACAACCCATTGAGTTGAAAAAGATTTTTTCGGGGCATATGCTGTTAGACCATTCTCCCGCTGTCAAAACGGAAGATTTTGCATATGCATCGATCCCTGAAAACCCCCGGTTTCGCCCTGGTTTGCATGGCTTTGGTGTCCCTGTGCGCGCATGCGCAAGGGGGGCAAGCCATCTACAAGCATATCGATGAAAACGGACGCGTTACCTACAGCAATTCGCCGATCAAGGGCGCCGAGCGGGTGAATCTGCAGCCGATTACCGTGCTTCCGCCTGCGCCGATTCCCAGCGGGAACATCGCCGTGGCGCGCGTGACCCCTGCGCCGCGTGCGGCTAAAGCCGTGGCCGTTTCCGCGATGAACCTGGCCCCCGCGCCCAGGGCGGAAGATATTGCAACGGCCACGAAGGAAGCAGGCGAGGTGCCAACCATGGCCGCACCGGGCTCCGCCTCCGCCATAACGACCGCTCCGGCAGCAACGAACGAAGCAACCGGCACCCTCAATCGCACACGTCAGGATGACCCGCAGCGCCGCAACCTGCTGGCCACGCTGCTGGCCGAGCAGGAATCCCTGGCCAATACGAAAGCGCGGCTTGCCGAGGAATCGAAGAACAGCGAATCGATCCGCGCATTGCGTGCCTCCTTCACAGCGGGACCAGACAAGTCCGGCGTCAACAAGGTAATCACGCCGGAAATGCGCGAGCAGGTCGAACATCATTTCGAGCGGATTCGCAATCTCCAGGACGAGATCGCCATGCACGAACAGAATGTGTCCAGCCTGCGCACCCAGCTACGCTCGGAACCTGCGGTAGGAGTGGTTGCCGCCCAATAAGCTTGGCCAAGACTCCTTTCGATCGTTCGTCTGATCGAAATTTGAACGCCGGACGCGATGAGCTTCCGGCGTTTTTTTATATTCTCGCCCGCCGCTTGTGCCGATCTTTCCGCCATGCCGCCCCATGATGTCTACAATCGAAGCTGAACTTCCTTCAGTCTGGCAAGGAACTTGCTGGTAATAAACCACAAGAACTCATGGTGAATACTCATAATCCACTTCACGAATATGCCGGCCTCGAATTGTTATCGACCGCGGTCCTCATTCTGGATCACGACTTGAACATCATTCACGCCAATCCTGCTGCCGAAAGCCTGTTCGCCTTCAGCCAGAAGAGCGCGCGCGGCCATCCCTTGAACAAATGGCTGCCGGGCAATGCCGCCCTGTTTTCCATGTTTGAGCAGGTGGTCAGGAGTGACGCGGGATTCAACGAAAACGAACTCATCGTCGAACTTCCGAACACGGCGCCCCTGCATCTGGCCTGCGTGGCCAGCCCGGCCGAGGGCAGTCGCGTGGTGCTGGAGTTCCACCAGCTCGACCAGCATCTCAAGATCGCCCGCGAAGAGAAGATCATCGAACACCAGCAACTCAACCGCGAGCTGATTCGCAACCTCGCGCATGAAATCAAGAATCCGCTCGGCGGGATTCGCGGTTCGGCGCAATTGCTGGAACGCGAATTGGATGAACTGGGCGGCGGCGACCTGAAGGAATATACGAAGGTTATCGTCAGTGAGGCCGACCGCCTGCAGGCGCTGATGGACCGGTTGTTGACCCCGCACCGCGTGCCCAAGATGCGCCACCTCAATATCCATGAACTGCTTGAACGGGTGCGCAAGCTGGTGCTGGCCGAGTTTCCGGAGACGCTGACGGTAAAGCGGGATTACGACACCAGCCTGCCGGAACTGTACGGCGACCCCGAGCCGCTGATCCAGGCCCTGCTGAACGTGGCGCGCAATGCGGCCCAGGCCATGGACGGTCGCGGCGAGATACAACTCCTCACCCGCATCGCCCGGCAAGTCACCCTCGCCAAGCAGCGCTATCGCCACGCCATCATGGTGCAGATCGTCGACAACGGCCCCGGGGTGCCCGAGGCCCTGCGCGACAAGGTGTTTTATCCCCTGGTGTCCGGTCGCGACGGCGGCACCGGTCTGGGCCTTTCGCTGGCACAGAACTTCGTCAACCAGCATCACGGCATCATCGAGTTTGAGAGTGTTCCCGGCAACACCCGTTTTACGATCCTGCTCCCCGTCGTGGACACCGCCACCAATGGCGTCCACGGTAAATAAATCCGCCCGCCACCAGCGTGCGGCCGAACCTAGTGAAAGCCATAATGAAACCTGTTTGGATCATAGACGACGACAAATCCATCCGCTGGGTGATCGAAAAATCGCTATCCCGCGAAGGCATAGCCTATAAATCCTTCATCTCGGCCCAGGACGGCCTCGACGCGCTGGCCGGCAACGAGGAAACACCGCAAGTGGTGATCAGCGATATCCGCATGCCGGGCGCCTCGGGCCTCGATTTCATGCAGGCCCTGCGCGCCAAATTGCCGGCCACGCCGATCATCATCATGACCGCCTACTCCGATCTGGAAAGCGCGGTGGCCGCGTTCCAGGGCGGCGCCTTTGAATACCTGCCCAAACCGTTTGACGTCGATCACGCCGTCGAGTTGATTCGCCGCGCGATTGACGAAAGCCTGCGTGAGGCGCCGGCCGACGAGATCACCTCCACCGCCCCCGAGATCCTCGGTTCTGCGCCGACCATGCAGGAGGTATTTCGCGCCATCGGCCGCCTGTCGCAGTCACATGCCACGGTGATGATCACCGGCGAATCGGGCACCGGCAAGGAACTCGTGGCGCAGGCCCTGCATCGCCACAGTCCGCGCGCGGGCAAGCCCTTTATCGCCATCAATACGGCGGCAATTCCGAAGGATCTGCTGGAAAGCGAGTTGTTCGGCCATGAACGCGGGGCCTTTACCGGCGCCGCCGCCATGCGCCGCGGACGCTTCGAGCAAGCCGAGGGCGGCACCCTGTTCCTGGATGAAATCGGCGATATGCCGGCCGATCTGCAAACGCGCTTGCTGCGCGTGCTGTCGGACGGCCAGTTCTATCGCGTCGGCGGCCATGTGCCGGTCACCGCCAATGTGCGCGTCATCGCCGCCACCCACCAGGCGCTGGAGGAGCGCGTCAAGCAGGGCCTGTTCCGCGAAGATTTATTCCACCGTCTCAACGTGATCCGCCTGCGTTTGCCGGCCTTGCGCGAGCGACGCGAAGACATTCCATTACTGACCAAACACTTCCTTGCCAAGAGCGCCAAGGATCTGGGCGTGGATTCCAAACGCCTGTCGCCGGCGGCGCTGGCCTTCATCGCCCAGCAGGAATTTCCCGGCAATGTGCGCCAGCTGGAAAACCTTTGTCACTGGATTACAGTGATGGCGCCGGGGCAATCCGTCGAGGTGGCCGATCTGCCGCCCGATATCCGTGGCGAAAAAAACAGCGTGGCCACCGATGGCGACTGGAAGCGCGCGCTGGAACGCGAAGTCGCCGCTTCGCTGGGCCGCGGCGAAAAGGAAATATTCGACGGACTCAACCGCGCCTTCGAATCGGCGCTGATCACCAAGGCGCTGGAACACACCGGCGGTCGCCGCATCGAAGCCGCGACCCTGCTGGGGATCGGGCGCAATACGCTGACGCGCAAGATCCAGGAACTGGGACTGGACGCCGCGCACGGCGGCGAAGAGTAGGCCCGCGCCGGGCTATCGCCCGGCACCATTGTTCGGCCCTGCCGGGTAGCGCGTATTACTTGCTTGCCGGCTGTCGATAGAGAAACGCCACGATCGCGCCCAGGATCAGGATCAGTACACCGTCGAACACGATCTGCTTGATCACATGCATGCCCGGCATCGGCTGCACCACATAGTAGATGATGTAGGTGGGAACGATCGTCAGCAAAGCGATAGCCACGCCGAAGCGCAATCCCTGCGGTAGCCAGTCTTTGGCCTCGGCACCGCGCGCATAAATCCACACCAGGGCGCCGGCCAGGATCACGTGGGCCAGCAGCATCAGCGGGAAATATTTTTCCGCTTCGGCCTCCGGTCGGAACAAACCAGGCAGCTTGGCGTAGTCGTCATGCAGCAGCAGGCCATGCACCACGAAACTCCCGGCGAACCAGGCGACGAATATCACAATCCAGGCGATGAAGAATTTTTTATTCATGACTCCTCCTTGGTTGTAAACGGCACACTACGTTTAGCCGCGTTCAATCTCCGACTGACTCGGCCGCCACTTGAGCAGCCTATTCTCCGCAAAGGTGACGATGTAGTCCAGCAACAGCGCGAAAATGGTCAGTACCAGAATGCCGGCGAACACGGTATTGATGTCGAAAGTGCCCTCGGCCTGGTGAATCAGATAGCCGACTCCCTTGGCGCTGCCCAGGTACTCGCCGACCACGGCGCCGACGAAGGCCATGCCCACCGAGGTGTGCAGGCTGGAAAACACCCATGACGTTGCCGATGGCAGATACACGAACCGCAACAGCTGCGTGCGCGAAGCGCCGAGCATGCGCGCATTGTTCAGCACCACCGGGCTCACCTCCTTGACGCCCTGGTAGACATTGAAGAAGACGATGAAAAATACCAGGGTCACGCCCAGCGCCACCTTGGACCAGATGCCGAGGCCGAACCAGACCATGAAGATCGGTGCCAGAATCACGCGCGGCATGGCATTGGCGGCCTTGATGTAGGGATCGGCCACGGCCGAGGCAATCGGCGACAGCCCCAGCCACAGGCCGACGCCAAGGCCCATCACCGTGCCGATGGCGAAGGCCAGCACCGTTTCTTCCAGCGTGACCCACAAATGCGAGTAGATTTCGCCCTCGCTGAACCACACCCACATCACCTTGAAAATGCGCAGCGGCTCGCCGAAGAAGAAGGAGGCCTTGTCGTCGTTTTCAAAAAAGAAGGTGGGCACCAGTCCGGGTTCGGTGAGCAGGTACCAGATCAGGAACAGCGCGATCAGCAGCAGAATCTGCCAGGCCCACAGCGGTATTTTTTTCATGGCGCCAACTTGTTTTTGGTTTGCGCATACCCCTTCAACACCTCTTCCTTCATCGCGCTCCAGATTTGCTCGTGCAGCTCGAGAAAACGCGGCGTCATGCGAATTTCCGCAACGTCGCGCGGGCGCGGCAGATCGATGGCAAATTCGCCGATGGGCCGCGCCGCCGGACCGGCCGACAGTACGACGACGCGGTCCGACATCGAGATGGCTTCTTCCAGATCATGGGTAATGAACAGCACCGATTTCTTGTCCGACTCCCAGATTTCCAGCAGCTCGTTTTCCATCAGTTGCCGGGTCTGGATATCGAGGGCCGAGAACGGCTCGTCCATCAGCAGTATCTTGGGGTCGAGGATCAGCATCTGCGCCAGCGCCGCACGCTTGCGCATGCCGCCGGACAGCTGGTGCGGATAGCGTTCGCCGAAGCCCCCGAGCCCGACGCGCGCCAGCCATTTTTCACCGAGGCGATTCGCCTCCGCCTTGTCCACGCCGCGGAATTGCAGGCCGGCGGTGACATTGTCGAGCGTCGAACGCCACGGCATTAGCGATTCGGCCTGGAACATATAGCCTGCCTTGCTATTGATGCCGGCCAGCGCCTCGCCAAACACCCGACAGTCGCCGCTGGAGGCCTGCAGCAGGCCGGCGCCGATATTGAGCAGGGTCGATTTGCCGCAACCGGTGGGACCGACGACGGAAACGAATTCACCGTCGGCGATATTCAGGGTCGCGTTCTTGACCGCGGTATAGCCCGTACCACTGGAACTGGCCGCGAACGTGACGGTAATATCTTCGAGCGAAAGTGCGGATGTCATCGACGATGGCCGTTCGAAAGCGAGTGAATTTCAGAAAATCAAAGTCCAGCATTGGTGCGGGTTTCAGGGCAAAAATGCCTCAAAACCCCCGCCGATGCTGGATCTACATAAAATTTCCTATTTGTATTTCGCGTCCGCCTTGGTGACGAAACGGTTGTCGAAAGTGGCCTCGAGCTTGATCGAATTGCCTGCCGCCATCACCGAAGGCTCGAACTGCTTCAGCACCTTGTACACATTTTGCGCGGCTTTCAGGCTCATCTGCCCGTCGGTCGAATAGCCGATCATGTTTTTGAGCAGCGCCTCCTTGTAGAGCCCGCGATTGCCGGCCCAGTAGGTTTCGGGCACGACTGCCATCACCTGCTCGGGCGTGGCCTTGGCCAGCCAGCGCAGGGCGCGCACCATGGCATTGACCACCGCCTGTGTTGTGCCGGGATTTTTCTTGATGTAATCATCGCTGGCGTAGATGCAGGAGGCCAGATAGTCGCCGCCGTAGAATTCCTGCATGCCTTTTTCGGTGCGGCTGTCGGCGACGGCGACATATTTGCCGGTCGACTCAAGTTGCGTGGTGACGGGATCGAGATTGGACATCGCGTCGATCTCGCCCTTTTCCATCGCCGCCACCGCGCCGGCGCCGGTACCGGTGCCGATGATCGATACATCCGACGGCTTCAGGCCTTCCTTGGCCAGCAGATTGTTGACGAACATATTGGTCGAAGATCCGGGCGCAGTCACGCCGATCTTGAGACCCTTCAAATCCTTGGCCGATTTGTATTTGGCGGCCTTGTCTTTCGGCATCACCAGTGTGATGGAGGAAAAATTGGCCTGCAACACCACCGCCCTGATCGGCTGCTTCTTGGCCTGCATATTGATGGTGTGCTCGAAGGCGCCCGAGACATAATCGGCACTGCCGCCGACCAGGGCTTGCAAGGCCTTGGCGCCACCGGCGAAATCGGGAATCTCGACCTCGAGGCCTTCATCCTTGAAATAACCCTGGCGTTCGGCGATGGTCAGCGGCAGGTAATAGAACAGCGTTTTGCCGCCAACGGCGATGGTGATTTTTTTCTTCTCCGGCGCCTGTGCCTCGGCCGAGAGGGATACTGCGCCGACTGTCAGCGCGGCAATCAGCGCAACGGCCGCCTTGATGGACTTTGCAAACATGCTTTCTTCTCCTCAATCTTATGGGTATGAAAGATGTTGGTCTGACGCCAACTTGGTGGAACCGGATACGTCAAAAACTAGAAACGAAATCCCAGCTTGGCCGAGTAGGAATTGACGCCGCCCAGACGCTCTGCTTCGATCGCGACATTGCTCAGCAGGAAATTCGCGTTGACGCCGACGAACACGCGCCCTTGCGTATTGGTCGATTCTGTCAAGGCACCGACCTTGGGTTTGTCGGCGCTGCGCACGCTGCCGGCGCCGACATAGGGCGTGACGAAGGCAAGTTTTTTCGACAACACCACATCTACGGCCGCCGTCGACAAACTGGTCTGCGAGATACCGGTCATCTTGCTGCCGGAGACACGCAGGGCGAGCGAGGGCGTGGTGAGGCCGTCCTCGACGATCTGATAGCGGACTTCGGCGCCGAACAAATTGGCGTCGACACCGGAGACGCGGCCGACAAAGGCGCCGATGTCAAAGCCGAGCGGCAGACCTTTGTGAACATGCAGCTTGGGGATGAACAGATTGGAAGAATCGCTGCCGCCAGCCTGCTTGAGGATGCCGGAATTTTCGATTTTAGATTGCGTCAGTTCAACACCGACATCAAAGCCGGTGATGCCCAATGCATTGCCGGGGCTGACGCCGCGATAGGCGGTGGCGGCGCCCAGATCCTTGCTCAATTTGTCGAATTGATCCTGGCTCAGGCTGGCGAGATTGCCGAGGTCGCCGGCCTGTGCGCCCGTGGCGGTCATGGCGCAAAAAGTGGTGATGGCGGCTGCAATGAATTTCTTGTTCAAAAGCTTCTCCTGGAAAACGATGGCGATGGTGGATTCGATTTTTTATGGATGCTGCTCGGTGCGGAGGCGCCTTGAATCGGCTTAAATGGGTTCAAGCGGTATAGAGTTTTTCCGGTGCGGGATGCAGATGCATGGTCTTGCCGGCCTTCATCACCTGGCCCGGGACGTCGTGCCCGACGATGGCGGGAATTTTCACCGCGGCGGCAAGCAGGCCATCGAGATCGACATTGGTGTCATAGCCCATGTCCTGCAACATGTTTACCAGATCTTCCGTGCAGATATTGCCAGTGGCGCCGGGCGCGAAGGGGCAACCGCCCAGCCCGGCGATGGAGGCATCGAAATGCTGCACGCCCGCATTGATGCCGGCGATAACGTTCGCCAAGCCCATGCCGCGCGTATTGTGGAAATGCAGGGTGATCTCGACGCCCGGAAAGCGCTTCACCGCCAGCCGCATCATCCGCTCTACCTGGTGTGGGTTGGCCATGCCGGTGGTATCGGCGAAGGTCAGGCTGTCGAAGCCGAGATCGAGGTACTTCTGGCCGAAATCGAGCACGCGCGCTTCCGGCACATCGCCTTCGAAAGGGCAGCCGAACGCCGTCGACACCGTGCCGTTGAGGCGAATGCCGACTGCTTTGGCGAGCGGAATCATCTGCGCAAAATCGTCCAGCGATTGCGTGGTCGTGCGCTTCACATTGGCCATGTTGTGGGTTTCGGAAGCCGACATGAACAGGTTCATTTCATCGATCTTGCCGACCGAGGTATGGCAGGCCACGGCACGCTCCATGCCCTTGATGTTCGGCGTCAGCGCGCTGTACTGCACGCCGGGCACCCGTTTGATGTTAGCCAGCACGGTCTCGGCGTCGGCCATATTCGGCACGAACTTGGGGTGTACAAAGGAAGTGGCTTCAATCTTGGCGAGGCCGGTCCCGGACAATTGGTCGATCAGGGCGATCTTGGTTTCGGTGGGTATGAAGGTTTTCTCGATCTGGAAACCGTCGCGCACGCCGACGTCGTTGATGTAAATGCGAGTGTTCATGTTCTTAAATGATTCCTCTGGCTTTGAACGCCGCCTGGGTCGCATCGTCATAACCGATGCCACGCAAAATTTCCGCCGTATGCTCGCCCAGTTTGGGCCCGATCCAGCGGGTGCCCCCGGGCGTGGCGGACAGTTTGGGGACGATCCCCGGCAACAATAGTTCCGCATTATCGCCCAGCTTATGGCGTTCGATCATGCCGCGCGCCTGGTACTGCATATCCTTGACGATATCGGCGATGGAATAAATGCGGCCGGCGGGCACATCGGCCTTCTCCAGCACCGCGAGCGCCTCGTCCAGCGTATTGGCGCCGGTCCAGGCAGCGATGGCGCCATCCAGCGCTTCCGTGCGCGCGGTGCGGCCGGCGTTATCCGCCAGTGCCGGATCGCTGGCGAGGTCGTCGCGACCGATGGCCTTCATCATGCGCTTGAAGATCGAGTCGCCATTGGCGCCGATCACCACATACTGGCCGTCACCGCAAAGATAGGTATTGGATGGCACGATGCCCGGCAGGGAGGCCCCGGTACGCTCGCGCACGAAGCCGGTCATGCCGAATTCAGGCAGCATCGACTCCATCATCGAGAATACCGCTTCATACAGCGCCACATCGACTACCTGGCCACGGCCGCTTTGATGACGACTGTGCAGGGCCATCAAGGCGCCCATGGCGCCATACATCGCCGCCAGTGAATCGCCGATCGAGATGCCGACGCGCACCGGCGCGCGATCCGCATAGCCGGTGATATAGCGCATGCCGCCCATCGACTCGCCGATGGCGCCGAAGCCGACGCGATCCCTGTACGGTCCGGTCTGGCCGAAACCGGACAGGCGCACCATGATCAGTTTTGGGTTGATGGCCGCAAGCGTCTCGTAGCCGAGGCCCCATTTTTCCAGCGTACCGGGGCGAAAATTCTCGACGAGGATATCGGCGTCCGCGGCAAGTTTGCGGACGATCTCCTGTCCGTCCTTTTCGCGCAGATTCACCGTCACCGATTTCTTGTTGCGCGCCTGTGCGTACCACCACAGCGAAGTTTTTTCGTCGCCCGTATCGTGCAGCTTGCGCCATTTGCGCAGCGGGTCGCCGCCGTCTCCGTTGTCGTCAGCGGGAGTTTCGATCTTGATCACTTCGGCGCCGAACTCAGCCAGCAGACGCCCGCAAAACGGGCCCGCAATGAGGGTGCCCATCTCGATGACTTTCAGTCCGGCAAGGGGTCCGGCATCGGTATTTTTCATGGCGACATGATGCGCACTTGCCGCGCCCTGTGCAACCAGGCAGCGCTCATTGAAAATCGTGGAACGCCATTTGGCGCGGTGTTCGAGGCATTTTTGGCTGGAACGCCGCGCCAGTTGGGCAGTTTGGCTTTTGCGCGGCTTGCCGATGTTTGCTGATGCTACGGAATAGCGACTCCCAATTCCTTGCACAATTTCGCCACCGTGGCCTTCAGCGCGGCGATGTCCTGCTGCAAGATCGCGACATTGTGTTTGAGCGCGACAATTTCGCCCGCGGCGATCGCCTCGTTACTGTTCATTTCAACCGGATCGCGCCATTCCGCCGCCGGCTCGCCGGACAGCAAATGGGCCCAGCGATTTTCTCGTGCGCCCGCTTGCCGCGGCAGCTCCACCACCAGCGCACCGGCGGCACGCGTCGCCAGCTCGGCAAGAAAGCCTTCCACCGCCGAGGTATCGGCAAACTTGTGCAGCCGATCCGAGTTGATGCGCAGCTCGCCCACCGTCTGCGGTCCGCGCAACAGCAGCGTGGCGATCAACGCTACCGCCTGGCCGGGCAGTTGCAGCACACGCTCGGTATTGTGCGCGTAGCGCAGCACCCGACCGCCGCTGGACTCCATCACCAGCGACAGCATCTTCAGATGGTCGAGCGCCGCCTGCACCTCTTCATCGCCGGCCTCGATTACCGGATTGCGGCTGGTCTTCTGGCTGCAGCCGGCGACCAGCGCATTCAGTGTCAGTGGATAGGCGTCGGGCACGGTGTGCTGTTTTTCGATCAGCACCCCGAGGACGCGTGTCTCCAGCAGGGATAATGCCGGCAGCATGGCTTGCTCCTACATCTTCTGATAAACCTCGGCGCCCTTCTTCACGAACTCGATAGACTTTACTTCCATGCCTTTTTTCAACGCGGCCTCCGCGCTGATACCCTCGGCCGCCGCAAAATCGCGCACATCCTGCGAGATCTTCATCGAGCAGAAATGCGGTCCGCACATCGAGCAGAAATGCGCCAGCTTGGCGCCTTCCTGCGGCAGGGTTTCGTCGTGGAATTCCCGCGCTTTTTCCGGATCGAGGCCGAGGTTGAACTGGTCGTCCCAGCGGAATTCGAAACGCGCCTTGGACAAGGCATTGTCGCGGATCTGCGCACCCGGATGACCCTTGGCCAGGTCGGCCGCGTGCGCGGCGATCTTGTAGGCCATGATGCCGTCCTTCACATCGTTCTTGTCCGGCAGGCCCAGGTGTTCCTTGGGCGTGACGTAGCAAAGCATGGCGGTGCCGTACCAGCCGATCATGGCCGCGCCGATGGCCGAGGTGATGTGGTCGTAACCGGGGGCGATATCGGTGGTCAGCGGCCCCAGGGTATAGAACGGCGCCTCGTGACAGTACTTCAGCTGCAGGTCCATGTTTTCCTTGATCAGGTGCATCGGCACATGGCCGGGGCCCTCGATCATGGTTTGCACATCGTGCTTCCAGGCCACTTGCGTCAGCTCACCGAGGGTCTTCAATTCGCCCAGCTGCGCTTCATCGTTGGCGTCGTAGCCGGAACCGGGACGCAGGCCATCGCCTAACGAGAACGAGACGTCATAGGCCTTCATGATTTCGCAGATGTCTTCGAAGTGCGTATAGAGGAATGACTCCTTGTGATGGGCAAGACACCATTTGGCCATGATCGAGCCGCCGCGCGAGACGATGCCGGTCATGCGCTTGGCGGTCATCGGGATATAACGCAGCAGTACGCCGGCATGGATGGTGAAGTAATCGACGCCCTGCTCGGCCTGCTCGATCAGGGTGTCTTTGAAGATTTCCCAGGTGAGCTCTTCGGCCTTGCCGTCGACTTTTTCCAGTGCCTGATAAATGGGCACGGTGCCGATCGGCACCGGCGAGTTACGGATGATCCACTCGCGGGTCTCGTGGATGTTCTTGCCGGTGGAGAGATCCATCACCGTATCGCCGCCCCAGCGCGTGGACCAAGTCATCTTTTCCACTTCTTCATGGATCGACGAACTCAACGCCGAGTTACCGATATTGGCGTTGATCTTCACCAGGAAGTTGCGGCCGATGATCATCGGTTCCGACTCGGGATGGTTGATATTGGCCGGGATGATGGCGCGGCCGCGGGCGACTTCATCGCGCACGAATTCCGGCGTCATCAGCTTCGGGATGGCGGCGCCGAAGGATTGTCCCGGATGCTGTTTGGTGATGAGCTCGGAGAGCCCGTCGCGCCGCTGGTTCTCGCGAATCGCGATGAATTCCATCTCCGGCGTGATGATGCCGCGCCGGGCGTAATGCATCTGCGAGACATTGGCGCCGATCTTGGCGCGTCGCGGATGGCGTTTGAGATTGAAGCGCATCTCGGCGAGTTTCGGGTCGTTGAGACGGGCAAGGCCGTATTGCGAGGTAATGCTGGACAACTGCTCGGTATCGCCGCGCTCGGCGATCCATTTCTCGCGCAGCGGTGTCAGACCCGAACGAATATCGATGTGGACTTTCGGGTCAGTGTAGGGGCCCGAGGTATCGTAGACAAAGATCGGCGGGTTCTTTTCCCCGCCCATGCCGGTCGGCGTATCGCTCTGCGAAATTTCGCGCATCGGCACCTGGATGTCGGGGCGGCTGCCTTGGACATAGATTTTGCGTGAATTGGGCAGGGGCTGGACGGCCGCCTCGTCGACGTGGGCGGTGGCTTCCAGAAATTTCGCGGATGTGGAAAGTACGGCGTTCATATTGCGCTCCAGTCAAATTGTTGCAGGGAGCGCGAAGACGGTAGAGGGCTACTGGCTTCGCTTCCCTACGGCGGCATAACCCGCATCAGGTTCCAAGGGTCTGTCTCATCCGCACCCTGCTGAAAAACCCAAGGCACGGAACCCCTAGCGATGGCGACACATTACTTGAAGCAGCCGCAAGCGGCAAACCTCGCGGGTCAAGAAAAAACTACTTGATCGTATAATTATACAATTGTATAGTTTTGCTCCCAAAGGAGAAATGCATGCCCCCGCGCCCATCCCGAAACGTCGATCAGCTGCTTATCCAGGCCGGTCACGAATTGTTGCCGCAGACGGGGGTGCGCGGGCTGAGCATCCGTCAGGTCACCGAGCGGGCCGGCGTCAATCTCGGCATGTTCCACTATCACTTCAAGACCAAGGATGTATTCGTTCGCGCCATCCTCGAGCAGAAGTACAACGATATGTTCAGGGGTCTCGAGACGAAATCGAGGGGTAGCGATTCGGCCCTCATAAATTTGCGGGCCGCCGTCACGCTGCTGGCGCGCTGGGGCCGCGACAACCGCGTCTTCTGGGTGCGCCTGCTCGGCGATGCCTTCGCCGGGGAGAAGGTGGCGCTGGAGTTTATGCGCGCCAATATGCCGCGCCATATTGAAGTGGTCATCGATCTGGTGTTGCGCGCGCAGAAAGAGGGCGAGTTGAGAAAAATGCCGATCCAGCAGGCCCTCGCATTTTTGATGGGCGCACTTGCCGCCCCTATCGTGGTGGGCACTGCCGCCATCAATAGTGGTTTCGTCCCCGAGTTCGTCCGCGAGCAGCTCGAACAGCTTGTGTTCACCGATGCGGCCATTGAGGAGCGCGTCGAGATGGCGCTGCTCGGCATGGCTGCTGTCAGAAAGACGGGGAGACGCAAATGAATATTCGATCTTCAATAACTTCACTGCTAGCGGGCTTGGTCGTGCTGATCCTGGCAGGCTGCAATGCCGCCAATGACGGCGTTTTCCCCGGCTATGCCGAAGGCGAGTACGTACGCATTGCCTCCCCCTATGGCGGCAGCTTGGCGTCACTCAATGTCAGGCGCGGCGACACGATTGCCGCAGGTGCGCCGCTGTTTGCGCTTGAGCAGGAAAATGAGCGCGCCGCACGCGCGGAGGCTGCAGCGCGCGTCAACCAGGCCGAGTCCCAGCTGGAAAACCTGCGCAAGGGCAAACGCCCTGATGAAGTCGCCGCGGTGCGCGCGCAACTCGCCCAGGCGGATGCGTCGCTGACGCTGTCGACGGCCGAACTGAGGCGAACCGAAGACCTTGTCGCATCGAGATTCCTGTCGCCCTCGAAACTCGACGAAGCTCGCGGCACCCAGGAGCGTGATCGTTCGCGCGTGGCCGAACTGAGCGCGCAATTGAAGGTTTCGCAGCTTGCCGGCCGCCGCGATGAAATTGCGGCGGCTCAGTCTGAAGTGAAGGCCGCCCGCGAACTGCTGGCGCAGGCGGAATGGAAACTGCAGCAAAAATCGCAACGTGCGCCAAGCGCCGCCCTGGTGGCGGACACCCTGTATACCGCAGGTGAATGGGTGCAGGCCGGCATGCCGGTGGTCTCGTTGCTGCCGGCCGAGAACATCAAGCTGCGGTTCTTTGTCCCCGAAAAGCTGCTTGGCGCCCTGAAGATTGGCCAGGAAGTCCGCGTAAGTTGCGATGGCTGTGCCCCGCTGTCCGCCAGGATCAGCTACATCGCCCCACAGGCCGAATACACCTCCCCTCTCATCTACAGCAAGGAAAATCGCGCCGCCCTGGTATTCATGGTCGAGGCGCGCACCAGGCCCGAGGTGGCGATCGGGTTGCATCCGGGTCAGCCGGTGGAGATCAGGCTGTGAACGCCGATGCGCAGACGGCCAACGATGCCGTCATCAACGTCAAGGGTCTCTCCAAGAAATTCGGCGAGCGCACCGTGGTCGATGACTTCGCGATCCGTGTCATGCGCGGCCAGATCTATGGTTTTCTCGGCCCGAACGGCAGCGGCAAGACCACCACCATCCGCATGCTGTGCGGCCTGCTGACACCTGACAGCGGGGAGGGTCATTGCCTGGGGTTCGACATCCGCAGCGAGGCCATGCATATCAAGTGCCAAGTCGGCTATATGACGCAGAAATTTTCTCTCTATGAAGACCTGTCGATTGCCGAAAACCTGGACTTCATTGCGCGCGTGTACGACGTCAAAAACCGCCGCCAGGTGGTGAACGACACCCTGGACCGGCTGGGCCTCACGGCGCGGCGCACCCAGCTGGCCGGCTCGCTGTCGGGTGGCTGGAAGCAGCGCATGTCGCTGGCGGCCTGCCTGCTGCATGGGCCGAAATTGCTGTTGCTCGATGAGCCCACCGCCGGTGTCGACCCCAAGGCGCGCCGCGAATTCTGGGATCAGATCCACGACCTCGCCGCGGAGGGACTGACGGTGCTGGTGTCGACGCATTATATGGACGAGGCCGAGCGCTGCCACTCGCTTGCCTATATCGCCTACGGGAAGCTGCTGGCCAGCGGCACTGCAGCGGAACTGGTGGCGCGTTCCGGACGCACCACCTGGGCAGTCACTGGCGAAAAGGTGCATTTGCTGGCGCGCGAATTGCGCGGGCTGCCGGGCATTGACATGGTGGTTCCATTTGGCGTCACGCTCCATTTGAGCGGGTCGGATGCGCCCAGGCTTGAGGGAAGCCTTACCCCCTTTCGCAGGCAGCCCGGCTTTCACTGGGAGCAGATCGCTCCCGGTCTGGAGGACGTGTTCATCGACCTCATGAATTCGGCCCGGGACAATTTCCAGTGAGCGCCTCTTTTTCCTGGCCGCGTTTCGTCGCCATATTACTCAAGGAATTCGTGCAGATGCGGCGCGACCGCCTCACCTTCGCGATGATCGTCGGCATCCCCATCATTCAACTGGTGCTGTTCGGCTTTGCCATCAACACCGATCCCAAGGGCCTGCCCGCGGCGGTTGTGATCAATGATGAAAGCCCTTTTTCGCGCTCGCTGGTGCGTGCGCTGGAGAACTCGCAGTACTTCAAATTCACCAGACATGCGGCCAGCGAAGCCGAAGCGGACCGGATGATGAAACTCGGCGAGGTGCAATTCGCACTGGTGATTCCGACGGATTTTTCACGCCGGTTGCAGCGCGGCGAGCGCCCTACCTTGCTGGTGGCGGCCGACGCCACCGACCCCTCGGCCACCGGCAATGCGCTCGCCACACTCGACCAGATCGTCAGGCAGACCATGGATCGCGAGCTGACCGGCTCACTTAGCGGATTGACGTCCGGCGCATCGCCGGTCGATTTGCGCGTGCAACGCCGCTACAACCCGGAGGGAATCACCCGCTACAACATCGTTCCCGGCCTGATGGGCGTGATCCTCACCATGACCATGATCATGATGACTTCGCTGGCCATGACGCGCGAACGCGAACGCGGCACCATGGAAAACCTGCTGGCGACCCCGGTGCGCCCGATCGAGGTCATGGCAGGCAAGATCGCCCCTTATGTGATCGTCGGTTATTTGCAGGTCAGCCTGATCCTGGTGACGGCAAGGCTGTTGTTCGACGTGCCCATGGTCGGTAGCCTGTTGTTGCTGTCCGCCGCCCTGATCGTATTTATCGCCGCCAATCTGTCGGTCGGATTTACCTTTTCGACCGTTGCGCGCAATCAGCTGCAGGCCATGCAAATGACGTTTTTCTTCTTTCTGCCGTCCTTGCTGCTATCAGGCTTCATGTTCCCGTTCCGCGGTATGCCACAATGGGCGCAATTTATCGGCGACGCTCTGCCGCTTACCCACTTTTTACGCATCGTTCGCGGCATCTTGCTCAAGGGTAACGGCTTCAGCGAGATTGCACGCGAGCTGTGGCCGATTGCCGCGTTCATGCTGGTAGCGGGCGCCGTCGCGCTGAAGCGCTATCGCCAGACGCTGGACTGAGCCCATGTGGCGGACTGCTGCGATACCGGCCTCAGGCTTGACGGGAACACCAACTCGCAGTATGTTACTGACTACTCGGTCAGTAACCCAAAAATTCCAGATGCCCCCTCTAGCCAAAATCATTGAACCCCGCTGGGAACGGCGTAAAGATGCGCGCCCCGGCGAACTCGCGACAGCAGCCCTGGAATTATTTGTGGAAAAAGGCTTCTCGGCCACCCGGCTGGACGATGTCGCCAAGCGAGCCGGTGTCTCCAAGGGCACGCTTTATCTCTATTTCGACAGCAAGGAAGATTTGTTCAAGGCCGTTGTTCGCGAAGGCATTGTTCTGCGCATCGCCGAAGCCGAGGAACGCGTCCGCAACTACCAGGGCAGCACCGCCGCCATGATTCGCGAACTGGTTCACGATTGGTGGAACCAGATCGGTGCCACCAGACTGGGCGGAATCACCAAACTCATGATGTCCGAGGCCGGCAATTTTCCCGAGCTTGCCAAGTTCTATCACGACGAGGTCGTCGTTCGCGGCACCGCCCTGTTCGCCACCGCGATCCAGCGGGGAATCAGTTCCGGCGAATTCCGCAACGTGCCGCTGGAATTCGCCCCGCGCATCGCCTGCGCCCCGGTGCTGATGTTGATGCTGTGGCGCAATTCTTTCGACCTCTGCGATACGCATCTGATGGACCCCCAGGCCTATCTGGATGCGCATACCGATATGCTGTTGCACGCCCTGGAAATGCCCGTGCCCGCGGGCAAGAGCAGCCCCCGCAGCAAACCCTGACCGGCAAGGTGCGATGCTCGTCCCGGTGTACCTCAATCCGGACAGGACTCGCCATCCCGGCTTTGCTAAAATCGCAGGACTCATTTTTTAACGACTGACGGTACGGTGATTATGGATTTCGAAAAAGCGCGTTTTCTCATGATTGAACAGCAGATCCGCACCTGGGAAGTGCTGGATCCGTCGGTGCTCGACCTGTTGTTTGCCCTAAAGCGCGAGGATTTCGTGCCGGCAGCCTATCGTTCGCTGGCGTTCGTGGACATGGAAATCCCGCTGGGTGACGACCAGGCGATGATGGCGCCAAAACTTGAAGCGCGTATCGTGCAGGAAGTCGCTCCCAAGGCGGGCGATGCCGTTCTCGAGATTGGCACCGGCAGCGGCTACCTTGCCGCCCTGCTGGCCAAACAGGCGGCACATGTGACCTCGATTGAATACTTTGAGGACCTCTCCCGCGCCGCCGCCGCAAATCTTGCGCAAGCGGCCATCAGCAATGTACAGCTGAAGATCGGCGATGCCGCAAACGACCTCGCCGGCCTGATTGGCGCCGGCGCGCGCTTCGATGTCATCGTTCTATCGGCGTCGGTACCGCTGTTGCCGCCCGTATTTCTAGATTACCTCAAGGTGGGCGGCCGCCTGTTTGCCGTGATCGGCGATGCTCCCGCAATGAAGGCCACCATCATTACCAAGACCGATGAAATCTCGTTCGTGTCCAATGAAATCTTCGAGACGGTATTGGCGCCGCTTGTCAATGCCACGCAGCCTTCGCGTTTTGCTTTCTAAGCATTCCCCCAGACACATCCGATGCGCCAGCTAACCGCCCCGCAGCTACAGTCCATGCTGACTTCCGCCGATGAGCAGAAGCCGCTTCTGCTCGATGTGCGCGAGCCGTGGGAGTGGCAGCTTGCCCATATCGAGGGAGCCCAACATCTGCCCATGGGCATGATTCCGGCAAGCGTGGACCGCATAGACCGTACGCATCCTACGGTCGTAATTTGTCATCACGGCATGCGAAGTCTGCAAGTCATCGCATTTTTGCAGCGCCAGGGTTTTGACAACCTGCATAATTTGCAGGGTGGTATCGATGCTTGGTCGCGCGAGGTGGATTCGCGTGTTGTCCTGTACTGACGCCGGTCACCAGTAAAACACCGGCGGGACATCCCGACGCAATGCTTGCTGCGTCTAATCCAGCCAAATGCTGCCAAACAGACTGTTTCGTCTCATTTCAAAAGCGGACCCAAATAAAATGAACCCAAGAATTGCGCCCCTGTTGATCGCCACCCTGATCGTCGGCATCTCGGCAAACCCGGCTAGCGCCGCCAATCTGCTCGATATCTACCGGGACGCCAAGGCGCAGGACCCCGTTTACGCCTCGTCGCGAGCCAGCGCCGAGGCCGGAAAGGAAGCTTATCCCCAGGCGCGCGCGGGCCTGTTGCCCAATCTGAGCCTGTCCGGGGCCTATAACCGCAATGAACGCGAAACCACCGGCATCCCGAAATTCGACTACAACAGCAAGAGCTACACACTGAGTCTGACCCAGCCTCTGTTCCGAATGCAGAACTGGATCGCGGCTGCCCAGGCCGACTGGCAGGTCAAACAGACCGATGCGGTGTTCGCCGATGCGGAACAAAATCTGATCCTGCGCGCCGCCCAAGCTTATTTCGATGTGCTGCTGGCGCAGGACAATGTGGCCCTGTCCGGCGCCCAGAAGACCGCCTTTTCCGAACAGCTCGCCCAGGCGAAGCGCAATTTCGAAGTCGGCACCGCCACCATTGTCGACACCTACGATTCGCAGGCCCGCTATGACCTCGCCGTTGCGCGCGAAATTTCCGACCAGAACGATCTTGAAATCAAGATGCGCGCGCTTCAACAACTGATCGGCAAGTTTCCCGCCAGCCTGAGCCCGCTCAAGGACGGCGTATCCCTGGCGCTGCCGCAACCGGCCAATATGGATGAATGGGTAAAATCCGCCGAAGACAGCAGTCCCGTGATCGCGCAGTTCCGCGCCGCCTATGAAATTGCCACACGCGAGGTAACCCGCAACAAGGCCGGTCACCTGCCGACGCTTGATTTGGTCGGAAGCTATTCGGACAGTCGTTCGCCGAACATCACCACGCTGGGTGCAACGGGGCCCGAATTATCGACCAAGGCAACCCAGATCGGCCTGCAACTGACATTTCCCCTGTTCCAGGGGGGCGGCACGCAGTCCCGCATCCGCCAAGCCCTGTCCCTGCGCGAAAAGGCCGAGCAGGATCTGGAGAACACCAAGCGCACCGTGGCGCAGAATGTGCGCCAAAATTATCTTGGCGTGACCAACGGCGTCGCGCAAGTCAAGGCATTTGAAGCGGCGCTGGTATCCAGCAAATCCTCCCTGGACTCCACCATCCTGGGTCGCGAAGTTGGCGTCCGCACCAATGTCGATATTTTGAACGCGCAACAGCAGCTGTTCCAGGCGCGCCGTGACCTGCAGCAAGCGCGCTACAACACCATTCTTTCGCAGCTCAAGCTCAAGTCGGCAGTGGGCCGCTTGGAGGAAGAAGATGTTGCCGAGGTCAACCGTCTGCTGACGAATTGATCAGCCGGCAGTCGTTTCAGCTGGGTCAAGATGCGGGGCTCATTACGGCGGTGATGAGCCCCGCGGTTTTTTCGGTGGCGCCGCGATGCGCCGCGGTGAATGCCAGTGCCGCTGCCGACATCGCCTTTCTTTTGGAATCATCGGCAAGCAGGACGCGGGCGGTGCGCATTGCTTCATCGGCATCGGCCACCTGCTGCAAGGCACCGGCATGGCCGGCGAGCGCGACCGCATCGCTGAAATTGAATACATGCGGGCCGATGATGGTAGGCCTGCCCAGCGCGGCAGCCTCGATCAGGTTCTGGCCACCGAGGGGGGCAAAGCTGCCGCCGATGATGGCCAGATCGCACATCGCGTAATACGCAGCCATCTCGCCCATCGAATCGCCCAACCACACATCACATTTGTCCGGCGATATGGTTGCCGCGCTGCGCCGCGCAACCGCGAAGCCCGCCGACGCTGCAAGCCGAAAGACTTCGTCAAAGCGCTGTGGATGCCGCGGCACAATCACCAACAGGACTTCGTTGCGCGCGGCCTCGTCGAATTGCCGGCGATAGGCGTGCAAGAGCAGATTTTCTTCGCCCTCCCGGGTCGCCGCCAGCAACAGCACCCGGCGTTTGCCCGCGAGGACGGCGCGCCAGGCGGATCCCTGATCAGCGAGCGCTTGATCCAGCGGCATGTCGAACTTCAAGTTGCCCGTCACCACCACCTTGCGCGCACCCAGCGAATTGAATCGGCTTGCGTCGTCGACCGATTGTGCCGCGACGACCGTCATTGCACCCAGCGCTTCGCGCACCAGACTGCGTATCGGCGCGAATCGGGCGTAGCCGGTGCGCGAACGTTCCGAGAGCCGCGCATTGACCAGCAGTACCGGCAGCCGCCTTACGCTGCAGGTATGGACGAGGTTGAACCAGATCTCGGTTTCCATGATCAGCAAAATCTGCGGGTCAAAACGGCGCAGCAGGCGCCGCGTCAGCCACGGCAGGTCATAGGGAAGATAAGCGATCGTAATGGCTGCATCGCCGCCGAACAGCATGTTCGCCATCGCGCGGCCGGTGGGCGTCATGCAGGTCAGCAACAGCGGCGCAGCTGGAAACTTGCTTCGCAGCACCCGCACCAGCGGGACCGCTGCGCGCATCTCGCCTACCGATACCGCATGCAACCAGATGGCGCCGGAAGTTAGCGTCTGGGGAAAGCGGCCGAACCGCTCACCGATTTGGGCCCGATAGCCGGGCTCCCGGCGCCCCCTCCACCACAGGCGCAGCAGGATCAGCGGCAGCGCCAATATGAACAGGATGCCGTATATGAAGCGTGCCATGATCAACCAAGGCGCGGCAAGGCGCCGAGGACTGCCTCAACGGCGGGAATGGTCGGCGCTGCTTTGCTGCCGCCGCCCAGATTCACTGCGCTCGCCGAACCGAACAGGCCGGTAAGCGCGGGCGAAGTCGTCACATAGATGCCGATGGTTGGTCGGCCCAGGGCAACGGCAAGATGCGCCAGCCCGGTGTCCACGCCCACCACGGCATGCGCACCCGCCAGCACGCCTGCCGCCTGCGCTAGCGACATGGCGGGCGGGACGATCGCATCGACAAGCCGCGCGGCAATGGTTTCACTGGCCTGCCTTTCGGCCTCGCTGCCCCAAGGCAGAATGACTGTCTGGCCTCGCCTGTTGAGTTCCTGCCCCAGCGTCACCCAATGCGCCTGCGGCCATTGTTTGTCGCGGCGGCTGGTGGCATGCAGCAGCACCATATAGGGCGAAGCGGCAAGCCAGGCCGGTCGTTCGGCGTTGGCGGCAAGGCCGTAATCCAGTTTCTCGGGCAAGGCATAGCCGAACGCGGCGGCGGCCAGCTTGCGGTTTCGCGTCACCGCATGTTCGTCCCTGGGAACATCGAAGGTGTGATCGTAAAAACGGCTGGCAAAGGTTTCGCGCGCGCTTTGTCGCGAGTAGCCGTAGCGTTGCCCCTCAACCCAGCGCGCAACCATGACGCTTTTTACCAGGCCCTGTGTATCCAGAATCGCGTCGTAGTCCTGTTCCACCATCGCCTGGCGATCGCGCTCCAGTTGCAGCCAGGGCGCGTCCCGCCACCACGACTTCTTCAGCCAGCGCAGATGAACCTCGAGCGCCAGGCTGACCCCTGGATGCAATTTGACCACTTCGGCATAGGGCGCCTCGGTGACCCAGTCAATCCGGACTCCGGGAAACGCACGCACCAAGTCCGTCACCACCGGAAGATTGTGGATCACGTCGCCCATCGAAGAGAGTTTGACCAGGAGCACGCGCACCGCAGCATTCTAGCCGAGCTTCCCCGATGCTCATTTGCTTTCGCTATTCGATTTACAATGCAGGCCTCGATTCATACGACTCCGTTAATTTTGTCTGCCCCCAAAATCCCCCTTTCGGTCGTGATCATCGCCAAGAATGCGGCCTCGCAAATCGGCGCCTGCATCGACAGCGTCACCTTTGCCGATGAGGTGCTGGTGGTCGACTCCGGCTCCGATGACGAAACCTGCGCCATTGCCGAAGTTCGCGGCTGCCGCGTCATCGAGAAGGAATGGCTGGGATTCGGCCGGCAGAAGCAATTCGCGGTCAGCGCGGCAAGACATGATTGGGTACTGTGCCTCGACGTCGATGAGCGCGTTTCGGCGCCACTGGCAGCGGCCGTAATTACGGCCATGGCGGCCCCGCAGCACCAGGCGTACCGCATGCCGCGCCGCAATCGCTTCCTGGGCCGCTGGCTTACGCACGGCGAGGGCTACCCGGACTGGTCCCTGCGCATGTTTCATCGCGGCGCGGCCAGCTGGAGCAATGATGAGGTGCATGAAACCGTGATCACCACGGTGACCGTCGGCACCCTTGCCGGCGATCTGCTGCACGATTCCGCGGAGGATGTGACGACCTATCTGGCCAAGCAGAACCGGTATTCAAGTCTCCACGCGCAGGCCTTGTTCGGCCAGGGCGTGCGCGCGGGCTACGGCAAACTGTTACTCAGTCCGCTTGCACGTTTCATCAAGTTCTATGTGATCCGGCTCGGCTTTCTCGATGGCGGGCCTGGATTTGCGCATGTCGCCATCGGCTGTTTTGCCGCGTTCGCCAAATATGCCAAGCTGATTGAGTTATCGCAAAAAGTGGACAAGGACTGATTGGACGACAGGTTCAGACGCGGTCAAACTGCAGGCCGTGCAGGCTCGCATAAATTCCGCCGCGCGCAGTCAGTTCCGCGTGCGTGCCGGTCTCGGCAATGCGGCCGCGCTCCATGACCACAATGCGGTCGGCGTTCTCGATGGTCGACAGCCGGTGGGCGACCACGATGGTGGTGCGTCCCTTCATCAGGGTCTCAAGCGCGTTCTGCACGGCGCGCTCGGATTCGCTGTCCAGCGCCGAGGTTGCCTCGTCCAGCAGCAGGATCGGCGCATCCTTGAGCAATGCGCGGGCAATCGCCAGACGCTGGCGTTGGCCGCCGGACAGGCGCGAGCCGTTGTCGCCGATCAGCGTATCCATGCCATCCGGCAGCGCATTGATGAAGTCCATGCAGTTAGCGGCCCGCGCAGCCGCGACAACGGCCTCGCGTGTTTTGGCGCCGAGTTCCTGGCCATAGGCAATATTGGCGGCGACCGTATCGTTGAACAGCACCACATCCTGACTGACCAGGGCAATTTGCCTGCGCAAATCGGCCAGCTTGATATCCTCCAGAAGGTGGCCGTCGAGCGTGACGGCGCCGCTATCCGGCGTAAAGAATCGCGGCAAAAGATTGACGAGGCTGGTCTTGCCGCCCCCGGATGGCCCGACCAACGCAATCGTTTCCCCTGGGGCAATATCCAGCGTGACGTCATCAAGCGCCAAGACGCTCTGGTTGGCATATTTGAGACTCACATGGTCAAAGCGAATATTGCCTTTGGCACGATCCATTGCGATGTGACCATGCGATTTTTCCGACGGCGAATCAATCAGCGCAAACACGCTTTCCGCTGCCGCCAGTCCCTTTTGCATCTGCTCGTTGACGCCGGTAAGTCCCTTGAACTGCGGCAGCAAACCGGCAGCCGCCACGATATAGGTGATGAATCCGGCGACATTCAGTCCGAGCCCCGGCGTCTTGCTGGCGGCGAGATAAACAATGAGCGCGATGGCGATCGACACAAAGAAATGGGTGAACGGCGTGCCCGCCGCCGCCGCCGCACCATGCTTCATGCTCAATTTGCGAATGCGATTGGCCGCCGCATCAAAGCGCCCCGCCTCGTATTGCTCGCCGCCGAAGATCTTGATGACTTTGTGACCCCGAATCGATTCTTCAAGCACATCGGTAATCGCGCCCTGCGCAATCTGCGATTCACGGCTGATCTGGCGTAGCCGTCTGCCGAAGCCGCGGATGATCCAGCCGAGGATGGGTACGATGGTGAAGGTAATCAGCGTCAGTTTCCAGCTGAGAATGAACATATAGCCCAACGCAAAGGCCAGGGTGAAACTGCCGCGCACCAGGGCATTCAAGGTGTTGGTGGCCGCTTCCTGCAGGCCCATCACATCGCTGGTCACCTTCGACATCAGAGTGCCGGTCGAGGATTGGCTGAAATAGGGCTCCGGCAGCCGGATCAGCCGCTGGAACATCAGATTGCGAAAATCCAGAATGACCTTGTTGCCCACCCACTGCATGCCGTAGCCGGACGCAAAGGTCGCGAGACCATTGATCAGGAACAGAACGACGATGCCCAGGGAGGCATAAATCGCATAGCCCGAGTTGGCGTCCAGGAACAGTTTTTCCAGCAGGTTATTCAGGAAATAGGCAAACAAGCCCTGCACCGTGCCGCTGATCGCCATCGCCAACAAGCTGCCCGCAAACGCCCAGCGATAAGGCTTTACATAGCTGAACAGGCGGGCATAAAGGCGTCGATCGCGGGAAAACTCGGAAGTCATGGTCGGCTTTTGGGAATCATGCGGCGGAAAGAGTCATCATTTTATGCGCGGATTCGCCCAATGCCGAGAGGGCGATGGGATCAAGCGACCAGCAAGGCTCGATACAGGGACTTGTATTGCCCGGACATGGCTGCCGGCGTGAACGGCAAGGCGCTGAGGCGCGCGGCTTGTGCCATCGCGGAATCCGCCAGCGCCGACTCCATCCCCGCGCGGATGGCGGCGGTGTCGAGGGCATCCGTGACATAGCCATTTTTGCCCGGCTGGATGACTTCCGCGGCTCCCGACGAGCGACTGGCAATGACCGGCAAACCGCATGCGAGCGCCTCGAGATAGACCAGGCCAAACGGCTCATAAATGGACGGCAACACGAACACATCGCTGGCCCCGTAATATGGCCGCGTATCGGACACCCCGCCGGTAAAAATTACCCGATCGGCAATTCCCAGGCTGCGCGCCAGCGCCTGATAGCGCTTGGCACGTTTGTCCTTTCCGACCACCAGCCCGTACCAGCGTTTAGTCGGTGCACGGCCCGAAGATGGAGCATCGGCCAGCGCGCGCAGGAACGAGGCAAGGCCCTTGCGCTCAAAACCCGAGCCCACGAACAAGGCAACTGATGCATCCTGGGGAATTCCCAGCGCCGACCGCCGCTCGACGCGGAACTCGTCACGACAGGATGGCGAAAATTTCTGCGCATCGACGCCACTGTAGACCACATGCAGCTTGGTCGGATCCACCTTGAAGTGCCGCAATATATCGTCACGTACCATCGTCGAAATGCAGATCGCGGCCTTGAACGCCGGCGATGCAAACATGGCGCGCTCGGCCTCGAGTACATAGCGATGGTGCGGATTGAGGGTCACGCCCAGGCGGCCGAACGGACCCTGTATGCGCCGTCGCTGCGCAAGCCATTCCGCATGGACGCCATCAACCGCATGGTAGATGTTGGCGCCGGCGATTCGTTCATAGGATTGCACCAGGTCGAACCCGCCGCCCGCCAGTTCCGCAGCGACCGCATTGGCAAAACCACGATCGCGACCGGTCGAGGTCAGATAGCCAGGGTTGACGATGCGGTGCGCCATGACAGCACTGGCCTGCGCGGGCCACTCACGGGTGAACAGGGTAAGCGAAACAGACGCCTCGCTCGTCGCCAATGCGGCCACCGCGTCATTCAAAAATCGTTCGGCACCACCAAACGGGTTGTACCTGGCCCGCACCAACGCCAGTTTCACGTCGTCGCCAGAAGTTCATTGACCGCCGCCAACACCTGGGCTACCGGCAGCTCGGTCAGGCATTCGCTTACCTTCGAACCGCCGCAACCGTCGTTGCCGCAGGGGCGGCAGGTGTGTCGCGGGTCCTGCGAGGAGACGATGCGATGGACCACGCCCCAGGGTCCCCAGTGGGCCTCGCCGGAGGGGCCGAACAGCGCCACGGTCGGCGTCTGCATGGCTGCGGCCATATGCATCGGAGCCGAATCCACGCCGACAAAAATGCGGGCGCGGGCTGTCAGCGCCGCCAGTTCCTTGAGGGACAGGGCACCCGTCAAATCCACCACGGGCGCCTTCAACTGCGTCTTGATCGCGGCAATCATTTCGCGTTCGTCGCCGGTCGGCGCCGCGGTGAGGACTACGCGCTGCCCGGCGCGGCCCAACTCCAGGATCAACTCGGCAAACCGCGGTGCCGGCCAGGTCTTGAAAAACCAGCGCGAAGTCGGATGAATATGAATGAAGCGCTTGTGGCTGATGCCATGAGTGGCCATCAGCGCCTCGACTTTTCGTTCTGCCGCTTCGCCTGGGACCAACACCAGTTTTTTTTCGGCACTGTCCGGCTGTACGCCGATGCGCCGCAATGCGTCGAGATTGCTTTCAACGGTATGACGGAAGGTGGCGCGCGGGGTCGGATAGGTATGGGTGAAGCTCGACTTCCACCAATGCGAATCACGGCCCTCATTGATGCCGACAGCGCGTTGCGCAACCGCAAAACGCGGCCGCAGCAAACGCGTCAGCCAGGCTCCGCGCGGATGCTCGGTGAGGTGCAGTACCAGATCGTAGCGACGCAGGCGCAATTGCCTGAGCAGTGCCGCCTCGTGCATCACCTGGTTGATGACGCCTTTTTCCTTCCACCTGCGGTCGATGGTGAATACCTGCGTGATCGCCGGATGTTCCGTCAGCATTTCGCGCGTGTCTTCATAGACCAGCGCGTCGGTCTCGATATGCGGCGCATGGTTTTTCAGCACCTGGAAGACCGGGGAGGTGAGCAGCACATCGCCGTGATGGCGAAGTTTGATGACCAGCGCGCGCTGGATATCGGCGAGGTTGACGGCGTCTTTGAGCATGCCCCGAAGATAGCAGAATTCATGCCCTTTGCCACAAATGCCGCCCTCAGGATGCGCCTAACCGGGCGGATGAGACCCCACCCGGCCACCCTCACGGACTAGAACGCGATCGCCCTGACGCGCAGGAACACCGTACGTTGCGGCGTGTTGTAGCCGCGGGCCAGTTCGTAATCGCGATTACCGAGGTTCTGCCCGCCCAACTCCAGGCTCCAGGTCTTGTCCAGCCGGTAATGGACGGCGGCATTCAACAAGACATATCCCGCCATGCGCGAGCCCGAATCCTCGTCTCCCGAGTCGAAGCGCTTGCCGCTGGCCGTGATATCTCCGCTCAATGTCCAGGCGCCGAACGACCGCGATGCCCCCACGCTGCCAAATTGCCTGGCACGGGAACGCAACTGCTTGCCGGTATCCGCATCTTCGGGTTGCTGTACCGTCAAGGCGGCTTTGAGGACGACACCACCAATCACGGTGTCCCCGCCAAACTCCCAGCCCTTGATACGGGCCCGAGCGATGTTCTGTGGCAGGAAAGTCGCCAGGTCGAAGACGATGAGATCATCGATGCGATTATCAAAATAGACCAGGCTCATGTTGTAGCCGGGCTCGCCGAGCTTCAGGCCGGCCTCTGCCTGTTTGCTGCGTTCCGGTTTCAATAGCGGGTTGGAAAAGCCGGGGTAATAAAGATCGTTGAAGCTCGGCGCGCGAAACGCACGGCCGGCGTGCGCATAGACCTTGAGTGCGCTGGTCAGTGCATAGCCGTAGGCAATCGAGCCAGTATTGCGGCGGCCAAACTGATCCTCCTGGTCGCGGCGCAGGGTGAAATCAAGCTGATTCGCGCCCAGCCGACCCAGATAGCCGGCAAACATGGCGCGCGTGTCGCGGGTCCTGGCGTCGTAGTCGGTATTGGCGGAGGAAACTTTTTCTTTGCGCAACTCCGCGCCTGCATTCAAATCGCCGAACCCGGTTTTGAGTTCGTTAAACCAGATCCCCTGATTTTGCGTGGATTTGAAGGTATCGGGGAATGCCGAGGCGAAGCGGATATCGTCGCTGGTCTGGCCAACTCGCAGGCTCGATTTCCAGAACGTCGTAAACTGGTTATCGGCACTGATCTGGATACCCGACAGGATCTGCTTGTTCGAGGGATCGTCCGCCGGCCCCGAATCGAATTTCGTATGGCCGACCGATTGCCATGCGCTGGCGGCGAAATTGGCCCCCGACGACAGAGTGTGCGACAGCTTGGCGAGTACATTCGAATTGCGGTAGGGATCGCGATCCGGATTATAGGTAAAGGGTCCGGCATCCGGGTTGCTGGCCGAGCGTGGCGCGGCAACCTCCTGATAACCCGCATTGAGCGTGAATGCCGTCCTGCCTTCGACCGCCGTGAATCCGGCGTTGGCGATGCGGTTGGAATAGGAGCCGGCCCCCACGTCCGCGCTCAGTCGCGCGCGACCGTCGGAACGCGTGAATATCTGCACGACGCCGCCGATCGCGTCCGAGCCGTACAGCCCGGACAGCGGGCCTTTGACGACCTCGATGCGTTCGATCAGTTCAAGCGGAATATTCTCGAATGCGGGGCTTCCGGCCGTCACCGAGCCCACGCGCAAACCGTCCACCAGCAACAGGGTTTGCGAACTGCTGGCGCCACGAATGAACACGCCGGCAGGCTGTCCGGGACCGCCAGTACTGCGGATTTCGACACCAGCCTTGCGTTGCAGCAATTCAGCCAGGGTGGCCGTACCGGCGGCTTCGATGTCGTCGCGGGTGATAACCGCCACCTGTGCAAGCGTATCGCCGGCACTTTGCCGGGTGCGTGTGGCAGTGACAATCAGGCTGTCGAGCGCAATGCCGGCGGGTGAACCGGTTTCGGCATACAGGACGGTAGATGCGGAGGCCGCGAGGGCGGCAACAGGAACAGCGTATATCAGCGACAACAGGCGTGCAAATGCAAATCGTACTTGGTAACGATCGGGCGATAGGGGTCTCATAATGGATTTTCGTAGTGTCGGCTAGCGTCCCCGCAAGCCATATGGATATTCATGCGCGGGGCAGCTGCCGTCCGCACACACTGGCGCGAAAGCGTCCCCTTGGGGGAGCGCAGCCGCGGTGCAAGGCCGGTATCCGGACTGAGGGGCGAACGATCCCGATTGCGATCGTTCCTTGACGCACCCTTCCCGGATGAAGCCGCCATCCAGTGGTTATATGCGCCGACTAAAACCCATCACCGTTGCGGGGGCAGTGCGTGAATATCAGACCGACGTCACACGCTTCCCGTTTAACTTCGCCCTGGCGGACGAAGCACCTTGTACGCTTGGTATCTTACACGCCCCTCGGGGCCGGCATCAGCATCCCGTTTCGTGTTGTTGCAACCAGGCAAGCATTTCCCCGGGCGGCAGCGGGTGCGACATGAGAAAACCCGTCACACAGTCGCAGCGATGACGTTTGAGGAACGCCAGCTGCCCGTTGTTTTCAACGCCTCCGGCCGCCACCCGCAAGCCGAGGCTGGCAGCGAGGTTGATGATCGCAACAGTGATGCTGCCGTCATCGATCCCGTCGGGAATATTGCGTATGAACGAGCGGTCAATCTTGATTTTGTCGATCGGGAAGCGCTTCAGTTGCGACAGCGAGGAGTAACCGGTGCCGAAATCGTCCACCACCAGGGTCAGCCCCAAGTCGTGCAGATCGGACAGGGTGGCGCCCAGGGATGAGACGTCCTCCATGAACAGGTTCTCGCCGATCTCAAGCTGCAACAGCTCGCCGGGCAGATCGTATTCGCGCAGCAGGCCCTCCAAGCTGGAGGCCAGATCCTTCTGCTTCAGTTGCACTGCCGATATATTCACGGCGATCGGCACGCGCACCCCGGCATCCAGCCAGGCGCGGCCCTGCCGGACGGCCTCGGCAAGCACCCAGCGGCCAATCGGCATGATCAGGCCGCGGTGTTCGGCGATGGAGATGAATTTATCGGGTCCCAGCAAACCCAGTTCCGGGTGCTTCCAGCGAATCAAGGCTTCAACCGCGCTGACTTTGCCGCTTGAGGTATCGACCTCCGGCTGGTAGTGCAGGGTGAATTCGATCGCCCTGATGGCCCGGCGAATCCCGGACTCCATCGACAAGGACTCAAGGGCCGACGCGGCAAGGCCGGGCACGAAGAACCGGAAGCTGTTGCGACCATCCTCCTTAGCGAGATACATCGCCGCATCGGCGTTTCGAATCAGTGCGTCGGGGCTTTCGCCGTGCTGGGGATAGACGCTGATCCCGATCGAGCCCGATACTGTCAGGACCTGGTCTTCAAATGAAACCGGTTCACAGATCGATTGCGCGATCTTTTCGGCAATCGGGGCAATATCGGCGGCATTGTCGAGATCGGTAATCGCCACCAGGAATTCATCGCCGCCCAGGCGGCCCACCAGATCGGCGCCGCGCAGACAGGACTGCAGACGCTGTGCGACCCGTTTCAGCACCTGGTCGCCGGCAAAATGACCCAGCGAATCATTGATTGCCTTGAAATCGTCAAGGTCGATAAACAGGATCCCGACCTGTTTGCCCTGACGTTTTGCACCGGCCAGCACCACTTGCAGCCTGTCCATCAACATGGCGCGATTCGGCAGGTGCGTCAGCATGTCATGATGCGCCAGAAACTGGATGCGCGCCTCGGCCTGCTTGCGGTCGCTGATGTCGCGAATCACCGTCATGCGCAGTGTTTTGCCCCTGTAGACAATGGATTTGCCGACGAACTCTGCGGCAACCGTGGTGCCGTCCGCCCGCAGCACCACGCCCTCGTAGGGCCGCTCGAAGCCGGCATGGATATTGTTGACGACCATTTCAACCGACTCTGGTGCAACGAAATCCATTACCTGACGGCCGATTGCCTGCTCGATCGGCAGGCGCACCAGACGCGCGGCCGCATCGTTCATATCCGTGACCACGCCGCCCTCAAAAAATACGATGGCCTCACTGGTGGCGTCGGCGAATTTCAGCAGACGCTCTTCGCTGTCCCGGATTGCCTTTTCGGCGAGCCGGTGCTTGGTAATGTCGTGGATCAGCACGAATGCGGCGCTGGGCTTGCCCAGCGCGCCCACGTGGGGCAGCAGATTGACTTCAATGATGCGCGCCTCGCCGTCCGGCATCGTCAATTCGCGCTCATAACTGACGGTTTCACCGCCGACCAGGCGGTCAATGTAGGGGCGAATGGCCGCGTAGGCTTCGACGCCGATCACTTCCTGCACGCTCTTGCCGACGATGGATTCGGTGTCGAATCCATAGGTTTTCGCATAAGCCTCATTGGCGAACCGGCAGCACAGATTCTCAACCGTGAAATAAGCGATGAGCGCCGGCAGATTATCGGCCAGCAGCCGCAGCTGCTGGGCCGCCGACAAGTCATCCTCATGGTCGGCGGGGGGCGTTGAGGGAATCATGCGGGAATTATTATCATTTTCGCCAAGGCGGCGATAGGCCCGGATCGCGTACAGGCTACTTTGCCGACGCCGACGTCAATTTCCCAAGAGACTTTCACTATGTGCGCTTAACCATTGACCGAACAGGGCTTTTTCCGATACATTCAATCTATGGAATCCGATATCCTGCGCTTCGAAGAGAAGCTCAACAACTTTGTCACCTTGTTTCAGCGTTTGCGCGCCGAAAACAATGAGTTGCGTCAAACCGTTGCCACCAGGGCAGACGAGGTCAAACGCTTGTCGGAAAAACTCGACCAGGCAAAAACGCGTATCGAGGCGCTGCTTGCGCAAATTCCGGAAACCGAGGATGAGCGGCCATGAGCACCGCGCGTGAGCCGAAAGATGCCAAGGGCATTACCATCAATGTCATGGGACGCGAGTTTCGCGTCGCGGCGCCCGACGGCGAAGAGCGCCAGCTGGTGGCTTCGGTCGATTTGCTGAATAAAAAAATGAAGGAAATCCGCGATGGCGGCAAGGTGGTCGGCAATGAACGGATTGCCATCATGGCCGCGCTCAACATCGCCCATGAGCATCTGCAGACACAGGGCGGCCGCAGCCACCGCCCCGCCGATATTTCCGTTGACGAAGACTTCGTCAGGCGTAAAATGGAATTGTTCGAAGGTATTATCGACAAGGCAGTTTCCGATCAGGAAAAATTGTTTTAAGCGCCCTTCGAGCGCACTGCATCAAGTCACCGCAGGAATGTGATTTGGTGTTCGCTTGGGGCTTACAACCTTTGAACCGATAGACGTTAGTCGAGGAAGCCCGCCCCAGCGGTGCCCGTGTGCGCGTCCTACGCGGACGTACCTGACGGCATCCGGTGAGCTTCCGCCTTGAACCCCTGGTTCAAGCGTGCGGCCCCAAGCGAACACTCAAGCACATTCCCCGCCGTACTCCCTCACCCTTTTCATCAATTCATTCCCCGCTCCGCCTATGGCCTACTGGCTGATGAAATCCGAACCGGATGAGTTTTCCATCGACGATCTTGCCGGGGCAAAAAACCAGAGTGTGGCCTGGTTCGGGGTACGCAACTATATGGCGCGCAATTTCATGCGCGACCAGATGAAGATCGGTGACGAGGTATTTTTTTATCATTCCTCCTGCCCGGAACCCGGCATTGCCGGTATTGCCAGCGTATCGACCTCTGCCTACCCGGATGCCACCCAGTTCGACAAGAAGAGCAAATACTTCGACGCCAAAGCCAAACCTGAGGCGCCGCGCTGGTACTTGGTGGATGTAAAGCTGGTGCGTAAAACCCCGCTTATTTCCCTGGCGATGATGCGTGAGCAAGCCGCGCTGGAGGACATGGTGATCCTGCAACGCGGCAATCGTCTGTCGATTACGCCGGTCAGCGCGGCCCACTGGAAATACATTTCCAAACTGATCGACAAACGTTGAGCGCCAACGATCCTGCGCGGCGCCACACATCCGACGCACCCTTGCTGATGTACGCTGCGATTCGCCATGCTGATTGATTTGAGCTACTGGGCCATCTACCTGGCGGCCGGTGTATTCGTCGGCTTCTTCGCGGGCCTGCTCGGCATCGGCGGCGGCTCGGTGATGGTGCCGATTCTTTCCCTCACCTTCATCAAACTGGGTTATTCCTCGGATCATGTGATCCATATGGCGCTGGCCACGTCGATGGCGACGATCCTGCCCGGCTCCTACGCCAGCGCCCGCGCCCACCATGCACATGGGGCCGTCAACTGGAGCGTGGTCAGGCTGATGACCCCGGGAATCCTTGCCGGCACTCTGATCGGCACCGTATTTGCCTATTTTTCCAGCACCACATTCCTCAAGTATTTTTTCGTCGGCTTCATTTGCTTCCTCGCGGCGCAGCTTGTGTTCAATGTGAAGCCGCAGGCGCATCGCGAGCTGCCGGGCCGCCTGGGCATGACACTGTTCGGCCTGCTGATGGGGTTCGTGTCGAGCCTTGCCGGCATCGGCGGCGCGGTGCTGACCATCACTTTCCTGACCTGGTGCAATGTCAAGATCCACGATGCCATAGGCACCTCGTCGGCGGTCGGATTTCCGATCGCATTGGCTGGTACGCTGGGCTATGTGGCGACCGGCCTGCAGGATCACAATCTGCCGCCATGGAGCCTGGGATACGTCTATATCCCGGCCTTTGTCGGCATCGCCATCACCAGCTTCCTGGTGGCGCCTTGGGGCGCCAAACTCGCGCATCGCATGCCGGTAAACACGCTGAAGAAGGTCTTCATGATTTTCCTGGTGGCCCTCGCCATCAAGATGGCGATTTCAGTCTGAGCCGCTGAACGAACGATATGACGGCGGCCGTCGCTGCCTTCGAACCGCTACAGTCCGTTCCACTCGCGCATGACGCGGTCAAAGATTTCCACCGACTCATCGATGCGCCGCAGCGAACACCATTCGTCGGTCTGGTGCGCCAGTTCCGGCTGGCCGGGTCCCAGGATCACGGCCGGAATGGTTCCGCCATAGGCGCGCTTCAGATCGGCGCCATCGGTCGAAAACATGATCGTTTTGGGCGTCGGCCTGGCATCCACGAAGGGCGCGGCGACATCAAATACGCTTTCGATCCACTCGTCCGGTTCGGAGTACAGCACCGGTGTCTCCACCAGCTTGCGCACCGTCCCCTGCTGCCCGATCAGTGCTTGAATCGAGCGGCAGAGATGCACATGATCAATGCCGGGCACCGTACGCATATCCACCGTGAGTTTCACCGAATCCGGCACCGAATTGGTGTTCAGGCCGCCATGGATGGTCGCCACATTCATGGTGGGTTTGCCCATCATGTGGTGACAGTCGACGCCGCAATGATGCTGCCAGTCGAAACGTTCGAGCTCATCGATGATTTTGTTCATCTTGAAGATGGCGTTCACGCCCTGCTCGGGCATCGAGGCATGCGCGGTCTTACCCTTGGATTCGATTTCCACCCATAGCAGGCCGCGATGGCCGATGCAGGGATAGTTGGCGGTGGGTTCGGCGATGACGATGGCACCGGCGCGGTCCAATACCTTCGCATCGGCAAGATATTTCGCCCCCTCGCAACCGACTTCTTCGCCGGCAGTCAGCACCAGGGTGATACCGGGTAAATTTTTCAGATGCGGCGCCAGCTTCAGCGCGGCAATCACAAACGCCGCCACGCCGCCTTTCATATCGGTCGAACCACGTCCGTAGACGCGGTCGCCATCGGTCTCGCCGGCGAAGGGGTCGCGCGTCCAGGCGGCCATGCCCAGGGGCACCACATCAAGATGCCCGGTAAAGCAGATCGGCGGTTTTTCGTGTTTTCCGCCGATGGTGGCGACCACGCTGGTGCGCGTATCCGCAAATTCGTGATAACTGACGCTGAAGCCGCCGTCCTCAAGCAATTTTCCCAGCCGCCGCGCGCAGTCGCGTTCCGCGCCGGGCGGATTCACGGTATTGAATTGCAGCAAGTCGCGGGTCAGTTGGGCGGGATGGGGGGCAGGCGGCATGGACTTCTCCGGCAAATTGACAGTCGCGCGAAATCTTGCGCATGAACTTTGACAGGTGCATCTTATCAAATGGTTTATGGTGTAACCCCGCCGCCGCCAACGGCATTGCCGACGAACCCCGAGGTGTCCCATGAACGCAACCGTGAAGATTGCCGCCCTGTCATGCGTCCTGCTGCTGGGCGCCTGTGCCAGCACGCCGCGGACCGGCCTGCGTGATGTCGACATTCGCGCCAGCAGCGGCGAACCGGCCATGACGGTCAAGCTGGCAGAGGGAGTACGCTGGTTCTACCCGGGCGGCCCGTATGGGGCGCCCACTTATGCGGTCGACTTCAATGAAGCGGGCGTATCCACCCGCGTGCGGATCGCGCTAGATGATGACGTCACCCAGCAAATAGCGGTCGGCGAGTCCTCCGCATCCGTTTTGCAGCGCATCGGGCCGCCCTTGCAGAAAATCCGCTTCGACAATCTGCGCCAGACCGCCTGGGACTACCACTATCACGATACCTGGGGTTACCTGGTTGAATTCTCGGTGATGATCGACGACAGCAGCCACGTCGCCGGAAAAGTGTCGCGGCGGCTGAATCAGGACCGCGACAACAAATAGCTACTGCGTCAGCCTCGTCATTGCCTCGCGATATTTGTCGCTGGTTTTCTGCGCGATCTCGGCGGGCACGGGCGGCGCCGGCGGACGCCGATTGAAGCCGATCGAATCCAGCCAGTTGCGGATGTACTGCTTGTCAAAACTTTCCGGGCTTTCCCCGACCTTGTAGCTGGCCAGGGGCCAGAATCGTGACGAGTCCGGCGTCAACGCTTCGTCAATCAGATGCAGCTTGCCGTTGGCATCGGTACCGAATTCGAATTTGGTGTCGGCAATGATGATGCCCTTGCCAAGCGCGAAGTCCGCCGCTTCGGTGTAGAGGCGGATGGCGGTATCGCGCACTTCCGCCGCGCGGGCGGCGCCGATCAGCTTCTCGCAGGCGGCGAAATCGATGTTCTCGTCATGTTCGCCGGCCTCGGCCTTGGTGGCGGGCGTAAAGATCGGTTGCGGCAGTTTGGACGCACGCCGCAATCCTGCCGGCAGGCTGATGCCGCAGACCGTTTGCGATTCCTGATATTCCTTCCACCCCGAACCCTCGAGGTAGCCGCGCACCACCGCCTCGATCGGCAAGACCTTGAATTTTCTGACCACGATGGCGCGGCCCCGCACCTGCCCGCGTTCATTGGCCGCCACCACCGTTTCCGGATCGATGCCGGTCAACTGGTTGGGCACGATGTGCTTCAGTTTTTCGAACCAGAAATTGGCCAGCGAGACGAGGATTTCGCCTTTGTGCGGGATCGGCGTAGGCAGGATCACATCGTAGGCGGACAGTCGGTCGGTGGTGACAATCAGCAGCTTGTCCTCGCCGACCGCATAGATATCGCGGACTTTGCCGCGGGCAAGCAAAGGCAGGGACTGCAGGGAGGATTCATACATGATCAGACAAACACCGCATAGAAAAGGGAAAGCAGAATCACGCCACTCATGGCGAGGGGATAGATGGTGCCGATGATGAAATAGCGAATCACGTTCAGCCACCAGCGGCCATGAAAAAAGCGCTGCAAGCCAATAAAGAAATAGATGAACATGGCCCACAGCAGCCACTGCACCAGCATTTCCGGCAGCAAATTGAGCAGCAGCAGCGCGAAAAACGCGAAGGCGTGGATATGCAGCGCATACACCAGATGCTCGCCGTAAAGCATACCCCGCCGCCAGTACAGAACCCGCGTCAGGAGCGCAAATACCGGCAATAGCAGGAATGCGGCGTATGGCGCCAGCGATATCAGCTTGTGCCGGATTTGCTCGTGCACCTGCTCCATGGTCATGCCCGGGTATTTCCTGGCCAAATAGGCCTTGATCTTCGTGCAGGCCGTGGTGTCCTTGTTGCAATCGATGGCGTCCGTCGCCGGCAGTTTCAAATCCGGTATTGCCGACAGACCCTTCCGCAAATCGCCGACACCCTGGGCAATTTCGCTGTCGAGGGCGGCGCGACCCTCCTTGTTCATGGTGTTCGTGCCGCTGATGCCGGCAAATTTCACAATGAAGAAAAACAACAGGCTTGCCGTCAGGTACAGCCGCAGTGGCAGAACATAGCGGCGCTTGCGTCCGGCGAGGTATTCGCGGGTCAGCTCGGCCGGCTTGAAAAACAGCAGGCCGAGTGTTTTCCACAGCCTGCCTTCGAGCGCCACATAATGGCCGATGAACTCATGGGCGAATTCGCGCACCGTGGGCGGATGCAGGGCGGTTTCCTGCCCACAATTCGGGCAGTAGTTCCCGGGCTTGTCGCCGAGCTCATGTGCGCAGTTCAGGCAATTTGAAATCGTATTCATGAAATAAAAAGGCCCGCCGGATTGACGGGCCGGATTGAGTGAGTCGTGTTTACTTGACCACTTGCATCAGTTCGCCCTTGGCATATTTTTCCGCCATGCGCGTGAGGTTGATGGGCTTGATTTTCGAGCCCTGGCCGACGCAGTTGAACTGCTCGTAACGCTGCTTGCAGATCGCCTTGGCGGCGGCGCGCGCCGGCTTCAGGTAATCGCGCGGATCGAAGTGCGATTTGTTTTCGTTGAGGAATTTGCGGATCGCGGCGGTCATGGCCAGGCGGATATCGGTGTCGATATTGATTTTGCGCACACCGTGCTTGATGCCGAGCTGGATTTCTTCCACCGGCACGCCATAGGTTTCCTTCATCTCGCCGCCGTTGTCGCGGATGATTTTCAACAGATCCTGCGGCACGCTGGAGGAGCCGTGCATCACCAGATGGGTGTTGGGGATGCGCGCGTGAATGGCCTTGATGCGGTCGATGGCGAGGATATCGCCGGTCGGTTTGCGCGAGAACTTGTAGGCGCCGTGCGAGGTGCCGATGGCGATGGCGAGCGCATCGACGCCGGTTTGCTTGACGAAATCGGCGGCCTGGTCGGGGTCGGTCAGCAATTGCTCGCGGGTCATGGTCGAATCGGTGCCGTGGCCGTCCTCCTTGTCGCCGCGCATGGTTTCCAGCGAGCCGAGGCAGCCCAGCTCGCCCTCGACGGATACGCCGATCACATGCGCCAGGTCGACCACTTTGCGGGTGACGTCCAGATTGTATTCGTAGCTGGCGATGGTCTTGCCATCGGCCTGCAGGGAGCCGTCCATCATCACGCTCGAAAAGCCGAGGCGAATGGCCTGCTGGCACACGGCCGGGCTTTGCCCGTGGTCCTGGTGCATGGCGACGGGAACGTTCGGGTAAGTATCGACTGCGGCTTCGATAAGGTATTTGAGGAAGGTTTCACCGGCATATTTGCGGGCGCCGGCCGAGGCCTGCATGATCACCGGGCTATCGGTTTCGGCAGCGGCCTCCATGATCGCCTGCACCTGTTCGAGGTTATTGACGTTGAACGCGGGCACGCCGTAGTCGTTTTCGGCGGCGTGGTCGAGCAATTGACGCATGGATACGAGCGGCATGGGAACCTCCTGAAAGCGGGGCGATATATAAACGAGCGAAACGAGCGCGCCCGGCGATATCGTGTGGTGTTTTTGAGGGCGGGATTATTGACCGCTATTTTACGTCCTTGCGGACGGCCTGTCGTGGGTTCGGCTCCTGCTTTGGCTCTTTTTTGTGAAGGCCCGCCATCAGCGAGATGACCCAGGGACGGATGCCCAGCGCCATGCCGATGGTCTTGCGCTGCCCGGCGGGCAGATAGCTGTCAAGCTCGGCCAATTCGTGGAATTCGTGTGTCACGCGTTCCAGCTTGCGCTCGAGCAGCGCTACGGAGGCTGGCGACAGCTCGCGAAACTCGAACTTGAAGTGGCCCCCCGCCGCCGCAAAATCGGCCTGCAGGAAGTCGCCGACCACCGCCTTGCCATGGGCGCGCCGAATCGGCCCGTCGATACGCAGCCGCAGCGTTTTGGGAACGCGCAGGCGGATCGCATTGTTGGCGCCGAGTTCGAGCAAGCCAAGCTTCTCGAGTTGCAGCAGGAGCTTGACGCATTCGGCCTTGCTGATCTCATAACCGGCCAGGATGGAATCGACGGTCGAATCGTTGAACGCCAGGTAGAACATGCCGAGCAGGCGCGGATCGGCCGCCAGCGTCTCCTCCTGGCGCAACGTCATTTCATCCACTTCCGCACTGGCGCCGCGGGCCTGGCGGGCCAGCTCGAAAAAGTCAAACTCGAGCACCCGGCAGATTTCCTCCAGGCGCTTCAGCGTGAACGTTTCCTCGGCGAACAGGCGCTTGACGCTGGCTTCGGACAAGCCGAGACGCGCGGCCAGGTCACGATAAGTCATGCTTTGCGCTTTGAGTGCGGCCTTGAGCGCGGCGATCAGGGTGCTGGTGTGGGCTTTTGCGGTCATCCGGTCTTTGGCGCCTGGGTTCAATGGGTTTGCGTCACGGAGCTTGCTTGATGAGGGGATATTTTAAAGTGCAGAGTCCAGCATTGGCGCGGCTTTCGGGGCAGAAATGGCCGGAAAAGCGCACCAAATGGCGATCTACGTTTTTTAATCTCGCCCAATCTGTGCACCGCCACAAGCGAGTTACCAGACCTGTCAAAACGGCCGCCCACCTCTTGACGATTTTGCGCTTCGCGCAATCCTCAAACCATCAACCTCTCCTTGACGATTTTGCGCTTCGCGCAAATCCTCAAGCCGGCCGATGCTCGCCGATCTTGACGATTTTCATCGTGTTGGTACCGCCGGACTGGCCGATGGGTTCGCCCATGGTCAGCACGACCAGATCGCCCTTTTCAACCACCTTCTGGTTCAGCAATACCTGTTCGGCTTCACGCAGCAGTTTTTCGCGGTCGTGACCTTCATAGGCCAGGGTAAAGGGACGCACATCGCGCATCAGGGCGCATTTGGTGAGGGTGGCCGCTTCCGGGGTCAGGGCATAGATCGGCACGCCGGAATTGAGGCGCGACATCCACAGCGCCGTGGAGCCGGACTGGGTCAGCGCGGCAATGCATTTCACCTTCAGATGGTGCGCCGTGAACAGCGCGGCCATGGCGATCGACTGATCGACGCGGGTGAATACGCGGTCCAGAAACTCGCGGTCCAGTTTCACTTCCGCGCTCTTCTCCGCCTCGGTGCAGATACGCACCATCGCTTCCACCGTCTCTACCGGATACTGGCCCGAGGCCGATTCCGCCGACAGCATCACCGCGTCGGTACCGTCGAGCACCGCATTGGCTACGTCCGAGACTTCGGCGCGCGTCGGGATCGGCGAGGACACCATCGATTCCATCATCTGCGTGGCGGTGATGGTCAGCTTGTTCATCTCGCGCGCCATGCGGATCATGCGCTTCTGCAGGGCGGGCACGGCGGCGTCGCCAACCTCCACCGCCAGGTCGCCGCGCGCCACCATGATGCCGTCGCAGGCCTTCATGATGTCGATCAGCGCTTCATTGGTCACCGCCTCGGTGCGCTCGATCTTGGCGATCAGCATTGCATCGCCGCCGGCGGCGCGCATCAGTTCGCGCGCCATGTACATATCGGCGCCGTTCTTGGGAAACGATACCGCCAGGAAATCCGCATTGAGTTTGGCGGCGGTGCGAATGTCTTCCATGTCTTTCGCCGTCAGCGGCGGCGCGGTCAGTCCGCCGCCCTTGCGATTGATGCCCTTGTTGTTCGACAGCACGCCGCCCTGCCGGACCACGCAATGAATCTCGCTGCCCTTGACGCTGATCACCTCGAACACCAGCAAGCCATCGTTCAACAGCAGCAGGTCCCGCGGCTTCACGTCGCGCGGCAGCTCCTTGTAGTCGATGCCGACGCGTTCCTGGTTGCCCAGTTCGCAAGTGGCGTCGAGGATGAATTTGTCGCCGGGCTTGAGGGTGATCTTGCCCTCGGCAAATTTGCCGACGCGGATTTTCGGGCCCTGCAAATCGGCCAGGATGGCCACGGTGCGGCCATGCTTGGCGGCCAGCTCACGCACGAAGGCTGCGCGGCCAAGGTGGTCTTCCGCAGTGCCGTGCGAGAAGTTCATGCGCACCACATCGACGCCGGCGACGATCAGGCGTTCGAGGACTTCAGCGGAAGAAGTGGCGGGGCCTAGGGTGGCGACGATCTTGGTGGCACGGGGCATGTTCCATCCTGTTTTTTGTAGTCGTGACCGGACAGTTTACGCCGTTGCGCGCTGGGCCAATATAGCAACCGCAGGCAAAACCTTTCCTTCCAAAAATTCGAGAAAGGCGCCGCCGCCGGTGGAAATATAAGACACCTTGTCGGCGATGCCATACTTGGCGATTGCCGCCAGGGTGTCGCCGCCGCCGGCGATGGAGAATGCATTCGACTCCGCAATGGCCCGCGCCAGGGTTTCGGTGCCGCGGCCGAACTGATCGAATTCGAACACGCCGATCGGCCCGTTCCAGACGATGGTGCCGGCGTTTTTCATGATTCCCGCCAGGGTGGTCGCCGTCTTCGGGCCAAGATCGAAAATCATGTCGTCGGCCGCCACGTCGGCAGCGGCCTTGGTGACCGCCGGGCTCGTTGCCGAGAATGCCTTGCCGCAGACCACGTCGACCGGGATCGGCACCGCCGCGCCGCGCGCCGCCATCATCTCGATGATCGCCCTGGCTTCGCCCACCAGATCGGCCTCGGCCAGCGATTTGCCGATCGGGAAACCCTGCGCCAGCAAAAAGGTGTTGGCGATGCCGCCGCCCACCACCAGTTGATCCACTTTGGCGGCCAGCGATTTGAGGATGGTGAGCTTGGTCGACACCTTGGAACCGGCGACGATCGCCACCAGCGGCCGCTGCGGGCTCAGCAAGGCGGCACCCAGGGCATCCAGCTCGGCCGCCAGCAGCGGGCCGGCGCAGGCGATTTTCGCGAACTTGGCGATGCCGTGCGTGGTGGCCTCGGCGCGATGGGCGGCGCCGAAGGCGTCGTTCACGTACACATCGCACAACGCCGCCAATTTTTTGGCAAGCTCGTCGCTGTTCTTCTTTTCGCCCTTGTTGACGCGGCAGTTTTCGAGCAGGACCAATTGGCCCGGCGCAACCTCCACGCCGTCCACCCAATTCACCTGGAGCGGAACATCGCGCTTCATCAGCGCCGACATGCGTTCGCCAATCGGCGCCAGCGAATCTTGCGGCTTGAGCTCGCCTTCGGTCGGACGACCGAGATGCGAGGTCACCATCACCGCGGCGCCCGCCTTCAGCGCCATTTCGATGGCCGGGATCGAGGCGCGGATGCGCGTGTCGTCCGTGATCTTGCCGGCGTCGTCCTGCGGCACATTGAGGTCGGCGCGGATGAACACGCGCTTACCGGCGAGCTGGCCGCCGGCGGCGAGGTCGGCCAGCCGCTTGAACTGGAGGCTCATCGACGCGAGCCTACTTGGCGGAGGTCAACGCGATCGTCGTATCCAGCATGCGGTTGCTGAAACCCCATTCATTGTCGTACCAGCTCGATACCTTTACCAGACGGCCCGATACCTTGGTCAGGGTCGCGTCGAAGGAGGAGGAGTGGCTGTCGTGGTTGAAATCGACCGACACCAGCGGTGCGGTGTTGTAGGCGAGGATGCCTTTCATTTCGGGCGTTTGCGAGGCGGCCTTCATGATCGCGTTGACTTCATCGACCGTGGTGTCGCGCGCCGCAATGAAGGAGAGATCGACCAGCGAAACATTGATGGTCGGCACGCGGATCGAATAACCATCGAGCCTGCCGTTCAGTTCCGGCATCACCAGGCCCACTGCTGCGGCGGCGCCAGTCTTGGTCGGGATCATCGACATGGTCGCCGAGCGGGCGCGGCGCAGGTCTTCGTGCATCACGTCCGTCAGCACTTGGTCGTTGGTATAAGCGTGCACCGTGGTCATCAGGCCGTGCACCACGCCGATTTTTTCGTTCAACGGCTTGACCAGCGGGGCCAGGCAATTGGTGGTGCAGCTGGCGTTCGAAATGACCGTCATCGCCGAAGTCAGCACATTGTGATTGACCCCGTAAACCACGGTTGCGTCCACGTCCTTGCCGCCGGGGGCAGATATCACGACCTTTTTGGCGCCGCCCTTGATGTGGGCCGAGGCCTTTTCCTTGGTAGTGAAGAAACCGGTGCATTCCAGCACTACGTCCACCTTCAGCTCACCCCAAGGAATCAGGGCCGGATCGCGCTGGGCAAAGACCCTGATCTTGTCGCCGTTGACGACCAGGTACTCGCCCTCCACCGCCACCGCGCCGGGAAACTTGCCGTGCGCGGTGTCATGGCGCGTCAGATGCGCATTGGTCTCGACCGGGCCGAGGTCATTGATCGCAACGATTTGAATGTCGTGTTTCTTGCCGCCTTCATAGTGGGCGCGGAGAACGTTGCGGCCGATACGGCCATAGCCATTGATGGCGACGCGGATAGTCATTTTTTTGGGGTCCTGGGAGCGGGTTGAAATCGAACTGCGGGCGGATAAATCGAGAACCCGTGATTTTACCGTAAGCGCGCCATTCGCCCAAATGCGCCCGGGTGTCCCCGCCAGCGGCTTGCCTCATAGCGGCCAAGCGCCTATTCTCCCGGTCATGAAAAAGATCGTCATCGCCAGCAATAACGCCGGCAAATTGCGCGAATTCGGCGCCCTGCTGACGCCGTTTGATTTTGTCGCCATCCCGCAGGCCCAACTCGGCATCCCCGAGGCGGCGGAACCGTTCGCCACCTTTGTCGAAAACGCCCTGGCCAAGGCCCGTCACGCCGCGCGGAGCAGCGGCCTGCCGGCGCTGGCCGATGATTCCGGCATCTGCGTGCCCTCGCTGGACGGCGCGCCGGGCGTGCGTTCGGCGCGTTTCGCCGGCGAGCCCCGGTCGGATGCCCGCAATAATCAGCGTCTGATCGCCGCACTTGAGAACGCGGACGACCGCAGCGCGTTTTATTACTGCGCCCTGGTGCTGCTGCAGCATGCGGACGATCCGCATCCGCTGATCGCCGACGGCGAATGGGCCGGCGAGATCGTCGAGGACGCGCGCGGTAGCGGCGGCTTCGGTTACGACCCGCACTTCTTTTTGCCCGAGCATGGCTGCACCGCCGCCGAGCTGCCCGCGGAAATCAAGAACCGCATCAGCCATCGTGGCAAGGCGATGGCGGCCCTGGCCGGGAAACTGCAACGCGCGCACACTTGACGCAATGAGCCCCGCTTCCAAACCCATTTTGCCGGCCGGCCGCATCGCGCTCAGCGCCCTGCCGCCGCTGTCGCTCTATATCCACATCCCCTGGTGCATCCGCAAATGCCCCTATTGCGATTTCAATTCGCACGAGGCCAAGGGCGCCATCCCGGAAAAAGCCTATATCGACTGCCTGATCTCGGATCTCGATCACAGCCTGCCGAAAATCTGGGGACGCCGTGTGTATTCGATTTTCTTCGGCGGCGGCACGCCCAGCCTGTTTTCGGCCGAGGGTATCGACGCCATTCTCACGGCGGTGCGGGCGCGCGTGCCGCTGGATACCGAAGCCGAGATCACGCTCGAGGCCAATCCCGGCACCTTTGAAGCCGACAAGTTTCGCGACTTCCGCTATGCCGGCGTCAACCGCCTGTCGATCGGCATCCAGAGTTTCAACCCGCAGCATCTACAGGCCCTGGGCCGCGTGCACGACGACCGCGAGGCGCGCCACGCCATTGAGATCGCGCAACAGAATTTCGACAATATCAACCTCGATTTGATGTTCGCCCTGCCGAGGCAGACGCTGGCGGAATGCGCGGCCGATGTCGATACGGCACTCTCGTTTGGCACCAATCATCTGTCGATCTACCATCTGACGCTGGAGCCGAACACCCTGTTCCACCGCTTCCCGCCGCCCCTGCCCGATGACGAACTGGCTGCCGATATGCAGGAAATGATCGAGGCAAAACTCGGGGCCGCCGGTTACACCCACTACGAAACCTCGGCCTATGCCAAACCCGGCCGCGAGAGCCGCCACAATCTCAACTATTGGCGCTTCGGCGATTATGTCGGCATCGGCGCCGGCGCACACGGCAAGATTTCCTTCCCCGATCGCATCACCCGCGAGGCGCGCTTCAAGCAACCCAAGGCATACATGGAGCAAGCGCCGCTGGGCCTGTCGAACCAGGAAGAAAAAACCATCACCCCCGGCGAGCTGCCTTTCGAATTCATGCTCAACGCGTTGCGCCTGAGTGAAGGCTTTGCCAATACGCTATTCGTCGAACGCACCGGCCAGCCGATCTCGGTAATCTCGCGGCAGCTGCAGCTCGCCACCGAGCGCGGGCTGATCGAGAGCGATCATTTGCGCGTCCGGCCGACGGTCAAGGGGCGTTTGTTTTTGAATGATTTGCTGGAGATGTTTTTGACGGCGCCGCGGGAATAGATTTGCAAAGTCCAGCATTGGCGCGGGTTTCGGAGCAAAAATGCCTCAAACACCGCGCCAAATGGCGTTCTACGAATTTTGTCCTCGATCCCACAAAAGGTCGGGACGTTACTCAAGGCCCAGAATTGCGCCTACCGATTGACGCAATTGCTCGACCAGCCCGGGGTCCATGAATTTGTATTCGTCAAGAATGTCGAGCACATGAATGGGTTTGTTTTCAAGAGCTCGCCCGAATTTTGTCCGTAGCCGCGACTTGTGTTTCTCCTCCATGACAAAAATGATCTGCGCCCATTGAAGGTCACTTGCTGAGACCGGATGCCGGGCGTTTGGGCTCGTTCCTGCGGAGCGCACCGAGAAGGCCGGATGCTTGCGCCAGATTTGCTCGACAGTCGGGCTGCGCCATTGATTGCGGCTACAGACGAAGAGGACGTTGGTTTGTCCTCCCGTCGGCAGGGTTTCATGTGCGGCATTCACGGGTCCGTCAATGCAATGGCAGAAGCGCCGCCTTCGTAGGCAAATATCCCACTTCAGAAATAAAAACTGGTCAGCACGCCCACATGGTTGCCGTTGATGGAAACGGGCGTTCCCTCAATCTTGTATTTTTCCGCGACGTAGCGCAGCTTGATGCCGTAATGCTGGGTCAGATACTCGGCTTCGATCACCTGCCCAACGGTGTTTGAAAACGACTGGCGGATATTGGTCGAATTGCGAATATCGATTTTGACTTCGGGGTTGTTGATGAAACGCGCACCTGCGCCAAAGCGAACCGATTCATTCAGGTAGTAGTGCAGCAGGAATTCCACCGGCACACGTTTGAAAGTGGCTTCGCCATTTCTGGCCAGTTTGGTACTGGCCAGGTGATAGCCGACGCTGCCTTCCAGTGAAAAGAAGTCATTGAAGCGATAATCTGCGCCGCCATAAAACAGGACATCGCCACCGGCCTTGACATTATCGGTGCTGCCATCGGTATATTTCACCGTCGCCAGGGTATCGCCACCAAAGGTCAAGCCCAGCCCGAGCAGGAAGCGCAAGGGTCGGTAGTTCGGTTGACCGGGATAGGGCGAGGTCCTGACTTCGTCGACCAGAGCCAGCGCATTGCTTTGCGCCAGCGCGAGCGGGCGGCCGGTGTCTTCGGCAGCGTGTGCGGCGGCTACGGCGATCAATGCCGAAAATCCGATGATGAAACTCTTTTTCATTTTTTCCCCTAGAAGGTCCTGAACAGGACGTTGAGTGTCTGATCATTTTTTCTGCTGCGAATATTAATCGAGGAGTGCGCGGCATTGGCTGCGCGCCCGGCATTCCTACCCGCACAGGTGGGGTTGCAACGAACAAAGGCCGGCGATTGGCTACGCCGCGTCCAGGTACTGCGCCTCGAACTCCGCCGGCGGCAGCGGCTTGGAGAAGAAGAAGCCCTGGTATTCATCGCAATCCAGATCGCGCAGCACGCGGTACTGGTCTTCGCTTTCGACACCTTCGGCGACCACGTTCAGTTTCAGGCTGTGGGTCATGGCGATGATGGCGCGGATGATGGCTTCGTCATTGGGGTCGGTGCCGATGTCGCGGACGAATGAGGAATCGACCTTGATCGAATCGACCGGCAATTGCTTGAGGTAGGAAAGCGAGGAATAGCCGGTGCCGAAGTCGTCGATGGCGAGGCCGATGCCGAGATCGCCGAGTTTCTTCAGCAGTGCCGCGGTCTCGTCGACGTTTTTCAGCAACATGCTTTCGGTGAGCTCCAGTTCGACGGTGCGGGTATCCAGATTGGCCGCGATGGCGCATTGCTCGATGGCGCGGGCGAAGCGTTCGCCGTCGAAAATCTGCCCGGGCGAGACGTTCACCGCCAGCTGCAAATCGCGATTGCCTTTGCGTTGCCAGGCGGCGATCTGGTTGAAGGCGGTTTCGATGACCCATTCGCCGATCGGCACGATCAGGCCGGAATCTTCGGCGACGCCGATGAACTTTCCCGGCAGCAGCAGGCCGTGGCGCGGGTGCTGCCAGCGGATCAGGGCCTCGACGCCGGTGACGCGGCCGGTGGCGAACGACACGCGCGGCTGGTAATGCAGCTCGAGCTCATTGCGGCGCAACGCCAGACGCAGATAATTTTCGATGGCGAGACGTTCCTGCGCCTTGGCGTTCATCTCGTGCGAGAAAAACTGGTAATTGTTGCGGCCCTTGGCTTTGGCGTCGTACATCGCCACGTCGGCGTGCTTCATCAGGGTCTGCGGATCGCCGCCGTCGGCGGGGAACATGCCGATACCGATCGAGCAGGAGGTGTTCAGATGCTGGTTGTTGATCATGATCGGCGAAGCCAGCGAGGCGATCATTTTCTCGGCCACGTTCTGCGCGCCGTCGTGATCGTCGGCAGGCAGGTTCTCCAGGATCACCGCGAATTCGTCGCCGCCCAGGCGCGCCACGGTATCGCTGCTGCGGACGCAGGCGCTGAGGCGGGCCGCGACGCGCTTCAGCAACTCGTCGCCGACATCGTGGCCCAGGGAATCGTTGATGGTCTTGAAGCGGTCGAGGTCGATGAACATGAAGGCGAGCCGGCCGTTCTTGCGCGCGGCATTGGCGATGCCCTGCTCGAGCCGGTCGTTGACCAGCATGCGGTTGGGCAGGCCGGTGAGCGGGTCGCGCGTGGCCAGGAATTCGGCGCGTTCCTCGGCGAGCTTGCGATTGGTGATGTTGGCGCTGGTGCCGGTCATGCGGCGCGCGCGGCCGGCGGCATCGCGTTCGGTCACCTTGCCGCGGGTGTGCACCCAGATCCAGTTGCCGTTCTCGTCGGGCATGCGGTATTCGCAATTGAGGTCGTTGTTCTCGCCCTTGATGGCATGGGCGAGCGCCACCTTGCAGCGTTCGAGGTCGTCCTTGTGCACCCAGGCCAGCACCGTTTCGCCGCGGTAGCGGGCCTCGATCGGCTGATTGCCCAGCAGCAGGCCCCAGCCCTGGTTGAAGTACACCGTATTGGTGGCGAGGTCCCAATCCCACAGCGCCAGCGAGGAGCCGGCGAGGGCGAAGTCGAGCCGCTCCTTGGCCACCTGGAAATCATGCTCGGCCTGCTTGCGCTCGGTGATGTTGCGGCCGACGCCGATGCAATAGCGTTTGCCGTCCACATCCAGCGGTCGCCCCTGGAAGGAATACGGCACCACGCTGCCGTTGCGATGGCGCATATTGGCTTCCATCGACACTTCTTCGCCGGCGTCGACAATGCGCCGCATGGCGTCGGCCACCGCCGCCCGATCGACATCGGCGATGAATTCAAGCGCGCGCATATTGATAATTTCATGATCCTGATAGCCGCTGTTTTCCTGGAAGCTCTTGTTCCAACGCACCATGCCGCCCGCGGCATCGAACATGTAAAACGAACCCGGCAGGCTCTGGATCGCCGCGTCGGAGAATTCTTTCTCCTGGGTCAGCCTGGTTTCGGCCGCCTGTCGGGTGGTGATCTCGTCTTCCAGCAGCTGCTCGAGCTGCATGAATTCACGCGTCAGATGCTCGATCCGCTGTTCGGCGGCGCTATCCTTGGCCGCCGGGGTCTGCGTGGCCGGATATGGCTCGGACTCCTGCGCGGCACGGCGCTCGCGGCGCGCCTCGGCGCGCGCTTCAAGGCGGGCGCCGATCAGGCCGGCCAGATTGCTCAGGGCCTCGCTTTCGAGGCTGCTCAGTTCGCGCGAGGACGTGTCGAATACCGACAGCACGCCGAGCAGCTGCCGCGACTTGGAAAAAATCGGCGCGCCGGCGTAAAAACAGATATGCGGCACACCGACCACCAGAGGATGGTCACGCACGCGTTTGTCGGCCAGCGCATCCGGGATCATTAACACTCGGGAGCCCGCCATTGAATTGGTCAGCGCCTGCAGCGCCGGCAGGAAAAAGCAATCCGCCGGCGACAGATTCATGATCGGCAGGTTGATGCGCGCCTTGAACCACTCACGCCATGCGCCGGCGGCAACGCCCGCGGCCGCCGCCTCTTCATGGACGGCGAAAAAAGAGATGCCCGCCATCGGCGCATTGATGGCCTGTGCGGCGCGGCGCGCCAGATCGTCGAACGCCGCTTCCGGTGGCGTGTCGAGAATTTCATAGCGCGCCAGGGTAACCGGCGTCGGCGACAGAGGGTAGTCGGGAGCGTTCAAAATCGGTGCTTGCGGCAAATGAAAAGGGCCTCGGCCATTGAAAAAATCGATGAAGAATTTTACGCGTAGCCGGCGCCAGCCGTCACCCAACCGTCAAACGGCCCTGACCGGACGCCGGACGGTATCCGCCCGCCACGCCGACGAGCCTTGCCTGAACCCGGACAGGCCGAGTTCCCCTTGCCGCCAGGGCAAATCCCCATGGGGGCCGGGACGACGGCATTTTAAGACGCTAAGACACGGAAGAAGTGGGGAAGAGAAAGGTGAAGGTTAACTTTGGTTAACGCAGCGCCACGACCACCGGGGCATGGTCCGAGGGGCGCTCGAGTTTGCGCGGCACCAGGTCGATGGCGGCGCTGGCGCAGCGGTCGGCCAGGGCGGGAGTAAGCAGGATATGGTCGATGCGCAGGCCGAGGTTGCGTTTGAAACCGTTCATGCGGTAATCCCACCAAGTGAAACTTTTTTCCGGCTGCTCGAACTGGCGGAAGCTGTCGCTCATGCCCAGGCCGAGCAGGTTGCGGAAGGCGGCGCGCTCAGCGTCGGTGCACAGCACCTTGCCTGCCCAGGCGGCGGGATCGTAGACATCGGCATCGGCCGGCGCGATGTTGTAATCGCCGAGCAAGGCGACGTCGCCATAAGCGGCGATTTCGGCACGCATGTATTCCTCAAGCGCCGTCAGCCATTTCAGCTTGTACTGATACTTGTCGGAATCGACATCCTGCCCATTGGGGATGTAGGCGCAGACCACGCGCACACCGTCGATGGTGGCGGCGATCACGCGTTTCTGCTCATCGGCGAAGTTCGGCATATTGCGCGTCACGTCTTCCGGCCGCGCACGGCTCAGGATGGCCACGCCGTTATAAGTCTTTTGCCCCAGGAAGGCCGCGTTGTAGCCGATCTCGTCGAACGCCGCCATCGGAAACTTTGCATCCTCGAGTTTCAGCTCCTGCAGGCAGAGCGCATCGGGTTGATGCGTTTTCAGCCAATCGAGCACATGCGGCAGGCGCACATTGAGCGAGTTGACGTTCCAGGTGACCAGCTTCATTGCGGCGACGCCTACTGGGGGACCGGCGGCGGCGCATCGGTACCGGCTGGCGCGGCTTTGGCAGCGGGCGGACGCGCCACCCCATTGCTGCTGGGATACCCCGCGGCGGTCAATACACGATTCCAACCGATGGCGGAAAAGCCCTTGTATTTGTCATTGCTGCCAATGGCGATGGCGGGCACTTCCAGCACGCCAATCAGGGCCTTGAGTGCATCGGCGGCGTCCGGATCTTTTTCGGGATTGCGTTCGGTAAAGGGAATGCCGCGTTTAATCAGCAGCGCGCGTGCGTCATCGCAGGCGGCGCCGCAACTGGTGGCATATAGCGTGACCGGATTGTTTTGCGCGGCGGTCTTCATGGAAAAAGACATTTCATCCTGCTGGATGAGATTGTCGCCCAGCTTTTTCTGCTGCGCGTTTTTCGCATTGGGCGGCGGCGGCATATCGGAGTATTGCACCTTGCCGTCCTGATCGACCCAGCGGTACAGCGCCTGGGCATTTGCATTCAGTCCGGCCATCAACAGTCCCAGCAGAACAGACGTTGCGATAAGCGATTTCATCGGCATTCTCCTCAAACATTCTTGCTATTTTGCCTCTTGTTCTTCAACGCCAAACGCACCCCGGCTTCCAAGGCTGCCTGCGCCGTCGCATGCGGACGCATTTTGCAGAATCAGGCCGCGAGCTTCATGCCATTGTGCCGCAACAAAGGCTCAATGTCCGGTTTGCGGCCGCGGAACGCCACGAACGATTCCAGCGCCGGACGGCTGCCGCCGCGCGCCAGTACCTCGCGACGGAAGCGCGCACCGGTTTCGGCGTTGAGCACGCCGGATTCCTCGAAGGCCGCGTAGGCGTCCGCCGACAGCACCTCGGCCCATTTGTAGCTGTAGTAACCCGCTGCATAGCCGCCGCCGAAAATATGGCCGAAGGCGTGCGCGGTACGGTTGAACGAGGGATAGCGAACGACCGCGACTTCGCGGCGAACCTCGTCCATCAAGGCAAGCAGGGAGCCTTTGGCAAGGTCGAAATCGGTGTGCAAAAGCATATCGAACAGCGAGAACTCCAGCTGACGCACGAATGCCATGCCGGCCTGGAAATTCTTCGCGGCCAGCATCTTGTCGAACAGTTCACGGGGCAGGGGTTCGCCCGTATCCACATGACGGGTCATATGCTTGAGCACGTCCCATTCCCAGCAGAAATTTTCCATGAACTGCGAGGGCAGCTCGACGGCATCCCACTCGACACCATTGATGCCGGACACGCCGAGCTCTTCGATTTCAGTCAGCAAATGATGCAGGCCGTGACCGAATTCGTGGAACAGGGTGATCACATCATCGTGCGTGAACAGCGCCGGCCGCATTTGACCATCATGGGCAACGGGTGCGGCGAAGTTGCAGGTCAGGTAGGCCACCGGATGCTGGATGACGCCGTTCTTGCGGCGACGCGTGATGGCATCGTCCATCCATGCGCCGCCGCGCTTGGCGTCGCGCGCATAGAGGTCGAGATAGAACTGCCCGATCAGGGAGCCGTCGGCATTGCGCACATCGAAAAAGCGCACATCGGCGTGCCAGGTCTCGGCCTGCGCCGGCTTGATGGCGACGCCGTAGATGGTCTCGACCACGCGAAACAGACCGGCGAGCACCTGCGGTTCGGGGAAGTATTGTTTGAGCTCGTTATCCGAAAACGCATACCGCTGTTCGCGCAATTTTTCGGAAAGGTAGGCGACATCCCAGGCGTGGACCTCGGCCATATTGAGCTCGCGGCGTGCGAATTCACCGAGCTCCGCCCAGTCGCGCGCGGCGAAGGACCTGGCCTTGGCGGCCATTTCGCGCAGGAAAGCGATGACCTCGGCGGGCGACTCCGCCATCTTGGTGGCCAGGGACAATTCGGCATAGTTGCCGAACCCCAGTAACGCGGCGGTCTCGGCGCGCAGCGCCAGGATGCGCTGGATGGTGGCGCTATTGTCCCAGTCGGGATTGGCCCCCAGCTCGGAGGCGCGGGTAGTGTAGGCGCGATACAAGCGCTCGCGCAGGGGATGGGAATCGGCGTATTGCATCACCGGCATATAGGACGGCGCATGCAGGGTGAATTTCCAGCCCTCCTTGCCGTCCTTGACCGCCGCTTCGCGGGCCGCTGCCTTCACGTCCTCCGGCAGGCCGGACAATTCCGCCTCCTTGAGCACGTAATGCGCATAGGCATTGGTGGCATCGAGCACATGGTCGTTGAAGGCTGACATCAGCGAGGACAGCTCCTCCTGCACGGTGAGAAAACGCGCTTTCTTTTCCGCCGACAATTCGGCGCCGCCGAGGCGGAAATCGCGCAATTCGTTTTCCAGCGACTTCTGTTGCGCGCCGCTCAGGCTTGCGTAATCCGGGCCGGAACGCAATGCCTTGTATTTGGCGTACAGGGTCTCGTTCTGTGAAATTTCCGTCCAGTACTGGGTGACGACCGGCAGCATGTCGTTATAGGTTTCGCGCAATTCAGGCGAGTTGAGCACCGCGTTCAGGTGGCCGATCACCCCCCAGGCGCGCGACAGCCGCTCATTGACGTTGTCGAGCGGCGTGACCACGCGATCCCAGGCAGGCACGCTGGTATCGGCAGCCAGCGTTTCCACCACCCCCCGCGCCTCGGCGATCAGCGCATCGATGGCCGGTTTGACATGGGTCGCGTTAACTGCGGCGAATTTGGGCAGGCCGGATAAATCCAGCAGGGGGTTGTTCATGATCATCTCGTTCAATTCAGTCGATTCATTACAGCTTGGGGCTCCGGCTCGCAGCATCAAGCCCTTGCCCGTTCAGCCCGGAAACACCGTCTGTCCACCCACCAGGGTATGCGTCACCTTGCCCTGCAATTCGCGGCCCATGTAAGGCGTGTTCTTGCCCTGGCTGACCAGGGTCTGCGCGGTGATCACCCAGAAGGCGCGGGGATTGAAGATGCAGATATCGGCGGGCGCGCCGATCGCAAAGCTGCCGGCATTGATGCCCAGCACTCGCGCCGGGTCGGCGCTGATTTTCGCCAGCGCTTTCGGTAGGGGCACATTCGCGTCCTCGGCCCATTTGAGGGTCAGGGACAGGAAAGTTTCCAGGGTCGAGGCGCCGGGCTCGGCCTCGGCGAAGGGCACGTTCTTGGCGTCGTCATCGACCGGCGTGTGGTCCGAGCAGATCGCATCGACGGTCCCGTCCTGCACCGCCTTTGACAGGGCGTCGCGGTCCGCCGGGCTGCGCAGCGGGGGCGTGAAGCGGTACTGCGAATCGAAGTAGCCGATGTCGCGGTCGGTCAGCAGCAGATGGTGAATGCCGACATCGCAGCTCAGCGGCAGGCCTTCGGCCTTGGCCTGGCGCACCAGGTCCACGCCGCCGGCGCTGGATAGCCGCGCCAGATGGACGCGCGCGCCGGTCTCGCGCATCAAGGTCGCAATCGTGGCAATCGCCACGGTTTCGGCGCTGGCGGGAACGCCGGCGAGGCCGAGGCGCGAAGCCACTTCGCCATCGTGGGCGATGCCGTCGGCGGCCAGGTAGGCATCCTGCGGGCGCAGCCAAACGGTGTAGCCGAAGGTGGCGGCATATTGCAGCGCGCGATACAGCACCATGGTGTCGTGAATCGGCTGATCCGCCTGAAAAAAACCGATGCAGCCGGCTTCGCCCAACTCCGTCATCTCGGCGAGTTTCCTGCCTTGCAGGCCCAGGGTCAGCGCGCCCAGCGGATAAACGCGGGCCAGATTGGCCATGGTGGCGCGGCGCTTGAGCATTTCGACGAGACCCGGTTCATCGAGCACCGGGTCGGTATCCGGCGGGCACACCAGCGAGGTGATGCCGCCGGCGACGGCGGCGCGCATTTCGCTTTCCAGCGTGGCGCGATATTCGAAACCCGGTTCGCGCAGGCGCGCGCACAAATCCACCAGCCCCGGACAGACCACCTTGCCGGCGGCATCGATCACCTTGTCGGCCTTGAAGCCGGCCGGCGCCGCGCCGATGCCGGCGATCAGGCCATCGGCCAGGTACAGCGCGCCGTTTTCATTGCGCCCGCTGGCGGGATCGACGATGCGGCCGTTTTTGATTTCGATTTTCATAGTCTAATTTTAATTTCCGGCAACCATTGCCATCACCGCCATGCGCACCGCGATGCCGAAGGTCACCTGCGGCAGGATCACGCTCTGGCGCCCGTCGGCAATGCCTGAATCGATCTCCACGCCGCGATTCATCGGCCCGGGGTGCATGACGATCGCATCCGGCTTGGCGCGCGACAATTTGTCGGCATTGAGCCCATAGCTCTTGAAGAATTCATGCGCGCTCGGCAGCAGGGGACCGGACATGCGCTCGTTTTGCAGGCGCAGCATGATCACCACATCGACGCCCTCGAGGCCGCGGTGCATATCGTTGTGGACGCTGACTCCCATGCGCTCGGCAGCCGTGGGAATCAGGGTCTTGGGGCCGATCACGCGCACATCGGGGCAGCCGAGCGTGGTCAGGGCATGGATATCGGAGCGCGCCACCCGCGAGTGCAGCACATCGCCGACGATCGCCACCGACAGGTTGTGGAACGATTTCTTGTAGTGGCGGATGGTGTACATATCGAGCAGACCCTGCGTCGGGTGCGCATGGCGGCCGTCGCCGGCATTGATCACCGCGATGCCCGGCTTCACATGCCGGGCGATCAGGTGCGCGGCGCCCGATTGCGCATGGCGCACCACGAACATATCGGCATTCATCGCCGCCAGATTGTCGATGGTGTCGAGCAGGGATTCGCCCTTGTTGGTCGAGGAGGCATTGATGTTGAGATTGATCACGTCCGCCGACAGGCGCTTGGCGGCGATCTCGAAGGTGGTGCGGGTGCGCGTCGAGTTTTCGAAAAACAGGTTGAACACCGATTTGCCGCGCAGCAGGGGCACCTTCTTGACATCGCGGTCGCCGACGCTGACGAATTGATCGGCGGTTTGCAGGATCTGCTCGATGATCGCCTTGGGCAGCCCCTCGGTGGTGAGCAGATGCTTGAGTTTCTTGTCGGGCGTCAGTTGGGGGTTGGCAGTGAGCACGCGTGGTTTCCGGTCGGCAACTAGTTTGAAATTTTGGTCTGGATATCGAAGCGCAGGCTGGTACCGGACTGTACGAGGGTCAACTCCTGGTCGGCTTCGAGACTCATCGTCATGCCGACAAAGTCCGCGCTGAACGGCAGCTCGCGTCCGCCGCGATCGACCAGGCAGGCGAGCCTGACGCTGGCCGGACGGCCGAAGTCGAACAATTCATTGAGTGCCGCGCGCAGGGTACGGCCGGTATGAATCACATCGTCGACCAGCAATACATGGCGGCCATCGACCGAGAACGGCATCTCGGTGGATTTTTTTTGCGGATGCAGGCCGATGCTGCCGAAATCGTCGCGATGCAGGGTCACCGCGAGCGAGCCCAGCAAATGCTTGCCGCCGAGCATGGTCTGCAGCCGCTCGGCCACCCACACGCCGCCGGTGTGAATGCCGACAATCGCGGTGTCGGGTTCCAGCGCGCCGATCTTGTCGCGCAGTACGGTTAAAAGATGTTCGCCATCAAGCTGCATTGCGCGCCTTGTCTGGTTCATTAGTGTTGTCGTTAGTCTTGTTGCCGGCGCGCTGATCGAGCCAGGCCTGCAGGATGACCTGTGCAGCCACCGCATCCAGCATCGGTTTTTGCGCGCGCCCATGGATGCCCTGCGCGCGCAATTGGGCGCCGGCTTCGCTGGTGCTGAGGAATTCGTTGACGTAAGCCACCGGCAGACGAAAGCGTTCCTTGATGCGGTTGCCGAATTTTTTGGCGAGATGCGCGATTTCGTGCGGACGCTCGTCCTCGTAATGCGGCTCGCCGATCACGAATTGCACCGGTTGCCATTCGGCGACCAGTTTGTCCACGGCGGCCATGCGCTCGGCATTGGATTCGACCTGCAAGGTCGTCACTGGATGGGCAAGGCCGATGCCGGTATTGCCGACCGCGACGCCGATGCGCTTTTCGCCGAAATCAAAGGCGAGGACGGTTTGTGCGGCCGTCGAACCCGCGGCCGCCATCAGGCGTGCCCCGCCGCGTCGGAAAGATTGCCGTAATTGAGGCCCAGCATGCCCATCGCAGCGGTGAGGCGCGCATCAAAGGGCAGGTCGAAGAGGATGCCGACATTGGCCGGCACCGTCAGCCAGCCGTTGCGCGTGATTTCGTCCTCCAGTTGGCCCGGCCCCCAGCCGGCATAGCCCAGAGTGACCAGCACCCGCGTCGGTCCGTGGCCATTGGCCATGGACTGCAGGATGTCCTTGGAGGTCGTGAGCCCGGTTTCTTCATCGATTTTCAGCGTCGAGCTCCAGTTGCCCAGCGGCTGGTGCAGCACGAAGCCCCGATCCATCAGCACCGGCCCACCGAAATGCACATTGACGGTGCGAAGTTGCGGGTCGGCCAGGGGGATTTCGACCTGGTCGAACAGATTGGCCAGGGTGAGGTCGATGGGCTTGTTGACGATGAGGCCGATCGCGCCCTTTTCCGAATGCTCGCAGATGAAAGTCAGGGTTTTGGAAAAATACGGGTCGGCCATGCCGGGCATGGCGATCAGGAATTGATTCGTCAGATGGGATGCGTCGTTTGCGGGGCTCATTTCAAGTCGTAATTTTACGCTGTTCGCCCATTTCCCGCACCTATTCCGGCCCTGAGGAGAATTTTCAAGGCTGGTAATGAACTCCTCCCCCGCTGCTTCCCTTTTCTGGTTTCGGCGCGATCCGCGCGGCGTCGATAACGCCGCGATCCGCTCGACCGCCCGCGTGCACGGCGTATTCATTTTCGATCGCGACGTTCCCGATCATTCGCCCTCGAGACAGGACCGCCGCGCGGAGTTCCTCTGGGAGACCGTTCGCGAACGGCAGGCATCACTGCGCGGGCTGGCGGCGATCTGCTTGTGCGCCATGCGCGCGACGGGCAGATTTACAAACAACTGCGGCAAAACGGCATCGCCTTTCATCGATCAAAGGACACGGCCATCTTCGAGAAGGACGAAATGCCGACCCGGACCGGCGGCACTGTACATGTCCGTCAAAGGTGGACGCAGGACCTGAAAATGAAAGTCCGCGCCAGTATTGCCGTTTGAGGCATTTTTGCCTCAAACACCGCGCCAATGCTGGATCCGCATAAATTGGGACTGCGCGTTAAAGCACCCACTGCCAGTAACCCACATCAATCCAGCGATTGAACTTGAAGCCCACCTGCTCGAATTGCGCGACTTTGCGCATGCCGCATTTTTCATGCAACGCCACGCTGGCGGCGTTCGGCAGGGCGACGCCTCCGATGGCGGCGTGCATGCCGGCCTGGCGCAGACGCTCAAACAGCGCGGCATAGAGTTTGGTGCCGATGCCGTGACCGGTGGCGTTTTGCTCGAGATACACCGTGGTTTCAACCGAGAAGCGATAAGCGCAGCGGCCTTTCCACTTGCTGGCATAGGCGTAGCCGACGATGCGCCCGGCGCGCGCGGCGACCAGCCAGGGCAGCCCGGCGGCGGTTACCTCGGCGATGCGCGCGCCCATCTCTTCGGCGGAAATCGCCTGCTCTTCGAAGGTAATGGTGCTGTTCAGCACATAGTGGTTGTAAATCGACACCATCGCGACGGCATCCGGCGCGGCGGCATCGCGAATCACCATATCGGCGGCAGGTTCAGTCATGTTTGCTCATCCAGCGGAACAATAAATACGCAACAACGGCGCCCATACATTGTGCAGTAATGAAGCCGGGCACGTCGAGGGGGCGAATGCCGGCAAAGGTGTCGCTGAGCGAACGCGCAATGGTCACGGCCGGATTGGCGAACGAGGTCGAGGAAGTGAACCAGTAGGCGGCGGTGATATAGCAGGCCACCAGCGCCGGCACCGGCGTGGGTTGCACGCAGCTGCCGTGAAGAATGATGCTCAGCAGCCCAAAGGTGGCGATGAATTCGCCAAGCCATTGCGCGCCCCCGCTGCGCATATGCTGCGAGGGCAGCACCGGGGGCAGCCCGAACATCAGATGCGCGATGAACACACCGAGGACGGCCGCGACGATCTGCACGAATACGAACAGCAATGCATCGCGCGCCGGGATGCGCGCCGCCATCCACTCGACCAGGGTCACCACGGGATTGAAGTGCGCGCCGGACCAGGGCGCAAAAATGGTGATCAGGGCGTACAGCGCGGCGCCGGTGGCGATGGAATTGCCGAGCAATGCAACGGCGAGATTGCCCGCCGCGAGGCGCTCGCCCATGATGCCCGACCCGACCACGGTGGCCAATAACAAGGCAGTGCCCAGGGCTTCGGCAGCGAGCCGGCGCGACAGCGGGACGCTCATGCCGCCGCGGTGCCGACGCCGATATGTTTCAACGCTTCTTTCAGCGCCAGGTGTTCCAGCTTGTCCAGCGGCAAATTGACCAGCAGCTCGACGCGGCGGCGGATGGCGAGGAACACCTGGTCGAAAGCCGCGCGTTTTTCCGCGTCGCTGCCCGCCACGCGCGACGGGTCGGGAAAGCCCCAATGCGCGGTCGCCGGATGGCCGGGCCACACCGGGCAGGCTTCGCCGGCCGCGTCATCGCAGACAGTGATGATGATGTCCATCCCGGGTCCGCCGACCGCCGCGAATTCGTCCCAGCACTTGCTGCGGAATTCCGCGGGCCGGTAGCCGATTGACTGCGCCATCTCGATGGCAAATGGATTGACGCGCCCCGAAGGCATGCTGCCGGCGCTGAAAGCGCGGAAGCGGCCGCCGCCCAGCACGGCGAGCAAGGCCTCGGCCATCACCGAGCGCGCCGAATTGTGGGTACACAGGAACAGGACGTTGAATACCCGCTCAGACACAGCAACCACCCTTTGCGGATTTTTTGGGGAACTCGACACGCACGGGCTGGGCAGATGGCGTACAGCAGGCGGTCGCGGCAGTTTCGCTGTCGACCGGCAAATCGGCACTGCCGTTGAAGGTCGGAATGTCGCCAAGGGTGTGAAAACTCTCCCAGGCAACGCCGGCCGGATCGGTCACCCAGTATTTATCCGACTTGGCATAGCAGCAACTGGCATCGGGCTCGGCCTGCACCGTCTGATCCGCGCTTTGCAGACGCTGGTGGATTTCAGTCAGTTCCTCCGCGCTCTCCGCCTGGATGCCGAGGTGGTTCACGCCTGCGGCGTTGCCGCGCGCCGAGATGGCGAAGTTGACGCGCGGATCGTCGAGCATCCACTTGGCGTAATCGTCCTTCCGCACCGTGGGCGCCTGGCCGAACATGCCGGCATAGAAGCGGATGCCCTGCGCGAGATCGCTGACGGCGACGTGGACATGGAAGCGTTTCATGCGGTTCTCCTTCTGGTATTTGCGGCGACCGCCTTGGGCGCGGGCGGCCTGGCTTTGCGTGTGGTCGATGGATTGCAATTCACGATCGTGGCGCAGCTCGCGCCGGCGCAGCAGTTTTCGCGCAGATAGCCGATCACGCCGTTCATGGTGTTGAAATTGGCCGAATAGACGATCGAGCGCCCATTGGGTGCGGCCACCAGCAAGCCGGCACTGGTCAGCTCTTTGAGATGAAACGACAGGGTGGCGTTTGCCAAGCCAAGCTTTTCGGCAATCTGCCCGACCGGCAAACCTTCCGGACCGGTCTCGACCAGCAGGCGGAAAATGGCGAGGCGCGATTCCTGGGCAAGAGCCGCCAAGGCGGTGAGCATGTCTTTCGTTTCCATATTTCTAATAATATGGAAATTATTAATGCTTGTCAAGCGGCTTGCCGAACCGGGTCTCCACTTTGCGGTGTGCTGTAAGCAAGGCGAGGGGAAACAGACAGATAATGGCGCGCCGGACGCATGCCGCCCGTGAGCATTCCGCATCCATGCGATGCTGCATCGCGTATCGTCTTCACTTCATCATCTGTCTACGACTATCGGAGATTCGCTTGAAATCATTCTGCAAGCACCTTGCCATTCTGTTGATGTCCCTAGCTGCCGGCGCCGCTTCGGCGCAATCGCAGCGCCCGCTGGAATTCGGCGTCGGCCTCTTCCAGCCGGACAAGGAAAAAAACGACGCGACCTATAAACCGCTGGCCGACTATCTGGCCAGGAAGCTGGGCCGGCCGGTGAGGCTGCGCACGGTCGATACCTGGGAGGGATTGGCCAAATCGCTGGCCTCCAGCGAAACCGATCTCGCGCTGATGGGCCCCTGGGGTTATGTGCTGGCCAACAATCAAGCCGGTGCCGAGGCGGTCGCCACCATTCTTTACGACGGCAAGCCCGAGTATTTCGCGATCATGGTGACCAATCCGAACAGCGGCATCAATCGCATCGAGGACCTGAAGAACAAGACTTTTGCCTTCGGCGACAAGGGGTCGACCTCGGGTTATCTGATTCCCTTCCATGAATTCTTCAAACGCGGCCTCGATGTCGACACTTATTTCTCGAAGGTGATTTACACCAAGCATCAGGCGATCGAAACCCAGGTTACGCGCGGCGAGCTCGATGCCGGCGCGGATTACAACCGCAATCGCGATGCGATGATCGAGCAGGGCCTGATCAAAGCGGCCGACAGCAAGATCATCTGGACCTCTGCGCCGCTGCCCAATGACGCCTTCGCGGTTTCCGCCGAACTGGCCAAGGACCAGGCGTTTACCGCCAGACTGGTCAAGGCGCTGGAAGACATTGGCGTGGAACTGAAAACCCAACCGAATCTGCTGCCTAACCATTACACCGGCTTTGTGGCCAAGGACAATCGCTATTACGCGCCGATCCGCGATGCGGGACTGGCGACTGGCAAATTGACGCCGGTGAAAAAATAATCGACCCTTCACTGGCGGCGTCGCATTTTTAGCCGACGCCACCCGCAGCCTCTGCTGCGCCGGGCGCATCATTTCAAGTGCGCCATAATGGCCTGTCATGAGCCTCGATAAACCGCAAACCGGCGATCACGAAGCGAAAACGCGCATTCGCCTGTGGGCGATCAGCGCGCTTTATGCCGTGCTGATCGCGGCCTGTCTCGTCAGCCTGATCAACGCCGGCGACCTGTCGTTGGGCCGCAGGCCCTGGGAAAATCTCAAGCACACCGCGGTCGAATTATCCGAACCCAGTTTTCTGAACGTCTGGTTCGGCAACGAAAAACTGGAATACAAGGCCGATGACGGCCGCGTGCTGCGTGTGGAGAACCAGCGCGAATCGGAACAGAAATTTCTGCACGGCCTCGCCGCAGCCATCTGGACCACGCTCAAGATCGCCACCCTGGGCTCCCTGCTGGCGGCGCTGTTCGCCCTGCCGCTTGGCATCGGCGTCGCCAAAAACATGGCGGTGCCGCGCCTCGTTGCCTGGCCAGCCAAGCTGATCCTCGATATTTGCCGCTCGATTCACTCCCTGGTGTTCGGCCTGCTGTTCGTCGGCATCATCGGCCTCGGGCCCAGCGCCGGCATCTTGGCGATCGCGGCGCATTCGCTGGGCACCTACGGCAAGCTGTATGCGGAAGCGATCGAAACCACCGAACGCAGCCTGCTTGAAGCCGGCCTCTCCCTGGGCGCCTCGCCGATCCGCGTGCTGCTGTTCGCCATCTGGCGCAGCGTGACGCCGAAGTTCATCTCCACCCATCTGTACATCTGGGAATTCAATGTCCGCGATTCCACCGTGCTCGGCCTGATCGGCGCCGGCGGCCTGGGTCTGCTGGTGTCGGAGGCAGTGTCGCTGTTTCAGTGGGGGCGATTGGCGACCATCCTGCTGGCGATCATCGCGATGGTGATTGCCTTCGATTCGATGTCGCGACGGGTGCGGCAGAGCCTGCTGTAGGCGCGGGCAAACCCGAACAGGCAGCTGCCCGGAACGCCAATATCCACGCGGCGTTTGGGGCATGCCCTTCGGAGAGGCGCATCCAGCCTGCCTCTGCGGGCAGGTCGCTGTTGAATTTTATTCCGCCGACAGCAAATCGCCGCGGGTGAACATCCAGGTGCGGGTGATGTGCAGCACGTCGGTGTCGCGCTTGACGTTGTCCGGAAAGCGATCGAAGGGCGCGGACAGCCGCACGATGCGTTTGGCCGCCTCGTCCAGCAATTTGCTGCCGGAGGAGCGGTTGATCTGGATTTCCTCGACCTCGCCGTCGGCCTTGATGGCCACGGTAAGCTGCAGGGTGCCATAGACCTTCTTGCGGCGCGCCTCTTCCGGGTAGTTGAGGTTGCCGACACGCTCGATCTTCAGCCGCCAGTTGTCGACATACTGCGCGAAGCGGTATTCGGTGGCCCGGGCACCCACATACTTGCGCTTCGGGCGCTGTTGATACAGCTCGTGCTCGCGCGCGATCTGCGCCTCCAACCGCGCGATCTCGATCGATTTCTGCATCAGCTCCGAGGCCGAAACCGAATTCGGCGTACCCGCCGGCTGCTGGTTCAATTCGCCCTGCAAGACCTTGGCATCCGACCTGGCCTGGGTCATCAGGGTTTTCATTTCCTGCTCGAGTTGCTTCACGCGTTCCTGCGCCTGCTTTTCGTTTTTTGCTGCCGACTGGTTGACCGCCGGCAGCGGCGTCCTGGCGCGGCGCGCCTCATCGGTATTGCCGCCGCCGTCGAGATTGGCCTGGGCCAGCGCATCGGCCTTCTGCGGGCGGTTCTGCGATTTGGCATTGACCAGGACCACGTCCATCACATTGTGCGGCGACATAGACGAGGCGGGGTCGATGCCCGCAAAGCCCACGCCCAACCCGATAAGGAGATGCAAGCCCAAAGATACGCAGATTGCGGTTTGCATCGACACCGACACCGCAATCGCTTTTTGAATACTGAGGAAAACCGGGGGAGGCTGTACGGTCGCGATGGCATCCAGTCGCGAATCGATGGCGGCGGCGTGGCGGCGCTGCTTGTCAATCAAGGTCGGCAGCACAGGGGATAAACGCTCGGAACAATCGGCAAACAAACCATGGTCAAATTTTACGGTCAATCCGCATGGATGTCATGGATTCTCGGCGTCCGCCGCCGCATCTGCTGCCTGGGCCTGCGCCGCCGCGGTTTCCACCAGGGTAAAAACGCCGGAAATCGCCCAGTAATCGAGCTCGCCGACCGCTACGCGCACCGCCGTCTTGCCCGGCAGATTGGGGCTCTTGTCGAGCTTGACGATCAGCGGCAAGGCGGTGGCGCGCACCAGTTCGTCGCGGATGATGGTCGCGTCGAATTCCCGGATACCTTCCTGTTCGAGATAGCGCAGGCACCAATAGCGCTCCAGCTCGCGCTGGATCTCGGCGTAGGCGTCATAAGTGACATCGAATTTGCGTGTGATCTCGTTCAATTCAGGCGAGCGTTTGGCGAAGGGCGGCGCTTCATTTTTCAGCAGGGCGATGATCTGGCGCTGGTTGACGAGGTCCACATAACGCCTGAGCGGCGACGACGACCAGGCGTATTGCTTCACGCCCAGCCCCTCGTGCGGGGCGGCGTCGGTGGTCATGCGCGTTTTCTGGTTCTGCTGGGCGCGGTAGATGCCGGCCACATTGCTGTCGGCCAGCAGCTTGCCCCATTCGCTGTTCACCAGGATCATGAACTCGGAGACCACGGTATCGACCGGGCTGCCGCGCTTGCGCGGCACGATATCGATGCGGCCGTCGCTGAGTTCGAAATTGAAATCGAGGCGGTCCTGCTCGTTTTCATTTTTGCCGCGACGCTGGCCCAGCACCCGGGCGAGGCGGTGCAGCAGAATCAATTCGGCGCCGTATTCTCCTTCCGCGGCGCCGGCGGCAATGGCGGCCTCGTGAAAATACTGTTCCACCTCGCCGATGCGCAGATTGCGCGCGATGCGCACCTGCTCGATGGCCGAGCGGGTGGCGGCCAATTCAAGAGCGCCAGCCGCATTGCTTGCGAAGGTGGCGTAGAACGACAACGCGGCACAGCGGCGGCCCTCGGCCAGGGTGGCCAATGCCACCGCCGCATCCGGCAGCATGGTGATCTTGTTGCCCGGGAAATAAACGGTGGACATGCGTTGCACCGACAGTTTTTCCAGTTCGCTGTCGCGGCTGAAAAACAGCGCGGGCGCGGCGATATGGATGCCGACCTCGACCGCGCCGTCGGCCAGATGCATCACCGAGAAGGCATCATCGATTTCGGTGGTGGTGGCGTCATCGATACTGTAGGCCTCGACTCCCGCGGGCGGCAGAGCGGCGGGCGCCACGGCGTCGATCGCGCCCTGATAAGCCGTGCCGCGGGGAAAATAATCGGCGAGAAATTTACCCAGATGGTAGTCATGCGGCGCTTGGGCGCGGTCCGGCCAGGCGCCGGCATTGAAAAACAGTTTGGGGAGCGGCAGGCCGGTGGCCTCGGCCGCCGCCTCGGCCGCTTTCACCAACAGGGTATTGCGGTCTGGTTTGTACAACAGCATCGGCAGGTGCGGGCGCATTTCCTCGGGCATCACACCTGATTTGAGCTGTTCCACCCAGCCGGTCATTTGCGCCGCTTCGCGTTGCTTGCGCTCGATGCTGGCCAGGGCGGCCTTCAGATTTTCCGGCGGCGCCGCCTGGTAGCGACCCTTGCCGCGTTTGTAGAAATACATGGGGGCGGCGTGCAATTTGATCGCCACGCCGGCGGATTCCGCGGGTGTTGGTGCGTGACCAAAATATTCCTTCGCCAGATCCTCGCAGCCGAATTCGCCGGGCCCGCATACTTCCCATAGGAAATCCGGTTCGATCCCGGCGGCGAATTTATCGGCGGCGGGCAGGAACTCGCCCAGCGCGGTTTCAAAACGCAGCAGCACCTGGTTTGCCTTGATCTTGCTGCGCTTGCCGGAGATTGCCTCCACCTGCAGCGAGGTGCCGATATCGGACATCACATGCCCGACTTTGAAGCCGCCGTCTTCTTCGTAAAAAACATTCATGAACTGGAGGGGGAAAGTACCTAAAGCCAAATTGCAGACCAAAGCGCAGGCGGGAGGCCGAATTATACCGGGCGCGTCGTGCATAATCCGCTGGGTCAGCTGCATACTCGAGGAATAGCACCATGGAAACGCACTACCGCAACGGCATCGCCACCGCCCCGCATCACGAAGCCGCCCAAACCGCGGTGCGCATCCTGCGGGAGGGCGGCAATGCCATCGATGCCATGGTCGGCGCGGCCGCCACCATTGCCACGGTCTATCCGCATATGACGGCGATCGGCGGCGATGCCTTCTGGCTGATCAGCGAGCCGGGCAAGCCACCCATCGCCATCGACGCCTGCGGCGCGGCGGCCGGCAAGGCCAGCATCGACTGGTACACCTCGGCCGGCCTGAAGGCGATCCCGATCCGCGGCCCGCTGGCGGCCAATACCGTCGCCGGCACGGTGTCGGGCTGGGAGGCGGCGCTGGCGATTTCCAAATCCTGGGGCAGCAAATTGCCCTTGTTCGCCATCCTCGAAGATTCAATACGTCATGCGCGCGACGGCATCAAAGTCACCCACAGCCAGTACGCCAGCACCTCGGGCAAGACGGCTGAATTGAAATCGCAGCCCGGCTTCGCCGAGACTTTTCTGGTGAATGGCGAAGCGCCCAAGGCCGGCGTGAATTTCAAGATGCCGCGCCTCGCCAGCACCCTTGAGCACCTGGCGCGCAAAGGGCTGGCGGATTATTACCAGGGCGAGCTGGCCGACAGTATCGCGCGCGATCTCGGCAAAGTCGGCAGCCCGATCTCGTTCGACGACCTGAAAAAACACGAAGCCCTGTACCGCGAGCCGCTGGAGCGCAAACACACCCTGGGCACGCTGAACAATATGACGCCGCCCACACAAGGCGTGGTGTCGCTGCTGATTCTGGCCATTCTCGACCGCCTGTCGCTGAAAGGTCTCGATCCGCTCGGGGCGGATTATGTGCATCTGTGCGTGGAGGCGACCAAGCACGCGTTCTCGGTGCGCGACAAATACCTCACCGATCCGGCATACATGACCGTGCATCCGCAATCCCTGCTGGATGACGACATCGTCGCCGCGCTTGCCGCCAAGGTGAATCGCAGCAAGGCGGCGCCCTGGGGCAAGCAACTCCATCCCGGTGATACGGTATGGATGGGCGTGATCGACAAGCAGGGTCGCGCGGTGTCGTTCATCCAGTCGATTTATCACGAGTTCGGCTCCGGCGTGGTGCTGGCCGAATCCGGCATCAACTGGCAAAACCGCGGCGCGAGTTTTTCACTGAACCCCTCTGCGCTGCTGGCCTTGAAACCCGGCAAGAAACCGTTCCACACCCTCAACCCGGCGCTGATGCGTTTCAGCGACGGCCGCGTGATGCCCTACGGCACCATGGGCGGCGACGGCCAGCCGCAGACGCAGTGCGCGGTGTTCACGCGCATCGCCCAGTTCGGCATGGGCCCGCAGGCCGCCATCGACGCCCCGCGCTGGCTGCTGGGCCGGACCTGGGGCGCGCCTTCGGATTCACTGAAGATCGAGAAACGCTTCGAGCAATCGGTATTCAACGCGCTGGCGGCGCGCGGCCACGATATCGAATGGCTGGGCGAATGGGACGAAAGCGTCGGTCATGCCGGTGCGCTGATCCGCGGTACCGACGGCATGATGATCGGCGGCTATGACCAGCGCAGCGACGGCGCGGTGGTAGGCTATTGATTCTGCGCCAAACATGAAACTCCAGCACTGGCGCGGCGTTTGGAGCAAAAATGCCTCAAAAATTGCGCCAATGCTGGGGTTTACTTAATCAATTGTGGGCACCCTGCCCGATTTCACGCCCGCGAATGCCAGCAGCCCCGGAATATGCTGCGGGAACGATTTCAGTTCATGGTCGCCGCCCTCGACGATGATCTGCGCGGCGCCGGCGTAGTTCGCCACCGCTGCCCGATAGTCAAGGACTTCATCGCCGGTTTCCACCACCAGCAGATAGCGCTCCGGTCGCGTCGGCTGCGGCACGAATTGCCTGCGCAAGACGGTGATATGCGCGGCGGTGAACTCGAACACCTCGCCGGTATGGAGATTGGTCTGGCGGCCGAGGTATTGGGCGAGCGTATCGAAGGGCCGAATCGATGGATTCAGCAATACCGCGCGGCAGCCGAGTTTTTCCGCGAGCGCCAGCGCATAAAACCCGCCCAGGGAGCTGCCGACAATGGTGAGTTCTTCCACGGCAACGCCTGCACAAAGCTGTTCCAGCCGGGCGAGCGCGATTTGCGGGTCAAAACTCAGATCGGGCGCGCGATAGTCGATATCGATTCGCCGCTCGCGGAGATAGTCGCGCAACTGGCTGGCCTTGCGTGAGCGCGAAGCGCTCTTGAAGCCGTGCGCATAGACGATTGTTCGCATCAAAATATGCGCGCCATGGCGGGGACGGGGGAAAGACTGGAAACCGGAAGATCGGCAGCTGCCCGGAGAATGTGGAGCTCACGTCCACATTCTCCGCGCCGCCTTTAGTGTGTCGCCATGATTGCCGACGACAATCTTCTCCTCCTCGCAATCGCTGCGCCTGCTGCCGCGCTTCGCTCAAGTGGGGCCAGCATACGGGCTTGCGGCGGTGAAATCACGCTGCGGTGCAACATGTGCGCAGCAGGACAAAACCCGCAGCGGACGATGCTCTTGCGGCAGCAGCTTTCAGCCTGCGCGCAGACCCAGCGCCTGCAGGAGCTTCCCGTGCACGCCACCGAAACCGCCATTGCTCATGACCAGGACGTGATCGCCCGGTCTCGCCATGTCCGCAATGGTTTTCACCATGGCATCAAGATCGTCGAATACGCCGGTTTTGGTGCCCGCATTGGTGTCCCTTGGCTCAAAGGTTTTGGCGGCATCCCAGCCAAGCTTGTGCGCGTACACGAACACCACGTCGGCATTCGACAGCGAGCCGGGCAGGGCGCTGTTCATGGCGCCGAGCTTCATGGTGTTGCTGCGCGGTTCCAGCACCGCGATGATGCGCGCATTGCCGACCTTGCTGCGCAGGCCCGACACCGTAGTCTGGATGGCCGTGGGGTGATGGGCAAAATCGTCATAGACGGTGATGCCGCCGACCGCGCCGCGCACCTCCATCCGCCGGGCGACACCGGAAAACTGGTTGAGGGCTTCGATGGCGATTTTGGTCGGCACCCCGGCATGGCGCGCCGCGGCAATGGCCGCCAGCGCATTCAGGATATTGTGCGTACCGCTCTGGTCCCAGCTCACCTCGCCCTTGGCGACGCCGTTCAGGTGCACCTCGAATTGACCCTCGCGCGCGCCACGCCGGAAATCCCAGACGTGGCCGGGACCGAATTTCTCCAGTGGCGTCCACGCGCCCTTGGCGAGTGCCGCAGCCAGATGCGCATCGCCGCCATTAGCGACAAGCAGGCCATTGGCCGGCACCGTGCGCACCAGATGATGAAACTGGGTTTCGATCGCCCCCACATCCGGGAAAATATCGGCATGGTCGAACTCCAGATTGTTCAGCACCACCGTACGCGGCCGATAATGAACAAACTTGGAGCGCTTGTCGAAAAACGCCGTGTCGTATTCATCGGCCTCGATGACGAAGAACGGCGAATCGCCGATCGGCGAACGCGCCGAGATGCCGAAATTTTTCGGCACGCCGCCGATCAGGAAGCCCGGGCCGATACCGGCATAATCGAGAATCCAGGCCAGCATGGACGTCGTACTGGTCTTGCCGTGCGTGCCGGCCACCGCCAGCACCCATTTGCCATACAGCAGGTTCTCGCCCAGCCATTGCGGTCCGGAAATATAGGGCAGGCCGCGATTGAGGATTTCCTCGATCACCGGCTTGCCGCGGGTCATGGCATTGCCGACCACGTAAAGATCGGCTTTGAACACGTCGAGCTGCGCCGCATCGAAGCCCTCATGCAGGCCGATGCCCAGCGCTTCCAGCTGCGTGGACATGGGTGGATAGACATTGGCGTCGCAGCCGGTGACGGTGTGACCGGCCTCCTTGGCCAGCGCAGCGATGCCACCCATGAAAGTGCCGCAAATGCCGAGGATATGGATGTGCATGTTATAAAATCGCTATGCGCCGCTATGGCGCCGGGTTGATGAGGGGCAGCAGGGCATCTGCGCCGCTGCCGATAGTTCAGCCGCGTATTTTCGCATCAAACCCCGCGTCAAAAGACGCTTCGCGTGCCGATGGAGAAAGAATCATGAGCTGGCGTGGCCTGTCGTTCCGTGAGTGGTTCTGGGTCGCGGGGCCCTGGGTATTGGGACTGGCCGTCGTGATCGTGGTGATCGGCTATTTCTGGCAGCCGGCGCCGCCGCGCTCGATCGTGATGGCCACCGGCCCGGAGGGCGGGGCGGCGCAACGCTATGGCGAGCGCTACCGGACGGTGCTGGCCAAGCATGGCATCCGCGTAGAACTGAAAACCACCACCGGCGCGCTTGAGAACCGCGCCAAGCTGCTCGACGACGACGCCAAGGTGGTCGCTGCGTTTGTGCAAACCGGCAGCGCCAGCGCCGCCGATGCGGACTGGCTGTCGGCGATCGCCGGCGTTTATCCGGAGCCGTTATGGGTGTTCTACCGGCTGCCGAAGCCGGTGACCCAGGCCAGCGACTTGGCCGGGCGGCGGATGGCGATCGGTGCGCGGGGCAGCGGCACGCGCCGCGTCGCCGTGGACCTGTTTGCAGCCTATGGCGTCGACCTCGAGGCGCAGCCGCATCTCGATATCACCGGCCGCGCCGGCGTCGAGGCGCTGATGGCCGGCAAGGTAGACGGGATGATCCTGGTTTCGGGTGAAGATTCCACCGTGGTGCAGGAGATGCTGCGCGTACCGGGCGTGCGCCTGCTGGCCTTTCCGCAATCCGCCGCATTGAGCCGCCGCTTCCCCGATTTGAATACGGTCACGCTCAGCCCGGGCGTGATCGACCTCGCCAGGAACCTGCCGCCGCAGGAAGTACCCCTGATCGCCGCGACCTCGCAATTGATGGTGCGCGCCGATCTGCACCCGGCCCTGGTGCAGCTGTTCGCCGAGGCGGCCAAGGAAATCCACGGCGGCAGCGGCTGGTTTCACAAGGCCGGCGATTTCCCGACCCTGAAAGGCACCGATGTGCCGGTCAATGCCGACGCCGAGCGCTACTTCACCTCAGGCGCGAGCTTTCTGCACAGCCATTTACCGTTCTGGTTCGCGGTATGGGTGGAGCGTGCCGTCATCATCCTGGTGCCGCTGCTGGCGATCGGCATCCCGGCGGCACGGGTGCTGCCGGTGGTTTACAGCTGGCGCATGCGTTCCAGGGTGTACCGCTGGTATGCCGAGGTGCGGCAAATCGAGAATGAAATGAGCCATGCGCCCCCCTCGGCCGAGGCGGTGCCGCCGATTATCGTCAGGCTCGACCAGATCGAGCAGCGCGTCGACAATGTGCGCGTGCCGCTGTCGTTTGCGCGTGAACTTTACGATCTGAAGGAGCACATCGACTTCGTGCGCCACAAACTCGCCGGGATCGACGCGCGGGCTAAGCCTTGAAAATGAAGTAGACCGCGCCCATCAGGCAGAGGCCTGCCCAGAGATAATTCCAGGTCAGGCGCTCGCCCATGTAAAACACCGCGAAAGGCACGAACACCGTCAGGGTGATGACCTCCTGCAGGATTTTCAGCTGTCCCAGATTCATTGCGGTATGGCCGATGCGGTTGGCCGGCACCTGCAGCAGGTATTCAAACAGGGCAATTCCCCAGCTCAGCAGCGCGGCAATGAACCAGGGCTTGTCGGACAGGTTCTTCAGGTGCGCATACCAAGCAAAGGTCATGAACACATTGCTGGCGATGAGCAGGCCGATGGCGGAAAGTACCGGCGACAGCTGTAGCGCATTCACGCGGCGATACCCATGCTTTGCAGATAATCGTCATAACTGCCGCTAAAATCGCGCACGCCGTCGGCGGTAATTTCGATGATGCGCGTGGCCAGCGAGGACACGAACTCGCGGTCATGCGAAACAAAGATCAGCGTGCCCTTGAATTTTTCCAGCGCGGTGTTGAGCGACTCGATCGATTCCATGTCCATATGATTGGTGGGCTCGTCCATCAGCAGCACATTGGGGCGTTGCAGGATGAGCTTGCCGAACAGCATGCGGCCTTCTTCGCCACCGGAAATGACGGTGCAGCTTTTCTTGATATCGTCGCTTGAGAACAACAGGCGCCCCAGGGTGCCGCGAATCGCCTGCTCATCCTCGGCCTGGGTGCGCCACCGGTTCATCCAGTCGAACAGGTTTTCATCCTTGGCGAACTCGGCGGCATGGTCCTGTGCAAAGTAACCGAGCTTGGCTTTTTCCGCCCATTTGATCTTGCCGAAGCTCGGTTCAAGATCGTCGGCCAGCATGCGCAGCAAGGTGGTCTTGCCGATGCCATTGGGGCCGATGATGGCGATTTTTTCGCCGGCTTCGACCATCAGATTGAGATTGGCAAACAGCGGTTGGTCGGCGCCATCGAACTGCTTCTTGAGTTTTTCCACTTCGACAGCCAGGCGGTGCAGTTTTTCCTTTTCATCGAATTCGAAGCGGATGAAAGGGTACTGTCGCGAGGAGGGTTTGACCTCGACCGCCTCGGCCTTGATTTTTTCGATCTGCTTGACGCGCGAGGTGGCCTGTCGCGCCTTGGATTTATTGGCAGAGAAACGGCGCACGAAATCCTGCAGATCGGTGATGCGTTCCTTGGCCTTGGCATTTGACGACAACAGCTTTTCGCGCGCCTGGGTCGAGGCCAGCATGTAATCGTCGTAGTTGCCGGGGTAAATGGTGATGTGACCGTAATCGACATCGGCCATATGCGTACACACCGAATTCAGAAAGTGGCGATCATGCGAAATAATGATCATGGTCGACTGGCGCGCATTGAGGATGTCCTCCAGCCAGCGAATGGTATTGATATCGAGGTTATTGGTCGGCTCGTCCAGCAGCAGGATGTCGGGGTTGGAAAACAGTGCCTGCGCCAGCAACACCCGCAGTTTGAGGCCGGGGGCGATGGCGCTCATCGGACCCTGATGGTGCTCGATGGGAATACCCGAGCCCAGTAGCAACTCGCCGGCGCGGGCCTCGGCGGAATAACCATCGTATTCGGCGACCTTGGCCTCGAGGTCGGCGGCACGCATATAGTCGTCTTCCGTGGCCCCGGCATCGGCATAAATCCGGTCGCGTTCATGAATGGCGGCCCACAATTCGGTGTGGCCCATCATCACCACATCGAGGACGCGCACGTCTTCGTAGGCGAACTGGTCCTGGCGCAGCTTGCCGAGGCGCTCATGGCGATCCTTGGCGACTTCGCCGCTGGAGGGCTCCAGGTCGCCGCCGAGAATTTTCATGAAGGTCGATTTGCCGCAGCCGTTGGCGCCGATCAGGCCGTAGCGGTTGCCCTCGCCGAATTTGACAGAAACGTTTTCAAACAGGGGCTTGGCCCCGAATTGCATGGTGATATTGGTGGTAATTAACAAGGAATACCCTTAAAGATTGCGCCTGCGGTGGCCTGTCAGTTTAACATTCGCCCCCCGACTCACCGTCATCAATCGGGCGGTCAAATAGGGCAAACAAACAGGGTAAACTTCAAGGCCTTGCAGCGCTTGCAAACTTGGGCTCTGCCCTCAACTATCTTTTTTTCAGGAGGGGCGGTTGTCCGGACAGCATCCAAACAGCCGATTCAACAAGTATGGTTCCACATCTCACGACTTCCCTGACCGGTCCGCTGCTGGACCTCGAGAAAAAAATTCTCGATTCCATGCCCGAGATCGAGCGCTGGTTTCGCAACCAGTGGCTGGAAAACACCCTGCCCTTCTACACCTCGGTCGATTTGCGCAACGCCGGCTTCAAGCTGGCGCCGGTGGACACCAATCTGTTCCCCGGCGGCTTCAACAATCTGAACCCGGAGTTTTTGCCGCTGTGCGTGCACGCGGCGATGGCGGCGGTACAGAAAATTTGCCCGGACAAGCAGCGCTTCCTGCTGATCCCCGAGAACCATACGCGCAATCTGTTTTATCTCACCAATGTGGCCGCCATCCAGAAAATCCTGATCAGCGCCGGTCTCGAGGTGCGCGTCGGCTCACTGCTGCCTGAGATCACTGCACCGACCGCGTTGGAACTGCCTAACGGCGAAAAGCTGGTGCTGGAGCCGATCATCCGCAAGGGCAACCGCCTGATGCTGGAAAACTTCGATGCCTGCGCCGTACTGCTCAATAACGATCTTTCCGCCGGCGTGCCGAAAATCCTGCGCGGTCTCGAGCAGCCGGTGGTGCCACCCCTGTATGCCGGCTGGACCACGCGACGCAAGACCCTGCATTTCCATGCCTATGACCGGGTCGCGGAAGACTTCGCGAAAATCATCGGCATCGATCCCTGGTTGATCAATCCCGCATTCAGCCAATGCGGCAAGGTCAATTTCAGCGTGCAAGAGGGCGAGGAATGCCTGGCCGCCAATGTCGACGCGGTGCTCAAGGAAGTGCAGGTCAAATACGATCAGTACGGCATCAAGGAGAAACCGTTCGTGATCGTCAAGGCCGATGCCGGCACCTATGGCATGGGCATCCTGACAGCACGCTCAGCGGACGATGTGCGCGGCCTGAACCGCAAGGAACGCAACAAGATGTCAGTGGTCAAGGAGGGCCTGGAGGTGAACGAAGTCATCATCCAGGAGGGCGTCTATACCTTCGAAAACGTCAATGGTGCTGTTGCCGAGCCGGTGGTGTACATGATCGACCAGTACGTCGTGGGCGGTTTCTATCGCGTCAACACCGACCGCGGCATCGACGAGAACCTGAATTCGCGCGGCATGAGCTTTGTACCGCTGGCCTTCGAAACAGACTGTCATACGCCGGACTGTGCGGGCATGCCCGATGCACCGCCCAACCGTTTTTATACCTATGGCGTGGTGGCGCGCCTGGCGATGCTGGCAGCGGCCAAGGAACTGGAAAAGCTGTCGGAAATGGTCGATGTCGAATCCATCGCCGAGCCGGCGACGGCGATGGCCGCCGAGTAGGGGCGCCCTTGAAGATCGCCTTCATCGTCGACCCGCTTGCCAGCCTGAAAGCCTACAAGGATTCGTCCATCTTCATGATGCGTGAGGCCGCTAAACGCGGTCATCAGGTATTCGCGTTCGAACCGCGGCATCTGGCGATGGTCCCGCAGGCTGCGGGGAATGGCGTGGTTCTGGCTCGCGCCGCCGAGTTGTCGGTGAATGCCGACAATCACGACTGGTACAAGGTGGCTGCCGAAAAGGAAATGGCACTGACCGAGTTTGATGCGGTGCTGATGCGCAAGGATCCGCCCTTCGACCAGGCCTTTCTGTATGCCACCCTGCTGCTCAGCGCCGCCGAGACGCAGGGCGCGCGCATCATCAACCGGCCGGGAGCCCTGCGCGACTACAACGAGAAACTGGCGATCACACGCTTTCCGCAATTCCTCTCGCCCACCCTGGTGACGCAGGAGATGGCGCGCATTCATGCCTTCATCGAACAACACTGCGACGTGATCGTGAAAAAGCTCGACGGAATGGGCGGCACCTCGATTTTCCGGGTGCGCAGCGACGATCCCAATCGCAACACCATTGTCGAAGTACAGACCCGGAATGGGCATGAGACGGTGATGGTGCAGCGTTATATCCCGGCCATTGCGCAAGGCGACAAGCGGGTGCTGGTGATAGACGGCAAACCGGCCCCCTTTGTCCTGGCGCGCATCCCCAAGGCGGGCGAAACGCGCGGCAATCTGGCAGCGGGCGGGCGCGGCGTAGCCCAAGCCCTGTCGGACCGCGATCGCGAAATCGCCGAAACCCTGGGTCCGCAACTCAGGGGCGACGGGCTCACTATCGTCGGTCTCGATATCATCGGCGATTATCTTACCGAGGTGAATGTGACCTCACCGACCTGCATGGTCGAAATCTTCGAGCAGAAGGGTTTCAATACTGCGGCAATGGTGCTGGACGCCATCGCCGCCTAGTCTTTGCCGCCGGCGGGCCTAGGCAATCGTCACGCGATCAAAATCGGCGCCGCGCTCGATGAAGTCGATCAATTTGACTTCCTTGGGGCTGCCGTGATCGGGATGATAGATATCGATGCCGCGTCCCTTCTGCGCCAACCCCGAGGGCACAATCAGCGTCTCGGGGATCTTCAGTGCATCCATGGGGGGCAGACGAAAACCCTGGGTATAGGTGGCATTGCTGCGCACGGCAGCGGCGTCACTGGCGCGCACCGCCGTGGCCTCCGGTTTCCCCGGCAGCATGGCAATAGTAACGGCGATGTTGCCCTCGCTTTCCTCGATGATTTCGCGAATGACACCGAGGTAGAAGGCGCCCTGCTTGCCGACCTTCATGCCGATCAGTTTGCCGATGCCGACACCGCGCGGCGAATTGGCAGGCCGCATCATGCGGAAGGCGCCGCGGCTCTCGTCGATAATCCGCCAGGTTTCCGTGCCGTAATTGAAATCCGCATATCTGGCGCGAATGGTCGCTTCCGAAACCTTGCCAAACATGGAGATATCGTTCAATTCCTGCCGCGTCAGCTCGCGCGTGACGCCTGGCTGCTCGAACATATTGCCGGACAGGATGAAATGCGTTTCGCTGATGCCGAAAGCGAGAATGGCGTCCTGTTCTTCCGGAACCGTGGCGGCAATGCGCGCCGTACCGCCCTCGCACCAGAGATGATGCAGGCGCAGCAGTTGCCCACAGGCTTCATGCGTCCCCCAGTCGGCCGGCAGATCCATGGAGCCAGGCTCTTCGCCCTCGGTCAGTTTCTTGATGCGACGACGCAGGGAACGCGACAATTCGCTGACATCGAGTACGCGCGTATGTTCATTCAGCGCCGTCACCGGATGAAAGCCTGCGCCCGCATTGGCGAGCAGATCCACCGCGTATACCTGCCCTGACGCTCCGGTCGGCCGCGCTCGCGGGATATCGCGCGAGACTGTTACCTTGTGCCCGAAGCGTTTCAGCACGGCATCGACGAAATCGATCTGCCTGGGCATCAATTCATGGGTGCAACCAAGTTGTCCGAACAGCACCGCCGTGTAGGCCTGCAACACGCTGGAGTTGCCGTCGATCGCGCCCACCGAGTCCTTGACCCGCTTCACGGTCAGGCCACGCGACTCGGCTTCCAGCCATTGCAAATGCAGGCGCATCCATAACGCCGGATCGAAGCGCCGGTAGATGAATCCCGCCATCAGCATCTGCAGTCCGATGTAGCGGATGATGCGCTGAATAACCAGCGCCGCATGATCGGCAAGTTCGGCCGCGGCGCCGGCAACGTCTTGCCAGCAGCGACGATAACCCGCCTCCATCTCGCCGATCAGGTTGCGCGACACGTTCCAGGCGGCGTAATCGGTGCTCGTCAGCGGAATGGTCTTCCCGGCATAGCGGGCGCGCTGCTCGGACAGCAGAAAAGCCGTCTTGTCGCGCATCAACTCCATGCAGGTGAGGCGTTCGACCGGGACGATATCGCCGGCACGGTTGAACATGCGCAAGGCGTCGAGTACGATTTGCTGCGCTTGCGGAACATTGGTAACCGGAATGGATTTCAGCCACTCCTTGCAGGTGCGGGCGTCGGAGAAAAACATCGAGCCCGGCTTGGATGGCGCTGCGGTCTGTAAAGCCATGATTACTCCTTGAGTAACTCGCGGTGGCCGATCGTACTCTGCGCCCTGACGAATTGCGCGGCGTTTTAGCCGATATTGTCCAGCGCGTTTCTGACGGCGCTAACCCATTCTACGTGGGCATCGGTGCTACGGATTCCCTGCTCAGGGACAAGTTTATCAATTTGCGGCGGCGGCGCAATGGCGGTAGCCCATATCGGCTTCGGATAGGTCGGATCGCTACTGAAACGGGGTATCACATGCCAATGCAGATGCGGCGTCATATTGCCGAGGCTGGCGAGGTTCATTTTCTCCGGCCGCATGCTGGTGCGCAGCGCTGCCTCAACCGTGAAAACAGCGGCCATGAACTGCTGGCGCTCGGCATCAGACAGATCACTCATCTCCTTGACATGATCATTCCAGATCACCCGGCAAAAACCCGGATAGCTTTCGCCCTCGGCGCCGGTGACGCGCACCACCCGATAGCGGGGTCCGCGATACAGCAGCTCGCCACCGTCGCCCTGACAAAGCTCGCAGGAGTCGCTTTTCATCGGCACCCCCTGCGCCCCCGGTTGCATTACAGCAACACGCGCTCGATGCCGCCGTTATTGGCTTTCGCGACATAATCGGCCATCCAGTTTTGGCCGAGCACATGTTTGGCAATCTCGACCACGATATAGTCGGCCGTGGTGCCCGAATCGTGGTTGAAACGGGACAGCCCTTGCAGACAGGACGGGCAGGAGGTCAGCACCTTGATCTCGCCCTTGAAGTCGCCGGCCGAATTGCCGGATGCACCGGAATCGAGCGCTGGCGCGGCGCGCAGCCGATCTGCGCCCTTGCGCATTTCCTCTTCCTTGCGAAAGCGGACCTGTGTGGACACATCCGGCCGAGTGGCTGCCAGGGTGCCGGATTCGCCGCAGCAACGCTCGTTCTGTTCGATCTTGCTGCCCATCAATTCACTAACCACCTTGAGCGGCTGGTATGTTTTCATCGGCGAATGGCAGGGGTCGTGATACATATAGCGGGTGCCGGTCACGCCCTCCAGGCGCACGCCTTTCTCGAGCAGGAATTCGTGGATATCGAGCAGGCGGCAGCCCGGAAAAATCTTCTCGAACTCGTATTTCTGCAGCTGATCCATGCAGGTGCCGCAGCTGACCACCACGGTCTTGATATCGAGATAGTTGAGCGTATTGGCGACGCGGTGAAACAGTACCCGGTTCTCGGTGGTGATAACCTCTCCCTTGTCGGCATTGCCAGCTGCCGTTTGCGGATAGCCGCAACACAGATAACCCGGTGGCAGCACCGTCTGCACGCCGATCTCATAAAGCATCGCTTGGGTGGCCAGGCCGACCTGGCCAAACAGGCGCTCGGAGCCGCAGCCGGGGAAGTAGAACACGGCCTCGGCATCGACCGTGGCCTTTTTCGGGTCGCGAATGATCGGCACCACGGTATTGTCTTCGATGTCGAGCAGGGCGCGCGCGGTCTTTTTCGGCAGTCCTCCGGGCATCGGCTTGTTCATGAAGTGAATAACCTGCGCCTTGATGGCCGGCTTGCCCACGCTGGACGGCGGCTGGCGGGTCTGCTTGCTGATGGACAGGCCCGGCAACAGCGATTTCCTGGCCAGCCGATTGGCGAAACGCTGCACCTTGTAACCCCAATCAATCATCAAGGTCTTGACGATCTTGATGGTCGTTGGGTCTTTGGCATTGAGGTAAAACATGGCCGCGGCGGTGCCTGGATTGAATTTTTTCTTGCCTTGTTTGCGCAGCAGATTGCGCATTGCCACCGAAACATCGCCGTAATCGATATCAACCGGACAGGGGTTTTCGCATTTATGGCAGACGGTGCAGTGATCGGCGATATCGGAGAACTCATCGAAATGGCGCAGCGATACGCCGCGCCTGGTCTGCTCTTCGTACAGGAAGGCCTCGATCAGCAGTGACGTGCCGAGAATTTTGTTGCGCGGACTGTACAGCAGGTTGGCACGCGGCACGTGGGTGGCGCACACCGGTTTGCACTTGCCGCAACGCAAGCAATCTTTGATCGAATCGGCAATATTGCCGATTTCGCTCTGCTCAAGGATTAGTGATTCCGCGCCCAGCAGCGAAAACGAGGGCGTATACGCACGGACCAGATCGCCTCCCGGCAGCAACTTACCCTTGTTGAACCGGCCATCGGGATCGATTCTCCGCTTGTAATCGGCAAAGGGCGCGACCTCCTCTGCCGTCAGAAATTCGAATTTGGTGATGCCGATGCCATGCTCGCCGGAAATTACCCCGTTCAGACGCCGTGCGAACGCCATGATCCTGGCGACGGCGGAATTCGCCTCTTGCAACATGCCGTAATCGTCCGAGTTGACGGGGATGTTGGTGTGCACATTGCCATCCCCGGCATGCATATGGAGCGCCACGAATACGCGGCTTTTCAGGACCTGCTGATGAGTGGCGGCGATCTTGGCAATGACGTGATCGAAAATACGGCCGGTAAAAATCTGCGCCAGCGGCTCGCGCAACTCCTGTTTCCAGGAAACACGTACCTGGTAGCTCTGTAGCAAATTGAAAACGGTCGGCGACCCGGCGCGCACGTCGTTCGGGCCATTGCCGGCACCCACCAGCGTCGCAGCGTCGATACCGATGCCGGCCAGTTCCGCAGCGACGGCGGCGACCGGTCTTTCAAGGTTGGCCAGCAACCAGGACCAGCGCGTGCGCACCCCGGCCAACAGCTCCGCGGCTTGCTCGAGGCGGGCGCCGAAGATTTCATCCGAAGATATGTTCTCGTCATCCGCATGCAGGGGCAGGCGGCTCCTGAACAGATCCTGCAAAGCATCGATCAGGCGCAGCTTGTTCTTGATCGACAACTCGATATTGATGCGCTCAATACCGTCCGAATAATCGCCCAGGCGGTCCAGCGGGATCACCACGTCTTCGTTGATCTTGAAGGCATTGGTGTGTTTGGCGATCGCCGCGGTACGCGCCCGGTCCAGCCAGAATTTTTTGCGCGCCTCGGCAGTGGTGGCGACGAAACCCTCGCCATGACGCGCATTGGCAAGCCGCACCACCTGGCTGGCGGCTTCCATCACCGCATTTTCGTCGTCGGAAACGATGTCGCCGATCAGCACCATTTTCGGCCGCTGGTTGCGCCGCGACTTGGTCGCGTAGCCCACCGCTTTCAGATAGCGTTCATCCAGGTGCTCGAGACCCGCCAGCACCGCGCGTTCGTGGCCATCGAGATAACTCTTGATCTCGACAATGCTCGGCACGGCTTCATGCACTTGACCAAAAAACTCCAGGCAGACGGTGCGGATGTGTTTCGGCATGCGGTGCAGGATGAAACGCGCCGAGGTGATGATGCCGTCGCAGCCTTCTTTCTGGATACCGGGTAGTCCACTCAGGAATTTATCGGTGACGTCCTTGCCAAGGCCTGTCTTGCGAAAAGTCGCGCCGGGAATTTCCAGCGTCTCGTCGGGTCTGGTACTGCGCCCCCGCTCGTCGAAATGACGGATTCGGAAATGGGCCATGGGAATGTCGTGAATCTTGCCGAGATTGTGGTCCAGGCGCTCGATTTCCATCCAGTCACCATTGGCATCGACCATCTTCCACCAGGCTAGATTGTCCAGCGCGGTACCCCATAGCACCGCCTTCTTGCCCCCCGCATTCATCGCGATATTGCCGCCGATACAGCTCGCATCGGCGCTGGTGGGGTCGCAGGCCCATACCAATCCGGCAGACTCGGCGGCTTCCATGGCGCGCTTGGTGACCACCCCCGCTTCACAGCGAATGGTCGCTGTCAGCCCGGCAACGCCAGGCAATGAAATGCGCTCGACCGCGCCCAGTGCGTCGAGCTTCTCGGTATTGATCACCGCCGAGCGTTTGTTCAGGGGGATTGCGCCGCCGGTATAGCCGGTGCCACCGCCACGCGGGATGATGGTCAACCCCAGCCTGATCAGCGTTTTCACCATCGGTGCGACTTCGTCTTCGCTGTCGGGGTACAGCACCACAAAGGGATATTCGACGCGCCAGTCGGTAGCATCGGTCACATGCGAGACTCGCGCCAGGCCATCGAAGGCAATATTGTCGCGACGCGTAACCTTGGACAGTTGCTTTTCCACCTGCTTGCGGAAATCCCAAGTCTGGCGGAACTCATGTTCGAAGGCATCGACCGCCTGGTGAGCGCGCGTCAGCAGCACAATCACCTTGTTGGATCGCGATTCGGATTCGCCGTGAATCAGCATCTCCCCGTCGCCCTGATCGCTTAAGCGACGCTTTTCGATCTCGCGCAGGCGGTGGCGCATGGCTTCGATCAGCATCGCCCGCCGTTTGGGATTGTCGAGCAGGTCGTCCTGCAAATAGGGATTGCGTTCAACCACCCAGATATCCCCCAGCACCTCGTAAAGCATGCGCGCGCTTCGCCCGGTTTTGCGTTCCCCGCGCAGCTCGAGCAGGATGTCCCAGGCATCCGCGCCCAGCAGGCGCATGACGATTTCACGGTCGGAGAACGAAGTGTAGTTATAGGGGATTTCGCGCAGGCGACTAATTCCGCTCTCGCGGCCGGCCGTATCCTGAGTTCCGCCGGCAATGAGCAGAACATTGTCCCGCCGAGCGGACGGGCGGACGGGCATGTAGTCGGGATTGAGAGCCATATTCGGTGATGCGCGCAACGACGCTCGGGAAGGTTTTGAATGCGAAAGTTCATTCTATCGCAGCACAGCGCGCTTGATACGCGTCAATAATGCAGATTGCCTGTTTTTGGGTCGGCCGGGCATCTCTTTTCGCCTGCCGGTCGTGCGGGTGATACGGAACTGCGTGCTAACATTTCCTTTCCTTCCCCTTGCTGCCTATTTTCCCCATGCCCCTGTCCCCCTCGCTTATTCGCATCGCTTCACGCGAGAGCCGCCTCGCCATGGTGCAAAGCGAATGGATTGCCGGACGCTTGCGCGATATGCATCCTGATTGCAAGGTCGAGATCATCGGCATGACTACGCGGGGGGACGAGATTCTGGACAAACCGCTGGCGCTGATCGGTGGTAAGGGCTTGTTTATCAAGGAACTGGAAGTGGCGCTTGAGGAGAACCGGGCGGATATTGCCGTCCACTCCATGAAGGATGTGCCGATGACGCTACCAGCGGGATTCGCGATCACTATCGTCGGCGAGCGCGAGGATGCGCGCGACGCCCTGGTGTCGAATCGCTATGGCGCCTTGCAGGATTTGCCTGCGAGCGCCAATGTCGGCACGTCCAGCCTGCGCCGGGAAAGCCAGTTGCGGCGTCATTTCCCGCATCTGACGATTCGCTCGCTGCGCGGCAATGTCAATACCCGGTTGCGCAAACTAGACGATGGCGAATACGATGCGATCATTCTTGCTGCCGCTGGCCTGCGGCGTCTCGGGTTCGAGGGCCGCATTCGTTCCGCCCTCGACATTACGCAATTTTTGCCCGCCATTGCGCAAGGTGCGCTGGGCATCGAATATCTCTCCTCGCGCCCGGAGGTCGGCAACTGGTTGGCGCCTTTTGCACGCCACGAAACCACGGCGGCAGTGAATGCGGAGCGCGCCCTGGGCCGCGCTTTGACCGGCAGTTGCGATGTACCGTTGGGCGGTTACGCGCGGGTGATTGGTGACGCGCTCACGCTCGAGGGCTTTGTAGCGTTGCCGGACGGGTCGCGCCTGCTGCGCGACGCGATTCGCGGCCAGGCACTCGAAGCCGAATCCTTGGGCCGGCAGTTGGCGGACCGCCTGTTTGAACAAGGCGCCGGTGAAATTCTTGCCAGCCTGTCGGCGGCGCGCCCGGCCTGAACTGGCGCTTGTGCCTGCCTGCCCTCCGCCGCCCTTGCCGAACGTTAACGGGCGCTTCGATCTCGGCGGCCTGGTGATCGTCGTTACGCGCCCACGCCCGCAAGGCGAGGCGACTGCGAGGCTGCTTCGCCGCCATGGCGCCGAGACGCTGCAGTTACCGGTGCTGGATATTGCCGCCCTGCACAGGGAAATGGCCGCTGATCGCTTCGATCCCGCGCGGATCGCGCACGCGGATGCCTTTATCTTTGTCAGTGCCAATGCAGTGCAATTTGGCATGCCGCTGATCGACGTCTGGGGCGGGCCCGCAAGGCGATCCAGGATATTTGCCATCGGGCAGGCTACTGCGCAGGCATTGGCTGCCAGGGGCTTCGAGATAGTCCTTTGCCCCGACACCGGCAATGACAGTGAGGCATTGCTGGCGATGCCGCAATTGCAGAATGTGCGGGGGCAGCATATCGTTCTGGTGCGCGGTCGCAGCGAAAGCGGCGGCCGGGCTTTGCTGGCAAACACCTTGATTGCGCGCGGTGCGCTGTTGTGGCCGCTAGAATGCTATCAGCGCCGCCCTGTGCAGGCCTTGCCGGTGGAAAAAATTGAACTGTCGTCACGACTGCAAATGCGGGCGGTGCACGGCGTTCTGGTACTGAGCGTTGAGACTCTGGACAGCCTGCGGGCCAATATCGAGTCGATGCCTCACAGGCGGGACGTTATGTTGCTGGCATCGCACCCGCGCATTGCGGCCGCAGCAAAGGCGCAAGGATTCAAACGCGTCGAAGTAGTGCCAATGGGAGATGATGCGCTGCCGCTGGCGTTGCATCAGTTGAAACCGATGTTGTTGTCGTATCCTGCAGAATGGCCAGAGCAAACATGAACGAACGAGATAATCCCTTTTCCGAAACCGCGCGTTTTGTGCGCCAATCATCATCCGGCAACGGCCTGGGCGCGGTAGCGCTGATCGCTGCGCTGCTGGCGTTGGTGGTTGCGATCGGCGCGTTTTGGGAAAGTCGCGACACAGCCAGAGACCTTCAGCAGATGCTGGGCGTAAAGCTGGGCGAGCAGAGTGCCGTGGTCAGGGAAAGCGCTGCGCGCACCGAGCTTTTGACCAAGGACCTGCGTGATGCGCAAAATCGTCTTGCACAACTCGAGGGCAAGCTTGCGGAGTTCCAGGGACAGCGCGTGGCGCTGGAGGAGATGTATCGCGAGCTGGCGCGCGCGCCCGATGACTGGTTATTGGCTGAAATTGAACAGACTCTCAATATCGCCAGCCGCGAATTGACCCTGGCCGGCAATGTACGTGCCGCGCTGATTGCGCTGCAGGCGGCTGACCAGCGCCTCGCGCGTGCCGACAAGTTGCAAGTAGCGCCGCTGCGCCGTGCCATCACCCAGGACATGGAACGCCTCAAGGCTTTGCCGCTGGTCGATACCCAGGGCACCAGCCTGAAGCTGGACAACCTGATGGCACTGTCGGCTACATTACCGCTGGCAATCCCCGACGTCCCTGTCGCCGCCGAGCGGGACGAACGCGTGTCCAACCCAAACGATAACTTGTTGGAACGTTTCGGCAAGGATTTGTGGCACGAGCTTAGGCAACTGGTGCGGATTCGCAAACTTGAAAGTGGCGATATGACGCTGCTGTCCCCGCAGCAGAGTTATTTTCTGCGCGAAAATCTCAAGCTGCGCCTGCTGTCGGCACGAACGGCGCTGATCGCTCGCGATGAAATCAATTACAAGGAAGACTTGAAGCTGGCGCGTGAAATGCTGGGTCGGTATTTCGACGGCAAGGCCAAGGTGAACATCAATGCCATCGCCCTGTTGAAACAGCTTGCGGAGAACCCTGTGTCGATCACCGTACCCGATATCACCGTCAGCCTCAACGCCGTGCGCGCGGCCCGCGCGGTGCGCGAACGCCCGGCGCGTTAACTTGAAGAGAATCGCCTGAAATGCTATCAAAACCGATCCGCTGGTCTTTATGGCTGTTTGCTCTTGCGGTTTTCGCCGTCGCCATTACCCTGGCCGGCCGTTACGGCAGTGGTTATGTGGTGTTTGTAGTGCCGCCTTGGCGAGCGGAGTTATCCGTCATGTTGTTTGTCATCTTTATGATGACGCTATTTACCGTTGCCTATGTCGCGTTGCGTCTTGCTGGCTGGGCCTACCGCTTGCGCCGCGCCTTGCGTGCCAAACGTCGCGAGCGGCAGCGCAACAAATCCCGTATGGCGCTTTACGCCAGCTTGAAATCCCTGTTTTCAGGACAATTCCGCCAGGCTGAGCTACAGGCACGATCGGCCATGTCCGCCGACGAGACTCACGATGGCACTCGCGACCTTGCCGCAACGGTCGCGGCCTGGGCGGCGCACGAGGGGGGCAACTCGAACGCCGCTGTGCCCTATCTGGAGCGGATTCGCAGCGCCAATTCCAGTGAAATGCGTGATGCTTCCAAGGCTTATATGCTGCTTGCCGAAGGCCGCGCCAGGGATGCGCTCAGCCTGCTCAAGGACCTTGCCCAGACCGCACCGAAAAATCCCGGTGTGCTGAAAATGAAAGTCGAGGCCGAGGTAGCGGAAAAAGCCTGGGAAGATGTGCTGGCCTCGCTGGGCCCGCTTACCAAGTCCGGTCTGATGCCTGAAGCCGCGGCACAGCAATTGCGCCTGAACGCAGAGCTCAACCTGATCAAGTCTCGCCCCGCCAGCCGGGAAGCGATCCTGGCCACCTGGCAGGCGATTTCACTCGAAGCCCGTTACGATGTGTCGATTGCGGTTGCAGTTGCGCGGCGCCTGATTGCACTCGGCTGCGGAAATGACGCCAAGGACATCATTGACGCGACCATAGATGAGCGCGGGAGCACGGGTTGGGACAGTTCATTGGCCGCAGTTTATGCCGATTGCAAATCCGATTCGACCCTGATGCAGATTGAGCGGGCCGAGCGCTGGCTGAAGCTACATGCGCGCGACCCGGTATTGCTCGCCGCTCTTGGCAAGTTATGCATGCGCCAGGCGCTGTGGGGCAAGGCACAGAGCTATCTGGAAGCCAGCGTCGCGCTGGAGCCCACGCTGGATGCGCACATGACGCTGGCACGATTGATGGAACAGATCGGTAGGCGTGACGAGGCCATCCGGCACATCCGCCGCAGTGCGGAACTGGCACGCTGAAGGCATCCATGGAGATGATCGTAGCGCCTTCCTGGTCACGCGATGAATATCTGGTGTCATGCGATCCCGCCGCGACTTCGCTGGAAGTGGTGCACCGCTTTCTGTGCGAAGAGTCATACTGGGCTCGGGACATTTCCCGCAACGTGGTGGCTACCGAGATTGCCAATTCACTTTGTTTTTCCCTGCTTCATCGAGATACGCAAATCGGTTTCGCCCGCGTCATCACTGATCGTGCCACCATTGCTTACCTTGGTGATGTGTTTGTGCTCGAGGCTCACCGTGGCAAGGGTCTGGCCAGGTGGTTGATGCAGTGCGTGATGAGTCATCCTGAGCTGCAGGGCCTGCGGCGCTGGATCCTGCTTACCAGTGATGCGCACAGGTTGTACGAAAAATTCGGCTTCGCGCCGGTTCTTGCACCGGAAAAATGGATGGAAAAATTCAATCCCCAGGCCTATGCGGGTACGAAGCCTGCATAGCCCAAGGCGGCGCCAACCTAGGGGAGCGGCCGGGAAAGCAACAGGGCGCGGCGTTGTGCCAGTCGTCTTTCTGACCGATCGGGAATGGATACGGCGTTATAGCGCGCCGTTGTCTGGCAACACCTCGAACAGCGCATCAACAGCTGCGCGGTCGAAGCGGTATTCTTCGTTGCACATATCGTCCCTGACCAGAATCTCGCCCAGTTCAGCAAGGGTGGCATCCAGTTCGGCGCGGCCCAGCGAACGCAACATGGTTTTGACCTTTTCCTCATTGCGTTTGCAGGCGGACTGTACCAACCGCGGCTCATACAATCGCACATCTTCTTCATGAAACAGGCGAGTGAGCAGCACTTCAGCATCCAGCCCGATCAATTCGCCGGCCGTGACCGAGGCGGCCAGTTGCTCGACGCGCGCCCAGCCGTCAGCATCCTTCTCATCGGCCTTGGGGAGCTTTTGCAACAACAGTGCGCCCGCGCCCTCACTGTTTGCGGCCAGCCATAAATGCGTGGGCAATTGTTCAGACTGGTCGAAATAATGCTCGAAACACTCGGCCACGGTAATACCAGATACCGGCACGATACTTTGATACATCTGGCTGCTGTCGGCTCGTGCGACTGTCAGTGCAATACGCCCGCCAGCCACCCATTCGGCAAAAGTGGCAGCGCTGTCGGCGGCAGCGAAGGAGGCCATGCCGCGAATGCCAAGCTCATGGGTGCAGTCGACCACCGCAAGTTTAGCGGCCGCACCGCCCTGAATCTGCAGGGTCGCTCGACCGGCATGTTTCAGTCCGGCACCCACCAGTACTGAAACGCAAGCCATTTCGCCCAAATAGCTGTTCACATTTGCAGGGTAATTGCGCTTGCCGCTCAAACCCCGCCAGGCAGTCGAGAGACGCACCACCTGGCCACGGATATCGAGGTTGTCGAGCGTAAAACGACGGCTGTAATCGGTCTGAATAGTCATGACGGGAGTTTAGCAATTATCGCCCGCGCTGTTGCCGCCCGGTCGCATCTTGGGGGGTGATTTTCTTCCCCTGCCTTGTACACCGCAGAGTTCACCAACCGGGCGCAAGCGCTATCAGCGTACCTGAAAACCCGAAGGAGTAGACTTTAGCTACGGCTTGACGTAGCAGGACGACGATTGGTCTTTTCGGGAGATCCGCTGTCATCGCAATATATGTTCGTACGTTGAGCGTTTACTATTCAAACGGAGCCAAAAACATGAAACGTTTCATAATCGCAACCGCGTTGGCCGCCTTGGCAGGTTCCGCTATGGCAGCTGACGTCGGCGTATCAGTAACGATCGGTCAGCCCGGTTTTTACGGTCGAATCGACCTCGGCAATGCGCCGCAGCCGCAGCTAATTCTTCCGCAACCGGTAATCATCCAGCCCGTGCCGGTAGGCGTTGTACGTCAACCCATCTATTTGCGCGTACCTCCGGGCCACGAAAAGAACTGGGGCAAGCATTGCCAAAAATATAATGCTTGTGGCCAGCCAGTCTATTTCGTGCAGGACAACTGGTACAACAATGTGTACACACCCCACTACCGCAAGGAACACGGCGGTCACGGTGACGATCATGGCGATAACGGCAAGGGCCATGGCAAAGAAAAGAAGAACAAGGGGCACCGTGACGACTGAGTCGTCCTGATTGTCCTGAGGCTTCGAGAAATCAATGCCTGCGCGGAGTCATTTCCGCGCAGGCATTTTATTTGAGGGGCGCTGATATCGCGTGTCGACCGGCCGGCGAAGCCGGCTTCATTCAACCGTAACCGATTTTGCCAGGTTGCGCGGTTTATCGACATCGGTGCCGCGCAACAGGGCGGTGTGATACGCCAGCAGTTGCACCGGCACGGCATGGATGATTGGCGACAGCAAGCCGGCATGACGCGGCGTGCGAATGACGTGCACGCCCTCGCTTTCGCGGAAGTTACTGTCAAGATCGGCCAGCACGAACAGCTCGCCGCCGCGCGCATGCACTTCCTGCATATTCGATTTCACCTTTTCCAGCAGTGAGTCATTCGGTGCGATCACCACTACCGGCATGTTTGCATCCACCAGGGCCAGGGGCCCGTGTTTCAATTCACCAGCCGGATAGGCTTCAGCGTGAATGTAGGATATCTCCTTGAGTTTCAGCGCCCCCTCAAGCGCGATCGGGTAGTGCAGGCCACGGCCCAAAAACAGGGCGTGATTCTTGCCCGCGAATTTCTCTGCCCAGGAAATAATCTGCGGTTCGAGATTCAAGGCGTATTGCACACTGCCGGGCACGTAGCGGAGCTGTTCAAGGAAGTCGGCCTCCTGCTCTGCGCTGAGCTGGCCACGCTCTTTCGCCAGCGCCAAGGTCAATGTGAACAGCGCCGACAATTGGGTAGTAAAGGCCTTGGTCGAAGCCACACCGATTTCCGCGCCGGCACGTGTGTAGCAAATCAGCCGGGAGGCACGCGGAATGGCGCTTTCCCGCACATTGCAAATTGCCAGGGTAAAGCGGTGGCCAAGTTCCTTGGCGCGCTTGAGTGCCTCCATCGTATCCAGTGTCTCGCCTGATTGGGATATTGTCACGACAAGCTGCTGCGGGTTCGGGATCGAATCGCGATAGCGGTACTCGTGGCCGAGCTCTACGTTGCAGGAAATTCTTGCAATGGTCTCCAGCCACTGCTTGGCCACCATGGCGGAATAGAAACTGGTGCCCGAGGCCAGGATCAAGACAGCCTGGCACTCTCGAAATATTGCCGGGGCATCGGCTCCGAAAAGTGCGCTGTTGACGCCCTCGGTCAATACCGCCTCCAGCGTATCGGCAATGGCGCGCGGTTGCTCGTGAATCTCCTTTTGCATGAAATGCTGATAAGGACCTAATTCATTGGCGGCGTCGCTCATCTCCGAAACGTGGACCTCGCGTGTTACCGGCTTGCCGCTGCGGTCGACAACATTGATGCCGTTGCGATGAATGGCGGCCACATCGCCCTCTTCCAAGTACATTACACGTCGCGTTACCGGAAGGATCGCCGAGACGTCGGAGGCAATAAAATTCTCATTCTCACCCAGCCCGATTAATAAAGGACACCCCTTGCGCGCACAGGTCATGGTGTCCGGGTCGTGCATGGATACGATGCCAATTGCATAGGCACCGTGAAGATCGGCAACCGCGCGCTGCGTGGCGATGAATAAATCGCCCGAGGTTTTATAGTAGTGGTGAATCAGGTGCGCGATTACTTCCGTATCGGTTTGCGATTCAAAGCGATATCCGAGTTGCTTGAGGCGTTCGCGCTGTTCTTCGTGGTTCTCGATAATACCGTTGTGCACCACGGCAATTTCATCGCTTGAAACATGCGGATGCGCATTGAGTTCGGTGACCCCGCCATGCGTTGCCCAGCGGGTGTGACCGATGCCCATTATGCCGCTCAGGCCCTCCGTCTTTGCGGCGGCCTCCATTTCGGCAACACGGCCGACGCGGCGCACGCGCTGGATTGCCCCGTTGAGAACCGCGATGCCGGCGGAATCATAGCCGCGATATTCCAACCTGCGCAGGCCCTCCGTCAGGAGGGGAACAATATTTCGATTGGCGATTGCGCCGACGATGCCACACATCTTTCACCTCTAAAGTCCATCCGTCAGGAAATTATGGGGCTCAATTGTGGCCCGTTTCTGACAGTGTTACCGTCGCTATTTTTTCTTGGCGGGTCGTATCCAGCCGGGCTTTGTGACCTGGTTTTTCTCATTCACCACGAGGGTTCCGGGCGCTACATCTTTCCATACCGTGGTTCCGGCACCAATATCGGCGCCCTTGCCGATGGTGACAGGCGCAACCAGCTGTACATCGGAGCCGATATGCACATTATCTTCAATGACGGTGCGGTGTTTATTGGCGCCGTCATAGTTACAGGTGATGGTGCCGGCGCCGATGTTGGCATTGCTGCCCACCGAGGCATCTCCAATGTAGGACAAATGGTTAGCTTTGGAACTTGCCCCGATATTGCTCGCCTTCACTTCGACAAAGTTTCCGATATGTACACTGTCAGCTAAAGTTGTTTCAGGTCGAATACGAGCATAGGGGCCAATGCGGGCGGCACGGCCTATAATGGCGCCATCGATAAAGGTGAAGGGCAGAATTTCACTGTCCTCGCCGATATTGCAGTTGCGCAGAATGCAGTTAGCCCCGATTTTGACACTGGAGGCGAGTGACACTTTGCCCTCGAACAAACAGTTGATATCGATAGTGACATCAGATCCGCAATCCAGTTCGCCCCGCACATCGAACCGCGCCGGATCGAGCAGCGTGACGCCAGCGGTCATCAATTTGAGTGCTGCTTGCCGCTGAGTAGCACGTTCGACCTCTGCCAGTTGGTCCTTGCTGTTCACGCCAGTCACCTCCAATTCATCTCCAGGGGAAATGGTTTCAACCGCCAGGTTTCCTGCGACCGCCATGGCGAGGATGTCGGTCAAATAATACTCGCCTTGCGCATTGTTATTGCGCAAGGTTGGCAACCATTTTCTTAGCCATTCCGTAGGACAGGCAAGAAAACCGGTGTTGATTTCATTGATTTTGCGCTGCTCCTCGGACGCATCCTTGTCCTCGACGATATCGCGTACATTGCCTTTGGCATCGCGCAGAACCCTGCCCAGTCCCGTGGGATTGGCGATACGCATCGTCAGCCAGACAAGTTTTTCATCTGCCGCCACGCTGACCAGCCGAGACAAGGTATCCGGCGTAATAAGTGGCACGTCGCCGTAAAGCACCAGGGTTACGCCGCCTTCTGGAAGATACGGTAGCGCCTGCAATACGGCATGGCCGGTACCCCGCGGCGGGTCCTGTCTTGCCCAGCTCAGGTTCTGTTCGGCGAAGGCTGCCTGTACCTGCTCTCCGCCGTGACCGTAGACCACGCAAATCTCCTGCGGAGACAATTGTTGTGCAGCCGCCAGAACATACGCAAGCATGGGGCGCCCCGCCACCGTGTGAAGTACTTTAGGCAGCGCAGACTTCATGCGCGTGCCTTGGCCTGCTGCGAGTACGACCACAGACAGTGGAACAATGCGTTTTACTGGATTCATGCCTGACGAGCGCCTTTCCGGATTCCGCTTGAAAACGATCGGATCAACTGTAAATCTCAACAATGTAAAAAGGCAGCGGGATACTCCCGCTGCCTTCAATTGTATGGCGCCTTCCGTTACAACGGCGACTCAAGTGCATTGCCGGTTGTTATTTACGCCGCAACTTCTGGATGGCCTGAAGCTGTGCGGCAAGTTGCGCCAGCTCGGCGACCACCATCGCTCTATCCTGACCGCTGGCGCGATTGGCAAGGGCTTCTTCGGCCGCCCGTTTTGCCTCCTTGACCTTTGCTTCGTCGAGATCATGTGCCCGAATCGATGTGTCGGCAAGTATAGTCAGCGCTTTCGGCTGTACTTCCAGGATTCCGCCGGAGACATAAACGATTTCTTCCTCTGCCTGACCAACAAGTTTTACCTTGACGGTGCCCGGTTTGATGCGGGTAAGCAGAGGTGCGTGATTGGGGAGGATACCGAGTTCGCCGGTTTCCCCGGGGGCCACAACCATCTCCGCATCGCCGGAGAAAATTGATTGCTCTGCAGAAACGATATTGACATGCAATGTTGCCATTTGAATCCTTGATTGAACGTCCGACGTTTAAATTGCGGCCGGCGGCTATCTGCTGCCCGCTATCTGTCGCTGGCCACAATCCGCTTCAGTTCATTTTCTTTGCTTTTTCGAATGCCTCATCGATACCGCCGACCATGTAGAAGGCCTGTTCGGGCAGGGCATCGCATTCGCCATCAACAATCATCTTGAAACCACGGATAGTTTCTTTCAGGGTCACGTACTTGCCAGGACTGCCGGTAAACACTTCGGCAACATGGAAAGGCTGTGACAGGAATCGCTGGATTTTGCGCGCACGCGCCACTGCCAACTTGTCCTCGGGGGATAGTTCATCCATACCCAAGATGGCGATGATGTCGCGCAGCTCCTTGTAGCGCTGCAGGGTTGCCTGCACGCGCCGCGTCACGGTGTAGTGCTCTTCACCAATGACGTTCGGGTCGATCTGGCGCGACGTCGAATCGAGTGGATCGACCGCCGGATAGATACCGAGCGAGGCGATGTCGCGCGACAGCACAACCGTTGCATCCAGATGGGCGAAGGTGGTTGCCGGCGAAGGATCAGTCAGGTCGTCGGCTGGAACGTAAACAGCCTGGATCGAGGTGATTGAGCCGGTCTTGGTTGAGGTGATGCGCTCTTGCAAGACGCCCATTTCTTCGGCCAGCGTAGGTTGATAACCCACCGCTGAGGGCATGCGACCAAGCAGCGCAGACACTTCGGTACCGGCCAAGGTATAGCGATAGATGTTGTCGACGAAGAAAAGAATGTCGCGACCTTCATCGCGGAATTTTTCTGCCATGGTCAGGCCCGAGAGGGCCACGCGCAGACGGTTACCCGGCGGCTCATTCATTTGGCCGAACACCATCGCCACTTTGGATTTGCTCAGATCGTCCTTGTTGATAACGCCGGCATCCGTCATCTCGTGGTAGAAGTCGTTACCTTCGCGGGTGCGTTCGCCAACCCCTGCAAACACGGAAAGTCCGCTGTGCTCCTTGGCAATATTGTTAATGAGCTCCAGCATATTCACGGTCTTGCCTACACCGGCGCCGCCAAACAGTCCAACCTTGCCTCCCTTGGCAAAGGGACAGATCAAGTCGATAACCTTAATGCCGGTTTCAAGCAGATCTACCGACGGCGATAGTTCATCGAACTTCGGCGCTGCCTGGTGAATTTCGCGGCGCTCCGTACCGGCAATGGGGCCGGCTTCGTCGATGGGGCGACCAAGCACATCCATGATGCGACCGAGAGTGCCGGTACCGACGGGAACAGAAATGCCCTTGCCGGTATTCGCGACCTTCATGCCGCGGCGAATGCCGTCCGATGAGCCCATGGCTATGCAACGTACGACGCCATCGCCGAGTTGCTGCTCGACTTCAAACGTCAGGCCCTTTTCGGCAAAGCTGGCCCGATCGCTGTCGACCAGGGTCAATGCGTCATAGACTTTCGGGATGGCGCCGTGTGGAAACTGGATATCCACCACCGCACCGATACATTGAACGACTGTTCCTTGGCTCATGATCTATTCCTAAGCTAAATTTTCAATTCGAATTCTTCTGGGGACACATCGCTATACCGCTGCGGCGCCGCCTACAATCTCGGACAACTCTTTGGTGATCGCCGCCTGACGCGCCTTGTTATAGGTGAGCTTGAGGTCGTCGATCACTTTCTTGGCGTTGTCGGTCGCGGCCTTCATGGCCACCATTCGTGCCGATTGCTCGGAAGCAATGTTTTCGGAGACAGCCTGATAGACGATGGCTTCAACGTAACGCACGAGTAATTCGTCCAATACAGTTTTGGGATCCGGTTCGTAGAGGTAATCCCACGAGGAATCGGGAGCACCAAGCTTGTCGCCGGTCAGCGGCAGCAGCTGCTCGCAAACCGGTTCCTGGCGCATGGTGTTGATGAATTTGGTATAGCAGAGATAGAGTGCATCGATTTTGCCCTCGGCAAATGCATCGAGCTGAATCTTTACCGGACCGATCATCTTTTCGAGGTGCGGCTTGTCGCCCAATCCGATGACGTGCGAGACCACCGGCAATCCATAGCGTTGCAGGAAGGAAAAACCCTTGGTGCCAATCGCGGTCGCTTGCACTTTGGCGGCAGCGCCTTCCCACTCTTTCACCTTGTTGACCATCAAGCGCATGACATTGGTATTCAGGCCGCCGCAAAGGCCTTTATCGGACGTAACCATGATCACGCCCACATTCTTGACTTCGTCGCGCTTGAGCAAAAATGGATGCTTGTAATCCGGATTGGCATGCGACAGGTTCGCGGCAACACTACGAATCTTTTCGCCATAGGGGCGCGCGGCGCGCATACGCTCCTGCGCCTTGCGCATCTTGGCCGCCGCGACCATTTCCATGGCCTTGGTGATCTTGCGTGTGTTTTCCACGCTCTTGATCTTGGTGCGAATTTCTTTTGAGCCTGCCATTTATGCCTCGATGAAGCCCCAGCAGCGTACGCGGCAGCAACTTAACGCGCCGCGCACTTTGCTGAATTAATAAGCGCCTGTTTTCTTGAAGTCTGCCACGGCCGCGTGCAGAGCCTTTTCATCACCCTCCGACAGATTGTTGGCTTTGTCGATAGAGTCGATAAGGGAGGCATATTTTGATTTCACGAAGTCACGCAGGGCTCGTTCAAACTTGAGCGCCTTGCCCACCTCGACGTCGTCCATGTAATTATTGTTGACCGCGAACAGAATCAACGCCATTTCCCAAACCTGCATAGGCGAGTACTGCTGCTGCTTCATCAGCTCGGTTACCATCTTGCCGCGTTCGAGCTGCTTGCGCGTGGCATCGTCGAGATCCGAGGCGAACTGCGCAAATGCAGCCAGCTCGCGGTACTGCGCAAGCGCCAGACGCACGCCGGCACCGGTGTCCTTGCGCTTCATGATCTTGGTTTGTGCGGCGCCACCGACACGGGAAACGGAAACGCCGGCGTTGATAGCGGGACGAATGCCCGCATTGAACAAATCGGTTTCAAGAAAAATCTGCCCGTCCGTAATCGAAATCACATTGGTAGGCACGAAGGCGGACACGTCGCCGGCCTGCGTCTCAATGATCGGCAACGCCGTCAGCGAACCGGTTTTCCCCTTGACCGCGCCTTTTGTGAACTTCTCCACATATTCTTCGTTGACACGAGCTGCGCGCTCGAGAAGACGCGAGTGCAGATAAAAAACATCGCCAGGGTAGGCTTCGCGACCAGGCGGGCGGCGCAGCAGCAAGGAAATCTGGCGATAAGCAACAGCCTGCTTGGAAAGATCGTCATAGATAATCAATGCATCCTGACCACGATCGCGGAAGTACTCGCCCATGGTGCAGCCCGAATAAGGCGCAACGAATTGCATGGCTGCGGATTCGGAGGCGGAAGATGCGACGACGATGGTGTAAGCCATCGCGCCGTATTCTTCAAGCTTGCGTACCACATTGGCGATGGTCGAAGCCTTTTGGCCGACGGCAACATACACGCAAATCAGGTCCTTGCCCTTCTGGTTGATGATCGTATCGATAGCCACTGCGGTCTTGCCGGTCTGGCGATCACCAATAATCAACTCGCGCTGGCCACGCCCCACCGGCACCATGGCATCAATGGACTTCAAACCAGTCTGCACCGGCTGCGAAACCGACTTGCGCGCAATGACGCCAGGAGCAACTTTTTCGATGATGTCGGTCATTTTGGCGTTGACCGGGCCCTTGCCGTCAATCGGCTGGCCCAAAGCATTCACCACGCGTCCAATCAGCTCGGGGCCTACCGGCACATCCAGAATGCGGCCGGTACACTTGACGGTATCGCCCTCGGAAATATGTTCATAGTCGCCCAGTACCACAGCGCCCACGGAATCGCGTTCCAGATTGAGCGCCAAACCGAATGTTCCGCCAGGGAACTCCAGCATTTCACCTTGCATGGCATCGGCCAGTCCATGGACGCGGCAAATACCATCGGTGACCGAGATAACAGTTCCTTCCGAGCGTTTTTCAGCTGCGGCGGGTAATGCCTGGATTTTTGACTTGATCAGTTCGCTGATTTCTGCCGGGTTGATCTGCATTTTCAACTCCAATACTTGAATTCTTGAATGTGCAATTAATGCACGAGGGCCTGAGCCATTTGATTGAGCGTGTCGCGCACCGAGGCATGAACCACATCATCGCCGACCTGAACGCGGGCGCCGCCAATAAGGGACTCATCAACCTTCACTTCGGCTTCGACGCGTTTCCCGTATTTTTTCGCCAGCGCCTCGACCATGCCGGCCTTATCCGCATCCGACATGGGGAACGCACTCGTGATCACCGCCTTGACGACACCATCATGATCGCGTTGCAGACGCCCAAAGTGCTCCGCGATGAACGGCAGCAGTGCTGCTTTGCCGTTGCTGATCAGGATCGATGTGGCGTTCGCCAGCGCTGCCGGCACACTGCCACCAACCACTGAGGCTATCAGCTCTGCCTTCTGGCCGGCGCTCACATTGGGGTTGCCAAGCAGAGAGACCATCTGCGCGTTTACAGCAACTGTAGCCAGCGCTTTCAGCTTTACGCCGAAACCAACAACATCCTTGACATCTACCGCCGAGCGGAATATTGCCTCGGCATAAGGGCGCGCAACCGTGGTGAGCTCGGCCATTACAACTGCGCTTTCAACTGGTTGAGCATTTCGGCATGCGCCTTCGCGTCGACTTCACGCTTCAGAATCTTTTCAGCCCCAGCCACCGCCAGCGCAGCAACCTGATCGCGCAGCTGCTCCCTGGCCTTCTGCTTTTCCTGCTCGATCTGTGCGTGGGCCGCCGCGATGATGCGGTCGGCTTCGGTCTTGGCCTGCGCTTTTGCTGCGTCGATTTGCGCCTGTGCCTGCTTGTCGTTCAGCGCCTTCATTTCTGTTGCCTGATCGCGCGCCTCGCGCAGCATTGCTGCCTTGGCTTTTTCGCCCTCCGCCAAAGCAGTCTTGCCTTTTTCGGCTTCGGCCAGTCCATCGGCGATTTTCTTCCGCCGCTCATCCATTGCACTAGTAAGCGGTGGCCAGATGAACTTGGCTGCAAATGCGATTAGCAGGGCGAACCACACTGCCATCGCGAACAGCGTCGCATTAAGGTTCATAGCGACAACCTTTCTTCGTTCGGTTACCCGTTAATTACTTGATGGCGGACAGCAGCGGATTGGCAAAGCCGAAGAACATGGCGATACCGACACCGATCAGGAATGCCGCGTCGATTAGACCAGCCAGCAAGAACATGAATTTTTGCAGCTGCGGAATAAGTTCCGGTTGGCGTGCGGCAGCTTCCAGGAATTTGGAGCCCATGATGCCGATACCGATACAGGCGCCAAGGGCACCCAGACCAATGATGAGACCGATGCCGAACGCCATATTGGCTTGTACGAGGGCGAGAAACTGTGCCATTTATTTTCCTTTCGTTTACTTAAGTTTTATCAAAATCGTGGAATCAATGATGCTCGTGCGCCATCGCGATATAAACAGACGACAGCACCATGAAAATGAATGCCTGCAGAAGAATGATCAGAATGTGAAACACCGCCCAACCCCAGCTCAGAATGATGGAGCCCGCGGTAAATATGCCGCCCACCATGCCAAGGAGGCCGAGCAACATGAATACAAGCTCGCCTGCATACATATTGCCGAAGAGTCGCATGCCGAGTGAAACGGGTTTTGCGATCAATTCAATGATATTGATGGCCAGGTTGGGAATCCAAAGAAGTGGATTCGAACCGAAGGGGGCGGTAAACAATTCATGCAGAAACCCGCCCACGCCCTTGGCCTTGAAGCTGAAAAAGATGATCAGGAAGAAAACCGTGAACGACATCGCGAAGGTGACGTTCAGATCAGTGGAGGGTACCGATTTCCAGTGGTGGACGTGGAAAAACTTCATCGTCTCGCCGACAAAATCGATAGGAATCAAATCCATCAGATTCATCATGAAAACCAGCACGAAAATTGTTAGCGCCAATGGGCCAAGGAAAGAGCGATCGCCCGGGAAGACGTCCCTGACAGTGTTGTCGATGAATTCCAGCATGATTTCGACAAAACTCTGCAAACGTCCGGGAACGCCAGAAGTCGCACGACGTGCAACGAGCCAAAAAATGCCGAGACCAACAATGCCCAAGATCACGGACATGATTAGCGAATCAACGTTGATCGTCCAAAAGCCCCCGTCTCCAAACGAAAACTTGAGGTTGGCCAGATGGTGGGAAATATATTCTGATGGAGTGATTTCGTTACCGGACGTCATGATTTTTCGATTAGCGAATGATCCAAACTGCTAGCCCTTGCCCCAACAAGGCAAACCCCATCGCCGCAACCAGCCAACTTGCGACAAACCAACCACTTGCAAGCGCACATAACATCAATGCAAGCACGGTCACCACCTTTGCAATCTCCGCCAGCACATGCCTGCACAATACATGCTTGCCCGAAATTGCAATAACCTTGGACTCTCTCGCCAATACCGAATAGACGAGACTACCGACCAGCGCCGTCCCCCCACCATAAAAAGCGGAAAGTGACGCCTGCCATCCGTCAATAAAAAATGCAGCTGCCGAAACCAAGAGGATCGACAACGCCTGAAGAAGGATGACCTTGCGATAAAGCTGCGCGAGAGAGTCTTTAAGCACTTCCGGGCCTTACCAGCAAAGTCAAATCGGTTAAACCACCCTACAAAGCCTGTCGATTATAAGCGCGGAGTGTTACGCCCGTCAAACCATTTTGGTGCGCCGCAGCAACGGCACGCACTGTATAAGCGCTTGATAGCAAATGCGGTTTAGCCGGGCGCCGGGCGTAATCAAGCACTTTGCCGTGCGTGCCTTAATCAGCTATTTCAGCTTGGTCCGTTGCAAAATCCCGTCCAGATGTTCGTAGTCCAGAAAATCAATGGTCAGTGAACCCCTGCCCTTGCTGTCCGCTTTCAAGGAGACGCGCGTGCCCAGCTTTTCGGACAGTTCGTTTTCAAGGCGTCGGGTGTCGCCACTCTGTGATAACGCGGCCTTGCTGGGTTTGGGCGGGGTACCCTCGGTCTTCACCAGGCGCTCCGCATCGCGGACACTCAAATCCTTGTGGATAATCTGATGCGCAAGTTCGACTTGTCTGGATTTGGCCAGCGATAACAGCGCACGCGCATGACCCATATCGAGTTTGGCTTCCATCACCATATCCTGAACCGGCTTGGCCAGTTCCAGCAAACGCAACAAATTGGAAACGGCGGCACGTGAGCGGCCCACCGCTTGCGCCGCTTCCTCGTGTGTCAGTTTGAATTCCTCGATCAACCGTTGAATGCCTGCCGCCTCTTCCATTGCATTCAGATCTTCGCGCTGGATATTTTCGATCAGGCCAATGCCGAGGGCCGCATCGTCGGCAATTTCGCGCACCAAAGCGGGCACTGAACTGAGACCTGCAATTTGAGCTGCGCGCCAACGACGTTCCCCGGCAATGATCTCGAATTTCCCGCCCCCTATTTCCCGCGTCAGGATCGGCTGCACGATACCGCGTTGTTTAATGGAGGCGGCCAACTCATCGAGCGCGACCTTATCCATCCTGGTACGAGGTTGATATTTTCCCGGCTTCAGGTCGTCAATAGCCAGTACGCGTAACTCGCCTTCTTGATTCGCTGCGCTTTCTTTGTTTCCGCCCAGCAGCGCGTCCAGGCCGCGACCCAACCCTTTTTGCTTGATCATGCGACCTTGGCCTCTTCTGTCTTGATTCCCTGTCGACCCAGTAACTCACGGGCAAAAGCCATATGTGCTGTCGCCCCCTTGGATGTCGGGTCATAAATGATCACCGGTTTGCCAAAAGAGGGGGCCTCTGCAATTCGAATGTTGCGGGGAATCACGGTGTCAAAAACCTTGTCTCCAAAATGTGACTTGATTTCGTCAGACACCTGATTAGTCAGTGATGAGCGCGGGTCATACATAGTGCGGACCAACGCTTCGATCTCAATTTTCGGGTTCAAATTTGCTTTCACCTTGCGCAGTGTCCCGACCAAGTCGCTCAACCCCTCAAGTGCGTAGTATTCGCATTGCATGGGAATGATTACCGAGTCTGCCGCCGTTAACGCATTTACCGTCAACATATTGAGCGCGGGTGGACAATCCACAATAACAAAATCATAGTCGTCGGCAATCGGAGCCAGCGCGTCTTTCAGACGATATTCGCGCCGATCGATATCAATCAGTTCAATCTCTGCCCCGGCCAGATCGCGGTTTGCCGGGAGCACATCATATTGGCCCTCTGCGCGGACACGTGCATCCACGACACCATATTCGCCCAGCAAGACGCCGTATAGTGTTTTTTCGACGCCGCTTTTATCGATGCCGCTGCCGGTGGTCGCGTTCCCTTGCGGATCGAGGTCGATAAGCAACGCGCGTTGACCATAATGTGCCAGCGTCGCCGACAAATTGACGGCGATGGAGGTTTTTCCCACGCCGCCCTTTTGATTTGCAATTGCAAAAACTTTCATTTCAGGCCTTTTTTAATACTACAAGATGTCGCTTACCTTCAATTTGCGGCACGCTAAGTTCAATCACCTGTTCGACTTTGTGCGTCGCGGGTAATCGGGCAATTTCGTCGTGTGGATATACACCCTTCATAGCAAAAAATCGGCCACTGTCCACGACGGTGTGTGCGGCACTATTTATAAAATCGCTTAATTCGGCGAATGCCCGGGAAATAACCAAGTCGAATTTTGCTAAGGGCTGATAATGTTCCACCCTCTCGCAGACGACCCATGCATTTTTGAGCCCGAGCTCTGTTATCGCCTGACGGACGAAAGTGGTTTTTTTCTGCAAACTGTCCAGCATGGTGACGCTGGAGTCCGCGCGTGCAATCGCCAGCGGAATGCCGGGTAGCCCGCCGCCCGTGCCAACATCCAATATGTTCACCGCATTCAGATATGGCAAAACTGCAAGGCTATCGAGAATATGCAGGCCGATCATCTTCTCTGGTTCCCGCACTGCCGTGAGGTTGTAGGTTTTATTCCATTTGCAGAGCAGGCCAACATACTCAAGCAATTTTTCTTGTTGTTGGACCGAAATGGCCAGTGCGAGCTCTTTCAGCCCGTTAGTCAGCAGGTCGGTCAGCTCATCATTTATGATTGAATTGCTCATTCCCTCGGTATTTAAATTCGATTCTGTTGTTTTGAGCCGGCTTCCCCATGGGACGAGCTTGTAACCAGGCTTTAAGACCTTGGGAGCCCTGCGTGGGTCACTATGCAGCGCTTGCCCGTGCCACAGCGAATCCGCGCTTGACATGAACCAACAGCAATGAAATCGCCGCTGGGGTTACGCCCTGAATTCTTGATGCCTGCCCAACCGTTTCGGGCTTATGCTGGTTAAGCTTGAGCTGTACCTCTCGGGACAATCCACGAACCATCAGATAATCAATATCAATCGGCAAGCGAGTATCTTCGCTTGCTCGACTGTGGGCAATTTCATCTTGCTGACGATCAATGTAGCCCTGATACTTCGCAGCAATTTCCACCTGCTCGGCAACTCCTGGGTCTACCTGCGGGTCCGCTGCTAAGGGCAGGGTCATCAGCGCCGCATAGCTAACATTGGGGCGGCGCAGCAGCTCGAACATCGAGTAATCCCGTTCAATGGTGTCCCCGAGAACACGTATCGCATCAGCTTCCGGCAACCTTGCGGGCTGAGCCCAGGTTGCCTTCAACCTGGCGGTTTCTTTTTCGACTGTCTCATGCTTCTTGCAGAACGACTCCCATCGCGCGTCATCGACGATGCCTAAATTGCGTCCTGTTTCCGTCAGTCGTGCATCGGCATTGTCTTCCCGAAGTTGAAGACGATATTCTGCCCGGCTGGTAAACATGCGATACGGTTCGGAGACGCCACGGGTAATTAGATCGTCCACCAGCACCCCCAGATAAGCCTCATCCCTGCGCGGACTCCATGCCTCTTCATCGCGGGCCGAGCGCGCAGCATTGATACCCGCCAACAATCCCTGCGCCGCGGCCTCTTCATAACCTGTGGTGCCATTTATCTGGCCCGCAAAAAAGAGCGCCGATATCGCCTTGGTTTCCAGCGAAGCCTTTAGCCCTCGGGGATCGAAATAGTCGTACTCGATTGCATAACCGGGCCGCAAAATATGTGCCTTCTCCAGCCCGGGAATTGAGCGTACGACTTTCATTTGTATATCGAATGGCAGCGATGTGGAAATACCATTTGGATAGTATTCGTTGGTCGTCAGACCTTCGGGCTCAAGAAAAATCTGATGACTGGCCTTGTTTGCAAAGCGATGAATCTTGTCTTCGATTGAAGGGCAGTAACGAGGGCCGATGCCTTCGATCATGCCGGTAAACATTGGCGAACGATCCAGCCCGGCGCGTATTGCCTCGTGCGTCTGCTCGTTGGTGTGCGTGATCCAGCAAGGAACTTGCTGCGGGTGCAGACTGCGTTTACCAAGAAATGAAAATACCGGCACCGGCTCATCTCCGGCCTGCATTTGCAGCCCTGAAAAATCTATGGTGCGGCCATCGATTCGCGGTGGGGTCCCGGTCTTTAGACGGCCAACGGGTAACTTTAACTCGCGCAACTTGGCAGCGAGAGTAAGCGCAGGAGGGTCACCCGCGCGACCCGCGGCATGACTTTCCAAGCCCACATGAATTTTTCCTCCAAGGAAGGTACCCGCCGTAAGAACCACCGCCCGAGAATAAAAGCGGATGCCCACTTGCGTTATAACGCCAATTACTCGAGGGGTTAAGCTGGCCTCATCCAAAATCAAATCGTCAACCGCCTGTTGAAAGAGCCACAGATTAGGTTGATTTTCCAAACGGCGCCGGATAGCGGCCCGATATAGCACTCTGTCCGCCTGGGCGCGTGTTGCACGCACTGCGGGCCCCTTGCTCCCGTTAAGTATACGAAATTGAATGCCGGCTTCATCCGCCGCCAACGCCATGGCACCTCCAAGAGCATCAATTTCTTTAACCAGATGACCTTTGCCTATGCCACCAATTGACGGGTTGCATGACATCTGCCCGAGCGTCTCTATCGAGTGAGTAAGCAAACACGTTCTCGCACCCCCGCGCGCAGCGGCGAGCGCGGCTTCGGTGCCGGCATGGCCGCCGCCAATCACGATCACATCAAAACAACTTGGAAAGTCCATGATTTCGCTAGTGTTTATATCCAGTTAGGGGAGACGAATTCTAAGGCAAAGACCAAGAAAAGGCTATTACCAGGCTTGCCGAGATACGCAGACCTGAAGCAAGGCATGAAGACGCTCCTAGTTTCACGTGAAACAATAGACTATTTGCCGATACAGAACCTGCTAAAAATTTCTCCCAAAAGATCATCCGATGTGAATTCACCCGTTATTGTCGATAAGGCATTTTGGGCAAGACGCAACCCTTCGGCGAAAAGATCAAGTTGTGATGCCACCATCTTGGCGTCCTCCAAATGTGCTATCGCGTCATTTAGCGCTGCCATATGCCGGGCACGAGCCATAAAGACTCCTTCCCCACTTGGCTGCCACCCAGCGGTTTCAAGCAACCACCTGCGCACTAAGTCAATCCCCTCGCCGGTTAGCGCAGAAAGTCGAATTTGAGTATCTTTACCGTCGCCGCGTCGACTTGCCTGCTGGGCATGTATGTCAATCTTGTTGTACACCCAAACAATTGGCAGATTAGGCGGCAGCTTTGCTAGAATTTCCGCCTCAGCGGTGCCAATCATTTCGCCAGCTTCCGCTATTAGCATGGCAGCACCCGCCTGGTTAATCGCCGCCCAAGTACGCCTTATCCCTATTTTCTCCACTTCATCCTGCGCATCGCGCAAACCGGCCGTATCAATAAGATGAATCGGCACCCCCTCTAACAATATTGTCGCCCGTACATAATCACGTGTGGTCCCGGGTACAGGGCTAACAATGGCAACATCCTCGCCTGCCAAACTATTAAGCAGACTTGATTTTCCGACATTTGGCCGACCGATCAACACAACGGTCAGTCCGTCGCGCAAAACCACACCCTGTCCGGCTTCGTGCATTAACTGCTGCACCTGCTTTTGCAAGGCATCCAATGCCTGCGTTTGTGCCGACCGATCCGACGGGTTAATTTCTTCTTCCGGAAAATCGATGCTCGCTTCTACATGCATACGCAACTCGATGAGGCCATTTTTCAGCCCATTCACTCTGGCAGAAAACTCACCCGTCAGGGAGCGGGCCGCGGAATGCGCCGCCGCAGCGGAGCTGGCCGCAATTAGATCTGCCACACTTTCGGCTTGGGCAAGATCAAGCTTCTCGTTAAGATAGGCGCGCCTTGTAAACTCTCCCGGGACAGCCAAGCGACAGCCAAGCGACAAGCAACGCTGGAGCAGTTGCCGTAACACCACCGGTCCACCGTGCCCATGCAATTCGCAGACCTCTTCTCCCGTATATGAGTTTGGCTGGGGAAAATAGAGGACGATTCCTTGATCTATGGCATCTCCTGTCGCATCCCGAAAAGTTGCGAGTGTGGCGACCCTCGCAGCGGGCACTCTGCCAACAATTGATTGCAAAAGCGAACTTGTGAGGGGTCCGGAAACGCGCACCACCCCAATCCCACCCTGACCGGCCGGTGTTGCGATTGCAGCAATAGTTTGTCCGGAATCAGTCATTGTTCGCCTCGGCTCAGGGAAGTGCTGTAGCTGGTTATGCTGTTTCACGTGAAACATCGTCTCGCTATTCTGCAGAAAAAAAGGCCGCCGGCACATTGGTACCGGCGGCCTTTTGTCGTTTTGTGGTTATTCTGTGGTTACTCAGCGTTTTGCCGGTTTCAGGGTAACGCTAGCCAGCGATTTGTTGATATACCACTGCTGAGCGATGCCCAATAAATTCTGCATCGTCCAATAGAGCACCAAGCCGGCAGGGAAAAAGAAAAACATGATTGAGAACACCAAGGGCATGATCATCATGACCTTGGCCTGGACAGGATCAGCGGGTGCGGGATTCAGCTTTGTCTGCACAATCATCGAGGCACCCATGATGATGGGAAGCACATAGAAAGGGTCTGGGGTTGAAAGGTCGTGGATCCAGCCAACCCATGGCGCATTACGCAGTTCCACCGCCCCCAGCAGCACCCAGTAAAGGGCAATGAAAAAGGGCATTTGCACAAGTATGGGGAGACATCCGCCGAGGGGATTAATTTTCTCGGTCCTGTACAGCTCCATCATTGCTTGATTCATCTTCAACTTGTCGTCGCCATAGCGGGCCTTCATGGCCTCGATCTTCGGCGCCAACTGTTTCATGTGCGCCATCGACTTTCCCGCTTTCTGATTCAAGGGGAAAAATACCAGTTTGATGAGAATCGTGAAAATGATGATGGTCCAGCCCCAATTGCCTACCAGGTTGTGAATCCAAGAGAGTACGACGAACATTGGGTAAGCAAGGACCTTGAGCCAGCCGTAATCGACCACAAGATCAAGGCCGGGCGCCAACTCCTTAAGTTTTTCCTGCTCCTGTGGTCCGGCATATAGCGGCATTGACAGGGACGTCGCCCCATTCGCCGCGACCGGGGCGATTGATACGATTACGCCAGCCGTATAAAGATTCGAGTCTTCTATTTTCTTCGCGAAAAATTCACGCTTTCCCGCGCCTTGGGGAAGCCATGCGGAAACAAAATAGTGTTGAACCATCGCCAGCCAACCGTCTTCCGCCTCCTTTGGAAAGCTCAGTTTTGACTTGTCTATTTTTGATTTGTCGATATCAGTAAAGGATATTTTCTGATATTTCTTTTCTTCTGTATAAATCGCCGGCCCAGTGAAGGTTACAACACCTGTGAATGGGTTTCCGCCTGCGTGTTCTCCCTCCGGCGGATTGGCGTCGCGCACAAACTGAAAATATGCGCTTGGACTGACTGGGTTTGATGTTTCATTCTTGATGTCATACCGGACACCGATCACATAGCTCCCGCGCTTGAAGCTGTATGTTTTATTTATCAACAAGCCTGGTGTATCTCGATTGGTAAGCGTTACATCTAGCGAGTCGGCGTCCCGCAACTCAAAGCTGTCGCCGCTCGCAGACCACAATGCCGTGTGGTTCGGCAATCCTGGCCCCAGCAACCCTGATTGCGTTACAAAATATGCACCTGCTTTGTCCTGCATGAGGGGAAACGCCCCCAAGTCCTTTCCGTGCGACAAATGCTTGAGAAGATTTATGCTGCGTATATCGCCGCCCAGGCTGTCAATACTTATTGCGAACAGGTCTGTGCGCACAAAAATACGTTTCCCACTACTTGGCAACTGTTCGACCATGTTGGGGCTTTGCGCCACCGTCAGAGTTGTTGTTTGTGCGGGTATGGTGGCCCCTGCGATTTCTCCCTTGCCGACAACTGTAGCAGTCGCTTGTATCGGTGCCGGAGCAGCCGGCGGAAGGTTATGTTTTTGCCACGCCTCCCATAAAAAAAGACCGGAAGCAGAAAAAACAACTAATGCGATAACTCTTTGCGTATCCATGGAAGGCCAAAAGAAAGGGGGGAAGGAAATATCTTGGAGAACAGCTGGACAGAACTAAGGCACAGGATCATAGCCGCCATCGCACCAGGGATGGCAGCGCAGCACGCGTCGGAAAGTCAGGTTACAACCGTATATTGCACCGTGCTTGGCCAACGCCTCCGCCGCATAGTGCGAACAGGTTGGAGAAAATCGGCACTGAGAGCCAAGCCAAGGGCTCAATGTCAGTTGATAAACCCTGACCATGTGGATAAGCGCCCGCGCCAAAATCGACATCAGCGCGAACTATCCGTGGATTGGTTCGAAAGAGCGTGCACCAGATTAAACGCGCTTTCAATAACCCTTTGTATAGACCCGCCCGAACCCATCTCGGTGGCATCTACCCTCTGTGTTAACGAAATCAGCATATCGACAGGAAGCGCACGAATTTCATGCCGGCGAAAAGACTCCCTGACCCAGCGCTTGAATTGGTTTCGATCAACTGCGGACTTGAGAAGCCGCTTCGGAACAGAAATAGCAATGCGCGCATGTGCTATTGAACCGCATTGATAACTGATATCTGTTGTCGCCGAGAGATATTTAATGGAGACGGCCGACAAGCGCTTGTTCGGCTCTACCGTCTTTGACGGACAATCTGCACGGACCATTCGGCCTTGCTTGAGAACCAAGGCCACTCCCCGCTGATGAAGTCGCATCGCCTTGGTCAGCTTTTGGCCGGCGGTGGAGACAGCCTTCAATCTTTTTCCTTTAGGCCCCGGGGATTCGAGGGCTCAACCATACCGGCAAGCCGCTTGTTGTTATCACCCTTGGATGATATCGCGGCAGGCGGTCAATGTGTCTCTATACGGCCAGGCGGGCACGGCCCTTCGCCCGACGGGCGTTAATGACCGCACGGCCTCCCGCTGTTTTCATGCGAACAAGGAAACCATGGGTTTTTTTGCGACGAGCCACTGAAGGCTGGTAAGTGCGTTTCATAATCGTACTCAATAAGTTAGGTCATTACGGACTACGAGCATACCTACTCGCAGAACTCGGCATTATCCAGTTTTTTCAATCCGTTAGTCAAGGCTGATGGGGCGCTTTTGCTCTTGGCGTCACCCAAGCTCTACCAAATCGGGCGCGTAATCTGAGAAGTAATGCTTCTCACCGCCCATCCGCTTGTGGATAAGTCCTCATGAAAAGGATAAAATCCCCAAACGCAAGAAGCCCTTAATTTATCTCGAATAAATCAACTTCCTCTCCTGTCGTCATCGAATCCACCCCTCGAATGCATCCTTTCTGGCAATCCTGCGTCAATGAATTTCAGCAGGAATTATCGCAACACCAATTCAATACGTGGATAAAGCCACTGCGTTTTGAACAGGATGCTGACGGGTTCACGCTTATTGCCCCCAATCGACATGTATTGCAATGGGTAAAAGAGCGATTGCTGTCCAGGATTGAGCGATCCGGCGAACAATTTTTCTCTCGGTCTCTGCGCCTAGACTTGGCGCTAGAGGAAGAGGCCGCCGAAGAAATTTTATCTTCGAACGACGATACTGCGCCTAATGCCTTACCCGAGGATATGCGCACTTCGCCCGGCGCTGCGAATAAGGCGCCACCACACCGTCTGAACCCTTCTTTTACCTTTAATACCTTCGTTGGCGGTAAAGCAAACCAGCTGGCAAGAGCTGCTGCGCTCCAGGTTGGACAAAATCCTGGTCAAGCATATAACCCTTTATTTATTTATGGCACTACTGGTCTCGGCAAGACACACTTGGTACAGGCCATAGGAAATCAGCTTCTTGTACAGAATCCACGCGCAAATATCCGCTATATACATGCGGAGCAATTCGTCACCGATGTCGTAAAGGCTTACCAGCACAAGGCTTTTGACACCTTTAAAAAGTCGTATCACACACTGGACTTGCTGCTCATCGACGATATTCAGTTCCTTGGTGGTAAATCGAGAACCCAAGAAGAGTTTTTCTATGCCTTCAACGCTCTTATTGAAGGGGGCAAGCAAGTCGTCATTACCAGTGACAGATTCCCCAAAGAAATTTCCGGTATCGAAGATCGTCTCATTTCCAGGTTCGGTTGGGGACTCACCGTTTCAGTAGAGCCCCCTGAACTTGAAATGCGTGTGGCGATCTTGATCAAGAAGGCAGAAAACGAAAGCGTAATTCTCGCTGAAGATGTTGCATTCTTCATTGCCAAGCATATACGTTCCAATGTGCGCGAATTGGAGGGCGGTCTGAAACGCGTTCTCGCCTATTCCCGTTTCAACAATATCCCTGTATCCCTAAGCGCTGCCAAAGAAGCACTAAAAGACTTGCTGGCTGTACTCAATAGACAAATCTCGATCGACAACATCCAAAAAACGGTCGCTGACTATTACAAAATCAAAGTCTCTGAAATGTATTCCAAAAAACGCGTTCGCTCCTTGGCAAGACCCAGACAAATTGCCATGGCGCTTGCCAAGGAGTTGACGCCGATGTCTTTACCGGAAATAGGTGAAGCCTTTGGTGGCCGCGATCATACGACCGTGCTTCACGCGTGCAGAAAAGTAAATGAGCTTGTGGAAGCAGATCAGCTGGTAGCACGAGATCACGCGCTACTAATGCAAATCTTGCGCGGCTAGGTTTTACCACGCTTTTTCATAACTCCCCGGGCGTCAAATTTTCACCTTAAACTTTGTGGATAAGTTTTTTGTGATCGTTAAAATCCCTTTTTTTCTTGTTTTATCCACATATATCAACCAGCTTCTGATCTTCCATACGCAGGTTTAAATTTTATTAAGTATATGAATTCAAATCAGTAACTGAACATATACGTAAAACCTTCGGCCCTTAACTATTATCTATTAGGTTTAATTATGGTAACTATTAAAGCTAAGAACAGCACCTTGTTGGGCCCCTTACAGTTTGTGACCGGTATTGTGGAAAGGCGTCACACACTGCCAATACTGTCCAATGTTCTGGTCGACGTAACCGAACAAGCGGTGTGTTTTTTAGCGACAGATCTCGAAGTACAAATCAAGGCAACCGCAAAACTGGAGGGAAATCACAAACCAGGAAGCATGACGGTAGGGGCCAAAAAGCTCCAGGACATATTGAGGGCGCTTCCGCCGGATGCCGATACCTCGCTCGATACCAAAGAAAACCGCCTTACCGTGAAGGCGGGGAAAAGCCGCTTTGCGCTACAGACACTAGCGGCGGCGGATTTTCCCCGCATTGCCGAAGCCAAAGATGCAGCCACGGAATTTTCCTTGCCCCAGCGAGACTTCAGAAAAGTACTGGAGCTGGTCCAGTTCGCGATGGCGGTACAGGATATTCGTTACTACCTCAATGGAGTGCTGCTATCGACGGAAGGCAATACGCTACGCGTAGTTGCAACGGATGGCCATCGACTGTCAATGGCCCAGCATCAATTGCCAGAGCAAGTAGCAAAAATAGATGCCATCCTGCCACGGAAAACAGTCCTTGAGTTGATCAAACTTCTGGACGAGAGTGATGATCCGATTCATCTGGCAATGCACCAAAATCAGGTCAAATTTGCTTTTGAGGGTATAGAGATAGTTAGTAAAATTGTGGAAGGGAAGTTTCCCGATTACACAAAAGTGATCCCCAGTGGTTACGTCAACCACGTCTCTCTCAACAGGGTTGAATTTCAGGGTGCCCTGCAGCGAGCATCCATTTTGTCAAACGACAAAATCAGGGGAGTAAGACTGGTGTTTACAAAGGATTCGCTGTCGATGATCTGCTCAAACAACGAGCAGGAGGAGGCAGAGGAGAATTTGCCGATCAGCTATGATAAAGAGGCCCTGGATATTGCTTTTAATATTGCATACTTGTTGGATGTTCTGGGCCATCTTACGTCTGAGACGGTCCTGCTTTCGCTGGGCGAAGCCAATATGTCTAGTGCACTTATCACGCAGCCCGGGGGCGAAGATTTCAAATATGTTGTGATGCCGATGCGTATTTGAATCGGCACGAGACCACCCAAAATAATTATTAGTAAACTAGGAAGCAAATGGTACCCGCAAAAAAGCAAGACGAAAAAGCATACGATTCAGACTCGATAAAAATACTCAAGGGTTTGGAAGCTGTACGCAAGCGACCGGGAATGTACATCGGCGACACTTCCGATGGTACGGGCTTGCATCATATGGTTTTTGAAGTTGTCGATAACGCAATTGATGAGGCACTCGCGGGCTACTGCGATGACATCAAGGTGACAATTCATACAGACAACTCCATTTCCGTAATCGATAACGGCCGAGGCATTCCCACGGGCGTGAAGGAAGACGACGAATTCAAGCGGTCTGCAGCAGAAATTGTAATGACCGAGCTTCATGCAGGTGGCAAGTTTGACGCAAATTCATACAAAGTTTCCGGGGGCTTACACGGGGTGGGCGTATCGGTTGTCAACGCCCTATCCGAATGGTTGAAACTACGTATACGCCGAGACGGGAAGATGTATGAGATGGAGTTTCGTCATGGCGAGCGCGTCTCCCCCCTGGCAACGGTGGGCACCACGGATAAGCGGGGTACGGAGGTTCACTTTCTGGCAGCAAAAGAGACGTTTTCGCATATCGAATTTCATTACGAAATCCTTGCCAAGCGGCTGCGCGAACTGTCGTTCTTGAACAATGGCGTGAAAATCGAACTGATAGACCAGCGTAACGGCAAGAGCGAAAACTTTGCCTATTCGGGCGGAGTCAAGGGTTTTGTCGAATACATGAACCGCTCAAAGACGGTCCTACACCCGAAAGTCTTTTATTCGGTTGGTGAGAAAGACGGCATAACGGTCGAAGTCTCCATGCAATGGAATGACAGTTATAGCGAGACGGTGCAATGCTTTACAAACAATATTCCGCAACGCGACGGGGGCACGCATCTCACCGGACTCCGTACCGCAATGACGCGGGTTCTTAATAAATATATCGAAGAAAACGAACTGGCCAAAAAAGCCAAAATAGAGACGGCGGGCGACGATATGCGGGAAGGATTGACCTGCGTTCTGTCGGTCAAAGTTCCAGAGCCAAAATTCTCTTCACAGACCAAGGATAAACTCGTATCGAGCGAGGTCCAGCCGGTTGTACAGGAAGTCGTAGCTGCCAAGCTAACCGAATATTTGCTGGAGAATCCGGCAGATGCAAAAACGATCTGCGGAAAAATCATTGAGGCCGCACGCGCGCGCGACGCCGCCCGCAAAGCAAGGGAGCTGACAAGGCGGAAGGGGGTAATGGACGGGGTCGGCTTGCCCGGAAAGCTCGCTGACTGCCAGGAAAAAGACCCAGCGCTTTGTGAACTTTATATCGTAGAGGGAGACTCTGCGGGTGGCTCAGCCAAACAGGGGCGTGATCGTAAATTTCAGGCAATTTTGCCACTTCGCGGCAAGGTTCTGAATGTTGAAAAAGCCCGAATAGACAAGGTAATTTCGTCAGAACAAATTGCCACCTTGATCACCGCACTTGGCGCCGGCATCGGGAAAGACGATTTCAACCACGATAAGCTGCGCTACCACCGCATCATCATCATGACGGACGCAGATGTGGACGGCGCGCATATCCGCACGCTGTTGCTGACGTTCTTTTATCGCCAGATGCCGCAGCTTGTGGAGAATGGCTATATTTACATAGCACAGCCGCCGCTTTATAAAATCAAAATGGGCAAGGAAGAGCGGTACGTCAAAGATGAGTTGGAACTCAAACAGGCGCAGCTCAAAAAAGCACTGAATGAGGCCCAGCTAAACCCGGGTGGCGGAGGCGCCGCTATTTCCGGTGAGGCGCTTGAGATAATCGCCAAGGATTTTCTAATGACGGACGCTGTTATTGGCCGGTTGACCCGCACCTTTGACCCGGAGGTGCTCACTGGACTCCTGCAGTGCCCAAGATTCGATCTGACGAATGCAGAAAATGCGTCCAAGGCAGCCGTTTGGCTCACGGACGTAGTGGGTGCCCATCACCTTACTGTCAAGGTTGAGGCGGACGAAGCGCACGATGCATACCGACTTCGCTGCGTAAAAACGCTCCATGGGAACACCAGGGAAACCGTATTGGACACAACGTTTATAGAAACCGGTGATTACGAGCAGATAGTTAAAACGGCGCAGACGTTGAATGGGTTGATCCGAGAAAGCGCCGAAATCAGAAGAGGTGAAAAGGCCTTGGCTGTAAAATCCTTCGCGGAAGCGCTCACGTGGTTAATCGAGCAGGCAAAGGATGGAATGCATATTCAACGTTACAAAGGACTTGGTGAAATGAATCCCGAGCAATTATGGGAAACCACCATGGATCCAAAGGTGCGGATATTGAACAGGGTTCAGATTGAAGATGCCATTGGCGCAGACGAAATATTTACTACCTTAATGGGGGACGATGTAGAACCGCGCCGTGCATTTATAGAGAGCAATGCGCTGATCGTTCAGAATCTGGACGTATAAAATTTGTAGGTTCTCAAAATACATGAGAATTTTCTCAGTAATTGAGAACAGCGTGGAATAGGAAACGCCCGCAATCGCGGGCGTTTTCATTTTTACTCAAATAGTTCAGCTAATCGCCACACCACGCGGCGCCCGCTGCGCATCACCAAAATTATCGTGTATCTCTGAGGATTGATCGTCAGCCATTGATTGTGACGAGATAAGAAAACGCCCGGCATACCCGGGCGTCGAAGGAAAGAGAATGAATATAGCTAGCGACTATTGCAATGAAATAAAAGAGTAGCTCGGTAACTCCTGATGACGGCCAACATTAGTCGGCAACCGCGGATATTGCGATGCAAGCAAACGAACCACGTGAAGAAGCTGACCTGGCAAAAGAGCGCTGGGAGAAACTCATGGCGGACTGGCCTGAAATGTTTTGCTTCCGACTTCGAGGATGTCGACGTCACCCGATGAATTGATCCACATTGCGCGCGATTTGACACGCCGTGTACACGCGACCGGCAGTCTGCTGCTTGAAGGGTGTCCTCCATCATCCATGCAGTGAGTTCTTGAGCCGATGCAAATGAGTCATGCCGACCCGTTTATTGACAGCGCATAAAATATATGTAATTGTATTGGTGACACATTTACCGGAAACAGCATGCCAACAAGTACCCGTTTCGTCGTCGCAGTTCACACGCTCGCCGCCCTCGCGGTCGGTGAGGATAAGCCCATGCGGTCCGAAGACCTCGCCTATTCCGTGAATACCAGCCCTGTCGTGATCCGCGGGTTGCTGTCGCGCCTGGGTGACGCCGGCCTCACACATTCCCAGCTTGGCGCGGGTGGGGGTGCGCTACTCGCCAAACCAGCCAAGAAGATTAGGCTGCTGGACGTCTATGAGGCTGTCGAGGATACCGAGTTATTTTCACTGCATCGGACACCGCCCTGTGAAAACTGCGCGGTCGGAGGCAACATTCTGGAGGCGCTTCAACCGACGTTGATGCGCGCGCGAAAGAGCTTGGAGAATGAACTCGCAAAGGTCACCATCGCCGACGTTGCCTCTGAGGTGGCACGGCTAGGCAAATTCAGCGTCCCGTTGGTGCGGTGACGTGTTTTTTTGATATTATATGTAAGTGTGTTGATTACACATTTATATACTGTCCAGCCTAACGTAGGGCAGGACTAAACGGACAGCATCGGGGCGCTGCCGTTATTGGAGCCTGAAGACCCCATCATCTAACAGGAGCATTGAAATGAGTATCGGCATTATCGGAGCAGGCGCCCTAGGCTCGAACGTGGCGCGATCGCTGGCAAAGAACGGGATCTCGGCAACCATTGCAAACCGTCGGGGTCCAGAGTCGCTGAAAGGCCTGATCCAAGAACTTGGCCCTTCAATCAAGGCCGGAACCGTGCAGGAAGCAGCAAGCGCGGATATCGTACTCGTGGCCGTGCGCTGGGTCGATCTCGAAAACGCGCTGAGCGCCCTACCCGCCTGGAACGGCCGCATCGTAATCGACGGCACTAATCCGGTCGAGTTCCTCGACCCCAACTCGCCGGACGCCAAGGACCCGAACAATCCCCTTGCCGCGTATGGCATCAAACCCATCGATCTCGGCGGCAAGCATTCCAGCGCGGTCTTTCGTGATCTGGTTCCCGGTGCGCGGGTCGTCAAGGCATTCAACCACCTCGACGTCAACGTCCTGCCGGAGCCGGCGATATCGGGAGGCAAGCGTGTCCTCTTCTACTCAGGCGACGACGCAGATGCGAAGGCCCAAGTTCGCAAACTTCTCGAACAGACTGGCTTTTTCCCCATCGACCTCGGTACGCTCGACGCGGGCGCACCGTTGGCCTCGGTCCCGTTCGGTTCGCTTGCGGCCACCAACTTCATCAAGATATGACGGTCTGGGCATTCGGCCTGGTGGGCAGCGAGCACGCTAATACGCTAGCGATACAGTGAGCTGCCCAACCCAAGGCGACACACTCGGAGCAACACGGGACTCATCCATACCCGTTATGTCGACTCTGCAACTCTCCACGACATGCAACAGCGAACTCACGCAGTGGGTTTTCGGCGTCCTCATCAATGAGTTTTGCCAATTCCTCGAAGGTCTTGTTAGGCGAAAGATAAGTCTGGAGAATGGCTCGAATTGTCCCATTAGCTTTTTCGACAACGCATGGCGAAGAAATGATCTGCATCCAGTTCAATAGAGCGTAAAGCTTTACGAGCTTTGAGAGATCCGCTCTTACGCGCTGGTAGGCATCCGCATACAGCCTGGATGCCTCTTCGATGAATTCCCAATAGAGCGTCGCCCGTAGGTTTCGACTTTCCGTGCGCCCCTTGTCGGTAAACTGGACGCGATGCGTTACCCACGACTATCCGAATCTGTATCGCAACCAGATACCTGCGCTTCCTGACCGGGTCCGGGTGGCCGACATCACCTACATTCGCCTGCTGACGGGATTCGCGTTCCTGGCCGTCATTCTGGATGCGTGTTCGCGCAAGGTTGTCGGCTACGCCCTTTCACGATCCATGACCACCATGTTGTCACTGGCGGCGCTGGAGATGGCCATCGAGAATCGTCGGCCGCCACGAGGCTTGATACATCGCTCCGACCAGGGCAGCCAGTATGCTGCCAAGGCATATCGAGACAAGCTGTCTGAACATGGCGTCGCGGGTTCGATGAGCCGTAAGGCCAACCCATATGACAATGCTCAAGCCGAGAGCTTCATGAAGACGCTGAAGCACGAGGAAGTGCTGGTCAACGGATACGAAACGTGGAGTGATGTCGTTGAACGCTTGCCGTCGTTCCTCGATGAGGTGTACAACGGCAAACGGCTACACTCCGCGCTCGGTTACGTCAGTCCCGAGCAATTTGAAACTCAACTATGGCGACAAGCGGCTTAGGTCAAATTCGACGCGCTTCACTGTCCAACGATAGGGGTGCATTCCATTTTCGCTTTGAATTTTGACCCCACCTGAACAACCGTTTCCTCTCGGAAAAACGTTCAGAAAGCAGCAAAAAGTGGTGGGGTCAACGCGGCGCGAATACTCCCGCAAAGGGGGTCAAATTTCGAAGCGAATTCACAGGCAGCGGCGGAAAAAGGGCCCAATCGGGCCCTTTTACTATTTGCAAAAGGATAGTTAGGATAAGGACAGGATCAACTCGGGGTGTCAATTTCGCTTGTCCAGCCCAAGGGGTGCAGTCCACTGGCGGGTCAAATTTGGACGCGAAAAACTCTGTTATTTCTTCTTGCGCGTGCTACTGCGCCCCTTGAGGTGCTCGATCAGCCAGCGTCCTGCTGGTCCAGGAGGGGCATCGTTGCGATACACCGCTCGCATGGGCATCACTGGCTTTAAGCTACTCGGCAGTTCAATTCGAATAACGCGCAGTTTGCCGTTAGCGACGTCGTCTTCAACCATGAATCGCGGCATGTTGCCGAAGCCAAAGCCGGCCCGCAAGAATGCGTGCCTGGCCCCCATATCGGCGAGCCGCCAGACATTTTTTGAAAATACGCCGTAGCTCTGGTTTTTCGACAGCGTCGATCGATCGGTCAACACCAGTTGCACATGGTGCAGCAACTCGGACTGAGGAATGACACCTTTGTACGAGGCCAATGGGTGCTTTGGTGCCACGACCGTGACCAGCGGGACGTCGAGCAACAACTCGCTGTGCATGGTTTCGGGAAGAATCGGTAGTGAGCCGATGATGCCGATCTGACACGTCCCGTGCAGCACCGGCTCGATGACCGCGCCGAGCACCTCAACGAATAGACGCAGTGGTGTATGCGGAAAAGTGTCGCGAAACTTCGCGACCGCTTCAGTCAATTCGTTCATGGGGTACATCACATCGATCGAGAGCGAGAGCTCCGGTTCGAGCCCTTCGCGCAATGTCTTCGCTCGAGCCTTGAACCCATCCATCTGCGCTGCCACTTCACGTGCGTCTTGTAGTAATGCGCGTCCATCCTCCGTCAGCGTCGGATAGCGTGCTCTGCGATCGAATAGCGCCACGCCGAGCTGTCCTTCGAGATTCGCCAGCGTCTGACTGACTACGGACTGCGCACGTCGTAGCTTGCGGCCGGCTGCGGAAAAGCTGCCTTGATCGGCGGCGGCGATGAAAGTACGAAGCTGATCCAGCGTTATTCCGTCTAGCATGATCTATCTCCAAAGACGATGGATTGTATCGAATAATATAGGCTTTAAAGATGGACTTGGAAAGCCTATCTTATTCCCCAGCGGTAAACCAATCACTTTTACTCACTGGAGAATAGTCATGTCGAACACCCAAAAGCTCATCGCCGTCGTCGGCGCAACAGGTCAACAAGGTGGCGCTGTTGTGCGCGCCCTGCAGGCGAACGGTCAATTCAAAGTACGCGCATTGACGCGCAACCCGGCCAAGCATCCGCAGCTGGCTGACGAAGTCGTGCAGGCGGATTTGAGTCGTCCGGAAACGCTGAAAGCGGCGTTTGCCGGTGCGCACGGGGTTTTTCTGGTAACCAATTTCGGGGAAGCGGGCGCGGACGAAAGCAAACAGGCAATTGCCGCTGTCCGAGCGGCGAAAGACGCCGGTGTGCAACACTTCATCTGGTCGACGCTGCCGAACGTGGAGACGATCAGCCGTGGCAAGTTCGATGTCCCACATTTCACGAACAAGGCAACGATCGAACGCATCGTAAAGGAAGCCAGATTCGCACACCATACTTTCGTCATCGCACCCTTCTACTATCAAAACCTGCTTGGCGTAATGGGCCCGAAGAAGCAACCGGATGGGACGATGGGTTGGACGCTGCCCGTTGATCCGGAACTGCGTGTCGTTCATATGGGCGACATCGCCGAGTTGGGCCAAGTCGTGGTCGGCGCATTCGCGCAGCCGGAACTCGCGGGCCGCGGCGAACATTTGCCCTTGGTCGGTGACTTCCTCAGCTTTAACGAGATGATTGCCACGCTGAACCGCGAGGGTCACAACTACTCGTTCAAGCAGGTTCCGAAAGACGTGTTTGCGGGTTGGTTCCCGGGTGCCAAGGAAGTTGCGGAGATGCTCGCCTATTTCGAGGCGCACACCTACCTGGGTGCGGAATCGCGTGACGCCATCGCCCTTGCCAACAAAGTTGCCGGCCGGCAACCGACGAAGTTTGCGGCGTGGTCGCGGGCAAACATTGCGGTTCCGCAAGCAGCCTGACAACACGGCCGTCGACATAGTCGGCGACTCGTACTCGCAAAGGCGGTCAAAACAATCGCAATTTCGGGAAAGACGCGAGTGATGCAGCGTGCATACGCTGCACTCGCAAATCTGAAGTTTCACTAGGAACTAGCTGTTCCTAAGATTGACGGAGATAGGCATGAAGATCGGAGTGAGTGGCGCTAGTGGTCATTTGGGCAAGGCGACGATTGCAGAGCTTGTGCGTTTGGGCGATCACTACGTTGTGGGGATTTCCCGCACGCCCGAGACCATCGCGGCACCTGCCCAGGGTCGGTTTGGGGACTATGACCGGCCCGAGAGTCTTATGAATGCCTATGCGGGCCTCGATCGCCTGCTGATCATCACAACGGTCGCTCCCGAGCCCGGAAAGCGCGGAGTGCAGAACGTGGCCGCGATCGATGCGGCTGTGAAAGCTGGCGTCAAACACATCGTTTTCATGTCGGCCGTGAACACGCGCCAGGAGGAGGAGCCGGCACGTGGCGCTTCTTACTGGCGGGGCGAGCAACGTCTCATCGCCACAGCACCTGCGTGGACCATCCTGCGAATGAACTTCTATGCCGAAGCCTTTGTGCAAATGGCACAGGCGTCGCTGAATCATGGTGTGCTTCCCGGACTGGCCGAGAATCGGGCCGCTTTCGTTGCACGCAGTGATGTGGCCGCCGCCGCCGCCGGGATCCTGGTCGGTGAGGGGCATGCGGGCGCGATCTATAACGCTACCGGCCCCGAGCGCCTGTCCGGTGCCGAACGCGCGAGTCTCATCGCCGAAATTTCCGGTCGACCAGTCGTTTTCCGCGTCATCCCAGACGATCAATTGCGTGCCGGGCTGGTGCAGGCGGGCCTGCCGGCGGGAGCCGTCAATATCGTTGCCGGCATCCAGGCGAGCTTCGCGGCAGGTGCATTCGACATTCTGACAGGTGACATCGAGCGCCTTAGCGGTCGGCCAGCCAAGCCTCTCCGCGACGTACTTGCTGGGGCGCTGAAGCCCCTTTCCACCTGAACGCCGGCATTTAAATCTTAACGAAAGGAACGAACGCATGTCGCACGCCGATCAATCAACTGACGCCGTTCTAGGTCCCGCTACCGATAGCGGGGCCTACGGCAAGCCCGCTATCGCGCTGCACTGGATCATCGCGTTACTGATCTTCTCGGCGTCACGATATTGATCCTGGCTGCGCTGCGAGTGATATGGCGCCTGACTCATCCGGCGCCTGCGCCGGTACCAGGAATGCCCGCCTGGCAGCGACAGGCGGCTGAAGGCACCCACATCCTGCTTTATCTGCTGATTCTGACAGTGCCGATGACGGGCCACCTACTGAGCGTGGCAGCCGCCATTCCGGTTGTCTACCTCGGTCTGTGGGAACTACCGATGCCCTTCGACAAGAGCGAAGCGCTGCAGGACTTCTTCAAGAAGGCGCATGTGTGGTTGAACTGGACATTGGCTACCATCGTCGTGTTGCACATCCTTGCCGCGCTTAAGCATCACTTCGTTGACCGCGACAGCACGTTGCGCCGCATGCTGCCGTTTTTGCCGGCTCGATCCGGCCCGACTATAGGAGTCTGATCATGAAATGTTTTGCGCATTTCAGCGTTACCGCCCTGGTCGCGGCTGGCGCACTGTCGATCGGTTCGTTGTCTGCTTTGGCACAGGTTGATACCGCTAGGAGCAGCGTCACTGCCATCGGCAAGCGGCTCGGCGTGGCTATGGACATCAAGTTCGGCAAGTTCGACGACGCCGTCAACTACAACCCGGCCAATCTGGCAGCGTCTACGGCGGAGGTCAATATCGACGTTACCAGCGTCGATGTGGGCAGCAAGATGTACAGCGACGAGTTGAAAAAGAAGGATTGGTTTGACACCGCCAAGTACCCCAAGGCGACTTTCGTGTCGTCGGCATTCAAACAGGGTGCGGGCAGCGAGGTGAGCGTGGTCGGCAAGCTGACCATCAAGGGCGTCACCCAGGACGTGACTGCGCCGGTCACTTTCAAGCAGGAAGGTGCCAGCCAGATGTTCGAAGGCGCGCTGCCCATCAAGCGCAATGCCTTCCATGTCGGCGACGGCGACTGGAAAGATACGTCGGTCGTTGCCGATGACGTGATCATCAAATTCCGAGTTGTCATTGCCAAGAAGTAATCCCCACAAACCACATTGCTGTTTCTATCCACGCTTAACCAACTATTTAATGGAGTTCCCATGAAATTGCGTAGCCTGTTTGTTGCTTTTGCCACGGTTGCCGCCACCGCAGTCTTTGCCGCGCCGGCCACATACCAACTCGACCCGGATCACACCTTCCCGAGCTTCGAGGCCGACCACATGGGCGGATTGTCTGTATGGCGCGGTAAGTTCACAAAATCCAATGGCATGGTCACGCTGGATCGCGCCGCCAAGACTGGCACCATCGACGTAACCGTCCAAATCGACAGCGTTGACTTCGGTCATAGCAAGCTGAACGAGCACGTCAAAGGTGCCGACGTGTTCAACGTGGCCAGCTACCCAACCGCCACCTTGCCACCTTCAAAGGCAAGTTCACAAAATTCAAGGGTGACGTGCCGACTGAAGCCGATGGTCAGCTAATGCTGCGCGGTGTCACCAAACCGGTGAAATTGGGGCTCAACACGTTTAAGTGCATACCGCATCCGATGTTCAAGCGTGAAGTTTGTGGTGCTGACGCCGAGATGAAATTCAACCGCGACGATTTCGGACTGGACTTTGGCAAGGGTTACGGCTTCAGCATGGAAACGAAGCTGAAGATCCAGGTAGAAGGCCTCAAACAAGACTCCAACGTCACCACGCAGTAAGTCCAAATGGCGCCAAAGAGCAACCCAGAGAGGCGCGCATAACTTTGGTGAATTTGTCTGAACGTCCGATTGGTGAAAACCTCGTAACCCCCTGGTTAGTTGGCTATCGGGGGTGCCAATAACTATGGTGAAACGTAGTTCTCAGAAAACGTGCAAAAATTCTCACTAGCTGTAAAAAATTGAACGCCCGCTGATGCGGGCGTTTTTCTTTGAGCGTGAAAAATGGCGTTTGTCTCCGGGTGATAGCGCAGGGCCGCATCTAGGGGAGCGAATGCGCCTGTTGCCTTATACATCACCCCACAACGGCTTGCTCAAGGCAGCAGTAAACGCGGAGAACATCAAGTTGAAGCTCAGGCTAACCCGGCTCTCTCCACTGGCGTTGGCATCGACGGAGTGAACCAAATACGATGGGAAGACAAGCAGCGTGCCGTCTGTTACCCGCACCACAACCTGATCGGTGTTCGCGGCAGTGAGTTCCGTGACCGGCGGCCTGATGACGCCGGTCTGGCTGCGCGGGTCGTGGAAGTTGATGCTGTCGGCGCCGGGCCGGGTGCGCACGTAGTACACCGCGCTCAGGAAATTGTTGGGATGGCTGTGGGCGCGGTGCGCGGCACCAGGCGCATACAGGTTCATCCAGCAGCCGGTGATTTCAATGGCGGGTTCGCCAATTTTCAGGAACTGAAGCACGCGCGCTGCCGCCTGGCGGACGCAGTCGCAAAGCGCGTGCAGCTCCTCCCGCCGGTGCAGGGCATGGCCAGACTGCCAGGCTTCGCTGGATTTCAGTTCAGGCTGCCTCTGTCGTAGCGCGTGCAGCAGTCCGAGCGCGCTCGCGTCGATCGGTTCGTGCACCTCGGTGCGCAGCTGAATTTTCCAGACCAGGGTGGGAAAAAGCGAAATGACGTCCGAGTTTTCGATCCACGATTGCTTGCCCGATATCCCCACTGAACCTCCAGAGCACGAATGCAATCTGCCCGGTACTCACTGGATCAAGGTCGATGATTCAGCGGTCTTCCGCGTCGCGCATGTCTTGTTCCAACAACGCTCCGCGCCTCTGATCGGTCACTGCGAGCCCGCTGAGACCGTTTGGCGTTACGAAGCCGAACACGCACAGTTTATTCGCGATTTCCACCCGCAGCGGCCCGCCCACTTTAATAACAAGATATAACGCCCGCCACCACTAGATATCAGGCGATCTTGCGTTTTCTGCTTGCGACCGGCTTCTCTGCCGAGGTAGCGACGACTTTCCGCTTGGCCGCGGGTTTAGTTTTAGGTTTGATTCCACCGGTTTTTTCTTCAATCAGTGCAACTGCCTCCGCAAGCGTGATTGAATCGACCTTCTCCTTGTCGGGAATGGTTGCATTAGTAGTGCCATGCTTTATATACGGGCCGTATCTGCCGGAAAAAACAGAAATTGTCTGCTCGTCCTCAGGGTGCTTGCCGAGGATCCGTAGCGCACCCGCAGTCCCGGCAACACGAGTCCCCTTTGCCCCTGGTTTGGGTTCGCGAGCTTCGAACTCAAAGCCGATTTTTCCGTCCGGCTGGCGCACCAGATATGCAGAAAAAGGGCGGCCCTTTTTTGATATGAATTTGTCAAGCAGATCGGTTTTTCCTGTATCGAGCAACTTGATCATTTGTTCTCGTTCAATCGTGCGCTTTAAAATCACCCGCCCAGACCGGAAATCACAGGTTTTCTCTGGCCCAACCGCCTTCTCGCAAGAGTAGGCATTGGGCAATTCAAATACCCGCGACCCGCATTTAGGGCAGGTACCAAGCGGCTCCTGACCGGAGAAGTCAGGCGCCTCACCATCTTCGCCTTGATCACCCCAGGAAAATTCAATTGCGAGGTCCTTGTTGAGGACGAGATTTGCCGAGAAGGCACGGCCAAGGCGGCTTCTGAAACCCTCCAGCGGACCAACTTCTTTTTTCTCGATAAGCGTTTCGGCCTCATGTACTTCGAGCTGCCGCCCGGCGAGGATTTTCCAGAAACCGAAGTCACATGATTGGCACTGAAATTTCTTGTAGTTCTCATGAATTTCACCGCCGCATTTTGGACACGGGACATTAAGTTTTCCGAAATCGCCTGGCACGGTGTCTGCACTGAAATTCTTGGCCTGATTTACGATGTGCTTGGTCATTTCAACAATTTCGGCCATGAATTTCCCGCGCGAAAGCTTGCCTTGCTGCATTTGCGACAGCTTGTATTCCCATTCCGCTGTCATTTCTGGGGAAAACAGTTCGGGTACGCCAAGGCCATGCAACAAAGTCATCAGGGAAAACGCTTTTGCTGTTGGAATCAGCTCCCGGCCCTCGCGATGAATATATTTTTCGAACAACAACCCTTCAATCGTGGCTGCACGCGTCGCCGGCGTGCCCAAGCCTTTCTCCTTCATCGCTGCGCGCAATTCGTCGTCGTCTATCAATTTACCCGCCCCTTCCATTGCTGAAAGAAGTGTGGCCTCCGAAAGACGCGCAGGCGGCTTAGTCTGATTGGGCTTGGAATCAACGGTCACGGCCCTCACGCGCTCTCCCTGTTTCACAGCCGATAGCGTGGTAGTTGTATTCTCGTCATCAATTTCCCGCCCGTAGACGGCTAGCCACCCTGCATTGACAAGAACCTTGCCTTCGGATTTAAAGGGTTCGCCTTCAATGCGTGTAATGCGCGTGGTTTGCAAAAATTCGGCGCTAGGATAAAACACCGCCAGAAAACGCTTGACGACGAAGTCATATAGTTTGGCTTCAATTTCATTAAGCGATTTCGGTGTTTGAACCGTAGGGATAATTGCGAAGTGATCGGATATTTTTGAATTATCAAAGATCCGCTTGTTGGGCTTTACCCATTTTTCATCCAGAATTTTCTTCGCAAACGCATGATATGGAACAGCCAGGTCATTGCCGCCTTCCTTCAACATCTTCATGGTTTCGTTGACGGTAGCAATGTAATCCTCAGGCAGTGCGCGCGAGTCGGTGCGTGGATAGGTGAGCACTTTATGTTTCTCATAAAGGGCCTGCGCCAGGGACAGTGTGGTCTTGGCGCTAAATCCAAAACGTGAATTCGCTTCACGTTGCAAAGACGTCAAATCGAACAGCATTGGTGGCGCCTGCGTAGTCGGCTTTGACTCTTCCTGCACAATTCCTGACTTGCCCATACACTTGGTAACCAGCGCTCGTGCCGACTTCTCGTCCCAAATGCGTTCCGCCCTCAGCCCTTCATCCTCCGTTTTGCGGAATTTTTCATCGAACCAGCGGCCTTGATAATCCCCTGCCGCCGCTGAGAAGTTGGCAATGACCTCCCAGTAGTCGCGTGATTTGAAGGCCTTGATCTTAGTTTCACGCTCGACCAGGATAGCCAGCGTTGGCGTCTGCACCCGCCCGACGGTAGTAAGCTGGAAACCGCCAGATTTCGAGTTGAATGCGGTCATCGCACGTGTGCCGTTGATACCCACCAGCCAATCGGATTCGCTACGACATACGGCCGCATCAGCTAGCGGCTCATAGACAATGCCCCCCTCCAAATTTCCGAAACCCTCGCGAATGGCGGCTTGCGTCATCGACTGTAGCCACAGGCGCTGGATAGGCAATTTTGATTTCGAATACTGCACGATGTAGCGAAAAATGAGTTCACCCTCACGACCGGCATCGCAAGCATTGACAAGACCCGAAACATCTTTGCGCTTGATGAGCTTCAATAGCAACTTCAGTCTGGCCTCGGTCTTTTCAATTGGCCGTAGCGCAAAATGCGACGGTATGGCAGGCAAATGTGCGAATGTCCATTTCCCGCGCTTAACTTCCTCTTCTTCCGGCATGGCGATTTCAACCAAATGGCCAACTGCGGAGGAGAGCACAAAATCCTCGCTCTCAAGGTAGTCGTCCTTCTTGGCGAAGCCGCCTAGCGCCTTGGCTATATCATTGGCAACAGATGGTTTCTCGGCGATGATGAGACGTTTGGTCACGGGTGATTTCGATTTCTAAAGTGGCGAGGGGGCACAAATAATAGACAGGGTTGGACAACTTTTACAAGCAACTCTTTATATTGCCCTGGCTACGGAGTCATTTCTGGTGGATCGGAAATTGAGGAAAGAGTCGTCTGGACTCACGGGCTGCCCATCCGACCGCATAGACTCGCGCGGGCATTCTCGTTGCGCGGATGGCCCCGCCTCATGGCGAGACACGATCAAAACAGCCGTTGGTATTTTCCACCTGGCATTGCAGCGATCGCGCCCTCAATTTCCAGCTCAGCCAGACGTACCACGACTTGCTCAGCGGGCAGATCGACGCGCTCCACCAGTGCATCGATGGATACAGGGTCATACCCCATTGCTTTCAGAATCGGTTCGGCATTCGATAGTTCCTTGCGGCCGTCCAAAAAAATTGAAGAATCGGGTTTGCCGGCCGCATTGTGCCATTGAAGCTCAACCAAAATGTCATTTGCGTCGTCAACCAGCTTCGCGCCCTGCTTTATGAGAAGGTGGCAGCCTTTTGAAACCGGCGAATGAATTGTGCCTGGGATTGCAAATACTTCGCGCCCCTGTTCGGCGGCTTGACGCGCGGTGATCAATGAGCCGCTCGCCAGTGCCGCCTCCACCACCAAGACGCCCCGCGAAAGTCCACTGATAAGGCGGTTTCTGCGGGGAAAGTTTTGGGCGAGCGCCGGTGTTTCAAGTGAAAACTCAGAAATGATCAAACCATGTTCAACAAGATCGCGTGCCAGCGTCTTGTTGCGCGCCGGATAAACCAGGTCGAGGCCGGTACCAACGATTGCAATTGAAGACCCGTTTCCGTCCAGCCCGCCACGATGTGCGGCCGCATCTATGCCAAGAGCCATGCCTGAAATTATGGTCAGCCCTGCTTGAGATAGGGTTCTCGAAAATGCCTCCGCATTGGCAATGCCTGCCGGGGTAGCATTACGACTGCCAACCACGGCTATGCCGGTACGGTTCAGCATCTCGCGCCGGCCCTTCAGGTAGAGGATCGGCGGTGGATCGGCGATTTCCAGCAGGGGCGCAGGGTAGTCGCAGTCTGCCAACGTGAGCAGATGGTTGTCGGCGCCCTCAAGCCAGGTCAATGCGGCCTTCAGTTTTGACTGATCGGGGCCCTTGCCAATGGCCCTCGCAGCTTTATCGCCCACGAGCGGTGAAAGTTGCGCAAAGCTACATTGCAGGATTTGGGCCGGCGATCCGTAATGATTAAGAAGTACCCTGATGCCCCCGGAGCCCAGCCCGGCGATCAAATCCAGCCCAAGCCATGCCTCAGGTTCTCCGCCGACCGAAGGTACTGGCATAGTGCCGATCAGGGTGTCTGAACGGCGTCTCCCACGCGTACAGGTCGCGTAGTGTTCATGATCAGTGCATAGGAAACTTTGTCGAAAACGCGAAATACAAAGAGCAGTCCGTTGCGCTCATCGGGCAGCTTTATCTTACGGGGAACACTTGGGGTACCGGCTGGAGCGCTACCGCTAACCACAGGACTGTTGTTGTAGTCTTCGGTATTCGTGCTGACCACGGCGCCCTTGCGCAAAGTGGCGAGAACATGACCAACCTCCATGCCTTCGCGTTTGCCAAGATTCAGAACCACAACCGAAAATTGGGCGCCCTCGGTCATTCCACCCGGGATCGAAATAACCGTACCCACGACATCCCTGTCCGGCGCGTGTGGGCTATAGGATGGGATTGTGCCTTCCGCCGTCGGGGTCAAACGATCCCCCCGGTTGATTTCCTGCGTTGATTTGGCGATATCAATAGATGAGGCATCCCCAAAACGGTTTACCCGCGCCTCCCCGAGGTACAAAACTTCATAACCAAGTAGTTCGCGGGTGGCCGGATCAACAAATGCCTTACCGGGACGATAAACCTGCCACCGGGTACCCTGGTCCGGCTGCATGCCTACGACATAGGCCCTGTCGCCCGCACCAATTACAACGTGGTCATCATCCGCGGACACTATCTTGGGCGCCCCGGCAAGGGCGCCGGCTTCAACCACCAGCGGCAGCGTCAAAAATGGACCAATCACCCGCGCAGGGATCGAAGGAATGGCCTGCGAAAGCTTATCTACCCTGATCGAAGGCGAGAGACGAACGGTTCCTCCCGAGCCACTGGAACCGCTTCCGGCGCCATTGAGAGACAATCGAGGACGGCCATCGGCATCAAACGAAAGACTGATAATGTCCCCAGGATAGATCCAGTGCGGATCCTTGACCTGCTCGCGGTTCATATTCCAGATTTCCGGCCAGAACCACGGGTCCTTCAGGAATTTCCCGGATATATCCCATAACGTGTCGCCCTTGACCACGGTGTAGGTAGAAGGAGCATTTTCCACCAGCGTAAGCGGGGGGGTAGGTTTCCCCGAAAGTTTTGCCTCCGCTCTTGCCAAATCTCCTGAGGGGGGGCGTGCCGGCGCGGCCTTTCTCGCCTTGTCTCCCTTGTTCTCGGCAGTAGCGCTGGGCACGGCTTGTGCCCAGACGAACAAGGGAACAAAACCGACTAACACAATGACTAAGAGTTGAGAAAAGGGTTTTTTGATCATAGCTGGTCTCGCTTCGGGAGAGGTGAAGCTTGCGGTCAATATTCAGGGGTTAACTCGCGCCTAGGGTAGTCAGTCTGGTACAGCTGTCGGGTCGCTGGCGGATTTGCTAGTTAGGGCGACTTCCACTAGACTTGAAAGATAAAGATTCGTCTCAAAGTTAAAGTTGTCTCTGAAGATTCTGCACCTAATTTATTCAATTCGCAAGCAATTATGGCCATTCTGGACGTTCTGACCTTCCCCGATCCCCGTCTCAACCGCATTGCGGAGCCCGTCAAGCTTATCGACAATAAAATCAAGAAGTTGGTCGATGACATGGCGGAAACAATGTATGAAGCGCCAGGCGTCGGGCTGGCCGCCGTACAGGTTGGCGAATTGAAGCGAATCATGGTAATTGATGTGTCCGAAGAGAAGAATCAACTGCGGGTGTTCATCAATCCGGAAATCATCAAGAAGGAAGGCACCGCCATCAATGAAGAAGGCTGTCTTTCAGTGCCGGGCTTTTACGACAAGGTCGAGCGGGCTGAAACCGTGATGGTGACGGCGCTCGATCGTGATGGACAGCGTTTTACCATCAATGCCTCGGGCTTGTTGGCCGTGTGTATCCAACACGAAATTGACCATCTCGATGGGCATGTTTTTGTCGAGTACCTGTCACCCCTCAAGGCGAATCGAATCAAGAACAAATTGGTCAAGCGGCAACGCGAGATCGAGCGTGAAACCGAGATAGCCGTGCCTCGCCGGCGTGTAGCGGCTGCGCGCGCCTGACGCTCCCAGAATCGGATCAGTAACCGACAACGCCGGCCGACAGCCGGCGTTGTCATTTTGGCCTGCATCGAGAACGATGTTGGCGGATAACCTGCCCTATGAAGCTAGTTTTTGCCGGTACGCCAGTATTCGCGGCAACCGCCCTTTCAGCCCTGCAGTCGGCCGGGCACGAGATTATGTTGGTGCTTACTCGTCAAGATCGTCGTTCTGGAAGGGGGATGCGCCTGCAGCCCAGTCCAACGGCAGAAATAGCCTCATCCTTAAGCCTACGCGTGGAAAAACCGGTAACGTTGAAGGATCCCGTCGTACAGGCCATGATTCGTGATACGAAGGCAGATGCAATGGTCGTTGCCGCCTACGGCCTGCTGCTTCCCCAAGTGGTACTTGATATTCCGCGACTGGGCTGCCTCAATATCCACGGTTCGCTATTACCGCGCTGGCGCGGCGCCGCACCAGTGCAACGGGCTATTGAGGCAGGTGATGTGGAAACGGGCATTTCCATCATGCAAATGGATGCAGGGCTGGACACGGGGCCGGTACTGTTGCGCACACCTTTGGAGATCATGGCGGACGAGACCAGTACCACACTGTTTGCAAAACTAACGGAATTGGGTGCAAGCAGTATCGTCACGGCCTTGGCGCAGCTTGACCGTCTCCCGCCTCGTCCGCAACCAGCAGAGGGGGTTACCTATGCGCGCAAGATCGAAAAATCAGAGGCGCAAATTGATTGGACCCAGTCCGCACTCGATCTGGAACGACGAATTCGCGCATTTGACCCTTTTCCAGGCGCGGAGGCCCGATTGACAGGCCAAGTCCTAAAAATATGGCGAGCGGAACTGGTGGATTCGATTGCGATGCCGGAGGCAAATCCACCCGGTACCGTAGTCAAAACCGGAGCAGACATCGTCAATGTTCAGTGCGGTCGCGGCATTCTTGCCTTGAAAACGATCCAGAAACCGGGTGGCAACCGCTTGGCGGTCGCCGATTTTCTGCGCAGTACGACCATCCAGACGGGGACGTCCCTCACATGATCGCGATTCAAGCTGCAAGTGCAGAAGTCGTCAGCCTGGTGATTGGCGGCAAAAATCTTGATCGTATTCTGGAAACGATTCTGGCCAGGCAAAAAACATTTACATCCAATGAGCGCGCCGCCGTGCATTCCATCTCGTTCGACACGCTGCGGCATTATGGCTTGCTGAGCGCACAGCTCGACATGCTGTTGACGGCAACGATGTCCGACGCGCCAGTCCGCTACCTGCTATTGGTAGCGCTTGCACAGCTGCAATTTTCGAAAGCAAGCGCCCACGCGATCGTTGACCATGCAGTATCCGCTGTCGAAACCATGGGGTTTGCGCGCGCCAAACCGTTGGTCAATGCTGTATTGCGCAATTATCTGCGGGCCCCGGAAAAATTCCAGCGCGAGCGATTCAAGCTGGACACAGCGGTCTACGATTTTCCGCGCTGGTGGATCGAACGACTGAGACGAGAACAACCCGGGAGTTGGGAACAAGCGCTGCTGTCTTCGCGCCGCCATCCGCCGATGGGCTTGCGCGTAAATCTTAGAAAAGGATCGGTGGACGACTATCTGGGTCGTTTGGCTTCAGTGGGCTTCCTCGCAGAGCTCCGCGGAGGCGCGGCCGTTGAGTTGCAGAAGCCGGTTTCAGTCAACGATTTGCCCGGCTTTCGCGAAGGGCTAGTGTCCGTTCAGGATGAAGGCGCGCAGCTTGCTGCCACGCTGCTGGGGGCAAGAGTCGGTATGCGTGTTCTGGACGCCTGTGCGGCTCCCGGCGGTAAAACTGGCCACCTGCTCGAATGTGCCGATATCGAATTGACAGCGCTGGATAGCGACAAGCATCGCCTGCGTCGCGTGGCGGACAATTTGTCCCGCCTTAAACTGGGTGCGACATTAAAACATGCCAATGCCACGGATCTGGATGCCTGGTGGGATCGCAAACCGTATGAGCGAATCCTACTTGACGTTCCCTGCTCAGGTTCCGGCGTAGCCAGGCGGCATCCCGACATCAAATGGTTGCGGCGGGAAACCGATCTGGGCTCGTTTGCCAGACAGCAGGCGCATCTGCTGGAAACTCTGTGGAATTGCCTCGCTGATGGTGGTAGATTGCTGTACGTAACGTGCTCGGTGTTTCGTGCGGAGAATCAGGAAATCATCGAAAAATTTCTGCACACCCATGTCAATGCACGATCAATCGATCCTTCCGTCCCGGCACGCAGCGAGGGATGCGATAAAGCCGCAACGCTGGAACTCCAAGACGGCCAACTTCTTCCTGATGATCATCACGACGGATTCTATTACGCGTTGCTGGAGAGAGCTCCCGCGGACTAGGCGCATGGGACGGCCGATTGCGCACGCATGCCTGGCGCTGTGTGTTTTTATCGGGATTGCTTTTGCTCTTGGCGTGCCCCGTATTGCTGCAGCGGAGGGTGCCACCTTCCATTCGGTCAGGCTGGAGGCCACCGACGAGGGCTATCAACTCGACGCGGAACTGGATATATCGCTGACCGCCGGCATGCAGGAAGCCGTGCGCAAAGGTGTGCCGCTTTATTTCGTCGTCGAATTCGAACTGACGCGCAATCGCTGGTACTGGTTGGATCAGGTGGTGGCGCGTGCGACGCGCGAACGTCGAATTGGCTTCGCCCCGCTTACCGATCAATACCGGGTCACCGTTTCCGGCGTATCGCAGAACGTATCGTCTTTCGACGAAGTTAAACGCATTCTGTCACGGGTGCGATCGTGGACGGTGCTTGAAAAGGGGCGTCTCAAACCCGGGGAAAAGTATCAAGCCGCAGTGCGCTTTCGCCTGGATACCTCGCAGCTCCCCAAACCCTTTCAGCTCAATGTATTGGCGTCCAAGGAATGGAGTCTCTCCTCCGACTGGTATCGTTGGACAGTTAGCGGGGATGACAAGCCATGATCCGCGTCATCATCCTGGCATGTATTGCAATCGGGCTCGGCCTGATCACACTGTTGTTTCGCGCCAGCAGCAACAATGCATTTTTCGCCGAGCACTACCCGTGGTTGTTCGGCCTGGGGATCGCGCTTACTGCCGGTCTTCTGGGTCTGATCGGCTATCAGATTTACTCCTTGGTCAAAAAACTCCGCGCCCGCGTATTCGGCTCCAAGCTGGCCTTACGCCTGATGGCGGTATTCGTCTTGATGGCGATAATTCCCGGCGGCCTGGTATATGCGATCTCGGTGCAGTTTCTGAATCGCTCGATTGACTCCTGGTTTGACGTACCAGTGGACAAGGCCCTTGAGGGCGCGCTCAATCTGGGCAAGAGTGCACTCGATGCGGCGCTTGCCGAAGTGGTTCGCAAGGGGCGCGATGCTGCCGCTCGCGTTGCGGACCGGCCGCTGGAAGACGCTGAAACCTTGCGTCAGTTACGGGTGCAGTACGGGTTCGATGAAATTGCCTTGTTCGCGGCGGATGGCAAGCTGCAATCGATCGCCACAGCCACTAACACGCGCGCGCCTATCTTCATCGACAAACCGAATACCCAGGAACTGCGCGACGCCATGCAAAAATTTCCGGTCAAGATGGTTGAAACGCTGTCAGATCGGGGGCTCTATCTTCGCGCCGTAATCGGCGTACCATCGGCACCCTCCGTGGAAGGTCCGCGCGCCATCCAGGTGGTGATGGCAGCGCCCAAAACCTTGGTTGCTGATGCGCAAAGTGTCGAAGCCGGCTTTCGCGATTACGAACAACTGGGCTATCAACGGCAAGGGCTGAAGCGCCTGTTCGCGCTCACCCTCACCCTGGCCATGCTACTTACCCTGTTCTCGGCAATAGCGCTGTCTTTTCTGCTGTCGGAACGACTTTCCTCGCCATTGTCTGCACTTGCCGAGGCGACGCGCGCAATCGCCAAGGGCGACTTCACGCGCCTCAATCCGGTGAAGAGCCGCGATGAGTTCGGTGTGCTGACACAATCATTCAACACCATGACACGCCAGTTGGGTGAGGCCTCCGATGTGGTGGCAAGAAAGCAGCAGGAACTGGAAAATGCAAATACCTATCTGGAGTCGATTCTGGGGCATCTTACCTCCGGCGTAATGACGCTCGATGCCCGCCTGTATGTCAGGACAATCAACAAGAACGCTGAGGAGATGCTCGGTTTCGATCACGATGCCCTGGGCGAACTGCGCCTGCCCGAGTGGGGGACAATCCGGCCCCGGCTAAAGCCGTTGGTAGATGAAATCAGGGCGCAGCTGGCCTCCACTCGCGACAAATCATGGGAGCGGCAAATTGTTTACGAGGGACCGCGTGGGCGCCGCACGCTGCTGGTGCGCGCCACCAAGCTGCCGGCAACCATTGACTCCGGATTTGTCTTTGTTTTCGACGATATCACCGGCCTCATCCAGGCCCAGCGCGATGCCGCCTGGGGCGAGGTGGCACGAAGGCTGGCGCATGAAATCAAGAATCCCCTGACGCCGATTCAGCTCTCGGCCGAACGACTGCAGCTCAAGCTCGCCAATAAACTGCCGGCGCATGAGCAAGAACTATTGACGCGTGCAACGAACACCATTGTTGCGCAAGTGGGCGCGCTGAAGGGCATGGTTGACGACTTCAGTCTTTACTCGCGCAGTTCTCGCCTTACGCCTGTACCCTTGGTGTTTAATGAGTTGGTGCGGGATGTGCTTGTTCTCTATGAATCCATGAGCGTGTCGATAAGAACGATACTGGCGGAAGACATTCCCGTGATGACGGCGGATCCGGCGCTGTTGCGGCAGGTGCTGCATAACCTGATCCAGAATGCGCTGGATGCATGTGCCGGCAGTCCGGATCCGTGCGTCACGATCTCCACGCGCATCGATGATGACCAGGTGCAACTGGTTGTGGAAGACAATGGCGGCGGGGTCAGGGAGGATGTGATGACGCGAATATTTGAACCCTACGTCACGACCAAGCCGAAAGGGACCGGGTTGGGACTGGCGATCGTCAAGAAAATCGTCGACGAACACCGTGGTCGCATCAGTGTAAGCAATGTGGAGCCCCATGGGACAAGCGTCCGGGTTACCCTGCCGGTGGTATTTATTGCCGACACAAATACAGTATCTACCCCCCGCGCACCGCAAATCGAATCATGAAAGCAGCTTGAGGTCACAATATGTCAGCAAACAATATATTGGTCGTCGATGACGAAATCGGCATCCGCGAACTTCTCTCCGAAATTCTGAAGGACGAGGGGTACAACGTCAGGCTCGCCGACAATGCCGCCAGCGCGCGCAGCATGCGCCGCGAGGCGCGGCCCGATTTGGTGCTGCTGGACATCTGGATGCCCGATACCGATGGCATTTCCCTGCTCAAGGAGTGGGCGGAATCCGGACAATTGACGATGCCGGTGGTGATGATGTCGGGGCATGGCACCATCGAGTCCGCCGTTGAGGCCACGCGTATCGGCGCCATTGATTTTCTGGAAAAACCCATCAGCCTGCCGAAGCTGGTCGCGACTGTCGGCAAGGCCCTGCAGGGTGGGCGCCTGCTGCCAAAAGCGGGTTTGAGTTTTGAGCACCTGGGCCGCTCCAAAATCATGGTGGATTTGAAGCAGCGCCTTGAGCAGGTTGGCCGCCTCAAGGTGCCGCTGCTGCTGACGGGGGAGCCGGGCTGCGGCTTTGAGTTGATTGCGCACGCGGTTCACCAGCGCAATACCGCCTGGATCGCACCGACGGATCACGCCTGGCTGGCTGAAAACCCATTCGTGCCGTTGACGGATGCGCGCGACGGCGTACTGTTTATAGAGAAGATCGAGGCCCTGAACAAAAACGAACAAAAGGGCTTGGCGCAACTGGTTACCAAGCTCGAAAAATTCAATGTGCGTCTGGTCAGCACCACCTCGCAGTCGATGGTGCCGCTTATTGACGGCGGTGAATTCGATGCGCAGTTGATGACACAGCTTTCCGGCATTACCTTGCGCATCCCCAGTCTGCGCGAGCACCCGGAAGATATTCCCGATCTGGTCTCGACTATCCTGCGGCAAATGGTCGAAGCCAATGAGGCGCCGTTGCGGCATTTCAGCGTCGGGGCGCTGAATGCGCTGCGCAATCTCGATTGGCCTGGGAATCTGCCGGTATTGCAGAACGCGGTGAAAACATTGGCCCTGACGGTGCTGACCACCGAAATTACTGCCGACGATGTGGCGCGGGCCGCGCGCGAGTTCGGGCTCGACCAGGTTGCTGTCCAGGCACCAGTGGGCGGCATCCCGTTTGATCTTCCGCTACGTGAGGCCCGCGAACGCTTTGAGCACCAGTACTTTCTGCACCATATTCGCCTGGCCGACGGCAATATGTCGCGCGTCGCCGACAGGGTTGGTCTGGAGCGCACGCATCTATACCGCAAACTGAAGCAACTCGGTATACGTCCCTCGGGTAAGGTCGAGGAAAACGGCGGCTAATCGCCGCTATGGAACGACTCAGGCATCCAGTCGGCCCAGACGAACCACCGTCAAGCCGGGCTTTACATGCACCATCGTCGGCATGATGAGTACGCAATCGTCATAAGGCGCAACAACAGGGGTCCCGCCGTCGTAACCGATCAGGTCGCCTTTTCTGGCAACATGCGAGAGGCCATGCAGACCTTCGGCAAAGCTGAAGTCCAGGCTGTTCGCGACCACGGCCTCGGTCACCCGAACCACGTACTGGGCAGGCGGGGTTTCATCCAGAATTTGCGCCGCCGCCAAGCTATGTTCGACGATGCCGCAATTTTTGAGGAAACGCCAGATGGTCTGCCATGCGACCTGCTCGGCAGCCCGCTCCCAATGCTGGCCGCACTCCACCAGCAGGGCATTCTTTGGGGACGAAGAACTGCCAAAGCCGCCGTAATCACGCATCCGTGTGCCGTTGGCATGCCCGTGGTCGGCAACAATATGTCGCGGGATGCCGATCTGCTTCGCGAAGGCAATGCCTTTGTCCAGCGGACCGGAAATCATTACCGGGCCGTGCGGATCATGCATGGAATGAATGTCGAGCAGCAAATCAACCTGATCGATAAGCGGGCGCATTGCGCGCGCGCGGCGCAGTTCGCTTGAGTCGCGTGGCCCGTCGAGCGTGGCGACTGTCCAGACGCGATTGAAGTCCTCATCGATGAAACGGGATTTGTGCGGCTCGGCAGGGTCAAAACAGCGGAACGCATCGATGTTGGCAAATGCCAGCGACAGCTTGCCGCGCGTAGGCCGCACCGCCATTCTGAACAGACGGTCCACCGCAATGGCGCCGCAAATCTCGTTGCCATGGGTAATTGCGTTCACCATCACATGCGGGCCGGGTTTGCTGGAGTCGAAAGTGGTGACGTAATCGACGCCGGCATTGCCTTTTTTATAAGGCGAAATATCCGGCGCGACCAGCTCGATTTTAATGCTTGTGCCCATGCCCATGATCGTGATGATGATGTCCGTGATCGTGGCCATGGTGATCGTGGTCGCAATCGTGATGATGGCCATGCTCGGGGATATTGGCCCGGGCAAACTCGCCGATGGACTTGATCAACCGGGCGATATCGTTTTGCAGTGGTGCGAAATTCGCATTTGGCGCGCGGCTGTTTTCATCCATGTACAACTTGCGATTGACCTCGATCTGAATCGAGTGTTTATGCGCGGCAGGGTCCGAATAGGCGCGCACCAGCTCGACGCCCTTGTAGGGATCGTTCACTTTTACGTCATAGCCGAAACCGCGCAAGGTAGCGGCGATGAAAGCGGTGAACTCCGGCGAACAGGTGCTGCCATCGCGATCGCCCAGCACAAAATCCGCGCGCGGCTTGCCGGGGCCCTCCTCGGCCACCAGTCCCGACACCGCCGGCATGGAGTGGCAATTGATGTGCCACACCGCGCCGTAATGCTTGTGGATGCCGTTGATCGTGTCGCGCACCGCCTTGTGATATGGCGCATAGCAGGTGGCGATGCGACGCTGCACTTCGGCAACGCTGAGCCGGCGGCTGTAAATGTCTTCGCCGGTATCAAGTTTGCGCCACACCAGGCCGATGCCCTTTTCGGTTTTCTTGCTGACATTGATGGGCCCTGGCCATGCTGTGGCGAGCAGGGCCTGATCGATATCCAGCAGGGAGCGGTTGCAGTCGATATAGCTGCGCGGAAACTGCGCGGCGATCAGGGTCGCGCCGTTGCCGGGCGCGGCAGCGTAAAGTTTTTCCACATGCGTGTCTTCGGCCATGCGCAGAATGGCGGACGGTACAGCGAAACCGAAATCGTCCGGGTAAATCGTGCCGCTGTGCGGCGAATCGAAAACCACCGGGATCTCATGATCGTGGTCGGTGGCCGGGGGTGAAACGAGAATCTGATTTGCGGTGTGTTCGGACATGATGAATTACCAGCTAAGTGGCGTCGTTGAGATGGCAAGCAGAAAACCGCGCCGGCGCGATTTCTTTCAGTGCCGGGATTTCCGTCTTGCAACGCGACATTACGTAAGGACAGCGCGGATGGAAGTGGCAACCGGTGGGCGGGTCCAGAGGAGATGGTATCTCACCGCGGATGGCGACAAAATCTTTTTTGCGGATATCCAGCCGCGGCACCTCGGCAATCAGCGCCTGGGTATAGGGGTGGTTGGCAGAGGCGAATAACGCATCGGTGGGCCCGGATTCGACGATACGGCCGAGATACATGATCAACATGCGGTCGCTGATATGTCGCACCACGCCCAGATCATGGCTGATGAACAGATAGGTGAGATGGAGTGTTTCGCGCAGCTCGATGAACAAGTTTAATACCTGCGCCTGGATGGAGACGTCCAGCGCGGCGAGCGCTTCATCGCAGACCAGGAATTCCGGTTTGACGGCAAGCGCCCGCGCGATGCCGATGCGCGCCCGCTGGCCGCCGGAAAACTGGTGCGGGAAGCGGCTCGCCAAGGCGTGGTCCAGTCCGACCTTTTGCATCAGGCCGGCGACGTAATCCGCCTGTTCGGTGGCGGCAATCAAGCCGTGCGCCAACGGCGCCTCGCCGACGATTTTTGCCACGCGCAGGCGCGGATTGAGCGAGGCGTAGGGGTCCTGAAAAATCATTTGTATCTTGAGTTGCGTGGCGCGCTGTTCGGCTGCCGGCATGGCATCGATGTCCGTTCCGCGCCAGCGGCGGACGCCGTTTGACGGCGCGTGCAGGCCCACGGCGATGCGGCCCAGCGTCGACTTGCCGCAGCCGGATTCGCCGACCAGACCGACGACCTCGCCGGCCTGGATCGTTACATTGACATGATCGACCGCATGCACGGTTTGTTCGCCAACCGATGCGCCGCAGGCGCGCGCGATTTTGCCGACGAGGTCCGGCCGTTTGCCGAAGCGCTTGGAAACATCCTGCAGCTCGAGAATGGTGCTCATGCCGGCGGGCTCATCAAGGGATGAAAGCAGCGCACGCGGTGTTGCGTCGATACCGGCCCGGTCGACTGCGCGAGTGATGGCGCGGACTCGCAGTCAGCCTGGCGATAGCCGCAGCGGTCGCGAAACGCGCAACCTGCGCCGATCGCCAGCAGGGACGGCGTCATGCCGGGAATCTGTTTCAAGGGTTCGCCTTTGCGGTTGCGGCTGGGCACGGATTCCAGCAGCCCGCGGGTGTAGGGATGAAGCGGCGCATCGAGCAGTTCGCTGGTGCTGCCCGATTCGACCACCTTGCCAGCGTACATCACGGCGATGTCATCGGCGAGGCCGGCGATTACCGACAGGTCGTGCGTGATCCACACCAGGGCGGTGCCGGATTCGCGACACATTTTTTGCATCTCGCACAGAATCTGTCCCTGGATGGTGACGTCGAGCGCGGTGGTGGGTTCATCGGCAATGATCACGTCCGGCTTGTTCAGCAAGGCGATGGCGATGGCGACGCGCTGGCGCATGCCACCGGAAAATTGATGCGGGTAGGCCAGCAGACGCTCTTCCGGCGAGGGAATGCCCACTTTGACCAGCGCCTCGCGGCAGCGGTCGCGTGCAGCGCGCGCACTGATTTTCTGGTGCGCCGTCAGCGCCTCGATCATTTGCGTGTCGATGCGCAGCACCGGGTTCAGGGTCATCATCGGATCCTGAAAGATCATCGCGACGCGGTTGCCGCGCAATCCGCGCCATTGCGGCGTCGTGAGACGGGTGATGTCCTTGCCGTTGAGTTCGATCTTGCCGCCGATAATTTTTCCCGGCGGATCGATCAGCCCCATGATCGAATAACCGGTCATCGATTTGCCGGATCCGGATTCGCCCACCAGGCCCAATATCCTGCCGCGCTCGAGCATAAACGAGACACCGTCCACCGCCTTGACCACGCCCGCCTTGGTGAAAAAGTGCGTTTGCAGGTTTTCGACACGCAATACCGGGCTCATGATCTAAAATCCAAACTCAAGCACTGGAGCGGCGTTTCAGGCATTTTTGCCTCAAAAGGCGCACCGAATGGCGTTCTACGTAAATTGGAGCGGGCAGTTTTCATCGCTTCAGCCTCGGATTGAGTACATCGCGCAACTGATCGGCGACCAGATTGATCGACATGATCGTCACCAGCAGCGCCAGCCCGGGATAAAAAGAAATCCAGTATTTTCCGCTCATCAAATAGGTGAAGCCATTCGAAATCAGCAAACCGAGAGAGGGTTCGGTAATCGGCAGCCCGAGCCCCAGAAATGACAGGGTGGATTCAAGCGCGATCGCATGCGCCACCTGCACCGTGGCGACCACGATCAGCGGCGGCAGGCAATTGGGCAACAGGTGGCGAAACAGAATGCGTGCGCGGCCCAGCGCCAGCACCCGTGCAGCCTCGATATATTCCTTCTGCTTCTCGACCATGGCGGTGGCGCGCACCGTGCGCGCGTAGTAGGCCCACTGCACCGTGATCAGGGCGATGATTACCTTGTCGACGCCCTGCCCGAATACCGCAAGCAGGATCAATGCGATCAGGATCGCGGGAAACGACAGCTGGATATCGACAATGCGCATGATCAGGCTGTCGACCCAGCCGCCGCAATAGGCCGCGAGCAAACCGAACACCAGCCCGATGATCACGGCGGCGACAGTGCTGATCACGCCGACGCCGAGCGAGATGCGCAGGCCATAAAAAATGCCGGACAGCATGTCGCGGCCCTGATCGTCGGTACCAAGCATATGCGTTTTTCCGGCCATCGATTGCTCGCCCGGCGCGAGCTTGCCGTCGAGCACGTCCAGCTGGGCGAGGTCATAAGGGTTCTGCGGCGAAATCAGCGGGGCAAATAAGGCGACTAGCAACACGATAATCAATAGCGCCAGACCAGTCAGCGCCAGCTTCGATTCGGCGAACTCGCTGCAGAAGCGCCGTAGCGGCGTTTCGACCCGGTCGGCGCCGGCGGGCAGGATGTTCATTTCAGTGGCCCCCGGCATGCTGGCCGCCCAGGCCCACGCGTGGGTCGAGGCGCGAGTAAATCACATCGACGACAAAATTGATGATGATGAACAGGGTCACGATGGTCAGCAGATAAGCGACAATCACCGGGCGGTCGAGTTGGTTGATGGAATCGATCAGCAATTTGCCGGTGCCGGGCCAGGCGAAAATAGATTCGGTGACGACGGCGAAAGCGATCACCGAGCCGAATTCAAGCCCGATCACGGTGACGATCGGGATCATGATGTTCTTCAGCACATGCACGCCGATGATGCGCGCATTCGACAAGCCTTTGGCGCGCGCGAATTTCACATAGTCCTGCAGCAGCGCTTCACGCGTGCTGGCGCGCGTCAGGCGAATCAGCAGGGACAATTTGAACAGGGCCAGATTGAGCGCCGGCATCAGCAGATGCGCGAGCCCGTCCCGGGTCAGAAAACTCAGCGGCACGCCCAGTACGACCACGGTTTCGCCGCGCCCGTTCGAGGGCAACCAGCCCAGATGCACGGAGAAAAACAGGATGAGCACCAGGCCCACCCAGAATGTCGGCAGCGAAAATCCGACGATCGACGCCGCCATGATGCTGCGGCCGATGAAACCGTCCGGTCGCAGCCCCGCAATCAGCCCCAGCGGAATGCCGATGAAAATCGCCAGCAGCATCGCGAACACGGCCAGTTCGAGTGTGGCCGGCAGTTTCTGCAGAATCAGCTGAAGCGCCGGAATGTTGAACACGAAAGACCGCCCGAAGTCGCCGGTAAATGCATTGCCCAGGAAGGTCAGGTATTGCACATAAAGGGGTTTGTCCAGGCCCATGGCGACGGTGGCGCGTAGCCGTTCAACTTCATCGGCCTGCGGATTGATCAGCAATTCGACCGGATTGCCGACCGCATAGACGCCGATAAATACCAGGAACGACATGGCGACCAGCACAAAGCCGGATTGGAACAGGCGCCGAATCGTATAGGAAAGCATGCGTTATCCGGCTGAGTATTGCGACATAAATGGAGACTCGATCACGAGCGGCGGCGAAGAGGAAACCTTTGAGAAAACGACTGCAAAAAACCGGTTATTTGACTGGCTTCAATTCCATTGCCAGGGTGTATTGATCGGTGCGCGGCGTGTACTTCAGCGCCCGGGTGGTTGCCCAGGTGCTCACTTCGTAATGCAGGGGGATCAGGGCCACATCGTCCATGGCGATTTCAGCGGCTTTCTGGATCATGCCCTCGCGTTTTTTATTGTCCATGGTGACCAGCGCCTCGCCCAGAGCCTTGTCGAATATCGGATTGGAATAGCGCCCGCGGTTGGTCACGCCCATGCCATTGGCCGGGTCGTAGGTGGCCAGCAGGGAACGCAGCGAGGAGCCTTGCTCGCCGGATTCAGAGGCCCAGCCCAGCACCATATAGCTGAATTCCAGCTTGCTGGCGCGCGTGAAGTAGACGCTGGACGGCATGGTGTCGACCTTGGCATCGATGCCGATGCGCGAGTAAAACTGCGCCAAGGTTTGCGCGATGGCGACATCATTGATATAGCGATTGTTCGGACCATGAATGGTCATCGCAAAGCCGCTGGGATAGCCGGCTTCGGCCAGCAGTTTTTTGGCGCCCTCGGGGTCGTACTTCATCGGCTTGAGTCTCTTGCTGCTGCCATAAAAGAAATCCGCGACCAACTGGGATGCCGCCACGCCCTTGCCCTCCATCACGCGGCTGACCATGGCGTCACGATTGATGGCCATCGACAGTGCGCGCCGCACACGCACGTCCCGAAAGGGATTCTTTTCCAGCGGCTTGCCGGATTTGTCGAACAGAAATGCCGGCGCCGTTTCCTGGTGCTGATTCAAGTGGACATAAATGACGCGATTCGAGACTTTATTGGAAAGCGCAAACTTCGGGTTTTTCTCAAGCTTGGCGATATCGGCCGTCGGTACGGTTTCGATCATTTCGACGTCGCCGGACAGCAGCGCGGCAACCCGGGCGGCCGGATTGGTGAGCATCTTGAACGTCACCTTGTCCCAGGGCTCCTCGCCACCCCAATAACCGTAATTCGCTTTAACCACCAGACGCTGGTTGGGAATGTATTCCACGAACTTGTAGGGCCCGGTCCCGATTGCGGCCTTGCCGGAGTTGTAGTCCTCGGTCGTCGCCTTTTCGCCATACAGCCGGGAGACGATGCGCACGGCGGAAAGATCGGAAGGCAACAGCACATGCGGCGTCGCAGTCTTGAAAATCAGGGTATGGGCATCGACAACCTTGATGTCGACGATCGGTTTGGTGAAGGTGGCAAACGATGACGGACTGTTCGGTACGACGGGGACGCGCTTCAGGGTGAAGACCACATCGTCGGCAGTGAATGGCGAGCCATCATGCCAGTGCACATTCTTGCGCAACTTGAATTCCCAGGTGGTATCGTCGATTGCTCGCCACGATGTCGCCAGGCCGGGCGTGAGTTTCTGGTTTTCGTCGGTGTTGACCAGAGACTCGAAGATGTGGCGCAGGGTGCTGTTGTTGGGGCCGACATTGTGAAAATGCGGATCCATTGAGGTAATGGCGGCCTGCAAGCCGATGGAAATATCACGTGCCCCAACCGGTTTGACCTGTGCGCAGACGAGTCCGGCGACGGCGACAGCCAGCATTGCAAATAGCAGGGCAAGTTTTTTTTGCACTCGAACCATGAAAATCTCCGGTAATTCAGAAAGGCCGTAGCCGTGGCTGCGCGGGCCGTAAGTACAGGGACAAGCTTGACCACGGATAATAACGCAAACTGTTTGCTCGCAAGCCCGTACAGGTTCGAGCGCAATGATCGGGAGTGATGACGATGGGGATGATCGAAAATTTCGAAAAATTGCTGGCAAACGGCCGGGATTCGGCATTGCTGCGGTTTTCGCTGGGCAGCGAGTATTTGAAAATCGGCGATGCCGCGCGTGCCGCGGAACACCTGCGCGTTGCGACGGCCCTGGATACCGGCTATTCCGCCGCCTGGAAACTTCTTGGCAAGGCGCTTACCACACTGAATGATGCGCCGGGGGCAATCGAGGCTTACCGCCTTGGCATGGCTGCGGCCGAAGCCAAAGGCGATAAGCAGGCGGCAAAGGAAATGGCGGTGTTCCTGAAGCGGCTCAGCGCGCCGTTGTCCTGATGGATGCTTGTTGCAGAAAATCTTTAATGCGTGCAGTCGATACATTCGCATCGACATAAGCTTCACCGATGGCCTTGAGCAATATCAGCTTGATGGTGCCACCCTCATTTTTCTTGTCGCGAATCATGTGTTCGAGCATCTGCTCTGGCGTCACCTCAGGCAAGGCGGTAGGCAGGCCCGCGCGCTCCAGCAGGCGCATGCTGCGAATCAACTCATCCTTGCCCAACTGGCCCAGTTCACACGATAGTTTCGCCGCCAGCATCATGCCGCAGGCCACCGCCTCGCCGTGCAACCATGTGCCGTAACCCAGCGCCGTTTCTATGGCGTGACCGAAGGTGTGGCCGAGATTAAGCAAGGCGCGACCCCCATCCTTTGCGGTTTCGCGCTCATCGGCCGCCACGACCTGCGCCTTGAGTTCGCATGAGCGTCGGATTGCCATCATCAGCGCCGCAGCGTCGCGCACCAGCAGGGCATCGATATGCGCCTCCAGCCAGGTAAAGAACGCGGCATCGAGAATCAGGCCGTACTTGATGACCTCCGCAAGACCGGAGCGGAACTCGCGATCAGGCAGCGTTTTCAAAGTATCCGTGTCCGCCAGCACCAACTGAGGCTGATAAAACGCGCCAATCATGTTTTTGCCGCGCGGGTGATTGATGGCCGTTTTACCGCCCACCGAGGAATCCACCTGAGCAAGCAGGGTGGTTGGAATTTGAATAAAGGGAACTCCCCTCTGATAGGTGGCGGCTGCGAATCCCGTGATGTCGCCGATCACACCGCCGCCGAGGGCGATCAGCGTGGTTTTACGATCGCAGGCATGCTGCAGCAAGGCATCGAATATCTGGTTGAGGGCATTCCAATCCTTATGGGCCTCGCCATCGGGCAGTATGATCGGCAGCACCAGGATTTGCTGCGCCTCCAAGCGGTTGACCAATACTCTCCCATATGGCAACCATAACGTCTCATTGGTAACGAGCGCGACACGCGCCTGGGACAAATATCGCCCGATTATTTCGGGTTTATTCAGCAGGCCGGAGCCGATCAAAATCGGGTACGAGCGGTCGCCAAGCGTGACCTGCAACTCAGTAATCAGAGGTGGGTCTGTTGAAACGAGGGGCGCAGGAGCCTGCGAATGTTTGGTAATCATTGTGGTTGGTTGCTTCAGGTCGCCGCAGGAACAAGCGTTAACTGCCGGGTGGCGTCATCCAAAGTCCGCGATCGGTCAGACTCTCGAGGATGACTTCCGCAAGCCTGGTCGCCGACTGCCGCCCGGTATCGATGATCAAGTGGGCAACTTCATTGTAAAGCGGTTCACGGGTATTCAGAAGATCCTGCAACACCTGTTCAGGGTCGCCGGCCTGCAACAGAGGGCGCTTGTTATCGCGCATGGTCCGCAAGCGCAGGTCGTTAAGGCTGGCGCGCAGGTAAATTACCACGCCATGACTGCGCAGAGCCTCCCGGTTGGCCGCGGACAAAATTACGCCTCCGCCGGTCGCCAGCACGATTCCCTGCCGGGTCACCAATTCGCCGAGCATTTGCGCCTCACGCCCGCGAAATCCTGCCTCGCCCTCGAACTCGAAGATCGTCGCTATCGACACCCCGGTCTTCGCGACCAATTCGTGGTCGGCATCGACAAAAGCAAGCGACAGGCGTTTTGCCAGACACTTGCCCAACGTGCTTTTGCCTGCGCCGGGCATGCCCACCAGAAAAATATTACGCTGCATAGTCATGATCGCAGGCCGGAAAAACAAGCGTTTGAGATTTGGGGCGGAATGTGCCGACACCCAAAACAAACGGGGCGCTAATTGCAGCGCCCCGGAATGGTAGGTTCAAGTTTTCTTGTTATGTCCTGCAATCCGCTCCCTAATACATCAACATCGCAGATCAGCGAATCGTCAGCTGATCCTTGATGATACGGGGCGTGATGAAAATCAGCAGCTCGGTTTTATCATCCTGCTTCGATGTGTTCTTGAAGAGATTACCAATAAAGGGAATGTCGCCAAGAAACGGCACTTTGGTAACGTCAGTGCGCGTGGTCTGCTCGAAAATGCCGCCAAGGACAGCAGTGTCTCCATTTTCAACCAGAATCTGCGTCCTCAACAGTTTTGTGTCGATCGATGGAATGCCGCCAGTCACCGCGCCTACCGAGTCCTTCTTGATTTCAAGATCCATGATGATCTTGTCGTCCGGGGTAATTTGCGGCGTCACGTCCAGCGACAAGACAGCCGGTTTGAATGCAACAGTTGATCCCCCGCTTGCGGCCTGAGTTTGGTACGGTATTTCCGTACCTTGCGATATCGTAGCTTTTTTCTTGTCGGCCGTTACGATACGCGGGTTGGACACCACCTTGCCGCGATTTTCCGACTCCAGGGCGGACAACTCCAGATTAACGATATTCCCATTACCGAGGTTCAGGAAGGTAAATGCCAGAGTACCGGCTGCCCCAGCTACCGGCAAGTCCACATTATTTGCGATGGTCGCCGTGCCGGCCCCGCTCGCAAAACCGGTCGAGGTCGAAATGTTTCCGCCAACACCGAGTCGCCCATTGCCGACGACATCATTGCTTGCGCCCCGACCGCCGCCAACACCAAATCTCACGCCCAATTGCCGGCTAAACTTGTCGTCAGCAATCACAATTCTGGCTTCAATCATCACCTGGCGAACTGGGATATCGAGCTGGCTGACGAGTCGGCGGACATCCTCAAGGCGGACCGGCACGTCTTGCACAAACAAGGTATTGGTGCGCGGGTCGACGGTGGCTGAACCGCGTTTGGAGAGAATTTTCTGGGCGTTTTGAGCACCACTGGACAAGAGTGTCTGCAAGTCGGCTGCCTTGGCATACGACAAAACAAAACTTTCCGTCCGCAGGGGTTCCAGTTCGGTAATTTGCTGGCTGGCCTCCAGTGCCAATTTTTCCTTGGTGGCCAGTTCATCGGCGGGCGCAATCAAGACCACATTGCCGTTCTTGCGCTTGGACAGACCCTTGGCCTGCAAAATGATATCCAGGGCTTGGTCCCAGGGGACATCCTTCAACCGCAGCGTCAAATTGCCATTGACAGTATCGCTGGCAATGATATTCAACCCGGTAAAATCCGCAATTACCTGCAGTAAGGCGCGAACTTCCACACTCTGGAAATTGAGCGTCAATTTTTCGCCGGTGTAACCGTTGCCCTGAACAAGTTTGTTCGGGTCTTCCTTGGTTGGTTTGATTTCGACGATGAATTGCGTATCAGTCTGATATGCGGAATATTCCCACAGACCCTTGGGCTCGATCACCATGCGTGCATTGCCACCCTGTTCAATAAGGTCCACGGTTTTTACCGGGGTAGCGAAATCATTGACGTCAAGACGGCGCAACAAATTCTTCGGCGCATTGGTATTCACGAAATCGACGATGACATTGCGACCCTGCTGGCGAATATCGATACCGATGCCTGGTGACGACAAATCGACGATGACGCGCCCTTCACCATTGTTTCCCCGCCGGAAATCGACATCACGGATGCTTTGCTTTTGCGTGCGCGCAGCGGGCGAGGGATCGGCAAATTTTACGGTCTGCGCATTATCCTTGGCCGCCGCCGGTATTGCCGCATCGACAGTAAGTACCAAGGCATTGCCATCGAGAGCAGCCGTGTAATTCAGGTTTCGCGACAGATTAAGCACCATGCGGGTACGGTTGGCAACTTCAACAACGCTGATAGAACGCACATCGCCTTCACCTACGTCGACTGTGCTTTTGCCCAGCCCGTTTGCGGTGTTGGGGAGATCCAACGCGATTCGTGCCGGGTTGGCGACAGTAAAGCCTGCGGGAATACTGGCGAGGGGCACCTTGAAGTTGACGCGGACGACGACTTTACCGCCTTGCTGTGTTGAGGTATTGATCGATTCGAGCAGGTTTTTTTCAGGGTCCTGGGCGAATACCGCAGCACCGGTAAATAATGCCGAAAATGCCAGCATATAACCGGACAGGCGGACAGCCCAGCCCCGATAAGTTGATGGGGATCGATGGATATGCATTACGGTTTACCTCCCGTTCCTTCCAGCAGCGGTAAAACGCTTTCGCGTTCTGTCCAGTCGCCCGCTGTATCTTGAACGATTTCTTTGAGTTTAATTTCTGTGTCGGAAATGTTGGTGATCAAGCCGAAATTCTGGCCAAGATAGTTGCCTTTTTTGACGCGGTAAAGCGTTCTATCGGCGCGCACTAATGCATAGTTAACACCGGATTGCTGCAGAGTGCCCACCATCTTCAATTGCTCCAATGGATACGCCTCCAAGGGCTCCTTGCGGCGATTAAGGTCCGGGGCAAGACCACCGCCACCTCCATCTGTCTTGACCGCAAGTTTGCGCGGCCGGAATGGATCGGGAAGGTCAAATCCTTCATAAGCGAAAGGTGCGAAAGGCTTCACTTGCGGCAATGGTTCGATTTTGCGCGGAAGTTTGTCGGAGTCTTTGACAAACTGGCGCAAATCGGAATACCCCTCCCCACAGGAGACCAACAAAAACAAGGGCGCGAAAGCGAGTAAACGTTTCATCATTTACCCCCAGTCTTGGTTTTTGAGTCCCGGGAGGATTTACGCTGCGCCGCAATTTCATCCGGATCCAGGTAACGATAAGTTTTTGCAATCGCCTCCATCGACAAGGCACCGTCCTTGATGTTGTCGACCTTCAGGTCATTCAGTAACACAATACGTGGGAGCTTTGATACATCGCTGGCGAATGCACCCAGATCATGGTAATTGCCGGTTACCTTGAGGTTGATCGGACGCTCTGCATAAAACTCAGTGAAGTTCTCGGCCTGCGATGGACGGAACAAATCGAATTGAAGTCCGCGGCCCAGGCCCGCCTGGTTAATGTCGATGATCAGCGCATCGACCTCGGATTTTGTCGGCAGCTGTTTTAGCAGGGCACCAAACGCCTGCTCAATTTCAGCACGCTGCTGCTGGTATGCCTCAAGATTAACAGCCAGCTTTTTCTTTTCCAGGAAAGTGTTCTTAAGATCCACTTCCTTTTTTTCTTCCCGGTTCAAATCGTCGAGCTGCCCCTGATAGAGAGCAAAATAGAAGCCCACCAACATGAGGATTACGATCAAAACGAGCGAAGCAATCTTGAACGGCCACGGCCAGTTGCCGGGATTCTTGGCATCGAGCTGCTTTAGTTCTTCAAGCCACTTGTTCATGCTTTTTTCTCCGCGGCCTTGGCGGGATCTGCCTTGCGAGCCCCCGATTTTCCGTCATCTGCCTTCGGGCGCTTGAGTGCAAAATCCATGCTGAATTCATTGGCGCGCTGGCTGTTAACCATGACGGCTTTGATTTCAATCAAATTGGGATTTTCCAGATAGGGAGAAGCTTCGATGTTTCGCATAAAAGCCGCAACCCTGGCGTTGGATTGGGCATAGCCGGTAACATTCACCTTGACGCCGGTCTGTTTGATCGACTTCAGATACAGGCCCTCTGGCAATTGTCTCAGCAACTGATCGAGAAGGTATACCGGATCCGAACGATTGCTTTGCAGGCCCTCAACGACCTGTTTTTTCGCCAGCAACGAGGCGGTTTCTTCACGAATCTTTCGTATTTCCTCGATTTCCTTGTCGAGTTTCGCAATTTCGGTATTCAGGTAGTTATTACGCCCTTTCTGGTTTTCAACCTGGCTGTCGAAAAAGAACCAGAGAAGACCAGCAATCGTCAAGGCAACCATGCCGGCAAATGCAGCCAGCGTCGCAAATTGTTTTTGTCGCGCCTTACGCTTTTCTTCACGGTGAGGAAGTAAATTTATGCGAATCATGCGGGATCAAACCTTCTCATGGCGAGCCCGCAAGCAACCATCAGCGCGGGCGCATCAATGGTAAGTTGACGGGGCTTGATCTTTGACGACAAAGCCATATTGGCGAACGGGTTTGCCACAACCGTGTGAACTTGGGTGCGTTGGGCCACCAACTCCTCCAGCCCCTCCAGCGTTGCGCAGCCGCCCGAAAGCACGACATGGTCAACCTTGCTGAACTGGGTGGAAGTAAAAAAGAACTGCAGTGCCCGGGTGATTTCCAGCGCCACCTTTTCGTTAAAGGGCTGCAATACATCGGGGCCATAGTTATCCGGGAGCCCCCCCGATTTCTTGGCGACTTCTGCCTCTTCAATAGGCATACCGAACTGGCGAGAGATGTCCTGGGTCAGTTGGAAGCCGCCTAACTGCTGTTCCCGGGCATAAACCAACTGATCAAGGTGCATCACCGTAACGCGCGTGGTTTGCGCGCCGATGTCGATCACAGCAGTAACATCCTTGTCGTCAATTCCCGAAGAAGCGCCCTTGATCATCTCGAATGCGGTCATGGCCGCATACGATTCGACATCCATCACGCTGGTCTTCAAACCGGCAGCCTCCGCGATCGCCACCCGATCCTCAATTTTTTCCTTGCGCGACGCCGCAATCAGAACCTCAACCTCTTCGTCGCTGTTGGGTGCGGGGCCAATGACCTGAAAATCCAGATTCACTTCGTCAAGGCTGAAGGGGATGTACTGATTGGCTTCCGACTGGACCTGATATTCCATATCGTCTTCACGTTGGTTGGCCGAAAGCAGCACTTTCTTCGTGATTACCGCTGCGGAGGGCAGGGCAAGGGCCACATTCTTGATGCGCGTTGCCATTTGCTTGTGGGCGCGCTTCATGACCTCGCCTGCCGCCTCGATATTGGCAATGTTGCCGTCAGTAACCGTGTCCTTGGGGAGGGGCTCAATGACATAACGCTCAACCCGGTATAAACCCCTGCCGGCATCGGCGATTTCGACCATCTTGATGTAGGACGAACTGATATCGACCCCGATCAAAGGCGGTGTCTTGGCACTCAAAAATTCGAACTTGGAAGCCAGCTTTTCGTTCAGCATGGTGGTTGGACGACCCTTTTGTTGATCGGAAGTTACCGCCGACTACGCACAAATTACATTAAATGCTAGCAACAACCTTTGGACGTGTAAAGCCTTTTCTTTAAAAGCTCGAAATTGCTTTAATAATAGTCCCACCTATTCCCACGCTATATGTAACCGCCATCTCGTCGCCATCTTTGCGTCGCGATTCGACTGCAATTTGGTTTCGGTGGTCACAACCGGGCCGATATAATGATCGTCCTTAAGCTTTTCGGATGTTGCAATGACCCTTCGCTGGTGGTTCTACCCCCTGATTCTGCTGGTTTCACTGGTGCTGGTTGCGGTCGGTGTGATCGCTCTTACGGTGATACTGCTCTACCCTAATCTGCCATCAATTGAGGCGGTTACCGATTATCGCCCGAAGCTCCCGCTGAAGATTTACACCATGGAGGGGGATGTCATTGGCGAGTTTGGTGAAGAAAAACGCTCATTCGTGAAGGTGCAGGATTTCCCGGCGGTAATGAAGCAGGCAGTTATTTCGGCGGAAGACGAACGTTTCTATCAGCATGGCGGGGTGGACTACCTGGGGCTGGTGCGTGCCATGGGTACCAGTGTGCTGGCGGGAAAGATTACCGGCGGTGCCAGCACGATAACGCAGCAAGTTGCCCGAAATTTCTTCCTGTCCAACGAGCAGACGCTGACACGAAAGGTCTCGGAGTGGTTACTCGCATTCAAAATTGAGCACAACCTGTCAAAAGATCAAATTCTCGAGATCTACCTAAATCACATCTTTTTGGGAAACAGGGCATTTGGATTTGCGGCTGCCAGCAGAGTGTATTACGGTAAAGATATCGGGCAACTGACGGTAGCCGAAGCCGCCGTCCTGGCCGGCATCCCGAAAGCGCCCTCCCGTTACAATCCCTTCGATAACCTCAAGCGCATCACACAGCGACAGCATTACGTATTACGGCGCATGAATGAATTGGGCTATCTGAATGACGTGCAATACAAGGCCGCGCTCGATCAGCCGTTGAAATTCAATCGAGAGCGCCAGCAATACGCGGTGGAGGCGGACTATATTGCCGAGATGGCTCGCCAGGAACTGGTCGAGCAATATGGCGAAAAAGCTTATGTAAGCGGTATTCGGGTCTATACGACCATTCGCAACGACGACCAAAAAGCGGCGATGACCGGTTTGCGAAAGGGGGTGCTTGAGTATGATCGACGCCATGGCTATCGAGGCCCGGAGGGCCTGATCAAATTACCCGCAGACAAGGAGGCGTCCGAGGACGCCATCGAAGAGGCGCTGCAGGAAAAAGAAGTGGTTGGCGAGTTAATGCCAGCCGTGGTCTTGTCGGCCGACCCCAAGCAGATTGTGGTTTATACCAAGCGCGGCGATACGCTTACCTTGAGCGGTGAAGCGCTGAAGTTCGTAGCACGTGCATTGAACGAAAAGTCATCGCCGCTTAAGCCGGTGCGCGGGTCCATTGTCCGCATCGGACATGACGACAAGGGCAGCCCTGCATTGATGCAGCTACCCCGCGTAGAGGCCTCTCTGGTTGCCATCGACCCTAACGATGGTGCGATTCGGGCCTTGGCCGGCGGTTTTGATTTTGGCGCCAATAAATTCAATCACGTTACGCAGGCCATGCGTCAACCCGGCTCCAGCTTCAAGCCCTTCGTCTATTCGGCCGCATTGGAGAAGGGGTTTACGCCGGCAACAATAGTTAACGACGCGCCATTTGTCTTTGATCCCGGACGTAATGCCGGGCAGGTTTGGGAGCCCAAGAATTACGATGGAAAGTATGAGGGCCCGATGCGGCTTCGAACCGCCTTGGCCAAATCCAAAAATATGGTGTCCATTCGCATCCTACAGGCCATAGGTCCCCAATACGCACAGGACTACGTCGCGCGCTTTGGCTTCGACCCCAAACTCCATCCCGCCTATCTCACCATGGCCTTGGGGGCGGGCTCGACGACGCCGCTGCAGATGGCAAATGCCTATTCGGTGTTTGCCAACGGCGGTTATCGTATCAAACCTTACTTCATCGCCCGCATAACCGATGACAAAGGCAGCCTGCTGTTCGAGGCCAATCCAGATCGCGCCGGTGACGTTCCTGGTGCGAAGGCGGCCGAACGCGTCATCGATCCGCGTAATGCATTCATCATGACCACCCTGCTGCGGGACGTCGTACGCTATGGAACCGCCGCAAAAGCCATGACTTTGGGCCGCCAGGACCTTGCGGGTAAAACCGGTACAACCAATGACAGCAACGATGCATGGTTTGCGGGGTTTAACCAGGGCCTGGTTGCGATAACCTGGATAGGTTTTGATAACCCGGCATCCCTTGGTGATACGGAAACAGGCGGCGGCGCCGCGCTGCCTATATGGATGTATTACATGGCAACCGCGCTCAAGGGGGTAAAGGAACAACCGCTTGAGCCCCCGCCCGGCGTGATGGCAGTAGCGGTGGATAACGACCTGAACAAGAATGGCCGGCCAACCACTGAATATGTTTACGTCGAATCAAGCGGGAACTTGAGTGATGGCCCCGCCTCTCTTCGAGAGGCAAACAAACCCTCAGAAGAAGTGAAGAACCAGATTTTCTGAACCACATTGGTCATGAGTCGTCATAAGCCCACGATGCGCCGTCATTCCACTACTGCCGAGCCCGCGATCGCCAGGGAGAACCCCATGCGTCGCCGCATAGCCATTGCCGCGGCTGGATTGATTGCCGAGGGGATGACGGATTATCGCGCCGCCAAAATGAAGGCCGCGCGCCGCCTGAATTGCGACATGGCGGAAGCATTGCCCGACAATCGTGAAATTGATGTTGCTGTGCGAGAGCACATGGCAATTTTTCAGGGCAATTCGCAGCCGCAGGAACTGTTTGAACTGCGCGAGATCGCGATCAAGGTGATGCATCGTCTGGAACAGTTCTCGCCGCGGTTGCTTGGCCCGGTGCTTACGGGGACCGCCAACCGGTTTTCCAATATTGAACTGGAAGTCTTGACTGAAGATGAGAAGACGTTTACCTTGTTTTTGCTGAACGAAAATATTGCGTATGAAGTCTCCGTGCGCCCTAATGGGAAACTGCGAAAGCAAACACGGGTTTATGGGTTCCTCATTGATGAGGCGCCGATTTCAGTAGCCGTATTCGTATCGGCTGCCGAGCGGGCGCAGCAGCGTGCTTACTCTGGAATAGACGGCGAACGCGCTGATCTTATTGCGGTCGATAGGCTGTTGATGGCGACCACGGCGCACAAACGAACTGCAGACTGAGGTCAGCCTTTCTTTAATATTCGTGCAGCTTCTAAGGCAAAGTAAGTCAACACTCCGTCTGCGCCGGCGCGCTTGAAGGCAAGCAAGGACTCCATCATGCAGGCTTCACCATCAAGCCAGCCGTTTTGCGCCGCCGCCTTCAGCATCGCATATTCACCAGACACCTGATAGGCAAAGGTGGGCGCACCGAAAGTCGCTTTGCAGCGTTGTACGATGTCTAGATAAGGCATGCCGGGCTTGACCATCACCATATCGGCACCTTCCTGCAAATCGAGGGCAATCTCGCGCAGAGCCTCCTCCGAATTGCCCGGGTCCATCTGATAATTCTTCTTGTCACTCTTGCCCAAATTGCCGGCGGAACCAACCGCGTCGCGGAAGGGACCATAGAACTTGCTTGCGTATTTTGCCGAATACGCCATGATCGCCGTATGAATCAGGCCACGCTCGTCAAGCGAGCGACGAATCGCGCCAATCCGGCCGTCCATCATATCGCTGGGCGCGACGATATCGACCCCTGCTTCCGCCTGAACGAGCGCCTGCTCCTGGAGAATTGCGATCGTCTCATCATTGAGTATGTAGCCGGATTCGTCTATGACGCCGTCCTGGCCATGATTGGTGAAGGGATCAAGAGCAACGTCGGCAATGACGCCCAGTCCGGGAAAGCGTTTCTTCAATTCACGCACCGTTCGTGGCACCAGTCCGTTCGGATTGAGTGCCTCTGCGCCGTCGGGTGTTTTAAGCGAGTCTTCAATCACTGGAAACAATGCAATTGCCGGAATACCTAGGGCAACGGCCTCATTGGCCACTGCCATCAGCAAATCGATCGACATCCGTTCAATTCCAGGCATTGAAGAAACAGCTTGTCTTACACCGCTGCCGTCAACAATGAAGACGGGATAAATAAAGTCGTTGGCAGTAAGGGTCGATTCGCGAACCATGTCGCGCAAAAAGGCGGTACGACGAAGGCGCCGCATCCGGCGCTCGGGGAATTGACCGAAATTCATGATGGTTCCGTACAGGTTTGTGAAGTGCGCGGGCCACCTTTAGGTCAGGTGGGAGCGGCAAGCTGACTGCGAGATTTTCCAAACAGGCCAAGCCGGCTCTTCCACGCCAATTGAACTTTTGCCGTAAAACCCCATCATAGCGTAAGAGGAGCTTGCTCCTCCCCGCTTCTCCTCCCTGAGCGGGGCCTTAATTTCCATTAAGGCTTTACGAGGGCTCGGGTTACCCCTTTTTCCCGGGCCCTTTTTCTATTTCCCCGAAGTAATTGCGCCGTCCTGAAGATCATCTATGGACGCCTGCTTTTCAAACAGCCTTCCTATCGCCGTCTCCGCCTCGCGCACCCCGCTTTTTTTCAGGCTCGAAAACAATTGCACCGTAGCGTTGTACTGCCCGGCGATTAGCAACTGCTTTACTGCCCGCAGTGTTTCTACCTGCTCGCCATTGGACAGCTTGTCCGACTTGGTCAGCAGTATATGTACAGGTTTATTTGTGGGCCGGTACCAGTTGAGCATTTCCACATCTAGCGGCTTCATGGGGTGGCGAGCATCCATGATGACCACCAAGCCCTTCAGAGCATCGCGGGTCGATACATATGCAGCGAGCAGTTCCGTCCAGTGTGCCTTTACGGCTGGCGGAACCTTGGCGTACCCATAACCCGGCAAATCAACCAGAGTGCGGCCATCGCCGAGGGCAAAAAAATTGATCAGTTGCGTACGCCCCGGCGTTTTGGAGACAAAAGCGAGCCGCTTGTGATTGGCAAGGGTATTGATTGCGCTCGATTTACCGGAATTCGAGCGCCCCACAAAGGCAACTTCGTGCCCGGTATCCGGCGGCAACTGTTCCAGGTCGTGGGCGGAGGCTACATAAGTTGCTCGGTCAAACAGTCCCACGGTTTCCTCTTCTGCCTTGATAGGCTAAAATTCGGGTTTTGCAACGCAATACTAACGAAGGCTGGAAATGAAAAAGATTTTGGCGACGCTCATTCTTGCGGTTTGTTCCACATTTACCTACGCGAATGAACCGGCAAAGGCGGCCGATGGCGGCGATGCAACGGCGCCAAGCAAAGCTGACCTCATGGCGCGAGGACAGCAGATTGTCAGCGGCGTCTGCGTGGCCTGTCATGGGCTCAATGGCATGAGTCCCGTATCGGCCAATCCCAATTTGGCCGGAATGCCCGCCCAGTATATCGCCAAGCAGCTTGAACATTTCAGAAGCGGAGCGCGCAAGAATGCGATTATGCAGGGAATGGCCGCGAATCTGACGCAGGCCGACATGAATGCGCTGGGCGAATATTATTTCTCGCAAAGACCGGCAATCAATGCCGCTGCCCGAAACAAGGCCCTTGCCGAACGCGGACAGAAAATCTACCGGGCGGGTCTCGCCGAGACCAAGGTACCCGCTTGCGCGGGCTGTCACGGTGGTGCGGGAGCGGGTATACCAGCGGGTTACCCACGGGTCGCCGGACAATGGCCGGAATACAGCTATCAGCAACTGAAGGCCTATGCCTCGGGAGAACGTCAGCATCCAATAATGAGCGCCATCACCAGCCGTCTGGGCGATGCGGATATGCAGGCCGTAGCTGAATATCTGGCCGGAATGCGCAGCAAGTAATTTACCCAAATCGTATTATGGGCGATGAGTCCCGATTCAGGACGAAGCGTGACGCCGCAACCGCAATTCAGGCGTAAAAAATTCCGCGCGATTCCGACCTTTGCGTTTGGCCGAATATAAGGCGAGATCCGCACATTTCATCAGCGTTTCGCGATCCCGGGCATCTTGCGGAAAGCGGCTGATGCCGATGCTGACGGTAACGGTCGCTCCGTGAGAGCGAAGTGCATAGGGCTGGCGAAGGGCGTTGATCAATTTGTCGGCTACTCGTTGCACACTGTCGCTGTCAGAAACCTGAGGGATGACTACCAGGAACTCGTCGCCACCCAGCCGCGCGAGGTAATCGGCAGCCCGCAAGGCGGCACTGGCACGCGCGGCCACCAGCTTTAACAGCTCGTCGCCTGCGTCATGACCAAAACTGTCGTTCACGTCCTTGAATCCATCCAGATCGAGCAGCAGCACGCTGAACCCCCCGAACGCCGCTGTAGCAATGTCGCCGCTCAGCACTTCTAGGTGCTCAACGACCGCAGCGCGATTAAAAAGACCGGTCAGCGCGTCGTGAGTGGCCTGATACGCGATGTTCTTCTGGACGGCCCTCTGTTCAAGATTCAGGCGCCGCAGGGTGCCATAGAAAAGAACCAGGATGAAAGCTGATGAACAGATCAGCGCAATAATAAGTCGGCGCATTTTCGCGCCATAGCTGATTTGCTCGATTTCAAGCTGGTCCAGGGTCCGACGACCCTCGGCCAGCATGCGATAAGTCAAGTTCAAGAGTTTTTCATGAACCAACTCAACGCCGGTCTTGCCCGAAAGATTCTGCGCGCCGACAAAACCCGATTTGCGACGCGCCTCAACAAATCGTGCCTCCTGTTCCATATGCGCTTCGGCGGCAGTCTTGAGCGCGTCAAAATTGGCCGCCAATACCGGATGCTCGCTGCGTTTTCCGGCCAGATAAACCAGTTCAGCCCCGAGCTCCACCGTACCGGCACGATAAGGTGTGAGATCGGCGTCCTTGCCCGTAATAATGAAGTTCTGCTCGCCGGCAACCAAGGCCATTGACTGGAAGCGAATGGCTTCGAGGCTGGATACGATGCGCTGGGTTTGCAAAACCTTTTCATTGGTTGCAACCAGATTTTCGGCCGAAGTGATGGCAATCGTCGATACCGTTGAAATCGCAATAACCGCGAAAATCAACGTTGCGAGCGCAACGTTATCAATAGTTACTTTCGTCTTCACAAGCGCTCATGAAAAGAGGGGGTGAACCGGGGTCGTATCCTGTCACACGGCATCATTTGATTTCGGTAAATGCCGAGCGAGCCGCCGAGATCGTCGCCGCAATATCCGCTGCCGTGTGCGCGGCCGACACAAAGCCGGCTTCGAACGCGGACGGCGCCAGATAGATACCACGTTTCAGCATGGCATGAAAAAAACGACTGAATCGTTCGCGGTCGGCATCCATTGCTTCGGCATAGCTACCCGGTATCCGTGAGCGAAAGAAAATTCCGAACATGCCGCCCAGGCTGGTGCCCGCGAACGGAATGCCCGTCGCGGTAGCAGCTTCGACGAGGCCCGCAACCAATTGCTGCGTTGTCGCCGACAGCGTGTCGAAAAAGTCCGGCGCAGCGATTAGCTCCAGCGTCTTCAATCCGGCGGCCACCGCGACCGGATTGCCCGAAAGAGTGCCTGCCTGATAGACGCCGCCAAGCGGTGCCAGATGCGCCATGATGTCGCGGCGGCCACCGAATGCGCCTACCGGCATCCCGCCGCCAATCACCTTGCCCAGCGTCGTCAAATCCGGCGTAATGCCGAAATGTCCCTGCGCGCCGTGCAGGCCAACGCGAAAGCCGGTCATCACCTCATCGAAGATAAGGACCACGCCGTGCCGGGTACAAAGCGAACGCAGTGCATCCATATATTGTTGTGACGGCATAACGAAGTTCATATTGCCGGCAACGGGCTCGATAATGACGCCAGCCAACTCATCGCCAATTTTTGCAAACGTGTCTGTCAGCGCGCCGAGATCGTTATAGGCCAGCACTAAGGTATTCGCAACGACTTCCGGCGGTACTCCCGCAGAACTGGGGTGGCCGAAGGTGAGCGCTCCTGAACCGGCTTTGACCAGCAGGGCATCGCCGTGGCCATGGTAACAACCTTCGAACTTGATGATTTTGTTGCGAGCGGTAAATCCGCGCGCCAGACGAATTGCGCTCATGGTTGCTTCGGTGCCGGAACTCGTCAGGCGTACCTGCTCGATCGACGGCAGCAGATCGACCAATCGCTCCGCCAGCTCGCATTCCGCCGCAGTCGGCGCGCCGAAACTCATGCCTTTGGCGGCGCGCTCCTGGACGGCCCGAACTACCTCGCTGTGTGCGTGGCCAAGAATGGCAGGGCCCCAGGAGCCGACGTAGTCGATATAGCGGTTGTCATCAACATCCCATAAATAAGCGCCTTGGGCCTCGCGAAAAAAAACCGGCGTGCCGCCAACAGCCTGAAACGCGCGTACCGGGGAATTGACGCCACCAGGTATGACCCGTTGGGATTTTTCGAACAGTAGTTTGCTTTTATCGAACATGGGTATCAAATAATGTCTGGTAATGACTGGCTCTGGCCCGCACATCGCTTGTGCCGAAGAGATCGGAAATAACGGCGAGTGCGTCAGCGCCCGCTGCGATCAATTGTGGCGCATTTTCCAGGGTGACGCCGCCGATGGCGACAATGGGGACGTTGAAACGCTGCCTTGCCTGCACTATCAGCGACGGGTCGGCGCGGACGGCGGTGGGTTTGGTCGCTGAAGGAAAAAAGCTGCCGAAGGCGATGTAGTCCGCCCCGCCATTTGCCGCGTGGCTAGCCAGCGACAGATCGTTGTAACAGGACACGCCAATGATCTTGTTATGCCCCAGCGCCCGGCGGGCCGATGACAGCGTAGCGTCTTCGCGCCCCAGATGGACGCCGTCGGCGCCGATTTCAACTGCCAAAGCGAGGTCATCGTTGACGAGAAACGGGACATCGGCCTTGCGGCACATGGCGAATATGCGCTGCGCCTGTTTTCTTTTCGCCTCGTCCGGCAAGGATTTTGCGCGGTACTGCAAGACGCACATCCCACCGGCGAGCGCTTCGGCAACCGCGGTTTCCAGTATGGTTGCCGGGACATGTTCGGGCGTGATGCCATAAAGTCCGCGTATGCATTTATTCTGGAGCATCGTGCCAAGATCCGAGGGGTGCTTGGGCAAGTTAATGGCGCGCGCCTGCCGGGGGCTGTTCGGATGTCACGTCATCGTCGACCGCATCGTCGTCGTCTTCGCGCGCCCAGAACAGTCGATCGGGGACAAATTGCCCCATGCCCGGACGGAACCCGTGTTTAAGCGTCTGCCATGTATAGTCTTGCGCCTCGCGCACCGCATCGCCAATGTCCAAGCCGCGCGCCATGGTGGCGGCCAGGGCTGACGCCAAGGTGCAGCCGGATCCATGGTAGCTGCCCGGCAGTCGCCGCCACGTATCGCTGCGCAATACTCCCTTGGCATGAAACAGGGTGTTGATCACATCGGCGGTTGACTCGTGCGTGCCGGTCGCCAGTACATATTCCACGCCGATATCGATCAAACGTTGGGCAAGCAGTTCAACACGGGTGCCATCCTCATCATCTGCCTGTACCAGGCGCCGAAGTTCGGGGGTATTGGGGGTAATGATCGTGCATTGCGGTATCAGCAATTCCTTGATGGCCTCAAGAGCTTCCTCGCTGGCAAACTCATCGCCTCGCGCCGAAGCCAGCACCGGGTCCAGAATCAGTGGAATCTCCGGATAGTCCGACACAATCTCGGCAATCGCTGCCACGTTTTCGACACTGCCCATGACGCCGATTTTGAAGGCGGCCACCGGAATGTCTTCCAGAATGGCGCGTGCCTGATCGGCTACCCAATCAGAATCAATTGCCGAGATGCCCTCGACCCCGGAAGTATCCTGGACTGTAATGGCGGTAATGACCGACAGCGGGTGACATCCCATGCTGGCCAAGGTCAGGATATCTGCCTGTACGCCGGCCCCCCCCGAAGGGTCGGTAGCTGCAAAGGTCAGCACGGCGGGGGGCGCTTTTCGATGGTCGGACATAGCTTGCAAGCCAGTTTGCTAGGCCTGTGAAATTGAAAGATTAAGAAGGAGCCGTTGGCAATCATGCTGATCGGCGTGGATTGATGCCTGATTCGGTAGCAGCCCAAAGGCCGGATACAATAGTAAATAGTGCCGATAAGCACTATCCGGGCGATGTTTTTCCTCGGGAAGGCTTCCGCAGATATGGCTCTTTGCCGTCAGCCGGTATTGTAGCTGCACGCGGGGTTTGTGAACCGCAGGCAATATGCCTGCCAATAGCGTGACGATATCGGCTCGCGGGGTGCTGCGCGCGGATTAATATTAAGTATGGTGAGAATTCATTTTGACCGTAACAGACTATAAAACCTGGATGTGTCTCGTATGCGGACTGATTTACGACGAAGCAGCGGGCTGGCCCGACGATGGCATTGCCCCCGGAACCCGCTGGCAGGATGTGCCGATCAGCTGGTCCTGCCCGGAATGCGGTGCGCGCAAGGATGATTTTGAAATGGTCGAGATTTGATTTCCTGTTCTTGTAATTGGAAACGCCAGTCCGGTTTTGTGAAAACTTCTTGAAAGTGGCGCTTTCGTATTGTTTTGAAAGGGTAAAACGGATAATCTTCTGCGTCGGGTCCGATGAGACCGGGCGTTCAGGACGATATTGGGTAGCGTGCCTGCAAAAAAATGCGAACCTGGCGGCTTCGAAGTACGGTTTTTTTACCGGCATTGGCGGAATTTAAGGACACGGAGTGGCTGAAACCAAGAATTTGTCAGGGGTGCGGGTCATGGTAATTGATGATTCGAATACGATCCGCCGGTCTGCGGAGATATTCCTCATGCAGGCTGGCTGCCAAGTGATTCTCGCCGAAAACGGTTTTGACGCCTTGGCGAAAATTGCCGATCACCAGCCGGATCTTATTTTTGTCGATATCATGATGCCGCGGCTTGACGGCTATCAGACCTGCGCGTTGATCAAGAAAAACGGCAAGCACAAAAATACGCCGGTAGTGATGTTGTCCTCAAAAGACAGTCTGTTTGACCGTGCCCGGGGCAGAATGGTGGGTTCGGACGAATATCTGACCAAACCCTTCTCCAAGGAGAGTTTGCTGAAAACGGTAGAGGTACATCTGGCAGACCGGCAAGTTTCGCCCCAGCCGGGGGCAACGTAGGCTGAGGCGCTGTATACCTTGCGCCGAATGGCTGTGGCGCAAGCAAAAGTTTGAATTTTCTGTACTTCACTGGAGCAAATAATGGCAATTAAAAAAATACTTATCGTTGATGATTCCCCTACGGAGCGTGCCTTTCTCGAGGGTGTGCTGGCCAAAGCAGGGTACTCGGTGGTTCAGGCTGTGAGCGGCGAAGATGCGGTCGAAAAGGCCAAGTCGGAATTGCCCGACCTGATCCTGATGGACGTGGTCATGCCCGGCCTCAACGGTTTTCAGGCAACCCGCGCGATCACGCGTGAAGAGACCACCAAGCACATTCCGGTCTTTATCTGCACAACCAAGGACCAGGAGACCGACAAGATCTGGGGAATGCGCCAGGGTGCCAAGGATTACATCGTCAAACCTGTGGACGGCGCCGATTTGCTGGCCAAGATAAAGGCGCTGGGCTGATGGTCTGTCGCCAGCGCCCGCCGCAATTCCGCACGCGAGAGAGCCGCTAATGGCGCGCAAGACCAGTCTGCGCGAGTTTCAGCAGAGTGTGGCGCAGCGCCTGCGGGACTTGTCGTCGCGCAAAACCGTTGCCTCAAAATTGGGTTTTCAGGTCGGCAGTGACAACTGGTTCGTCAATCTGTCCGATGTGTCGGAAGTGATCCCGGTGCCCGTCTTCGTAACTGTGCCGCGCACCAAGAGCTGGTTCCGGGGAGTTTCAAACGTGCGGGGCAAGCTGTACAGCACTGTTGATTTTTCGGCGTTTCAAGGAGATGAGTCGATCGGTCCCGGAATCGAACGGCGCGTCATATTGATCAACGAAAAATTGGTTGAGGGTTCGGGCTTCCTGGTCAATCGCATGCTTGGTTTGCGCAACCCGGAATCGTTCACCGCCGAACAAGCCGATGATCGTTCGCGCCCCTGGATCAAGGCGCGGTACCGCGATCAAAACAATGCTGTCTGGCACGAGCTCGATCTGGCCGAACTGTCGCGGGATAACCGCTTCCTGGAAGTTGGATTAATTGGTCCCGCCACTGTGCAGGGCGCAACACTGGCTCCTTCGGTCGCATCAGCAACATAAAAGCAAAATCAGGATTGGAGAAATCCCATGGCGTTCAAATTATCTAAACCCGACCCTCAGAAAAAACCCTCTACAGCGGGCGCCAAGCCCATTTCGGGCAAAGCCGAAAAGACCGGCGGGTTTTCTCTGGCCGGACTGTTCGGCGGCAAGAAAAAATCGCCTTCTCCAATTGTCGCCGTCGGTAAAATGCCGGCAGCCGGCGGTAACCGCCTGACACAACCTGGACCGGCGACCAATTCCGGATTTGGAAATACCGGCGATCAGACACAAAAAATTGCCGCTGCCGTGGCCGCCAACAAGGTCGTCAAGCCGAAAAAAACCGATGCCGGGTTCAAGCTGCCGCTGATTGGCAATCGCCCACTCGAAAAACAGCTGCCGATACTGTTGTTCATATTCGGTATCTTCCTGCTGCTGGCGATTGCCGCCGCCTACCTTGATGCGCGAACCCGCAGCTTCAACGCAACCTATACCAACATCACCTCGCAGTTGCAGTTCCACACGCAACGTCTTGCCAAGTCGGCTGGCCTGGCGGCACGCGGTGATTCAGTATCCTTTCCCCAGCTGCAGGACAGCCGCGATGAATTCCAGCGATACCTGGGGGTCCTGAACGACGGCGGATTTGCGTTCGGCGTCGATGTGCCCAAGGCGCGCATTTCCGAGGAGTTGACTTCACGCCTGGAAGAGCTGACCAAGCGGTTTAGCGATGCGTCGAATTCGGCAACGTCCATACTTTCCGCCAAAACGGACTTGACCGAGCTGGCGCGCAATATTGCGCAAGTACGTTCCGGTGCCGAGGAGTTGGCCGCGCTTTCCCAGGACTTGACGGGCCTGATGCAACAGGCGGGTTCGCCGCCACCGCAGGTGCTGAAGGTCAATCGCCTGACCTTCCTGGCTGAACGTCTGGGTCGCGGATCGGCGGAGATTCTGGGCGCGGATGTGATCGATCCCGAAGTGCCATTCCTGATGGGCAAGGACACCAACGATTTTCGCGAATTGATCAAGGCGCTGGAGTCGGGCTCGGATGCGCTGGGCATAGCGGCCCTGCGCGATGGCGATTCGAAAACACGCGTCGGCAAGCTGCGCGAACAATTCACGTCTTTCGAGCAGAACATCCAGCCGATTCTGGGCAATGTGCAGAAGCTGGTTTCCGCACGGCAGTCCGGCCGCGCGATTCAGCAGGGTTCCGAACAATTGCTGTCCACGGTTGAGCAGCTGCAAAATGCCTTTGCGGCAGAAAAGGACAATCTGGCGCTGATACTGGCGACGGTATTAGGGTTGCTGGCCTTGATCACGCTCGGCTTGCTGGCTGCCGTGTTCCTGAGCGATGCACGCCGCCGTGCGGCTGCATCCGAAGCGGAAAACAAGCGTAACCAGGAAGCCATTTTGCGTCTGCTGAACGAGATGGGTGACTTGGCCGACGGCGATCTGACCATCCGCGCCAAGGTGACCGAGGATATTACGGGTGCAATCGCCGACTCGATGAACTACACGATCGACGAGTTGAGAGCGCTCGTTACCGGGGTCAACAACGCGTCCAATTCGGTGTCGGTGAAGTCCCAGCAGGCACAGGCAGTGTCGGTACAGCTGCTTGATGCCGCGGAAAAACAGTCAAAGGAAATTCAGGATACGACGCAGGATGTGTTGCGGGTGGCAGAAACGCTGACGCTGGTGTCGGCTTCCGCGGAAGAGTCTTCGACAGTGGCGATGCGCTCGCTGGCGGCGGCTGACAAGGGCCGTCTGGCGGTGCAGAACTCGATATCGGGCATGAACGACATTCGCGAACAGATTCAGGAGACATCCAAGCGCATCAAGCGCCTCGGTGAAAGCTCGCAGGAGATTGGCGAGATCGTGGAGTTGATTTCCGACATTACCGAACAGACCAACGTGCTGGCGCTGAACGCGGCCATTCAGGCCGCATCGGCAGGCGAAGCCGGCCGCGGCTTCTCGGTGGTTGCCGAAGAAGTGCAGCGGCTTGCGGAGCGCTCCGCCGAAGCGACCAAACAGATCGGCGCGATTGTGAAGACCATTCAGGCGGATACGCAGGATGCGGTGGCCGCCATGGAGAAGTCGACTACGGGCGTGGTTGAGGGGGCGAAGCTGTCCGACGCCGCCGGCCAGGCACTGACCGAGATCGATTCCGTGACGAAAAATCTCGCGCAGCTCATTCAGAAAATCTCGGCGGATACCCAGACGCAAGCAGCCAGCGCCAGCAAGGTGGCGCGCAATATGCAGGACATTCTGGAAATCAACCGGCAAACCACCACCGGTACGCAGCAGACCGCAAGCTCGATCAAGGAGTTGGCGGACGTGGCCTCGGACCTGAAAGCGTCCGTATCCGGTTTCAAACTTTAATGTCGAGCCCAATTCCCAGCGCGCTGCATTAAGCCATGGCTGCCAATCCCCAAGCCACCTTCGATATCGGCCCGTTGTCGTGGGTGAAAACCGAGATAGAACACTCGCTGACCGAGGCGAATGTTCATCTGGATACACTCGCGCAGAATCCGGCGGACAGCAAGGCGGTGAAATACGTGGCCACTCATCTTCACCAAGTGACCGGGGCCTTGTCGATGGTCAGCCTGGGTGCCGCCAGCCGCTTCAATGAAGAGTTGGAAAAACTTGTTGCCACACTGGAAGACCCGACGGTGCGTGGCGACGCCGTCAATCGAATCGCGATTGCCAAACGTGCCAGCGCCAGCCTTTCCGGTTACCTGGACAATCTGATGGCCGGCGAACCAGACCGCCCGATGCTGCTGGCGCAATCCTATCTGCTGCTGAACCGGGCGCGTGGCGCCAACGATGCGGCTGAAAGCGACCTGTTTTCTCCCGATCTCAGCATTGCGGTACCGATGCCCGAGGATACCGTGGCGCTGCCCAAGGCCGATATGGTCGCGGATGCGATACGCCAGAGGCGTGGGCTGTACCAGGCGGGGCTGTTGAAGCTGTTGCGCGACAAGGACCTGGTGGCCGGCGCGCGGGACATGCGCAACGCAGCCCTGGCTATCGAGATGCTCCAGGTGACGTCGCCCACACGCTCGTTTTGGTATACCGTCAGCGGATTCTTCGATGCGGTCATCGTGCAACCAGCCGAAACCGGCGGCATGGCCGTGCAGTTGTTTGGCAAAATCGACCAGCAGATCAAGTTGCTGATCGACGGTGTGCAAAAGGTACCGGAGCGGCTGTTCCGTGACCTGTTGCTGGTGATCGGGAAATCCACAGCGCATACCGAGCGCATAGCGCGCGTGCGCCAGTTATATCGTCTGGATGAATTGCTGGCGGTGCCGGACGCGGCCCGCGACAGTGGCGCGGACGATCATTTGAAGGCGGAACTGCGGGTGTTGCGCGATCATGTGCAGGCCCTCAAGGAACACTGGCTCAAATTTACCAGTGGCAATCGGCCGGCGCTGGAGCCGTTCATACTGCAGGGCGAAGCCCTGAGCAAGGCGGCGCAGCTGCTGACAAACCGGGATATGCAACAACTATTGCAAATGCTGTCGGCCGTCGGCCCGCATCTGCGCAAGACCGGCCTGCCGCTGTCCGAAACGCAGGGCCTCGAAGTTGCCACGGCGTTGTTGTTCGCCGAATCTTCGTTGGAAAATTTCTTCCGGCTTTCCGGCGATTTTCCGGCGCAAGTGGCCGGTGTGATCGCGCGCGTGAAGGGTGCAATGACCGGGGCGGCGCTGCCCGATATTTCCGCCGAGGCCAACACCCTGATGGACGACATCAGCAAGCGTGCGCAGGAACACCTGCTGATTTTCCAGGTGGGGCAGGAGGTCCAGGTCAATCTCACCACCATCGAAAGTGCGCTGGACAATTATTTCCGCGACCCTCTTAAAACCGGCGAATTGACATCCTTGCTGCCGCTGTTTTCACAGGTCCAGGGCGCATTTGCGATTCTCGAGTTGGGCGAAGCCGCGGCACTGAACCAGATCCTGCGCGACCGCGTCGCCCAGTTCGCATCGGGCGCCGTCAAGGGTGAAGGCGATAACGCAGAAAGTGTCGCCGAAGGCATCTCGGCGCTCGGGCTCTACATCACCGCTTTGCAGCAGAGTACCGCGAATCCGCGCGATGCACTGCTTCCCGCGTTGGTTCGCTTCGGCCTGGCCGAGAAGCCGGCGGAACCGGAACACAGCGCGATCAAGTCGCCGGTTTCGGCAGGCGATGTCGATGTTGCCAAACAGAAAGTACAGGCGCTTTATGCCGACTGGAAACAGCAGCCCGAGGCCACAACCTCGCGCGATCAGTTGCGCGAAGCCGTCAAGGAACTGAAGCAGGAAGCCGAATTGATCGCGGATACGCGCTCGGCAAAACAAAGTGAAGAGGTGCTGCGGGCCATTGACGGCAGCTTCGACCCGCTGAAGGGCGATGTCAGCGAGGCTCTGCAGGAAATCGCCCCGGCCAACCCGGCCGCCACGCCGGCCTTGCAGACAGTGCATCTGATCGATGCGCCCGCAGCCCAGGTGGACCAGGAACTGCTGGAAATTTTCCTCGAGGAAGCAATCGAGGTCGTGGCAACGATTCGCGAGCATCTCGCCAAGGTGAAGGCGGTACCGCACGACCGCGAGGCGCTCACTACCATCCGCCGTGGCTATCACACGCTCAAAGGATCGGGCCGAATGGTGGGCCTCAACGATCTCGGGGAAGTGGCCTGGGACTGCGAGCAGGTTCTCAACAAGCGGCTCAAGGACGAAAGTCCGGCGACACCGGGACTGCTTTATTTCATCGAGCGCTCCTCGTCCGCATTCGCGGGCTGGGTGGATACATTGAAGGCCAGCGGTACGGCGAATATCGATGGTGCGGAAATCGCCCGCCTGGCTGATCTGCTGAAAAACGACAGAGAGCCCGAGATCCCGGCCGCAGCAACGGTGGAGACGTCAGCCCAGGTCCATGGCGTCTCGTCGCAATTGCCCGCCTCTCCGACAACAGCTGGGACTGCGGTAACGCCGGCACATGCGTCGGGCGGAAAAGTCACCGAGTTGTCCGACCGCGGCAATGTTGTCATCGGCACGATCTCGGTGCCTGCACAGCTGTTCAGTATTTACCTTGGCGAAGCCGAAATCCATATCGCCACCCTCGACAATGAAATGGCGACGATCGAATCGAACCTGCTACGGCCGGTATCCTACGATTTCATGCGTGCCGCGCATACGCTCACCAGTTCCTCGCGCACCACCGGTTTCATGATGATTGCCGATGTCGCGTTTGCTCTCGAAAAGTGGCTGCAGGACGCGATCGAAACGCCGCCCGAATGGACCGATCTGCGTCTTGGTCTGACCCGGCAGGCAGTCGATGCGCTGGGCAGCATGGTACGTGGCTTGCACACCCACGATTTGCCGATGGCGCGGCCCGACCTGACCCGTGATCTGACCGCGCTGCGCGATGCGCTCAAGGAAGGCAAGCGCACCGGCGAAGGCACCAATCTGCGTATGCCGGTTGTCAGTGAGCCGGCCATGCCCGAGCCAACCGAGCCGTTGACGCTGGCGCCAACGGTCGAAGCCGCTGCGGCCGACACGGCAGAAGCGGACATCGACTTCGGCTTCATCGACAACCCACCGTCAGAAACGATGGCCCCACCGGCCGAGGCCGATGCGGTAATCGACTTCGGTTTCATCGATGCCCCCGTCGAAGCGCCGGCACCTGCCGAGGAGGCCGCCCCGGTTTCAGCGCCGTCCGTGGTGATCGAACCCGTCATTGCACAAGCGCCCGCGCCGATCGTCGCGCCGCCGCCGGCGGTGATGCCGACCACGATGGCTCCGTTGGCGGTTGCCGGCAGCGAAGCGGTCGCTGCGCCGGCCGCCGCTTTCGAATCCGGCAAGGACAGACGCGCAGTGGTCGACGATATCGATGCGGATCTGTTGCCGATTTTCCTGGAAGAGGCGCGTGAACTGGTGCCGCAGGTCGGTGATGCCTTGCGTCGCTGGCGTGCCACACCTGCCGATCACGCGCCCGTGACTGAGTTAGCGCGCCATCTGCACACGCTCAAGGGCTCGGCGCGCATGGCGGGCCTGATGCGCCTGGGCGAACTCGCCCATGTGCTTGAAGCCAAGGCGATCGGCATGGATGCCGATGCGATGCCGGTCGCGCGCAAGTTCGACGATATCGACGACGGGCTGGACCGTTTCAATGCGGCCATCGAGCGTTTCGCCGCCGGCGAGCTGAACGCGCCGATCGATATTCCGCCGATTGTCGATGTGCCGCAGGAATTGCCGGCGCCGATGGCGATCTTGGCGGCGGCGCGCGCCGAGATCGTGGCCGAGGGCGAAAAACTCGACGGCCGCGAACGACAGGCGCTGCTGCGCGTCAATGCCGACATCATCGACCGCTTCGTGAACGAGGCCGGCGAGCTGGCGATCGCCCGCTCGCGCATCGATTTGGAAATGCAGGCCTTCAAACGCTCCCTGCTTGAGTTGAACGACAACGTCAGCCGCATGAAGTCCCAGTTGCGCGAAATCGAGATCCAGGCGGAAACGCAGATCCAGTCGCGCATCAAGGAACAGCAGGATCAGGGCGAAAATTTCGACCCGCTGGAATTCGATCGCTTCTCGCGCATGCAGGAGTTGACACGCTTCCTGGCCGAAAGCCTGAACGACGTCGTGACCCTGCAGCAGTCGCTGCAGAAGAACCTCGACGAATCGGATGCGGCGCTGCTGCAGCAATCGCGCCTCAACCGTGATTTGCAGCAGGGCTTGATGGGCGTGCGCCTGGTGCCTCTGGGCAACTTGCAGGATCGTTTCTACCGCCTGGTCCGTCAGACGGCCAAGGAACTGGACAAGAAGGCCAACCTCGAATTCCGCGGCGTGCGCGTGGAGATCGACCGCTCGGTGTTGGAAAAAATCACCGCGCCTTTCGAACACCTGCTGCGCAATGCGGTTGCGCACGGCCTCGAAATGCCAGCTGAGCGCAGCGCCCGCGGCAAATCGGAAATCGGCGAGATTACCATCGATGCCCAGCAGGTCGGCAATGAGGTGGTGTTGACCCTGTCGGACGACGGCGGCGGCCTGAATTTCGCGCGCATCCGCGAAAAGGCGATCGAGCAAGGCATGCTGGCGCCTGATGCGGAAGCAAGCGAGGCGCAACTCACGCAGTTCATTTTCGCGGCCGGGTTCTCGACCGCCAAGGAAGTCACCCAGATCGCCGGCCGCGGCGTCGGCATGGACGTGGTGCGCAACGAGATCGTCTCGCTGGGCGGCCGTATCGATATCACTTCGTCCGCCGGCCGCGGTACCACCTTCACCATCGCCCTGCCGCTGACGCTGGCGGTGACGCAGGCGCTGATGGTGGTGGTCGGCGAAACCACTTACGCGATCCCTTCGGTGATGATCGAGCAGGTGCAGGAATACAAGGGCAAGCGCTACGAACCGCTGCTGGCGATGAGCGAAATCGAGTGGAAGGGCAACAAGTATCCCCTGCGCTCGATGGCGGCGCTGGTCGGCGACAGGCCAGTAGCCTCCGCGCAGCGCAAGGCCTCGGTTATTCTCGCCAAGAGCGGTCAGCAGCGCGCGGCAGTACAGGTCGATGAAATCATCGGCAACCGCGAGATCGTGGTGAAGAACATCGGTCCGCAGCTCGCCCGCTTGATTGGCGTCGCCGGTGCGACGGTGATGGGCTCGGGCCAGGTGATCCTGATCATGAACCCGGTGCAACTCGTCTATCGCGAGGCGGCCACGGTGATGACGGAGCACATCATCCCGGTGGCGCGTATCGGTGCGCAGGATGCGGGCTTCGCGGCGTCGATGGCGGAAGCCGGCACCGATTCGCTGCTGTCCGCGCCGAAGTCGCAATCGCTGTCCGAAGCCATTGCCGAAGGCGCCGGCGACGACACTACCGGTCCGGCGGCGGTGATCAAACGCATTGCCCCGCTGGTGATGGTGGTCGACGATTCATTGACGGTGCGCAAGATCACCAGCCGCATGCTGACGCGCGAAGGCTTCGAGGTGGCCACCGCCAAGGACGGCGTGGACGGCCTGCAGCAGTTGCAGGATATCGAGCCCGACATCATTCTTCTCGACATCGAGATGCCGCGCATGGACGGCTTCGAGTTCGCCCGCAATATGCGCGCCGACCCCAAGGTCCGGCATATCCCGATCATCATGATTACCTCGCGCACCGCCGACAAACACCGCAATCGCGCGATGGAATTGGGTGTCAACGAGTACATGGGCAAACCCTATCAGGAAGAGCAGCTGCTGATGCTGATCCGGCAATACACCGGCCAGCAGGTTGCGGCCTGATCGGTCTCGTCACCAGGAACAGCAGCAAAAAAAGCCTTGCGACATTCGCAAGGCTTTTTTGTTGCCGCGAAACGTACGCGGGCCGCTCAGCCGGGCGACCACGCCACCGCGCCGCTATACGCGGTGACCAGCACCACCAGGCCGAAGGCGATGCGATACCAGGCGAAGATCGTGAAATCATGTGTCGATACGTAACGGATCAACCAGCGCACCACCACGAAAGCGCTGATGAAGGCGGCCACCGAACCCACGCCGAACATGGGCACGTCGGCCACCGACAGCAATGCGCGCTCCTTCCACAATGAATAGCCGGTGGCGGCGAACAGGGTGGGAATGGCCAGAAAAAACGAAAACTCGGTCGCGCATTTACGCGACAGCCCGAAGAACAGGCCGCCGATGATGGTGGCGCCGGAACGCGAGGTGCCGGGGATCAGCGCCGCGCATTGGGCGATGCCGAGCTTCAGCGCATCCTTCCACACAAGCTGGTCGACACTGTCGATCGGCGGGGCAGTCTGGCGGATGGCGCGCGCCTTGTACCAGCGCTCGGCAAACAGGATGATCACGCCGCCGATGATGAAGGCCAACGCCACCGGCACCGGTTTGAACAGGGCCGCCTTGATCGCCTTGTTGAAGGCAAGACCGAACACCGCCAGAGGCAGGAAGGCGATGAACAGATTGGTCGCAAACTTCTGCGCCACCGGATCGCGGCCGATACCGGCGAAAGTCGACAGCAGCCGGGCGCGATATTCCCAGCAGATGGCCAGAATGGCGCCGGCCTGGATGACGATCTCGAACACCTTGCCTTTGTCGTCGTTGAAATTGAGCAGGTCGCCGGCCAGGATCAGATGCCCGGTCGATGACACCGGCAAGAATTCGGTGAGGCCCTCGACGATGCCGAGAATGAAGGCTTTGGTCAGCAGCAGAATATCCAATTTCGCTCCCTGGTTTCAGTTTTCAGCTGGGGAATGCGCAACAAATGCCGGGCAGATTATACGTGGCCGGACCTGACTGCCGGTTGACGAACTCCCGAGCGCGGGATGGGGCGCACATCAAACGCAACATCAGCGCAACATCAGCGCGATCCCCTCCGCTCGCACCTCGATGCGCCGCGGCGCCAAGGTGACGCTGTAACGATGCAGGTCTTCCTCCTTGAGGGCATACAGGGCCTTGTCCTCCAGGGCCTCTCTGGCGACCGCCGAGGCGGCCTTGACGAGCGCGGCCGGCAGGCCGTCGGGCATATTGTCGGTGCGCAGGCTGTCGACACGCGCGCCATCGAGATATATCGTACGGGCGTCGGGATCGTAACGCGGCAAGCCGGACAAGGAGACGATGCCGAACACGGTTTTCCCGCTCAACGACAGTTTGACCTGCACGTCAAAAGTGACGGCGAGGCGTAGCTGCGGCCCATCCACGCGCGCCGTCGCGCGTGGATGGCTCAGCGTCACGTCCAGCAGCCCGGCGACGCTTTTTTCCACCGGGAAGTGTTTCGTCATACGTTCGTTCAGCTCCGCCCAGGTGAAGCGGATCTCGCCGGGCAGGAGCGGGTTGCTGGCGCAGCCGACCAGGGTGACAAGCAACAGCAGGACAGCAATGGCGGGCGATATCCGGCGCATCATTTTGACTCCGTGGTAAAGAATGCCGCGCTCGCGCAAGCCGGCGAATAAAATGGGGAAACGGGAATCGGGCGCATACGTAGAAAGTTAAACTCAAGCGCTGGCGCGGGTTCTGAGGCATTTTTGGCCCGAAGGGCGCGCCAGTGCTCGAGTTTGTGTATTGGTTTCCACAGGCGCCGCCATTTCGTTTGAGGCGCTTGCGGCGATTGAAGGCTTGCTTCGCTATCCCGGCGGTGAATACCCGCGAACTCTATCAAGTACAAAAGATTTGATTTTCTCCGGCAGCGCCATCGCATTCTGTTCGAAGCGCGCGGCAATTCCCTGCGGATCAAAAGCGCCGTCAGCGACAAAAATGGCGCTCATCGCGCGGCCTGGCTTGTCCTCCGGCGCATCGATCCCCTCGTGGCGGTAACCAGTCTCCGGCGACCAGCGCAGCGCCCGCTGCGCGCCGTCCTTGCCATAGCATAGCTGGAAGCCCTGCAAATCGCCGTCGTAGGTTTCCCAGGTGTAGAGATCGAAAAATTCATCGTGAAACCAGCGGCGATGCCGCTTGCTTTCGTATTGGGTGACATGCGGAATTTCATTGAGCATGACAAGTTCCCGATTTTGACGCCAATTTTGCCGCGCGGCTCAATCCGCTGACTTCCGTCAGGCGTTCAGCTTGCGCAGCAGCACGCGCATTTTGTCCGGATCATCCGCCTTCAGAATGCGCGCGGCAAGCGGGTCGATATCGGGCAGATTGGACATCAGCACGCGCTGTTTGACGGTGAGCAAATTGGCCGGATGCATGGAGAAGTGGCGCAGGCCGAACCCCAGCAGCAGGCGCGTCAGATCGACATCGCCCGCCATTTCCCCGCATACCGTCACCGGCACGCCGGCGGCGTTCGCCTGCCGGATCACACTGGAGATCAGGATCAGCACGGCCGGGTGCGTGGGGTCGTAGAGATGCGCAACGGTATCGTCGGTGCGGTCGATCGCCAGGGTGTACTGGATCAGGTCATTGGTGCCGATCGACAGGAAATCGAGCGTGCGCAGGAACATCGGCAGGGCAATGGCCGCGGCCGGGATTTCGATCATGCCGCCAACCAGGATGGCGTCGTTGAATTTCCGGCCCTCGGCGCGCAACTGCGCCTTGGCGATATCGAGCGCGGCGATGGTCTGCTTGAGCTCGGTGGTGGAAACCAGCATCGGGATCAGGATGCGCACATTGCCGTAATGCGAGGCGCGCAGGATCGCGCGCAATTGCGTGTTGAACAGTTGCGGCTCGGCCAGGCAGTAGCGGATGGCGCGCAAGCCGAGCGCGGAATGCGAGGACACCTGATCGGCACTGGCGAGCGCCTTGTCGGCACCGATGTCGAGCGTGCGGATCACCACCGGCGCGCCGCGCATGCCCTCGGCGACCGTCTTGTAGGCCGCGAACTGCTCCTCCTCGGTCGGCAGGTCGCGACGATTCATGAACAGGAACTCGGTACGAAACAGGCCGATGCCGGTGGCGCCAGAGTGCCTTACCGCGGCGAGGTCGGTCGGCAGCTCGATATTGGCGTGCAGTTCGATCGTCACCCCGTCGAGCGTGGCCGCCGGCGCGGACTTGATGCGCGACAGCTTCTGCCGCTCGAGCTTCCACTGGTTCTGCTTGAGGCGATATTCGGCGAGCACCGTGTCGTCGGGTTCAACGATGACCACGCCCTGCATGCCGTCGACGATGATGAGTTCGTCCTCGCGGATCAGCTCGCGCGAGGTGTGGAGGGCGACGATCGCCGGAATCGCCAGACTGCGCGCTAGAATCGCGGTATGCGAGGTGGAGCCGCCCAGATCGGTGATGAAGGCGGCGACCTGATGGTCCTTGAACAGAATCACGTCGGCGGGCGACAGGTCGTGCGCGACGAGAATCGTATCTTCGGCGCGCTCGCGCAATTTTTCCGGCACCGCGCCGCCTTGACCGCTGAGCGCGGCGACGATGCGTTCGGCGACCTGGCGCACATCGGTCTTGCGTTCGCGCAGGTATTCGTCCTGCACATCGGCGAACTGCGCCAGCAATTCATCGAGCTGCAGCTTCAGCGCCCACTCGGCGTTGCAGGATTCGCGCCGGATCACTTCGCGCGGCGTGTCGGTGAAGGAGTTGTCCTCGAGGATCATGCGATGCACGGTGACGAAGGCGGCCATGTCGGCCGAGGCGTCGCCGCGCTGGGTGAGCTTGATATCGGACTCGAGCAGATCGAGCTCGGTCTTCACCTGCGCTACCGCCTGGTCAAAACGCTTCACCTCGGCGGCGACGAATTCGGCGGGAATCTGATAGTGGTCGACTTCGAGCGAGGCGCTGGTGACCAGGTGCGCATGGCCGATGGCGATGCCGCCGGAAACGCCCAGGCCGTGCAGGGTAAAACTCATGGGGCGGCTTTCGCGAGAGCACCGGCGAACGGTTTGCGGTCGGCTCGGCTGACCTGCGATGTGGACATCAAACTCCAGCATTGGCGCGCCATGCGGGCCAAAAATGCCTCAAACACCGCGCCAATGCTGGAGTTTGTATTTTCAGATACGTGATCGTTGCGTTTGGACTGGTTCATGATGGCGGCGCCTGCGCGCTTACTCGCCCTCGCCGAATTTATCGTTGACCAGCAGGACCACGGCGTCCATGGCATCGTTCTCATCGGCGCCGCTGGTCTCCACTTCGATTTTGGTGCCCTTGCCGGCGGCCAGCATCATCACGCCCATGATCGATTTGGCATTGACGCGCTTGCCGGCCTTGCTGACGAAAATATCCGACTTGAAACGTCCCGCCGTCTGCGTCAGCTTGGCCGAGGCGCGCGCATGCAGGCCCAGCTTGTTGATGATTTCCAGTTCCTGTCTCAACATGCTCAGCAACCCCCGGGCATGCGAATCACGCCGTCACGCGCGCCACCAAGCGCCTTTTCGATCAGCGCGTCCATCGGCGATTCGCGATACGTCAACGCCTTGATCAACATCGGCAGATTGACCCCGGACAGCCCCTCCACGTGCCCCGGTTCCAGCAGACGACAGGCGATGTTCGAGGGCGTCGCGCCGAAAATATCGGTCAGCACCAGCACCCCCTTGCCCTGATCGACGAAGCGCAACAAGTCGCGCGCTTGCGGCAGGATGGCGTCGGGATCGTCGTGAATCGTCACGCCCAGCTGGCGCAAATACAGGGGACGCTTGCCCATCACATGGCTGGCGCAGTGGATCAAGCTTTCGCCCAGCGTACCGTGGGCAACTATCAACAGACCGATCATTTCAGCGAGGCTCGAATATAAACAGGCCTCATTTTAACTGATGCCGCCTGCCAGCCCTTGCGCTACCTCACACTATCCCGCATCTCAGGCGGAAGCGAGATGGGTGGCGAGCCACCAGGCCACGGCGGCAACGAAAGCCGAGCAGGGAATGGTCAGTATCCAGGCCCAGACGATGCCGCCGGCCACGCCCCAGCGCACCGCATTGAACTTGTTGGCCGCCCCCACGCCGACGATCGCGCCGGTGATGGTGTGCGTGGTCGATACCGGAATGCCCAGCGCGGTGGCGAGGAACAGGGTGATGGCCCCGCCGGTCTCGGCGCAGAAGCCGCCGACCGGTTTCAGCTTGGTGATCTTCTGGCCCATGGTCTTGACGATGCGCCAGCCGCCGAACAGGGTGCCGAGCCCGATCGCCAAGTAACAGCAGACGATCACCCAGGCCGGCACCGGATCCTTGGCGCCGGTGATGCCGGCGGCGATCAGCAGCATCCAGATGATGCCGATGGTCTTTTGCGCGTCGTTGCCGCCGTGTCCCAGGCTGTACAGCGAGGCGGACACCAGCTGCATGCGCCGGAACCAGCGGTCCACGCGGCGCGGCGTGGTGTAGCGCAGCAGCCAGGACACCAGCACCATAAGCATCGAACCGAGTAGAAAACCCAGCAGGGGCGAGATGAAAATGAAGGCCACCGTTTTGATCAGGCCGCCCGAGATCAGCGAGCCGGCGCCGCCCTTGGCGACGGCGGCGCCGATCAGGCCGCCGATCAGCGCATGCGACGAGGACGATGGAATGCCGTACCACCAGGTGATGCCGTTCCAGGTAATGGCGCCGATCAAGGCGCCCATCACCACGAAGTGATCGACGATCGCGGGTTCGATGGTGCCCTTGCCCACGGTGGCGGCCACCGTCAGCTGGAATACGAGGATGGCGACCACGTTGAAAAAAGCCGCCCAGGCCACCGCGTACTGCGGCTTCAGCACGCCGGTGGACACCACGGTGGCGATCGAATTGGCGGCGTCGTGGAAGCCGTTCATGAAGTCGAACAGGAGCGCCAGCACGACCAGAAACACGATCATCTCGATGCTGATCGACAGGTGAGCCATGGTTGTTGTCTTTCTTGTCGGCGCGTCAGGCGTTTTCGAGGACGATGCCCTCGATCAGGTTCGCGGTGTCCTCGCAGCGATCGGTGACCGATTCGAGCAATTCATAAATCGCCTTGTGACGGATCAGTTCGCGCGTGTCGGGCTCGTCGCGGAACAGCTTGGACATGGCCGCGCGCATCACCCGGTCCGCTTCCGATTCAAGGGTGTCGATCTCGTTGCACAGCTTGAGGATGCTCTGCGCATTGTCCATATTCGACAGCATGCCCACCGCCAGCTTCACTTTTTCGGTGCAGGCCATGCAGATTTCGCCGAGTTTGCGTGCATAGTCGGAAACCTCGCGCACGTCGTACAGCACCACGCACTCGGCCACGTCCTCCATCAAGTCAAGCACATCGTCCATGGCGCTGATCAGCTTGTGGATATCGTCGCGATCGAGCGGGGTGATGAAAGTCTGGTGCAGCAGCGAGATCGTCTCATGCGTGATCTTGTCGGCTTTTTTCTCGAGGTCGTTGACATTGCGCGCATGCGCTTCGCGGTTGCTCATGTCGCGCAGGAAAGCATCCAGTTCCTGGGCGCAGGCCACCATCAGGGCGGCGTGCTCATTGAAAAAGTCGAAGAAGCGCCCCTCTTTTGGCATCAAACGGCCGAACATAGTGCCCCCATATATGACGAATTTATGACCGCGATTGTAACAGCCGGGCCGCGGTCGTTACGGGGGGCAGGGTCGTGTGTGCACCGCGTACGCGGCCGTCGGCGGTGCGGGCCGGTCAGGCGGCGACGGCCTGCGGACGCGGGGTGCTGGGGCAGGCGCGCGCAATAGGAAAGATGATGGAAAAGGTGCTGCCGTGCCGCTCGGCGGCCTGCGAACTGGCGATCTCCAGCCGTGCATCATGGCGCAGCAGCACATGCTTGACGATGGCGAGGCCGAGACCGGTGCCGCCGGAAGCGCGCGAACGGCCGCGGTCGACACGGTAAAAACGTTCGGTGAGGCGCGGCAAATGCTCCGGCGCGATGCCCTCGCCGTTATCGATCACGCGAAAGGTCGGCACGCCCTTGTCGAGCCCCCAGAAAACGCGGATCTCACCGCCATCGGGGGTGTAGCGCACCGCATTGATGATCAGATTGCCCATTGCGCTGGCCAGCTCGTCGCGATTGCCGGTCAGCCAACAGCTCTCGTCGAGTTCGCCGACAATCCGGTGGTGTCCCTGTGAAACCTGCTCGGCGTCGAGGATCAGGGCATGGATCAGGTCGGGCATATTGATCGGCGCCACCGTCAGCTTGTTGCGGTTGTCCTCCAGCCGCGACAGGGCCAACAGATCGTCCACCAGGCGCTGCATGCGCGCGGTCTGCGCCGTCATATGGGCCAGCGATTTTTCCAGCAGGGCCGGGTTGTCGGTGCCGGCGCGTGTCACCGTTTCCAGGAAGCCGGTCATCACCGTCAGCGGCGTACGCAGTTCGTGGGATACATTGGCGACGAAATCGCGGCGCATCGCCTCCAGCTGTTCGCGCTCGGAGATGTCGCGCGACAACAGCAGCATCTGGTCGCTGCCGAAGAACACCAGCTGCACCGACAGCGTGGTTTCAGTGGTGGTGCCGGCCAGCGCGTCCGGATCCTTGGCGTGAGCGATCTTGACCACCAGCGGCTCGCCGTATACGCGTGCGTTCAGGTAATCGATGAACTCCGGGTAGCGAATCAGATAAGTGATGGTCTGCATGCGATCGCGCGCCAGCGAGATCGACCAGTGCGCTTCGGCGCCGGGATTGCACCAGACGATGTTGTACTGGTTGTCGAGCATCACGGCGCCGTCCGGCAGCGCGTTAGCGGCCGCCTGGAATCGCGCCAGGGTGGCCGCCAGCGCCTGCTGGCTGGTTCGCTCCTGGCGGATCAGGCGATACAGATCGCCGAGCATATCGCCCCACAGGCCGATGCCGTCGGGCAGTGTGGCCGCTTTCGGGTCGTTCAACCATTGCGAGAGCTGCGCCAGTTTCCAGGCGTAGTAGCCAAAACTGGTAAATGCAACCGCGACGCACAGTGCCAATCCAATGGCGGCCCCGCCCAGCAGGCCGCCCAAACCGCCGATGGCGAGCGCCAGCAGCGCCACACGCAGCAGCGCGGTCAGGGTGAGTTTTGGGATAATGGACATGCGAGTCGGGCGAAATCCATCGGTAGGGCTGGAAATATCAGCGAGGAATCAGCAGCATACGCAAGCTGGCGCGGTTTCGCCAGCGCGACCCGGGTGGCCCCCGACGGGATCCTACTCGAGCGCGAAGCGATAGCCGCTGCCGCGTACCGTATGAATCAGGTTTTCATGTTGCGAGGGGGTCAGGGCGGCGCGCAGGCGGCGGATATGGACATCGACCGTGCGTTCCTCGATGAAGACATGATCGCCCCAGACGAAATCGAGCAATTGGGTGCGCGAATAAACGCGTTCCAGGTGGGTCATGAAAAAATGCAGCAGGCGGAATTCGGTAGGCCCCATGCCCAGGGTCTTGCCGTGGCCGCTGACCTTGTGCGAAGTCGGGTCCAGCCGCAATCCGTGGTATTCGATCACATCCTGGGTCAGCTCGGGCGCGCGGCGCCGCAACACCGCCTTGATGCGCGCCTCCAGCTCGCGCACCGAGAACGGCTTGACCATGTAATCGTCGGCACCGGTTTCGAGGCCACGCAGCTTGTCCTCTTCCTCGCCTTTGGCGGTGAGCAGGATGATCGGCAGCGATTTGGTGCGGGAATCCGAGCGCAGGCGACGCGCCATATCCACCCCGGTCATGCCCGGCAGCATCCAGTCGAGCAGGGCCAGATCGGGCAATTCCAGCTGGATATGCTGCAGCGCGGATTCGGCGCTGTCGTGGGTCAGCACCCGGTATCCGCCCATTTCCAGGTTGATCTGGATGAGGTCCTGGATTGCCGGCTCGTCTTCCACCACCATGATTGTCGGGTTCATTGCCGCCCACCTTTAGGTTGATGCCATTGTCGATGTAAAGCATCGTATTTCAGGGATGTGAAGATTATGTGACAAGGGCACGCTACCGGGGGATTTCGCCAAGCCGCCCCGTCCCGACGTATCATGACAGCCTCAATCGATACGAAGCGCGAAAACGAAGCATCATGGCTGGCCTGACCCCCACTTCCCCGCGACCGACCGAAATCAAGCTGCACCAGAAGTCCCGCGAACTTGAAATCGCCTTCGACGACGGCAAACAGTTCCGCTTTTCCTGCGAAATGCTGCGTGTCTATTCGCCCTCGGCCGAGGTGCGCGGGCATGGACCGGGCCAGGAGGTGTTGCAGGCCGGCAAGAAAAATGTCGACATCAAGGCCATCGAGCCGGTCGGCAGCTATGCGGTGAAACTGGTATTTTCGGATGGTCACGACACCGGGCTTTATTCTTGGGATTTTTTTTACGACCTGGGGTTGAAGCAGGACAGTTATTGGCAAAGCTACCTGGCGCGCATGCAGCAGGCCGGGGCCAAGCGCGAATAAAGCACAGGAAACGGAACACCATGAGCAACACCACCCATTTCGGTTTTCAGGACGTGCCCGAGGAAGAAAAATCCTCGAAGGTGCGCGAGGTGTTCAAATCGGTCGCGCCCAACTACGACCTGATGAACGATCTGATGTCGGGCGGTTTGCACCGCCTGTGGAAAAAATTCACGGTGGATATCGCCAACGTAAAACCCGGCGACAAGGTGCTGGACGTGGCCTCCGGGTCAGGCGATCTGGCGATGGCCTTCGCCAGGGCGGCCGGCGCGGGCAATGTCTGGCAGACCGATATCAACGAGGCGATGCTGAAAGTCGGCCGCGACCGGCTGATCAATGCCGGGCTGGCCACACCGAACGCCTTGTGCGATGCCGAGCGCCTGCCCTTTGCCAATGATTCATTCGATCTGGTCACCGTGGCCTTCGGCCTGCGCAATATGACTCACAAGGAGGTGGCGCTGGCGGAGATGACGCGGGTGCTGAAACCGGGCGGCCGGCTGCTGGTGTTGGAGTTCTCCAGGGTGCATGAATCGCTGAAAAAGCCCTACGACGTCTATTCCTTTCGCCTGTTGCCGCTGATGGGCAAATTCGTGGCCAAGGATGAGACCAGCTACCGCTATCTGGCCGAATCGATCCGCATGCATCCCGATCAGGTAACGCTCAAGGATATGATGACGGCGGCTGGATTGTCGCGGGTGGAGTATTTCAATCTCACCGCCGGCGTGGTCGCGCTGCACAAGGGCGTGAAACTGTAGGCCGTACTGGCGACCTGGCTTCAGGCAATCAGCAGCATCCTATAAAAATTACGCAATTCGGGGGCATCTTGAAATTCATCATCGCAATACTCTCTTTCCTCGTCATTTCTTTCGCCTTGATGTCGGACGCCGATGCGGGAAAACGCCTCGGTGGCGGCAAATCGACCGGCATACAGCGCGACTCGGTACAGCGCGATGCCGGGACGGTGCCCAAACCCGCCACGCCGCCCACCCAGGCGGCGCCGGCAGGCACTTCGCCAGCGGCGACCCCCATGCCCGCGCCGTCCGGCGCCAGCCGCTGGCTGGGCCCCCTGGCGGGTCTGGCGGCAGGCGGCCTGCTGGCATCGCTGTTCATGGGCGGCGGTTTCGATGGCATCAAGCTGATGGATATCCTGCTGATCGGCGGCCTGCTGTTTGTCGGTCTCAGCCTGTTCAGGATGATGATGCGCAACCGGACCGGGAGCACCGGGCCGATAGCGGATACCCAATACACGGGTTCGCTGGGTGAACCGGCGGCGGGCCGTGCCGCGGCCCCGAACGATCGCCTGATTGCGCCGGAAATCGGCAGTCGCCTGTCGACCGGTACGGCTTCCGCGGCAGAGGTTGAGGCCGCCACCGCCAATCCGCGTATTCCGGCCGAATTCGAGGTGGCTCCGTTTGAGCGCGAGGCGCGCACCGCGTTCATCCGCTTGCAGGCGGCCAATGATCGTGGCGACCTGGACGATATTCGCGATTTTTCCACACCCGAAATGTTCGCCGAACTGGCGGTGCAGATTCAGGAACGCGGCGAGGTTGCCCAGCGCACCGAAGTCGTCAGCCTCGCGGTAAACGTGCTGGAAGTGGCCACCGAAAACAATCGCGCCATTGCCAGCGTGCGCTACACCGGCACCATTCGCGACGCCGTGAGCGCTCTGCCGGAAACTTTCGACGAGGTCTGGCATGTGGTGAAGAACCTCGCCGACCCGAAATCGACCTGGCAATTGGCCGGCATCCAGCAACTCGCCTAACGCCACGCCATGCTGGACACGATGCTGTATTTTCCGCTGCTCAAATTGTTCAACCGGGTGCTATCCGACTACCCCTTGGCGCGCGAACAACTGCAAAAGCACGCCGGAAAAACGGTCACGGCCAAGGTGGGGCCCGCCGATGTCCGGATGCGCATCACCGCCGCCGGCGAGATGGAAATGGTCGGCGAGGGCAGCGACAGCCCGGCGACGGTCTCGTTCCAGATACCGCTTGCCTTGTTGCCGCGTCTCGCGCGCGGCGACGAGAACGCATTCTCCGCGGTGGCTTTCGCCGGCGACAGCGAACTCGCCGCCACGCTTTCGATGGTGGCGCGCAATGTCGAATGGGACGTTGAAGAAGACCTGAGCCGTCTCATGGGCGATATCGCCGCGCACCGGCTGGTGGGCGGCGTCAAGTCGTTCGGCGGCTGGGCGCGCGATGCCGAAACGCGGCTGGTGGCCAATCTTGCCGAGTATCTGACCGAAGAGCGTCGCAGTTTCATCACCCGGCGCGAGTTCGAGGAACTTGCCTTGGCAAATGAAACCCTGCGTGACGACCTGGCCAGGCTCGACGCGCGCCTCAACAGCCTGGCGCGGCCCACGTAAAATACGCCGCTTTCGATGCCCTTTCGACGCGTGGCGGCAGAATATGGCCCACCGTCATCCAGCCCACCATCTAACACGAAAAATTTCCTATGCGCCGCGTCACGCTCACCCGTTTCCTGATTGAAGCCCAGTACAACAAGAAGGCGGTTCCCGCCGACCTGCGACTGCTGATCGAAGTGGTGTCGCGCGCCATCAAGGCGATCTCGATCAATGTTGGCAAGGGCGCGCTGGCGGGCCTGCTCGGCGAGCACGCGAGTGTCGGCGGCGCAGGCAATGCCTCGATCAATGTGCAGGGCGAGGCGCAAAAAAAACTGGATGTGATCGCCAATGAAATCCTGCTCGAGGCCAATGAATGGGGCGGCCATCTGGCGGCGATGGCCAGCGAGGAGATGGAAGGTCCGCATGCGATTCCACATCGCTATCCCAAGGGGGAATATCTGCTGCTGTTCGATCCGCTCGACGGCTCTTCGAATATCGATGTGAATGTCAGCGTCGGCACTATTTTCTCGGTGCTGCGCTGCCCCGAAGGCGTGACCGAGCCCACCGAAAAGGATTTCCTGCAACCCGGCAACAAGCAGGTCTGCGCCGGCTTCGCGGTGTTTGGTCCCTCGACCGTGCTGGTGCTGACCTTGGGCAATGGGGTGCACAGCTTCACACTCGATCGCGAGCTCGGGTCCTTCGTGCTGACCCAGGAAAACATCCAGGTGCCGGTCGATTCCCGGGAGTTCGCCATCAATATGTCGAACAGCCGTTTCTGGGAGCCGCCGGTCACGCGCTATATCGACGAATTGCTGGCCGGCAAGACCGGGCCGCGCGGCAAGGATTTCAATATGCGCTGGGTGGCCTCGATGGTTGCCGACGTCTATCGCATCCTGGTCCGTGGCGGCGTATTCATGTACCCGCGCGACAGCAAGGACCCGGGCAAGGCCGGGCGCCTGCGCCTGATGTACGAAGCCAATCCCATGGCCTTCATCGTCGAGCAGGCCGGTGGCGCGGCCACCAATGGCCGACAGCGCATTCTCGATATTCAGCCGGATGGGCTGCACCAGCGTGTCGCGGTTTTTCTTGGCTCGCGGAACGAAGTCGAGCGGGCAACGTCCTATCACGGCTAACGGCCCGCAAGCCAATATCCACGCGGCTTTCCAAGGCACGCCTTTGGAAACGCCCGTGGATAGGGCGTTTCCGGCCGGTGTCCCGTCCCGTTTCATGATGGCAACGAACTTCCCACCCGCAATGGCGCACGCGTCGTGACCGAATCCGTTCCGAAAAAAAGTCTGCTCCGCCGCGTCCTTGGCGGCACTCTCGCGGTAATCGCGGCGCTGTGGATATTTCTCGAGGAATGGCTATGGGACGCGATGCATGCCTGCATGGCCTGGCTGGGCAAATTGCCGCCGGTGCACTGGTGCGAGAATCTGATTGCCAGCCTTCCTCCGCGCGTGGCGCTGATTGCATTTCTCATTCCGGCGGCGATCCTGTTGCCGTTCAAGGTCGCCGCACTATGGCTGATTGCCCATGGCCACGGCGTATATGGGCTATGGGTGTTCGTTATTGCCAAGGTCGTCGGCACCGCCTTTCTGGCGCGCATTTTTGCCCTGACCAAAACCGCGCTGCTGAGCATCGGCTGGTTTGCACGCAGCTACCATGCCGTGATCCGCTGGAAGGAGCGGCTCTACGCCTGTGTGCAGGCACTGCCCGCCTATCGCCGCGCCCATGCGCTGATGCAGGCGGTGAAGCGGCGACTCAAAATCTGGTGGCAGGGCACATTTGGCATTTGAGTGCCGCCAGGCATTGCGGCCCGAAATGCATCGTTTCCCTGCGCATCAGGGGTGCAGGTAAAATCCCCGCTCCATGCGCCTCTTCCGCTTCCTGAAAATCCTGTCGATCGTCATTCGCTACGGCCTGGATGAGTTCCTGCCGAAGGGATTCCTGCGGGCGCTGATCGGCGGCATTTTTTTCTGGCGCGCATTTGCAGAGCCGCGTGGTGCGCGCCTGCGCCAGGCGCTGGAGGCCTTGGGCCCGATCTTCGTCAAATTCGGCCAGTTGCTGTCCACCCGTCCGGATCTGGTGCCGGCGGACCTGGCAACCGCGCTGTCACGGTTGCAGGACCGGGTGCCGCCGTTCCCGGCGACCGAAGTGGTGGCCACGCTCGAACGCGTTTACGGGCGATCGTACCGCGAAGTATTTTCCGCTTTCGGCCTGGTGCCGGTCGCCAGCGCATCGATTGCGCAGGTGCATTTTGCCACGCTGGCCGACGGCAAGCTGGCCGGGCGCGAAGTGGCGGTAAAAATCCTGCGCCCCGATATCCGCGACACCATCGGTCACGATGTGGCTTTGCTGTACATCGTTGCCGACCTGATTGAAGCGGTATTCGAGGACGGCAGGCGCCTGCGTCCGCGCGAAGTCGTCGCCGAGTTCGACAAGACCGTGCACGATGAGCTCGACCTGGTGCGCGAGGCGGCGAACGCATCCACCCTCAGGCGCAATTTTGCCGATGGCACCCTGCTCTATGTGCCCGAGGTGTATTTCGATTACACCCATCGCGAAGTGCTGGTGATGGAGCGCATCGACGCCATCGCGGTCAACGATGTCGCGCAGTTGAAGGCGCACAATATCGACATCGCCCGTCTGGCGGTGGACGGCGTGAAGATCTTTTTCACGCAGGTGTTTCGCGACGGTTTTTTTCATGCCGATATGCACCCGGGCAATATTTTCGTCGGCCGCAACGGCATTTACTCCGGCGTGGATTTCGGCATCATGGGCACGCTCTCCGACGCCGACAAGAATTATCTGGCGCGCAATTTCGCCGCCTTCTTTGCGCGCGATTACAAGGCGGTGGCCGTGGCGCATATCGAGGCCGGCTGGGTGCCGAAGGACACGCGCATCGACGAATTCGAGGGCGCGATCCGCGCGGTGTGCGAGCCGATTTTCGACAAGCCGCTGAACGAAATCTATTTCGGCAATGTGCTGCTGCGCCTGTTCGAGGTCTCGCGCCGCTTCCGCATGGAAATCCAGCCGCAGCTGGTGCTGCTGCAAAAAACCCTGCTGCAGGTCGAGGGGCTGGGGCGGCAGCTCTATCCCGAACTCGATCTGCGCCCGGTCGCCCAGCCCATCCTCGTCAAATGGATGGATGAACAGCTGGGCTGGCGCGGCCTCATCAAGCAGTTGCGCAAGGAGGGCCCGCTTTGGACGGCGACGATACCCCAGCTCCCGCGGCTGATTCATCGCGCACTGGACAGCAACCCCGGCGAACGTCTGGCCGCGATCGAGCAGGCCATCAACCGGGTGGAGCGCACCCAGCGCCGCCAAACCGGGGTAATGGTGACCCTGGTTTCGCTGATTTGCCTGCTGGCGGCGGGTTATCTGTACCTGCTGTTTTTCTACCCTCTGTAGCCGCCTGTCGAGCGCGTCGGGCCGCAGCAAGGCACGCCTTTTGCTACACTTTTGCATCACGCGAATTTGCGCGCCTGCCTGCCCATTTCCAGCGAATTAAGGATTCAACCCCATGACCGCTTTGCTTGGCTTCGTCGTCCTCTACCTGCTCGGCACCCTGTCGATCGGCCTGTATGCGGCGACCCGCGTCAAGACCTCCTCCGATTTCGCCCTGGCCGGCCGCAGCCTGCCGCTGGCGATGATCATCACCACCACCTTCGCCACCTGGTTCGGTTCCGAGACGGTGCTGGGCATCAGCGCCAAATTCGTGCAGGGCGGACTGAACAGCGTGGTCGAAGACCCGTTCGGCGCGTCGATGTGCCTGGTATTCGTCGGCTTGTTCTTCGCCGCCAGGCTGTACAAGATGTCACTGCTGACGATCGGCGACTTTTACCGCAAACGCTACGGCAAGGTCGTCGAAATCTTTTGTTCGGTGACCATCATCTTGTCTTATCTCGGCTGGGTGGCCGCCCAGGTCACCGCCCTCGGTCTGGTGTTCAATGTGGTCAGCGGCAACGCCATCAGCGTCGAGACCGGCATGGTGGTCGGTACCTTGTCGGTGCTGGTGTACGTGATTTTCGGCGGTATGCTGGCGGTCGCCTGGACCGATTTCATCCAGATGATCGTGCTGGTGATCGGCCTGACCATCATCGCCTTCATGGCCGCCGATCTGGCCGGGGGTGCCGACAAGGTGGTGGCGCTGGCGCAGACCAATGACTGGTTCAAGTTCTTCCCCGAACCGAAGCTGCATGACGCCATTTTCTTTTTCGCGGCCGCCATCACCATGATGCTGGGCTCGATCCCGCAACAGGACGTGTTCCAGCGCGTGATGTCGGCCAAGGATGCCAAGACCGCCTCGCGCGGCGCCGTGATCGGCGGCTTGTGCTATCTGGGCTTCGCCTTCGTGCCCATGTTCATCGTCGCCTGCGCGGTGCTGGCGATGCCCGAGCAGACCAAGGAATTGCTGGCCAGCGACCCGCAGAAAATCCTGCCGACCCTGATTCTCACCAAGATGCCATTCCTCGCCCAGGTGATTTTTTTCGGTGCCCTGCTGTCGGCGATCAAGTCCTGCGCCTCGGCGACCTTGCTGGCGCCGTCGACCAGTTTTGTCGAGAATATCTACAAGCATATGCGTCCCGGGCTGACCGACAAACAGGAGCTGTTCGCCTTCCGCGTCACCCTCGCCCTGTTTACCGCCGGGGTGCTGGCCTATTCGATCGCCATGAAGGGCACGCCGATCTATGAAATGGTGTCGGCCGCCTACCAGGTCACCCTGGTGGGGGCGTTCGTGCCCCTGGTTGCGGGACTGTACTGGAAGCGCGCCACCCGCCATGGCGCCATCGCCTCGATCGTGCTGGGCATCATGAGCTGGCTGTTTTTCCTGGTCTTCAAGGACCTCGGCGATGCATTCCCGGCGCAACTGGCGGGGGTGCTGATGGCCGGAGTCGGCATGGCCGGCGGCTCCCTGCTGTCCAAGCCGCACGAACATCTGGCCCATCCCAGCGCCGAGTTCGGCGGCAAGCACGAGGCGCTGGCTGGTCACCGCCACGCCTGAGCGGATTCACACTCCCATGACGGCGCGAATATTCGCGCCGTTTCCATTTTCGCGTCGATATCGATCGCGGCTCCGCTGTGCGCCGCCGCGTTGCGGGCGGTTTTTTGACGTCCGGGGCCCCGAATTTTGCGTTTCGTCGCAATCCGTTTGAGCCTCCTTGCGCATCTTAATAAAGTGACGTCATCCAAAACGAATGACGAATCAGCAACGAGGCCGCCAGCCGGCCTCAATCGGGAAGCAAGGAGAGCAATATGAACATCGAAACCAATTTTGGCCTTAAAGATTCGTTTGCCACCGGCGCAATACTGGCGGTGATGCTGATTTTCATTCTTACCGGAATCGCCTCCAATGTGGACGCGCAACCGGTGCAATCAGGCGGCGCTTCGCGGCATGCGGTGGGCGAAGTCCAGAAACAGGAGCCGATTGTGGTCACCGCCTCGCGCCATGCGCGCCCGGTCGAGAGCAAGGCCGGGCTGTAAACGCTGCAAATGATCCTGTTGTCGGTAGCCGGGTCGATACCCCTCGACTCTTTCCCGGGGCGCAATTACCCGGGTTTTTCTTTTTTGCCACAAGCTTGCCACCAGTTTGTCACCGGCGTTTCACATCCTGGGCGCAGCATGGGGTTCAGCAGTTTTGCAGTTTTCCGGAATTCACAATTTCATCTGCGGCAATACGGCATCATTCAATCAACATCCTCGGGGTCTCGTCATGGCTGCAGTCGAATTTCAGTCCGGAACATCGATGTATTTGCGCGAAGGCGCCAATGCGATCGTGAACAGCCATGAGCCGCAAATCAGGCGGATGAAGGCCTTGTCGACGCGGCCCGGCAGTGCGGAAATGGCCGCACGGCCACCACTCGCCGCCGCCCCCTTGTCGTTACGCCGGCCGGGCATGGCGGCCCGCTGGAAAGGCCAGCACCGGCTCGCCTTTACGGGATGAGAAGCTGACCCGCACCGGCGGGCAATGATCGATCAGCAGCGTACGGAGCCAATGGCCCCGTTTCTCTTTCCGTCGCCATTCAGTCCTTCAAGGCCGGAATCCCGCGCTTCATGCCGTCCCGGCGGATTTTTGCGGCGCAGTGACGCTATGCTTGGGGCATGAACGGGTTTTTCACATTATTCCGCGGCATCACCTGGAAACGGGTTCTGATCACCCTGATCCTGACCACGGCAGCCTCCTGCATCGTCTACCCTTATTTCCACGAGAACGTGCTGTTTTATCGGCTGTGGTTGCGGCTCTCCGTGGTCGCCACGGTGATGCTGCTGGCCTTTACCATGGTCGGCAATCTGCAGTTCCGGCGGGTGAAACGCGAACATGCCCAATTGGCGGCGCTGATTCTGGCGGCGTTTCTGGGCACTATCGTGTCCGGTCTGATGATCGGCCGCAGCCTGGTGCAGATGTTCACCATCGACGGCATGTTCTGGGGCATCGTGGTGTTTACCGCTGCCGGTATTGCCATTGGCGTGGTCGCGGCCACCCTGCTGGTGTATCGCGAGCGTGAATCGCGCGCCTTCGCCGAATTGCAGACCTCGGAGTCGCGGCGCTACCAGCTGGAGAAACAGGTGCTGGAAGCGCGCCTGAAACTGATGCAGGCGCAGATCGAGCCGCATTTCCTGTTCAATACCCTTGCCAATGTGCAGCACCTGGTGGAAGCCAATTCGCCGTTGGCCGCCACCACCCTGGAAAGCCTGATCACTTACCTGCGCGCCGCCCTGCCGGAAATGCGCGAGGACGGCACCACCCTGGGCCGCGAGGCGGCGATGGCGCAGGCCTATCTCGACATCCAGCGCCTGCGCATGGGGCCGCGACTCGATTTTTCCATGCAGATTCCCGAACCGTTGCGCGACGCCTCCTTTCCGCCGATGATGCTGCTGACCCTGGTTGAAAATGCTATCAAGCACGGGCTGGAGAATTTGCAGCAGGGCGGCAGGATCGAGGTCAACGCCGCCCTTGTCGAAGGATTCCTCGTGGTCAGCGTGGCCGATACCGGCCAGGGGCTCAGTCCCTCGGGCGGCCTCGGCGTGGGCCTCAGCAATATTCGTGAGCGGCTGGCGGCGCTGTATGGCAAAACCGCGAAGCTGCTGCTCGAGGAAAACCTGCCACAGGGCGTGGTTGCGCGGATTTTGATACCGTATAAGCCATGAGTATGCCGACCGCATTGATCGTTGGCGGCGCGGAGGTGCCAAAGCAGAGGGGCGAAAATGCCTGCCGCGCTGATCGCTGACGACGAACCCCTCTTACGCGACCAGCTCAAGCTGCGACTCGCCAAGCTATGGCCGGAATTGGACATCGTTGCCGAGGCCACCAATGGCGCGGAGGCGCTCAGCGCCTATGAAATACGGCAGCCGGACGTGGTCTTCCTCGACATCCACATGCCGGTCATGTCCGGGCTCGATGCGGCGCGCCTGATCGGCAAGGGCCGCGACCGGCGCGTGCACATCGTCTTCATCACCGCCTTCGATCAGCATGCCCTGGAAGCGTTCGAGCGCGGCGCCATCGACTATGTGCTGAAGCCCTTCAACGAAGCGCGCCTGCTCGAAACCATCGGACGTTTGCAGGAGCGCATCGGCGCCGCGCCGCTTACCGGCGAGGACGCTGGCGCGGCAGAGGCAGAGCGTCTGGCCGCGGTGCTTCGCCAGCTGTCGAACCAGATCAAGCCGGGCGCCGGGTTTCTGCAGTGGATCAAGGCCAGCGTCGGGCAGACGGTGCGGCTGATTCCGATCGAGGATGTGTATTACTTCCAGTCCGATGAAAAATACACCCGGGTGGTGCTAGAAGACAGCGAAGTCCTGATCCGCAAACCGATCAAGGAACTGATCGACGAGCTCGACCCGGACCGTTTCTGGCAGGTGCATCGCGCCACCATCGTCAACACCCGCGTCATCGCCGGCGTGATCCGCGGCCTGCGCGACCAGGCCGATCTGAAGTTGAAGGGTCGCACCGAGGTGCTGACGGTGAGTCGCAACTTTACCCATCTGTTCAGGCAGATGTAAGAACAAAGAACGTAGATCCAGCATTGGCGCGGCTTTTGAGGCAAAAATGCTCCAAAAGCCGCGCCAATGCTGGACTTTTGTTTTCCAGATCGATCATCCGATCAGTCGCGGCGCCCATCGGCACGATGTGCACTCCAGCCCGCGATTTCTGCAATCCGCCGGTACCGCGTTGAGCCAGGCGGCGCGCACCCCTATTCTGGCAGCGTGGGATGTCTCCCACAGGCGTGGCTCACGTACACTGGCAAAAAACCCGGATTCGATATGTTCAAGGCACTTGGCAATTTCCTCAACAAAACCCCGTGGTGGGCACTGATCCTGCTGGGTTTTTCGACTCTGCTGCTGCTGGCCCTGTTCAGTACGCCCTTCCACCTCATTCGCCTGTCCGAAAGCGGCGACACACCCGAGCAACAGCGCGCCATCAAGCGCGAGATCGACCATGCCTTTGGCGACACCGCCCTCGGCGCCGCCGAACAGGTGGTCAAAGCGATGCGCGAACGCGCCAAGGACCCCTCGCGCAAGACCGAGCTCGACCAGGCCCTGCGCGACATCGCCGAGGCGCGCCGGGAAATTTTCAGCGCCCAGCGTGAAGCCAATCAATCGGTCAAGGACGCCATGCGCGCCGCTGCCGAGTCGGCGCGCCAGGCGGCGCGCGATGCCGCCGAAGCCACTCGCGACGCGGCCCGTGAGCGTATCGAATCCCTCAAGGAAGCGCGTCAGGACGCGCTGGACGCGCAAAAAAAGGCCGGCATCAATGATCCGGCCGGCGTCGGCAGCTTTGACAAGTTGATCGCCGAGGCGCAAATCAACGAAAAGGCCGCCAATGAAGCGCTGTCGCGCATCAACAGCGGCAAATTTGCGCAGGAGCTCGAGTCCGATTTCGGCATCAAATCCGTACCCGATAACAAAGCCGCCAGCGGCAAGAAAGCGGCCGCTGGCGGTAAATTGCCCCCGGCCGGCAAGGCGCCCGCAGCCCCGGCCGCCCCCGGCGCTGCGGGGGCACCGCCAGCACCGCCCCCCGCGCCCGTAGCGGAGGGGCTCAAGATCGATGGCATCGTCGGCAACCAGCATATCAAGGGCAATATCGTGCTGGGCGAAAACGGCCGGCGCGTGATCAAGCTCGATCGGCTCGGCAGCATGGAATTCGATTCGCTCGGCAAGGAAATTCCCTTGCCGCCGCTGCCACCGGAGTTGCGCGACGATATCCGTCAAAAGGTGCAAGGCGATTTTCGCCGCATCGGCATCGGCTCGGCGCTGATCCTGACCTTCATCCCGCTGTTCATCATGCTGTTGATCGCCAAGTACCTGATCGATCGCTCGCGCCGCGCCCAGGCCTTCGCCGAGGTGAAAAAGCAGGAAGCGGAATCCGCCAACGTCAACCGGCAGATCGTCGAGGCGCGCTTGCAGGCTCTGCAGGCCCAGGTCGAACCGCACTTTCTGTACAACACCCTGGCCAATGTGCAGGCGCTGACCGAAGTCGATCCCCCGCAGGCCAATAAAATGGTCGGGCACCTGATCCAGTACCTGCGCGCGGCGCTGCCGAAAATGCGCGAAACGACGTCCACCGTGGGACAGGAAGTCGAGCTGGTGCGCGCCTATCTGAACATCCTGAAAATGCGCATGGGCGAGCGGCTGGCATTCGATATCACGGTGCCCATGGAACTGGAGTCGATACCCTTCCCGCCGTTGATGCTGCCCTCGCTGGTCGAGAACGCCATCAAGCACGGCCTCGAGCCACAGCGCGAGGGCGGCCGCATCGATGTGATCGCTGAAAAAGTCGGCGAACATATTCGCTTGGTGGTCAAAGATACCGGCCGCGGTCTTTCCGACGAACCGATGCAGATGGGCGGCGGTATCGGCCTCAGCAATATCCGCGAACGCTTGCAGGCCCTGTTCGGCGATGGGGCGAAGTTGACGCTGGAGTCGAACATGCCCAAGGGCGTGATCGCCACCATCGACGTGCCGACATCGGCGATCGCCAGTTTCGGACGCGTCATGTCCGCATCGGCCCGGCCCGGCGCGGCCGCATCCAAGCCGGTCGAGGTGCCGCCCAGCGGTTTTGCGGCGCGCACCTGGTGGGTCGCCCGCAAGACCCACCGCATGTGGCTGCGCGCCCTCGGCTTCACCCTCGTCGGCGCGATGATCCTGCTCGGGGTGATCCTGCTGCTGGGGCTTACCGGCGTGGCCACCGGGTTGATGCCCCTGCAATTCGGTAACGCCCACCTGGGCGGCATGGAGGGCATGGCGCTGGGCTCGGTGGCGCTGCTGCTGGCGTTTGTGGTGCTGGCCCTGGTTGCGGTAGTGCTGACGGTGGTGATCTACGGCCTGGGCATGTTATTCGCGGGCCTGCTGGTGATCGTGCCCCTCATCATCCTGGTGTCGTTGTTCCCGGTGCTGGCGCCGTTCGTCGCCGGCGGTTTTGTGGTCTGGTGGTGGATCAGGCGCAACAAAAAGAAAAGCGCCGGCATCATTTAGCTAAACTAGCCGCTTCCGAAGCCCTTCCATCTGCGAATGCCATGCACGAATTTACCGCCATCATTGTCGATGGTGGATTTGCGCTGCAGCGCAAGCCCAATGCTCAAGGAATAGATCATGAATTTCACCGCGATAATTGCCGAAGATGAACCCATCCTGCGTGCCCAGCTCAAGACCAAGCTCGGCAAGCTGTGGCCTGAATTGAAAATTCTCGCCGATGTCGGCGACGGCGAGGCCGCGCTGGAGGCAATTGCCGAATACCGGCCCAGCCTGGCCTTTCTCGACATCCAAATGCCGGAAATGACCGGCGTGGAAGTGGCCAGGAGCCTTGCCAGCAACCCCGAATTGAAATGCCATATCGTGTTCGTCACCGCATTCGATCAATACGCGGTCGAGGCCTTCGATACCGGCGCCATCGACTATGTGCTGAAGCCCTATTCCGACGAGCGCTTGCAGGCGGCTGTCGAACGCCTGAAGGAGCGCCTCAGCGCCGTGCCGGCGCAGCCGCAAAACCTCGACGCCCTGATGCGGCATCTCGCCGCAAAATTGAACCCGGGGGCGGAAAAACTGAAATGGATCAAGGCCAATATCGGCGCGAATCTGCGCCTGATTCCGGTCGACGAGGTGCTGTTCTTCCAGTCCGACGAAAAATATACCTTGGTGGCGACCAGGGAATTCGACGCCCTGATCAAGACGCCGATCAAGGAGTTGATCGACGGCCTCGATGCCGAGAAATTCTGGCAGATCCATCGCTCCACCGTGGTCAACGCCGCCTCGATCGACTCGGTGTCGCGCGACTTCCGCGGCCAGGCTACCGTCAAGGTCAAGGGTCGCAAGGAAAATCTCACCGTCAGCCGGCCGTTCTCGCATCTGTTCAAACAGATGTAAGTTGCACCGCCCGGCATCGCGACGGGATTCCGCGCCGCGCGTACCGGCCTTTGTCGGCGGTTCCCGGCTTTTATCGTAATCGCGCGGCGCGATCAGTCCGACGCCATGCACAATGCGCTGCATGACGACGTGGCGATTTTCATGAAAACCATTCCCTGGCGTTTTTACATTGCCCTGGCGCTGACCGCCGGCCTGGGGCCCGGTTTTGGCGTCGGCACCGGCCTCGGAGCAGCCCGGCATTCGTACTGGCTGGGCGCGCTGATGGGCTTGCTGATTCGCAATATGTAGTCGCGCAGTGGCAAAATGGCGGCATGGTCATTCTGCCCATCGTCGCGCGTCCGCTAGCCGACAATCTCCAGCATCGTCGCGAGGTGGAAGAGATCGTTATGGCCCGCGCCGATTATTTCCAGTTTGTTGAGGGTTGCCCGCCACGACCAGGCGAGGTGGAAGATTTCTTCAACCAGCTGCCGCCGGACTGCGCACCTGCCGATAAGTCCTTGCTCGGTTTTATATGGACGGGCAAATTGCCGGCAGCACCGGTCTGCGGCTTGCAGTCATCGACGGCAATCACGCGGACATGAATTTCTGGCGCCGAATGGGCTCCGTCGAGACCGGCGAACGACGCGACCGGGAACCACCCTATCTGGGCGACAAGATAGTCTTCGAAAAACTTCTCCACGAAAGCCGTGCCAATGATTTACAAACTGGGTGACAAGCAACCGCAACTGCAGGGCAACAATTATGTCGCGCCCAATGCCGCCATCATCGGTGATGTGATCCTCGGACTGAATGCGAATGTCTGGTGGAACGTCACCATCCGCGGCGACAACAACACCATTACCCTGGGCGATAACGTCAACATCCAGGACGGTTCGGTGCTGCATACCGACGAAGGCGTGCGTCTGACGCTGGAACGCGATGTGAGCGTCGGTCATATGGCGATGCTGCACGGCTGCACCGTCAAGGAAGGTTCGCTGATCGGGATCAAGGCGGTGGTGCTGAATCATGCCGTGATCGGGCGCGAATGCCTGATCGGCGCCAATTCGCTGATCCCGGAAGGCAAGGTGATTCCCGATCGATCCCTGGTGGTGGGCTCGCCGGGCCGCGTGGTGCGACAGCTGACGGACGAGGAAGTCAGGAATATCCGCTGGATCGCCACGCATTATGTCGACAATGCCGCGCGTTACCGGCAGTCGCTGACGGCTGTCGGATAAATCCGCGCGAGGTCCGGCCCGGCAAATGTCCACGCCAACAAAAACGGTGGTATCGAATTTCACCCAGCGCCTGATGAAATTCGAGCCTTGGCGCGCCGGCCGTGGCGCCCTTATCGTCTATGTGCTGGTGATCGTATATGCCAGCCTCAGCCCGTTTATCGGCTGGCACGCGCCCGAGTCGTTCACCTTGTTCAGCTGGCCGCGTTACATCACCACATTCGATGTTGCGCTCAATGTGCTGGCTTATGCCCCACTGGGGGCATTGATAGCCGCCATCTGGCGCCGCCATATGGGCCGCAGTGGACAGTCCGCGCTGGCGGCCTGGGCATGGGCCGTGGCGGTGGCGGCCGGCAGTGCCTTGTCCGGTGCGCTGGAATTATTGCAGTCGATGCTGCCGGGGCGTGTATCGTCGCCGCTGGACTGGCTTGCCAATACCGGCGGCACCGTGCTCGGCGCCACCCTGGTGACGATCGCGCCGGGGCGCGCGGTGCTGGCCAAGATCGAATACTGGCGTTATCGGCTGTTTGCGGCCGGTACCCATACCGAATGGGGGCTGTTGCTGCTGGCCCTGTGGTGGTTTGCGCAACTGAATCCGGCGATCCCGTTTTTCGAGGCGGGCAATGTGATCAATCAACCGCCGCCAGGCGATAAACTACCATCCTATGACCCGCTCTATTTGTTGCCGCAGGCGGCCGGCATCGCCTTCAATGTCTGTGGATTTGCGTTGATGGTATCGTTGGTGCTCGCCTCGGCACGGCGCTTGTGGCTGATCGTGGCGCTAGTGCTGGTGCTGGGTTTTGCCGCCAAGGTATCGATGGCCGCCCTGATGCTGCGGGCGCCGCAGCTGATTGCGTGGATGGGACCGGGCACCGTGATCGGGCTGGTTTCGGGATTGATCCTGTCGACGCTGTTCTTTTCCTGGGCCTACCGTTGGCGCACGCTGGCGGCCACCCTGTTCGTGTTTGCCGGCGGTGTGATGGCGAAAATGTCCAGTGTGTATGGTGCTTTCGGTGAGACGCTGCGCCTGTTCGATTGGCCCTATGGTCACCTGGTGAATTTCGCCAGCGTGACCAGTTGGATTCACGAAGTCTGGCCGTTGGCGGCATTCATTTTTCTGGCGTTGGTATTCGTCAAAGAGCGCCTTGGCGACTAAACTGCCGTCATCCTGATTTCAATTGTGAAAGCGCGACCATGGGCTATTACCAGCATCACGTATTTTTCTGCGTCAATGAACGCAAGGACGGCACCCCGTGCTGCAGCCAGCACGATGCCGAAGGCGTGCGCGCCTACGCCAAGGACCGCATCAAGGCGCTGAAACTCAGCGGCGAGGGCCGCATTCGCATCAACAGCGCGGGCTGCCTGGATCGCTGCGACGAAGGACCGGTGCTGGTCGTGTATCCGGACAATATCTGGTACACCTACATCGACAAAACGGATATCGACGAAATCATCAGCGAACATCTGCAACAAGGCCGCGTGGTCGAGCGGCTGAAAATCTAGGCGCCGCAGATGGCCGCCCCCTTCCCCAGTATCCGTTCCCTGCTCGACGGCGAAGCCGGCGCCATTGAACTCGTGGCGCATGTGAGCGAGGAAACGGCTCCGCGTGCGGTCGCGGTGGTTGCGCATCCGCATCCCCTGTTCGGCGGCACCATGGACAACAAGGTGGTTACCACTCTGGCGCGCGCCTTCTTCGACGCGGGCGCCGCCACCTACCGTTTCAATTTCCGCGGCATCGGTGCTTCCGCGGGGGCGCATGACGAGGGCCGCGGCGAAACTGTCGATATGCTGCAGGTGATCGCCCAGGCCCGGCGCAACCATCCGGGGTTGCCGCTGTGGCTCGCGGGATTTTCATTCGGCGGCGCTGTCACCCTGGCCGCCAGCGAACAGGTGGAGGCCGTCGAGATGGTGCTGGTGGCGCCGGCATTCAGCCGCCTGGCGCACTGGGCCAATGTGCAGGCAGGGGGCAAGCCGCCCGAGACGGCGATCGTCATTCACGGCGAGAAGGATGAGACCGTGCCGCTGGCGGCCTCGCTCGACTGGGCGCGGCCGCGCAATATTCCGGTCATCGTGGTGCCGGGGGCGGATCATTTTTTTCACCAGCGCCTGCATATCATCAAACGTCTGGCGACGCGGCTCGCGGCCAGCGCCTGAGCGGTGGCCGGCCGATCGGCCAATTGTCAGCAAACGTCAATTGTGAAAAATGTCATATAAATGTCGTATGGCACCGGGGAAGATGCGGTAATAGTGCAGCCACATCAATTGTTCGCCAATGCCGCCACCCCATGCTCAACGCCATCCCAATGTTCAGCAACCTCAGCAGTGTACAACTGGCGCGCATCAGCGCCCATGCGGATGTGCGTGCAGTAGAGAAGGGTGAGGTCATTCTGCGCCAGGGCGATATCGCCGATTCCTGCTTCGTCATTTTGACCGGGCGGGTGAAGGTCTACAGCAGCGATGCCTCCGATGCCAATCGCGAAGTGATTTTCAAAACCTTGAATGCGGGCGACTTCTTCGGCGAACTGCCGATGTTCGACCATGAACCGCGCAGCGCCAATGTGGCCGCCATGGAAAACGGTCGCCTGCAGATGCTGTCCTACCAGGCGTTTCTGCTTGCCATCGAGGAATCGCCGGAAATTTCACGCCTGGTGATGGAAACCATGGCCCGGCGTCTGCGCCATGCCGACCGCAAGATCGGCGCCCTGGCGCTTACCGATATCACATCACGCGTTTCCCGGACGCTGCTTGAACTCGCCATCATGTCCAACGGCAAGCGCGTGGTCGGCGAGCCGTTCACGCAAAAGGATCTGGCGAGCATGGTCGGCGCCTCGCGCGAAATGGTCAATCGCACCCTGCAGGATCTGGCGCAGGAAGGCTATATCGATGTGCAGCGCAAGCAAATCACGATTCTGGACGAGCAACGGCTGATCGCCCACTGAGCACGCTGCATGCTGACAAGGCGTCGTCTCCGCCATGACAAAGCCCGCGTCTTCGCGGGTTTTTTGTTGCGCCAAAGCCAAACAATTATTTGTATTTGACGCTGCAACCGTAAGGGGCTGACGTGGCAACGGTCACCGGCTTTCCGGCCTTCGATTCATCCAGTGCCGCGACCACATAATTTTTGGCGCTCCTGATTTCAGCGGGATCGGTGCCGCGTTTGTCGTCGATGGCGCCCGCATAAACCAATACGCCGGTCGGGTTGATCACATACATATGCGGCGTGGCCTTGGCGCCGTAGCTGAGGCCGACCGTGCCCTCGGTATCGGTCAGATAGGCGTCAGGCGCCGCTTTTTTGGCGCTGAGGTGAGCCTTCATTTTCCCGTTGTCCAGGTAATCCTGATGTCCCGGATGGGTTGAATTGATGGTCAGCCAAACGGTGTCGCCGGACTCGTATTTGTTTTGCAGGTTTTGCATATTGCCGCTGTTGTAGTGCTTTTGCACAAAAGGGCAACCGGGGTTGTGCCACTCGAGCACCACATGCTTTCCTCTGAACGCGGCCAGACTGACGGCCCTGCCGTCGAGATCCTTGAGCGTGAAATTCGGCGCGGTCTGACCGACGCTGGCGGTGGCCATGGCGGCCGTGGCGGCAATAGCCGTCGCAAGCGCCAGGAATGCGCCTGACAGCGCCGGGATCGGGGAAGGCCTCATGAGTTTTCCTCCGCGCAGAGGTGTTGAAGGGTGGACGCAGCAATATTAATCGGAATTGGAACGTCGCGAAATGCAAAAGTTTCGAAGGCGCACCGGTGTTCACCCAAAGAAAAGGGGCTTCCGCGGAAGCCCCTTTTCATATCGCATCGGCAGGCGCGGTACTCAGGCCATGCGTGCCTTCAGCTCCTTGTCGACTGCATCCATGTATTCCTCGGTGCTGAGGTAAGGGTGATCGGCGCGGATCAGGATCGCCAGGTCCTTGGTCATGCGGCCGCTTTCCACCACATCGACGCAGGCCTTTTCGAGTTTCAGCGCGAAGTTGACGACGTCCGGCGTATTGTCCATGCGGCCACGCGCCTGCAGGCCGCGCGTCCAGGCGTAGATCGAGGCGATCGGATTGGTCGAGGTCGGCTTGCCCTGCTGGTGCATGCGGTAGTGGCGGGTCACCGTGCCGTGCGCGGCTTCCGATTCCACCGTCTTGCCGTCCGGCGACATCAGCACCGAGGTCATCAGGCCCAGCGAACCATAGCCCTGGGCGACGGTGTCGGATTGCACATCGCCGTCATAATTCTTGCAGGCCCACAGATAGCCGCCGTTCCACTTCAGGTTGGAGGCGACCATATCGTCGATCAGGCGGTGCTCATAGGTGAGGCCGGCGGCATCGTATTTGGCCTTGAACTCGGCGTCGAATATTTCCTGGAACAGGTTCTTGAAGCGCCCGTCATAGATTTTAAGAATCGTGTTCTTGGTCGACAGGTACACCGCGTAGTTGCGCTGCAGGCCGTAGTTCAGGCAGGCGCGCGCGAAACCCTTGATCGACTCATCGAGGTTGTACATCGCCAGGGCGATACCGGCGCTGGGCGCCTTGAACACTTCGCGTTCGATCGGTGCACTGCCGTCGGCCGGCTTGAAGGTCATGGTCAGGGTGCCGGCGCCGGGAAACTGGAAATCGGTGGCGCGGTACTGGTCGCCGAAGCCGTGGCGGGCGACTACCACCGGCTTGTCCCAGTGCGAAACCAGGCGCGGGACGTTCTTGCAGATGATCGGTTCGCGGAAAATGGTGCCGTCGAGAATATTGCGGATGGTGCCGTTGGGGCTCTTCCACATCTGCTTCAGCTTGAATTCCTTGACGCGCGCCTCGTCCGGCGTGATCGTCGCGCACTTCACGGCAACGCCGTATTCCTTGGTCGCCATCGCCGAATCGATTGTGACCTTGTCGTCGGTCGCGTCGCGGTGCTCCATGCCCAGGTCGTAGTACTTGAGGTCGATATCGAGATACGGGAGGATCATTTTTTCGCGAATCATCTGCCAGATGATGCGCGTCATCTCATCGCCGTCCATTTCAACGACGGGGTTCTTTACTTTGATTTTGGCCATGGGTTCCTGCGGGAAAGGTGATGGAACAACGGGAAAGGCATAAAAAACAGGCGTGAAGTATAGCAAATCCATGCTCGGCCTTGGGGCGCTTGAAAATAGCAAACACCAGCATTGGCGCGGTGTTTCAGGCATTTTTGGCTGGAAAAGCGCGCCAAATGGCGATCTACGTAAATTTGAAGACCGGAGCAGAATGGCCGGCCTGTCGTTTCCGGATCGGGCGATTGAATTTGCCGGCGACGCCCCGATAGGGACAGGCGCACGCCGATCAGTTGCGTTTCGCGCCGGAAAGCTCCGGTACACTTTGCGACAAACCCCAATCCATTTTCGAAATCAGGAGACATCATGCAACTGTCGAAAAAAATGTTGTTTGCGGGCGCTGTCGTGCCGCTGATTGCCGGCCTGGGTGGATGCGCCAACAAGCTGATCGAGAAGCGCGAAGGCTCGGAGCGGATCGCCGTGTTGGAGGCAAGCCAGGTTGGCAGTTGTCGGTCGAAGGGCCTGACCACTGTCAGTGTTCTGGCCGAGGTTGGCTTTATTACGCGCAGTCCCGAAGCGGTGGAAGCCAATTTGCTGCAGCTGGCGAGCAACAGCGCCGTCGATAGCGGTGGCGATACGCTGGTGAAGGGAAATTCGACCGAGTTCGGCAAGCGGACGTTTGAAATTTTCAAGTGCAAGCCCTGAGTTCGTTATTTTTTGAATTCATCGAGCGGCACTTAACCATTATGTCTGCACCCTGCATCCGAGGAGCCCGGAGTCTAGTGCCAGGCGCTTGATGGCTTTTATTCAATATTCATTCTTCATGAATGAGAAAATAGTGTCCCTATTATCCTGGTGCCAAGGTTCAGCCGGCCCTCGATAGTTTGGTGCGCAGGAACCACCAGGACCGGTTGGGAGCGCGGCTGGCCACCTCTCAGACGAGGCCAGCTTTGTCGGGCAATTCTTTCGTCGAACACCATAAACCCATCTGTAGTCCGATCGGCTCATCCAGACCGGGATTTACTGGGCGCTTCTGCAACGGGACGTACTTACTCTGCTTCAGATTCAGACCCGCGACCATCGGACCATGCGGGACTTAGTATTCTGGAGGGAGGCCGGAATGTCGAGGTATGCGCAGACGCAATCGCTGGAGCAGTCTCGTTCGCTGTTCAAAGTCTTCGCCGACCTGGTCGCGCCGCTGACTGCGCGGGCGCGATCCGGTGAACCCCCTGCACGCAGGATTGTCCCCAGGGCCAAAGAACTTCGTTTTCAGGAAAATCGGGGGCTGACCTACGCGGAGGTGCAGTACCTTGCATGCTGCCCCGACTATAGCGTCTTCTTGACGAGCGCCGAGGCCATCCTGGTGCTGCCCGGCAGGAGCCCGGAGCGTGGCAGCCCGGCCGGATACGGCTCGCCGGCACGCGCCACTCCGGTGGTGGTGCGCATGACCATTGAAAGCGGACTACCCAATCCGTGTGTGAGCGCGGTAGAGGAACCGGCGGAACCGGCCGCCACGTCGACCAGCATCGTGCCCGAACGGCGTAGCAGCAGCTTCTACACCAGCGTGCGCTACCAGAATGTCTACCCCGGTATCGATGTTGTCTACATGGGCGGGCAACAGCATTTGCAGCAAGATTTCCTGATTGCCCCGCGCGCCGATCCGCATTGCATCATTCTCGCCATCCAGGGGGCGTATCAAGTCGATATCAACAGGCACGGCGACCTCGCCTTGCGCGCGGCCGGCGGCACCCTGATTCTGCAAAAGCCGTCCATTCGCCAGGAGAAGGGCGGCATTGTGCGTGCCGTTCCCGGACAATACGTTCTCAGGCCGGGCAAACGGGTCGGAATTCGGGTCGCGGAGTACGACCGGGACGATCCTATGCTCATCACTTGCGGCCTGCGGTTTCTTCAGGGTTCAAGGGAAACGAGTGCCGTGGACGAGGCGCGGGCAATGCCGGCCTGAAGCATGCACCGCGTTGCCAGAAGAAAACGGAGCTGAAGTGTTGGGCGCTCGGCGGAATGTGTCGGTCTCGTCTGGGGGCGATCCCGCCATCGCTGCGCGACCGTGCGGCAGAAAGCGCCGCACGTCAAAGCGAAGTCCAGTGGACTTCGCTTTGACGAACCAGGGGTGATTCGTTCCCTGTCCCAGACTGTCAAATCGCTATTAGGTAGCTGAGTCCCCTACAAATTTCGGGGATGAGTCGATAGGATTCATCCCATGACTACTTATAGAGTACCGCCTAGCCTATCGTGGCTCGTCAAGGTGCGGCGTAGACTCGCCGGCCGGATAGCTATCGCCGATCGGGAGTATGCGGAGGCTGTCAATTCGCGCGCAATGTTGACCCCCTTTTCGCTTTGAATTTTGACCCCACCTGAACGGTCATTTCCTCTCGGAAAAGCGTTCAGAAAGCTGCAAAACGGGGTGGGGTCAACGCGGCGCGAATACTCCCGCAAAGGGGGTCAAATTTCGAAGCGAATTCACACGCGGCGACTTTCGCCTCGATCGTTGGGAGATGCGCTAGACACGATGGCGCGCCTCACTGAAGCATCGGCGTCAACTGTAGGCAAATCGATGGAAATCGATAAATCGGGATGTATATTTCCGGTTAAAGCGGACGCTTTAACAGCCGGAAATTGGGGACAGGTATGGTTTGATTTCATTCCCCCAAGACTACGAACCGAGGGGCGGTTTGTCTTGGGGATTCAGCTACCTAATAGCGTGTCAAATTAAAAAAGCCCGCGCGAGGCGGGCTTTTTTAATTTGGTGGCCTGGGGCGGAATCGAACCACCGACACAAGGATTTTCAATCCTCTGCTCTACCGACTGAGCTACCAGGCCGTATGGGGCTGTTGTGCTGCGTTTGAAGCAGCAAAGCCCGCAATTATAACGATTTAAGCGGCGCTTTCCAACCTCGCTGTGCCGGCAGAGGGAAAAGGCGGCGCCAGGCTTGCCCAAAGATTGTCTTCCCGTCATCATGCGGCGGTGCTTTTAATCCAACAATTCCGGCAGCAGGACTGGCGGCGATCCCTGTTGGCGCTGACCGTCAGTCTGCTCGGCGGGGTGCTATGCGCCTGGGCCCATACCCCCTTGCCGTGGATGATCGGGCCGCTGGTGGCGATGGCGCTGTGCAACTTCAACGGCGCGCGGCTTTCTGCGCCGCCACTGGGGCGCGAGCTCGGACAGATGTTCATTGCGGTTACCTTGGGACTGTACTTCACGCCCAGCGTGGCCCGCGAGGTGGCGGCCCATGCCGGGGTGCTGGTGACGGCGGCCATTTCATCGATTCTGATCGGCGCGGTGGCGGCGCATTTTCTGTCGCGCGTGGCGCGGGTGGACGATGCCACTGCATTTTTTGCCAGCGTTCCCGGCGGTGCGGCGGAGATGGCGACGCTGGGCGAGCGCTTCGGAGCGTCGATCGACAAGGTGGCGGTCGCACATGCGGTGCGCATTTTTCTGGTGGTTTGCACCATCCCGGTGGTGCTGACGGTAGCAAATGTACACGGCGGCGATGCTTATCGGCCGGTGCCCACGCCGTTTTCGGCCTTCAATTTGCTGATCCTGTTTGCCATTGCCGCGGCCGGCGGCCTGCTGTTTCGCATCATCCGCTTTCCCAATCCCTGGATGATGGGCCCCCTGGCGACGACCATCGTGGTCACCGCTGCCGGGCTGCAACTGTCCTCGATGCTGGGCATTTTGACCAATATCGGGCAAGTGCTGCTGGGCTGCGCGCTGGGCACCCGCTTTGCGCCCACTTTCCTGAAGGGTGCTCCGCGTTTCATGGGCGCGCTGATGGCCAGCATTTATTTGATGATGGCGATGTCGGCCCTGCTGGCCTGGGCGCTGGCCGCCCTGTCCGGCCTGTATGTGCCGGGCATGATCCTGGCCACGGCCCCGGGCGGCATCGCGGAAATGTCGATCACGGCGCGCACCCTGCAACTCGGGGTCGCCCTGGTGACGGCGGCACATGTGACCCGCGTGCTGCTGATCCTCTCCTTCACCCTGCCGATTTATCGACAGCTGCATCGCTGGCAGCAATCGAGGGCGGCCAGGCATGCCTGATGCCGCGGTACGTAAAGAAGCAAGAAAAAAAATCCCGCCTCAGCAAGCTGGGGCGGGATAGGGGAAGGCGACAAAGCATGCCACCAACCCTTTCGGGGAACCGATGAGGCGACGCGTGCATGGCATTGGTTGCGCGCCGGCTCCTGCTGAAAAGAAGCGCCCGCACTTCACCCCGTGCGGGCCAAGACCAAGGTGTTCATGAATACAACTTCACCCCGGTCACACTCACTCAAAACCTGGCGCAACAACAAAACCATGTTACGGTAGGAGGAGATTAGGCGCGCAAGCTTACGTGCAACTTACGGAAAAATAACGCGCATCAGAGTGCCTTGCCCACTGACGGGGCTGAGGGCGGCGATGGTCGCGCCGTGGCGCGCGACGATTTCCTTGACGATGGCAAGGCCGATGCCGGTACCGGGTTCCTTGCTGCCGACAGCCCGGTAAAAGCGGTCGAAAACCAGGTGGCGCTCGCCTTCCGGGATGCCGATGCCATTGTCTTCGACTTCAAGGGTAATGCCGCCCCCGGTTCCAAGGCGAACCGTGACGTGGCCGCCGACGGGGGTGTAGCGAATCGCGTTATCAACCAGATTGGCGAGCATTTCCTTGACCAGCAGCGGACTGCCCTTGATCTGCGCCGTACCGCCGCCTGTTTCCAGGCCGAGATCGATGTACTTCTGCGCGGCCAGCGGGAAGGCTTCTTCAACGCCCGCCCTCGCCAGGCTGACGAGGTCCACGCTTTCAAAACGGATCGCGTCCTCGGCATCGGTTTCGGCGCGCGCCAGCGTCAGCAACTGATTGATCAGATGGGTGCTGCGTTCCGAACCGGTGGCGATGCGCTGCAGTGCTTCCGCCATGGCGCTGGGTTCGGTGCTGCGCAGAGCCAGTTCGGTCTGCATGCGCACCCCCGCCAGCGGCGTGCGCAGTTGGTGGGCCGCATTGGCAATGAAACGTTTTTGCGCGATATTGTTTTGTTGCACGCGGTGCAGCATCTGGTTGAAGGCGTTGATCAGCGGCACCACATCCTCGGGCGCATCGGCGGCATCGAGCGGGCGGATATCGTTGGCGTCGCGCCTGGCCACCTGGTCGTGAAGGCGGTTGAGCGGATTGAGGCCGCGCCGCAATCCCACCCACAGCATGAACATCGCCAGCGGAATCAGGATCAGCTGCGGCAGCATCACGCCCAGGGTGATTTCGCGCGCCAGCGCCTCGCGCCGCTCGGTGGTTTCGGCGATCTGCAGGATGATGGGCGCGCTGCTGCCGTTGACCTCGCGGCTCAAGGTGGCGGATCGCACCGTGATCGCCTGCCCGTTGCCGATCGATAATTTTTCATTCTTGAAGATGACCGGGCTGTAATCGTTTTTTTCGGTAACGATGGCGGCCGGCAGCTGGCTGGTGCCGAAGATCAGCTTGCCGTGATTGTCATCGACGCGATAGTAGTGGTTGCCGATATCCTCGTCCGACAGCAGGGTGGGCAGGTCGATCAGCATGCGGTAGGCGCCGGTTCGCGGCAGCCATACGATCTGCTCGGCAAGCGCGCGCGCCTGGCTCGCCAGGGCACGGTCAAAAGCGGTATTGGCCAGCGAGATGCCGATGAGATAGGTGAACACCAGCGAAACCGGCAGGGCAATCAGCAGCGGGATCAGCATCCAGGTGAGAATGGCGCTGAACAACGAGCGTCGCGGGGCGGCCAATGCAACAGGCGGCGCGGTGCGGGCATCGCCGCCGCCCGCGGCGGGTTCCGGAAAGACCGGCGTGTTCACAAGACGGAGGGCGCCGCCGCGGGCGGCTTCTCCAGGCAATAGCCGAGACCGCGCACGGTATTGAGCCTGATCTCGGCCGACTCCAGCTTCTTGCGCAGACGGTGAACATAGACCTCCACGGCATTGCTGCTGACTTCATCGCCCCATTGGCACATCAGGTCGATGATCTGCTCCTTGTTCACCACGCGGCCGGCGCGCGTCAGGAAAATCTCCAGCAGCGCGATTTCGCGCGCCGACAGGTCCGAGGGATGGCCGTTGATGGTCACTGTGCGGCTGATGGCGTCGAACTGCAGGGCGCCGTGCTGAATGGTGGAAGTCGATTGCCCCTGCGCACGGCGCGTCAGGGCGCGCACGCGCGCTTCCAGTTCAGCCAGCTCGAAGGGCTTGACCAGATAATCGTCCGCACCCAGGTCGAGACCGCGCACGCGGTCCTCGACGCCGTCCAGCGCGGTGAGAATCAGCACCGGTGTGGCCAGCTTGCGGTCGCGCAGGTTCTTCAACACCTGGAATCCATCCATGCCGGGCAGACCGATATCGAGAATGACCAGATCGAAGTGCTGGGTGGACAGGGCGCTGTCGGCCTCGCCGCCGGTATTGACGCAATCGACGGCGTTGTCGCTGGCCCGCAAGGCGCGGGTCAGGCCATCGGCCAGGATGGGGTCGTCTTCGGCGATCAGGATTCTCATGCGTGGAGAATAATGCAAAACGGGGTAGCCATGGCTACCCCGTTGTCCCGGCAAGGCCTGTCCGGACGAATTTACTTTTTCTTCTCGTCCTTCTTGGCGTCTTTCTTCGGCTCTTCTTTCTTCGCCTGTTTGGCGATGATCAGGTCCTTGATGCCGTCATAGGTCTTGGCGGGCACAATTTTTTTCTTGGCCAGATCGTCCTTGCCGCTGTACGGACGGCCTTTGACGATCTTGTCCGCATAGGTATCGCCGACGCCAGGCAGGGTTTTCAGTTCATCGACACTGGCGCTGTTGATGTCCATCGGTTCTTTTTTGGCGTCGGTCTTGGTTTCAATCTTGGGGGCGGTTTTGGCGTCCGCTGCCTTGGCGGGGGCGGTCTTTGGTGCTTCCACCTTCTGCGCGAAAGCGCTGCCGGCAATGGCGAGCAAGACGGCAGCAAACAGGGAAGTCAGTTTTTGCATATCGATCTCCTGGAAGAAGTGAGAGTGTTTTTTGGCAGCGCTGTTAGCGTATAAGTGCCGTCCGGTGCGGGCCCGACTTGGCAGCCGCGACCATTAAATCACGGCGCAAAATTCGCTGCCTGAAAATCGGTCGCAGAGTCCGGCAGGCGGGACTAGAATTCTGCATGGATCAAAAAACCCGACAAGCCGACCAGGAAGAACGGTGGCAAGCCTTCAATACGCGCGACTCCGCATACGAGGGCGTGTTTTTTGTCGGCGTTACCACCACGCGGATTTTTTGCCGTCCGACCTGTAGCGCGCGCAAGCCCAGACGCGAGAATACCGAGTTTTTCGACAGCAAGAACGCCGCGCTGCATGCCGGCTTCCGTCCCTGCCTGCGATGCAAGCCGATGCAGATCACCAACGAGGTGCCGGCCCTGGTCGAGGTGCTGCGCAAACGCGTGGAAAGCGACCCGGCGGCGCGCTTGCGCGAGCAGGACCTGCTGGAGATGGGGATCGATCCCTCCACAGCGCGGCGGCAGTTTCAACGTTATTTCGGCATGAGTTTTCATGCCTATCAGCGGGCGCGGCGCATGGGCGCGGCGCTGGCGGCAGTCAAAGGAGGAATGAACGTGCTCGATACCCAGCTGGATCATGGTTTTGAATCGTCAAGCGGCTTTCGCGAGGCTTTCGCCAAAGTGTTCGGCGCCCCGCCGTCGAAATCGGGCGATGTGCATTGTTTGCTGTCGCGCTGGATCGAGACGCCCTTGGGCGCGATGCTGGCCCTGGCCGACGATGCCGGCCTGCATGTGCTTGATTTCGTCGATCGGCGCGGCCTGGAGCGCGAAATCCTGCGCTTGCGCCAGCGCAGCAAGGTGGCGATCGTGCCCGGGCCGCATCCGGTGCTGGATCAGGCCGAACAGCAGATCGGCGAGTACTTTGCCGGCAAGCGTCTGCGCTTTACCCTGCCGCTGGCCGAGCGCGGCACCGATTTTCAGCGCGCGGTATGGCAGCAATTGCTGCAGATCCCGCCGGGCGAAACGCGCGCTTACGCCGGCATCGCCAAGGCAATCGGCCAACCCAGTGCCAACCGCGCGGTGGCGCGCGCCAATGGCGACAATTTCCGCGCCATCGTCATTCCCTGCCACCGCGTGATCGGCAGCGATGGTTCGCTGACCGGTTACGGCGGCGGACTGGCGCGCAAGCAATGGCTGCTGGATCACGAGCGCAACCACACCGCGCAGGGAAACTAGGCCTTGCGTACAGCTGACGGCGCCGAGCTGCTGCTGCTCGCCGCCATCTGGGGTGCGTTCTTCCTGATGATGCGGGTTGCGGTACCCGAATTCGGTCCGCTGCCGATGATCGCGCTGCGCACGGGAATCGCTGCCATGGTGCTGTTGCCGGTAATTTTTTACCGCCGCCAGTGGCCGCTGTTGCTCAGGAACTGGCGGCCGCTGACGGTGCTGGGCGCGACCAATTCGGCGCTGCCGTTTGCCCTGTTTGCGTTTGCCATCCAGAATATGAGTGCAGGGGTCGCTTCGATTCTCAACGCGACCGCGCCCATGTTCGCGGCAATCGTCGCCTGGCGCTGGCTCGGCGAGCGGCCAACGGCCGCGCGCAGCATCGGTCTGGCGGTCGGGTTCGGCGGTGTGCTGATCCTGGTCGGGGGCCGCAGCGGATTTCAATTCGGTAGCGAGGCACTGGCTTCCGCATTGGTGCTGGCGGCCACCTTTTCCTACGGTTTCGCGGCCAACTACGCTCGTGTGCATGCAAAACAAATCGATTCGCTGGCTGTGGCGGCGGGGAGCCAGCTGGTGGCTACCCTGATGTTGCTGCCGCTTGCCTTCGCGGCGCTGCCCACGGCCATGCCCGGCCGCATGGCCTGGGGCGCTGCAACACTCCTGGGGGTGGTCTGCACCGGGCTCGCCTATGTACTTTATTTTCGTTTGATTGCGAGGATCGGCGCCACCCGCGCCATTGCCGTAACCTTCCTGATCCCCGCCTTTGGCATGCTATGGGGCTGGATTTTCCTGGGCGAAGCAGTCACGCCCGGGATGATCGGCGGCGCATTGCTTATCCTGTGTGGAACCGCGCTGACCGCGGGCCTGCTCAAATGGCGGCCGGGAAATCAGGCCGCGAAATTGGACGCCTGAAAGAGAGTCCGGCGTGCACCGGCCGGAAAGCGGTGATCTCGCCTCGGGCAGATAAAGATAAGGCCGCCATGGTATGGCTGGCGGTGCGTAGCCTGCAAAAACAAAACCCCGCTCGCGCGGGGTTTTGTTGAGGCAACTTGCAGACAGAACGTCGAAACCGCTTTGCAACAACGGCCTGACTGCGCGTTATTACATGTCCATACCGCCCATGCCGCCCATCCCACCCATGCCGCCGCCCATGCCGCCGCCGGCCGATTCATCCTTCGGCAGTTCGGCGACCATGGCATCGGTGGTCAGCATCAGGGATGCAACCGAAGCGGCGTTTTGCAGTGCGAAGCGGGTGACCTTGGTCGGGTCCAGAACGCCCAGCTCGACCATATCGCCGTATTGGCCGGTGGCGGCGTTGTAGCCAAAGTTGCCCTTGCCTTCAACAACCTTGTTCACCACCACAGACGGCTCGTCGCCGGCGTTGTAGGCGATCATGCGCAACGGCTCTTCGATGGCGCGCAGGATGATCTTGATACCGGCGTCCTGCTCGGCATTGTCGCCCTTGATCTTGCCGGCATTGGTGCGTGCGCGCAGCAGTGCCACGCCGCCGCCAGCCACGATGCCTTCTTCAACGGCTGCACGGGTAGCGTGCAGGGCGTCTTCAACGCGCGCTTTTTTCTCTTTCATTTCGACTTCGGTGGCTGCACCGACGCGGATCACGGCAACGCCGCCGGCCAGTTTGGCCACGCGCTCTTGCAGTTTTTCCTTGTCGTAGTCAGAGGTAGCGTCGTCGATCTGTTTGCGAACGGTGGCGACACGTGACTTGATGTCGTCTTCCTTGCCGGCGCCGTCGATGATCGTGGTGTTTTCCTTGCCCACTTCGATTTTCTTGGCACGACCCAGATCCTTCAGGGTCACGTTCTCGAGTTTCAGGCCGAGTTCTTCGGCGATCACGGTACCGCCGGTCAGGATGGCGATATCTTCGAGCATGGCTTTGCGGCGGTCACCGAAACCAGGGGCCTTGACGGCGGTGGTTTTGAGGATGCCGCGAATGTTGTTCACCACCAGGGTGGCCAGCGCTTCGCCATCGACATCTTCGGCGATGATCAGCAGCGGGCGGCCGGCTTTGGCGACCTGTTCCAGGATCGGCAGCAGATCGCGGATGTTGGAGATCTTCTTGTCATGCAACAGGATGAACGGCTCGTCGAGGTTGGCGACTTGCTTGTCCGGGTTGTTGATGAAGTACGGCGACAGGTAGCCGCGGTCGAACTGCATGCCTTCGACGACTTCGAGTTCGTTGTCGAGCGACTTGCCGTCTTCAACGGTGATCACGCCTTCTTTGCCGACTTTTTCCATCGCATCGGAAATGATCTTGCCGATGTTTTCGTCGGAGTTGGCCGAGATCGCGCCGACCTGGGCGATTTCCTTGCTGGTGGTGGTCGGCTTGGAGATTTTCTTCAGCTCGGCGACGATCGCGGTGACCGCTTTGTCGATGCCGCGCTTCAGGTCCATCGGGTTCATGCCGGCGGCCACGTACTTCATGCCTTCAACCACGATGGCTTGCGCCAGCACGGTGGCGGTGGTGGTGCCGTCACCGGCGACGTCGGAGGTCTTGGAGGCGACTTCCTTGACCATCTGCGCGCCCATGTTTTCGAACTTGTCTTTCAGTTCGATTTCCTTGGCAACCGATACGCCGTCCTTGGTGATGGTCGGGGCGCCGAACGAGCGCTCCAGAACCACATTGCGGCCTTTCGGGCCCAGGGTGACTTTGACTGCATTGGCGAGAACGTTGACGCCATTGACCATCCGCGCACGGGCGGATTCGCCGAATTTGACTTCTTTAGATGCCATGATGAATTACCTCTCAGATTGAATTCGTAACTGAAACCGTTGGCGCCGCTTTACTTGCCGACGACGGCCATGATGTCTTCTTCGCGCATCACGAGAAGCTCTTCACCATCGACTTTGACGGTCTGGCCGGAATATTTGCCGAACAATACTTTGTCGCCGACTTTGACGTCGAGGGTGCGGACTTTGCCGTCTTCACCGACTTTGCCATTGCCCACAGCGAGGATTTCGCCCTGATCGGGTTTCTCGGCCACGGTATCGGGAATCACGATGCCGGAGGCGGTTTTACGCTCTTCTTCCAAACGCTTCACGATCACGCGATCGTGCAAGGGACGCAGTTTCATAGCTCACTCCTGGATATTGTTGCGGTTGCTCAAAGAATTGCCGTGCGGGATGAAGCACGGCAAGGAAAATTTGCTCGACGAGCCTATATTAGCACTCACCACAAGCGAGTGCTAATGATAGGGCCGAAACCGCAGAATTTCAAGTCACATGTCGCGTCGCGTAGCGAATTGACCCACCTGGGGGATGGAATCGCGAGGTGGGTCTGAATAAGAAAAAACGGCCGATTTCGCTCTGAAATCAGGCAAAAATCGCGTTTTTTAGTGGGTCAAATTTGGACGCGAAAAGTGGGTCAATATTGGATGCGATTTGACACTAATGCTGGCCAAAAGGCACCAGCGGCCGTTGCTGAACGAAGTAGTCGTTTTCGATTGCCCAGATTGTCTGGTTGTCCGGGGCGGTCATGGGGCTTTTCCGGTCATATGTCGACCCCTCAGAGCCGGGTTCTTCGAGTTCTTGCGACGGGCTAGAAGGTTGGGGCTGATTCAGACGAGCCCAAACGTTTTCCTTAAGCCCTTTTCGACCGGGCCAGCGGGCATGAAGCGGCGCAACTTGGCCAGAAGAGACGCCTCGCCTTTAGGCGTATGGCGCATCTTCCATGGCCCTAACGCGGCGTCGACAATCGTGGCGGCGACTCCATCGGGCTCGGGCGCCTTTTGGACATTGTTTTGGATTGCCTGGGAAACGACGCCAAGCTCTTTGTTGTAGTCTGGGATTCTGGAGGCGGTCTGGGGCGCGTTGAGATCCAGGTTGGTTTTTGTAAAGGATGGTTCGACAAGCACCACGCGGATGCCGAATTGGCGCACCTCGTGATCCAGAGTCTCGGACAGTCCTTCAACGGCATGCTTGGAGGCCGAATAGAGTGCCATGTACGGTGCAGGCAGAAAGCCCAGCACCGAGCTGATGTTGACGATGCGACCAGAACGCTGCTCACGCATATGCGGCAGCACAGCCTTGATCGTGCGCAAGAGGCCGAAGAGGTTGGTGTCGAACAGCGTCTGGGCTTCGGCAATCGACGTTTCTTCCGTCGCGCCCAGCAAGGTCACACCCGCACTGTTGACCAGCACGTCGATGCGTTTGGCTTGAGCGATGATGCTCTGGATTCCGCTCGCAATTGACGCTTCGTCACGGATATCCATCTCAATGAGTGCAACGCCAGGTATTGCTTGAGCTTTTGCCGTGTTCCGCACGGTGCCAAATACCTGGCAACCCTGCTTGGCAAACCTCATGGCGGTGGCGCGCCCGATACCTGAAGACACGCCGGTAACGACGACAACTTTGGAATTCGACATGGCGGTTCCTTTTTGTGTGGGTGACTTGGAGTGTGGGAATCAGCTTTGTGAGGGGGCCGGTCCGATCTTGAACCAGATGGAATACATGGCCGGCAGGAACACGAGCGTCAGGATTGTCCCAGCAAAGGTTCCGCCGATCAGCGTGTAGGCCAGCGTTCCCCAGAACACCGAATGGGTCAGCGGGATGAAGGCCAGGATCGCAGCCAGTGCGGTCAGGATCACCGGACGCGCGCGCTGCACGGTGGCCTCGACAACCGCACGGAACGGATCCAGCCCGGCCTGTTCGTTTTCACGAATCTGCCCGATCAAGATCAGCGTGTTGCGCATGAGGATGCCCGACAACGCAATCAAGCCAACCAGCGCATTGATGCCGAATGGCTGCTGGAACAGAAGCAGCGTCGGAACCACGCCGATCAGTCCCAGCGGACTGGTCAGGAAGACCATCACCATTCCCGCGATTGAGCGGACCTGCAGAATGATGATGAGCAGAGTGATGGCCAGCATGATGGGGAAGATCGGCAGCATGGCGACCGTCGCCTTGCCTGATTCCTCGATGGAACCGGCCTCTACGATGCGGTAGCCGCTCGGCAGTTTTTCCATGATGGGCTGGAGCTGCCGGGTAATGGCCGTCGATACGTCCGGCGGCTGCAAGCCTTCGGCGATGTCGCCACGGACGGTGATCGTAGGCATGCGGTCGCGTCGGCGCATGACCGGTTCTTCCATGCGCACCTCGACCTTGCCCACCTGCGACAGCGGGATGCGCTGCCCGTTGGCGCCAGCCAGCGTGAAATCGCCAATTTTGGCCGGGTCGAGCCGGTTGTTGCCCGCCGAGCGCGCGACAACCTGCACCGTGCGAATGTCCTCGCGCACGGCGGTGACTGAAATGCCGTTGAGCAAGAATTGCAGTTGTTGCGCCACGGAACTGGAAGTCAGCCCGACGGCTTGCAATCGGTCCTGCTGCAAGGTGAAGTGCAGCGTGGGTACGCGCACCCCCCAATCCGTATTGACTGTGCGCATCAGTGGGCTGGCGTCCATGACCTGCTGCACCTCAGCCGCCACTTTGCGCAACAGCTCCGGATCAGGGCCGGTGACCCGATAGGCCACCGGGAACGGCGAATAAGGACCGAATACCAGTTGGGTGACACGCAAACGTGCCTCTGAGGCCAGGCCGTTGGCGATGGCCTGCCGCAGCCGGTGTTTCAACGCCTCGCGCTCGTCCTGGTTGTCCGTGCGCACTACGATCTTCGCAAATGACGGATCAGGCAACTCCGGCCCCATCGAGAAATAGAAGCGTGGAGCGCCCTGGCCGACGTAGGCGGTGACGATCTTGGTTTCCTCTTGCTTGGCCAGCCAGGCTTCCACCTTCCCCGCAGCGGCGCTGGTCTGGGTAATCGACGTGCCATAGGGCATTTGCACCTCGACCAACACTTCAGGCCGGTCAGAAATCGGGAAGAACTGTTTCTTGACCACAGCCATGCTGAGCACCGACACCACGAAAAGGCCGATCACCGTGCCGGCGACGATCCACTTCCGGGCAATGACGCGCCCCAGCAGTTGACGAAAGCGGTTGTAGCGTGGCGTGTCGTAGATCGCCTCTTGACCGCCTTCGACCTTCTTGAAGTCGGGCAACAGCTTGACCCCGAGATACGGCGTGAAAACCACAGCCACCACCCATGAGGCGATGAGCGCGATGCCCACGATCCAGAACATGTTGCTGGTGTACTCACCCGCCGTGGATCGGGCGAAGCCATTGGGCATGAAGCCGACGGCCGTGACCAAGGTGCCCGACAGCATAGGTGTCGCGGTGTGGCTCCAGGCATAGGCCGAGGCCGCGATACGGCCATAGCCTTCTTCCATCTTCACCACCATCATTTCGATGGCGATGATGGCGTCGTCCACCAGCAGACCGAGCGCCAGGATCAACGACCCCAGCGTGATGCGATCGAAATTCTTGCCGGTCGCGAGCATCACCGCAAAGACGACGGCCAGCGTCAGCGGCACTGCGGCTGCAACCACGACCCCGACACGCCAGCCCATGCTCACGAAGCTCACCAGCATGACCACCAGCACTGCGGCGAAGAACTTGACCATGAACTCGCCAACCGCCGAACTGATGTTGACGGCCTGGTCGGTGACTTTGGCCAAACGCATGCCCAGCGGTAGCTCGGCGTTGATCGCACTGACTTCGCTGTCCAGCGCCTTGCCCAGGTCGAGTCCGTTCCAACCGTCGCGCATGACGATGCCCAGCAGCAGTGCGGGTTCGCCGCCGTTACGGATCATGAACGTCGCCGGATCTTCATAGCCACGCTTCACCGTGGCGATGTCCGACAGTTTCAGCGTGCGCCCCTGCGCCACCACGGGCGTGTTACGGATCTTCTGCAGCTCATCAAAGGCGCCGTCCAGGCGGATGAACACCTCTGGCCCCTTGGTCTCGACGGACCCGGCCGGTGTCAAAGCATTCTGGCTGTTGAGCGCGGCGAACACATCCTGCGGGCTGATGCCCAATGTTGCCAGGCGCTCGTGTGAAAATTCGACGTAAATGCGTTCCGACTGTTCGCCAATGATATTGACCTTCTTCACGCCCGGCACGTGCAGCAGGCGCTGGCGCAGCGATTCCGCGTCGCGAACGAGCACACGCTGTGGTTCGCCCTTGGCCTTGAGTGCGAACAAGGCGAAGGTCACATCGGAATACTCGTCATTGAGAAACGGCCCGATCACGCCGGGCGGCAGATTGCGCGCTTCGTCACCGACCTTTTTACGGGCCTGGTAGAACTCGTCCTGCACTTCCGACGGAGGGGTGCTGTCCAGCAGGGTCAGTGTGGTGAAAGCCAATCCAGGACGGGTGTAGGTCTCGCTGCGGTCGTACCAGCGTAGCTCCTGCAAGCGCTTTTCGATCTTCTCGGCGACCTGATCCTGCATCTCCTGCGCAGTAGCCCCGGGCCAGGCAGTGATGATCGTCATCACCTTGATCGTGAATGAGGGGTCCTCCGCCCGACCGAGCTTAAAGAAGGACATGGCCCCGCCCAGAGCGATCAAGAGGATCAAGAACAGGGTAATGGCGCGTTCGCGTACAGCGAGCGCCGACAGGTTGAAACGGCCTTCGCTCACGGATGTGCTCCCTCAGTCGCAGCGGCGACGGCGAGGCCCGCCACCCGGACCTGCTCGTCTTCTCGCAGCAGATGCGCGCCGAGCGCGACTATTCGTTCGCCTTGCTTGATCTGACCCGCGACGTATGCTCCGGCGTCATCAATGCGCTGGACTGCGACCGGCCGCCAGGACACCTTTGCCGGCTCACCATGGATGACCCACACCCCCGGTCCTTTGCCCGCGTCGAACAAAGAACCGATCGGCACGTGCAGACCGTCTTGCCCTGATGAGTGTCCATCCTGGATCTGGATCACAACCGTGGTACCCAACGGTGCGTTTGACAGATCCCCATCCAGCACATACCGCGCCTCGAAAGTGCGCGTGAGTCGATCCGCCGAGTTGGAGAGCTGCCGCAGCTTGGCCGGAACGGCAACCCCTTCTTTGCCGAACAGCGTGGCTTGCGCCACCGATCCGATAACGGGGCGCAGCGTTTCCGGCAATTGGATCACCGCCTCGCGGCGGCCGGCGTGGGCCAGCCGGACCACGACCTGTCCAGCGTTTACGACCTGGCCGGGCTCGGCCAGTGTTTCCATGACCACGCCGTCGCCATCGGCCACCAGCTCCGTATAGAGACATGCATTGCGGGCAATGTCCGCTTGGGCTTCGGCCGCACGGAGCTGGGCCTGGGCAGCGTCTGCCGCAGCCTTTACTTGATCGTAGGCCGAAGCCGATATTGCACCGGTTCCTCGCAGGTCGCGGTAGCGGGCTTCATCTTCCGCGGTTTGCTGCGCTCGCGCCCGCGCGGCAGCGACCGCCTCCTGTTGAGCATGCGCCGCAAGCTTCAGATCGACAGAATCGATGCGCATGAGCAGCTGGCCGCGTTTGGCGGTTTGTCCAGCGTCCACCAGCCGTTCCATCACCTTGCCCGAGACGCGAAACCCCAAGTCACTTTGCACCCGGGCCGCTACGGTACCGGTGAACGAACGTGACGCAGCGGGCGCCCCCTGGACGATTGCCGCACGCACCAAGGGCACCTCGGTACGTGGATCGATTGGAGTCTTTTCGCCGCAAGCGACCAACGCCAACGGCAATGCACAAATGAATAAAGGTGTAGCGAGGCGGAGCCGGAGCATGAAAGTCCCTTTGGCGAAGTGATCGGGACCTTCATTATGGTACTAGTGACTAATTTGGTCAATAGTCACCGATTTGTGTTTACGGCGACAGGCTACGGAGTACCAAGCTGGAGAGCTGGGCTGGCGCCTCCTCGGCGTAATCGAAGCTGTGCTGCAGGATCAGCGGGTTCAGGTAAGGGCGCATTACCAAGTAGATCGCCATCGCGGTTTCGTCCAGGGGTGTCTTGCGCTCAAAGTCACCACTGAGCCGCCCCAGCTGCAAGATGTCCCGCAGCAGCGCTTGAATGCGCTCTTCATAAGCGAGCGTGGCCTGCCAGCGCTCTGTCGCAGCAGATGCCGCGATTTCATAGAGCTTGCGATCCTGGGAAAACAGACGCTGGCTCGACTCGACGATGGCTTTGAACATGCGTCGCAGCTTCTCGGGTGGCCGATCCGCCTGGTCAATGGCTGCCCTGACCTCCGCCTCGATCTCGCCCAGGCAGTTCGCACAGATCATCTCGCCAATGGCCTGCTTGGACTCAAAAAATTTATAGATGTAGGCCTTTGAAAAGCCGATGACCTTCGCAAGGTCGGAAACGGTCGTTTTTTCGTAGCCGTAGCGGCTGAAGTGCTCCGTGGCAGCGGCAACGATCTGGTTTCGCACCTCGTGGTCGGCCGGGCCCCGGGCCGAAGCGGGGGAAGTACTTGTTTTCTTCATGGGCTCCAGCTTACGCCAGTCGGAAAGACTAGACAACTAGTGACTGTTTGGTATTATAGTCACTTCTTTGGTATAAATGGAGAAGCCATATGCTGTCCAAACACACCTTTGCCGCTCTCCTTGTGGCTAGCCTGTCAACAGGCTGCGCGGTCGGTCCCGACTACGTCCGGCCCGACATGCCCTTGCCTGAGAGGTTCCAGGGCCAGACGGCCGTAGATCACCGACTGGCGAAATCCAGCGCCGACCTCGCCACTTGGTGGACGGGGTTCGGTGATCCGCAACTGACGCGATTCGTGACGCTTGCGTTGGAACAGAACCTTGATCTTGCGCAGGCATCCGCACGAGTAACTCAAGCCCGTGCCGGGCTTGGCGCGGCCAACGCCGCACTGTTGCCCTCCGGCAACGTCGCCGGTCAGGCGGCCAGGGCTTACCAGTCCGTAGAAACCCCGTTGGGGCAAGTCTTGAATTCGAAGCCCGGTTTCGACCGTTACGGCAATGCTTACGAGGCAAATCTTGGTGCGAGCTGGGAACTGGACGTGTTCGGTGGTCTGCGCCGGGGACGGGAAGCAGCGCTTGCTGAGTACCGGTCCTCGGAAGCAGGTGCAATTGCCACGCGATTAGCCGTGGCTGCACAGACTGCCGACATCTACATCACCATCCGTGGATTGCAGGCCCGTCTGGACGTCGCTCGCCGGCAGGTACAGACGCGGCAGGAACTGCTCTCAACCATCAGCCTTCTATTTGGCAAGGGTCTGGCGGCTGAGCTTCAAGTGAGGCAAGCCGAAGGCGCTCTTGCACAGGTTCGGGCCTCCGTCCCAGTACTTGAGGCGAGTTTGGACGTGGCTATGAACGCACTGGACGTCATGTTGGGCTCACCGCCCGGAACGCATCGTGCGGAGATGATCGAGGCTGGCGATATCCCAACAGCCCCGCAGATCGCCGCCACCGGGTCGCCGGGCGAGTTGCTCCGGCGTCGGCCTGACCTGATCGTGGCTGAGCGTCGCTTGGCCGCATCCAGCGCGCGTATTGGAGTCGCCATCTCCGAGTACTACCCCAAGCTCTCTCTAGGTGGACTGATCGGCAGCACGACATCGGTATCGAGCGGCAATCTCTTCACCAGCCGCGCCAGTCAGGCTGCGGGCGTGCTCGGTCTGCGCTGGCGCCTATTCGATTTCGGCCGCATCAACGCGCAGATTGAGCAGGCGAAGGGACAGGAAGCCGAGATGTTGGCTGCTTATCGACTTGCTGTCCTACGGGCAACGGAGGACGTGGAAAACGCCTTGTCGGCCTTGGTCAAGCGCGAAGAGCAGGCTGCTGTGCTGACTCAGGGTGTGGACTCGCTCAGCCGCGCGCGAGGCGCTTCGTTTGCAGCGTATCAAAAGGGTGTCGTCAGCCTGATCGAAGTCTTGCTGGCTGACGAAAACTTGTTGCGCGCCTCCGACGCGCGAGTACAGGCCCAAACGGAATCAGCATGCGCGGCGGTCGCGATCTTTAGAGCACTCGGCGGAGGCTGGCAACCCCTCGAATCGAAGGTGGTGGCAATCAAGTAACAACAGCACACACCAATAGCGACCCGGGGGGGAACATGGAACTTCGCCATCTCCGTTGCTTCATAGCCGTTGCAGAAGAACTCCATTTAATTGACGAAAGAATCCCCACCCAGGCGGGTGGGAGAGTGTAATTCGCGATTTGGGCCGGCCGGCTTCCAATTCTCGTTAGATCGCCCCTGCGCTGGCGCCATGCAAAATCGAGCCGAATCCACGTCCAGTTCCCACCTAAAGAACCCCCTAATCAAGACTAAGTTGTACTCGTTTGTACTCGTTCAAATAACGAAGTTTCTAAGCGTCTATTTATTAAGACTTTTATTTTTCGCGTAAAACGACACTATGTTGTCTCTACACAATGAAGCTGATCACTCGCAGGCATCGCAAAAAATAAACGAAACTCCAGCATTGGCGCTGGTTTCGGGACATTTATGCCTGAAAGCCAGCACCAATGCTGGAGTTTGAATTTCACGTTTATCGTGGCAGCCTAGCGCGCCGAGCATAACTGGCTGCCGATGCCGGTGCATGACGGGATGGAATGCGGCGATCCAGACCACCAAATAAAATCGGCGCCGCCCCTGAATGGAGCGGCGCCGTCCCGTTGCGCCCTGCTTTGTTTCTTTGTCGTCTACGGTTCTGAAGCGTGAATCAGGCCAAGCCCGGCGCAATGCCGAAGGGATAAACAACTCTGCGCGCTTGACGCAATCGATAGGGATCGACCACCGGCTTGCTGATCAAGGGGCAGGTCGGGTTGCGATAGCCGCCGTTTTCCAGGGTGACATCTTCCGCTACCTCGGACCACACGCCGCCGCGCACCGGGCGGAACAACCACTGGATATACCCCGAGCGGCCGGCCGCATCGACCAGATCGTCGGCATCGGGCACGTCCACCACGAACGGCGATTCGCCGTCGAGCATCATCGTAGATGCCCCAAAAGCGTGCTTGCCCATGGTGGTTTCGATGGCGTCGGCGCCGGGGCGTTGAAACGGCTTGGCCTCGGTGCGCTCGAGATTCCATGCGCCCAGCTCCCACGCGGTCTCGAGGGTTTCGTTGTCGAGGTCGTCAAAGCGGTCCCAGCGCGAATTGACTTGCAATGAGGAGCTCGGCACCGGCTGGTAGGCGACGGTATCGGACTCCTCGGTCAATTTGACTTCGACAAAACCGTGCCAGTGCAGGGTCAGCACCACCGGCGTATTGGCGTGCGGAACCGCGGCCAGGGTCACCGCCACCAGCGGCAGACGGTTGCTGATGAGTTGTGTTTCGATAAGATCGAGCAGGTTCATGAAGCGGGGCTCCTTTCGTCTGATCAAAAATCGGATGTCGCATACAAGCGTTCGACACTCGACACCGTTCTCAATTCCTTTAACGCATCTTCGCAGCGATGGTGATACAGGGATTCAGCCACACCTTGAAATCCCGGTGTTGTTAGCAAACCAGAGGCACGGTTGCCAACGGCGGTGTGATAGATTCACTCGCCATGAACACCGCATCCCGCAATACATCCAATACCAAGCAAGTTTCGCGCTCACTCGCCGCGGTCTGGCATCCTTGTACGCAAATGAAGCACCACGAGCAGTTTCCGCTGGTGCCGGTCGCCCGCGGCGAAGGCGCATGGCTGATCGATTACGAAGGCAATCGCTATCTCGATGCGGTCTCCTCCTGGTGGGTCAATCTGTTCGGCCATGCCAATCCGCGCATCAATGCCGCGCTGAAGGCCCAGCTGGATACCCTGGAACATGCGATGCTGGCCGGCTTCACCCACGAACCCGCGATCGAACTTTCGGAACGTTTGGGGAAGTTGACCGGGCTCGGCCACGCTTTCTATGGCAGCGACGGCGCCAGCGCTGTGGAAATCGCTCTGAAAATGAGCTTTCATTACTGGCGAAATATCGGCAAACCTGGCAAGACAAAATTTGTCAGCCTGGAAGGCAGCTATCACGGCGAAACCCTGGGCGCGCTGGCGGTCACCGATGTGGCGATTTTTCGCGATGCCTACGGGCCGCTGTTGAACAATAATCTGCTGGTGCCGTTTCCGGGTCCGCGCGATGCCGGGAACCTGGAGGCCTGCTGCCCGCACTGCGTATTGCCTGCGGTTGCGGCGCTGGAGGCATTGCTCGCGGAGCGCCACCATGAAATCGCCGCCTTCATCGTCGAACCCCTGGTGCAGGGCGCCGCCGGTATGCGCATGTATCACCCCGATTATCTGCGCCGGGCGCGCGAGCTCTGCAGCCGATACGGCGTGCACCTGATCGCCGACGAAATCATGACCGGTTTCGGGCGCACGGGATCCATGTTCGCCATCGAGCAGGCCGGCATTGCGCCCGATCTCATCTGCTTGTCCAAAGGGCTCACCGGCGGCTATCTGCCGCTGTCATGCGTACTCGGCAGCGACGACATTTACGCGGCGTTTTACGACGACGATACCGCGCGCGGATTTTTGCATTCGCATTCCTACACCGGCAGCGCGCTGGCCTGCCGCGCCGCCCTGGCCACGCTGGATATCTTTTCCGCCGATGCTGTGATCGAAAAAAATCGCGACAAAGCCGGCCGCTTCAGTATTCTGGCCGCGCCGCTGATGCGGCATCCGCGCGTCAGGAACTTTCGCCATCTCGGCATGATCTGGGCATTCGAGGTCGATAGCGCCGAAAAAAATTTCGCCAGGGAATTTTTTGCGCGTGCACTCAAGCGCGGCCTGTTGCTGCGCCCGATCGGCAACACCGTCTATTTCATGCCGCCCTACATCGTGGCCGATGATGAGTTTGCCTGGCTGGTGGGACAGACGATCGCCACCATCGATGAAATGGGCGCGGCATGACATCCCGATATCTCATTGCCGCCGTTCTTTTGGCGGCAAATTGCGGCGGCGTATGGGCGCAGGACAAGCTGCCCGCCACTGTAGCCGACGCATTCGCACTTGCCGGTATTCTGCAGGAAAACGTGTCGTTGGTGGTCAAGGAGCCTGGCGCGCATGCCGCGCTGATCAGCCTCAATGCCGACAAATCCATGAACCCGGCATCGGTGATGAAATTGTTTACGACCTATGCCGGGCTGGAATTGCTGGGGCCGGCCTATACCTGGAAGACCGAAGCCTATGCGGCCGGCGAAGTGCACGGCAATACCCTGAACGGCGATCTGGTGCTGAAAGGTGGCGGTGATCCCAAGCTGACGGTTGATCGTTTCGCAAACCTGTTAATGCAATTGCGCGGCCGCGGGTTGCGCACGATCCGCGGCGATCTGATCCTGGACCGCACGTTCTTCGACGCGGCTGTCAACGATCCCGCCGCCTTCGATGGTGAGCCGCTGCGCGCCTATAACGTCGGCGCCGATGCCTTGCTGCTTAACTTCAAGACCGTGCGTTTTCTGTTTGCTGTTTCGGCCGACGACCGGTCGGCGACGATTTCGCCGGATGCGAAACCGGCGCAACTGGAAATCGTCAACCGCGTCAAACTCGTGGACGGCCCTTGCGGCGATTGGCAGAGCCGCATCCTGCTCGATGTGCAAATGCCGACCCCCGTGCTGGTCAAGGTCGCTTTCACCGGCAACTATGCGCGAAGCTGCAGCGATCAGACCTGGAATGTTTCTTTGCTGGATCACACCCGCTTTGTCGGTGGCGTATTCGCCGGACTGTGGAAGGAGCTCGGAGGAAACTGGAATGGCCTGGTGAAGGTGATGCCGCTGCCGCCGGATGCCAGATTGCTGGCCGCCGCCGAATCGCCGCCGCTGGCTGAAATGGTGCGCGACATCAATAAATATTCGAACAATGTGATGGCCAGGCAATTGTTCCTGACGCTGTCGGCCGAAAAAATGGGCGCCCCCGGCACCGTCGCGCATTCCACGGAAATCATCAATGACTGGCTGGCCAAAAAAGGCATCGTCGCGCCCGAACTGGTGTTCGAAAACGGCTCGGGCCTGTCACGCCTCGAGCGCAGCAGCGCGGCGACCTTGTCCGCACTGCTCGACGCCGCGTGGAACGCCAGCGTGATGCCGGAGTTCATCTCGTCCATGTCCCTGCTTGGCGTTGACGGCACCTTGCGCCGCCGTGGGCGCGGCGAGCCGGTCGCCGGCCAGGCGCATATCAAGAGCGGCACGCTGAACGACGCCCGTGCCGTCGCCGGTTATGTGCTCGACAGCAAGGGCAAGCGTTGGAGCGTGGTGATGATCGTCAATCATCCGAACGCCATGCAGGCACAGGCTGCGCAGGACGCACTCCTGGCCTGGGTTTATGCGGGGCCCGTCGTTGCCGCGACACCTGCGCCGGGTACCGTCAACGCGCCGCTTCCTGCGCAGCCGCCAGGGCTTCAGTAGGGATTGCCGTCCTTGTAGGCAAAGGTGACTTTGCCGTTCGCATCATCGATGAACATCAGATCGTCATCCGGATAAAAAGCCCGGTCGGCGTCGATGCGGCTGCCGACTTCCAGATAAGACACGGGGAGCGCTCCCAAAAGCCCGATTTTAAATCCGGCGCGATGGTTATTGCCAACCTTGAATCGCCACGAAGAGGCGTTGCGGACTCACGGCCTCGCGATTTGCGCGGGCCTGGTGCATCGCCGGGGTTTGAAGCTGGCCATGGTCAGACACGGGACTTTCGGCGCTGTTGTAGAACACGCCGGCGATGAGCACACCGACCAACAAGGTGAAGATGTTGCCCATGACGATGATCAGCCAATAAAACCACGAGCGACGGGGATTCATGCGGTTTTTCATGTTCTTTGCACGCCATTTGGTGATGCCGCTTTCGGGGAGGCCAACCGTCATCGGTCGGTTAAGCGTATTTCCGGCAAATGCAAAGAAAGTTCCAATTTTGGCGGTGCTGCGAATCGACCCGTTCGAATCCTGCTTCCCTGAGACCTACAGTTGCTTGGTCGCGATCGTTTTGCTGGCAACCGCATCCGGACGCGCATTCTCGCTGTTCAACAGATTGCCCGCGCCCGAAAAGCACACACCGGTAACGAGGGTGGCGATGATCATGGTGAAGAGGGTGGTGTCGACTTTGGTCTGGGTTTTCATATTCGTTTCCTTGGTGTGTTTGAAGAAGTTCGTTTCAATGCTGCGTGTTGATGAATGAACTTTAGACTTTGGCCGGTCCGCATGGAACCGGCTAGCGACGAATGCCGCGAATTGCGGTGCGAAGTGGATATTTCGGGAACGAAATACCGGCACAGCGGGTAGCGCCGGCGCTGCCGTGCGTAAGTCGCGGCCCGCAAGAAGGGTGGCGGGACTACAATGAGCGAATCGCCCTTGCCCGGGACGCTGAAATTTAAAAAAAGCTGCGCATATCGATGCAGATCCCCGCCGTCCTTAAATCGTTCGCCTTCCGCCCGCGTCTGCTGTCCCATCTGCAGACCTATACGCGCAACGATTTCAGTGCCGATCTGGCAGCCGGCGCGACTGTCGGTATCGTCGCGCTGCCCCTGGCCATGGCCTTCGGCATCGCCTCGGGCGTGCGCCCCGAGCAGGGCATCATCACCGCGATCATCGCCGGCTTCCTGATCTCGGCGCTCGGCGGTTCGCGCGTGCAGATCGGCGGGCCGGCCGGTGCGTTTGTCGCGTTGCTGTACGGCATCGCGGAAAAATACGGGGTCGCCAATCTGTTGATCGCCACCATGATGGCCGGCGTGATGCTGTTTGCCATGGGCGCTTTCAAGCTGGGCAATCTGGTGCGCTTTGTGCCGGTGTCGATCGTGATCGGTTTTACCAATGGCATCGCGGTCATTGTGGCGATTTCGCAGGTGAAGGACTTCATGGGCTTGGCGATTGACAAGGCGCCGTCCAATTTCTTTTCGCAACTCGCCGCGATCGGGTCCGCGATTCACACGTTCAACTGGCTCGCATTTGCGATCGGCTTGATGTCTATCGGCATCATTGTGTTGTGGCCGCTCTCCTACCGCCCGCAGGCAACACGCATGAAGCGCATCATGACCAAGTTTCCCAGCACCATCGTCGTGTTGATCCTGTCGTCTCTGCTGGTATGGTTTTTCAAATTGCCGGTGGAAACCATCGGTTCGAGGTTTGGCGGCCTGCCCAGCGGCTTGCCGATACCTTCCCTGCCCAGTTTCGATTGGCAAACAGCGCAGAATCTGGTTGCGCCCACCATCGCCATTGCATTCCTGTGTGCGATCGAGTCCCTGCTGTGCGCGCGGGTGGCGGATGAATTGATCGGCGACCGGCACGACCCCAATCAGGAGTTGATGGCGCAGGGCATCGCCAATTTTTTTAGCCCGTTTTTCGGCGGCGTCGCCGCCACCGGCACCATTGCCCGCACGGTGACCAATGTACGTTCCGGTGCGCGCTCGCCCGTCGCCGGGATTGTGCATGCCATGGTGCTGCTGCTGATCATTCTGGTGGCGGCACCGCTGGCATCCAGTATCCCCCTGGCTGCGCTGGCCGCGATCTTGCTCTGGGTCGCCTGGAGCATGGGCGACTGGCGCGAATTCATCAAGCTCGGCCAGTTCTCGATGTTCTATCGCGCCACGCTGCTATCCACCTTTGCGGTGACGGTGGTCTTCGATCTGGTTACCGCGATCGTGGTGGGGTTGGTGATGTCGAGCATGTTCTTCATCTACCGCGTTTCCTCGTTGACCAAGGTCGAGGAAATCGTCTTGCCGCCGGCTATCGGCAGGCCCGCCGAGGGCGTGCGGGTGACGGCCTATCGCATCTTCGGTTCGCTGTTCTTCGCCAGCGTCAACAAGCTTGAAACACTGCTGGATCCGGCCGGCGTATTGCCGCGCGTGGTGATCCTGGAACTGCATCAGCTCATCAATCTCGATACCACGGGGCTGGACGCAGTCGAAAAACTGCATGCCCTGCTGACCAAACAGGGCGGGCATCTGATCATCGCCGGCGCCACCGAGCAACCCTTGTCGCTGATGAAGCGCGGTGGATTGATTGCGGCCTTGGGCGAGGCCCATATTGTCGATTCCCTGGACGATGCGCTGCTGCGCGCGCGCGCGTTGACTGCCCCGCCATCGGCTTAAGTCCACTCGCGCCGGCCGTCGAATTCCCTGACCAGAAACTCGACGAAGGTCCGCACCTTGGCGGACAGATGCCGCCGGCTGGGATAGACCGCATAAATATTTGTTGCCGGCGGCGTATAGTCTTCCAGGATGCGCACCAGGCGGCCCGAGGCAATGCCGGCCGCCAACATGAAATCTGGTTCCAGGGTGATGCCGACCCCCTGTTCGGCGATGGCTGCCGACATTTCGCCGTTATTGGTATGGATCGAGCCGGACACATGCGCTTCGATCACGCGCCCCGACGGGTCACGGAACCGCCAGTGATCCTTGGCCGAGGAATAGGCATAGGTAAAACAGTTGTGTCCGGCCAGATCGTCGGGATGCGCGGGCGTGCCGTGCCGTTCGAGATAGGCGGGCGAGGCACAGGCCACCAGACGGGTTTCGCCGATTTTTCTGGCGACCAGATTAGGATTGCCGAGATCGCCTATGCGGACGGCAAGGTCGAGGCCCGTCTCGATCAGATCGACAAAATGATCGGACAGGGAAATATCGAACCGGGTTTCGGGGTATTTCGCCTGAAACCGGCCGATGGCCGGCGCCAGGTGCAACACGCCGAATGCGATTGAACAGGTCAGCTTGAGGGTGCCGCGCGGACGGGCACTGTTCATGGAAGCCAGGGCCTCGGCTTCTTCGAGATCGCTCAATAATTGCACGCAACGTTCAAAAAACCCTTCACCGCTTTCGGTCAGGGACAGGCGCCGTGTAGTGCGATTCAGCAGACGGGCGTCGAGATGCGTCTCCAGCTGCGCCAGCAATCGCGATACGGCGGAAGTCGACATCTCGAGCCGCTCGGCAGCCTTCGCGAAGCTGCCCTGTTCGACGACCTTGGTAAAGACGCGAATTGCCGCAAGCGTGTCCATAGATTTTGATTGTTGTAATAATCGGGATAATTTATTGTCAATATGCCACTTTATCCCGATCAATGCAGGCCGCATGATTCGCATTGTCTCGTTATCTACCACTCCTTTGAAAGGAAGCCATCATGATCGATACCCGCACCGCCCCCTATGCCGCGTTTGTATTGCGCATTTCGCTGGGCCTGATGTTCGTCGCGCACGCCTTGCTGAAACTCATGGTCTTCACCATGCCTGGCACCGTGCAGTACTTCCAATCCATCGGCTTGCCGGGTTCCTTCGCCTACCTGACGGTGGCGGTCGAACTGATCGGCGGCGCGCTAATCCTCGGCGGCGTTTACGCGCGCTGGGTGGCATTGGCCACCTTGCCAGTGCTGCTGGGCGCAACCTGGGCGCATGCCGGCAATGGCTGGGTGTTCAATGCTCCCAATGGTGGCTGGGAATATCCGGCCTTTCTGGCCGCAGCCTCGATCGTCCTGGCGCTGACCGGCGACGGCCGTTTCGCGTTATCCAATAAATTTGCCCGTTGACCTGCCTCAGCGCGGGCAGCGTTGAAGACCTTGGGCCCGCCGAATTAATTGCCTTGAAAAACAAAATGCGCCGCAGCCGACATGACGGCGGCGCACATACATGAAAGCCATCAAATCATGAACGCCCTGCCCGCCATTTTCATTTCGCACGGCTCACCGATGCACGCGATCAACGCCGGACCGGCCGGCGAGATCTGGGCAGCGATGGCGCAATCGTTGCCGGTCCCGCCCAAGGCGGTGCTGATTGCCACTGCGCACTGGGAGACCAATCTGCCGATGCTGTCCGGCAGCGCGGCGCCGGAAATGATTTACGATTTCGGCGGCTTTCCCGATGCCCTTTACCAGATCAAGTATCCGGCGCCGGGTGCGCCGGATATCGCGCAACGCGGATTGGCCCTGCTGAAAGCGGCCGGCATTACCGCGGCCATCGACGGCTGCCGCGGTATGGATCACGGCGCCTGGGTGCCCCTGCGCAAACTGTTTCCGCAGGCCAATGTGCCGGTAGTGCAGCTATCGGTGCAACCGTCGCTGGGGCCGCGCCATCACTATGAACTGGGCCGCGCCCTGCGGCCGCTGCGCGAGGAGGGGGTGCTGATCGTCGGTTCCGGCCACCTCACGCACAATCTGCGCGACTGGGTGAGCGGTGCACGTGCCAGCCGTGACCAGGGCAATGCAGCGCCCGCGATCGCGCCCTATGCGCTGGAATTCCAGGCCTGGATTTACGAACACCTGATATCCGGCGACAAGGCCGCGCTGTTCGATTACCGCCAGCAGGCGCCACACGCGGTGCGTGCGCATCCCAGTGAGGAACATTTCCTGCCGTTTTTCATCGCGCTGGGCGCGGCCGGGGACCATCCCAAGGTGGAGCGTGTGTTCGCGGGCTTCGAGGGCAGTGCGCTGGCAATGGATGCCTATCGCTTCAACTGAAGCGTGGCGCTTTTTGGGGAATCCCACTTAGTCGCGTTGCAGGCCGGCAGCGATGTCGAAAGAGCGCAGGCGGTGGGTGTGCTCGTAAAAATCCGACACCAGCATCAGTTCGTCCGCGTCGGTCTCGGCAAGCAGTGCCCCCAGTTTGGCCCTGACGGTCTGCGGTCCGCCGATCACCGCGGCGCCCAGAAAACGGTCCACGGCAATTTTTTCCTCGCCGTGCCAGCGCGTGTTCATATCGTCCACCGGCGGTTGCTGGATCAGACTGTCGCCGCGGATCAGGGCCAGTATTCTCTGTTGCGTGGTGGTCGCGAGAAAAGCAGCCTCTTCATCGCTGGGCGCGGCGATCAGCGGAACGCCGAGCATGACGAAAGGTTTCTCCAGCACCGTCGAAGGCCGGAACAGCTGGCGATAGAGCCGAATCGCATCGTGCATGAAGCGCGGCGCGAAATGCGAGGCAAAGGCATAGGGCAGACCAAGCTGCGCCGCCAACTGCGCACTGTACAGGCTGGAACCCAGCAGCCAGACCGGCACCTCGGTGCCGGCGCCTGGCGTGGCGATCAACCGCTGTCCGGGCCGTGCGGGCGCCAGCAAGGCGCGCAATTCGGCGACTTGCTCGGGAAAATCATCGGCATCGCCCAGGCGATCCCGCCGCAGCGCGCGCATCGTGGCCTGGTCGGCGCCGGGGGCGCGCCCCAGGCCGAGGTCGATGCGTCCGGGGTGCAGGGTGGCGAGCGTGCCGAACGCCTCCGCCACCACCAGTGGCGCATGGTTCGGCAACATGACCCCACCCGAGCCGACGCGTATCGTGCTGGTGCCGCCGGCGACATGCCCGATCAACACCGCCGTCGCCGAACTGGCGACGCCATCCATATTGTGGTGCTCCGCCAGCCAGAAGCGCTTGAAGCCAAGCTTCTCCACATGCCGGGCCACCGCCAGGGAATTGCGCAGCGCCTCCGCAGTGGATCCGCCCGCGCGAATCGGCACCAGATCGAGTACCGACAGGGAAACTTGGGATAGCTTGCTCATGGTTCGATCGGGCGTGCAACGCCGATAATTGGCTGGAGCAAGCTTAGCTTGAGGCCGCTCCCACCCGTTTCAAGGGCGCCGCCGATGGGTGATTCGCAAAGCCGTTATTTCATCGACTCGCGGGTGTTGACTACTGCCAGGAAAATCTCGCGCAGAAAAACCACCAAGGCGAGGATGAAGGCCATCATCGCCAGCACGAACAGGATGCCGACGATTTTCGCGAGATTGACCGCCATGAATGCGTCGATGAACGCCACCACGATCAGCAGGCCGACGAACAGGGCGCAAAACACCGCCCCGGCGACCGAGATGTAGATCAGGCGGAGACGTCGCGCCAGCAAATTGAGCTCGTCGTGCGCGATCCGCAGGTGCTCGGTGTCGAGCTGGCTCAGCCGCTCTTCGAGAACGCGGATGCGATCGACGACACGCGAAAGGCGGTTGGTCAACACGCCGATGATGGTGCCGACCGCCGTGAGCAGGAACACCGGCGCGATCGCCAGCTGGATGACGTGGGTGATTTCGTTGATATTGGTTTGCGGGAGCATGATGAACATTCACTCGGCGTTTCGATTGGACATGTGATTGGACCTGTTTCAAGCGCTCAGTTCGTCGCCGGCAGGCAGATGGTGTATTGCCCGGACTTGTCGTCCCGGATCATTTTCACCAGCTTGCGCTTCTCGGCATCCTCGACCAGCTCCTTGAAAGAGCGGTAACCATAATACGACTCATTGAACCCCGGGCGGCGGCGCTGCATGGTCGGCTTGACCATCGAGCCCCACAATTTTTCGTCGGAGCCGCGCTCCGCGATCAGCGCCTCCACAGTCTCCACCAGGAATTCGAGCGCCTCGAGGCGCTTGTCGTCTTCCGCCACCGGTTCGGCCGGTTTGGCCTTGCTGGCGGCGGGCTTGGCGGCCGCCTTCTTGATCGCTTGCTTTTTCTTGGCTTCCTGCGCGCGCACCAGGTCGTCGTAGTAGATGAACTCGTCGCAGTTGGCGCTGAGCAGATCGGAGGTGGAATCCTTGACGCCGACCCCGATCACCAGCTTGTTGTTCTCGCGCAGCTTCGACACCAGGGGCGAAAAATCGGAATCGCCGCTGATGATGACGAAAGTATCGACATGGGCCTTGGTGTAGCAAAGGTCGAGCGCATCGACCACCATGCGGATATCGGCGGAATTCTTGCCCGATTGCCGCACATGCGGAATCTCGATCAGCTCGAACGCGGCCTCGTGCATGGTCGCCTTGAAATCCTTGTAGCGGTCCCAGTCGCAATAGGCCTTCTTGACGACAATGCTGCCCTTGAGCAGCAGACGCTCCAGCACTTTCTTGATGTCGAATTGCGCATACTTGGCATCGCGCACGCCGAGCGCCACGTTTTCGAAGTCGCAGAATAAAGCCATATTGGTGATTTCGGGCTGCCCGGCCATTGCGTATTCCTCTTTTGTGCAGACGCCGTCGATAGTAGCCCTATCCGCGGCAAATTTCAGCACGCATGCGGACAGAAATGCGGGGCGCAGTTAGAATCCGCATCTACGATCAGCGCGACCGAATCTTCCAAAGGACCTGTCCATGTCGGCCTTCAGCAGAATTACCCGCTTCTTCTACATATTTGTTGGCGCAGTACTGCTGTTCTTCATCGCCTACACCCTGTTCACACTTACCTGGGCATATTCGGAGGGCGACCGTGCCGGTGTCCTGCAGAAGTTCTCGAAAAAAGGCTGGCTGTGCAAAACCTGGGAAGGCGAACTGCTGCAAGTGGCCCTGCCCAGCGTGGTGCCGGAGAAATTCGAATTCTCGGTGCGCGATGAGCTGGTGGCCAAACAACTGCTCGACAATATCGGCAAGCGCGTGGTGGTGAGTTATGAACAGCACAAGGGCGTGCCCAGCAGCTGTTTTGCCGACACTGAATATTTCGTTGAAAAGGTGCAGGTCCAGGACCAGCAGCCCTTGCCGGTAAGCCTGCAACCGACGCCGCCGGCCGTGCAACCTCCCGCGTTGCCATCCCCCGCAGCGCCCCCGCAAACGCCTGTCGAAGTGCGGCTGCCGGAATCCACGCCGGCGCCCAATCAAGTGCCGGTGCCGCCGCCGACCAAGTAGCTGCGCTGCGCGGGCTGGTTGTTCAGCGCCAGCCCTTGCCGTGTTCTTCATCGAAGCGCAGCTGGTCCTGGGCCAGCTGTTGTTCCAGCTCTTCGCGGCCGGCCTTGGCGCCGGATTGCACCCGGGCTTCATCCCCGCGCAGCGGCATCAGCGCGTGCATGGAGGCGATGTTGTGGCGGCGGAATACGTCGGCGATCTCGCGTGCGCGAAAGCGATCCATGCCCAGCGCCTCCAGCGCATGGCGCCCGGTCCTGAGCGCCGACTCGAAGGTTTCGCGTTCGATGATCTTCACGCCGCGCTTGAACAGCTCGGTGTAATGGGTGATATTGCGCGCGCGGGAAATGATTTTCAGGTTCGGAAAATGTTCGCGCGCCCGATCGACCAGGGCCAGGCTGTCGTCGATATCGTCGATGGCATTGACCAGCAGGGTCGCCTCCTTGGCGCCGGCGGCTTCCAGCAGATCGATGCGGGTGGCGTCGCCGTAGTAGACTTTGAAGCCGAATTTGCGCAGAGCCTCGATCTGGTCCGGATCGTGGTCCAGCACCACCACGCGCACATCGTTGGCCAGCAGTACGCGTCCGACGATCTGGCCGAAGCGGCCGAAGCCGGCAATGATCACCGTACCGGTTTCCTCGATGGCGTCCGCCTCGTGCTCGGTCCCGACACGCCGTGCCAGGAATTTGTCATGCAGCAGCAGCAACAGCGGCGTGGTCGCCATCGACAGCGCCACCGCCATGGTCAGCACCGCCGCCCAGTCGGTGCGGATCACGCCGGCGATCTGCGCTGCGCCGAATACCACGAAGGCGAACTCGCCGCCCTGCGACAGCAGCACCGCAAACAGCCAGCGCTGCCGCGAGTTGACGCCGATGATGCGTGCCACAACCCACAAGGCGACGATCTTGAGCGCGAGGAAAGCGGTCACCAGCAGGGCCACATACTGCGGCTCGCTTTGCAGCAGGCCGAAATCGATCGACATGCCCACCGAGATGAAGAACAGGCCCAGCAGCAGGCCCTTGAAAGGCTCGATATCGCTTTCCAGCGCATGGCGGAATTCGGAACCCGCCAGCAGCACCCCGGCGAGGAAGGCGCCCAGCGCCATCGAGATCCCGGCCAGCTCCATCAACTGGGCGATGCCGATCACCAGCAGCAGCGCAAAGGCGGTGAACACTTCGCGCAGATCGGCCGAGGCGATGATGCGCAATGCGGGACGGGTGAGATAGCGGCCGATCACGACCACGCTGGCAATGGCGCCGAACGCTTTCAGCGCGTCGTACCAGAACGGCTCCTTGCTGGCGGTGGCGCCGACCGCCAGCAGCGGGATCACCGCCAGCAGGGGAATCGCGGCGATGTCCTGGAATAGCAGGATGGCGAAGCCGCTGCGCCCGGTCGGCGTCGGCAGGAAATTGCGCTCGGTCATGGTCGCCACGGCGATCGCAGTCGAGGACAGCGCCATGGCGAGACCCGCCACCAGTGCCGCCTGCCAGGGGAGGCCGGCGAACATGCCGCCCGCCGCCAGCACAGCGCCGCACAGCGCCAGTTGCAGGGTCCCGCCGCCGAACACCTGGCGGCGCATCGACCACAGGCGTTTGGGTTCCAGTTCGAGGCCGATCACAAACAGCATCAGCACCACGCCGAATTCGGAAAATTGCCCGATCGATTTCACATCGGACACCAGTTGCAAGCCCCAGGGCCCGATGGCCGCGCCGGCAATCAGATAGCCGAGTACCGAGCCCAGCCCCAGTTTCTTGGCCAGCGGCACACACAGCACCGCGGCGGCAAGATAGATCAGCGCTTCGACGGTCATGGCGCCACCTCGCTTGCGGTGGATGAAACCGGCGCGACGCCATGCTGCGCCGACCAGGACAGCAGGCGCTGCCGGAATGCCTGCGCCTGCGCGTCGAGCACTTCATTGCTGATGAGATGCGCGCCATGCACGATATGCGGCGGCTCCCAGTGCATGCCGCAAAAGCGCGCGGTCTCCTCGACCGGCAACACAAAGCTGTTGAACGGATGTTCATGCATGCCGGTGGTACTGTAGGCATGCTCGTCGCCGCCCGTGGTCGGCGCCCACAGACAGTGTTTGCCGCGCAGGGCATGCCCATTGGGGCCATAGGCCCAGCCATAGGCCAGCACCTTGTCGAACCAGTGCTTCATCAGTCCCGGCGGACTGTACCAGTAAAGCGGATGCAGCCATACCACCAGCTGCGCCTGATTCAGGGCCGCCTGCTCGCCGGGGATATCGATGTCGAAATCCGGGTAGCGCTCGTAAATCGAATGCACGGCGAGCCCCGGCAGATCGAGAATGGCCTCGAGCAGATGCCGCGAGGCCCGCGAGCGGCGCGGATAAGGATGGGCATAGATGACAAGAATCATGAGGGTCCCCGGTTATGGGCCAATCGTAACGTGAAATGCCGCCAAGCTGAACCGGGCCGGAATCGCCGTGCTGGAATCGCCGGCGGATTCGGACTAATGTGCAACTTGGGTACTGTTCAAAAGGAGTAGACGGCCATGGCCGGCAAGATCGATGAATACCGCAGCGAAAAAATCGTCATCAAGTTCGAGGGCGATAAATGCATTCATTCGCGCAATTGCGTGCTCGGCAATCCGCATGTGTTCGTGCCCAATGCGCCCGGCGCCTGGATACAGCCCGATGCCGCCTCGGTGGAAGAGGTAGTGCAACTCGCGCAGGCCTGCCCGTCCGGCGCGATCAGTTACCAGCGCAACGACGGCGGCGCGCAGGAAGCGGCGCCCAAGGTGAACGCCCTGCGCATCCGCGAAAACGGCCCGCTGGCGGTTACCGCCGAGTTGTACATCGAAGGCGAGGCCCTGCGCTTTCGCGCTACCTTGTGTCGCTGCGGCGCCTCCAGCGCCAAGCCGTTTTGCGATGGCAGCCACAAGGTGGTCAAGTTCATCGCCTCGGGCGAACCGCCCACCGCCGAAATTGTGGAAACGCTGTCCACCAGGGACGGGCCGCTCAGGGTGATCCCCAAGCGGGATGGGCCCTTGTATGTGCAGGGCAATCTCGAAATCTGTTCCGGCACCGGCCGCACGGTGCAACGCAGCGTCGAGGCCTGGCTGTGCCGTTGCGGGCAATCGTCGAACAAACCGTTTTGCGATGGCACGCATCGCAAGATCGGGTTCAAGGCGCCGGGGGCATGAATCCGATTCAATCGGGAAAGGAAATTTCTCAGGCCCAAAATTTCGTCATTCCAGCGTAGGCCGAAATTCAGTCCACGGTTTCACCCAACATTCGGAGGACTGGGCCACGGCCCACGCTGGGCGACGTTTCGGAATAATAAAAATACAAACTCAAGCACTGGCGCGGTGTTTGAGGTATTTTTGCTCCAAACGCCGCGCCAAATGGCGTTCTACACCAATTTTCCCTCGGCGGCGTAATCGCGAATCTGCTTGACGATATCGATGCCCGCGTCGCGATAGGCCTGCTTCATCACCTCCTGAAATTCGGCCGGCGCGATCTGGTGGCCCTGCGGGAAGGTTTCGTAGACAAAGCGCATGAACAGGCGCACGTCGTCGGGCGCCTCGATGGTGATGGTCAGCGCACCGGCCGGCAGTTCGGCCGAAGGCTTGGTGCTGTAGTGCACCTGTTGCGGCGGCTCCAGCACCACATGGTCCAGCACCCTCACACTGCCGTAGTGCAGCTCGCGAGCCAGCCAGTTGTCGCCGCGCGCGGTGACCACGCAGCGGTCGAGCCCGAGCACGAACTCGGTCGGCTGCTCGACAAACTTGAGCAGGCCCTGCCATAGCTGCCGATGCGTCAGCGGATCGATCAGCGGGTTGAGGGGATCGTTGATTTCGATCAGGTGCTCGAATTTCATTGCGCTGGTGTGGCGGTGGCTATTGTTGAATTAGCTGGACCTAGTTAGTTGGATCGATATAGATCGGTGCGACGACGCAGGTTCAGGCTGGTCATCTGCAGGCTGTCATAACGCCGCCGCTCGCGCATGGCCGCCAGGCCAACGACGAGATTGAAGCCGGCCACAACCAATGCCGCTTCGAACGGGGAAAAGCACACAAATGTGGCGAGCGCGGGCAGCAGGCCCAGGCTGAATTTGTCCCGACGCACCGTCTGAATGGCCTGGTGCAGCAGCACATTGAATACCACCACGACCAAGGCGGCAAAAATACTGGCAATCGAAGCAGTCACGACGAGGATCTGGTCCGCCTGCGTCGATGCCAGGTAAATCGCGCCGCTGAAAGTCGCGAGGAACACAATGTATGAGACCAGCACGCGATCCCATTGGAATATCAAGTTCTGCAAGGCTGAGGTACCCGTTGCTCGTTCGATTGATGACGGCCACGCTTATCTTAACCGAAGCGGCGGCTGCCCCGCCGCAGGCGAATTTCGCGGCCGGGCAAAAACCGGTAATCTGTCAGTCTCATTTTTCGAGCCGCCACCATGTACCTGCCCGCCCATTTTCAGGAAGACCGCATCGACGTCCTGTACCAGCTGATCCGCAATCATCCGCTGGGCATGCTGGTGACGCTGACGGCCGGCGGCCTCGAGGCCAATCACATTCCCTTTTTGATCGACCCCGATCCCGCGCCCTTCGGTACCCTGCGCGGTCACGTCGCCCGCGCCAACCCGGTGTGGAAAGAATTTTCGCAGGACGTGGAAGCGATGGTGGTGTTCCAGGGCCCCGACGCCTACATCTCACCCTCGCTGTACGCCAGCAAGAAAGAGCACGGCAAGGTGGTGCCCACCTGGAACTACGCGGTGGTGCATGCTTACGGCCCGCTCAAGGTGCAAGACGATGTGCAATGGCTGCGCGCCTTTCTCGAACGCCTGACCGAACGTCACGAAGCGCCGCGTGCGACGCCGTGGAAAGTCAGCGACGCGCCGGCGGATTTTCTGCAGACGACAATGCGCGCCATCGTCGGCATCGAAATCCCGGTCAGCCGGCTGATGGGGAAGTGGAAGGTCAGTCAGAACCGGTCGAAGGCGGATCGAGAGGGGGTGGCGGCGGGGTTGGGTGAGATGCCTGGCGAGGCCGCGCAGGCGATGGCGAAACTGGTGGGCGGCGCTGCAGAGAAAGAAAAATAGCGCCCACCATCGGCGGGCAATGGCATCGCTTGTCTTGGAAAATTGACTCCGACCCAGTGCGTTCTTTGCTCGCTACGATGTGTGCAAAACCTCGCGAAGCACCTTGCGAAGCGTAGCGACCGTAATCGGCTTGTCGTCTTTTTCCTTGCCCTTCGCGTCGGCAGATGCCGCTCGCAGCGTCGTGTTGATCATGGTTTGGTATCCCACACCAAGCGCCTCGGCGCGTGCGCGAAAGAACTCAATGACATCATCGTCAAGCATGATCGTGATGCGCGTTTTCCCGGTCGACGGGATGACCGCGCCGCGTTTGCCTTTGCTGAAATCGTATTCCTTACGCATGGTATTGCTCCGTTTCGCCTCGACTGGCCTTGCGTGCGGAGATGAGCCGGGTTCGGCTTCCGCGCGGTGTGTGGACAACGACCAGCACCCGTCCAAGAGCATCGATGCCCAGCGTTACAAATCGCTGCTCGCCTTCAGCATCAGGATCTTCGATGGTGACCGCCAAGGGGTCACGGAGCGCCTGCTCGGCATCGGCAAAGCTGACTTTGTGCCTAGCCAGGTTTGATCGCGCCTTGGCCGGGTCAAACTCGATGTCCATTTACATATTATGCATATGTTATGCATATAGTCAAGCGCCGCTCGTGGCACTATGGAGGTCTTGCGGTTGGCGAAATTGGCGCTGAACCCGGGTATTTGCAAATTCGGAATCGATTCCGACCCCTTGCACTGCTCTAATCCCACGGCTAGGTCGCTGCATATTCCTCCATCGCAACAATTTCCAACTTAACTCGCTTAGCATTCAACAAACTCGTCACTGCAGTGATCGACGCCTTTGGGCAGATAAGCTTTCGCGCCGCTTCAATGACTGGCGTTCCCCGAAACGTTTTATATAAGTGACACTCGCTCGCCAGAATTTTGCTTCCCGTCGGAAACTCTACTTCACGTCCAAAGAAGCTATCGTTGATTTGACGTAATGACTTCACATCCGATTCGCTTGTCGGGACAGTCAATGGCGTTCCGCGCCAAACATTGTTCGCAAGCAGTCTCCATTCGCGCTGCCGATAGTAACCAAGTAGTTCAGTATGCTTTTCGTGGTCGATGGGGTAAAAATATCCCGACAGTGCTCGAATTGCGCCAGTTAGTGCTGAAATTGGTTGTATTTCAGCCTGTAAAAATTGAAGGAGATGTTGAGCTCCCCCAACCGTGCATTGCGTTTGCATCACAGGTATACCATTCTTCGTAATGTTGAGAAGCTCTGCCTTATTCAAAGTTTGATTTACGAGCGTATTAATTCCTTCGAGACGTACCAGCAGCTCCTGAATTTCTGCCAGTCGAGCAAGCATTGCAGAAGCGACCCCGTCAAAGGAGCCTGGTGTAGCTTTAAGAGGTACGTAAAAGACTGGAATCGCTCCCATCTGTATCAGGGTAGTTATGTCCCATTCAAGTGAAAAAGGACCAAAGGTCAACGCATGCTGAGGAAGTTCGCGTGGCTCTAATTCAGTAAATGAGATTCTTTTTTGCATTAACAACAGAGGTTTTGAGAGAGTGTCGTTTGATAATTCCTCTCGAAACTCAATGCGCTCTGGCGTTAGTAGTAGACCACGATCAAGGATGCTTTCAAATATAGAAAGGGCACAGGCACTTAAATCTCCCGCGCCCCTTGGAAATGAATGATAAAAGTATCGTGACATTTCAACGCCTGACTATTGACGGGCAGCAAAAACCTGTAGAAGAACCAGTAAAAGGGATCGTGATCGATTAGTCTTCACAGATAATCCGCCCACGGCCCCATTAATTCCTAACGTTCGAGTTAGCCGGACGCCTTGTGGGCTGCCGCAAGGCGCCAGTTGAACGAAGTGTTAAGCCGCAGTTCGCGGCCGTGAGTAACGAGCCTACTCATTGGCCTTGCGGCGGCTGCCATAGCTCGACCTTGTTTCCCTCCGGATCAATGACCCAGGCAAACTTCCCGTACTCGGAATCGTCAATCTTCTCGAGCACATTGCAGCCTTCTTCCTTCAAGACCTTGACCAAGGCGTGGAGGTCTTCCACTCGGTAGTTGACCATGAAGGGGGCAGAGCTCGGAGCAAAGTGATCACCTTCCTGCGGACCGATGGACCAGACAGTCGTGCCTGCAACCGGCTTGCCCTCGCCGTCGGTCCATGTGAAGGCAGCTCCGCCCCAGACCTGGACATCGATTCCCAAGTGCCGCTTGTACCAAGCCTGCAGTGATGGGGCGTCTTTCGCCTTGAAGAAGATGCCGCCGATGCCAGTGACTCGTTTCATGCGACCTCCGATGCGCGGTGGTGGTGAGAGGAATGTTTCTTATCCGGCCCAACGTTGGACATAAGCGGCCTGCCCGAGGCAGGTCCGCTTGATGGACGGGTTAGGCCTCGGGTTCGTGGCAAACCGCTTCGATGTTGTGCCCGTCCGGACCAATGACGAAAGCTGCATAGTAGTTCGCGTGGTAGTGCGGGCGCAGACCAGGCGCACCATTGTCTTTGCCACCCGATTCTCGGCCACGAACGCGATGTGAAGATGCGCCGGCTTCTCCTCGGTTTGATACAGGCACAATGAAACCTTACCCTTTGGTTGGCTAAGCTCGACACCGAGCGGCGGCCACTCCGAGACAACAGTTACGCCGAGCGGTTCGAGTGCCTTGAGGAAGAACGCTTTGCTCGCTGCATAGTCGCTGACGCCGAATTTGACGTGGTCAAACATGGGTTCTCCTGAAGCGTGTGGGCCTGCGCAAGGCCTAACTAGTTTTAGACAATAAAAACGCCTCTTAACAACCCGAAGTGCTGCCTAACACCACGGTGGCGATTGGCTGGACCTCGTTGACTGGCGCGGCTTTCCGGCATTCGGCAATATTTTTATGCAGTATTAACAAAAGTGTGAAAACACACAACCCTTAATGGCTACGTATTTGTCGCCAACCACTGGTCTTTGACCTGACTGGCTGCCACATGAGGTCGACATGGCAAAAGCATGGCAAAAGGAGCCGTGGTCGATTAGCCTTCACAGGCAACCCAACCACGGCCCATCAATTCTCTAATTCCGTAATTCAGCCAGGCGCTTCTTCAGCATATCGAGCTTCATCCTGGTGGGCACCGAGTTGCCGTAGCCCTCCACGATTACGATCAATTTCTGCAGCAATTCCCTTTCCGATGGCGATTGGATGGGCTTCATCTCGAACTTGTCATTTTTGAACCAGCCCTGGTCATGCTTCACATATCTGTAGGCGCCCAGAAAATAGACGCCCGGCTTCTGGATGTGGATCGCGGTGTCGTTCCTGCCCTCGCTGCCATAGTGGTATCTGGTGGTGTCGCCGCCGAATATCCCGCTGGCGCCGGTGAACGTATCGACCTGGTATGAACCCGGCAGAAGGTAGAAGCGAAAGAACATCCCGTCTTTGATGCCGGCGCTGAAGTAAAGTGGTGAAGAACTGTATTGCTTGATACTGACTTCATCCAGCTTGGTCGACGCGTCCTGCATGTCGAAATAACCGAACACGATCGAGCGATTGGGGTCTTCCAGCTCGGCTTGCGTAAGTTGTCGCGGCTCGCTGGCGCAACCGGCGACGAAGATGAAAATTGAGATGAGCAGTAGCCGTGCCGACTTTTTGCTAAAACGCATTGAATCTCTCCATGAAGTAGTTGGTGCCAAATCAATAAATTGTTCGCTTATAAGTTGACGGTAAAGTGATCCCGGAATATCAGGAGCCGAAGCAACATTTTTGAGCCCTCGATTTTGAGCCCTCGATTTTGAGCCCTCGATTTTGAACCTTCGATTTTGAACCTTTGAGCCAGAACTAAACCGCTTCTCCACCCTTCACCGCATGCACTGCCTTTAACATCTCATGGACATCATTGGCCATGACGGCGAGAAAACCGAGCAGCAGCAAATAATAAAACGCGTACTCCACCTTGGTGCGCAAGGGCACGCCGTAATACGCCGCATTCTCCGGTGCGTTCGGATCGTAGTGCCAGGCCTTCATCACCTGCGGCGCTGCCAGCAATCCGATCAGGATCAACATCGGGCTGGGCATCACAAAGAACAGTCCGACCAGAATCGGTACGCCGGCAAACCACATGCGCGGCGAAATGATCGCGGTGATGCGCCCGCCGTCGAAGGGCGATAGCGGAATCAGGTTGAACAGATTGATGAAGAAACCCGCGTAGGACAGGGCCAGCAGCAGATTGTTGTCGTAATTGCGCGCCAGAAAATAACAGAGCAATGCGCCCAACGTGCCGACAAAAGGGCCGGCGATGCCGATATAGGCTTCGGTCTCGACGTCATGCGGCATGTCCTTCAGCTCGACCCAGGCGCCGACGAAGGGGATGAAGGTGGGCGCGCCGACATTGAGGCCGCGCTGGCGGGCGGCGAGGTAGTGGCCCATCTCATGCACGAAGATCAGCAGCACAAAACCGACCGCGTACCACCAGCCGTAGATGAGCGCATAGGCAAACACCGACAGCAGCATGGTGCCGCCGGTGAGGAATACCTTGCCGAGCTTGCCCGCCGACAGCAGCAGTAGCAGGGCCTTGATCATGGCTGCGGTGGCGTATCGGATTTGCCGGTGCGGGCCTTCCACCATTTGCCGATGCCGACCAGCAGTGCGCCGCCGGCCAGGATGGCGACCTTGGCGAATTTGAGGAAGAAGGCGGCGATCACCGCGAACAGGCCCAGTTTCTTCGCCGCCACGCCGGCGACCAGGGCGGCGAGTCCGTATTCGGCCACCTTGTCGGTGGAAGAATTGAAGTCCGCATAACGCTTGCCTTCATCGAAGTCGAGCGCGGCCAGCATCTTGCGCGCGATCGGCTTTTCATTTTCGACTGTGCTGAGATCGGTCACCAGGTTCATGCTGATATAGCCTTTGCGGCCCAGCGCATAGGTGTTGTAATTGATGGTCTGCTCGGCATTGGCCGGCGCGCCCTTGGTCTTCGAGGCCAGCGACCACACCAGGCGGCGATTGGCGGCGTCATAGGTCGGCTTTTCCACCCAGCCGATGATCTCGGATTCGGGTATGCCGCGCTCGCGGCGGTCTTCGTTGGCGCTGTCGGTGCCGGCCTTGATGCTCTTCAGCAGGTCATCGGCATTCCAATCCTTGGCGTCGTCGTCCTTGATGTAGCCGGAATCCTCATAGCTCGCCACCATGAACCAGTTGGCGTTGTCGTCGCCGTTCGGAAAGATCATGCCGATCACTTCCTTGCCGACGCGATTGCCCATCGCCTTCAGGATCGCCTGCGCCTGGGCACCGGGAATGTAGACATAGCCTTCGGGCAGCTTCAGCTTGGCCTGGTCGATCAGCTTGACTTCAACCGGCCCCTTCTGCGCGACGCTGCGCGCGGCTTCGAAGGCGGCCTGCACTTGCGATTCAGGCGTGGGCTTGTCCTGTGCAAAGACCGTTGCGGTCAGCAGGCCCAGGCCGACGGCCAGCGAGCGCAGCTTGAAAATACGACGAGGTATGGCGACGTTGGCGATGAGTTGCGGCATGAAGTTGTCCCTTTTTGTTGGTCGTGGCTGGTATGTAATCGTCTTTCCGCCATTTGGCTGCGAATATGGCGGTGGGTATCGCCGCGAATATGCGGCGGCAGTGAACAGCGCAGTTATTCTATAGACAAAGCCGGCTGCCCGATCCGGCGTAAAACTGATCTCACCCGCACAGGTAGTATCGTGGCGGCGAGGCGTGGCTACACCCCGTCGCCGCCCAGCTTGCGCGCCTTGAGCCGCGCGAAATTGAGCGCCACGATCGCCACGCCGACGCCGCCGATGGCAATCACGCCGTGCGTGCCGATATGGGCCGTGGTGATCCCGGCCAGCGCCAGTCCCGCCGACTGGCCGATGAAGTAGCAGGCCGCGAATGAAGACACCGCCGCGCCGCGCCGCTCGGGCGCCATTTGCGTGGCATTGGTTTGCAGGGTGTTGTGCAGCATGTAGAAGCCGAGGCCGGTGAAAAAACACGCGGGGATCGCCCACCACCATTGACGCGCCTCGGCGAACACCAGCATCGATACGAACATGAAGACGCCGCCGAGGCGCGCCAGCCCGGTCTCGCCCAGCCTGCTGACGAAGGCGCCCGAGCCGCTGGCGAACAGGAAGCCGCCGGCGCCGAACAGCATGACGACGATACCGGCCGCCGATAGCGAGAGGCCGTGCACGGTGTGCAGATGGGTCGCGAAAAACGCAAAGCCGCCGAACACGAAAGCGCCTTCCAGAAACACCGTGATGATCACCACCCGCGCCCAGGGCCGACTCAGCACCTGGCCGAATTCGCGGAACATGCGCTGAATGGCGTGACCCTCGGCATGCGTGACGGAGAGGGCGTGCGGCGGCAGGCGCCGCTGCATCGAGAACAGCAGGGCGCTGACCGACAGGAAGCCCGCCGTGAGCAGGTAGAACGGCACCCGCCAACCGAGAAAATCGGCGGCGAGCCCGCCCAGCAATTGGCCCATCGCCACGCCGACAATCTGCCCGATCAGGAAGCGCGCCAGCACCGGCTGCCGCTGCTCATAGGGCACCACGTCGCCGATCCAGGCCATCGACAGCGGAATGATCGCTGCCGCCATCGAGCCCGCCGCCAGCCGCGCGACCAGCAGCCAATTCAGGCCCGGCGCCAGGGCGCAGAGCAGCGTCGCCAGCGAACAGCCGATGCAGGCCCAGGCGATCACGCGATATTTGCCGAAGCGGTCGCCGACCGGGCCGAAGAACAATTGATTGAGCCCGTAACCGATGGTGAACACCGTCACCACCCAGGAGGCGGCGCCCAGCGAGACCGAGAATTCGCCGGCCAGTCGCGGCAGCAGGGGATCGGTGACGCGCTGCGAGACGCCGCTGAAGAAAGCGGCCAGCGAGAGCGCGATAAAGGCGACCGGAGAAATTTCGCTGCGAACGGGTGCGGGACTTTGAGGCGAGGGCATTGAGCAACATTAACATTGCCGCCGCCGGTTCAGAATTGACCGATGCAATGTCGGCGGAAATAAATTCTCGAAGCCGCGAAGTTACGTCATTCCAGCGCATTTTGGTAACAGCGCTGGAATCCAGTCCATCGTCAAGGCCAATACCTGGAGAGGTGTGGAGTGAAGGCACGCCTTCGCGGGAACGACAAGCTCTACATAAATGTACAACTTATGTAGATCCAGCATTGGTGCGGCTTCCGGAGCAAAAATGCTTGTGAAACCGCGCCAAATGGCGTTCTACGCTTTCTTGGAGCGAGCAAACGGCGAATTGCCCGGCTTCAAATGAAAATCAGTTGCGCAAATACTTCCAGTTGCGCGCCTTGCCCTCGGCCATCCACTCCAGTGCCTGCGCGATGCGCTTGTCGCGCGTCAGCTCGGTCTTGGCCTCGGTGATCCATTCCAGGTAATCCTTTTTGTTCGTGTAGCTGAAGGCCTCGAACGTGGCCAGCGCTTTTTTGTTTTTCTTCAGCTGTGCCGCGAAATAGTCGGGAACCACCAGCTCCTTTTTTTCCGTTTTCGGGTTGGCGCGCGCCGGCGATTTGACGCCCGCATCTTTCAGCACCATCGCCGCCTTGATCAGCTTCGCCATCTCGCGCGCGCCCGGCAGCTCCTTCACCGTGGTGATGCGGCCGAACTGTCCCATCGATTCGGCCTGGCGTTCACCCAGGCCGATCTGCGTGCCATTCCAGAAATGCAGCGCGCAATGCGCCTTGAACGCCGCCATGCCGGCGAGGATGCCCTTGTACTCGAAATGCGGAAAGCCCCACTTGATCGTCTCTTCCACATCGGGGCAGTGGCGATGCATCTGCTCGCGCACCTGCCGCAGGATCGGCTGCGCGAAGTCGGCGGACTTCGCGATATAGGCATCGACGCGCGCATCCCGGATGCCCACGATCAGAGCCCCATCAATTCGCGGATGTACTTGGGGGAAATGGTGCCCTGCGTCAACATCTGGTCGTGCATTTCCTTCAAGCGGCCCTTGCCGTACTTGGCCTCGAAATCGCGGCGGATGGCATTCACTTCCAGATTGCCCACGTAATAGGTCGACAGCTGCGTCGAGGTCAGCAGCGCGCGGCGCCATTTGCCGGCGGCTTCGCGCTCTTCCTGAAAGCCCTCCCTGGTCATCAGTTCCATGGCCTCTTTTTCGCTCATGCTGCCGGCGTGGATTTTCTGGTCGATGATGGCATTGATGATCAGGCGCAGGCGCATTTTCAGCTGCTGCATTTTTACCGGCGCCCCGCCGTAACCGGCCTCGACCATCATCTGCTCGGCATAGGTTCCCCAGCCCTCGGCGAAGGTGCCGCTGAAGATGATGTTGCGCGCCAGGGTCGGTCCCCTTGTCCGGTTGGCGAGCGCCAGTTGCACATAATGGCCGGGCATCGCCTCGTGAACCGTCAGGTCCTTCAGCATCGAATGGTTGTATTCGCGGAAGTAGGACTCGACCTGGGCTGGAGTCCAGTCGGCGGGCGCGGGCGAGATCGCGTAGAAGGTCTCGCCGTTTTTCTCCAGGGCGCCGGCCGGATCGCAGAAGGCAACCGATACGCCGCGCTGGAATTCGGGCATGACGATGATCTTCACCGGCTCGGCCGGCAGGGTCAGCAGGTTCTTTTCGCGGATGAAGGCGCTGGCTTCGGCCAGGTCGAGACCGGCGAGCTTGAACACATCGTCATTGTTCGGCCGCTCGTCGGCGAGCCGGTTGAGCACGGCGGCGATCAGGGCCTTGTGGTCTATCTCGCGGACCGCGGTTTCCGGCTTGTCCGCGAAAAACTGGCGATACAGCGGCAGGGCGGTTTCATACATCGCATTCTGCGTACTGACGAGATCGGCTTCCGCGCTGCGCAGGATTGCTTCCGGGGCGATATCGGAATCGAGCGAGAAGCGCAGCTTGCGGCGGTACTTGTCGGCGCCGAGCCGGAAATCGCGCGTCGAGCGCGGCAGCAGTTCCGTCTGCAGCCAGGTGCCGTACGTCTCCAGCGCCGCGATGGCGCGGGCGCGCGAGGCCGCCAGTTTGGGCTTCATCTCCGGCGCATTCTTCAGATAGGTTTCCAGTTCGTCGCGCACCAGCCCGATCGCGCCGCGGTTCTGCAGGATTGCGGTCTCGGTGTGGATGCGCGGCGGATTCTTCAGGTTGGCCCGGGCCGCCGCCAGCCTGGCCGGAATGGCGTCGAGCCGCGCCTGCACCGCTGCCAGGCGCGTGGCCAGCGGCGCGAAATCGCGCGCCAGCAGCAGATAAACGCCCTGCACCGGGTTGTAGCCCAGCGGGTCCCATTCGTATTCCTTCAGCACCTGGATCGAGAACAGGCTGGCGTTCAGATCGTCGCGCAGCATACGGTAATCGATGCGATACGGCGGCGACATTTTGTCGAGCGGAATGCGCTCCAGCGCGATCAGCGTCTCGCGATACAGCTTGGCGTCGCGTGTGACGCCCTTGGCCGATAGATCGTTGCTGAGGGTATCGAAGCGGTGGTCGCCGAGCTGGGTTGCGGCCTCGGGATGGGTCGCCAGGTATTGTTCGAAGTACGTTTTGGCCGCGCCGGCAAACTGCTGGTCGGGAGTGGTGGCGTTGGCGCCGCCGGAGTTCAGTACAAGGGCTGAAAACAGCAGGCCCAGGCCGGGCAGGAAAATGCGTGCATTGCGCATGAGGACTCCACTTGGTTTTATGGTTCGGAGTTTATCAGGCGGGGCGTATCATGTTTGCTCAATTCGCAGGAGGCGATCGTGAACGGCGACGATAAGAAAACGCAATGGCGCCTGCACGGCGTGCGCGTGATCCCCGGCAATTCGCTGGACAGCAATACCGCGCAGACGCCGGGCATGTCGCGTGCCGCCGCGGTCAATTTTGCGCGCGTCGGCGCCGAAAAAATATGGGCGGGCACGGTGAGCATTCACCCCAATGCCAAGACCGGTGCGCATCATCACGGCCCGGTGGAAAGCGTGATCTATGTGGTCAAGGGCCGTGCGCGCATGCGCTGGGGTGAGCGGCTGGAATTCACTGCCGACGCCGGGCCCGGCGATTTCATCTACGTGCCGCCCTATGTGCCGCACCAGGAAATCAACGCTAACGAAAACGAAACCCTGGAATGCGTACTGCTGCGCAGCGGACAGGACCCGGTGGTGGTGAATCTCGACATTCCCCCGGTGGAGAATCCGGAGGCGGTCTACTGGGTGGACAATATCCATCCGCATCCATAGCAGTTTGCTGTCTTGCTTTGACGGGCCGGCCGGACTGGCGTAGTTTTGATCGCCCGCATAAAACAGAACAACTGGAGGAGTCGAAAATGAAGCTCGTGTTTGAAGGAAAATTTGTCGCTGCATTGATCGCGATCCTGGGTTTGTCCGGTTGCGCCATGCAGAGCCCGCTCAGCGGCGCGGCCGATGCCAAGCCGAAATTCGTCGTCGACCCCTATTGGCCCAAACCCCTGCCGGGCAACTGGATCCTCGGCCAGGTTTCCGGCATCGCGGTGGCGAAAGACGACACCATCTGGGTGGTGCATCGCCCCGGCACCCTGGTCGACGACGAGAAAGGCGCGCAGTTGACGCCGCCCGCCACCAAATGCTGTCGCGCCGCGCCGCCGGTGCTGCAATTCGATCGCGAAGGCAATCTGCTGCGCAGCTGGGGCGGCCCCGGCGCCGGCTACGACTGGCCGAAAAGCGAACACGGCATTTTCATCGACGCCGACGGCAATGTCTGGGTAGGCGCGAACGATCCGAGCGACGCGCATATTTTGAAGTTCACGCCCGACGGCAAATTCCTGATGCAGATCGGCAAGGCCGGCAGCACCGGCGGCAGCAACAGCCCCACCCAGCTCGGCCGGCCCGCGCATATGATCATCGATGCCAAGGCCAATGAACTGTATGTGGCCGACGGTTATCTGAACCGCCGCGTGATCGTGTTCGATGCCGCCACCGGCAACTACAAGCGCCACTGGGGCGCCTATGGCAACAAGCCGAACGACGACAAGCAGGCGGCCTACGACTCCAAGGCCGCGCTATCCCAGCAGTTCGGCAGCCCGGTGCATTGCGTGCGCCTGTCCAATGACGATTTGCTCTATGTCTGCGATCGCGTCAACGACCGCATCCAGATTTTCAAAAAGGACGGCACCTTCGTGAAGGAATACCGGGTCTCGCCGGAAACGCTGCAGAACGGCTCGGTCTGGGACCTGGTGCTGTCCGAGGATGCGCAGCAGAAATACATTTTCATCGCCGATGGCGCCAACAATGAAATCGTCACCCTGCGTCGCGATACCGGCGAGGTGGTGACCAGCTGGGGCCGCGCCGGGCGCATGGCCGGGCAATTCAAATGGGTGCACAACATGGCCATCGACTCGAAAGGCAATCTGTACACCGCCGAGGTGGGCTACGGGCGGCGCGCGCAGAAATTCAATCGCGTGGAGTAAGTGCGGCGGCGGCCGTCTGTGTCCGTGCGCGCAGGCGGCCGACAATGCCCGTCGGAAAATAGTAGACCGACAGCACGAACAGCGCCCCCAGCCACAGCAGCCAGCGATCCGGCGACAGCAGGGCCGACAGCCAGTGCACCGAGGCGGTGGCGTCGCTGCCGAGTTGCAGCAGGTCCTGCAAATAGCTTTGCGCCACCACAAACAGCGCCGCGCCGATCGCCGCGCCGTAAATGGTGCCCATGCCGCCGATCACCACGATCAGCAGCACATCCATCATGATCTCGAACGACATCGAGGTGTCCGGCCCGTTGTAGCGCAGCCACAGCGCCAGCATCACGCCGGCGACGGTGGCGAACAGGGCTGAGAGCACGCTGGCAATGGTGCGGAATACCACCACCCGGTAGCCGATCGCTTCGGCGCGAAATTCGTTTTCACGAATCGCTTCAAGCACCCGGCCGAAGGGCGAGTTGACGATGCGCAGCAGGGCCAGCAACAAAACCAGCGCGACGAAAAACAGCAGGTAATAGCAGAGCAGGTGGCCGTCGAGCGCGACACCGAACAGTGGTGCGTCGCCGAATGAAAAGCTCGGCGACAGCCATTCGGGAATCTTGAAGCTGAGGCCGTCTTCGCCGCCGGTGTAGTCCGACAGCTGTGCGGCCAGCCCCTGGAAGGCGGAGGCCACCGCCAGCGTGATCATGGCGAAAAAGATCGCCCGCACGCGCAGCGAAAACAGGCCGATGGCCAGCGCCAGCAACAGGGACAGCAGCAGCGCGCCGCCGGTGCCCGCGGCGACGGCCTGCCAGCTTGGGCCCAGCTGCGCGCAGGCGATCGCGATCCCGTAGGCGCCGATGCCGAAGAACATGGTGTGCGCAAAACTGACGATGCCGGTATAGCCCAGCAGCAGGTCGAAGCTCGCCACCAGCACCACGAAGACAAGAATCTTGGCGGCCACATTTAGCGCCTTGACGCCCGGGAACAGGAAAGGCGCGAACGCCAGCGCCAGCAGCAGGATGACGAGCAACACCGCCAGCAGGCGGCTGCGCGGCAGATCGTTGGAGAGCAGATTGGCGAGATGGCGTCTCAGCATGGCATCCCTAGCGGCCCGTGACCGGGTAGACGCCCTGCGGCCGCCACGACAGCACGGCCACCATCAGGGCGATATTGGAAAACAGTGCCGCCTTGGGCGCGAGAAAACCGCTGTAATTGGCCATCATCCCGACCAACAGGGCGCCGATCAGGGCGCCGCCGGTGGAACCGAGGCCGCCGATGATGATGACGATGAAAATCAGCACATTCACCTGCGCGCCCATCTGCGGCGTGACGCTTTGCTGGTACATGCCCCACATCACGCCGCCGAGGCCGGCCAGCCCGCTGCCGACCACGAACACGCCGATGAACAGCCGCTGGATGCGGTAGCCCAGGGACTCCACCATCTCGCGATCCTGCACACCGGCGCGGATCAGCAGGCCGATCTTGGTGCGGGCGAGTGTCCAGGCTAGGGCCGCGAATACCGCGAGGCCCAGCACCATAGCGAGCAGGCGGAATTTCTCGATGGCGGCATCGCCCAGCAGGACGGCGCCGCGCAGGCCTTGCGGCAGCGGCAGCGGAATCTGCTGCGGCCCCCAGATGAGCTTGATCAGTTCCTCGCCGATGATCATGCCGCCCATGGTGATCAGGATCTGCTTGAGGTGCTGGCCATACACCGGTCGCACGATGAAGCGCTCGAAGGCCAGGCCCACGGCAGCGGCCACCAGCATGGCCACCAGCATGGCCGGAAACACCGCGACCAGATTGCGCCACAGCACGGCGGAACCGGTCCAGTCATGCATGGCGCCGAACACGCTGGTTGCCACAAAGGCGCCCAGGGCGATGAACACGCCATGGCCGAAATTGAGCACATCCATCAGCCCGAACACCAGGGTGAGGCCGGAGGCGATAATGAAAATGATCATGCCCATGGCGAGTCCCGCCACGGTGAGCGTGAGCCAGGTCGATGCCGAGCCGATGCCGAAAAACGCGATCAGGGCCAGTAGCGGCACCAGGGCCAGCGGCTTCCAGTCGAGCTCAATAGGCGGCGCGCTCATAAGGACAGTCCCAGTAAATTGCGCTGCAGATCTTCGTCTTCGGCCAGCGCCTGCATCGCGCCGCTGTGCACCACGCGACCGTTGTCCATCACCGCCACGCTATCGCCCAGGCGCTTGGCGAAATTGATGTTCTGCTCCACCAGCAGAATGGTGGCCCCGTCGGCCTTGAGCTCGGCGAAGGCGTCGATCATATTGTTGACGATCGCGGGGGCCAGACCCTTGCTGGGCTCGTCGACGATCAGCAACTCGCGCGGCTCGACGATGGCGCGCGCCACCGCCAGCATCTGCTTTTGCCCGCCGGACAATTTGCCCGCTGGATAGCGCCAGAATTTTTCCACGGCGGGGAACAGCCTGAAAATCCATTGCAGGCGCGAGTCGTCGATATCGCGCAGGCGCCGGGCCTTGCGCGCCGCCAGCAACATGTTTTCCCTGACCGTCAGGTCGGCGAAGATGCCCATGCCCTCGGGAACATAGGCAATGCCCAGATCGGCAATCTGCGGGGTGCCGAGCGCGCGCAAATCGCGGTCGGCAAAGCGGATTTGCCCGAGCGATGCGTGCCACAGGCCCATGATGGTACGCAGCGTGGTGGATTTGCCGGCGCCGTTGCGGCCGAGCAGCATGGTGAGCTGGCCGCGCGGCACCGCGAGATTGACGCCATGCAGGATGTGGTAGGCGCCGATATGCGTGTGCACGCCTTCAAGCGTGAGCAGGTTGGCCGGTACGGGGCCGCTCATGCTGCCGCCCTGCCGCCTTCCTTGCGGATGCCCAGATAGGCCTCCTGCACCAATGGCGAGGCGATCACCGCTGCCGGTTCGCCGTCGGCCACCAGGCTGCCGTTGTGCAGCACGATGATGCGGTCGGCCAGTTCGCGCACCACATCCATCTTGTGTTCCACCAGCAGGATGGTTTTGCTTTTGTCCTGGCGCAATTTGCGGATCAGGTTGAGGACTGCCGGCATTTCGTCGGCACTCATGCCCGCGGTGGGCTCGTCGAACATGAACACCTGCGGCTCCAGCGCCATCAGCATCGCCACCTCCAGTTTGCGCTGGTCGCCGTGCGGCAGGCCGGCCACGATGCTTGCGGCCTCGTCATTGAGCGCCGCCATATCGAGAATTTCCGCCGCGCGATCACTCAGCGCGCGATGATCGCTGCAGATGCTCCACAGATTCAGTCCGCGCCGGTGCGCGCCGCTGCGGGTGGCCTGCACCGCCAGACGCACGTTCTCGACGACGCTCAGATCGGGGAACAGATTGGTCAGCTGGAACGCGCGTCCCAGGCCGGCGCGGGTTCGCGCCGAGGCGGACAGCGCCGACAGATCGCGTCCGCCCAGATGCACGCTGCCACTGCTCGCTTTCAGCTGGCCCGAGATCAGGTTGAAGTAGGTGGTCTTGCCGGCGCCATTGGGGCCGACGATGGCGGTCAGGGTGCCGGGCTGGAAGACGCAACTCACGGCGTTGACGGCGATATGGCCGCCGAAGCGTATCGTCAGTGCGCGGGTTTCCAGCACGCTCATGGTTTGGACGGCATGGCCGTACCGCCGCCAAGCTGCGCCACCATCGCGGCGATCGCGCTCATTTGCGGCGCCGATTTTTTTGCGTAATCGGGGGCGTCATAGCCCCACCAGTCCCAGCAACTGTTGATCGCTTTCTGGCCGGTCTGCGGGTACAGCACCACGATCCGATTGCTGTCGGCCCAGCGGTTATAGCCGGCGTTGCGCACAAACACCTCGCCGATGTCGGCGGTGTTCTGCTTGCAGCCATGCAGGGCCACGTGGATGCGGCATTGCGCGCCCTGCGCGCAGTCTTCCGGTATATACACCCAGCCGCTGGTGGCCATGCCGTGGCCGGCGACGAAGGCGGACTGGTCGAATTCGAGCAACGCTCCCTTGAGCATGTCGTTGCGTGGATTCAGCGGGCCAAGGAGATGCTGGAGAATGGCGCCGGCCAGATCGAAGCCGCAGTTGTTGATGAACGGCGATGCCTTGACCGTACAGGCGGCACCGAAGTCGTCGGTGATCATGGCGTGCTCGGCGTCAAGGTCCTTTTTGTAGGCCAGGTTCGCCGCCGGCAAAAAATTTTGGTAATAGCTGAACAGGTCCGCGCTGGTCGCCGGGTTCACCACACTGTCCTTGGCGCCGGCAAATAAATAGACCTTTGCGGCCGCTAGATTTTCGACAGGATCGATTGCGCCGTCCTTTGCCCAGGCTCGGGTCGTTGCCGCCAGTGCGGCGACGGGAATGGACGCGCGCCCGAAGCAGCGGCCGAGCGCATTGCCGATCGCGCCTTCGGCGCAGTTGTAGGGCCCACCGGCCACCACCCCGGCGCCTTTGCGAAAGATGGCGGAATAGGCGATATGCAATTGCACCGCCATATAGCCGCCGGAGGATATTCCGGATACCGAAGTCTGGGACTTGTCGACATTCAGTTTCGGCAGCGGGTCCGCGCCCGCCTGGCTGGCACTGACCGCGATGATGCCGGCCAGTAGCGGTGTGAAATAGTTGCGCTTCATGTGCATCTCCTCGTTTTTTTGCCGGGCCGTTCTCGTTCTTGTTTGCGCTCTTGTCTGGCGCTTCGTCGGTAATGCCCGCTTCAGGGATGGTTGCCGTTGCGGATCGGGATCTTCATTTCTTCGGCGCTGATTTCATGGACCAGCTCCGGCACGCCCCAGGCCAGCGCCGGATCGTTCCGGATCTTGAAGTGATACATGCTTTGCATCGCCTGATGGTCTTCCCGGCGAAAGGTCATGCGGCCCTTGGGGGTGTCGAAACTCATGCCCTCCATGGCCTTGATCAGCGCTTCGCTGCGGCTGTCGCCATCGGTTTTTTTCAGCGCCGCCACTACCGCCATCGCCGCGCTGAAACCGCCTGCGGTGAAAAAATCCGGCGGCTTGTTGAAAGCCTTGAAGTGACGCGCCACCAGCGCATCGTTCACCGGGTTTTTCGGGATGTCGTAATAGTAATAGGTCGCGCCTTCCATCCCCGGGAAATTCTTGTATACCGCCATCACCGGCAGGATGTTGCCGCCGGTGGCGATCTCGATGCCGTAGCGTTGCAGATCGAGGTCGGCAATCTTGAAGGGATTGCCGCCGCCGGCCCAGATGATCCAGATGATCTTGCGCCCGGGCTGGTCGCGCAGCTTGTCGATCAGGCGTTGCGCGCCGGCAGTGAAGTCGGAGGTGCCGGGCGGCAGATATTCTTCGTGGACGATGCGCGCATTCTTCAGCGCCTCGCGGAACGCCTTGACCCCGTCGCGCCCGAACACGGTGTCCTGCCCAAGCGTGGCGATCACGGTGCCCGGCTTGTCCTGCGCGACCGCATTGGCGATCGCGTCCTGTGAGCTGTTGCGGGCGGTGCGGAAAATGTATCGATGCCATTTGCTGCCGGTGATGGCGTCGGCCACGGCAGGCTCGATCAACAGGATTTTCTTGTATTCCTCGGCGATCGGCAGCATCGCCATCGTCACCCCCGACGAGGCCGCGCCGATGGCGAGGTCGGCCTTGTCGTCGGCATAGGCTGCCGCCAGTTGCGCGCGGCCCACATCCGGTTTGCCGTGGCAGTCGCGTTCGATGACGGTGATTTTTTTGCCGGCGACGGTCATGGTGCCGGCGGTCGCGTAATCCAGGCCCATCATGAAGCCGGTTTGCGTCTGCTTGGCGTAGGCCTCCATCGGGCCGGTCTTGTCATAGACAAAGGCGACGCGGATTTCCTGCGCCCGGACGAGGCTGCAGACGAGCAGGGCGGAAACGGCCAGGATGGCGGACCGGACAGTCCGGTGTCGGGCGTGCATGAGTTCTTATATCCCAAAACGGTGAATCAACCGGACGCTTATTGTGCCGGTTCACATCCGCCTTGCGCCCCTTCTGATTATTTGTTAGGATAAATTCAACAAGCAATGAATTTTAACGCCGGTTGCACCGGCGCGACAAGTTCAATAAATAAAAAACCATCCTGAGGAGAGAACAATGAAACTGAAATACATCAGTGTTGCAGTCGCGTCCCTGTTTGCCGCCGCCGGTACTGTTTCCGCACAGCAGAGCCCGGCCAATCCGCCTGCAGCCAGCGCGCCCGCCAAGGCGCAAGACAAGGCCGACAACCCCGAGAAACTCGAAGCGGTTACGGTGACCGCCCGCCGGCGCGAAGAATCCCTGCAGGACGTGCCCATCTCGGTAACGGCTTTTACCGCCGATCAGCTTGCAAAAAACGGCACCACGGACATCACCGGACTTGCCAAATCGGTGCCGAATACGACGCTGTCCGCTTCGCGCGGGACCAATTCAACGCTGACCGCATTCATCCGCGGCGTCGGCCAGCAGGACCCGGTGGCGGGGTTTGAATCCGGCGTCGGCATTTACCTTGACGACATCTATCTGGCGCGTCCGCAGGGCGCCGTCGCGGATATTTACGATGTGGAGCGCATTGAAGTACTGCGCGGTCCGCAAGGCACGTTGTATGGCCGCAACACCATTGGCGGTGCGATCAAATATGTCACCCGGAAGCTGGGGGCGGAACCCGAGTTGCGCCTCAAGGGAACCTATGGGTCCTATGGACAAACCGACGCGGTCATCACCGGCAGCATGCCGGTCGCAAGCTGGATACGACTCGGCACGACGCTCGCCGTGTTCAAGCGGGACGGATTCGGCACCAACCGCTCCAACGGCGACGAAAACTACAACAAGGACATCAAGGCCGGCCGCATCAGCGCTGAATTTACCCCTACCGGCACCCTGTTCGTTCGCCTCGCCGCCGATACCACCAAGGACGACTCCAATCCGCGTCATGGCTATCGGCTGACGCCGGAAACCAGCACTGGCAAGCAACCGCTCAGCAATGTCTACGACACCGAGGCCAACCTGACGACCGTGCTGGGCCATAAACAGGAAGTGACGCAAACCGGCGGCTCGGCATTGGTCGAATGGCAGTTCGCCAAGGATCTGACATTCAAGTCGATCACCGCGTCGCGCCACGACAAATCCTATGCGCCGATCGATTTCGATTCGCTTAACAAGCCGACCTTCGATGTGCCGGCGGTTTATACCAACCGGCAACTTAGCCAGGAATTCCAGATCACCTACACGGGCAACAAAATGCAGGGCGTGGCGGGCGTCTATTATCTTGATGCCAATGCCTACAACAAGTTCGATGTGCGCCTGCTGGGGCTTTCCACGTTCACCGAAGACAATGTTGACACCAAGGCCTGGGCGGTGTTTGCCGATGCCAGCTTCGATGTGACCGATGCCTTCAGCTTTTCCATCGGCGGTCGTTACACCGAAGATGAGCGCAAGGCCAAAATCCTGCGCGAAATCTACCTCGGCGTGCTCGGCTCGCCGGCCATGGGCAATCCAGGCGCGGTGCTGTTCCGCCCCGCCGACACAAACCTGACCCCGGACCAGCTACATCGCAAGGACCGGAAGTTCACGCCGCGCATCTCGGCCAGTCTGAAAGTCGATGCGGACAATAATCTCTATGCGTCCGTATCGCAGGGCTTCAAGGGCGGCAGTTTTGATCCGCGCCTCAATCTGGTCGGCACCAAGATCAGCGTTGCCAAGGCCAGCCAGGGTTTCAGCCCGGAAACCATTACCACCTATGAGATGGGCGTTAAATCCCAATTCAATCAGGGCCGCTTTCTGACCAATGTCGCCCTGTTCCACAGCGACTACAAGGATGTGCAGATCCCGGGCTCCATCGCCATCGATACCAATGGCGACGGCATCGACGACAGCTTTGCCGGAGTCACCACCAATGCCGGCAAGGCGCGCATCGACGGCGTTGAAATTGAAGCGACCGCCAAAGTCACCGAGGCGTTCAGCCTGTCGGGAATGATGGGCTATATCGATGCCAAGTACACCAAATTCATCGGTGCCGGAAACATTGATGTTGCCAACCAGCGCGGCTTCCAGAACACGCCGCGAAAAACCGCCAGTATCAAGGGCAACTATGACTGGTCGCAGGCCATCATGGGCCGTTCCGGCAAGCTGTCCCTGAGCAGCACGGTGTCTTACCGCAGCAATACGCAGCAGTTCGAGTTTGCGACGCCGATCCTCGATCAGCCGGCATACTATCTTTGGGATGCCAGTCTGGTGTGGACCTCCTCGAACAACAAGCTTCGCGCCGGCTTGCACGGCAAGAATCTGAACAATAACCATTACAAGGTGGCCGGCTACTATTTCCCGACCCTGCCATCGCCCGGTGACAGCAGCGTGCTGGCGTTCTACGGCAACCCGCGCACGGTATCGGCAACGATCGAATATCGCTTCTGATATTGCGGCTGAGGGCGCACTGAACCACTGCGCCCGGGCCGGTAGCTTCGCATGAGCTGCCGGCCTATTTCGAACGTGTTGCGCGGCTTGGCACGCACACGCTTTTGAATCCGGCCGTGCAGTACTTGACCATGCGCGGCGCCAGCAACTCCAGGTCGTCCGAGTGACAGATTCCGCCGCTCAGGCGATCGATACGGCCTGTCCTCGACAAGGCAAGCGTCAGCGAGCCGGTCAGGAACATAAAACACCAGTAGAGATCTTCCACCCGGGCATCCGGCAAAGCCCGTTTGATGACACCGATGAGTTTATGCACAACCGGATCGAAATAAGCCTTCTCGCTGGGACCGCCGCCGCCCGGCGCATTGTTGACATGCGCAATCAGCCGGAAATAATGCCGCCAGCCCTCGTCCCCCTTGTTGGCCTGCTCCAGCAGGGGCAGCAAAAATGCGGCAACCGCGCCCTCCACTTCAACCGCGTCGCCGAACCGGGCTTCATAGCGATCCAGCGCCGCCATGCGCTCGGCAAAGACCACGCCGGCGCGCCGGTCGAGCACGGCCTCGAACAATCCTTTTTTGGTGTCGAAGTAATAATGCGCCAGCGCCGCGTCGACATTTGCCAGGGCTGCCACCGCCCGCATGGTGACGGCGTCAAAGCCATGCTTGGAGAACAGCTCTTCGGCGGCATCGAGGATGCGTTTGGTGGCGTCGATGCTGCCCGCAGCCTTGCGCGGGCGCCCTACCGTCGCGCGCTTGCGCTTGGCGGCCGGTGCGGGCGCAGCCGCGGATTTTTTGCGCGCCGCGTTCATGGGCGATGCGTCCTTGTTGTTCTGCCCGCCGCTACCCGATACGAACCTTGCATCGATACACCGCTCATTCGATTTTTTTCATTTTAATTCTTTTCGGATGCATTCATGAATTATGTTGATGTCTTTTTCACCAGCAGCGACGGCCTGCGCCTCTATGCGCGCGACTATCCCGGCCCAGCGGCTGCGGCGCCGGTCGTCCTCTGCCTGCCGGGTCTGACGCGCAACAGCAAGGACTTTGCCGCTCTGGCCGAAGATCTGTGCAAGACGTATCGCGTCGTCTGCCCCGACCAGCGCGGCCGCGGACGCTCGGCGCGCGACCCCGAACCGGCACGCTATCGTCCCGAGCAATATGCGGGCGATATGGAAACCTTGTTGAACCTGCTGCATATCAAGCGGGTGGCCGTGATCGGCACTTCGCTGGGCGGTCTGATGGCCATCATGATGATGGCGCGCGACCCGCAGCGCATCCATGCCGCCGTGCTGAACGATGTCGGCCCCGAACTGGACCCGTGCGGCATCGCGCGCATTGCGGCTTATGTCGGCAAAACGGCGCCCGCCGCAGACTGGGACGAAGCCGTGCAACAAACCTCCGCGATCAATGGGGCCGCTTTCCCCGATTTCACGATCGAGGATTGGCAGGCGATGGCGCGCGACATCTACATCCAGGAAGGCACCCGGCCGGTTCTCGATTACGATCCGACGATTTCACAGGGCATTGCCGCCGGCAGCGCGGCGCCGAATCTCTGGCCCCTGTTCGAAATGGTATCCCTCAGGCCGCTGCTGGTGTTGCGCGGCGAGAGTTCGGACATCCTGTCCGCGGCGACCCTGGCGGAAATGACGCGCCGGCTGCCACAGCTGACGTCGCTGACCATCACCGGCCGCGGCCACGCGCCGACCCTGACCGAACCGGCAGCACGTGCAGCGATCACAAAATTTCTGCACGATTGCCGCTGAACAAAAACAGGGTCGATGGCAAAAAACCGGCAGCCCCGCCTCGCCGCCTATTTTGCCTATCTCACCTGTCTAACCCAGATCGATCTGGCGAACGCGGCGAACGAAATGGCAATGCAGCCGGGAACTTTTTCCCGGCTGCACAAGGTTGCGAAACGAGGTTGTGAAACGATTGAGCGATGACGCCGAAGCGCCCGCCGGGTCTTAGGCGGCCTGGCGTTCCAGCAGCTGCACGTTGCCGGCGCCTTCGATGGAAATCTTGCGGGGCTTCATCGCCTCGGGGATTTCGCGGGCCAGCTCGATGCTGAGGATGCCCGATTCAACCGTGGCGCGAACCACCTTGACGTGATCGGCAAGCTGGAAGCGGTGCTCGAAATTGCGCGCCGCGATACCGCGATGCAGATAGGTCCTGGCGGCTTCCTCGCGCGGCTTGCGGCCGGTGATCTTCAGGGTGTCGCGCTCGACTTCCAGTTCCAGTTCGGAACGGTCGAAGCCGGCGACGGCCATGGTGATCAGATACTTGTTTTCGGCGACCAGCTCGATGTTGTAGGGCGGGTAGCTCGGTTGCGCATCGACCAGTTGGCCATTGTCGAAGAGTTGGGCGAGACGATCGAAACCGATGGCCGAACGATACAGGGGGGTGAAATCAAATGTACGCATGGTTATATCCTTTCCAGTTAAAAGCGATATGGTTAAGCGGGCCTCCGTTGAGCACCCGCATTGGAAAGATAGGTTCGCGTTTTTTGTTTTCAAGCCCTGTCCGCCAATCCTATAATGGCGGCACCATGAATATCCGCAAACAAATCAGACTGCGCGCCATTGCGGGCTATTTGCTGTCTGCCCTGATTGGCGCGGCTTGCGCTCACCTACCGACGGGAACCGTCATGACCAGTCGCGCCAGTGGTACCTTCGACGTAAAACTCAGCCCGCAGGCGGCGGACGCCAAAACCGAAGGCGCGGTTCCCGGCCGGATGCTGATCGACAAGCAGTTCCACGGTGCACTGGAGGCCGCCAGCAAGGGGCAGATGCTGGCGGCGATGAGCGAAGTCAAGGGCTCGGCCGGCTATGTCGCCATCGAGCAGGTCAGCGGCACGCTGGATGGCAAGCGAGGAAGCTTCATCCTGCAGCACACCGGCACCATGAACCGCGGCGTGCCCAGTTTAAGCGTTACCGTGGTGCCCGATTCCGGTACCGGCGAGCTGCGCGGGCTCAGCGGCAGCATGACGATCAATATCGTCGACGGCAAACACTTCTACGATTTCGACTACATCCTGGCAGACAAAGCGGCGAACTGACGCCCATTCAGGATTCCAGCAAGGCCACCGTTCCCAGGCCACCATCTGCACAAATGCTGACGATCGCCTTTTTGCCCGGCCCCATCGCCGCCAACTCCTTGGTCGCCTGGCTCAGGATGCGCGCCCCGGTGGCGCCGAAGGGATGACCGATAGCCACGCTGCCGCCGTTGGGGTTGATGCGCTCGCGCGGCAGCTTGCCCAGATCATTATTCACGCCGGCTTTTTCGCGGCGGAAGGTGTCGCTTTCCAGGGCGGCGATATTGCACAGCACCTGGGCGGCGAAGGCCTCGTGAATTTCATAGAGATCGATATCGCTGAAGGCGAGGCCGTTGCGGGCCAGCAGGCGCGGGATGGCGTAGGCCGGGGCCATCAGCAGGCCCTCGTGAAAAATATCCACGGCCGCGACTTCGTAGTCGCGCAGCTTCACCTTCGGCAAATGGCCCGGAAGGCGCGTCAAGGCGGCCTCCCGGGCCACCCATATCGCCGCCGCGCCGTCGGTGAGCGGTGAAGAATTCCCGGCGGTGATGGTGCCGGCGCTGGAGCGGTCGAACACCGGCTTCAGGGTCGCCAGTTTTTCCAGGGTGCTGTCGGCGCGCGGGATGCCGTCCCTGGCAATGCCGCTGACATTGATGATGAGGTCGTCGAAAAAACCGTTCGCCATCGCCTTCACCGCGCGGGCATGGCTTTCGTAGGCGATCCGGTCCTGCGCATCGCGTGGAATTTTCCAGGTCTTCGCCATTTCTTCGCAATGCTCGCCCATGCTCTTGCCGCTGACGCGGTTCTTCACGCTGGGGATGTCGAGGCGGATGTCGCCGAACTTGATGGTGGCGACGGCATCGATGCGCGCGCCGAAGGAGCGCGCCTGCATCACGCCGCGCAGCCAGTCTGAGAAGCCCTGCGTGAGGCCGATCTGCACACGGCTCATCGCCTCCACGCCGCCGACCAGGGCCAGCGGTTTTTCGGCGCTCAACATGCCTGCCGCCTGGAATGCGCCGATCATCGAGGTCGAACAGGCCATCACCGTCGAGTAGGCGGGAATGGTCTGGTCGAGTTTCGCGTCCATCAGCACTTCGCGTGCGATATTGCTCCAGCGCAGGCTGGGAATCACGGTGCCCCAGACCATCAGATCGGGCCGCGCGATCTTCGCCATCGCCTGCGCGACGGGCACCGACATCTGGATGGCGTCGAGCGATTTGAGCGGGCCGTCGACCTTGCAGAACGGGGTGCGCAGGCCGGCGACGAGGTAGGTAGGTTCTGATAAGTGCATGGACATTTCCTTGACGGGATTGGTTAATGCCGGCGACCCTAGAAGATCGGCGTGCGATAAAAATTGCGGGACGAAAATTGCCAGGCGAAATAAGAATTATGCACCCGGGCAGATGCCAGGCGTTCACCGGGATGCATCTACCCGAGCGGATTAAATTTGCAAGGTCCTTTATTGGCGCGGTGTTTGGAGCAAAAATGTCCTAAACACCGCGCCAAATGGCGTTCTACGTTTTCGGGAACTTCTCAAAACCGTCGCGAGCGGTCCAAGGTCGCGGCGAGGAGCGGAAGCGTACGAAGAGTACGCCGAGCACCGGAGCCGCGAGATTGGTCCGCGCAGTAGGTTTTTAGAAGTTCCCTTTCAACGCAGCCAGTAATCCGCCGCAACACCGGCGAATACCGCGGCGCCCAACCAGTTGTTGTGCAAAAACGCCTTGAAGCATTTCTCGCGTTCACGATGGCGAATCAGGGTGTAGTGATAGAACGCAATCGCCGCAGCCGCGGCAAGCCCGACCCAGTACGGCCAACCGAGGTTAAGGGCATTGCCGATGGCCAGCAGCAAGGCGAGCGTGAGGCCGTAACAGAGCATCACCGCCGCCACATCGTATTTGCCGAACAAGAGAGCCGTGGTCTTGATGCCGATCCTGATGTCGTCATCGCGATCCACCATCGCGTATTCGGTGTCGTAGGCGATGGTCCAGAAAATATTGGCCAGCAGCAGCCACCAGGCCAGCGCCGGCACGCGGCCGGTGAGCGCGGCGAAAGCCATCGGAATGCCGAAGCCGAAGGCGATGCCGAGGTAGGCCTGCGGCATGGCGAAGAAGCGCTTGGTGAATGGATAGCTTGCAGCCAGGAACAGCGCGGCGAATGAGAGCTGAATGGTGAGCGGGTTCAAGAAAATCAACACCATCGCGAAAGCGATCAGCGACAACAGCGCGGCAACGGTGAGGGCTTCACGCGTGGAAATCTTTCCCGATGCCAGCGGACGCTGCGCGGTGCGTTTGACGTGGCCATCGAAATCGCGGTCGGCGTAATCATTGATCGCGCAACCCGCCGAGCGCATCAACACGGTGCCGAGAATGAAGACGATCGCAATGACCGCATCAGGCCGGCCATTGCCGGCGATCCACAGCGCCCACAGTGTCGGCCACAGCAACAGCAGGATGCCGATGGGGCGGTCGAGTCGCACCAGCTGGACATAGAGGCCCAGTTTTTTGCGCAGGTTCAAGCGGGCGTTCCTGCGATGGCGGCCTGGATGAAGGCGCACAATTTATCCGCGTCCAGCCGGCCGTCGCTGCGCACGCCGCTGCAGATGTCGAGGCCGAAAGGCTGCACCGCTGAGATCGCCTCATGCACATTGCCGGGCTGCAGGCCCCCGGCCAAAAACAGCGGCAGCGCGACGGCCTCGCGAATCGCGCGGCTGATGCGCCAGTCATGGGTGCGGCCGGTGCCGCCCAGCTCCTTCACCGGCAGTTTCTGGTTGCCGGAATCGAGCAGGATGGCGTCGACATAAGGCGAGACCGCGCGCGCCGCGTCCAGCGATTCCGGACCACTCACATGGATCACCTGCACCAGGCTGATGCCGGGCAGGGCGCGGCGCAGCTTGATCAATTCGGCGACCGGTACATGGTCCACCAGCTGCAGGGTATTGGTGCGGCAGCGCCGCTGCTGATCGACGATGGCCTCGGCGTCCTGGCGGCTGGTGAGCAGAAAGGTGCCGATGGCCGGCGGCACGCGTGCGGCGATGTCGGCGATCAGCGCCTCGTCGATCACGCCCGGGCCGCTGGGCATGGACGATACCAGCCCCAGCGCGGAAGCGCCGGCGCGCACGGCCAGGGCGGCTTCATCGGCACTGCTGATGCAACAGATCTTGATGCGCGGCTTCATCGATTCATCGTCGCGGCATGGTGCGCAGAAAGACTTCGGTCACCAGCAAGGGGCGCCCGCGTCTCAGGAAAATGCTGCGCCGCGCCCAGAGATTGTTCGCATCGATGCGCGACACGTTGGCCGCGCGCCGGAACAGCGGATGGCGCATATCGATCTTGCGATATTCCATCGGCAGGCGCGCCACCGACGCATCATGGAACAGCATGTCGGCCAGGGGACGCGTGCCGAGCTTGCCGAGGCCGCGCCAGGCGCCGATCAGGTCGCGGCGCGCCGCCAGGCTGTGCGCAAACACCAGCGGCGTATCGCCATCGCGCAGCAGCACTTCGCGCACCATCGACACCTCGCCGGGCTTCAGCCCCAAGTGGCGGCGCTCGTCGCGATTGGGCAGCTGGTCCCGCTGCAACAGCCGCACCAGGTTGAAATGATCGACATGCCGGACGATGCGCGCCGTCAGCGAGCCGCGGTCCGTCAGCCAGGGATGCAAGGGATGCGGATGCGGCGGCGGCGCGGAGTGCCAGGCATCGAGTCGGGTCAGGCGCAGGGTTCTCATGACGCGGTCATGGTCCGTCAGACTTTCAGATAATGCTGGCGTGAACCCAGCCAGCGCGCGAGATGCTTGTCGGCGGCGGGCAGATCATGCTTCAACAACCAGGCCGAGGCATCGCGCGCCGCTTCCAGCAAATCGACATCGCGCTCGATATCGGCGAAACGCAGCAAAGGTGCGCCGGACTGGCGCGCGCCCAGATGCTCGCCCGGACCGCGAATCAGCAAGTCCTGGCGCGCCACTTCGAAGCCGTCGGTGGTTTCAAAAATCACCTTGAGTCGCGCGCGCGCGACTTCGCCCACCGGGTTCTGGTACAGCAGGATGCAGGTGCTTTGCTTGGCGCCGCGTCCCACGCGGCCGCGCAACTGATGCATTTGCGCGAGGCCCATGCGCTCGGCGTGCTCGATCACCATCAGCGAGGCGTTCGAGACGTCGACGCCGACTTCGATCACGGTGGTGGCGACCAGCAGCTGGATCTCATTGGCGACAAATTTCGCCATCATCGCGTTTTTTTCCGCCGGCTTCATGCGCCCGTGCACCAGGCCCACGCGCAGGTCGGGGAAGGTGTTTTGCAGGCGTTCAAAAGTATCGACGGCGGTTTGCAGTTGCAGGGTTTCGGATTCCTCGATCAGCGGACATACCCAGTAAGCCTGGGCGCCGGCCTCGCAGGCGCGACGGATGCGCTCGAGAATTTCGTCGCGCCGCGCATCCGCGATCAGGCGCGTCTGGACCGGCGTGCGGCCCGGCGGGAGTTCGTCGATCACCGAGACATCGAGGTCGGCGAAGTAACTCATCGACAAGGTGCGCGGGATCGGCGTGGCGCTCATCATCAGCTGGTGGGCCTCCTGCCCGCGTTCACCGGCGCCAACGTTTTTTCCCTGGTCCGCCGTGCTGCCTGCCTTTTCGCGAAGGGCCAGCCGCTGCCCGACACCGAAGCGATGCTGCTCGTCAATGATGGCGAGACCCAGATTGGCGAAGCTGACGCCGTCCTGGAACAATGCATGGGTGCCGATGGCGAGTTGCGTCGTACCCGCGGCAATCGCCGCAATGGCCTCGCGTTTTTCCCTGGCCTTGAGGCTGCCGGTGAGCCAGGTGACGGTCACGCCCAGCGGCGCCAGCAATTGCGAGAGTTTGCGGAAATGCTGCTCGGCGAGAATTTCGGTGGGCGCCATCAATGCGGCCTGGTAGCCGTTTTCGATGGCCTGCGCCGCCGCCAGTGCCGCCACCACCGTCTTGCCGCTGCCCACATCGCCCTGCAGCAGGCGCTGCATGGGATGCGGCGCCGCCAGCTCGGCGGCAATCTCATGCCACGAACGCAGCTGCGCGCCGGTCAAGGCAAACGGCAGCGACTCTTTCAAGGCACGGGTGAGTTTGCTTTTGCCGATCAGCTGCGGAGCGGATTTGGCGTCGCGCGCGGCGCGGGCCTTTTTCATCGCCAGTTGCTGAGCCAGCAGCTCATCGAACTTGATGCGCCGCCACGCCGGATGCGTGCGCTCGACCAAGCTGGCCTGCACCGCATCGGCGGACGGGCGATGCAGGGTCAGCACGCTGCTTGAGAAATCATGCAGCTGGAGTTTGTTACGCAGCGATTCGGGCAACGCATCGTCGAAAGCGTGCCTGGCTTGCAGCGCGGCCAGCGATTTGTCGATGGCGCGCCGCAGCAGGTATTGCGAGACGCCGGCGGTGGCCGGATACACCGGCGTCAGCGCTTCCGGCACCGCTTCGCCGGCGCCGACGATGCGGTAGCGCGGATGAACCATCTCCGCGCCGAAGAAGCCCTGGCGCACTTCGCCGAACAGGCGCAGGCGCTTGCCCACTGCCATTTGCTTGACCTGGCTGCCGTAAAAATTCAGGAAACGCAAGTAGAGCAGATCGTCGCCGTCTTTCGCCTGCACCACCAGTTGGCGGCGCGGGCGATAAGCAATCTCGCTATGGATGATTTCCGCCTCGACTTGGCAGGGCAGTCCGCTCAGGGCATCGCGCACCCGGGTGATGCGCGTCTCGTCCTCGTAGCGCATCGGCAGATGCAAGGCAAAATCCCAGTCCTCGCGCAGGCCGATGCGGGCCAGTTTTTGCGCGACCGTTGCCGTTGCGGCGGGCGGCGCGGATGATGCGGTCTTGGCGCCCCTGCCCGGCTTCGCTGGCTTGACCGGTTTCGTGGCGGCTGCGGACTTCGGGGATTTGGCGATGGCGGGCAAACGCATTGACGAAAATTATTTTCGTCAATTGTACCGCTGCGGCCCGCTCCTCGATTACTTGCCCGAGGAACCCGGCACCATGACGGCTTCCATCTCGACCTGCGAGCCGCGTGGTAGGGAGGCGACGCCGATCGCGGCGCGCGCCGGATAGGGGGTGGTGAAGTAGGTCGCCATGATCTCATTCACTTTGGCGAAGTGGCCGAGGTCGGTCATGAAGATCGACAGCTTGACGATATCGTTCATCGAACCGCCGGCGGCGGCACACACCGCCGAGAGGTTGTCGAATACGCGTTTTATCTGGTTCTCGATACCGTCGGCCAGCTGCATGGTGGCGGGGTCGAGGGGAATTTGCCCGGAGAGATACACGGTGTCGCCGACGCGCACCGCCTGCGAATAGGTGCCGATGGCGGCGGGAGCATGGGGGGTGGAGATAATGGTTTTCATGTGTTCCGGTTTTCAGTTTCTTGCGACCGTTTTTATTTGGCCGCGTTTTTCGAGTCCTGCTTCTGGTCCTGCTTTTGTTCCTGTCGGGCCTCTTTGACCAGGCCGGATTTTACCCTTGTCAGGCGCACCACTTCCGGCAGATTGCGCAGTTGTCGCATTACGCTGGCCAGATGCATGCGGTTTTTCACTTCCAGGGTGAATTGCAGGGTCGAGTATTTGGCGTCGCCGGTGGCGTTCACATCGCCCATCTGGATATGCGCGATGTTCGAATCGGCGCTGGCGATTTCGGCCGCGAGCTTGGCCAGCACGCCCCGGCCCTCGATCACCACCAGCCGGATATCGACCTTGAACAGGCGATCGATGTTCGGATCCCACTGCACATCGACCCATTTTTCGGGGTCGGTGCGGAACGGGCGGATCACCGGGCAATCGTGGGTATGAATGATGAGGCCCTGCCCGCCTTTCATCTGCGCGATGATCGGATCGCCCGGAATCGGCCGGCAGCAGGGGGCAAACTGCACCGCCATGTCCTCGGCGCCGCGGATCACGATGGCCTCCTTGGGCCGATGGCCCGTCATGTCCATATCCGCCACCGCAAACAGTTTGCGCGCGGCGACGATGGCAAGGCGCTTGCCCAGCCCGATCTCGGCCAGCACCTCTTCCTTGGTCTTGGCCGAATCGCCTTTCAGCAGGCGCTGCCAGTGCAGCTTGCCGATATCGTTGGGATCGAAGTTGAGCAGATGCACCGCCTGGATCAGCAGCAGTTCGCCGAGTTCGACCGATTCGGCCAGCTGGGTGGTCTTCAGGTAATGGCGGATATGCGAACGCGCGCGGCCGGTGGCGGCATAGTTCAGCCAGGCCGGATTGGGGCGGCCGTTTTCGTCGGTGACGATTTCCACGCGATCGCCGTTCTTGAGGCGCACGCTGAGCGGCACGCTCTCGTCGTTGACCTTGGCCGCCACCGCGCGATTGCCGATGTCGGAGTGGATCGAATAGGCGAAGTCGATCGGCGTCGCGCCTTTGGGCAGCGAATAGATCTTGCCCTTGGGCGAGAACACGTAGACCGCGTCGGGAAACAGATCGACCTTGATGTGTTCCAGAAACTCCAGCGCGTCGCCGGTGCCGGACTGGATTTCCAGCAACGATTGCAGCCATTGGTGGGTCTTTTGCTGGATGTCGGATTGCGACGAATCTTTTTCATCCAGCGTCTTGTACAGCCAGTGCGAGGCCACGCCGGCCTCGGCGATCTTGTGCATTTCGCCGGTGCGGATCTGCAGCTCGATCGGCGTGCCATAGGGGCCGAACAGCGTGGTGTGCAAGGACTGGTAGCCGTTGGCCTTGGGAATGGCGATATAGTCCTTGAACTTGCCGGGAAAGGGCTTGTACAGGGTGTGCAGGGCGCCCATCGCCACATAGCAGGACGCCATGTCCTTGACGATGATGCGGAAACCGTAGATGTCGAGCACCTCTGAAAACGAGATCGATTTTTCCTGCATCTTCTTGTAGATCGAGGAAAGATGTTTCTCGCGCCCGGTAACGGTGGCCTCGACGTTGAATTCTTTGAGGCGGCCCTTGATGCCGTCGAGGATCTTGCCCACCACTTCGCGGCGATTGCCGCGCGCCGCCTTGACCGCTTTTTCCAGCACGCGAAAGCGCGTGGGATGCATGTATTTGAAGCCCAGGTCCTCGAGCTCGTAATAGACCGAATTGAGGCCCAGCCGGTTGGCGATCGGCGAGTAGATCTCCAGCGTTTCCTTGGCGACGCGCTCCTGCTTGGCCTGCGGCACCGCATCGAGGGTGCGCATATTGTGCAGGCGGTCGGCCAGCTTGATGAGGATGACGCGCACATCGCGCGCCATCGCCAGCAGCATCTTGCGGAAGTTCTCGGCCTGCGCCTCTTCCAGGGTGGCGAACTGCAGCTTGTCGAGCTTGGAGACGCCGTCGACCAGCTCGGCCACCGGCTTGCCGAACTGTCTGGCGATCTCGGCCTTGGTGGTGGGTGTGTCTTCGACCACATCATGCAGCAGGGCGGCGATCAGCGCCTGCGCGTCCAGATGCCATCGCGCCAGCAGGGTGGCGACGGCCAGGGGATGGGTGATATAGGGCTCGCCAGACTGCCGTGTCTGCCCTTCATGCGCCTCGCGCGCCATCTCGAAAGCCGCATCGACTTTGGCGATGTCGGCCGGCTTGAGATAGGACGCGATCAGGCTGTTCAGGGATTCGACGCTGATTGGCTCGGCGATTCCGTTGGGAGGCAGCGGCTCAGGCGCCGCCGGATGCTTGGCCGGGCGCGCCTTGCCGCCCGCGCCGGGACCCGAAGCGGAAGCAGGGGCCGGGGCAGGATGAGCGGTTGACATGGCAGCGCATCCCTCCGACCCGTCGTTTACATCTCGACAGGCTGGGGCACGACCGGTTTCAGGATATCCACGCCGATATGGCCGGCGGAGATTTCGCGCAGGGCGACCACGGTGGGCTTGTCCTTGCCGGCGTCGACATAGGGGGCGGAACCCAGTGCCAGCTGGCGTGCGCGGGTGGTGGCGACCAGCGTCAGCTCGAAGCGGTTGGGGATCAGTTTGATGCAGTCATCGACGGTAATGCGGGCCATTTTCAACTCCAGGACGCCCCGCCTGCCGGGCCGGCGGGCGAAAGGCACAACAAAAGACACAAAAAAATCAACAGAAACGAACACCTGCGGCACCCAACAGGGGCAGCAGCGAAACCCAAAAGTTCAGGAAATCCAATCCGCGTGACGGGCAATCTGGCGCGATGCCCTCAGGCGAAGTGCGCGCACGACTGCCTGAAGATCTGCCAAAGCGACGCTAAAGTCCTGATTGATAATAACATAATCGGCGCGATGAATATGCAGCAAATCCTCGCGGGCGGCCGCCAGGCGGCGTTCAACGACCTCTGCGGAGTCCTTGCCGCGCTTGATCAGGCGCTCGCGCAGCACCTCGATCGAAGGCGGCAGGATGTAGATATAGGTCATGTCCGGGAACAGCTTGCGCACCTGCCGCGCGCCCTGCCAGTCGATCTCGAGCAATACATCGGCGCCGGTGGCGCGGGTGGCCTCGATCCAGCGCCTGGAGGTGCCGTACAGATTGCCGTAGACCTCGGCATGTTCCAGGAATTCGTCGGCGGCGATCAGGGCCTCGAATTTTTCGCGGGTCACGAAATGGTATTCGCGGCCCTCCGCCTCGCCCGGGCGCGGCGGGCGCGTGGTGTAGGAGATCGACAACTTGATCTCGGGGTCTTTTTCGAGCAGGGCGGCGACCAGGCTCGACTTGCCCGCGCCCGAGGGAGCGACGATGCAGTACAGGCAGCCGGCGGGCAATTGCGCGACCTTGTTCATTCGATGTTCTGGATTTGTTCGCGCATCTGCTCGATCAGCACCTTCAGTTCGACCGAGATCTTGGTCACGTCGGTCGACACCGACTTCGAGCCCAGGGTGTTCGATTCGCGGTTCAGTTCCTGCATCAGAAAATCAAGGCGCTTGCCGACCACGCCGCCGCCTTTGAGCACCCGCCGTACCTCGGCCACATGGGTCGTCAGCCGGTTCAACTCCTCGGCGACGTCGATGCGCGAGGCGAACAGCACCACTTCCTGCTTGATGCGTTCATCGGTGCCGGCGGCGTCGAAGGCCTCGGCCAGTTTTTGCGCAAGCTTGTCCTGATAGGCCGCCACCAGCTGCGGGATCAGCGGCGTCACCTGTTTGATCAGTTCGTCGATGCGGTCGAGGCGCTCGATCAGCATCGCCGCCAGCTTGGCGCCTTCGCGGCCGCGGGTGGCGTTGAGCTCTTCGATGGCCTGCTTGAGCAGGCCGATCAGTTTTTCGCGCGCCTCATCGGTGCCCAGGGCCTCCGCCGCCATCACGCCGGGCGCGTGCATCACTTCCCATACCGACAGGGGCTGGGCGTTGAAGCGCGCCAGGATCGACTTCTGCAATTCCTGCAACGCAGCCAGCGCGGCTTCGTTCGGAGTGAAGGTATCGCGCGAGGCGATCGGCGTGAACGTGATGCGGCAATCGACCTTGCCGCGCGTCAGTTTGGCCGCGACCAGCTCGCGCATCGCCGCTTCGAGGGCGCGCAGATCTTCGGGCATGCGCGTCTGGAACTCCAGATAGCGGTGGTTGACCGATTTCAGTTCCAGCGCGAAACGACCGCCCGGCACCTCGCCGCTGACGGCGGCAAAACCGGTCATGCTGAGAACGGAAGAAACGGGTGAGGAAGAAGCGGCCATGGCTGGAATTCGCGGCAAAAAAATCGATAAAGCCGAACCACGCAGAAACGGGTTCGGCACAAAAAAGGGCGCAGAATGTCGGCTTTGGGCTAAGCCGGGAACGGCAAGGTTTCTTTACAAGTGGGTGGCAACACGTGAGAATTATAGCTTACGCCCCATGCAAGCCTTGCCCCGTACCGAACCGCCCGCGCATCCGCACCATTTAGCGTACCTGCCCCTTTCCGCGCCGCGGGCGGGGACACCCAGTGGGAACCATGGCAACACAATCGAATCAACCGCTGCCTGACGGCTACCAGCTACAGAACTACACCATCGACAAGCTGCTTTCATCGGGCGGGTTTTCCATCGTCTACCTGGCACACGATGAGGCCGGCACCCCGGTGGCCATCAAGGAATACATGCCGGCCGCCTTGGTGGTGCGGCGCGACGGCGCGCATATTGAAATCAGTTCGGACGAGAACCTGGCGGTATTCCGGCACGGCCTCAAGTGTTTTTTCGAGGAAGGCCGCGCCCTGGCGACGATATCGCACCCCAATATCGTCCGCGTGGAAAGTTTTTTCCGCGCCAATGAAACCGTCTACATGGCCATGCAGTATGTGCGCGGCCGCACCCTGCAATTCCATATTCAGCGCCACCGCATGGAATTTAGCGAGAGCTTCATTCGCCGCCTGTTCACGCATTTGCTCAACGGCCTGCGCGAAGTGCATGCCAAGAAGCTTCTGCACCTCGACATCAAGCCCGCCAATATCTACATCACCATGGAAGGCAAGCCGGTGCTGCTCGATTTCGGCGCGGCCCGCCAGGCGCTGACCTCGGACGCGCCCAAGCTGCGGCCGATGTATACCGCCGGCTATGCGGCGCCCGAGCAATACCGTAATTTCGACCAGCTCGGGCCCTGGTCGGACATCTATGCGATCGGCGCCGCGATTTACTGCTGCATCGCCGGTATCCACCCGCAGCCGGCCAACGAGCGCGAGAAGGAAGACCGCATGGAATCCCTGCGCACGCTGGCGCGGCAGACCTATTCGGACGATCTCATCGATATCGTTTACTGGTGCCTCAAGCTCGACCACCTGTCGCGCCCGCAGTCCGCCTTTGAACTGCAACGGGCACTGATGAAAGACCCGACCGAGGGACAGATGGCGGATGCCGGTGAAGCGGAAAACACCTTCACCGGACGCATCAAGGCCACCCTCAACCGGAAGATTTTCTAGCCCATGCGCTTCACCATCTTCCAGGACAGCTACATCGGTGGCCGCAAGGTCAACCAGGACCGGCTTGCCTACTCCTATTCCAAGGATGTCCTGTTGATGGTGATCGCCGACGGCATGGGCGGGCATGCGCGCGGCGAGATCGCGGCGGAAATCGCCGTCAATTCGATCACCAACCGCTTCCAGCAAGAGGCCGCGCGCGGCTATCTGCGCCGCCCCAAGGAATTCCTGGAATCGGCGATCAATGCGGCGCATCGCGCCATCGTGGCTTTCGCCGATCAGCACGAAATGCTCGAGTGCCCGCGCACCACGGTGGTGGCGTGCATCGTGCAGGATGGGCTGGCCTGCTGGGCCCATTCCGGCGACTCGCGGCTGTATGTATTCCGCAGCGGCGATCTGGGCAGCGCCACCGTCGATCACTCGCGGGTGCAGCAGCTGATGGACGCCGGCATGATCACCCCCGCGCAGGCCGCGGTGCATCCCGACCGCAACAAGATTTACAACTGCCTGGGCGGCGTGCTGCCGCCCGCGGTCACGCATTCCGAGCCCTGGTCCATGCAGGAGGGCGACACCATCCTGATGTCGACGGACGGCTTCTGGGCGCAGGTCAGCACCACATTCATCGCGCTCAAGCTGCAGCGCGAGGACATTCTGAGCCTGGTGCCGAAGCTGATGGAAGAGGCCGAGCGCAAGGCCGGTTCGGAGTCGGACAATCTCTCGGTCATCGGCCTCACCTGGGAAAAACAGGACGCCGGCGTGGGTGCGCCGACCGTCACCGTCACCGAGCCGGTGCAGGGTTTCACCACCGCCTCGATGAACACCACCCAGCCGATCGGGGCCTTCAAGGAAACGGTGACTGAGGAAGATATCGAACGCGCCATCCAGGAAATCCAGGACGCGATCAAAAAAGTCGGCAAATAAAATCAATCACCAATCGAAAGAAGCCATGCCACGCTCGTTCAACCGCAGCGCGCAGCAGCTGCGCCCCGTCACCATCGCCCGCCACTACACCAGGCATGCCGAAGGCTCGGTGCTGATCGCGGTCGGCGACACCAAGGTACTGTGCACCGCCAGCGTGGAAGAGCGCGTGCCGCCGCATAAAAAGGGCTCGGGCGAAGGCTGGGTCACCGCCGAATACGGCATGCTGCCGCGCGCCACCAATACCCGCAGCGACCGCGAAGCCGCGCGCGGCAAGCAGAGCGGCCGCACCCAGGAAATCCAGCGCCTCATCGGCCGCTCGCTGCGCGCCGTGGTCGATCTCAAAAAACTTGGCGAACGCCAGATCACCCTCGACTGCGATGTGATCCAGGCCGACGGCGGCACCCGCTGCGCTTCGATCACCGGCGCGTTTGTGGCCTTGCACGATGCGATCAACGGCCTGCTGGAAAAAGGCGCGATTGCGGTTTCGCCGATCAACGATTTCGTCGCGGCGATCTCCGTCGGCATCGGTGATATAGACGGCAAGCACACCGCCCTGCTCGACCTCGATTACCTTGAGGATTCGTCCTGCGAAACCGATATGAATGTGGTCATGACCGGCGGCGGTGCGTTCATCGAAATCCAGGGCACGGCGGAGGGCACGCCATTTTCGCGCGCGGATATGGATGCGTTGGTGGAGCTGGCGGATCAAGGGATCCGGGAGCTGGTGGCGGCGCAGCGGAAGGCGCTTGGGCTTTAAGCGACATTCAGCAAACCCTGCAATTCCAGAGCGAAGCGGAGACTACCGCTCCCGCCCCCCATCGTGCAATGCCTTCAGTGCCGGCAACAGCGGGCATTCCATGGCGATGCGCATCCTTTGATTGATCCCGATAATCGCCCGCATGCCGGGCGACTAGCTAGACCTTCACTTTTTTGCTGCGGGAGAACAAATCCGACATAGTCGTTCTTGACCATCGCTTCGCGCGAATTGACAGGTGGGATGCAGTAGAACTGGCAACTGAACGCCGAGGGTGTAAGAATTTTTGTGTAGATTGAAATTCCGCGGAGCTCTTTTTTGGATGGGGAGCTTACGGCTTTGCGTAGTAGACGCTACACCGCCGTATATTTCCCCACAAACCCCCGGTCAATCCAGTCCTTCCACTTCCACACCCACGCACCTTCCCAGGTGAGCGAACCCCAGGACGCAATCGCATAGCGATCGCCGGTGCTAAGCAGATACAGCGAGCGGGCTTGCGGCCGGAAGGCCTTGAGCGGCTGTTGTGCGATGAAGCGGCGCAGGTTGCCGGCCAGCGGCGGTCCGCCGCGCACCGCGTAGACGCCCGACTTGGGCCTGGAAAAATGTTCCATCGTGGCGCAGTCGCCGGCCGCGAACACCTGCGGGTGCGAGGTCGATTGCAAATGATCGTTGACGAGGATGAAGCCGCGTTCGTCACAGGCGAGTCCCGCGGCGCGCGGCCAGTCGGCCGCGGAGGCGCCGGTGGCGGTGATGATCACATCGACGTCCAGTTTTTCGCCCGAGGCCAGATGCACCGCCTGGGCCTCGATGCGCGTGGCGGCCTGCCCGGCGATCAGCTTGATGCCGCGTTCGGCAAGGATCGGCAGCAGGCGTTTGCCGACGGTGCCGGGGAGGGTGTTGGCGGCCGATACCAGGCTGATCTCGACCTGCTCGCGGGGAAAGGCATGCTGCAGGCCCAGCGCCAGCTCGATGCCGCCGGCGCCGGCGCCGACGAATACGAAGCGCTTCATCGCGCGGTCCTGGTCGGCGGCGCTGCCGTAGTGCACCGCCGCCTTGATGCGCGCGACAGTCTCGATGAAGGTCTCGATCGGCCGTACCGAGACCGCATGCTCGCCGGCGCCGGGGATGGCGGATAGATCGGCCGCCGAGCCGGTGTCGATGGACAGCGCATCGAAGGACAGCACATTGCCGTTGTCGCAGCTGACGGTGTTATGGCTTAAATCCAGCGCGATCGCGCGGCCCTCGCAGAAAATGGCGCCGGCGCGCCTGGCCAGCGGCGCCAGCGGAATCACGCACTGTTCGATGCGGTAATGCCCCGCCACCCAGCCGGGCAGCATGCCCGAATACACCTGGTGCGGCCAGGGCGACAGCAGGGTGATTTCGACGTTTTCAATCGGCGCATCGCCGAGCGATTTGAGCACATGCAGATGCGCGTGGCCGCCGCCGAGCAGAAGCAGGCGTTTTTTCATTTGGGGGCAAAGTGAAAGTCGCCGAACCAGGTCGTCACCTGCTCGCCGGTCTGGTCGGTGTCGTTGCCGATCGCCACGCCGGTAACGCGCGGCGGCTCGCGGCCGAAGGCCAGGCGAAAATCGGCGGCGACATCGCGCGTCTCGCTCATCCACGCGCCCACATGTTCCGGGCCGCTTTGCAGCACGAATTTTTGCACCGATTTGGTAAAGGGACTGGCATGCGCATAGCCGATGCGGTGCTTGTTATCCCAGACGTAAACCAGAGCAGCCGTCGGCACATCCGGTCCGGCAACCAGGCGCGCGAGGCGGATCTTGTTGCGCTCGGTGAACGACAGCGACTCCAGCGGCACATCGAAAAACACGTACACGCGGGCGGCGAAATCGTCGCCGGCTTTGTCTTCCATATCGGCCTTGTCGATCACGCGGCTGACTTTCCAGCGCCAGCTGAGCATCGGCATTTTTGTCGGGTCGATATTGAAGGGTAGCGAGATGCTGCCGGCGGAATTATTCGAATCGACCTTGAGCACGGTGATGCCCTGGTCGGCAACGAGTGCGACCGAATTGCGTTTGATCCTGGGGATGGCGACGAAGCGCAGCGCGGGCGGCAGGGCCTGGCCGGGTTTCAGTGCGGAGAATGTGGGCACGCTCGTGCCGGTGCCGGTATCGGCCTGCACGGTTGCCGCGAGCAACAGGGCGGCAAGAAAAATGAGGACCGGTTTCATGCCGGCCAAAAAAATTCCAGCGGCGGTCGCAGCGCCTGCAAACGCGGCAGGTCGGCGGGGCGGTCGACATCCCAGAGCGTTTCCATTTCATGCCAGCGGAGGCCGCAAGCCTTGAGATTGTGTCGCTGTTGTTCGAGCACGCTGCCGCTGCCCCAGGAAATGTCCTTGAACATATCGGGGTGGGTGCGGCGCGCGCCGATCAGAGCGTAGCCGCCGTCCTCGGCCGGCGTCAGTGCGATGTCGTGCTTGGCGAGAGCAGCGGCGGCCGCGTCGATGTGTTTGGCGGTGAGCGCCGGACAATCGGCGCCGATGATGATCGCTCCTGCAAATTCGCTCAGTGCGCGTTCAAGCACGCGCAACATTCGCTCGCCGAGATCGCCCCCGCCTTGCAGCGTCAACTCGATTTCAAAATCCTCGGCGCAGGATTGAAAAAATGAGTGCGAATCGTCCGGAGCGCAGCAAAGCTCGATGAGATCCGCATCGCTATCCAGCGCGGTCGCCAGTGCGCGTTCGGTCAGCGCCGCATGCAGCATGGCCGCATGTTCGGCATCGAGCGCCGGGATCAATCGCGTCTTCACTTCGCCGGGCACGGGAGCCTTGGCGAAGACGATCAATACGAAGCCGGCGGTGCTATCGGCCATGGTAGGCACGATGAATTTCCGCAGCGCTGACGCCGCGCCAATATCGCCAGCGCAGGCGCCACATCAGCCCGATGGTGCGCCACACACCGTGCTTTTCCCAGCGGCGGCCCGAGGTGCCGAGACGGGCGGCGATGAACACCGGCAGGCACAACTTGCCCATGCGCTGCGAGAATTCGATGTCCTCCATCAAGGGTTGATCGGGAAAACCGCCCAATCGGGTGAAGGCGATGCGGCGCACGAAAATCCCCTGGTCGCCGGTGGCGATACCGGTCAGGCGCGAACGCTGGTTCATGAACCAGGCGATGATCGGGAACATGAAATGGCTGCCGCTGATGTTCACATCGAAGCGGCCCCATTGCGCTTGCGGTGTGGCCAGCGCCGCCGCGATCAAATCGTCGGCGCCATTGGGGTGATTGGACAATAGCGAATCAGCATGCAGGAACAACAGGATATCGCCGGTCGCCACGTTGGCACCGGCATTCATTTGCGTGGCGCGCCCCGCCGCACTCTGCATCACGCGATCGACCAGCGGCATGGCCAGCTCGCGGGTGGCGTCGCTGCTCCCGCCATCGACGACGATGATCTCGACCGCGCGCGCGCGCATGGCTTGCAGCGGACGCAAGGTGGCTTCGATATTGGCGGCCTCGTTCAGCGTGGGAATGATGATGGAAAGACGCATGCGGGCATTGTAAAGCAGGGTTACGGCGGGTAAAAATTGAAAAGCCAAAGTCCAGCATTGGCGCGGTGTTTGGGGCAAAAATGCTCGGAAAGGCGCGCCAAATGGCGTTCTACACTTTCTCGTCTCGGACTATTGAGGTAGATGGTAAAGAAAAGTTGTCATCCCGGCTCATTTGGGTAACCCGTCCGGGATCCAATTCAGGGCCAACGCGAGTGCGGAAAAAATTGGGCCCCGGACTAAATCCGGGGCGACAAAGTGTCTCAAGATTGAAGGTCGCCAAAGTGGCCAGTCAACCCGGAAATCAATTCACCCCGTTCAAGCCCCAGTCGTAATCCAGATGCGCAATCGCCGCCTTGCCATCGGCAATTTTCTGCTGGTCGGCCGGCGCATCGGCGAGCACTTTGGCATAGCGCGCGAACCAGGCTTCGCGACTGATAATCGCCGGCGTCTTGCCGTCGAAGCCCTTGTAGCCGGAAGTCCAGTCGTCCTTGAACCAGTTGAAAATCATCGACACTTCCAGCTTGCCGTTGGCGAAGCGATTGCGTGAATGGTCGGATAAAAAGCGCACGGTCTGCTCTTCCAGTTGCCGGTCGAGTTTGTCGGCGGTGAAGGCTTCTTCGCGCAGCATCGGGCAGCCGATCGAGGCGCAGTTGACCGCGAAATGCACGCGCACCTCGTCATAGGCGCCGGGCTTGCGCAGGGTTTCATGTTCGATCTTGTCGAGATAAAAATCCTGGCCGAACAGCTTGAAGAATTTTCGTTTCCAGCGATTGTCGAACACGCCGCCGATATCCTTGATCGATTTCACCGGGTAGTTCTGCAGGATAAGCTCAAGCGTGAAGCCGTTGTAGGCATTGATCAGGAAGGCCATTTGCTGCGCCTTGGTCCAGCCCTTGAACTCGGCCTCCGGCACCGCCGATAGCGAATCGAGATAGGTCTTCAGCGCGGCCTGGTCCTTCATGAAGGCGATGTAATTCACCTTGGACGCCTTGCCGCCGTCGACCAGCACCACATGCTTCTTGAGCAGATCGTCGAGGGCCTTGTGGCTGTGGTCGAAAGCGGCGGCGCTCAGGCTGAAAAACAAAGTGCCAAAGGCAACAACAAAACTTTTGATAAGCGATTTCATGGCTGCTCCTTTAATGCATGTCTTTGCCGTCGACGGCCTTCAGTGGCCGTCTTTTGGATAGTACGCGCGCTTGTCGCCAAGCAACGCGCCAACCTTGCCGATCACCGCGCCGAGCCCGCCGGCGCCGCGCGTCCAGTTCTGGAAGGCCTCGATGAACGTCATCTGTCCCTGCGTGACGGTGGAACGCTTCCACACCCCGGCCGCGTATTTATTGGCCTCGGTCAGGGTCGGGTAGATGTGGATGGTGCCGAGGATCTTGTTGAGGCCGAAGCCGTGTTTCATCGCGGCGATATATTCGGCGATCACGTCGCCGGCATGCTCGCCGACGATGGTGGCGCCGAGAATCTTGTCGCTGCCGATCGGCGTGATCACTTTGACAAAGCCATGCGCTTCGCTGTCGGCGATGGCGCGATCGAGATCGTCGATGCCGTAGACGAACACCTGGTGCGGAATGTTTTTTTCCTTCGCCTCCTGTTCGTTGATGCCGACGCGCGCCACTTCCGGCTCGGTAAAGGTGGCCCAGGGAATCACCGAATAATCGACCTTGAACTTTTTGAACTTGCCGAACAGCGCATTGACCGCCGCATACCAGGCCATATGCGAAGCGGTGTGGGTGAACTGATAAGGCCCGGCGACGTCGCCGCAGGCGAAGATGTTCGGGTAAATCGTCTCCAGGTATTCATTGACCTCGACCACTTTTGTCGCCGGGATGCCGAGCTCCTCGAGGCCATAGCCGGTGGTGTTGGCGATGCGCCCGACCGCGCACAGGATTTCGTCGAAGGGGATGCGGATATCGTGGCCGCCGTTTTCCACCACCAGAAATTTCTCGCCGTTCTCCACCAGCACCTGCTTGGCCTTGTGGTTGACCAGTACCTTCACGCCCTCGGACTCGAATTTCTTTTTGACCAATTCCGAGATTTCCACGTCCTCGCGGATCATGATGCGCGGCGCCATTTCCACCTGCGTCACCTGGCTGCCGAAGCGCGCGAAGCACTGCGTCAGCTCGCAGCCGATCGGCCCGCCGCCCAGCACCACCAGGCGCTTGGGCAGCTTGCGAATGCCCCACAGATTGTCCGAATGCAGCGGGTTGACCTCGGCCAGGCCCGGGATCGGCGGCACAAACGGCCGCGCGCCGGCGGCGATCACGATGCTCCTGGTCGTCAGCGTCTGCTTGCCGGTCGCGGTGGTAATTTCCACAGTCCACGGCGAGGTGATTTTTGCGGTGCCGGTCATGCAATCCACGCCCAGGCCGGTGAAGCGTTCGATCGAATCATGCGGCTCGACCTCGCCGACGATGCGCTGCACGCGCTCCATTATTTCGGCGAAATCGAATTCGGCGGAGGCCTTGCGAATGCCGAATTCATTGGCGCGCCGCATATTCGACAGCAGCTTGGCCGAGCGGATCAGCGCCTTCGACGGCACGCAGCCGGTGTTCAGGCAGTCGCCACCCATCTTGTGTCTTTCCACCAGGGTGACCTTGGCCTTGACCGCGGCCGCGATATAGGCGCTGACCAGCCCCGCCGAGCCGCCGCCGATCACCACCACATTGCGGTCGAAGTGCGCGGGCTTGGGCCATTTGGCGTAGACCTTGCGGGCTTTGAAGCCGTCGATGATTTTCTTGGCGATGAGCGGGAAAATGCCCAGCAAGACGAAGGCGCCGATCAACCCCGGCGACAGAATGCCTCTCAATGAAGTGATCTTGGCCAGCTGGGTGCCGGCGTTGACGTACACCACGGTGCCGAGAAACATGCCGATCTGGCTGACCCAGTAAAACGTCCAGGTTTTGATCGGCGTCAGGCCCATCGCCAGATTGATGACGAAAAACGGAAAGGCCGGCACCAGGCGCAGGGTGAACAAATAAAAGCCGCCCTCCTTGGCGACACCCTCGTTGAGCGCCTTCAGCTTGTCGCCGAATTTGGCCTGCACCCAGTCCTTGAGCAATAGGCGCGACACCAGAAAGGCGAGCGTGGCGCCGATGCAGGAAGCGAACGACACCAGCAGGGTTCCCCAGACCAGGCCGAAGATGGCGCCGGCCACCAGGGTCATCACCGCCGCACCGGGAACCGAGGCCGCAGTGACGACCACATAGACGATAAAGAACACCGCCGCCGTCTGCAGGGGATGAGCGTCGTAGAACGCCGCAATGGCGGCTTGCTGTGACTTGAAGTAATCGAGGTTGAAATAGCGCCCCAGGTCAAACAGGAAGAAGACGGCGACCAGGGCGATGACGATGAGCAGGACGATTATTTTGCTTTTTTTCATGGGGTATTCCCGGGCTGAACTGGCGTTAACTGAATGACGGTTGCTGCGGTGGTCGGCAAAGGTCCCGCTTCCTTACGATCGTTTTGCGCGTTTGGTACTGGTACGTACGGACGCCGTGTCCGGTTGCGCATTGGCCAGCTCGCTGCCGCTGGTCAGGAACTCGGCACGCAAATCAACGGTGGCGCGTACCCCCAGATCGTTGAAATGCCGCTTCAGCCAATCGGCGGCGGCGGTGCGCCCGCGCTCGCGCAGCTCGAGCAGGAAATCCCAGTCGCTGGAGAACTTGCTGGCAATCGAGAGATCGGCCAGCACCTTGTCGGCGCGCAGGGAGTGGATCAGCACATATTTCATCTTGTCGCGGAACTCGGGCTTCAGCCAGCCTTCGTCATGCATTTTTTGCACAAAGGCGATCGCGCGGAATTCCTTGATCAGCGAGGAGTTGAAACTGATTTCATTTACCCGGTTGTAAATTTCCGCCGGCGTGGTCGGCGTGCCCTGACGCTCGATCGGGTTGATGTGCACGATCAGCACATCGCGGGCCTCGGTTTCATAGAACAACGGGAACAGGGCCGGGTTGCCCATATAGCCGCCGTCCCAGTAGGGTTCGCCGTCGATCTCCACCGCCTGGAACAACTGCGGCAGGCAGGCCGAGGCCATTACCGACTGGGCAGTGACTTCATGCGTATTGAACACCCGCACCTTGCCGGTGTGGACATTGGTGGCGGACAGAAACAATTTGGTCCGGCGGCAGGTGTTGAGCGCCTTGAAATCGATCTGCTCGTTGAGAATATTCAATAGCGGATTGAAGTTGAGCGGGTTCAGCTGGTAGGGCGAGAAGGCATTGGTGATTATCTTGAACGCTTCGAAAGCGAAGGCATTGTCGTCGGACCGGGATTTTGTCAGGCGCTCCCAGGGCGCGGCATGCAGGGGCGAATAACGGTCGGCAGATACGGACACCGCTTTCCAGAAGCGTTCCAACGCGGCGCGCGCGCCATCGGGACCGCCGCTGAAATAGCCATAGGCATAAACCACCGCGTTCATCGAACCCGCGCTGGTGCCGGAGATGCCCTCGATATCGATGCGCCCATCGGCCAGCAACTGATCGATCACGCCCCAGGTGAAGGCGCCGTGCGAGCCGCCGCCTTGCAGGGCGAGATTGATGCGCTTGACGCCTGCCGGCTTGCTGCGCACGGCGGCGGGCTTCGACTTGGAGGGTTTGCGCGTGGCCACCATGACTCCTTCAGGGTTGATGCATTGTCCAAGGCTGGCGATCGACAATTGGCAATTGGCAATGGCCATGAGTGTAAGCCCGCGCAGCCGTTTATGGGCTTATATGAACTTGCGCGCTAGACACAGGCGAAAGCGCTGGATTTTACGAGGCCCAGCGCCTGCGGCGACGCGAATGCCGGGCCATTGCAGATGCGGGCGAAATAGGACTGGTGCGCGGGCGAGCCGGGCGGCCAGTTGGCGATGAAGTTTTCGCGGAAGGCGCGCGCATCGTAGTGCACCGGCAGGGCGTCGATGAACAGGCCGGCTTCGGCGATGCCGTACTGGGCGAGTCCCTCGGCGGCGGCGTGCCGCGAAATACGCGTGATCAGTCCGTACCCGGTATAGGCAAAATTCGGCATGCCGGCGGCGCCATTGTTGGCGATAAAGCTGCGCCCCGCCCCGCTATGCTGGCGTCGCAGGGTCGGCAGGCAGGTATGGCTGGAGGCGAAGCCGGCCAGACGGGCATGGCGGCAAATATCGACCAGCCATTGCCGATTGGTTTCCTCATCGAGGGCGTTGTGCGCGAAGCGCCAGCCGGCCAGCGATTCGGCATCGCCATGCACGATGCCGATGCGCACCCCGCCCACGCTGGCCACCGCATGCATCGGCAGTGCCGTCAGTTGTGCCCGCAGCTCCGGATGGCGCGCGCCGGTCGCGCGCAAGCGACGCATGATCTGGTTGGAGCGTTCGACTTCGGCGTCGCCGACTTCGTCGGGATAGGCGCAGCCGCAACCGGCGTCGTCGCTGTCGTTACCATCCGGGGCGGCCAATTCGGTTTCCACATTGCCGCGCAGGGCGATGTGCTGCAGCACTTCCTCGTTGATGGCGCGGAAATCGGCGTCGGCGGTATCGAACCAGTTGAAATCGCCGTTGAAAACGAGCGTTGGCGCCACCGGCTCGCGGGACGCCATTTGCAGAATGGTGGCGAGAGCCGCGCGGTTGCCGTACAGCCCGCCGACGATGTACAGGGTCTCGGCTTCGAGATCGGCATCGCGGCCGAAGACGGCCGGCGAGTAACGATAGTGCAGCGGACAGGCGCGGCCGGGATTCAATGCGCGCCCCGGAAAATTACTCGGCGGCTGCGAGCGCAGCCTGGGTATTGCCGTCCGCGTCCAGCGCGCCGCCGCAGCTCGAACCCTGCCCGGCGGTGCAGCCATAGCAATGGTCCTTGACGACGATGGCATTGCCGCTGAGATCGACATCCATCAGCTCGCGGATATGGGTGCGCAAATTATTTTTGTGCTGCAGGGGCAGACCCAGCATCTGGTTGAAATCGCAGTCGTAGGCATAGCCCTGCCAGTCGATCGACAGCAGGGAGCGGCACATCACGTTTTCCAGATTGTGCGACTGGAACGCAGAAACCAGCAGATCCATATACGGCTCGAACTGGCCCTTGCTGACCAGGGTCGAGCCGAAGCGCTGGATCGGCATATTGGTGATGGTGTACAGATGGTTGAAGACGATGCCGAAATTCTGCAACAGCAGGCGGTGGTAATCGGCCTCCAGGGCCTCCTGCGGCGGCGGCAGCGAAGGCCCCTGCGGGTTGTACACCAGGTTCAGCAGCAGGCCGCTGCCAGGGTTGCCTCGATTTTGGCCCTGACCTTGCCCCTGACCTTGACCATACCCGAGCGCATTCAGTTTTTTCAGCGCGGCAATGGATTTGTCGAACACGCCTTCGCCGCGCTGCTTGTCGACATTGGCCTGCGAATAGCAAGGCAGGGAGGCGCTGATTTCGACCTGGTTCGCCGCCAGAAATTCGGCGAGATCCTCGAAGCCCGGCTCCTCGAGGATGGTCAGGTTGCAGCGGTCGATGACGCGCACGCCCATGGCGCGCGCGGCGCCGACCAGAAAACGGAAATGCTCGTTCAGCTCCGGGGCGCCGCCGGTGAGATCCAGCACTTTCACATTCGCCGCGCGCATCAGGGCGATCACCTCGTCGATGGTGTCGCGCTGCATCATTTCCTTGCGATCGGGGCCGGCATTGACGTGGCAATGAAAGCACGCCTGATTGCATTTATAGCCCAGGTTGACCTGCAGGGTATCAAGCGTCTTGCGGCGGATATGCGGAAAGCCGCGCGATTTCATCAGGTGCAGGGTGGCGTGCATATCATCCTCGAAAAACAGTAGATCGATAATAGTGGATTCAGTTCACTGCGTCACTATGCCGATGGCGGTACGCCGATAACGGTCGAATGGATGGTGGGTCGTGCAGCGGTCGATAACCTTACGGAGTGCGCTCCATTTCAATGGAGTGCTTCCCCCTTTGAAAAAGGGGAATCATGCTTAGCCCTATAGCCCCTTCGCCGCCTTGACGACACCTTCCACGGTGATGCCGAAATGTTTGTACAGCGCGCCGGCGGGAGCGGACTCGCCGAAGGTGTCGATGCCGATCACCGCACCGTCGAGGCCCACATATTTGCGCCAGTAATCGGTGACGCCGGCTTCGATGGCGATGCGCTTGCTGCCCTTGGGCAATACCGTGTCCCGATAGGCCGCATCCTGGCGATCGAAAACGAAGGTGGACGGCATCGACACCACACGCAGATGCACGCCCTCGGCGGCCAGCGCCTTTTGCGCTTCCATGGCCAGCGGCACTTCCGAGCCGGTGGCGATCAGCACGGCCGTCAGCGGGCCGGCTTCTTTCGACAGCATATAGCCGCCGCGCGCCACATTGGCGAGAGTGGCGGCATCGCGTTTCTGGAAGGCCACGTTCTGCCGGGAGAAAATCAGGCTGCTGGGACCATCTTTACGTTGCAGGGCGTGGCGCCAGGCGACCGCCGCTTCCACCGTATCGCAGGGACGCCACACGTCCATATTCGGGATCAGGCGCAGCGCGGAAACATGCTCGACCGATTGATGCGTCGGGCCGTCTTCGCCGAGGCCGATGGAATCGTGCGTGAACACCGCGATATTGCGCAGCTTCATCAGCGCGGCCATGCGCAGGGCATTGCGCGAGTAGTCGCTGAAGGTCAGGAAGGTGGCACTGTAGGGGATGAAGCCGCCGTGCAGGGCGATGCCGTTGGCGATGGCGGTCATGCCGAATTCGCGCACGCCGTAGTTGATGTAGTTGCCGCCCGCGTCGGGGGCCGAGCTGGGCTTCATGGCCTTGCTGCCGCTCCAGTTGGTGAGGTTGGAGCCGGTCAGGTCGGCCGAGCCGCCGAGCATTTCGGGTGTGGTGGCCGCGAGCCCCTCGATCGCGATTTGCGAAGCCTTGCGGGTGGCGACGGTTTCGGCTTTTTCGTTGACCTTGTTCAGCAGGGCATCGGCGGCAGCCGCAAAACCGGCCGGCAATTCGCCGGCCATGCGACGCTTGAATTCGGCAGCCAGTTCGGGGAATTGCTGCGCGTAAGCGGCGAAGGTCGTATTCCATTGCGCTTCGATGGCGGCGCCTTTTTGCGTGGCGTCCCAGGCATCGTAAATATCTTTCGGAATCTCGAAGGGCGCATGCTTCCAGCCGATGGCTTCGCGGGTCGCGGCGATTTCCTTGTCGCCCAGCGGCGCGCCATGGACCTTGTCGGTGCCGCCCATGTTCGGCGCGCCCTTGCCGATCACCGTCTTGCAGCAGATCAGGGTCGGCTTGTCGGTGACTTCCTTGGCTTCCTTGAGTGCGGCTTCGATCTGCTGTGCATCGTGACCATCGACATTCGGGATCACATGCCAGCCGTAGGCGGCAAAGCGCATCGGCGTGTTGTCGCGGAACCAGCCCTCGACCTTGCCGTCGATCGAGATGCCGTTGTCGTCATAGAAGGCGATCAGCTTGCCGAGGCCCAGGGTGCCGGCGAGCGAGCAGACTTCGTGCGAAATGCCTTCCATCAGGCAGCCGTCGCCGAGGAACACATAGGTGTGGTGGTCGACGATGCAAAAGCCCTTGCGGTTAAAGGTATAGCGCATTTCGCGCTCGGCGATTGCCATGCCGACCGCATTGGCGAGCCCCTGACCCAGCGGGCCGGTGGTGGTTTCGACGCCCGGCGTGACGCCGACTTCCGGATGGCCCGGGGTCTTGGAGTGCAGCTGGCGGAAATTCTTGATCTCGTCCATCGACAGCGCATAGCCGGTCAGATGCAGCAAGGCATAGAGCAGCATCGAGCCGTGGCCATTGGAGAGCACAAAACGGTCGCGGTCCGCCCAGTGCGGATTCTTCGGGTTATGACGCAGATGGTGGCGCCACAGCACCTCGGCGATTTCGGCCATGCCCATCGGCGCGCCCGGATGGCCGGAATTGGCCTTTTGTACCGCGTCCATGGCAAGGGCGCGGATGGCATTGGTGATCTCGGAGCGGGCGGGCTGGGTCATGGCGTGCAGTCGTAGAGAGGAAGGGTCCGGGGAAAGCGGCAGGAAGGCGGGCAAACGAGATTATAATTTAACCCTGCTGCCGGGCGCCGTTTGGGATGCGAAAACCCCGGCGGATGCGTAAATTTCACGCGGCGAATCCAGGAAACTTCAGGGAAGCTTCAAAAAAACAAGGGGTGCGCGCCATGAAGGGCCTGCATATCATCGCCGACTTGTATAACTGCCCGAAAAACGAGCTGCTGGTGTCGGCGACGGCGCTGCGGGTGATGTGCATCCGCGCCTGCGAAACAGCGGGGCTCTCGGTGCTGGGCGAGCATTTTTTCCAGTTCGACAGTTTCGACCAGGTGCAGGACGGCGGCGCCACCGGCGCCGTGATCCTGGCCGAATCGCATCTGGCCATCCATACCTGGCCGGAACGCGCCGGCGCCACCCTCGACGTTTACGTCTGCAATGTGTCGGGCGACAACAACCGCAAGGCCGAGGCCCTGTATGCCGAGCTGCTGGCGGCGCTCAAGCCGGGCGACATCATGGTCGAACGCGTGTGGCGCGGCAAGGATTTGCCGGTAACTGTGGCTGCTGCCGCCTGATGCGCCTGGACGAGCGCCTGAGCGGAACTTCCGGCGTACATTTTGACGCGATGGCGCGCATCGATGCGGTGCAGTCGCCCTGCCAGCTGATCGAGGTGTTCCAGACCGAAGATCTGGGCAAGCTGATGCGCATCGACGGCGCCAATATGGTGGCCGAACGCGATGAATTTTTTTACCATGAAAACCTGATTCACCCGGCGGCCATCGCGCATCCATCGCCACGCAATGCGCTGATCGTCGGCGGCGGCGATGGCGGCGCGGCCGAGGAATTGCTCAAGCATCCCTCGATGCAATCGTTGCAACTATGCGAGCTTGATGCGGCCGTGGTCGAGATGGCGAAGAAACATTTGCGCAGCGTGCACCGCGATGTGTTCGCCGACCCACGCCTGACCTTGCGCATCGGCGACGGCCTGCAGTATTTGCGCGACACGGCCGATAAATTCGACCTCATCTATCTCGACCTGACCGACCCGATCGGCCCCGCGGCGGCGCTCTACACCACCCATTTTTATGTCGATTGCAAACGTGCGTTGGCGACGGGCGGGGCGCTGACCCTGCATATCGGTTCGCCGTTTTCGCATCCGCAGCGGGTGCGCGACAGCGTGCGCGATCTGCGCGCGATGTTTGAGAAAGTCGCGGTCTGGTTCGTGCACATCCCGCTGTATGGCGCCACCTGGGGCTTTGCCTGCGGCGCCGACGCGCTCGATCCGCGCACCATCGGCAGTGCCGAAATCGATGCGCGCCTGTCGGCGCGCGGCGTCGGCGCACGCCGGTATTACGAGGGGAAAATGCATCAGGCCATGCTCTCCTTGCCGCCATACATCCGCGAACTAATCGCGTAGTATTGCGAAGCCCTCTCCTGTGTCGAAAGAAAATCGATGCTCAAAAAAGTCCGCAAGTCCAGTTCCCATATCACCCTGGTGCTGATCGGCGCCGCGGCCCTCGGCGGCTCCCTGGCGGGATGCAAGCAGGACGAAATCCGCCGCGACGTCTATGCCAGCAAGCAGGACTGCCTGGCCGACTGGGGCAACGCCCCGCAGGATTGCGAACCCGCCTACGACCGCCGCACCGGCAACCCGATGGTCACGCATTATTACGGGCGCCCCTATACGTACACCGGCGGCGCCTCATCGCCTTCCGCCTCATCGCCTTCCCATTCCGGCCGGACCATTGGCTCCTCGACCGTGAGCCGCGGCGGCTTCGGTTCCAGCGGTCACTCGTCCGGCGGCTGATGATGCCAGCATGGATATGCATGCCAAGGTCATCGGCGGCGCGATGAAACGCGAGCTGCGGATCCCGCGCCCCGACTGGCCGCAAAAAATGGAAGCGCTCGGCTTCGGCTTTCACAGCATCGACGGCATTTACTGGGACGAGCGCGCCTGCTACGCCTTCACCGCAAACGAAATCGATACGCTCGAAGAGGCGACCGTCGAATTGCATGCAATGTGCATCGCCGCCGCGCAGAAGGTGATCGATGAAAACCGCTATGCGCAGTTCGCCATTCCGCCGGAATTCATCCCACTGATCGAGCATTCCTGGAATGAGGACGAGCCTACATTGTTCGGCCGCTTCGATTTTTCATGGGACCCGAACAGTGGTGGGCCGCCGAAAATGCTCGAGTACAACGCCGATACGCCGACCTCGCTGATCGAGGCCAGCGTCGCGCAATGGTATTGGCTGCAGGACGTGAAGCCACAGGCGGACCAGTTCAACAGCATCCACGAAAAGCTGCTGGAACGCTTCAAGCAGATCGGCGCCGAGTTGTCGACGCAACGAATTCATTTCAGTTGCATCGCCGACAGCGAGGAGGATGTCGGCAATATCGACTACCTGCGCGATGTGGCCATGCAGGCCGGGCTCGATGCGCCGTTCATCGATGTCGGCGCGATCGGCTGGGATGCCGTCGCCAAATGTTTTGTCGACGAAGCCAATGCGCCCATCGACACCCTGTTCAAGCTCTATCCCTGGGAGTGGCTGGTGCGCGAAGCTTTTGGCCGCAACCTGATCGGCAATTCCATGCGCGTGATCGAGCCGGCATGGAAAATGCTGCTCGCCAACAAGGCCATCCTGCCGGTGCTGTGGGAGCTGTATCCTGATCATCCCAATCTGCTGCCGGCGTTTTTCGAGCCGCAGCGCTTCGCCACCGATTACGTCAAAAAACCGCTGCTGTCGCGCGAAGGCGCCAATGTCTCGATCAAATCGAAGCGCGGCGATATCGACATCCCCGGCGAATACGGCGCCGAGGGCTTCATCTACCAGGCTTTCCAACCGCTGCCCAGCTACGGCGACGGCTATATGGTGATCGGCTCGTGGATCATCGGCGACGAAGCCGCCGGCATCGGCATACGTGAAGATGAATCCCTCGTCACCAAAAACACCAGCCGCTTCGTGCCGCACTATTTTTCTTGAGGAGAAACACCATGCTCAAATATCAAATTCTGGAATCATTCGGCGGCTTCGATGACTTCCTCGTCTATCTCGCCATTTCCGGCGCCCTGCTGGCGGTCTTCCTGGCGATCTATGTGCGCATCACGCCCTACCGCGAAGTCGCGCTGATCCGCGACGGCAATACGGCCGCCGCCTTCAGCCTCTCCGGCACGCTGATCGGTATGGCCATCCCGCTGGCCAATGCCGTCGAGTACAGCGTCAACCCCGTCGATATGGCGATCTGGGGCGCCATCGCGCTATTGATCCAGTTGCTGGTCTTCGTCATCGCCCGCATCACCCTGCCGCATATCGCCGAAGACATCCCCGCCGGCAAGCAGGCCTCGGGGATTTTTCTGGGTGCGATCTCGATTGCGGCGGGGATATTGAATGCGGCTTGCATGACGTATTGAAATGGGAACTTCTCAAAACTGTAGCGAGCGGGTCAAGGTCGCGGCGAGGAGCGGAAGCGTACGAAGAGTACGCTGAGCACCGGAGCCGCGAGATTGGACCGCGCAGTAGGTTTTGAGAAGTTCACAAACGTAGAACGCCATTTGGCGCGGAGTTTGGGGCAAAAATGGCTGGGACGGCGCGTCAGTGCTGGTGTTTCAATAATTGATGAATTGTTTTTATGCCATTTAGCCATGGGTGAGAGATGGGCAACCGTGAAAATTTGTTGGCAAAAATCGAGAAACAAAGCGCGTCTTCGAATGGAATTGAAATCGTTGTCTCGCTGGAAGACTTCTTCAACGGCAACGACGATCTTGGATCAATTGGCTGCAATTTGGGAAATGAACAGCCGCTTGTTGCGGAGTTTTACCGTGTTTTGAAAAACATTCGTTCGAGGCCGGAAGTACAGGATGTGCTTGTACGAATATGCGATTACAGCGATCCGACTTCATGGCCGTTTTCGGACGCAGTGCACATCATTACTACTGCAGGACACGAGACGGTTAATGCGTGGGTGGCGTCCTTAAAACCTGACGAGGTTTATGCAGAGTGGATATATGGAAAACCGGCGGCCGCCCCAGTACTCAATTCAGGAATGACGCCATATTCCGTATGGTGGGACTAACAACGGCACCTGCTTTGGCAAGGAATGTCTCGCCCTACAAATGATTCCGCACCCAGCGCTTCCACTCATCAAACAGCGCCGGATGCCGCGCCGCGATCACCGACTTGACCCACTCCTTGTCGCCCTCGTCGGGCCGCCAGAAATCATCGTGCAATAGCGTGGCGATGCGTCCGCCGGCTTCTTCGAGGATGAGGGCGCCGGCGGCGTAATCCCAGGCGTGTTCGCCGGCGTGCAGGAACACATCGGCGCGACCGCAGGCCACATGGCACCACTGCAAGACGGATGCGCCGCTCATGGAAATGGTCTTGAATGGTGGATTGGCGAACAGGGCGATGCGCAGGCGCCCGAGGCGTTTGAAGCGCCCGACTTCGACGATGGCGTCGACCAGCGGCTTGGCGGCAACGGCACGCATTTTCTTGTTATTGAGAAAGGCGCCGCCGCCGCGCCAGGCGTGGAAGGCTTCATGGGTGTTGGGGTCGAGCACGGCGCCGAACACGCTTTCGCGCCGATACATCAGCGCGACCGAGATGCCGAAGTAGCGCTTGCCGCTGGTGTAGTTGGCGGTGCCGTCGAGCGGATCGACGCACCACAGCCAGTCGGCCTCGCGCCAGAGGCGTTTTTGTTCGACTTCCGGCATTTCTTCGCCCAGCACCGGGCAATCGTAAATTGCCGGCAGCGCCGCCACCAGCGCGGCTTCGACGGCGCGATCGGCTTCGGTAACGACCGAGCCATCGTGTTTTTTCTCGATCGCCACGCGCTTGAAGCGCGGCATCAATTCTTCGCCGGCCAGTTTGCGCAGCAGCGCGATCACCGGCTCGCTGAGCGCGGGAAGTTCGGGACTGAATTCGGCAGGCGAAATGAGTTGTTGCAGCATTGAGGCGAGAAATGAGGCCCGGGGTATGGGCCAGCAGCAGATTGGCGGGCGGTGGCCCTTGATCGCTCGATATAATACGCCAATCCCCTATGAAAGCCCGCATTGGCCGCCGTCCTCCCTTACCCGCGTTTTTTCGTTGCTGATCCTCTGCCCCGAGCTGTCGCTCTGCCTGTCGCATTTTCGCTCGACGAGAACGCGGCCATGCATCTGCGCGTGCTGCGCTTGCAGGAAGGCGAGATGGTCACGCTGTTCGATGGACGCGGCGGCGAGTTCACGGCCACTATCGCCGCGGTCGGCAAACGTGAGGTGTTGGTCAATCTTGGCGAGCATTTGCCGCTTGAACGCGAGTCGGCGCTCAACATCACGCTCGTCCAGGCATTGGCCACCGGCGACAAGATGGACTGGATCATCCAGAAGGCCACAGAGCTCGGCGTGAAAGAGATCGAACCGATCCAGACCCTGCGCGCCACTGTCAGGCTCAGTGCCGATCGTGCCGACAAGCGCACCGTGCACTGGCAGGGCGTGGCAACCGCGGCCTGCGAGCAATGCGGGCGCAATCGCGTGCCGGCGGTGCGGCCGCTGCTCGATTTTCCGGCCTGGCTGGCGCGCAAAGAGCATGCGAACCGCTTCATCCTGCACCCGGAAGCAGAGCGCGATCTGCTTGCAGCCGTCAAGCCGGTCGCGAGCGAGGGCCTGGCCCTGCTGATCGGCCCCGAGGGCGGCTTCGCGCCGGAGGAGCTGGCGGCCGCCCTGCGTGCGGGCGTGCGGCCGGTACACTTTGGTCCACGCGTACTGCGCACCGAAACCGCCGGGATGGCGGCACTGGTCGCGCTGCAAGCAATGTTTGGCGACTTGGCCTCCCATGCTTGATAAAATGCGCTTCCAACCGACCCCCTGACTATGCCCAAGAACGACGCCAAAAAACTCGAAGCCTTCGTCAAATGGTTCCGCTCCGCCACGCCGTTCATCCATGAATTCGGCGGCGGCACCATCGTCATCGCCTTCGGCGGCGAGGTATTGTCCGACGGCGAGCTGATGCAGCTGGCGCACGATATCAATGTGCTGGTGAGCCTCGAGGTGCGCGTGGTGCTGGTGCACGGCACGCGGCCGCAGATCGAGGACCAGCTGAAGCAGCATGGCGTGACGCCGCGTTATGCCGACGGGCGCCGCGTCACCGACGACGCCGCGCTCAAATGCGTGAAGGAAGCCAATGGCATCGTGCGCATGGAGATCGAGGCCACCCTCTCCACCGAGCTGGCGAATTCGCCGATGGCCGGGGCCGATATTCGCGTCTCCAGCGGCAACTTCATTACCGCCAAGCCCTTCGGCGTGCACGGCGGCGTGGACTTCATGCACACCGGCCAGGTGCGCAAGGTGGACGTGGAGGGCATCACCCGCCGTCTCGACGATCATGAAGTGGTGCTGATTTCGCCGATCGGGTTTTCGCCCACGGGCGATATCTTCAACTGCACCCTGGAGGATGTGGCGACTTCGGTGGCGACGGCGCTGAAGGCCGACAAGCTGATTTTTCTCACCGAGGCGATGGGTGCCACCGATGCCAAGGGCAAGCTGCAAAACGAATTGACCGCGATCCAGGCGCAGGAACTGCTGGGCGCCGGCGCCAGCACCCTTTCCGACGATGTGCGTTATTTTCTGCCCTGCGCGATTCGCGCGGTGCGCGATGGCGTCAAACGCGCGCACCTGATCAGCCGCCATATCGACGGTGCCCTGCTGATGGAATTGTTCACCCACCACGGTATCGGCACCATGGTGGTCCTGGAGTCGCCCGACAAATTGCGCGACGCCAGACTGGCGGATGTCGACGGCATCATGGCGATCATCGATCCCCTGGTCGCCCAGGGCGTGCTGGTCAAGCGCGATCGTGCGCTCATCGAGCAGGAAATCGAGCGCTTCATCGTGCTCGAGCAGGACGAGGAGATCATCGGCTGCGCCGCCCTGTATCCCTTCCCCAGCGACAAGGCGGTCGAGCTGGCCTGCCTGGCGGTGAACCCGTTTTATCGCGACGGCGGCCGCGGCGAGCGCATACTGCATTTTGCAGAAAAGCGCGCCAAGGAAAAGGGGTTCAAGACCCTGTTCGCGCTATCGACGCAGACCACGCAATGGTTCGTCGAACGCGGCTTTACCGAGGTGGATGTGGGCAAACTGCCCGCCGAGAAACAGGCCATGTACAACTATCAGCGGCGCAGCAAGATTTACAGCAAGGGCCTTTGAAGGTCCCGTCCCGACCCCAATATCGAGATCGAGGCGATCATCAGGACGACTATCACGAAGCGATTACGGAGAAGCATATGGCAAGAATGATTCAATGCATCAAACTCAAGCAAGAGGCCGAGGGCCTCGATTACCCGCCTTATCCGGGGCCGATCGGCGTCAAGCTGTACGAGCAGGTGTCCAAGCAGGCCTGGAAGGAATGGCTCGAGCACCAGAAGCGCCTGGTCAATGAAAACCGCTTGAACCTGGCCGATCAGCGCGCGCGCAAGTACCTCGAAGAGCAAATGGTGCGCAATTTCTTCGGCGACGGCGCCGACCAGGCCTCGGGCTATGTACCGCCGGCGCCGCCTACGGGCGGCTAGGCGTCGCGTTCCGTTCCTGTCAGTAGATTTGAAAAAAACGCCGCGAAACTCGCGGCGTTTTTCATGGTGCGGTTCTGGTGAACCTGGCGCCGCGATTCAATCCGTCTTCGAAGTCTCGCGTTCGAACTCTTCCGGCGAAATATGGCGCACATCCTTGCCCTTGACCAGATAGACCACGTATTCGCTCATGTTCTTGGCATGGTCGCCGATGCGCTCGATCGCCTTGGCGATGAACAGGATGTCGATCGCCGCCGAAATGGTGCGCGGGTCTTCCATCATGAAAGTGACCAGCTGGCGCATCACGCCGCGGAATTGTTCGTCAACGATCTGGTCCTGCTTGACCACCTTGGCGGCGGCTGAAACATCGAGGCGCGCAAAGGCGTCGAGCGCCGTTTTCACCATGTCGATGGCGACATTGCTGGCATAGCGCAATTCCGAAAACCGCGTCGACAGGCGGCGGTCCTGCTCGTGAATGAGCTTGGCCATGCGCGCGATTTTCTGTGCTTCGTCGCCGATGCGTTCGAGGTCGGTGATGGTCTTGATGATGGCGATCACCATGCGCAGATCGCCGGCGGCCGGCTGGCGCTTGGCGATGATATGCACGCAGTCTTCGTCGATGCCGACTTCAAGCGCATTGACGCGGTGATCGTCGGCGATGACCTGGTCGGCCAGGGCCATATCGCCCAGCGCCAGGCAGTCCATGGCGCGCGCGATCTGCTGTTCGACCAGCCCACCCATCTGCAGCACCCGCGAACGTACGGCTTCCAGTTCGGCGTCAAATTTTTTCGAGATATGTTCGTTACCCATTTCGTTTTATCGCTCTTTTCTAAGGGCTGCAGCCACGGAAGGCAGCTGCCCTGTAATAAACAATGAAGTCTAGGCGGTCAGTATGACAAAAATGTGACTCGATGGGTTCACGCCACGGCAAATCGGGTTCCGGCGCGCGGATCAGGCGCGACCTGCGGAAATGCGCTGAACGCCCTCGGCCGCCGCCAGCAACAGCACATCGGCGCCGCGTCGCGCGAACAGGCCATTGGTGACCACGCCCGCAATCTGGTTGATTTGCAATTCCAGCTCGACCGGGTTGGTGATCGCCAGGCCGCGCACATCCAGAATCCAGTTGCCGTTGTCGGTGACCACCGCCTTGCCCTCGCGGACCCGCCATTCCGGGTGGCCGCCGAGCCTGACCAGCTCGCGCGCCACATAGCTGCGGGCCATGGGGATGACCTCGACCGGCAGCGGAAACTTGCCCAGCACGTCGACCAGTTTGGAGGTATCGGCGATGCAGATGAATTTCTCGCTGGCGGCGGCAACGATTTTCTCACGGGTCAGGGCCGCGCCCCCGCCCTTGATCATCGCCAGGTGCCGGGTCACTTCGTCGGCGCCGTCCACATAGATGGACAGAGTGCCGGCGTCGTTCAGCTCCAGAACGTCGATGCCGCCGTCGCGCAGCAATCGCGTGCTCGCCACCGAACTCGATACCGCGGCCTTGATGCGCGCCTTGCCGCGGATCAGTTCGGCGATGAAAAAATTGACCGTCGAACCGGTGCCGACGCCGATCACGGTGTTGTCCTCGACATAATCGAGCGCGGCTTTGGCGGCGGCCATTTTGAGTGCGTTCTGGTCCATGGATGCTTTGGGAGTAATGAAGATGCCGGAAAACGAAAATGCGGAATGTCTGCAGAGGATAGCGAATTTCCTGCTAAATTGGTGCCCAATCAACCGGAAATACCATGAAAGACGACTACCTCAAACGAATTCTCAGTGCGCGTGTTTACGACGTCGCCATCGAAAGCCCGCTGGAGCGCGCCGCCGGCATTTCCGAACAGGCCGGCAATCAGGTGCTGCTCAAGCGCGAGGATATGCAGCCGGTGTTCTCGTTCAAGCTGCGCGGCGCCTACAACAAGATGGCGCACCTGACGCCCGCCGAGCTGAAGCGCGGCGTGATCTGTGCCAGCGCCGGCAACCATGCCCAGGGCGTGGCGCTGGCGGCGCAGAAGCTGGGCTGCAAGGCGACCATCGTTATGCCGGTGACGACCCCGGCCATCAAGATCGATGCGGTGGCGCGGCGCGGGGCGCAGGTGGTATTGCATGGCGACAGTTATCACGAGGCCAGCCTGCATGCCAAGCAACTGTCGGCCAGCAAAAAACTGACATATGTGCATCCCTATGACGATCCGCTGGTGATCGCCGGCCAGGGCACCATCGGCATGGAGATCCTGCGCCAGCACCAGCATCCGATCGACGCGGTGTTCGTGCCGATCGGCGGCGGCGGCCTGGTCGCCGGTATCGGCGCCTACATCAAGGCGCTTTCGCCATCGACCAAAATCATCGGCGTCGAGCCGGTGGATTCCAATGCCATGTACCAGTCGCTGAAGGCCAATAAACGGGTCACGCTGTCGCATGTGAACCTGTTTGCCGACGGGGTGGCGGTCAAGCAGGTGGGCGAGGAGACCTTTGGCTTGGCCAAACGATTGGTCGACGAGGTGGTGCTGGTCAGCACCGATGAAATCTGCGCGGCCATCAAGGATATTTTCCAGGACACGCGTTCGGTGATGGAGCCCTCGGGCGGCCTCGCGCTGGCCGGCATCAAGCGCTACATAGAGCGCGAAAAGATAAAGGGCAAAACCTTTGTGGCGATTTGCAGCGGCGCCAATATGAACTTCGACCGCCTGCGCTTTGTGGCCGAGCGCGCCGAGGTGGGCGAACATCACGAAGCCTTGCTGGCCGTGACGGTACCCGAGACCCGCGGCAGCTTTCGCCGCTTTTGCGAGCTGCTTGGACCGCGCAATGTGACCGAATTCAATTACCGCATTGCCGATGCCAATGTGGCACATCTGTTCGTGGGCGTGCAGATTGCCGGTCGCAGCGCGGCAAAAAAAATGGTCGCCGATTTCAATCGACAAGGGTTCAAGACCCTGGATTTGTCCGAAGACGAAATGGCCAAGCTGCATATCCGCCATCTGGTGGGCGGGCGTTCACCGTTGGCCGAAAACGAAAGCATTTACCGCTTCGAATTTCCGGAGCGTCCCGGCGCGCTGATGCGCTTCCTGAGCAGCATGAGCCCCAACTGGAATATCAGCCTGTTTCACTACCGCAATCACGGCGCGGATGTGGGACGCATCCTGGTGGGATTGCAGATCCCCGGCAACGAGCGCGGCGCCTTCGGCAAGTTCCTGAAGACCCTGGGCTACGAGTATGTGGATGAGACGGCCAACCCGGCCTATCGGCTGTTCCTGGGTTGACGCCTGCCGCGCCGCCTGCTCAGGCGGGCCAGTTCTTGATGTACTGCTTGAGCAGTTGATTTTCGAAGGCTACATCCTTGATCGCGCTGCGCGCGATATCCTGAAACGAAAGGATGCCGACCAGCTTGCCGCCGTTCATCACCGGCACATGGGTGATATGCAGCTCCGTCATCAGGCCGCGCAAATGGTCCACGGAGTCCTCGGGTCTGGCGACCGGGGGATTGGCCTTCATGACTTTGCTGCAGGGGGTTTTCAGCAAGTGATCGCCCTGGGTGTCGAGACCCGCCAGCAACTCGCGCAGGGTAATCAGGCCGAGCATGGTGTCGCCGTCCAGCACCAGCACCGAACTGATGGACTTCTGCACCATCAAGCTGACCGCTGCCGAAACCGGCGCGCCCGGCGCGATCGAGAACAGCATGCTGCCCGACGCCTGCAGGGCCTTGTCCTTCAGAAGTTCAGCAACCGTCATGCTCATGGTTTTTTTGCCTGGTTGACGAGTGTTGCCAGAATAACAAACACGCCGGCGGTTTGTCATGAATCCGGTTGCGGCGCCTGGTGCGGGCGCAGGAGTTTATTTGACGATGCGCAAACCGCCCCGCGGCGGCCCCTTGGGCTTGTCGTCCTGGGCCTGGCCATCATTGCCCGGGGCTTCGCTCGGCGCTGCCTGCGGGAGCCCGGTGCTCATATTAGGTGCGCCCGAGGCCGGCACCGATTGCAGGGTTGGCGCCGATGGCGCTGATGACGGTGTGGCGGCTTCGCCCTCCGGGGCGGCCTCGGCCTCGAAAAACATCCCGCGGCCGGTCTCGCGCGCAAAAATGCTGGCGACGGCGTAAATGGGTACGGCGATTTCACGCGAGACCCCATTGAAGCGGGCCGAAAACTGGATCATGTCGTTGCCGATGGTCAGATTGCGCGTGGCCTGCAGGCTGATCGACAGCACGATCTCGCCGTTCTTGACGTACTCGATGGGCACGCGGGTGTTCTGGTCGACCTTGACGCCGATATAGGGCGTGTAACCCGCATCGGCGCACCATTCGTAAATGGCGCGGATCAGATAGGGCTTGTTGGAAATTTCAGCCATGGTTTCGTTTTAGCGGTTGCGTGGCGTCGGCTATTGCGCGACGCAGGCGACTTAATCTTACGCCCGTCGCGCGGGGCCGTCTGTAGCTGGGTGCTGAACGGCGGCCGCGGGACTGCCAGCGGCCGCTTGTCGCCGGATTACTTGCGCATCGCCTTTTCGGAGGCCGTCATCGAATCGATGAACGCCTGGCGCGAGAACAGGCGTTCCGCATATTTCAGCAGCGGCGCTGCCGCCTTCGGCATCTCGATCTGGTAGTGCTCGAGGCGCCACAGCAGCGGGGCGATGGCCACGTCCAGCATCGAAAATTCGTCGCCCAGCATATGTTTCTGCTTGACGAAGATCGGCGCCAGCTGGATCAGGTTTTCGCGGATGTACAGGCGCGCCTTCTCGTGCTGGTTGGGCTTACCGCGCTCGATCACGTCGACATGGTTGAAAATCTCGTTTTCCATGCGGAACAGGATCAGGCGGGCGCGGGCCCGCATCACCGGGTCGGCGGGCATCAGCTGCGGATGCGGAAAGCGCTCGTCGATGTATTCGTTGATGATGTTCGATTCGTACAGAATCAGATCGCGTTCGACCAGCACCGGGGTGCGGTTATAGGGGTTCATCACCGCCAGATCTTCGGGCTTGTTCATCAAGTCCACGTCGAGGATCTGGAAATCCATGCCTTTTTCGTAAAGGACGATGCGGCAGCGGTGGCTGAAGGGACAGGTGGTTCCGGAATAGAGCGTCATCATGATCGTTCACCAACTTTCTTTTTCTGAGAATGCGTAAAACCGTAAAACTTAGAAGCGCGAAGCCGCGCGATATGCGCGGCTTTTGCGAACTGCGGATAGTTGGCTAGGGCCGCGCCGACTATTTGACGTCTTTCCAGTACTCGTGCTTCAGCCACAGGGCGGCAAAAAACGCGAGGACCAGGAACAGCAGGACCAGCACACCCAGTTGCGTGCGCTGCGGGCGGGCGGGCTCGCCCATGAAGGTCAGGTAGTTGACCAGGTCGCGCACGAACAGATCGTATTCCTGGGAGTTCATGGTGCCCGGGCGGTCAACGGTCAGTTTCATGATCGGCTCGGCGTGGCCGTGAACTTCCTTCTCGCCGACTTTGCTCAGCACCTGCGTGCCCTGCAGATCGTGCAGCACATGCGGCATGGCGACATTCTTGAACGCCAGATTGTTCCAGCCGGTCGGGCTCTTGTCGTCACGGTAGTAGCTGCGCAGATAGGTATACAGCCAGTCCGCGCCGCGCACCCGGGCGACCAGGGTCAGGTCCGGCGGCACCTTGCCAAACCAGTCCTTGGCGTCCTTGGCATCCAGCGCCGACACCATCGTATCGCCAAACTTGTCGGTGGTGAACATCAGGTTCTGCTTGATCTGGTCCTCAGTGAGGCCGATTTGCGTCAAATGGCTGTAACGCATGTAGGCCGCGCTGTGGCAGTTCAGGCAGTAGTTGACGAAATTTCGCGCACCGCGCTGCAGCGAGGCCTGGTCTTTCAGGTTGATCGGCGCGCTGTCGAGATGAACGTCTTCGTCGCCGGAAGCCCATGCGGGCATTCCAAGCATGCTCATCACCAGCAGGGGGGCGGCAATCAGGGTTTTAAGTGGAGTTCTCATCAGAAATTGACCCGTTTCGGTTCCGGTTTCTCTTTGTCGTTTGCGGTGTACCAGGGCATCAGCACGAAGAAGAGGAAATATACCGTGGTCAAAATACGCGCCACGATGGTCGCCACATCCAGGCCGCCAATGATCGGCAGCGCTTTCGGCATTTGTCCCCAGACGGTGGTCGGCACCACGCCCAGATAGCCCAGCACCAGAAAGCTGATGACGAAGGCGGTCAGGAAGTATTTGTAAATCGGGCCGCGATAGCGAATCGACTTGACCTTGCCGCGGTCCAGCCAGGGCAGGGCAAACAGGATCAGGGTCGCCGCACCCATTACCGCCACGCCCGGGAACTGCGAGCTGAACATCGACGGCACGGCGCGCAGCATGGCGTAAAACGGCGTGAAGTACCAGACCGGGGCGATATGCGGCGGCGTGGTCAGCGGGTCGGCCGGAACGAAGTTCGGCGCTTCCAGGAAGTAGCCGCCGACTTCAGGCGCAAAGAAGATGATCGCGGTAAATACCGCCAGGAACACGACCACACCGACCAGATCCTTGACGGTGTAATAGGGATGGAAGGGAATGCCGTCCTTCGGGTGACCGTCGACGTCGAGATCTTTCTTGATTTCCACGCCGTCCGGGTTGTTGGAGCCCACTTCATGCAGGGCCACCAGGTGCGCCGCCACCAGACCCAGCAGGACCAGCGGCAAGGCGATGACGTGGAAGGCAAAGAAACGGTTCAATGTCGCGTCGCCGATGTTGTAGTCGCCGCGAATCCATACCGACAGATCGTCGCCGATGATCGGGATTGCCGAGAACAGGTTGATGATCACCTGCGCGCCCCAGTAGGACATCTGGCCCCAGGGCAGCAGATAACCGAAGAAGGCCTCGCCCATCAGGGAGAGATAGATCAGGCAGCCGAAGATCCACAACAGCTCGCGCGGCTTGCGATACGAGCCGTACATCAGGCCGCGCATCATGTGCAGATAAACCACCAGGAAGAACATCGACGCGCCGGTGGAGTGCATATAGCGGATCAGCCAGCCCCAGTTGACATCGCGCATGATGTACTCGACCGAGGCGAACGCGAATTTGGCGTCCGGCTTGTAGTTCATGGTCAGGAAAATGCCGGTGACGATCTGCATGACCAGTATCAGCAGCGCCAGCGAGCCGAAGTAGTACCAGACGTTGAAATTTTTCGGCGCGTAGTACTCGGACAGATGTTCCTTGTACAGCGTCGTCAGCGGGAAACGATCGTCCACCCAGCCGAGAATTTTTCCGCCGATGCCGCCAGCACGCGTCTGGCCCGGATTCGGAATGCTTGCCATGATCTTTATGCTCCTTTGGAGTCTTGGCCGACCAACAACGTTTTGTCGTTGATGAAGGTGTATTGCGGCACCGCCAGATTGAGGGGGGCGGGCATGCCTTTGAAGACGCGGCCGGCCATGTCGAATTTGGATTGATGACAGGGGCAGAAAAAGCCGCCGGGCCAGTCGGCGCCGAGGTCGGCGGCGCCGACTTCCTTGCGCATGGTCGGCGAGCAGCCCAGATGGGTGCACACGCCTTTCAGCACCAGCCACTCCGGCTTGATCGCCCGTCCGGTGTTTTTGGCGTATTCAGGCTGCTTGGAGGATTCCGACGCGGGATCCGCCAGCAAGGCGTCGTTCTTCGCCAGTTGCGCGACCATTTCCGGCGTGCGGCGAATGACCCAGTGCGGGGCGCCGCGATATTCAAACGTGAGTTGTTGGCCCGGCTCGATGGGGGAGAGATCAACTTGCACGGGGGCGCCGGCCGCGATCGCGCGGGCGGAAGGCTTCATGCTGAGAACGAACGGCACCGCGACAGAACCCGCGCCCACGGCTCCCACGACCGAGGTCGCGATGACGAGGGTACGGCGCTTCTTGGGATCAACTTCATTCAGGACAATAGAGCTCATGATCGATTTTGGTTGAATTGGCGTCGGAACGGCCCGCTTCATTACACGAAACTGGGCCTTGAACACGCGGTGGGACGCGAGAACCTCTCATTTTAGCTGATCCCGACGACAAACTTAAGCCCCCGGAAGCGATTAGCGTCCGATCCCGGCGTAAATCGGCCGGTCAAGTTGTCCACAGACGGGTATCGGGGCGGCACGGACCCGTGTTGACGCGGATCATCCGGCCCAAGTACAGTCTTTGCTCCTCATCAGCGAGCGCAAGCTCTGGGAGCAGCAATGAGTATCGCCTCGGAATTCAAGGAGTTTGCCCTGAAGGGCAATGTCGTCGATCTGGCGGTCGGTGTCATCGTCGGCGCCGCCTTTGGCAAGATTGTCGGTTCGGTGGTCGATGATCTGATCATGCCGCTGGTCGGCAAGCTTCTGAATAACATCAGTTTTATCGATATGTTTATTCCGCTCAAAGAGGTGCCTTCCGGCACCGCCATGACGCTGGAAGCGGTCAAAAAGGCCGGTGTCCCGGTGTTCGCTTATGGCAATTTCATCACCATCCTGCTCAATTTTGCGATCCTGGCCTTCGTCATTTTCATGATGGTCAAGCAGATCAACCGGCTGAAAAAGAATGTGCCTCCGCCGGCATCGACGCCCACTACGGAAGATGTATTGTTGTTGCGTGAAATCCGCGACGCGCTTAAAAAATAGCGGTAGTAAGCGCTCATAATTTGCCCTCCGCTGGGGGATCGCAAAGAGATGCGGGAACGGCGTGCCCGCACGGCGCCCGTTGTTTTTTGCACCCCCCAGCCCCATACTCAAACCCTATCCTTCGGCTCTTAATCTGGAAGTCATGCGTCGTCTTTGGCAGGTTTTTGCGGAATTTGTCACGATTACCCTCGCAATCGTGTTTGTAGTCACCCTGATTCGGCCGGACTGGAATCCCTGGCGCAAGAATGTGGTGGAAATTCGCGAGTCGTCCGCGCCGGGCGGTCTTTTCAATGTCGGTAATGCCGGTTCGCGCCTGACCTATGCCGAGGCCGCGAAAAAAGCGATGGCCTCCGTGGTCAATGTTTCCTCGTCGCGCAATGTGAAACTCCCGCGCGCGCATCCGCGGGTGGCGGATCCCTTGCTGCGCCGGTTTTTCCCGCAGCCCGACGACCAGGGGGACGACGACCCCGAGGAGCAGGCCAGCCTCGGCTCGGGCGTGATTGTCAATGCCGATGCCAAGGGCGGGTACATCCTGACCAATGACCATGTCGTGAGCGGCGCCAGCGATATCCAGATTTCCTTTTCGGATGGCCGCGTCGTCGCGGCCAAGGTGGTGGGAACCGACCCGGAATCCGATCTGGCGGTGCTGCGCATCGAGGGCAAGGGTCTGGTGCCGATCACTTTCGGGCAATCCGATAAAGCGCAGGTCGGCGATGTGGTGCTGGCGGTCGGCGATCCCTTCGGCGTCGGCCAGACCGTGACGGCCGGCATTGTCAGCGCGCTGGGCCGCAATCGCCTCGGCGTCAATCGCTATGAAAATTTCATTCAGACCGATGCGGCCATCAATCCCGGCAACTCCGGGGGAGCGCTGGTCGATGTCAACGGCAATCTGATCGGCATCAACAGCGTCATCTATTCGCAAAGCGGCGGCTCACTGGGCATCGGCTTCGCCATCCCGGTATCGATGGCCAAGGGTGTGATGGAGCAGATCATCGCCGAGGGCGCGGTGACGCGCGGTTTCGCCGGCATTTCGCCGCAGGATGTCACCCCCGAACTCGCCGAATCGCTGAAACTGGCCACCGCCAGCGGCGCCCTGGTGGCCGGCGTCAGCCGCGGCGGGCCCGCCGACAAGGCGGGGCTCAAGACCGGGGACGTCATCACCGCGATCGACGGCAAATCCATTCAGGACAGCGTCGCCGCGATGGCGGTGATCGCGGCGCTGAAGCCAGGTGCAGACGCCAAGTTCAGCATTACCCGCAATGAAAAGAAGTTGACTGTCGCAGTCAATATCGGCAAGCGCCCCAAACCGCCGCGCGGGCAATAGCGGAATCGTTTCCACCCGAAACGGCAGCGAGACTAACTCGCTGCCGTTTCTGTTTCGGCGGGCTTGGACTTCACAAAGAAGCGCGCGAAGATGATGCCCAGTTCGTAGAGGACGCACAGGGGGATGGCCAGCGCCAGTTGGGAGGCTACGTCGGGCGGCGTGACGACGGCCGCGACAATGAAGGCGCCGACGATGACATAACGGCGCACCTCGCGCAGCGTTTCCAGGCTGACGAGTTCGGTGGCAACCAGCACCACCACCACCACGGGGGTTTCAAAGGCCACGCCGAACGCGAGAAACATGCCGACGACGAAATTGAAATAGTTCTCGATGTCCGGCGCAACGGTGATGCTGGCCGGCGCCAGCTTGGCGATGCCGGCAAAAACAAACTTGAACACGATGAAGTAGCAGAACGCCATGCCGGCGTAAAACAGCACAGTGCTGGTGGCGATAAGCGGAACGACAAAGCGTTTTTCATGCTGGTACAGGCCGGGCGCGATAAATGCCCAGGCCTGGTAAAGAATGAAGGGCAATACGATCAGGAAAGCAACCAGCAAGGCGGTCTTCAGCGGGATGAAGGCCGGGGAAACGATACCGGTGGCGATCATCTTCGACCCTTGCGGTAGCGACTTCATCATCGGACCGGCAAGCAGGTCGTAGAGTTCGGGCGCGTAAAAGGCCAAGGGCACCAGCACAATGACGAGCGCCATGGCGCTGCGCACCAGCCGCGTCCGCAGCTCGATAAGATGCGAGACAAAAGTGTCCTGCACGCCCTCGGATGCGGAATCGCTCATTGCGGCTGTTGCTGTCCGGCGCTGCCGACGGGCTTGCGAACCGGCTCGATACCGAAATCGAACATGCCCTGCCCGACCTCGGTCGTCGTACTGGCCGGGGCGGCGGCAACTTTGCCGGCAGGCGGCGGCGCGATCGCCGCGGCGGTGCCGGCTACCGGTTCGGCATGATCGATTGCCGCGGCAGGCGACGCTGTCGCGGTAGCCGCTGGTGGCGTTGCCAATGCGTTCTCGGCATCGACCTGCAGGGCCTTGGCCTCAGTTTCCAACGACTTGGCCTCGCTTTCCAGCGAGTTCGCGTGCTGCTGTATGGATTGTTCGAAGGAGCGCGCGGCGTCCTGCACATCCTGCTTCAGTTTGGACAGCTCGGAGGCTTCCATTTCGCGCGAAATGTCGGCCTTGACCGTGTTCACATAGCGCTGCAGGCGGCCGAACAGATGGCCGGCGGTGCGCGCCACTTTGGGCAGCCGCTCGGGGCCGAGCACCACCAGGGCGACGGCGCCGATCACGGCGAGTTCGGTAAAGCTGATATCTAGCATGGCGACTGCGTCAGAATCGAACGGGGGGCGGGCACAAACAAGCAACCGGCGAGCCGGCGGCGATGTTGCCCGTCGGGATATTTCTCGATGCCCTAAGACTTCTGTTTGTCCTTGACCTCGCCGTCGATGGTCGCGCCGGTCTTGTCAGCGGCGAGCTGCTCGGGCTTCTTGTCGCCTTCACCCTCGCCCTTCATGCCTTCCTTGAAACCCTTGACCGCGCCGCCCAGGTCGCTGCCGATGTTTTTCAGCTTTTTGGTGCCGAATACCAGCAACACGATGACCAACACGATAAGCCAATGCCAGATGCTGAAGCTGCCCATAACCATCTCCTGTTAAAAATGAGGTGCGACGTCAAGCGGTGTGTTCACGCCCATCGCACCGGCCGGTATGCAAACACGCTGCCGGCAACCGGTTCCGGACGGTGGGCAGCGCGTAGGATGCGCCGGGCCAGCCTGGATACCGACGCAAACGGTGTTGGCGGCTAATCCGCCCCCGACAGGACCCGCAACGGGGCGCCACCGGGGCGGTTGCCGAACACATGGATATGCAAATGATACACGTCTTGCCCGCCCAATTTGCCAGTATTGATGGCGGTACGGAATCCATCACCCAAGCCCTGCTCCTTTGCCAGGACCGGCACCAGGGCCAGCATTTTCCCCAACAGCGTGGTGTCCTCAGGGGACACATGCGCCAGGGTGGGGATGAATTTTTTCGGGATGATGAGGAAATGCACTTCGGCCATCGGCTTGATGTCGTGAAACGCCAGGAAGTCATCGTCCTCGTAAACCTTCTTGCAGGGAATTTCACCGCGCAGGATTTTGCCGAAGATGGTGTTGTTATTGTCGTTGTGATTGCTCATGGATTCTTCCGTGCGTTTTTTTCCTCGATGCCCGATGTGCCTTCGCGGCGCTCCAGCTCGGCGACAACATCCGCCAGCGGGATATTTTGCTGAGCAAGCATCACCAGGGTGTGAAACAGCAGATCGGCGGTCTCGTAGACGATCGCTTCGCGCGCGCCCGACTTGGCGGCGATGATGGTTTCGGTCGCTTCCTCGCCGATTTTTTTCAGGATGGCGTCCAGCCCTTTGGCATTGAGCCTGGCGACATAGGAGGATTCCGGCGAGGCGGATTTCCGGGCGGCGATGGTCGCTTCCAGGCGCCGCAGGCTGTCCGTGAGATTCGTGAGCTTGGTGTTCATCAATCGTCAACCTTGAAATTCGCGCTCGAGGTCAGCACCGGCATGGTCACGGTCCAGCTGCCGTCCTCGAGCAGATTGAAAAAGCAGTTGGCACGACCGGTGTGACAGGCGATACCACCGACTTGTTCCACCTTCAGGAGCAGGGTGTCGCCGTCGCAATCGAGACGCAGTTCGCGCACATGCTGGATATGGCCGGAGGATTCGCCTTTTTTCCACAGCGCCTGGCGCGAGCGCGACCAGTAATGCGCATCGCCGGTGGCGAGCGTCAGCGCCAGCGATTCGCGGCTCATCCAGGCCATCATCAGTACGTCCTTGCTGGTGGCGTCCTGGGCGATGGCGGCCACCAGGCCGTGTTCGTTCCATTTGACGGCATCCAGCCACATCGTTTCGAGCGGATTGGCCATCACATTCTCACTTCGATGCCGCGCGCCGCCATATGCTGCTTGGCGGCCTTGACGGAAAATTCGCCGAAATGAAAAATCGATGCCGCCAGCACCGCATCCGCCTTGCCTTCAATGACGCCGTCAGCGAGATGGTCGAGCGCACCGACGCCGCCCGAGGCGATCACCGGGATGCTGACAGCTTCAGCCACCGCACGCGTCAGTGCCAGGTCGAAACCCGATTTGGTGCCGTCGCGATCCATGCTGGTCAGCAGGATTTCGCCGGCGCCCAGTTCGTTCATTTTTCGCGCCCACTCGACCGCGTCCAGCCCGGTGGCCTTGCGTCCGCCGTGGGTGAACACTTCCCAGCCCAGGCCGTTTTCCCGCCGGCGCGCGTCGATCGCCACCACGATCGCCTGTGAGCCGAATTTGTCGGCCGCGTCTTTTACGAGCTGCGGATTGGTGACGGCCGAGGTGTTGATGCTGATCTTGTCGGCGCCGGCATTGAGCAGGCGCCGCACATCGGCCACTTCGCGCACGCCGCCGCCGACGGTGAGCGGAATGAATACCTGCTCGGCGACGCGTTCGATGATGCCGAGGATCAGGCCGCGCTGGTCGGAACTGGCGGTGATGTCGAGGAAGGTAATTTCATCGGCGCCCTCGTCATTGTATTTTTTGGCGATTTCGACCGGGTCGCCGGCGTCGCGCAGGTTGACGAAATTGACGCCCTTGACCACGCGGCCGGCGTTGACGTCCAGACAGGGGATGATGCGTTTTGCCAGCATGGTGTTCTCGGTAAAGCGGATGCAGGATATACGGCGCGCGAGGTGAATGTCGCCAATGGGCGTGGCCTATTCCTCGGTCGCGTGGGCGATTTCGCAGGCCTTCCGGAAATCGAGCTTGCCCTCGTAAATCGCACGGCCGGTAATGGCGCCCATGATGCCCTCGGATTCCACCGCCATCAGGCGCTTGACGTCGTCGAGGTCATTGAGGCCGCCGCTGGCGATCACCGGAATGGTCAGCGCCTGCGCCAGCTTCACGGTGGCGTCGATGTTCACGCCGGTCAGCATGCCGTCGCGGCCGATGTCGGTGTAGAGCACGGCTTCGACGCCGTAATCCTGGAAGCGCATCGCCAGATCGACCACATCATGTCCGGTCAGCTTGGACCAGCCATCGGTGGCCACTTTGCCGTCCTTGGCGTCGAGGGCGACGATGATATGGCCGGGGAACGCGTCGCAGGCCTCGTGCAGGAAGCCCGACAATTTGACCGCCGCGGTGCCGATCACGATGTAGCTGATGCCGTCATCCAGATAACGCTCGATGGTTTCGAGGTCGCGGATGCCGCCGCCCAGCTGGATGGGAATGTCTGCGCCGACGGCGGTGATGATCTCTTTCACCACGTTTTCGTTGCGCGGCTTGCCGGCGAAGGCGCCGTTGAGATCGACCACGTGCAGCCGCCGCGCGCCCATCTCCAGCCACTTGGCCGCGGTTTCGCCCGCATTGTCGGAAAACACCGTGGCCGATTTCATTTCACCTTGCTGCAGGCGAACGCACTGGCCGTCTTTGATATCGATTGCCGGAATGATCAACATCGTGGTGTGGGATTGGATGGTGGGGAAGAGGGTGGCGCGCGGGGCGCTGGTTTGGCTGAAGTTATGGATTCCAGTGAAGGAAATTCTTATAAAGCGTCAAACCGGCGTGGTGACTTTTTTCGGGATGGAATTGGGTTGCGAAAATATTATCGCGTGCGATGGCGGCCGTAAAGCGCTGGCTATAGTCTGCCACCGCTGTAGTAACTTTGGGGTCAGTAGGTGCACAGAAGTAACTATGCACGAAATAATACCGTTCGCCGGAAGAAATTTCTGCCCATAGCGGATGCGCCGTGGTTTGGATCACTTCATTCCAGCCCATATGCGGCACTTTCAGCGTGCGATCGGCAGGGCGGAAGCGTTCTACCGTGCCGGCAAAAACCCCCAATCCGGGCGTGTCGCCTTCCTCGGAATGCTCGAACAGCATCTGCATGCCGACGCAGACGCCGAAGAAGGGTTTGGCGGCCGCCGCTTCGCGCACCGGCGCCTCGAGTCCGCTGTCGCGCAGGTAGCGCATGCAATCCGGCATCGCGCCTTGCCCGGGAAACACCACGCGGTCCGCGTTGCGCACATCCTGCGGCGCGCTGGAAATCGCGACGCTGAACGGCAGGCCGTGTTCGCGCACCACGAACTCGAAGGCTTTGGCCACCGAGCGCAGATTGCCCATTCCGTAATCGATGACGACGAGTTTTTGCATGGATATTATCGGCAGTGCCTTGATGCGCAGGAACGAAAAGCCCGCGCGCAAAATAACCAAACTCCTTTATTGGCGCGGGTTTTGAGGCAAAAATGCCTGGAGAGCCGCGCCAATACTGGACTTCTGTTTTCCGTTCCTGAAGGCGCCTACAGCGAACCCTTGGTGGAGGGCAGAATGCCCGCCGCCCGTGCGTCGATTTCGCAGGCCATGCGCAGGGCGCGGCCGAAGGCCTTGAACACGGTCTCGGCCTGGTGATGCGAATTGACGCCGCGAATATTGTCGATATGCAGGGTGCAGAGCGCGTGATTGACGAAGCCCTGGAAAAATTCGATGAACAGATCGACGTCGAGATCGCCGACGCGGGCGCGCGTGAAGTTGACGTGATACGACAGTCCTGGCCGGCCGGAGAGGTCGATCACCACTCGCGACAGCGCCTCATCCAGCGGCACATAGGCATGGCCGTAGCGGCGAATGCCGACTTTGTCGCCGACCGCCTTCGCAATCGCCTGGCCGAGGGTGATGCCGATGTCTTCGACGGTGTGATGCGCATCGATATGCAAATCGCCCGCTGCCTTCAGCTCGATATCGATCATGCCGTGGCGCGCGATCTGGTCGATCATGTGATCGAGAAAGGGAATGCCGGAATCAAGCTTCGATTCGCCCTTGCCGTCGAGATTGACGGTGGCGGTGATCTGCGTTTCGCGGGTGTTGCGGGTGATGGTGGCGGTTCTCATTTGCTTCGTTGCGGATCAGGGGGATTCGGTGAGTGCGGCAATCAGCGCGTCGTTTTCCAACGGCGAACCCACGGTCAGGCGCAGGGTATTGGCCATCAGCGCATGCGACTTGCCGGTGTTCTTGACGAGGATTTTACGCGAGAGCAGGGTCTTGAAGGTTTTATCCGCGTCGGGCGCGCGAATCAGTACGAAATTCGCCTCGGACGGAAAGCGCTTGATGCCGGCAATCTTGTCGAGCGCGACATCGAGGCGAGTGCGCTCGGCCCTGAGGATTTCTGCTTGCTGCAGCAGCGCATCGTAGTGCCGCATCGCGAAGGTGGCGGCGGCCTGCGTCAGCACATTGATGTTGTAGGGCAGGCGCAATTTGTCGAATTCTTCCAGCCATGCACGGCGGCCGATCAACATGCCGAGGCGCGCACCGGCCAGGCCCAGCTTGGAGACGGTGCGCATCAACACCGCATTCGGGTACTGCGCAATATCATGCAGGAACGATTCGCGCGAAAACGCGAAGTAGGCTTCGTCGATCACCACTAGGCCGCCGTGTTTTTGGCAGGCTTGGATGATGCGATGAATTGAATTGCGCTCAAACAAATTGCCGGTCGGATTGTTGGGATAGGCGATGAAGGTCAGCGCGGGGCATTTGCTGTCGATGGCGGCGAGCATCGCCTCGGCATCGATCGAGAAATCGGCCTTCAAGGGAACGCCGATGTATTCCAACCCGCAGAAGGTCGCGATCATTTTGAACATCACGAAGGCCGGCTCCACCGACAGCAGCGCAGCGCCCGGCTTGGCGCAGGCCATGGCGATGATCTGGATGATTTCATCCGAGCCATTGCCGAGCAGGATGTCGAGATCCGGCGCAATGTTCATCGCGCCGCGGATCGCGTCTTTCAGTTCATCAGCCGCCGCGCTGGGATAGCGGTTCAGTGCGGCTTTCGACAGCGCCTCGGCCAGTCCGGCGCGCAACGCTTCCGGAAATGAAAACGGATTCTCCATCGCGTCGAGCTTGATCACGCCTGCCGCCGGCTGCACATGGTAGGCCGATAACTGCGCGATCTCGCTGCGAATGATCTTGGGCGCGGTCATCAGTGCATCATTTCAAACGGAAGTCGGCCGATTGCGCATGTGCTTCCAACCCTTCGGCGCGCGCCAGGGTGGCGGCGACCTTGCCCAGGGTTTGCGCGCCGGCCTGCGACACCTTGATGATCGAGGAGCGTTTCTGGAAATCGTAAACGCCCAGCGGCGAGGAGAAGCGCGCGGTGCGCGAAGTCGGCAACACATGGTTCGGCCCGGCGCAGTAATCGCCCAGCGATTCCGAGGAAAAGATACCCATGAAAATCGCCCCGGCATGATGGATTTTCGGCAACAGCGCATCGGGATCGGCCATCGACAACTCGAGATGTTCCGGCGCGATGCGGTTCGAGATGGCGCAGGCCTCCTCGAGATCGCGCACCAGGATCAGCGCGCCGCGATTACCGAGCGAGGCGCGAATGATGTCGGCGCGCGGCATGGTCGCCAGCAGTTTTTCCATGCTGGCGGCGACGCGGGCGATAAAGGCCGCATCCGGGCAGAGCAGAATGGCCTGGGCGATTTCATCATGCTCGGCCTGGCTGAACAGGTCCATCGCCACCCAGTCCGGATCGGTCTTGCCATCGGCGATCACCAGGATTTCCGAGGGGCCGGCCACCATATCGATGCCAACCTGGCCGAATACAAAACGCTTGGCGGCGGCCACATAGGCATTGCCGGGCCCGACGATTTTATCGACCGCGGGAATGGTGGCGGTGCCGAAGGCCAGGGCGCCGACGGCCTGCGCGCCGCCGATGCGGAACACGCGACCCACCCCGGCCAGGGCGGCGGCGGCCAACACCGTTTCATTCGTCACCCCATCCGGTGTCGGCGTGACCATGATCAGCTCCTTCACGCCGGCCACCTTGGCGGCGATGGCATTCATCAATACCGAGGAGGGATAGGCCGCTTTGCCGCCGGGCACATAGAGGCCGGCGCGATCGAGCGGCGTGATCTGCTGACCGAGCACGGTGCCGTCGGCTTCGGTGTATTGCCATGAGGGCTGGATCTGCCGCTGGTGATAACTGCGGATGCGTTCGGCGGCGGTTTCGAGTGCGGCGCGCACAGCGGCGGGCAGGTTGCTGAGCGCCGCCTTCAATGCGAGGGGATCGACTTCGAGCGCGGCGGCCGATGCCGGTGTCCAGCGGTCAAAGCGTTTGGTGCAATCCAGTACTGCCGAATCGCCCTCGGTCTTCACGGTCTCGAGGATGGCGCGCACCAGCATTTCCACCTTGGGGTCCTGCGCCGACTCGAAGGCCAGCAACTGCGCGAGTCCGCCCTCGAAAGTGGCGCTGCGCGAATCGAGTTGTCGGATGTTCAGCATGGCATTGGAAATTGTAGATCTGGCATTGGCGCGGTGTTTGAAGCAAAAATGCCTCGAAATCCGCGCCAGTGCTGGAGTTTCAAATTACGAAATAATGGCGCGCTCGAAAGCCTCAATCATCGGCTGAATCGCCCCGCGCTTCAACTTGAGCGCAGCGCGGTTCACAATCAGGCGGCTGGAGATCGGCAGGATTTCTTCCACCGCGATCAGGTGATTGGCCTTGAGCGTGTTGCCGGTCGAGACCAGATCGACGATGGCATCGGCCAGTCCCGTCAGCGGCGCCAGCTCCATCGAGCCATACAGCTTGATGAGGTTGACGTGCATGCCCTTCTTGGCGAAATGCTCGCGCGCGGTCTGCACGTATTTGGTGGCGACGTTCAGTCTCGCGCCGCGTTTCACCGCCGCGGCATAGTCGAAGTCCTCGCGGGTGGCGACCATCATGCGGCATTTGCCGATGTTCAGATCCAGCGGCGCATACAGCCCCTGGTTGCTGCCGGCCTCATGCTCGAGCAGCACGTCCTTGCCGGCCACGCCCAGATCGGCGGCGCCGTATTGCACATAGGTCGGCACATCGGAGGCGCGCACGATGACCAGTTTCACCTCGGCGCGATTGGTGTCGAGGATCAGCTTGCGCGATTTCTCCGGGTCGTCCTGCGGCACGATGCCGGCGGCGGCCAGCAGGGGCAGGGTCTCGTCGAAAATGCGGCCTTTCGACAGCGCGATGGTGATGCGATTGCCGGTTTCACCCATCATGCGACCCGCTCGATTTGCGCGCCCAGCCCGGTGAGTTTTTTCTCGATGTGATCGTAGCCGCGGTCGAGATGGTAAATGCGGTCGATCACGGTTTCGCCCTCGGCAACCAGCCCGGCGATGACCAGGCAGGCGGAGGCGCGCAGATCGGTCGCCATCACCGTCGCCCCGGCGAGGCGTTCCACGCCGTGCACGATGGCGGTATTGCCCTCGATATCGATCCTGGCGCCCAGCCGCACCAGTTCCTGCACATGCATGAAGCGGTTTTCGAAAATGGTTTCGGTGACCACGCCGGTGCCGCTGGCCACGCAGTTGAGCGCGATCAGCTGCGCCTGCATATCGGTCGGAAAGGCCGGGTAGGGCGCGGTGCGGATATTGATGGCATGCGGCCGTTCGCGGCGCGCCACGATAATTTCGGATTCGGTGGTGCTGATGGCGACACCGGCTTCGCGCAGTTTCTCGATCACCGCGTCCAGCGAATGCGGCTGCGTGGCGGTGAGGCGCACTTCGCCGCCGGCAGCGGCGACGGCGGCGAGGAACGTCCCGGTCTCGATGCGGTCCGGCATCACGCGGTAATCGGCGCCATGCAGCCGCGCAACGCCTTCAATCGTGATCACGTCGGATCCATGACCGCGAATTTGCGCGCCCATCGCGATCAGGCACTCGGCCAGGTCGACCACTTCCGGCTCGCGCGCGGCGTTTTCCAGCACCGTCGCGCCCTCGGCGAGGCAGGCCGCCATCATCAGGTTCTCGGTGCCGGTGACGGTCACCGTGTCCATGAAAATGCGCGCGCCCTTCAATTTTTTCGCGGTGGCGTGGATATAGCCGGCCTCGATGTTGATCGTGGCGCCCATCGCTTCCAGCCCCTTGATATGCAGGTCCACCGGGCGCGCGCCGATCGCGCAACCGCCCGGCAGCGAGACGCGGGCTTCGCCGAAGCGCGCGACCAGCGGACCCAGCACCAGAATCGAGGCGCGCATGGTCTTGACCATATCGTAGGAGGCGACCAGCTCGCTGACCCTGTCGGCCTGCAGGGTGACGGTTTCCCGCGCACCTTCCCCGCCGCGTGTGGCGGCCACGCCCATCTGCCCGAGCAGCTTCAGCATGGTGTCGATATCGTTCAGATGCGGCACATTGCCCAGCACCAGCGGCTCGGCCGTCAACAGCGCGGCCGCGAGGATGGGCAGCGCGGCATTCTTGGCGCCGGAAATGCGGACATCACCGTATAGCGGTGTGCCGCCCCGGATTTTCAGTTTTTGCATGGGGACGGAGTTTTATCGAACGGGATGCGACGACCATTCGGCCGGTGTCAGGGTCTTCATCGACAGCGCATGGATTTCCTCGCGCATGCGTTCGCCCAGCGCGCCGTAGACGATCTGGTGGCGCTGGACGCGCGATTTGCCTTCAAAGGCGCCGCTGACGATGACCGCATTGAAGTGGGCGCCATCGCCATCGACCGCCAGATGTTGGCAGTCGAGCTTGTCGCGAAGATAACCTTCAATTTGCTGGGGCGTGACCACGGAAAGCCTTATTGGCGAAGTTTGTACCCGGATTTTAACAGGGACAGGGTGACCGCCGAAAGGCAAAAGAATGCGCCTGCGGTGACGGCCAGGGACAGCCACACCGAGACATCGCCATGGCCGAAGAAGCCGTAGCGGAAGCCGTCGATCATGTAGAAGAAGGGGTTGAAGTGCGACAGCGCCTGCCAGAAGCCCGGCAGGGAGTGGATCGAATAGAACACGCCGGACAGGAAGGTGAGCGGCATGATAATGAAGTTCTGGAACGTGGCCAACTGGTCGAACTTGTCGGCCCACAGTCCGGCGATGATGCCCAGCACCGCCAGCAGGGCGCTGCCGAGCACGGCGAAAACCAGAACCCAGAGCAGGTTGTAGACCGGCACATGGGCCATCAGCAGGCCGAGCACGAACACGCCGAGGCCTACCGCCATCGCGCGAATGACGGCGGCAATCACATAGGCGCCGAAAAAGTTCCAGTGGCTCAGGGGCGGCAACAGGATGAACAGGATATTGCCGGTGATCTTGGACTGGATCAGCGAGGACGAGGTATTGGCGAAACCGTTTTGCAGCATCGACATCATGGCGAGGCCGGGAATCAGGAACTGCTCGTAGCTGACGCCGGGGAAGGCGGCATTGCTGCCGGCCATCACATGCGCGAAGATCAGCAGGTACAGCAGCGCGGTCAGCACCGGCGCGGCCACCGTCTGGAAAGCGACTTTCCAGAAGCGCAGGACTTCCTTCAGCAGCAGCGTCTTGAAGCCGGTCATTCCCCCGCTCCCTGGTGCATGATCTTGACGAACACTTCTTCCAGCTCGGGTTCGGTGACTTCCATATTGGTGATGGTGGCGCCCGCGGTGCGCAAATGCGCGAGCACCGTTTCGACTTCGCTGTAATCATGGATCGAAAAATGGTGCCAGGCCCCGTCCTGGGAGGCGCGTTGCGGCAGCAGGGCGGCCGGCAGCTCGCAGCCGAGCTTTACCCGCAATACGCGCTCGGAAAAAGCGTTCAGCAGATGTTCGGTGGTGTCCATGGCGACGACGCGGCCCTGCTTCAGCATCGCAATGCGGGTGCACAGCTGCTGCGCCTCTTCCAGGTAATGCGTGGTCAGCAGGACGGTGTGGCCCCGGGCATTCAATTCGCGAATGAAGCTCCACAAGGTCTGGCGCAGCTCCACATCGACGCCCGCGGTCGGTTCATCCAGCACGATCACCGGCGGGCGGTGCACCAGCGCCTGCGCGACCAGTACGCGCCGCTTCATGCCGCCGGACAGCTGACGCATATTCTGGTCGGCCTTGTCGGTGAGCGAGAGTTTGGACAGCAGCTCATCGATCCAGGCGTCGAGTTCGCGCGAACGCGCGATGCCGAAATAGCCCGCCTGGAAGCGCAGCGTTTCGCGGACGGAAAAAAACGGGTCGAACACGATTTCCTGCGGCACGATGCCCAGGGCGCGACGAGACGCCTGGTAATCCTTCGCCACATCATGGCCCATCACGCTGAGCGAGCCGGCGCTGGGGCGGGTCAGGCCGGCGAGAGCCGAAATCAGGGTGGTCTTACCGGCGCCGTTGGGGCCCAGCAGCGCAAAAAATTCGCCCTCTTCCACGCGCAGCGACACCCCGGCCAGCGCCGCGAAAGAGCCATAGCGTTTCTCGACGTCCTGAACGTCGACTGCGATTGTCATGGATGGGTTGGTCCGCTAGCCGGCGGACGCGGTCTTCTGTTTTTGAAGCGGACAATGGATCATATCGTCCACGCCGTACAGCTCGGCAAGCGCCTTGAGGTTGACGGGCAGATGCGCGTATTGCAGCGCCTTGCCCAGGCGCAGCGCCTCGCGGCGCCAATGAAGCAGCAGCGAGACGGCCGAGGAATCAATGTCGGTAACCTCACCGAAATCGATCGCCAGACACGCCGGCAACTGCGGCTGCGAGGCGTAAGCGGCGGTTTCGGCAAGGATGCGCGGCATATTGGCGAGATTCAGTGCGCCGGCAATTTTCAAAGTCTCGCCGATGACGGTGCTTGCAGGGCTGGTATCCACGGATAGGGCCTATTTCCTGGCGGCGTTCTTGCTGTTGCGCTCGCTTAGCGACTTGATCAGGGCATCAATACCTTTTTCCTTGATCTCGGTATTGAACGAACTGCGGTAGTTGGTGACGAGAGACACGCCGTCGATGAGCACGTCATATACTTTCCAGCCGCCGGACGTTTTTTCCATGCTGTAGTCGATCGGGATCGGCTGTCCGCCCGGCTGCACAATCAGGGTCTTGACCACGACTTCCGTATCCGCCGGCGCCATTTTCAGCGCCTTGACGTCGATCGTCTGATTGCGATACTGGGTCAGCGAGGTCGAATAGGTGCGCACCAGCAAGGTTCTGAATTGTTCGGTCAGCGCGGCCTTTTGCGCATCGCTGGCGTCGCGCCAATTGCGACCAACGGCAAGCTGGGTCATGTGCGGAAAGTTGAAATAGGGCAGCACCTTGTCTTCGGCGAGTTTTTCGATTTTTTTCTGGTCGCCCGACTGCAGATCCTTGTCGGACTTGATGGCGGCCAGGATTTCGGTCGTGTTCTTGCGCACCAATTCGTCGGGAGCAACATCCTGGGCGAACGCAGCGGCGCCGAGGAAGGCGGCTGTGGCGGCAATAAGGGACTTCAAAAACAGCTTGCGGGTAAACATGGCGTAATGACTTTCAGTATGAAGGGATGCAACGAAATCGCTTAACGGGGGCGGACTGCATATCGTTTACATCAATTAATGTTAGCAATTACTTCTTTTCCGTGCCTTCTGTCGCCTTGCTGAACATGAATTGGCTGATAAGGCGCTCAAGAACCACGGCCGATTGCGTCAATTTGATCGTATCGCCGTTCGCAAGTTTCTTGTCATCCGCGCCCGCATCGAGACCGATATACACCTCTCCCAGCAGGCCGGAAGTGAGAATCGATGCGCTGGTATCTTTGGGAAAACCGAAGCGATTGTCCATGGTCATGGAGACAATCGCCTGGAATTTCTCGTTATCGAACTTGATATCGGTGACCCGGCCCACCAGGACGCCGGCACTTTTGACCGGTGCCTTGGACTTGAGTCCGCCGATATTTTCGAAATGCGCGGAGACGGTATAGGTCTCGTTGACGTGGTCGGCGCCGAGATTGCCGACGCGCAGGGCCAGAATCAGCAGCGCAGCAAAGCCCAGCAGGATGAAGAGGCCGACCCAGAGGTCGATGGTTTTGCGATCCATAAATGAATTTCCGTTAAAGGTGGGGTGATCAGGCGGCGCGCAACATGAAGGCGGTCAGAACCAGGTCAAGCGCCAGTACGGTCAGCGCCGAGGTCACCACGGTGCGCGTGGTGGCCGCCGAGACGCCTTCGGCGGTGGGCTCTGCATCAAATCCTTCGAAGGTGGCAATGATTGAAATGGCGATGCCGAATACCACCGATTTCACGATGCCGTTGAGAATATCGTAGCGGAAATCGACGGCCGCCTGCATATTGCCCCAGAACACCCCCGAATCAATGCCGACCAAGGCGACCGCCACAATATAGCCGCCGAAAATGCCCGTGGTCGAAAACAGCGCGGCCAGCAGCGGCATCGACACGGTGCCGGCCCAGAAGCGGGGGGCGACCACGCGCGCGACCGGATCCACCGCCATCATATCCATGGCCTTGAGCTGCTCGGTAGCCTTCATCAGACCGATTTCTGCCGTGATGGCCGACCCGGCCCGGCTCGCAAACAGCAGTGCAGCGACGACCGGGCCCAGCTCGCGTACCAGCGATAGCGCGACCAGCACTCCCATGGTTTCTTCAGCGCCATATTTCTGCAATGTTTCAAAGCCTTGCAGGCCCAGCACCATGCCGACAAACAGCCCGGACACCATGATGATCACCAGCGACATCACGCCGGAAAAATAAATTTCGCGCACAGTCAGGCGAAGGCGCCGGAAACTCATTCCGGATTGCAGCAGTACCAGCCAGAAGAAGCGCGCCATCGCACCGCCGCGCCAGACGGTGTTGATGCTGCGCGCGCCTAAGTTTCGGATTGCCTGGAGCATGGTGGTCGTTTATTGAATTTGGAAAATGCGGTTGGCCATCAGGAAGCGGCTTTGGCCGACGCCAGGCCGAGGTCGTCCAGATAGCTCGCCGCGGGATAATGAAACGGCACCGGACCGTCCATTTCGGCGTGGACAAACTGTTTGACGTATGGTTCGGTCGACGCCCGGATTTCGCCCGGGGTTCCTTGACCAACGATACGACCTTCAGAGATGAAATAAAGGTAATCCACGATCTGCAGGGATTCGATCACATCATGCGTGACAATGATCGACGTGCTGCCGAGAGCGTCGTTGAGACGCCGGATCGTCTGTCCTACCACCGCCAGCGAGATGGGGTCCAAGCCTGCGAACGGTTCATCGTACATGATCAGCATGGGATCCAGTGCGACCGCGCGCGCCAGCGCCACGCGCCGCGCCATGCCGCCCGACAGTTCGGAGGGCATCAATTGGGAGGTGCCGCGCAGGCCGACGGTGTTGAGTTTCATCAGCACCAGATCGCGAATCATGTCTTCCGGCAAGTCAGTGTGTTCGCGCAACTGGAAGGCGATATTGTCATACACGTTCATGTCGGTGAACAGGGCGCCGAACTGGAATAGCATGCCCATCTTGCGACGCATGGCATACAGGCCGTCGCGATCCAGCGTCGCCAAATCCTGGTTGTCGATCTTGACCGTTCCCCGGGATGCCTTGAGCTGGCCGCCGATCAAACGCAGCAGGGTGGTTTTGCCGCCGCCGGATCCGCCCATGATGGCGACCACTTTGCCCTTGGGCACCGACAAGCTGATGTCCTGCAGGATGGCGCGCTTGCCATAGGCAAAATCGGCGTTGGCGATTTCAACGAGCGCAGGCGAGGAGGTGGAAGACAAGGAGGGGTCCGTTTTTTGTTTGGATAAGATGTGTCTGAACTTATTCTAGCATCGGTTCGACGCCACATTTTGTCCGCGCCACAGGCTTCCGGCCCAATTGGCTGCCGACACTGGGCAGCGGTCCGCGTTAATTGATCGTGAAAGCTATGAATCGCTGCCGAACTGCCTATAATCGGGACGTAATTTCAAGTCCCCAGTAATCACGTTATAAAAAACCGCTGTCGGATGCAGGATCGAGCGCACTTGCCGTATTTCTAAAGACTGAACGAGTGGCCTCCCAACCCCAATTGCTGATTGTTGACGACGATCCCCTGATCGGGGAGAGTCTGTCGTTCGTGCTCGAAGCGGATTTTGACGTGCGTGTTTGCGAATCCCGGCTGGAAGCGATGACGTTGTTGAAGGGCGGTGCGTTTGCGCCTGTTCTGGCGCTCATCGATCTGGGCCTGCCGCCGATGCCGGATACGCCCATCGAAGGTTTCAAACTGGTCGGTGACCTGCTGGCGTTTTCGCCTGACATACGTATCCTGGTGCTGTCCGGGCAGAATGAACAATCCAATGCTCGCCGCGCCCGCGCCCTCGGGGCGCTGGATCTGGTTCCCAAGCCTTGCGAGCCCTCGCACCTCAAGCGCCTGCTGCTGTCCGCCCTCAGGGGTCGCGATGCCGACCCTGGCGGCTTCACTGTCGATGCGGCCCATGGCATCATCGGCGACAGTCCGCCGATGCGCAACCTGAAAAGCCAGATCGACCTTTATGCCTCATCCGCCTTTCCGGCGCTGATCGAGGGCGAGTCGGGCAGCGGCAAGGAGCGGGTCGCCGCCGCGCTTCATTACCTGAGCCGCCGCGCGAATCTGCCGTTCCTGGCCCTGAACTGCGCGGCAATCTCGGCCAATCTGGTCGAACCCACGTTGTTTGGTTATGCGAAGGGCGCATTTACCGGCGCAGTCGGCGCCAAGTCGGGCTATTTTGAAGATGCGGGCGAAGGTACCCTCTTTCTTGACGAAATCGGTGAGCTTCCGCTCGAATTGCAACCCAAGCTGTTGCGCGTCCTCGAGAACGGCGAATTCCAGCGGGTCGGCGAAACACAAGCGCGGCAGTCGCATGCGCGCATCATCGCGGCCACCAACCGCGACCTGAAGGCCGAAGTCAAGGCCGGGCGGTTCCGCGGCGACCTCTATCACCGGCTGTCGGTATTTTCGATTCTGGTGCCGCCGTTACGCGACCTCGGCGAGGATAAACTGAAGCTGCTGGAACATTACCGTGTCCATTACGCTGCCAAATATGCGTCCGGTCATGGTGGTGCGTCGGCCGCGCCGTCATTTACGCTGTCCGCGGATGCGCGCGACGACTGGCTTGCCTATCGATTCCCGGGCAATGTGCGCGAACTCAAAAACATCGTCATTCGCCTGACCGCGAAACACGCTGGATACCAGGTCAGCAAGAGCGAGTTGCAGGCCGAGTTTGAGACTTCCGAAGAAAAACGGCCCGCCAATGGCGACAGCAATGGACGTGCCGGCGATCCGCGCGCGGAAATCGAGAAGAGCATTGCCTTCAGCCTGGACGCAAAATTGAAAGAGGTGGAACTGCAATATATCGACGCGGCCCTGGCGCTATGCCAGGGCAATATGTCGCAGGCGGCGCGCATGCTGGGGGTGTCCAGGTCGACGCTTTACAGCCGCCTCGAGGCGCTGCGCCCCGACATGAAGAAGGCGGAGTGAGGCCGGTGCTAAACTCATTGCGTCGGACAAGCAGCCATTTAATTCACGGATACCCCGAGATATTCAAGGCCCTGACATCATGACGATGTATCTGGAACACTTCGGCCTGACCGAGGCGCCATTCAAAATCACGCCGCATACCGAGTTTTTCTTTGCGGGCGCAAATCGCGGTGAAACCCTGGAGGCATTGATTTATGCCATCACCAGCGGCGAAGGCATGGTCAAGGTTACCGGTGAGGTCGGCGCCGGCAAGACCATGTTGTGCCGGGTGCTGATGGAGCGCTTGCCGGATACGGTTGAAACGATTTACCTGGCGGTGCCTTCACTGTCGCGCGATGAAATGCTCACCGTGATTGCGGGGGATCTGGGCATCGATATCCAGGGCGGAAATACCACAAAGCTGATCCGCGCCCTGCAGGAGCGCCTGATCGAGATCCATGCGCAGGGCAAACAGGTCGTGGCCCTCATCGACGAGGCGCATGCCATGCCGCTGGAGACGCTTGAGGAGATCCGGCTGCTGTCCAATCTCGAGACCAGTCATGACAAACTGATGCAGATCGTCCTCTTCGGACAGCCGGAACTCGACCAGCATCTGACCTTGCCGCATATGCGCCAGTTGAAGGAGCGGATCACCCACAGTTTCAATCTGCTGCCTCTGCCGGCGCGCGATATCAGGGACTATCTCGATTTTCGCCTGCGCGCGGCCGGCTACAAGGGGCCCGATCTGTTCAGTACCGAGGTCCTGAAACTGATCGCGGAGGCGTCCGAAGGGCTGACCCGGCGTATCAATATTTATGCCGACAAAACCTTGCTCGCGGCCTATGCGTCCGGTACGCACACGATTACGCCGAACCATGTGCGTGCCGCCATCAGCGATACGCAAATCGTGCTGCCGCCCAGCTCGAATCCGCGCCGGCATGTGTGGTTGGCCGCAAGCGGCGGATTGCTGCTTGGCGTCTTGATCGGATTTGCCGCCGTGCGGCTTACGGTGGTGGCGCCGGTGGTTGCATCGGCGTCATCCAAACCCGCCGTGTCGCCGACGGTCGTCGGCTTGATTGCCGCCTCCACCGGCCGCGCAGGCGAAGCGTCCGCAGCTGAGGGGCGTACAGTCGGCGAGACGCCAATACTGAAACCTGATTCGTCGAGTGCCGCGGCACCAGCAGCGCCGCCGTCCGCGATTGCGTTACCGGGTGTTGTGATGACAGCCCTGCCCGCAATGGCCGCTACGCCTGTCGTTGCCGCAGGCAAGGATTGGCTGGATACGCGCATGGCTGCCGATCTCATCCGTCTGCGCGCCATGCCGGCCGGGCAATACGCCATTCAGTTGCTGACCGCGGATCCGCGCGAAAAGACGGCGATTGAAAATTTTCTGCGCACTGCGAGCCGCGAACTCAACCCGGATCGCATCATGATCTACCCCGCCGGTACGATGGACAACCCGCGTTTGAGCGTGCTTTATGGCAGCTACACGGAGCGCGCCGATGCGAACTCGGAGATTTCCCGGCTGCCATCGCGCTTGAGCATGTTTAGTCCATATGCGCGCTCCATCCAGGCGATTCGCAACGACGTTCGCGCAGGGTTCTAGGCGCACGTTATTGCACCGTATCTGGCGGCAAGCGGGAACGGCTTTTACCGCTTCCTAAAGTAAATTTCCGAAATGGAATTCAAGCCATTGCTTTTGTTGGCTAATCGCCTTATAAAGAGCTTTGGGGTATCTATCCGGGACGGATAAGGTGGACTCTTTCAACCGCGGTGCATATGCATAAAAAACAAGCGGCTCCATATAGCATTCGATTGCCTTCCTTCCTGCGCCTCGGGTATATCGCGCCGGCTCATGCAATAGCGATGGATGCGCGCAACCATTATTTGCCTGAAAAAGCCATGACCATGCCGCGGGCCGCGCTGGCGCTGGCGATTTGCGCGGGCATGGTTGCTTGCGGGACGCAGCCCGTGGCGCGAATCGATGGACATCTGGCCAACGAGGCCCGCGACCCGGCGAAAGCCGCCGCCAGTGCTCCGCCGCCAGTAAGCCAGGTGCCCTTGCCGCCCCCACCGCAGCCGCGCATCGAAGAGGTCAAATATTCGATCACGGTCAAGGATGTGCCGGTGCAGGAATTGCTGTTCGCCATCAGCCGCGATACCAAGGTCAACATCGATGTGCATGGCGGCATCGAAGGCCGTGTCACCCTGAATGCGATCGACCAGACGCTCAAGCAGATTCTTACCCGCGTCGCCAAGCAGGTGGATATGCGTTTTGAGGTGGACGGCCCCAACATCGTCGTGATGCCGGATTCTCCATATCTGAAGATTTACCGCGTCGATTACGTCAATATGCAACGCGATTCGACCGGGTCGATCGGTATCCAGACGCAGGTCGTGGGGCCGGCGGGCACCGGCACAACGGGCGCTGCGGGTGGTGGCTCCGGCCAGAACAGTACGCAGTTGCGTATCGACAATTCATCGAAGAACCGCTTCTGGGATAACCTTGAAAAGAACATCAAGGATCTTCTTCGCGAGACCGACAAGCAATTGCCGGAGGGAAGCTCGGAGACTTTCGTACAGGCACGCGGCGCGCAACAGACCGCGACGACGCAGGCTCAGCAGCGCGCGCAGCAGAGGCGCACGGCAACCGGCGCCATTACCACGCAAACGACCGGCCCCGGCGTCACCCAGGGCGAGTCGCTCAACGAATCGGTCGAGCAACGCCTTACCTTTCGCGAGGCCTCTTCGGTCATCATCAACCCCGAGACCGGTACGGTGTCGGTTCGCGCAACTTCGCGCCAGCACGAGAAAATTGCCGAATTCGTTACCCAGGTTTCGGGCGCTGCGGTGCGCCAGGTGCTGATTGAAGCCACCGTCGTCGAGGTCACCTTGAATGACGATTATCAGTCTGGAGTCGACTGGGCGGCGCTGGGCGCGGCCGCGGGCGCCGAGGGAATAGGTTTCACACAAAGCTTTCTGGCGCAGAACCTGGCGGCAGCCCCGTTTTTCAATATCAAATACCTGAACTCAAACGGCCCGGGCGGCAAACCGATTTCCAGCAATATCAAGCTGCTGGAATCCTTTGGCAGCACCAAAGTGCTGTCCAGCCCGCGTATCACCACTCTCAACAACCAGACGGCGGTGATGAAGGTGGTCGAGAACAAGGTGTATTTCACGGTCAAGGCTGAAGTCAGCGCGTTAACCAACGGCACAACTACAACCCCACTGATTTCCTATACCTCGACACCGAATGTGGTGCCGGAAGGTTTCGTGATGAATGTGACGCCGCAAATCAGTGAAGGCGACATCATCACGCTGAATGTGCGCCCCAGCATTACGCGCATCGTCAGCTTTGTTCAGGATCCCAATCCCGACCTGGCCAAGGCCGGAGTCACCAACAATGTGCCGCAGATACAGACGCGCGAATTTGAAACCGTGTTGCGCGTTCCCAGTGGACAAACGGCGGTGCTGGGCGGCCTGATGCAGGACAGCTTTTCGGCGAGCCGGGACGGCCTGCCCATCGTTTCGCGCTGGAAAATTTTCGGTGATGCTTTCAGTTACCGGAACGACTCGGGCAAGAAGACCGAACTGGTCATCTTCCTGCGTCCTATCGTGATCAAGGACGCCAGCGTCGAAACCGATTTTGCGGCCTATCGGCGTTTGCTGCCGGATAAACAGTTCTTCAAGGAGGCCGAGCCGGTCGTGCCGGGCCTGTACCCGAAAATCGATGCCCCCGCGTCGACGAGGCCGGCCCCGTGAGCCTGCTGCTGGATGCGCTCAGGCGCGCGGAAGAGGCGAAGCGCGCCAAGGGACAGGAGGGGCAGCCGAGTGGTAGTGCGAGTACGCCCAGGACCGATGCGCCCTTGGCATTTGAGGAGCTCTCTCTTGAAGATTACGGGGGGAGTCAGGCCGCCGCGTTGCCGCCCCAACCGATGGCGCCCAAAAAGCCGGTGCCGGATTTCACCAAGGATGTATCGCCCGCCCAGGCCGTTGCAGCGAGGACGTCGCCGCAGGCCCGGCCAGATGCGGCAGTCGCGTCGCCAACCACGCGACTGGTACGCCAGGATTTTTCCCTGCGTACCGACAGTCCGGCTGATGAGGTCGCGCAACGCGAAGTTGCCAAGAGCATGTTTGCGGCAAAGCAGGGAACGCAGAACGCGGATCGCTCGACGCGCGGCAAATGGCTATTGCCCCTGATTGCATTTCTGGTGGTGGGGCTGGGCGGTGCGGGCTGGTATGTGTGGAACGAAGTGACGCGTCTGTCCCGCGGTGCCTCGCCGACCCAACCGGTGCGTCCCCTGTCTATACAGACTGCGCCGCTGCCACCCACATCGCAAGGTGTCGGCCAGGTCGGCGGCAAGGTACCGGAACCCGATGTTGCGAAGCCGATCGCGCAGGCGCTCCCGCCACTGTTGCCGCCGCCCGCCAGGGAAGCGCCGCTGCCAAGGGTGGCCTTTGCCCGCCCGGGCGTCCATTCGGAACGCGCCTTCAGTGAACGCGAACTGCTGGCAAGAAGTTTGAAGGATGCAAGCAGCCATGCGCCGAAAGAGGCGCCGATCAGCCTCAGACTGTCGCAGAACATTGATGCGCCCCGTATCAACCCCGATGTGCTGGTGGCTTATACCGCCCTGACCAGGGGCGATTACCTGCAGGCCAGGCAGCGCTATGAGCAGGCGCTTCAGACGGAGCCGCTTAACCTGGATGCCCACCTCGGACTCGCCGCCGCCGCCGCGCGCATGGGCGAGAATGCGCTCGCGGCGCGGCATTATCGTCGTGCGCTTGAACTCGATCCGCGCAACGGCGCCGCGTTAGCGGGGATACTCGCGGTAAGCGCTACGGTCAACCCGCAGGCCATGGAAACCGAATTGAAGACCCTCATCGCCAAAGATCCGGATTCCGCCGCCCTGCAATTTTCCCTGGGCAATCTGTACGCCGGGGACAGGCGCTGGAGCGAGGCGCAGCAGGCCTATTTCGAGGCTTATCGCCTTGAGTCGGGAAACGCCGATTATCGGTACAACCTGGCGGTGGCGCTCGACCATCTGCAACAGGGCAAACTGGCGCTCGATTACTATCAGAAAGCGCTTGTGCAGGCCGCCAGGAGCGGTGCCCAGTTCGATGCCGCTGCCGTACAACGCCGGATTGTTGAACTCAAGACACCTTGACTGACGTGCTGCGCCAAACGAAAGGACACTGCCTGTGGCCGTCAGATGGCCCTCCGGCACGCCTTGGTACAATCTTCGATGAATTTGCTCCTTGTTCCTAACTCTGCGAGTGCGGCACCCATGAATCAGATGAACGCGCCGGTTTCGCAACTCCCGCTCGGGCAGTCATTGCTTGCGCGCGGCGTCATATCGCAGGACCAGTTGAACATCGCGCTTGTCGAGCAGCGCAAATTCAAATCACCTCTGGGCAAGATCCTGGTGCAGTTGGGGTTTGTCACCGAGGCCACGATCCGCGACACCCTGTCCGAGAGTCTCGGCCAGGTTGCCATCGATCTCTCCAACACCATCATCGACCACAACGCACTGGCGCTGGTGCCGAAGGATATTGCGCGCCGTTATCAGGTGTTGCCGGTCGATTACGACAAACAGTCCAAGAAGTTGTTGCTGGCGGTTGCCGATCCCTCGAATGTGGTGGCGCTCGATCAGATCCGGGCACTGATCAAGGACGATGTACGCATTGAGCAGGTGCTGGCGCGCGAATCCGATATCTCGATCGGGATCGAGCAACACTACGGCTTCGAGTTGTCGATCGACGGGATCCTGAACGAAATAGAGACGGGCGAGATCGACTACCAGAGCATGACCACCGATTTCGAGGAATACAGCCAGCCGGTGGTGCGCCTGGTCGATGCCCTGCTCAACGACGGTGTAAAACGCAATGCTTCCGATATCCATTTCGAGCCCGAACAGGGTTTTTTGCGCATCCGCTATCGCATCGACGGGGTGCTGCGGCAGATCCGCTCACTGCACAAGAATTACTGGAGCGCAATGGTGGTGCGGCTCAAGGTGATGAGCGGGATGAACATTGCGGAGACGCGCGCGCCGCAGGATGGGCGCATTTCCCTGTCGCTGTCCGGGCGCTCCATCGATTTCCGCGTGTCTGCACAGCCGACCACACATGGCGAGAACATCGTGCTGCGCATCCTGGATCGGCAAAAGGGCATCGTGCCGCTGGAAGATCTGAGTCTGCAGGAAGAAGAGCTGAAAATGCTGCGGCTGATGATGGCGCGTCCCGAGGGCATCATCCTGGTGACGGGGCCGACCGGCTCGGGCAAGACCACTACCCTGTATTCGATCCTGAGCCATATCAATACCGAGGGCGTCAATATCATGACGCTGGAAGATCCGGTCGAGTATCCGATGGCGATGATCCGGCAAACCTCGGTGAACGAAACCGCCAAACTCGACTTCGCCAGCGGCATTCGCTCGATGATGCGCCAGGATCCGGACATCATCCTGGTGGGCGAAATTCGCGATCAGGAAACCGCCGAGATGGCGTTTCGCGCCGCGATGACCGGACACCAGGTGTATTCGACCCTGCATACCAATTCGGCGATCGGCGCCATTTCAAGGCTGCAGGATCTGGGAGTGCTGCCGGACATCATGTCCGGCAACATCATTGGCGTGGTTGCCCAACGGCTGGTGCGGCGCCTGTGTCCGCATTGCAAGGAAGCGCACCGGCCCGAGGACAGCATGACGCGGCGTATTCTGGGCGTCGATGAAACCTGGCAGGGCGAGATTTTCCGTTCACGCGGCTGCGAACAGTGCGATAACACCGGATACCGTGGGCGTCTTGCGATCATGGAACTGTTCAAGATGGATCAGGACATCGATGAATTGATCGCACGTCGCGCGACCGGCCGCGAGATTCGCGAAGCCGCGCGCAAAACCGGCTACCGCACACTTGCCGAGGACGCAATCTCGCGGGTGCTGGCCGGACAGACGGATATCGAGGAAATCTCGCGCATTGTCGATCTGACCGACCGTGTGACGTAGGAATCGACACAGACCATGGCTTCGTTCGCATACCGCGCCATTGATACAGAGGGGGATATCCAGACCGGCAACATCGACGCCATGAATGGTGTCGACCTTGAGCTGCGTCTGCGGCGCGTAGGGCTGGACCTCATCACCTTTGAGTCGGTCAAGAAATCGGCCATGATGGGCGCCAAGCGCATCACGCGCAAGGAGCTGATTACATTCTGCTTCCATATGGATCAACTGATGCGCGCCGGTGTGCCGATCATCGATGCGCTTACCGACCTGCGCGACAGCGTGGAAAACCCCAGCTTCAAACAGATTGTCGGCGGCCTGCTGGAGGACATCGAGGGTGGGCTGACATTGTCAGCCGCCATGGTCAGTCACCCGCAGGCGTTCGATACCGTGTTCGTTGCACTGATTCGCACCGGTGAACAGACCGGCCAGCTGCCGGAAGTTTTGACGAAGCTGACCGAAAACCTGAAATGGCAGGATGAACTTTCTTCCCAAGTCAAAAAGGCCATGATGTATCCGGCCTTCGCCGGCACGGTCATTCTGGGGGTGGTATTCGCGCTGATGATATTCCTGGTGCCGCAGCTTGCCGTCACCATGAAGGCGTTGACTCCCAATCCGCCGCCGCAAACCATGGCCCTGATTGCCGTATCGGCCTGGATGAAACAGTTCTGGTACCTGGTGGTGGGTTTGCCGATCATCAGCGTCGTCACGCTTCTGGTCCTTGCCAAAACCAGCGAGGAAGTCCGCTATCGTATCGATGCCGCTGCATTGAAGTTGCCGATCATGGGACCGCTGCTCAACAAGATTATTCTCGCGCGGTTTTCCACTTATTTCGCGCTGATGTACCAATCTGGCCTGGGGGTGCTCGATTGCATCCAGATATCGGAAAAAATCGTCGGCAATCGCGTCATCGAGCAGGGCCTGCAACGCGTGGGCCGCGAAATCAACGAAGGCTCCGGCATTACCCAGGCGTTTCTGAATGTGCACCTGTTCCCGCCCCTGGTGGTGCGCATGCTGAAGGTGGGCGAGTCGACCGGCGGACTCGATACGGCCCTGCTGAACGTGAGCTATTTCTACAATCGCGAGGTCAAGGAAACCATGGGCAAGCTGCAGGAGCTGATTCAGCCGGTGTTGACGGTCGTTCTGGGCGGAATCCTGATCCTGATCCTGGTTACCATTTTCAGCCCGATGTATGACGTGATTTCCAAGATCAAGTACTAATCGTCATGGCCAAACATTTTCTTTATCTCACCAACGACAAACTGGTGGCGCTGCTGTGGAAATCGGGATCCATCGTCGGCCGCGACATATTTTTGGCCAATGATGCGGAATCGGCATCGTTCATCGAGTACCTCGGTCGGCATCGCGAGGTGCCGACTTTCCTCATCGTCGATCTGATCGAGGAGGATTTCCGTCTCGATACCATTCCCCATCTTCGCGGCGGCGATTCCGAGGCCGTGCTGAGCCGCAAGCTTGCGCAGCTTTACCGCGCCACAACGTTTCGCCACGCCATCATCCAGGGGCGGGAAGAAGAGGGACGTCGCGACGACAAAGTTCTATATCACGCCATTACCAATCCGGACCTGCTGCTGCCCTGGCTCGCCATTCTGGAACGCGCCCAGGTTCCGCTGGAGGGAATCTATTCTTCCCCGGTGCTGTCGGGCCTGCTGGCGAAGGAACTGGAAATCTTCGCCGCGCATACGCTGCTGGTGACCATCGTCCCGGACTTCGGCTTGCGCCAGACTTATTTCCAGAACCGGCAAATAAAATTCAGCCGGCTGACGCAGATTCTGTACGACGAGAGTAAATCGGTTGGAACGCTGATCGCGGCGGAAATCAGCCGTACCTGGCAGTACCTGGACAGCCTGCGGTTTTTTACCGGCGGCGACAGCCTGGAAGTATGCATGCTCGTCCATGAACGCGACCGACCGATGATCGCCGAGGCTACGCGCAGCTTCCCGCTGCTGAAATTCCGCTTTCTCGACATCAACGAGGTTGCTGCCAAAATCAAGCTCAAGCCGGCGCCAACCTCGTCGCACGCCGAGGAGGTGTTTGCGCATCTGTATGCGCAGGGTGGCCCGGAAAATCATTTTGCCGAGCCGGCTTCACGACGCTTCGGCACATTTCGCCGGGCACGCATCGGCCTGTATGCGTTTACGGCAATGACCCTAACTGCCGGCGCGGCGGGCGCCGGCTTCAATCTTTACCAGGCGGCGCAGATTTCCAGTGAGATCGAGCAGCAGGCGCGGACAACGAGTGGCATGCAGAAGGAATATCAGGCCATTTCGACTGAAATGCGCACTCAGACCGCAGCCTCGGATACCGTGCGCGACGCCAGTATTTTCTATGGCAACCAGATTCGGCCCGCACCGGCGGCTCCCGTGGCATTTCTGCGCGAATTCGGCGATGTCCTGGCCGATTTCCCGGATGTGCAATTGATCCAGATCGCATGGCAGGCGTCGCACGATTCGAATGCGACACCGACAATCGCACGCACGGCTCAGCAAGGCACGCTTGCCGTACGATCGCAGGTAAAGGCTGGCGCCCCTGGTGCAGGGGCATCTGGTGGGACCGCGGCACAGGCGACAGGCGATGCCAATCCGCCGTTGCCGGGAAACAAATTTCAGGTGGTTGTCGTCGAGGCGGCCATCAAGCCGTTCGCGGGGGACTTTCGCAAGGCGAATGCAGATATCAATAACTTCATCGAAGCGATTAATCGGCGCCCCGGCCTGAAGGCGGGCGTCGTCTCGATGCCGCTGGATACCCAGACCAACACCACGATCCAAGGGGCGGTCGATGACAAGCAAACAACTGTCAACGAAGCCAGATTCATGATCAGGATCGTACGCGCGCTGGAGGCCAAATGATCTTCAGCCGCGAAGGGACCAGGGCGCTGCGCTTTTCATTTGCCATCGCGTTGACGGGGGTCGCTGTTGCTGTTTTTTTGGTTGCGGGAAGTTATTACTATTGGCAGGTGGAGAAAAAGGGAGATCAGCAATCGCAGCGAATGTTGCGCGATCTGCGCGGCCGACTGGACACGATCAGACGCGAACGCGACGATTTGCGCAACTCGGCGGATGTTTATAAAACGCTTTCCGCCCGTGGCGTCTTTATGCCCGAGCAACGGCTCGATCTGGTAGAAGCGTTTGCGGAACTCAGGAATCGTCACCGTTTGATTGGCCTGGAATACGAAGTCTCGCCGCAGCGGGCACTGCACATGGCGAGCGGAATAACGTTTCCGGGGGTGGATGTGATGGGCTCCCGCATCAAGCTTAAAGTGCAGACTTATCACGATGGCGATTTGATAGCCTTTCTCGACGAGTTCCCGCGTATGCAGAGGGGATTTTTCCCCATCGATCGCTGTGTGATCAAGCGCACTGCCGAAAGCGCCCAACGTTTTGAAAATACGGGCTCAACACGCAGCGCACAACCTGCCGGCGCAGGTGACCCAGCTGAAGCCGCGCCCATTGCAGCCGGCCTGGAGGCCGAATGCCTTCTGGACTGGGTGACATTGGTAGACAAGCGCAATCCGGCGCCGGTTATCGCCGTCGGTAGCCAAAAGAACCCATCATGAACATACGCGGGCGTAACGGAAATGCATTGATCAAGTGTGCCTTGCTGGCGGCCACTGTTCTATTCGCACATTCATCGGCCGCACAGGCCATTTCGGAGAAGCAGGAGCAAGCCGCCGATATTCCCTCAACCAGGCAGCCCTTGAGTGGAAGATTGTTTTTTTCGCGCGAGCAGCGCGAACGCATGGATCGGGCGCGCGAGGGAGGGGCGCTTGCCGCCGACGAGATTGCGGTTGACTCGCCTGCGTGGGGGATAAATGGATTTGTGAAGCGTAGCGATGGTGAGACAGCTGTCTGGGTGGATGGCAAAATGCTCCGAATCCCTGCGGGCGCGGCGGAAAAAGTTGTACCTGGTGTGATTGAAGGAAGTGCCAATACCCTGAAGATAAAATTGACGGGTAATCCGGGGCCGACTGCCGCCAAGGCCGGTGTAGGTAACCCGGTGGCAAGAAAAGCGCACAGGGCCCATATACCGCAGCGCGTGCACCGCTCGCTGCCACCGAACTAGTCTCATGAAGTCCCGTCGCCAAGCCGGTTTTGTGCTGCTGCTTATCGTACTGGTCATGGTGGGGATTGGTGGTGCAGTCCTGTTGGTGACACTGGCAGCATCTGGTGCTTCCACAGAGCGCGCGATTGCGGTGCAGGCTTCGAATAGTGATTTGCTGCGAATGGCACGTGAATCAGTCTTGGGTTATGCGATTGGCAGATTTGGCGGTGCCAGTTCGCGTCCTGGCCAACTGCCGGTGCCCGATACGCTCAGAAATTCTAACTACGACGGAAACGCGGATACCGGCAGTTGTCTGGACTCTTCCAAAGTCAACGGCGGCCCTCCCATGCTTACGTCGGCGACAGGCAACTTGCGTTGCCTTGGCCGCTTGCCGTGGAAAACGCTGGGCATCGAAGTGGCGGGCGCGGATGAATTCGATATCCTCGGCCGCGTGCCTTGGTATGCAGTGAGCGAGAACCTCGCCGATATCTCTAACTGCATGACGTATTTGAATCCCGGCACAGCGGCAGGATCGACAGCTTCGTTTTCGACGTGCAACGACGCCGGACCGGCGTGGCCCTGGCTCAAGGTGTGCGACGACACCGGCAGGCTGGTGAGCGACCGGGTGGCGGTGGTGTTGATCATGCCCGGCTCACCGCTTTCGACGACTGGCCGTACGCAGACCCGGACCGGCAGTCCGCATCCGCAGCCGGGGGATTATCTTGACGCCATCCCAACGCCCGCGGCTTGGGTTGCGCTTGCACCCAGTGTGCGCTGCAGTGCGTACGACAACGCCGGCTTGACGGGTGAATTCGTCAGCGCACCGCTGAGTACATCGTTCAATGACCAGCTCATCTATATCACTATCGACGAACTGATGGGGGCAATCGAGTCGCGTGTGGCCACGCAAGTTCGAGAATCGTTTATCAGCTATCGAACCGCTCATCCCCCGATGGCCGTAGTCTCTTACCCATGGCTGGCCCCAATCAGCAATCTATCGAGCGGCACTGATGCGACTATTGCGCAGCCTGGGACGCTGTCCGGCCTTGTGTCGTTTCACACCCCCACCGCGACGAGCGGGCAAAAATTCAAGACTGAATTGGCTTGGAAGATCACTACAACCAGCGGGTCGGACACGATCACCAGCGGACTTCTGCCGACGAGATTTTCGTGTTTTGGCGGGACCTACCAATGCCGGCTACGTACAGCGGGGTACGGCTCTATCTCGAGCACGGTCACCACAGCAAACTTTGCACCGTTGAAGACTTCGTCGGTTCTGACGCCGAGCGTGAGTTGTGCGCGCAGCACCGACAGTGAACTCAATTGCGACCTCTACTCCTATGTCGTTAGTCCGACGACGTCCGTCTCGTATTACGTTCAGCGACGACTCGTCGGCACCACTCCGTGGAGTGACTATGGTGGCCCCTATGTTGGTACGCAAACGCGGACGGTGACGATCGCAACTCAGACCGGGTTTGCGGCAGGAGGCGGTGGTGTCACCATTCTCAATGCGGACGCAACGCATACGGTGCGCAGGGGATTTACCGGTGCCGGTGGCGGTATATCCGATTTCCTGGAAGCGGTAGATACCTGGGTCCCTGCTGCGGTCGGAACGGCTCCGTTTGATCTCTGGGTGGGCTCAGTGCAAGCCGGGAAGGCCTCGACATTGGGCACGAACGGGACCATTACGGTTTCAAATATTCGCGTCTACCCGGATTTGCCTGCTTGGTACTTCACAGAGAAGTGGTACGAGTATTTGTATGCGGCCATATCCCCGGATGTCGCTCCCCCCAACCTTGTTCCTTGTGCCGCCAACTGTTTCACGGCGGGTGCAAGAGGCAATATCGATATCGTCGTCATTTCGTCCGGCAACGCGCTTGCCAGCCAGACCAGGTACGCCGGTACGCCGGGCGTGACCGATTTTCTGGAGGCGCCAAATTCAACCAGTGCCACCACCAAAGCCTTCGCTGCGCCCAACCAGACCAGAACGAGTTCCTATGCAGATTCCGTTGTCACCATCCCGCGCTGATCGACGTGCCGTCTTGGTTGGCGGCTTTTCGCTGATCGAGATTGCCGTAGTGCTGTTTATCATCTCCGTATTGGTCAGCATCGTCGCCATTCCAATGGCGACACAGGTCGATCAACAACGCGTAACCGACACCAGCAAGCAACTTGAAATAATCAAGGAGGCTGTGATTGGCTTTGCGATGGCGAATGGCCGTCTTCCCTGCCCAGCGACGGATGGCACAATCTACGGAACGTCAAATAGCAACGGTGTAGAGTCACCAGCGGGTGGGGGCATTTGTACGGTAAAGCTTGGCTATGTGCCGGCGGTCACTCTCGGCGTCTCGCCGGTGGACAGCGCGGGGTTTGCTATCGACGCCTGGGGCACGGCGCAAAACCGCATCATTTACGCAGTCGCCGACATTGCAAATGCTACTGGTGCGGGCTGCCCGGCATTAGGTGCCGCTCATCCGTTGACGACGGCTTCCGGCATCAGGGCGGCGACAATGGATTGCTTCACCTCCCAGTATCCACCAACCTTATCGCCGTCGAAGTTGATCACGGTTTGCTCGACAAACCCAGGTATCGCCGCGGGCACGGCGACGGCATGTTCGCCGTCGGCCGCAACGCTGACATCGAGCGCGCCGTTCGTTGTCATATCGCTCGGCAGAAATGCGCCGGCCGGAGGGGCCGGCGCCGACGAGGCGCACAACATCGATGGCAAGTTATACGCACAGCAAGATCTTGTGTTTGTTTCACATACCGTGTCGGCTGCAGGTACACCCGGCGGTGAATTCGACGATATCGTGGTGTGGCCGTCGCTGAATACCTTGTTCGGCCGCATGGTACAGGCAAACAAATTGCCATAGCGAGGCGGTATGCCGGGCATTTAAAAATACAAACTCCAGCAATGGCACGCCCTCCCAGCCAAAAATGCTTCGAAAAGCGCGCGAAATGGCGTTCTACGGTTTTATCGAGTCGCCCCGCTTCCGCACTTCAAAACGAACCATGCCCGGCAAGTTGGAGGCGAGCAGCAATTCAAAACCCAATGCTTCGGCTTGCTTGAACGCCTGGTACAAACCAATCCCGAGGCCCCCGCGCCGCGAATGAACCACCGGCGCACGGAACAAGTCTTCGACCGAGCTGCCCGGCACCACACTGCCGGTATCGATAATCGCAAGCGCTGGCGCAGGTTCAGTCTCAAGTTCGATGATGATGCGGATATCCGGCTCGCGCTCTTTCTTGCGGCGGGCGTTTTCCAGGCAATTTTCCAGCACGGTATCGAACAGCGCCGCCGGGATCATGGCATCCATATTGCCGCGCGCCTTGAAGGACGCCGCACCGGCGCCGGCATGCCGTAGGGTGACGTCGGCCCACCAGTCGGCTGCGCGCATCGTGATCCCGGCGGTGTTGATGGCCGGGTTTTGCAGCTTGTCGAGCGTGGTTTGCAGGCGTTTGGCGAGCTGCGGCAATTGCCTGCCAAGCATGGCGTCATAGGATGAAGGGCGGCGCCGCTCGTCCGTGGCCGTGACGTTCTTCTGTTGCTCGATGCCTGCCGAGGTGAGGGCGTAGAGCGATTGCAATAGATTCTTGATGTCATGCGTCAGCCGCGCGCCGGTTTCGTGCACGGCCTGCATATAGGCATTTTGTTTGAGCACCTGCTCGCGACGTTTGCCTTCGTAGAACTCGCCGACGACCTGCGCCAACAACCGCAAATGCAGAAACAGCGCAGGGGAGAGCCTGATCTCGGTGAAGAAGCTGATTTCGAGTTCGTGATAGCGAAACTGGGCGGAGAAACCCGACTGCCTGCCGAAGCCGCCGCCGCCGTCGGCTGACGTCCATTTGCAGCCCATGATCCAGGGCAATGTGGATACCTCATGCATGGCGTGTTCGAGGAATCTGGCCGAGTGGGTCTCCGCTTCAGAGAGTTCAGCGATTTTCCGCATCCATAACTCGAAGGGCATGCCTACCGTCATCAGGTAACGGGAGAAATAGGTGCGCAAACCGCCAAACCCCGAGCGCGGCCCCCACAGCACCGCCAGGATCAGCAAGGCGCCGCCAAATGCCAGCACCGTCAGCACCACCGCCTGAAAATACTGGTTGCCGGTCACGCGCATGGCGGCGATGCTGCCCAGCACCAGCACGACAACGAGCTGGAACACGAAAATGCTGTAGAAGAAATCGAAAACCTGGCTGGTGGCCTCGTCTTCGCCGCGAAACGGCAGGAAGATCATCGCCCCCAGCGACATGGGCAAAAAAATGGCGGCCATGGGTTGCAGGCCTTCCGGCAGACTGGCGACCTTGAGCAGTGAAACCGGCACCGTCCAGGTCAGCAACACGGCAAACAGGAAGAACACGGCCACCAGATAAAAGCGGCTGCGCTGCGCGGCCTGTTGTGTGAATACCTTTCCGCCCATGATGCCGATCAGCAGCGCAACCCACGCCACCAGCATCCAGCCTTCGAGCGAATACAGCACCACCGCCGTGATGCCCAGCAACAGGCCGACGGCAATGACATTCAGCTCGCGTTCCGCGCTGATAAACGGTTGCCACATTAAAAACAGGCCGAAGTGGACCAGCAGCCAGATGCGCTCGAAATTGCTGCCCGTTGGGGCCATCAGCGCGGCATGCAGGGATAACAGCATCGCCAGGATCACCCAGCGGCGTGCCGAGAGCAGAATCTTGGCGAGGTTGCCGGGTGTGGCTGCAGATGCGGGGATTGTCATGCGCTGGTAGTGGGTTCGCTGGATTATGATTTCGTGCGTCACACAGTCCGCTACCGTGGCGCCACGCAGAGCCTACCCTGAAGGCGCCTTGACGCCAAGTGATGTCCGTTCTTGTGTCGAACTCCCGGACAGCGTTGTCGACAATGTCGACAACTATGGGTTGCTCGGGAGCCGAAATGGCGCCGCATCTTATGAATATGCATATATAACAATGTGTTATAAAATTGGCACGGCGATTGCAATTACTCCTGCACAAAGCACAAGGAGCACATCATGAATGCACTCTATAAAGACTTCCCGCTCCACGACATTGCCGTCGCCGTACTGGTCATCGGCATGCTGCTGGGGACGGTGCTGAAAATTTTTCTTTGAAACGCATCAAGCTGCAAACGTGTCGCACTCTAAACGGAGACAAAAATGAAAAAATTTAAACACCAGCAATCGGGTTTTACCCTTGTTGAGATTGCCATCGTGCTGGTCATTATCGGCCTGCTGCTGGGTGGCATTTTGAAGGGGCAGGAACTGATCAACAGCGCCAAAGCGAAGAGTTACGCCTCCGACTTCCGCGTGATCCAAACTTCGCTGTACGGATTCCAGGATCGATTCAAGGCCATCCCTGGCGATTATGCGTCGGCAGCAACCAATATTACCGGTGCTACGAATGCAACGACGGGCGGGACGCTCGGCAACGGGCAGATCGAAGGCGCCTGGGATTCCGCTAACCCTGGTGATGAGTCATGTTTGGCGTGGCAGCATCTTCGTCTGGCAGGTTTCTTGGCGGGCAGCACGACGGTCAGTTGCACGGCCGGCAGCGATTATCTGCAGAAGAATGCAGACGGCGGTCGAATGCAGACCCCCAGCACCATGCAGATAACAGCAATGACGGGCTCGTACAATATCTGTTCATCTGGCGTACTGGGCAGGATTGCCAAGCAGTTGGATACACAGCTGGACGACGGCAATACCCAAACGGGCTCATTCCGTGTTGCTGCTATTGCAGCGCCAACATTAGCGCTGGCGAATTCTGCGGTGGATGACAGCACAGCGTATTTGGTTTGCTTGGCTTTCTAGTGTCATTACGGTTTCTAAGAAAGGCCCGCAATCGCGGGCCTTTTCATTTTTTGGACGCCCTGTGGGAGCTGTTGCCCAATGTTAATAATCATAGGCACAGATGCCAAAGCAGCTCTAGCCTAAGCGCGCTTGTTGACCCATTGGCTTGTACCCACGCACCGGAAATCCCTCGCTTGACGTCAAGCGAGGGATTTTCATTTGGGATGATCTAACGCCCCTTGAGGATGCTTTAGCGGACCACATTTACTCTGAATAACCAGCAACAGCTCTAACGGAGCCAGGGGGGCAATGAACTTGGAAAATCTTTTGCTCGATGCCATATTCCCGTCGATGCTCGACCCTAATCCTGTGGTGTTTCGCGGACAAGACGAATGCGGAGTCGGCCCAGTCAGAACGGCTTGCAAAAAACCTCAGGATGCCGTTCACACGTTTAGGCGAGCCTTGAATCGCAATGCGTTCCTCTGCGGTTGCCTCGACTTCACGGAAGAAGAAAGCATCGAACATCTCATTATTGGCCTGGGCTTTAGGTATGGCAGCACCACAAAAGTGGTCGAGGCCATGCACACCAGCGGCAATTCCAATAGCGTCGCGCCCACACCAGAAATGCAGGCCAAAATTCAACAGCATCTAAAGCAAGATCACGATACTGAGGTGATTGTTTTTCACAATCACCCTAAGAACTGGGCGAACTCCATGTTCGACAGTTTGCCAACAGCGTCTGGCCAAGACAGACGTGTAATGCTTCAGCATATGCTGCAACCGCTAGCACTATTGCGCACCATCACTAGTGGGGGGCGGGTATTGTTCTATTTGGGCGAAAACCATTTTGTGCGGGAGTTTCGCACCCCAGCAATTCGCGATCTACTTGGAATTGCTGTCCGCTTGTCAATTCGCGCGCAATGTTGACCCCCTTTTCGCTTTGAATTTTGACCCCACCTGAACGGCCATTCTCTCTCGGAAAAGCGTTCAGAAGGCTGCAAATTGGGGTGGGGTCAACGCGGCGCGAATACTCCCGCAAAGGGGGTCAAATTTCGAAGCGAATTCACAGGTGCTAGCTCATTCGTCGATATCGGCTCTTCTTTCGCCTCTTGCATGCAATTTAGAATGACTCTCGTAAGCTCCCCATAAGAAAGGCTTGTCCGTATTTCCTTCGGTCGAATCGGACGTACACATTCTGGGTTGATGGCGATCTCGTGAATCGAGAAAACGCGATCCAGACTTGCGAGATCAGCTTGCAATTTAGCTATGGCTGCGCAGGTGCGTGCTTGGTTCTCTTCCAGCTTTGTGATCTCCCCCGCTATACGCGCGCGCTTGTTAATCAGCCACTTAAGAGAAGAGGGAATTCTTGGAGTCATCCCTTGAGCCTACCGAGCGAGGTCGGCAAGCTCAAGGGGCAATAGCTACAACATGGCGTTTTTGGATCGCTATTTCATGCGCGCAGAATTGGTGCAGAGGATTTGCAAACCCCGCACCCAGCTTGCCGTTCCAGCCATTTCTGCCTCAAAACCCGCGCCAATAGGCGTTATGCGTAATCTCAACCTTGCATCACCTGCATTTCTGCGCGCGCCAGCGCTTCCGGCGTGCCGGCCAGGATCAGCACATCGGATACCAGCAGGCGCATGTCCGGCGCCGGGCTCAGTTCGCGCACACCATGGCGGCGCAGTGCGGTCAGCGTAACGTCGATGTCGTCAAGACTCAGAGCCGCTGCCTGCTGCGGCGTCCCCGGCCGCCTGCCTGGCGCGCATCGTCGTCCCGTTGAACTCGTTCACTGCATGGGCCGCCATGAATCCGATGTCGGCTGAGATTTCACCAACGCCAAACGGCGCGTCCGGCTAATACTTTCCCACCTGTCTAGGTAGTATTCAACGCGCCCGGAGGCGGGTAAAACTGCCAAGTGCGTCACATTTGTTCACAATCTTGCTGGATGCGGCTTGGATCAGTGCATGAGCGAGGGAGCGCTTATGTCCTGGTAGTCGCTGACGATGGAAATGACGCAATTCGTCGAGTGCAATCCGAATCACCGTAGCTACATCAAGTGGCACATGTTGCGTAAATCCAGAGGCTCACAATGATTCTCGCTCGCTATTCGCTCCCCGCTTTTATTCAGGATTTTCCTGTGAATTCGCCCGAGTATCGGGACCTCGCCAGCCGCTGGAACGTCAATATCACGGGGTGGATTGCGCAAGCGATGCCAGGTTCGCCTTCCTATTTCTATGACCCGCTGGCAACGGACATCCCGAGTGGAACGCAGGCGGCGCCGGTCCAGTGGAATGCGTTTCCGGGGCGCCTGCTGCAGTATTTTTCCGACAGCACGCCGGTGCCGCCCTCGAATCCATACAACCTCACGCAGGACCAAATCTATTCGCTTGCGGATACCGGAAATTACACCGACCAGAATGGCCAACAACAAAGCTTCCCCCAAATCCCATCGGTGATCTGTCCCAACGCCGATTGGCAGGGCTCGCTGAAAGCATTCGGACCGTATGGTCCTCGCGGTTGGTTGGACGAGTATTGCGAGTGGTCGTCCGCGCGCGATGCCAATAACAACCTGCTGCGCGTCGATTTCGCCTGTGAGAACCCGGAGTACTGGAACACACTTTGGAAGGTGAGTCCCACGCAGGTTGCCGTTCTCTATCAAAATACGCTCAACGCCGGCGCGCCTGCCTCCCGCGCGGTTATGGTCAGCGTCGCCGATCTGCAACTCTACGACATCAACGGCAATGTCGTGATCGACCCCGATACCGGCAGGCCCGCCTATAACCCGCTTAACAAATGGAACAGCGGCCCTGTTGCGGTACGGACGGGTGCATCGAGCGCGTTCAGTGGCGGCGCCATGCATCTCACCAGCACACCCAACACCTTGCAGACGGAACTGGGGCTCGCCGGGGCGGCAACCGTTCAGTATCAGCCGCCAGGCGGTTCCGGAAACTCCGATGCCCAAGCACTTATCTGTTGCGGCAACTACGGGCAAGAATACCGGCATAGTGATCCGCACATTGGCCAGGCGGTCAATCAGGTTGTGGCCGACGGTGCACAAGAGGGCGGCCCGCCGCAATATGTGTGCCTCGCCGACCCCGTTGGCCTCTACATTCAGCAGCCGGACAGTGGCGTCTTCCAGTTTGGCCCCAATATTGTGGTCGGTCGCGATGTGCCTGTCGGGGCGAATCCATTTGAAGTGTGGCAGGTGATACGCGGCGCGGTCAATCTTCAGGACCCGGTGACCGGCAACGATTTCCAGGGGAATTTTGTATTGCATGCCGTGTGCCAGATCCCGGCCTCATGGTTGGCAATGAATCCCAACCTCACGCTTGCCGACATGCTGGTCGGCGGCCAAGCCATCGTGTGGGCCGGGCAAATCGCCGCGCAATTCGACATCGGTCTTTTCGCACGACCGTTGCAGGCTTTGCAAGCCCCGCCACCCGCAGGCTGTGTCATCCCCGGCTCGCCCGCCGGTCAGCCGTTGCAGTGCATGTATGCGGCGCTCTGGGATGGTTATTATCCGCAAAACGAGCCCTGCCCTACCGGCACAAAAATGTCGCTCGCGAGCAATACGACGTTCATCGCACCGCGGCTACCCGCTACTAACGTGCAGCAACAGTTGGTATTGACCTGCGCGACCGTCCCCACGGCGCCGACAGTGCAGGTTTTGCTGGCCGATGGCTCCGGGCCGGATCCCTCCATTCAAGTGATGGTGACCAAGATGGCCAACGTCGTCTACGCCGTTCCCGGGAATTCCTTTCCTAGTCCGTGCACGGCGCTCTACATCACGGTTACGATTCCCGTGCAGAGGGCGGGGGGACTGCGCGGTGTGCAGATTAGCGGCAACGGCATCCCGGGCGGACAGTTGCCTGCCGCCCTTTACATTGTTCCAGGCCTGTGATCATGGCTACGCTTGCAACCATCCTGGACAAGTGCATTGGCGCTGCGCATCTCCGCCGTTACATTCGGTTTCTGGTGTCGTGTGCGACGTTCACCGGTGCCCTCGGCCTTCTGAATGTGTCGCTGGCGTATGCCGGCGCGACCAGCCCTTGCTCGGGCCTTGGTGTGCAACCGGTGAGCATTGCGCCACTGATGCCGAACAACTTCAGCGCACTCGCGAAGTCGCAAATCGGTGCGAACTGCCTAGCTTGGCAGGAATTCATCTATCTCAATTGGCAAGCTGACCCCAACAGCCCCGGCAAGCCCAATCCAAACGCACCGGCGGCGTCGTTCGGTACGGCGGGTGACACCACGCCGACCGTATGGGAAAGCTATCTAGGGGCCTCGCAAGTGTTCAACGCGCCGTTGAAGGCAAGTAGCAAGAAATCGTCTCGTAACCCTTGGCTCGCCAAACGACCGCAGGTGAAACAGCTGTCACGCATCTCAAAGTTGGGCGATGCAGTGATTAAGTTGAATGGCATTGCGCAGGCAGACGGCAATTGGCTCACCGCACAATCCGGCGGCCTTACTTACTACGAGGTCATGCTGAATCAGGACGAATATGCATTCATCACCAGCAACGTTTTTTCTGGAGACGACCTCACTACATTCGCCGGGCAAGCCGCTTGTGCAGCTCAACCGGGCGTAGGCAATCTCGGCGGCTTCAATCTCCCGGCCGGTAACAATGGCGGCAACAAAGATACGGATTGCACCGGAAATCCCCAGACGTATGGACAGAATATCGGCGCTATCGAAATCAAGGCTGCCTGGATCGCGCTGCCGCCGGATGGTTCGATTAATTATCGATATAAGACTGCCATTGCGTCGATTACCGATCCTTCTGGCAAGACGACCCAGGCAACGGTGGGACTAGTGGGCTTGCACATCGTCCACAAGCTGCCGGGTGCTGCCCAGTTCATTTGGGCAACTTTCGAGCAAATCGACAACAGCCCCGACGAAAACAACGGCAATCCTATTGCTCCCATTCTGCCAACCAATCCGAATCAAAAGCCTCGTCCCGGCTTCAGTTTCTATAACGCCTTGTGTACTCCCAACAGCGATCCGGTGTACCAATGTCAGCACAACAAAGCCCCGGGCTCGCCTTGCACACCAGGCAAGCCGCCGACACCAGGATGTTATCCGTATTCGGCGCCGATGCAAGTCACGCGCATGACGGCGGTACAGTCGGACGCCAACAGCGTAACGGGCTACGCCTGGAGCCTGATGCCAGCGGCATCCGTCTTTAATTACTATCGCCTGATCGATGTGCAGTGGCCGAATCAGCCGACACCGGTGCAGCCAGGGACACGTGTCGGCAACATGCCCGCTGGGGACATCACGCCGCGCGATGCCACTCGCATCATGGCGAACACCACGCTTGAGACATTTGTGCAATCGCAGCTTTCCTGCATGGATTGCCATCAGGGCGCGCCGATCGCGCAAGCCTCTCAACAGAGCAAGACTTTGCGCGCGGGTCGGTCCGCGCGGCGCGTACTCATCGATGCCACGGACACGGTAGGTCCCAAGCCCTTCGCGTCTGATTACTCGTTTGTATTTTCGACAGAAACCGTACGATGAAACGGAAATTTCATCGTAGTGCGCATCCGAATCCATCGAATTTTTAGACAACCCCGCGCCCCGCTTGCCGTTCCAGCCATTTTTGCTCCAAACGCCGCGCCAATAGGCGTTCTACGCATCTTCAACCCTGCATCACCCGCATCTCCGCCCGCGCCAGCGCTTCCGGCGTGCCGGCCAGGATCAGCACATCGGATACCTGCAGACGCGTGTCCGGCGCCGGGCTCAGTTCGCGCACACCATGGCGGCGCAGCGCTGTCAGCGTGACTTCGATGTCGTCGAGCTTGAGCGCTTCAATGGTTTTACCCACCGCCGCTGCGCCGGCATCGATCATGATCGATTGCAGGCGCGGTTGCTGCGCGTCCAGGGCGCTGTCCTCGGCGTCGGTGGCGCCGGGAAAGAAGCCGCGCATCAGCTGATAACGCTCGCCCCTGACGGTGCGCAGCCGCGACAGCACACGGTTCAGCGGGATGCCCATCAGCAGCATGGTTTGCGTGGCCAGCATCAGCGAACCCTCCACCACTTCGGCGACGATCTCGGCCGCGCCGGCGGATTTTAGTTTTTCCACATCGCTGTCGTCGAAGGTGCGCACGATGACCGGCACCTCGGGGCGCAGATCGCGCACATGCGAGAGGATGGTCATGGCGGCATGCGTGTCGGCGAAGCTGACGACCACGGCCGCGGCGCGCGCCAGTCCGGCGGCGGTCAATACTTCCTTGCGCGCGGCGTCGCCGTACATCACCGAGTCGCCGGCCGCGGCAGCCTGCTTGACGCGCAGCGGGTCGGCGTCCAGTGCGATCACCGACATTTTTTCCAGCTCCAGGAAACGCGCCAGACTCTGGCCCGAGCGGCCATAGCCGCAGATGATGACGTGCCCGCGCTGTGCCATGGCGCGAATCGCCAATTGCTGCAACTGCACGGCGCGCGTTTCCCACTCGCTTGCCACCAGATAGAGGACGATCTTTTCGCTCTTGGCGAGGAGCAAGGGGGCCAGCAGCATCGAAAACAACATAGCCGACAACACCACCTGCAGCGTGGTCGCCGGGATCGCATTGACCTTGCCGGCCAGGGACAGCAGCACAAAACCGAATTCGCCGGCGGGCGCCAGGGCCAGCGCGCAACGCAACGCCACGGCGCGATCGTTCTTGAAGGTCATGGCCAGTCCGACAATGATCGCGAACTTCAGCGCCAGCAGCGCAATCAATACCAGCAGCACGACACCGAAACTGTCGATCACCACGCGGAAATTGAGCAGCATGCCCACCGTCACAAAGAACAGGCCCAGCAGCACATCGCGGAACGGCTTGATGTAATCCTCGACCTGGTAGCGATACTCGGTTTCCGAAATCAGCATGCCGGCCAGGAAGGCGCCCAGCGCCAGCGACAGCCCGGCCAGTTCGGTGGCCAGCGCCAGGCCGAGAGTGACGAACAACACCGCCAGCACAAACAATTCGGAAGATTTTTGCGCGGCGATGAGATGGAACAGCGGCCGCATTACGCGCTGGCCGATGACCAGAATCAATACCAGGGCGACGCCGGCTTTCAGCAGCGCACCGCCGATTTCCAGCGCGATCTGGTGGCCGGACAGCGCCAGTGCCGGCACCAGCACCAGCAGGGGAATGACGGCCAAATCCTGAAACAGCAGCACGCCCATGATCTGGCGGCCATGGGCCGAGTGCAACTGGGTTTGTTCGGCCAGCACTTTGGAGATGATGGCGGTTGACGACATCGCGATGACGCCGCCCAGCACCAGGCTGGCCTGCCAGGACTGTCCCGCCAGCAGGGCAATCGCCATCACCACCGCCATGGTGCTCAGCACCTGGGTACTGCCGAAACCCAGTACGATATGGCGCATGGCTTTCAGCTGTGGCAGGGAAAACTCGAGACCGATCGAGAACATCAGGAATACCACACCGAATTCGGCAAGGTAACGGGTATCGGCCGATTCCGGCACGAAGGCCAGCGCATGCGGCCCGATCAACACCCCCAGCACCAGATAGCCGAGGATCGGCGGCATGCTGAAGCGCCGGAAAATGACCACCGTGATCACCGCCGTGGCAAGCAGGATCACGACCAACGAAAGCGTGGAGTGCGGCATCTATTCCCTTTTGGATGGTGCTGCCGTGTTATTTGCAGGTTAAGACATTACAATCTCATCATGCAAAGTCTATTACAACCCCGCCCCATCGCCGATACGGCACGCACCCTGGCGCTGGCCCGCGAAACTTTTGAAATCGAAGCCGACGCCGTGCGCGGCTTGTCGGCGAAGCTCGGCGACAGCTTCATCGCCGCGCATAAACTCCTGTTCGAGGTCGTCGCCCGCAAGGGGCGTGTGGTCGTCACCGGCATGGGCAAAAGCGGCCATATCGGCGGCAAGATCGCCTCGACCCTGGCATCGACCGGCACCCCGGCGTTCTTCATGCATCCCGGTGAAGCCAGTCACGGCGACCTCGGCATGATTACCCGGGACGATGTGGTCATCGCCATTTCAAACTCCGGCGAGTCCGACGAAATCCTCAAGATCCTGCCGCAGTTGAAACGCCGCGGCACACCGATCGTCGCCATCACCGGCAAACCCAATTCAACGCTTGCCCAGGCGGCCACGGTGCATCTGGATGCGGGCGTTGAAAAGGAAGCCTGTCCCCTCAACCTGGCGCCCACCGCCAGCACGACAGCCACGCTGGCCCTGGGAGATGCATTGGCGGTGACTCTGCTGGATGCCCGCGGCTTCGGTGAGGAAGACTATGCCATGCATCATCCGGGCGGTTCGCTGGGACGGCGCCTGCTGGTGCATGTCAGCGAAGTGATGGTATCGGGCGAGCGCGTGCCCAAGGTTTCGGGTGATGCCTTCCTGCCCCAGGCCATTTTGGAGATGTCGCGCAAGGGCCTCGGCATGACGGCGGTAGTCGACGCCAATGAAATGCTGCTCGGCGTGTTCAGCGACGGCGATCTGCGTCGCGCGCTGGAGACCCACGACAACATCCGCACCACCCGTGTCGCCGATGTGATGACCAAAACGCCCAAGACCATCACCGCCGACAAATTGGCTGCCGAGGCGGCCGAATTGATTCAGCGCTATAAAATCGGCTCCAGCGGCCTGCTGGTGATCGACGACGACGGAAAATTGACGGGAGCAGTGCATGTGCTCGATCTGATGCGCATGGGGGTGCTTTGAACGATCTGAAGCCGGACATCATTGCGCGCATCCGCGCCGTGAAGCTGGCAGTGTTCGATGTCGATGGCGTGATGACCGACGGTTCCCTCCATTACGGCCCCGACGGCGAAACCACCAAGACCTTCAATACCCTCGATGGGCACGGCATGAAAATGCTGCAGCAGAGCGGCGTCGCCATCGCCATCATCTCCGGACGCAAATCGCAGGCCCTGGCGCGGCGCGCGACCGATCTGGGTATCGCACACCTGTATCCGGGAGTGGACGACAAGGGCAGGGCGTTTGCCGAATTGTTGAAGGAACTCGGCCTCGCGCCCCTGCAAGCGGCGAGCATCGGTGACGATGTGGTCGACCTGCCGATCCTGACTCACTGTGGTTTTGCCGCAGCCGTGCCGGCCGCGCCGCAGTTCGTGCAGCAGCGCGTCCACTACGTGACCCGGGCCGGCGGCGGTCATGGAGCCGTCCGCGAATTCTGCGATCTCATCATGCAGGTCCAGGGCACGCAGGATGCCGCTCTGGCAAAGTATCTGCAATAGATCAGGGTTCAGGATGCTTTACATCAAGTCGTTCCACATCATTTTCATGGTTGCCTGGTTTGCCGGCCTGTTCTACATGCCGCGGCTGTTTGTGTACCACGCCATGGCCCAGGACCGGACTTCCATCGATCGTTTCAAGGTCATGGAACGCAAACTTTATTTCGGCATCATGACGCCCTGCATGATCATCACCGTCGCGCTGGGCTTATGGTTGTTGATCGGTTACCGCATCGGCGTCGGCCAGGCATGGATGCAGGCCAAGCTCGCCCTGGTGCTGGTATTGATCGCCCATCATATCTATCTGGGCAAGCTGATGGCCGACTTCCGCCATGAACGCAATAAACGCAGCCATGTGTTCTATCGATGGTTGAATGAAATCCCCGCCCTGCCGGCCTTGATCGCCATTGTCATCCTGGTTGTCGTCAAACCGGGCTTTTGAGGGTTTTGCAGCCGCGATCTTCGGCTTCGGTTTCACTAATGCTGCACACCAAACCGGATTATTCATTGGAAAATTTTTTCGCTCCCTGCCCTCGCGGCTTGTCCGCTCCACTAGCCCAGGAGCTGGCGCGATTGGGGGCGCAGAAAATAAAGGCGGATGACTCCGGCGTCGCTTTCGAGGGAACGCTGGCGGATGCATGGCGGGTCAACCTGCATTCGCGTATCGCCAGCCGCGTGCTGTGGCAGCTCGCACACTTCCCCTACAGCGAAGAGCAGCATATTTACGATGCCGTATTCCTGTTGCCGTGGACACAGCTGTTCGATGTCGGGCGCACCATCAAGGTGGAAATCAATGCAACACGCTGCCCGCTGAAAAGCCTCGATTTCATTACCTTGCGCATCAAGGATGCTGTCTGCGACAAATTCCGCGAGGTGGTGGGCTCGAGGCCCTCGGTGGCGACGCGTGAGCCGGATGTGCGCGTGCACGCCTTTCTGGATGCGACCCACGCCTGGATCTATGTCGATCTATCCGGCGAACCGCTGTTCAAGCGCGGCTCACGCGAGCATACCGGCGCGGCGCCGCTGAAAAAAAACCTGGCGGCCGGCATCATCGCGTTGAGCGGCTGGCAGCCCGATGAAGCCTTTTTGGACCCAATGTGCGGCAGCGGCACCTTTCTGATCGAAGCCGCCGAAATGGCGCTGAATATCGCGCCGGGCGCCAGGCGCGAATTTTCATTCCAGAAACTGAAGAACTTCGACGCCGCAACATGGAAGCACATACTGGATGAGGCGCGCGCCGCGGAGAAGCCGCGGGAACTGCTGCCGATTTACGGCTCCGATCTGTATGGCCATGCGCTCGATGACGCCTTCGCCAATCTGGAGGCGAATGGTCTGGCAGACTGCGTGCGGCTCAAGCAGGCCAACATCCTGGAGATTTCGGCCCCCGAGCCGGAGGGTGTGCTGGTGACGAACCCACCGTATGGCGAGCGCTTGGGCGAGACGGCCGAGCTCTCCGCGCTGTACCCGAAACTGGGCGATTTGCTGAAGCAGAAATTCGCCGGCTGGCGGGCCTATTTCTTTACTGGCGACACCGGCTTGCCCAAGGGGGTGCGCCTGTCGGCCTCAAAGAAAACGCCCCTGTTCAACGGCAAGATCGAATGCCGTCTTTATGAATACAAGATCATTGCCGGCAGCAATCGCCGCGCCATACCGGCAGCAGAAAAATGACGACAGTGTCCGCCTGAAGCAGAGGACCGCTTACTTGACGATCTCGAGGTGTTCAAGGCCCGAGGCCAGATCCTTTTCCTTGGAGGATTTGCCCTCGAGCTTGATCTTGAGGCGCAGATCGTTCAGCGAATCGGCATTGCGCAGGGCATCTTCGTAGGAAATCTGATCGGCTTCGAAGAGATCGAATAGCGCCATGTCGAAGGTCTGCATGCCGATTTCGCGCGAGCGTTTCATCACTTCCTTGATCTCGTGCACTTCGCCCTTGAAGATCAGGTCCTGGATCAAGGGTGAGTTGAGCAGTATCTCGATGGCGGCGACACGGCCCTTGCCTTCCTTCTTCGGAATCAGGCGCTGCGAAATGAAGGATTTCAGATTCAGCGAAAGATCCATCAGCAGCTGGTGACGGCGCTCCTCCGGGAAGAAGTTGATGATGCGGTCCAGCGCCTGATTGGTCGAGTTGGCATGCAGGGTGGACATGCACAGATGGCCGGTTTCGGCGAAGGCGATGGCGTAGTCCATGGTTTCGCGATCGCGGATTTCGCCGATCAGGATCACGTCTGGTGCCTGGCGTAAAGTGTTTTTCAGGGCCGAAAACCAGTTGTCGGTGTCGACGCCGATCTCGCGCTGCGTGACCACGCAATTCTTGTGTTCATGCACATATTCCACCGGGTCCTCGATGGTGATGATATGGCCGTAGCTGTTTTCATTGCGGTAGCCGATCATCGCCGCCAGCGTAGTCGATTTGCCGGAGCCGGTGCCGCCGACCAGGATGACCAGACCGCGCTTGGTCATGACTACATCCTTCAGTACCGCAGGCAGGCCCAGGTCCTCCATTTTCGGAATGGAGGTGGTGATGGTGCGCATCACCAGGCCGATGCGGCCCTGCTGCATAAAGGCGTTGACGCGAAAGCGGCCGATCCCGGCCGGGGCAATCGCGAAGTTGCACTCCTTGGTGGCTTCGAATTCCGCTGTCTGTTTGTCGGTCATCACCGAACGGGCGATTTCGCCGGTGTGAATCGGGGATAGGCTGGACTGCGATACCGGGGTCATCTTGCCGTCAATTTTCATCGCCGGCGGGAAGCCGGCGGTGATGAAAAGGTCGGACCCTTTTTTTGCAACCATCGCGCGCAGCAGTTCATGCACAAATTTGAGGGCTTGTTCGCGTTCCATGCTGGCTCCTGTCGGGGGCGGCCCCGGTGTCGATGCGGAAAGTCTATCCCGCGAAGGTATCTTTGTTGGCGGCCTTGTTGCGCGCTTCGGCCACGGTAATCACATTGCGTCTGACGAGGTCGGCGAGGCACTGGTCCATGGTTTGCATGCCCAGCGCCTGGCCGGTCTGGATCGCGGAATACATCTGCGCGATTTTCGCCTCGCGAATCAGGTTGCGGATGGCGGGCGTGCCGATCATGATCTCATGCGCCGCGGCGCGGCCGTTGCCGTCTTTGGTCTTACACAGGGTCTGCGAAATGACGGCCCGCAGCGATTCCGACAGCATCGCGCGGATCATTTCCTTTTCGGCCGCCGGGAACACGTCGATGATGCGGTCGACCGTTTTGGCGGCGGACGAGGTATGCAATGTGCCGAACACCAGGTGGCCGGTTTCGGCCGCGGTCATGGCTAGGCGGATGGTTTCCAGATCGCGCATCTCGCCGACCAGGATGATGTCCGGGTCTTCGCGCAGGGCTGAACGCAGCGCGTTGGCGAACGACAAGGTGTGCGGTCCGACTTCGCGCTGGTTGATCAGGCACTTCTTCGACTCGTGCACGAACTCGATCGGGTCTTCAACGGTCAGGATGTGGCCGAACTCGTTTTCATTGATGTAGTTGACCATGGCCGCCAGGGTGGTCGATTTGCCGGACCCGGTCGGGCCGGTGACCAGCACCAGGCCGCGCGGCTGGTTGGAAATTTCCTCAAAACTTTTCGGCGCGTTCAGGTCTTCCAGCGACAGGATCTTGGACGGAATCGTCCGCATCACCGCACCCGAGCCGCGCTGGTGATTGAAGGCATTGACGCGGAAGCGGGCGAGGTTGGGAATCTCGAAAGAGAAATCGCACTCGAGGTTTTCCTCGTACTGCTTGCGCTGGCCGTCGTTCATGATGTCGTACACCATGCCGTGCACATCCTCGTGCGTCAGCGCCGGGACATTGATCCGGCGCACATCGCCGTGCACCCGGATCATCGGCGGCAAACCCGCGGAGAGGTGCAAATCGGACGCCTTGTTTTTCACGCCAAAGGCCAGGAGTTCTGCGATTTCCATTTATACTTTCCCTAGTTTTCGATATCCGCGCGTGATGGCCTGCAACAAGGCACAGGACTTCAAGCCCGCCCACACCAGTGCCCTGCGCATCGGCAACCGCGAGCTTCTCGCAAGTTTACCCTCTATGGCCGCAATTTTGCCGCTTGATTATGTCCCCAATCGAATCGAACTTGCAACACGTCCGCGCCGCGATTGAGCGCGCGCGTTCGGCAGGATCGGCGGAGTGGACGCAAGCGGTCGCCCTGGTGGCGGTCAGCAAGACCAAATCGGCAGAGACGGTGCGTACCGCATATGCTGCCGGGCAACGCGCCTTTGGTGAAAATTATGCGCAGGAAGGCGCCGCCAAGATCGAGGCGCTGATCGACATTCGCGCCGGGCTCGAGTGGCATTTCATTGGCCCGCTGCAGAGCAACAAGGCGCGTCTGGTGGCGTTGAATTTCGACTGGGTGCACACCGTGGACCGCGTAAAAACCGCGGAGACCCTGGACCGGCACCGGGCCGGCGTTGCATCGCCCGCGTTTTCTCCACTCAACGTCTGTGTCCAGGTGAACGTCAGCGGCGAAGCCGGCAAGTCCGGCGTCGCGCCTGCACAAGCGCTGACGTTGGCCCGGGCCGTGGCGGCGTTTCCGGCACTGCGCCTGCGCGGGCTGATGACCATTATTGAAAACACGCCGGACGAGGCGGCGCAGCGTCGCCAGTTCCGCATGCTGCGCGAATTGCAGAATCAACTCTTGAACGCGGGGCTGACAGTCGATACGCTGTCGATGGGCATGTCGCAGGATTTTGCAGTGGCCATCGATGAGGGGGCGACCATGGTGCGAATCGGCAGTGCAATTTTTGGAGCACGCAATTGAGGATCAGCTTCATCGGCGGCGGCAATATGACGCAAGCCATCCTCGGCGGCTTGATCGCCGAGGGACAGGCGGCGCGTGATTGCTTTGTCGTGGAGCCGCATGAGGCCGCGCGTGTAAAGTTGTCGGCCCTGGCAGTCGAATCGGCGGCGACGGTGCTGCCGCGGGTTTTTGATGCCGAGGCGATCGTGCTGGCCGTCAAGCCACAGATGATGCGTGAGGCCATCGCGCCACTGGTCGCAAAGTTGCAATCCCAATTGGTGATCAGCATCGCAGCCGGTATCCGCAGCGCCGATTTGTCGCGTTGGCTGGCTTATCCGAATATCGTGCGCACCATGCCGAATACCCCGGCCCTGATCCATGCCGGCATCACCGGCCTGTACGCCATGCCGGCGGTCAGCGCCGCGCAGCGCGCGCAGGCCGAGCGACTGATGGCCGCGGTCGGCAAGACGCTGTGGTTCGAGGATGAATCCATGCTCGATGCGGTCACGGCAGTGTCGGGCAGCGGGCCGGCGTATGTGTTTTACATGATCGAGGCGCTGGAAAACGCAGCGCTGGACCTTGGGCTGGCGGCGCCGGTAGCACGTACCCTGGCGCTGGAAACCTTTCTCGGCGGCGCACGTTTGGCTGCGCAAGGCAGCGATGCCCCTGCGATATTGCGTGCCAATGTCACCTCGAAGCGCGGCACCACGGAACGCGCCATCGAATCCTTCGATGCGGCCGGCCTCAAGGCTGCTTTTGCAGCCGGCGTGCGCGCCGCGCGCGAGCGCTCGCTTGAACTGGGCAATGAATTGGGGAAAGATTGATGATTTTGATTCGCTGCCTGAGGGACGGCCCACCATGCTGACGCAAACGCTGATCTATGTGCTGCAGACCGTGTTCGGCGGCTTTGTGCTGGCGGTGCTGACGCGCTTTTATGCGCAAGCCCTGCATGCCCCGTTTCGCAATCCGTTGGCGCAATTCATCGTCGCGCTAACGGATTGGGCGGTCAAGCCGCTGCGCCGCGTGGTGCCGGCAGTGATGGGCCTGGATACATCTTCGTTCCTGCTCGCCTGGGTTGCACAGATCCTGCTGTGGTCTTTGGTGGTGGCGCTGCTCGGCCTGGTGGCCGGCGCTCAGCCCCTGTTCTGGCCGGTGTTGGCAGTCTATGCCTTGATTCAGGTGCTGAAACTGTCGATTTACCTGCTGATGGGCGTGGTCATCATTGACGCCGTGCTCTCCTGGGTATCTCCCTACCACCCGATGCGCCCGTTTTTCGATGCCCTCAGCCGCCCCTTCATGCGTCCTCTGCGCCACATCGTGCCGCTGATTGGCGGGGTTGATCTGTCGCCTTTGGTGCTGTGGATACTGCTGCAGATCCTGCTGATGCTGCCGATTGCCCTGCTGGAAAGCGAAACCTTCGGCCTGCTGCGCAGTTTCACTCTGGGTTGAGCGCAACAAGAATTAACATTTCCCGTTGCCATTGGCGTGGGGAAAGGGGCGGGTCTGAGGCGGCTTTGCCCCGGGAGGCCAATGAAGCCAGGCGCAACTCGGTGTACGATACGGAAGCTCCGGACCCGTCGCGCTCAATTTCAATTTTTATATCGACTGCACCGTGGACCAACCCAATCGCTTTGAATCCGAAATCGCCCGCTACAACCAGTGGCGAGAGGAGCTGTCGAGCGCGGTTCACAGCTATCACGACTGGCTCGAGCACACCAACCAGCTCGATGTGCAGCAGTCGATCCGCTTTTACGATCTGCTCGAGACCCTCAACAAGGGCCGCATGCTGCTCGCGTTCCTGGCCGAGTTCTCGCGTGGCAAGTCGGAGCTGATCAACGCCCTGTTTTTTTCCAGCTTTCGCGAGCGCCTGCTGCCCTCGGACGTGGGCCGCACCACCATGTGCCCCACCGAGATTTTTCACGACCCCAATGAGGAGCCGTATCTGAAATTGCTGTCGGTCGAGACCCGCTATCGCGACGAGTCGATCTCGCAGCTGAAGCAAATGCCGGTGGAGTGGTCGAAGATCCGCCTCAACATCGACGACGCGGCGCAGATGAAAAATACCCTGTCCGCGCTGGCGGACACCAAGCGCGTCTATGCGCTCGATGCGCGCATGATGGGCCTGATCCCGATGTTCGACGAATCCGGCACGGCGCCCAATGAAGACGAGGTCGTCGAGGTGCCGGCCTGGCGCTACGCGATGATCAATTACCCGCACCCCTTGCTGACCAATGGCCTGGCGGTGCTGGATACGCCCGGCCTGAACGCGCTCGGGCTGGAGCCGGAGCTGACGCTGTCGACCGTGCCGAACGCGCACGCGGTCCTGTTCCTGCTCGGCATCGACACCGGCGTCACCAAAAGCGATCTGGAAATCTGGGAGCGCTATGTCAAGGCGGCCCTGCCGGCCAAGATCGCGGTGCTGAACAAGATCGACCTGATGTGGGACGAACTGAAGACCGAAACGGAAATCGAATCCGGTGTGCAGCGCATGATCGAAACCACCTGCAAGCAGCTCAATCTTGGCGCCGACAAGGTGTTCGCGGTGTCGGCGCAAAAAGCGCTGGTCGGCCGCATCAAGGACGATGCCGAGATGGTCGGGCGTTCCGGCATCGTCGAACTCGAGGCCTATCTGGCCAACAAGATCATTCCGGTCAAGCGGCAGATCCTGGCCAAGGCCGTCACCAATGAAATCGGCGCGATGATGATCGCCAGTCATCGCAGCTGTGCAAAGAGGCTGGTGAACAATCAGGCCCAGCTCGCCGAAATGTCCGCGTTGGTCGGCAAGAGCCGCGATTTGACCATGAAGATGTGGCAGAAAGTCAGCGCGGAAAAAGATGCCTACAACCAGGCGCTGACCGAATACAAGGTGCAGCGCGGGGCCTTCAATGTGAAGCGTAACGCGCTGCTCGAAGTGTTCAGCCCGACCAAGCTGGATCTGCTGTGTTCGCGCAGCCTGCAGGCGATCAACGATTCCTGGACCACGCCCGGGCTCACCGGCGGCATGCGCGAACTGATCCGCCAGATCAAAAGCGATTTCGCCGCGGTCAGCCTCGCCGGCGCCGATGTGCTGCGTCTGATGGAAGGGGTATACAACACCTTTCATGTGCGCTTCCAGTTCGAAAAAATGGAAATGCCGCCGCTGGATTTCGAGGGCGCCACCAACAAGCTGCAGCTGCTGGTGTATGAAACCGAACAGTTCTGCAAGGACCCGGTCAATATGGTCATGACCGAGAAGCGCTTCCTGGTGCGGCGCTTCTGGCGCATGCTGGTCGAACAGGCGCGCAAGATTTTCAACGAGGCGCGCAGCGACACCGAACGCTGGCTGGCGGCCGTTCCCATGCCGCTGGAAACGCAGATCAAGGATCACAAGACGCAGCTGGAAGCGCGCCTCGCCTCGCTGGCCAAGATCAACGAACGCGGCAGCGCCATCCAGGAAGAAGTGGCCAAGCTCCAGCGCGAACGGACGGAAATCCAGAAGCAGCTTGATCTCATCACCGGCCTGATCATGAAAGTACGCGAGGTCGGGCCGCCGCCGGCGGGCTTGGCGCCGGATGGGAGCGCGACATTGAAAACGCCCGCGGTGCGGGATGATTCCACTGTCAAGGTCGCCGCATTGGGGCCCGAAGATTTTCTGCAGACGGTGAAAGTAGCCGCCACACCGGCAATATCCGGCTGAGACGTCCAACCCCCAACCCGAAATGCGGAGTGAATCGCGATCGGTAACGAGCTTGCGCCCATCCACCGGGATGGTGGACCGCATGAAATACAAACTCCAGCATTGGCGCGGCTTCCGGGGCATTTTTGCTCCGGAAGCCGCGCCAATGCTGGTTCTACGTTTTATTCTGCCGGCGCCGGGGCTGCCCGCTATACCAGGATCACGTCGTACTGTTCCTGCGTGTACGAGCTTTCCACCGACAGCGAAATCGGTTTTTTGATGAAATCCTCGAGCATCGTCACACCCTGCGATTCCTCGTCGAGGAAGCGGTCGATCACCGTCTGCGAGGCGAGGATGCGGAATTCCTTGGCGTCGAACTGCCGCGCCGAGCGCATGATCTCGCGCAGGATTTCATAGCATACCGTCTGTGCGGTCTTGATCTCGCCGCGACCGGTACAGGTCGGGCAGGGCTCGCACAGCACATGGGCCAGGCTTTCGCGGGTGCGTTTGCGCGTCATCTCCACCAGGCCGAGCTGGGTGAAGCCATTGACCGTCACGCGGGTGCGGTCGCGCACCAGCGACTTGCGGAATTCGGTCAGCACCGCGTTCTTGTGTTCGTCGTTGTCCATATCGATGAAATCGACGATGACGATGCCGCCCAGGTTGCGCAGGCGCAGCTGGCGCGCGATCGCCTGGCTGGCCTCGAGATTGGTCTTGAAAATCGTGTCGTCGAAGCTGCGCCCCGAGACGAACGCGCCGGTGTTCACGTCCACCGTAGTCAGCGCCTCGGTCTGGTCGATGATCACATAGCCGCCGGATTTGAGGTCGACGCGGCGCGCCAGGGCGCGCTCGATTTCATCCTCGATGCCGAACAGATCGAACAGCGGCCGCTCGCCGGTGTAATGCTCCAGCACCGACAGGGATTTGCGCATGTAATGCTCGGCGAACTCGGTCATCCGGGCATGGGTCTCGCGCGAGTCGACGATGATGCGTTCGGTGTCGCTGGTGACCAGGTCGCGCAGCACGCGCAGCGTCAGGTCGAGGTCCTGGTACAGAAGCGCCTGCGCGGCCGCCGTCTTGCTGCGTTCCATGATGCCGCGCCACAATTTGATCAGGTATTCGATGTCGGCATTGAGTTCCTCGTCGGTGGCGGTTTCGGCCACCGTGCGCACGATGAATCCGCCGGATTCGCCGGCCGGCACCAGTTCATGCACCTTCTCGCGCAAATGTTCGCGCTCGGCCTCGTCCTCGATGCGTTGCGAAATGCCGATGTGCTGGTCGCCCGGCAGATAAACCAGCAGACGTCCGGCGATCGAAATCTGCGTGGACAGACGCGCGCCCTTGCTGCCGATCGGGTCCTTGATGACCTGCACCACCAGGGTCTGCCCCTCGTGCAGCAGTTTTTCGATCGGCTTCTGCTCGCCGCTCTTGTTGCCGGACCACAGATCGGCCACATGCAGGAAGGCCGCGCGCGCCAGACCGACTTCGATGAAGGCCGATTGCATGCCGGGCAGCACGCGCCCGACGCGCCCCAAGTAGATATTGCCGACCAGGCCGCGGTTGGAGCCGCGCTCGACGTGCAGCTCCTGCACCGCGCCCTGTTCCATGATCGCGACCCGCGATTCCTGCGGCGTGACGTTGATGAGAATTTGTTCATTCACAGTCGTGCACCCCGATACCCGTCATTGATCTGAATTGTCCCGCGCGATTGAGCCCGTCTACAGCGCCAGTCCGGCCTTGCGCAGCAACTGGGTGGTTTCGTGCAGGGGCAAGCCCATCACCCCCGAGTAGCTGCCGGAAATTTTCGACACCCACTTTGCCGCCAGTCCCTGGATGGCGTAGGCGCCGGCCTTGTCCTTCGATTCGCCGCTGTCGAGATAGCGCCGGATATCGGCCTCGGACAGGGTGGTGAAGGTCACATAGCTGGTCGACAACAGCAGATGGGTGTCGAAATCGAACGACACCGCCACTGCGGTCAGCACCTGATGCGTCTGCCCCGAGAGCTTGGTCAGCATGGCGCGGGCATCGTCGGTATTCGCCGGCTTGCCGAGGATTTCATCGCCCACCGCCACCGTGGTGTCGGCCGTCAAAATCGGCCGCACCGGCAGGCGCCGCGAGCGCATGATGCGCGAGGCCGCATCTGCCTTCAGTTTGACGACGCGTTCCACGTAGCTGCGCGGCAGTTCGCCGGCCAGCGCCGATTCGTCGATATCCAGCCGTGCCGGCGGCTGGTCGCGGATCATCAGCAATTCGTATTGCACGCCGATCTGCTTGAGCAGCTCGCGGCGGCGCGGGCTTTTTGACGCCAGATAGATGATGTGTGGGGACGGGCTCATGGCCGGATTCTTATTCTCGGTGGTAGGGATGATTTTGCGTCAGCGACCAGGCGCGGTAAAGCTGTTCCACCAGCAAGATCCGCACCAGACCATGCGGCAGGGTGCATCCCGACAGCGCAATGGTCCTGCGTGCGCTCTTCTTGATGTCGTCCGCCAGACCATCGGCACTGCCAATGATAAAGCATGGGCTGGTTCCCTCGGCCATCCAGCCCTTCAGCCAGGTCGCCAGCTCCGTGGTCTTCACCATCGTACCGCGTTCGTCGAGAACGATGCGCTCGGCATGCGCGGGGATGGCGTTGTCGATGCGCAATGCCTCCGCCGCCAGCACCCTGGCGACTGCCTTGCTGGTGCGGTCTTCCGGCTTCAGTTCAATCAGGTCGATGCGCGCCTCGGGCGGCATGCGCCTGGTGTATTCCTCAACGCCGGTCTGGATCCAGGCGGGCATCCTGTGCCCGACCGCGACGATCGACAGCTTCACGCCCCGGTCTTGGTGCTGCGCTTGACGGTGGCGGGTTTCCTGGCAACCGGTTTTTTCGCGGCCGGCTTTTTCGCCGCCGGTTTTTTAGCCGTGGGCTTTTTTGCGACAGGTTTCTTGACTGCAGGCTTCTTGGCCGCCGGTTTCTTTGCCGCGGGTGTTTTCGTGGCGGGCGCCGTGGCAACGCTTGCGGTTTTGCGGGTTGTAGCTGGTTTCTTTGTGGCGGGCTTCTTTTTGGTGCCAATGCCCGCCGCCGCATCCGCCTTGGCCTTGGCAGCGGCCGCGGATGCCGTACCTCGGGTCGAGTTTTTTGCCGTCACCTTGCGCGTCTTGGCCGGGGTGGCAGCTGCAACGTCCGCTTTGGGCATCGGTTTAGCCGACTTCGGTCGCGGAAACTCCAGCTTGCCCTCGCGCCACAGCTCTTCCAGCTTGTAGTACTCGCGCACCGCCGGCTGCATGATGTGCACCACGATATCGCCGCAGTCGACCAGCACCCATTCGCCAGAGCCCTCGCCCTCGGTACCGATGATGTCGTAGCCGGCTTCCTTGACCTTGGTGACGACATTATTGGCCAGTGCCTTGGTCTGGCGCGTGGAGTCCGCGCTGGCGATGGCGATATAGTCGAATACCGAGGTGATCCTGGATACATTGACCAGTTGTATGTCGCGCGCCTTGATGTCTTCCAGGGCATCAATCACGACTGCAGATAAGGTTTTCTTGGCCATCTTGAAATCATTTCTCCTCGGTTAGGTACAGCTTGTGACGCTCAATATAGTCGCAAACCGCGTCCGATACCAATCCGCGCAGGGATTCGCCATGGACGCAGCGGCGGCGGATTTCGGTCGACGAAATGCCCGGCGGATTGAGCTCGAGCTCGGCGCAATGGCCGGCAGGCGATCGCGACAATTCAACCACGCTGCCGCGGCGGGGCCGCAGGAAAGCCGCCAATTCCGGGCTGGTGTGCCCTGTCATCCCGCCGGCGCGACGGGCAACCGCAAAGTGGCAGAGTTCGAACAGTTCCTGCCAGCGGTACCAGGTATCGAGTCGGTTGAAGGCGTCGGCGCCGATCAGCCATATCAAGGGGACCGTGTCGCCCAGTTCGCGGCGCAACTCCAGCAGGGTATGCACGGTGTAGGTCGGCCCGATGCGATTCAGCTCGCGCTTGTCGATGCTGATGCGCTGCGGCGAGGCAGCATTGGGCGCGGCAAAGGCCAGATGCAGCATCGCCATGCGCGCTGCCGCCGAGGCCATGGGCGGGCGCCCGCGCTGGTAGGGGTTGCCGGCCGGCAGCACGACCAGGCGCTCGATACCCAGCTGTTCGAAGGCGCCCCCGATGATGGCTGCATGGCCGTTATGAACCGGGTCGAAGGTGCCGCCAAACAAGGCGACGGGTTTCAAAAGCGGCTTCAAACCTGTTCAGGTGCGGATCTGGCCATTGCCGAACACGACCCATTTTTGCGAGGTCAGCCCTTCAAGGCCGACCGGGCCGCGCGCGTGCAACTTGTCGGTGGAAATGCCGATTTCGGCGCCCAGCCCGTATTCAAAACCGTCGGCGAAGCGCGTCGAGGCATTGATCATCACCGAAGCCGAATCGACTTCGCGCAAAAAACGCATCGCCCGTGTGTGATTTTCCGTGATGATGGCGTCAGTGTGCTGCGAGCCGTATTTGGCGATGTGCGCGATGGCCTCGTCCACGCCGGCGACGATGCGGATGGCGATGATCGGCGCCAGATATTCGGCGTACCAGTCGTCTTCAACCGCGTCGACAAGGGGTGAAATGCCGGCGGCGCCAAGCAGGGCGCGGGTGTCGGCGCATACGCGCATTTCCACGCCCTTGGCGGCGTAGATTTTCGCGATTGCCGGCAATGCCTGCGGCGCGATGGTGCGCGCCACCAGCAGGGTCTCGATGGTGTTGCAGGGCGAATAGCGCTGGGTCTTGGCGTTGTCGGCGATGCGCACTGCCTTGGCGATGTCGGCATCGTCGTCGATATACACATGGCAGACGCCGTCCAGATGCTTGATCACCGGGACCCTGGCTTCATCGGCGATTCTGGAGGTGAGGCTTTTGCCGCCGCGCGGAATGATGACATCGATCACGCCGCGCATGCCGAGCATTTCGCTGACGGCCGCGCGATCGGTGGTCGCCACCAGCTGCACGGCGCTCTCGGGCAGGCCCGCCGCCGTCAGCCCGGCGATCATGCAGGCGTGAATCGCCTGATTGCTGGCCAGCGCCTCCGAGCCGCCGCGCAGAATGCAGGCATTGCCCGATTTCAGGCACAGCGCCGCCGCGTCGGCGGTCACATTGGGACGCGATTCGTAGATCATGCCGATCACGCCCAGGGGCACGCGCATCTTGCCGACCTGGATGCCGGAGGGGCGAAACTTGAGTTCGGACATCTCGCCGACCGGGTCGGCCAGGGCGGCGACTTCGCGCACGCCGTCGGCCATCGCGCGGACACCCTTCTCCGTCAGCGTCAAACGATCGATGAACGCCTGGTCCTGGCCCTTGGCCTGCGCGCCGGCGATATCGGCGCGGTTGGCCGCGAGAATGGCGGCGCTGCCGGCGATCATCGTCTCGGCGGCGGCGACCAGCGCCTGATTTTTCTGCGCGGTGCTGGCACTGGCCAGGAAGCGCGCGGCCGCCTTGGCGCGCGCGCCCACGTCGCGCATCATCGCGGCGATGTCGGGTGTGGTACTGGAGGATAGATCGTTAGCCATGGTGGTCTCAATCCGGAAGTCTACGCGGCGCGGCGGGCCAGCGGGGAACGGAGGCCGCCGATGCCGCAGGCCAGCTGCGCCAGCGCATTCCACGGGTCATTGCTGTCGAGACCCTTGATCATGCGGTCGATCCTGGCAGCCTGCAAGTTGAGCGAGGTGAGGCTTTGCTGGGTATGGATGCGCGACACCCGCTCCAGTTCGCGCGCCTTGGACGGATGCGGCGGCCGCCCGCCGCGGGTGAAGCCGCGCAGGCGCATCAGCATGCGCACTTCATTGCTCAACACCCACAGGATGAGCGGCGGCGCCTCGCCCTCGGCCTTCATGCCTTCAAGCATGCGGTAGATGCGCGCCGCCTTGCTGCCTTCGCCGCCGTCGGTATGCTGATAAATGGCGGCCACCAGCTGAAAGGGGCTGAAACGCGACACATTGGCCACGCTATCCTCGAGCACCGCCAGGGAAATTTCTCCCGGCGGGCACAACAGGGCGAGTTTCCTGATCTCCTGCTGCGCCGCCAGCAGATTGCCCTCGATACGATCCGCCAGATACTCCAGCGCCTCGGCATTGGCGCTTTGCTGCTGACGCGCCAGGCGGCCGGCCAGCCAGCGCGGCAGGTGCCCGCGCGCGATCGGCATCGCCTCGATCATGGTTGCCACCGCTTCCAGCGCCACAAACCATTTGGCCTGTTTCATCTGCCAGTCCATCTCGGGCAGCAGCACCAGGGTGACGGTATCGTCGGGCAGGCGCCGGCAGTATTGCTCCAGTGCCGCGCCGCCTTCCTTGCCCGGCTTGCCGGTGGGAATGCGCACCTCCATCAGGCGTTGCGTGGCGAACAGCGACAGGGCATTGCCGGCGCCGATCAGACGGCCCCAGTCGAAGCCGGACTCGGTAGTGAACACCTCGCGCTCGCTGTAGCCGGTATGCCGTGCGATTTCGCGCAATTTGTCGGCCGCCTCCAGCGCCGCCAGCGGCTCGGCGCCGTGAATCGCGTAGAGCGCGCCCAGTGTGGCCGGCGGGCGCTCCAGGAATTGTTCGGCGGTCAGGCGCATGATCGGGCAGGGCCTACTGGGGGCGCTTCACGGCCACCATACGCCGCAGGATCTGGCCGACCACATCCTTGTCCATATCGGCATAGAGCATGGCCTCTTCCTGTTGCTTGGCGATGATCTTGGTGTCGTCGTACGACATGGTGCGCGACAACTGGATTTCGCTGGTCGGAATGATCACCGCACCCTTGCCATCCACCAGCTGATAGCGCACCAGCATCTTGAGTTCGTACTCGGCCACGCGACCGGTCCCCGTCAGCGACAGGATCTGCCGATCGCGACGCTCTTCGAAGATGTTGAGCTGCGCGTCCGCACCCGCACCGGTTGGCATGACCTTGGTCGGCGTACCCGTCAGGTCGCGGCGTATATTGCTGGCGACCAGCGACGTGCCGGCGGCTGACACGAATACGCTTTGATACGGCAGCTCGTAGAAGCCGCGCAGCTGAAAGCCACAGCCGGCCAGCGTGGCCGCCATAGCCAGCAAGGCAAGGCGCCGGACAATGGGGGCGCGCTCAGACCACCACATTGATCAGCTTTCCGGGAACGACGATGAGCTTTTTCACAGGTTTTCCTTCCGTGTGCCGTTTCACGCCCTCGTCGTCGAGGGCGAGTTTTTCGATGGCTTCCTTGCCGGCCTGCTTCGGTACGCGGATCTGCCCGCGCAGTTTGCCATTGACCTGCACCACCATCTCGATTTCATCCTGTTCCAGCGCCGCCGGGTCCGGCTCCGGCCACAGGGCATCGAGCAGATCGCCGAATTCCTGCCAGTAACCGAGATCATTCCAGATCTGCCAGGTGATATGCGGACAGGCGGGATACAGCACCCGCAGCAGGATCGACAGCCCCTCGCGCAGTACCGACGGCGGGCGGCTGCGATTTTCTTCCAGCGCGTTGAGCATCTTCATGCAGGCCGACACCACCGTGTTGTATTGCAGGCGGGTGTAGTCGTAGTTGGCCTGCTTCAGGGCGGCATGAATTTCGTGGCGGAGTTTTTTCGCGGCCGCATCGAGCGAGGCCGCATTGATGGCCCCCGCGTTGCGCATTTCCGCATGCAGGCCGTGCGCGAAATTCCACAGGCGGCGCAGATAGCGTTGTGTGCCCTCAACCCCGGCGCTGGACCATTCGATGGTCTGTTCCGGCGGGCTGGCGAACATCACGAACAGGCGTGCCGCATCGGCGCCGTAATGGTCGATCATGTCCTGCGGGTCAACCCCGTTCAGTTTCGATTTGGACATGGTGCCGACACCGCCGTACTCGACCGCGCTGCCATCGGCTTTGAGGTGGTAGCGCGCCGGCTTGCCGTCTGCGGCCGGGATGGTCTCCACATCGGCGGGGGGAAAATATTCAATGCCCCCCCTGTCCGTTTTTCGGGAATAGATGTGGTTCAGCACCATGCCCTGGGTGAGCAAGTTGGTGAACGGCTCGTCGAACTTCAGCATGCCCAGGTCACGCATCACCTTGGTCCAGAAGCGTGCGTACAGCAAATGCAGCACCGCATGGGTAATACCGCCGATGTACTGGTCCATCGGCATCCAGTAGTCGTTGGCGGCGCCGACCATCCTGTCGTGATAATCGGGCGCCGTGTTCGGCGAGGTATAGCGCATGAAATACCAGGAGGAGTCGACAAAGGTATCCATGGTGTCGGTTTCGCGCGTGGCCGCTTTGCCGCATTTCGGGCAACTGCAATTCAGGAACGCCGCATCCTTTTTGAGCGGATTGCTGGAGCCGTCGGGAATCAGGTCTTGCGGCAACACCACCGGCAATTGCTCATAAGGCACTGGCACATCGCCACAGTCCTGGCAATGGATGATCGGGATCGGCGTACCCCAGAAACGCTGGCGGGAAATGCTCCAATCGCGCAGCCGGTACTGGGTTTTCTTTTCGCCGCCCTGCGCCGCAGTCTGCGCTGCGACGTAATCGATGGCGGCATCGTAGTTCATGCCGTTCATCGGGCCGGATTCGATGCAGGCCCCGTAGTCGCTGTAGTGTGCCTGCCAGGCATCCAGCGAGTAGGGTCTGCCAAGCTCGATCACCTGCCTGATCGGCAAGCCATATTTTTTGGCGAAGGCAAAATCGCGCTCGTCATGCCCCGGCACGCCCATCACCGCGCCGTCGCCATAAGTCATCAATACATAGTTGCCGACCCAGACTTCAACCTTCTCGCCGGTCAGCGGATGCGTCACGAACAGGCCCGTGGCCACGCCCTTCTTTTCCATGGTGGCGAGGTCGGCTTCCATCACCGTGCCGTGCCTGCTTTCGTCGATAAACGCCGCCACCTTGCTGTCGCGCGCGGCAGCCAACACCGCCAGCGGGTGCTCGGGCGCGACCGCGCAGAAGGTCACGCCCATGATGGTGTCGGCGCGGGTGGTGAAGACGAATAATTTGCCGTCGCCCGCCAACTTGCCGGCGGCATCCATGATGCGATGCAGGAAGGCAAAGCGCACGCCGACCGATTTGCCGATCCAGTTTTCCTGCATGGCGCGCACGCTGGCCGGCCAGCCGGTCAGCTTGTTGGTCACGCAATCAAGCAATTCCTCGGCGTATTGGGTGATGCCCATGTAATAGCCGGGAATCTCGCGCTTTTCCACCGGCGCGCCGGAGCGCCAGCCGCGGCCGTCGATCACCTGCTCGTTGGCCAGCACCGTCTGGTCGACCGGGTCCCAGTTCACCACCTGGGTTTTTTTGTAGGCGATGCCTTTCTCGAGCATTTTCAGGAACAGCCACTGGTTCCATTTGTAGTATTCGGGATCGCAGGTGGCGAATTCGCGCGACCAGTCGATCGCCCAGCCCATCGCCTGGCATTGCTGCTTCATGTAGGCGATGTTCTCGTAGGTCCACTTGGCGGGCGCCACCTTGTTCTTTATCGCGGCATTCTCGGCCGGCAGGCCGAAGGCATCCCAGCCCATGGGCTGCAGCACGTTGTAGCCCTTCATGCGCAGCTGGCGCGCCATCATGTCGTTGATGGTGTAGTTACGCACATGGCCCATATGCAGCTTGCCCGAGGGATAGGGCAGCATCGAGCAGGCATAGAACTTGGGTTTGGGCTGGCCGTTCTTGCCGATGGCGTGGTCGGTGACCTCATAGGCCTTGGTGGTTTGCCAATGGGCCTGGGCGGCGGTTTCGATTTGTCGTGCCTGATACTGGGAATCCATGGTGCGGAAGTGGGCCTGGGCGTTTGTTTTTCGAGAGAGAAAGATTATACCTTGCGGGGTATGCGCAACTGGCCGGATGGCGCGGCGGATGCGGGATAAATGCGGGAAATTATTTGGCGGACGCCCCGGGCTCCGGTGACGCCTGCACTTATAATTGCAGTCAGACCCTGCGCCTCTTTCGGTACCGCTCAATGCTCGCTCCCGTTTCGCCCCGCCTCCTCGATAACCTCAATCCCGAACAACTCAAGGCGGTAACCCTGCCGCGCCAAAGCGCGCTGGTGCTGGCCGGGGCGGGCAGCGGCAAGACCCGGGTGCTGACCACGCGCATCGCCTACCTGATCCAGACCGGCCAGGTCAGCCCATCCGGCCTGCTGGCGGTGACGTTTACCAACAAGGCGGCGCGCGAGATGCTGACGCGGTTGTCGGCGATGATGCCGATCAACACCCGCGGCATGTGGGTCGGCACCTTCCATGGGCTGTGCAATCGCATGCTGCGCGCCCATTATCGCGACGCGGGGCTGCCGCAAACGTTCCAGATTCTCGATTCGGGCGACCAGCAATCGGCGATCAAGCGCCTGCTGAAGACGCTGAACGTCGATGACGAAAAATTCAAGCCGCGCGAATTGTCGTGGTTCATCAACAACGCCAAGGAACAGGGCCTGCGCGCCAATGCGGTCGAGGCCAATGATGAGTTCACGCGCCGCCAGGTCGAGCTGTATCGCGCTTATGACGAGCAGTGCAATCGCGAAGGCGTGGTCGACTTTGCCGAGCTGCTGCTGCGCTGCTACGAGCTGCTGGGCAAGAATGCGGCTCTGCTCGAGCACTATCGTGGCCGCTTCAAATTTATTTTGGTCGATGAGTTCCAGGATACCAACCGCCTGCAATACCGCTGGATCAAGCAACTGGCGGGCAGCGACAACGCGGTGTTCGGCGTGGGGGACGACGACCAGTCCATCTACGCCTTTCGCGGCGCGGAAGCGGCCAATATGCGCGACTTCCAGCGCGATTTTGCCGGCAACAACGTCATCAAGCTCGAGCAGAACTACCGCTCGCAGGGCAATATCCTCGACGCCGCCAATGCGGTGATTTCGCACAACAAGGACCGCCTCGGCAAGAATCTGTGGACCGACGCCGGCAAGGGCGAGAGCCTGCGCATCTACGCCGCCTCCACCGACGAGGACGAGGCGCAGTTCATCATCGATGAAGTCAAGGCGCTCAATCGCGAAAGCATGGCCTTCGCCGATATGGCGCTGCTGTATCGTTCCAATGCGCAGTCGCGGGTGCTCGAGCATGCCCTGTTCCGCGCCGGGGTTTCGTATCGCGTCTACGGCGGCCTGCGTTTTTTCGAGCGCCTGGAAATCAAGCATGCGCTCGCCTATCTGCGCATCGCCGGCAATCCGGAGGACGACGGCGCGTTCTCGCGGGTGGTGAATTTCCCGCCGCGGGGCATCGGTGCACGCTCGCTGGAGCAGGTGCAGGAACTGGCCACGCGCTACAACACTTCGATGTACGCCGCCGCCGCCAGCGGCATCGCGCAGGGCGAAATCACCGGCCGTGCAGCGGCTGCTATCGGCGCCTTCCTGAAAATCGCCGAGGCGCTCAAGGCCTCATCCACCGCAGTCACGCTGCCCGAGCTGGTCGATGAATGCCTGGAAAAAAGCGGCCTGCGCGCGCATTACGCCGCCGAGCGCGAAGGTGCCGACCGCCTCGCCAACCTCGCCGAGCTGGTGACCGCCACCGCGCAATTTGAAGAGGAATTTCAGGGCGGCCGTGCGGAAGACGGCGGCGAAAACGACAATCCGCTGATCAGTTTCCTCACCCATGCCAGCCTCGAGGCGGGTGAGCATGAGGCGGGCGAAAGCGATGACGCCTTACAGTTGATGACAGTGCACGCCGCCAAGGGGCTTGAATTTCATGCCGTGTTTTTAAGCGGCCTGGAGGAGGGGCTGTTCCCGCACGAGCAGTCGCTCAACGATTTCGACGGCATCGAGGAAGAGCGCCGCCTGATGTACGTGGCGATCACGCGCGCGCGCGAACGGCTTTACCTCTCCTATGCCGGCAGCCGCATGTTGCACGGGCAGACACGCTACGGCGTGGTGTCGCGCTTTGTCGATGAGATTCCGCCGGAGCTGTGCAAATGGATTGTGGTGCCGGAAAAGCAGGCGGCCTACGGCGGTTATGCGCCCCACCGGCCCGCCAATGCCCATGAAAATTCACGCGGCTATGGCGAATATGGCGGCGGCCGGGGCGGCGCGCAGGGAGGAAACGGCGGCACCTATACCGGCTTCAGGCAATCCACCACCGCCTACAACAAACCCGATGGCGACTATGGACGCGGCGGCGCCCCCGATACCTCACGCGCCAATTTCGAAACCCGCCGTCCCGACGCCAATCCCTTTGCCATCGGCCAGACGGTGATGCACGCCAAGTTCGGCGAAGGGGTGGTGGTCAACTTCGAAGGCCGCGGTCTCGACGCGCGCGTTCAGGTGAAATTCCGCAGCGAAGGCGTCAAATGGCTGGCCTTGCAGTACGCCAAGCTGGCGGCGGTTTAGAACGACAAAGGCCCAGAATATTTTACGTAGAACCAGTATTGGCGCGCTTTTCGAGGCATTTCTGCTCCGAAAAGCGCGCCAATGCTTGAGTTTTACTTTTTAAACGAGGGCGAGCCGCCTAGTTGCGCAATTCGCCGTTGCTGCGAATCACCGCGATATCGACGAATTTGCCGCCGTGGTGAAAACCCGGCTTGAACGCCACTTCAAGGCCGCCAACATCGACCTTGCCCAGCGAAGCCAGCGACTTTTGCAGATTGTCGCGCGTGATGTCCTTGCCGGCGCGCTTCATGCCGTCCACCAGGATTTTGGCGGCGACGCAGGCTTCCAGTGCCGTCACCGAAATGGGGCCCACATTGCCCGCCGCCGTCCAGGCTTCCGCGCATTCCTTGACGATCGGCACTTGCAGATTGCGCGGCGCCGGCACCGTCAGCGCCACCGTGATGCCGGCCGCATCCGGCCCCAACAATTTGGCGAGCTGCGAGACGCCGACAAAGGACAGGCTGGTGACCTGGAAAGGCTTGTTCCTGGCCTTGAGGCTGGTGACCAGCTTGGCCGCCGGCGCGGCCAGGGTGGTGACCACGACCATCTGCGGATCGGCCTCGATGATCTTGTCCACAGCCGCGTCTTCCAGCTCCGCATTGCGCTTGATCGCCACGCTGGTCGGCACCTTGCCGTATTTCTTCAGGGCCGCGGCGACGCTGTCGTAGTTTTGCTTGCCGACTGCGTCATCGTAGTGAAGGACGGTGATGCGCGTCGCCCCCAGCCCGCCCCAGAAGCCGACCAGTTTGTCGATTTCCTCGGTGTACGACACGCGGATGGTGAAGACGTATTCGCTCTGCTTGCGGATCACATCGGCGCCGGTAAAGGGCGCAAAGAAGGGCACATGCTTTTCCGTCACAAAGGGCATTGCGGGCATGCTCAGCGTCGACGAGGCATAGCCGAACAGGGCGACCACACTGTCATCGCTGAGCAATTTCTTGGTGTTCTCGCCGGCCAGCTTGGCGTCGTTCTTGTCGTCGAGCGTGACCAGCTTGATCTTCTGGCCGGCCACGCCGCCGGCCTCGTTTACCTTGCGGAAGTAGGCCATGGCGCCGGCGCGGATATCGTTGCCGAAGTCCGCATTGCTGCCGCTGAGCGGTGCGGATTGGCCGACGACGATTTCCGCCGAAACATTGAGGGCGAGGCCGAACAAGGCCGCAACGAACACGGCACCGCGCGCGATGGAATGCAGATGATTTTTCATGAAAATCCCGAGCGAGAAACAAGCAAGCGGAAGATATGTGAAGTTTTGTAACCTCGTTGCCTGATTCTACGCAATTCCACGGGCAAAGTCCGTCCCGACACGCATGCCTCCGCGCAGGGCGGCAACACATTAAAGGCAATTTCCAATTGCCGCGCATGGCGCCGGATTCCGGCTTTGGTACCGCCGAACGGCGTTATTCGCGAAACACCTGGCGGTAACTAGTGTAATTGGCGATCGCCAGCAAAGGCAGGGCGACCATCAGGCCGAGGCCGGCGGGCACGGCGGCGACAACAAACACCAGCATCATCAGCAGGCCGAACACACTGAGCGGCGCCAGGTTGCTGAGACTGGCGTATACGCTCCAGCGCACCGCATGCCAGGTGGACATGCGGCTGAAGGCCAGCAGCGGCGCGACAAACCAGAGCAAGGCGCGCAACAGGGAATCCGCCGCGAAAAAGATCATCAGCAGCGACTCGCGGCCGTTGACCAGCGCCTGCATTCTCTCCATCGGGTTGGCGTCCGCCGCCACCAGTGGTGGCGGCGGGGTATCCATCAGGAATTGCAGCAACACCAACAGCAGCAAATCGATAAGCACGATCGCCACACCGAGCATCACCAGCGGGCGCGGGTTGAATCGCAGCGCCGCGAACAGATAGCCGGCAGTCACGGTCCCGCCTTGTTCCTGCGCGCGGCAGGCCAGCGCGAAGCCGGCGAAAAACGCCGGCTGCAGCACGGCCACCATCACGCCGACAACAGGCAGCAGGAGGGAGCCGAACATCAGCAGCCCCCAAGTGCCGGTCAGGACGATCCACGGCAGCGGTTGCTGGCGAAACAGCGCGAAAGCGTCCTTGATCCAGGTGCCGCCTTGCCGCGCGGGAATATCGATAACTTGCATGGTGTCGTGGTAATTGGAAATGCGATTGGCGATTGGACAGAGGATTGGGTCGGGCGATGCTCAATCCGGCAACAGGGCGAGAAGCCGCTCCTCGTGGGCACGATGCCATTGCAGCAGGCGCTGCACGAAGGCATGGTCCTTGGGATGGGTCAGCGCCGAGTCGCGCGGGAAGTGATGATATCCCAGGCGCCCCAGCCAGGTCCGCAGCGCGGCCGCCCGCAGCATCTGCGGCCAGGCCATACGCTCGGCCGGGTTAAAACGGCGCACGCCGGCGTAGCCCGCCAGCAGGGCGCGCGCGTTGACGGTATTGAGCGCGGCGGCGGGGTAGGCGGCGAAATCGAGACACCAGTCGTTCACCGTTACCGCCACATCGAACAGCAGCTGCTCGTTGCAGGCGAAATAGAAATCGATCATCTGCGGCGTGTGCGCCTCGCCATGATCGTCCCAGAGAATATTGTCGCGGAACAGATCGCCGTGGATCACGCCGCGCGGCAGGTCGAGTTGGTCGAAGCCGGCCTGGCGGGCCAGCTCATCGGCGATCAATTCCTGTTCGGCGGCACTCAAATGTGCGCGCAGATCGGCGGCATAGCTGCGCCACCAGGCGGGGCCGCGCCAGTTGGGCATGCCGAGCTTGAAGTCCTGTGCCGCCGCATGCATGCGCGCCAGCGCCATGCCGACGGCGCGGCAATCGGCCGGCAGGGGATGGGCGAGATCGTTGCCGGCCAGCCGCGTGACCAGTGCCGCCGGCTTGCCCTGCAGTTCGCGCACCACGCGGCCGTCGGCCGGCCGCAGCGGCGCGGCGCAGGCGATGCCCGCCGTGTGCAGATGCGTCATCAGGCCCATGTAAAAATCGAGATCGCGGGGCGGAATTTTTTCGAAGATCGTCAGCACATAACGGCCGCGCGTGGTGGTGACGAAGAAATTCGAATTCTCGACGCCGGCGGCGATATTCTGGAAATCGATGATATCGCCGACCGCGTAGGGCGCGACGAAGACGCGCGCCTCGTCGACGCTGACCGGGGTAAAGACGCTCACATCAGGCCCGGCGCAGGCGAAGCCGTACGCCGCATGCGGCCCCGCTTACTTCCATTCGCTCATTTCCATTCAATCAGCACCCAAGTTGGTACCGCAATTTTCGGCGCCGGACCGTCCACGCGCGAGAAATTGCCGTCGCCCTTCGGATCGACCAGAAAATAGGCGGCCCCGCCGGCGGGCACCACCCGCATCTTGTACAGCTTGCCATTGAGGCGGTATTCCTCGACGGTGTCGGTACCCTTCTTGACGATAGTGACCTTGCCTTCCACCGACAGGTCATCATCCGTCACCTTCGGCGGGGGCGGCGGTGCTTCCACCGCCTGCAGGTCCTTGGGTTTGGGATGCTCCTTCGACTGGGCGAAGGCGGGAAGCGCCGCGGCAAACGACAGCGCGAATATCAGCGGGCAGGCGATTTTTTTCACCATTGTTTTCATATACGACTCCTTAAAGAGACATTTCCAGGGCCTTCTCGTCGGGCGAGGGCATGATGCTGCGAGTCGCGTAATGCTCGAAGATGATATCGACGGCGGTCTGCGCGTCGTCGGTGATCCTGAACAGTTCCATATCCTTGGCGCTGATCACGCCCTCTGTGAGCATGGTGGTTTTGATCCAGTCGACCAGGCCCGCCCAGAACCGGCTGCCGACCAGCACGATCGGGATGCGGCGTATCTTGCCCGTCTGTATGAGCGTCAGCGCCTCCGAGAGTTCATCCAGCGTGCCGAATCCGCCCGGCATCACCACATAAGCGGCGGCATGCTTGACGAACATGGTCTTGCGCGCGAAAAAATGCTGAAACGACATCGATACGTCCTGATAGCCATTGCCGCCCTGTTCGAAGGGCAACTGGATGTTGAGGCCCACGCTGGGGCTCTTGCCGCCAATGGCGCCCTTGTTGGCGGCCTCCATGATGCCGGGCCCGCCGCCCGAGAGCACGCCGAAGCCGGCATCGGACAGCTTGCGCGCGATCGTTTCGGTGAGCGGATAGTAGGGGTTGCTTTCCTTCAGCCGGGCGCTGCCGAAGATGGCGACCGAGGGGCCGATGTTTTCCAGTTTGTCGGTGGCCGAAACCAATTCGGCGATAATGTTGTACATCCACCACGATTCGCGGGCAGCCGTCATCGACTGGAACATCATTTCCGGATCGGCGCGCTTCGGTATTTTCGTCGCCGAATTTTTGTTTTTTGGTTCCAAAATAAATTTCTCCAATGAGCCTTTTGCCAAACGCCGATACCGACGCCGACAGCAACCATCCGGCTGCAACGCAGCCCAAACACCTGTTGCTCGTCGATATCTCGAGCTATTTTTACCGGGCGTTCCATGCCATGCCGGATTTGCGCAGCCCGGCGGGGTTGCCCACCGGCGCCATCTACGGCGTTGCCAGCATGCTCAAGCGACTTCGCGATGAGCACCCTCACGATTATAGCGCTTGCGTGTTTGACCCCAAGGGGCCGACCTTTCGCGACGAAATCTATAAGGAATACAAAGCCACGCGTTCGGCGATGCCCGAGGACTTGGTCACACAGCTGGCACCGATGCGCGAAACCATCGAGGCGCTGGGCTGGCCCTGCGTGGTGGTCGACGGCATGGAGGCCGACGATGTGATCGGCACCCTGGCGGTTCAAGCCAGCGCGCGCGGCGTGAAAACCATGGTTTCCACCGGCGACAAGGATCTGGCGCAGCTGGTCAACGACCAAGTCACCCTGGTCAACACCATGAGCAACGAGCGTCTCGACGTGGCCGGCGTGCAGGAAAAGTTCGGCGTGCCGCCGGAGCGCATCGTCGACTATCTGGCCCTGATGGGCGATAACGTCGATAACGTCCCCGGCGTGGAAAAGGTCGGACCCAAAACCGCGGCGAAATGGATCGCCGAATACGGTTCGCTCGACGGGGTGATCGCCAATGCCGCCAATATCAAGGGCGTGGTTGGCGACAATCTGCGCAAGGCGCTGGATTGGCTGCCCACCGGCCGCGTGCTGGTGACGGTGAAATGCGATGTGCCGCTGCCGTTCGAGTTCGACGCGCTGGCCTACCAGGCGCCGGATATCGACAAGCTCGACAAATTGTATGAGCAATTCGGCTTCAAGGGCATGCGCGCGGCGCTCAAGGGCAAGAGCGGCGACGCCGGCGTGACCGCGACCGCAGCGGTCGAGGGCGATGCGGTGTTCAGACAGGCCGACAAGGACGCCACCGCCAGCCGCTGGTCTTCCGGCGAGGCGGCGGCGAAACAAACCGAATTCATCAACACGCGCGATTACGAATGCGTGTTGACCGAGGCGCAGCTCGATGCCTGGCTGGCCAGGCTCGACGCCGCCGAACTTTCCGCCATCGACACCGAGACGACCAGCCTCGATCCGCTCACCGCGCAGATCGTCGGCCTGTCGTTTTCCTGCGCGGCCGGTCATGCGGCGTATATGCCGCTGCGGCATGTCTATCCCGGCGCACCCGATCAGCTCGATTTCGACGCTGCCATCGCCAAGCTGCGCCCCTGGCTGGAGGATCCGCGCAAGAAAAAACTGGGCCAGAACATCAAATACGATTTGCATGTATTCGCCAATCACGGCATTCGCGTGCGGGGCTATGTGCACGACACCCTGCTGCAGAGCTATGTGCTGGAAAGCCATCAGCGCCACGACATGGAATCGCTGGCCACGCGCCACCTCGGCGCCAAAACCGTCGCTTATGAGGACGTCGCCGGCAAGGGCGCCACGCAAATCGGTTTCGACCAGGTGTCGATCGATACCGCCACCAACTACTCCGCCGAGGATTCGGACGTCACCCTGCAGTTGCACCATGCGCTTTATCCGCAGATCGCCGAAGACGCGCAGCTCAATCGTGTCTATACCGACATCGAAATGCCGACCACTCATGTGCTGCTCACCATCGAGCGCAACGGCGTGCTGATCGACGGTGCTTTGCTGGAGAAACAAAGCGGTGAGCTGGGGCAGAAAATGCTCGAACTCGAAGCCCGGGCGCACGAAGAGGCCGGCCAGCCCTTCAATCTCGGCTCGCCCAAGCAGCTCGCGGAAATCCTGTTCGACAAAAAAGGCATCAAGCCACTGAAAAAAACGCCCGGCGGCGCGCCGTCGACCGACGAGGAAACGCTGGAAAAACTGGCGCTGGATTATCCCCTGCCGAAAATCATTCTCGACTATCGCGGTGTGTCGAAACTGAAAAGTACCTATACCGACAAACTGCCGAGGATGGTCAATGCGCGCACCGGTCGCGTGCACACCAACTATGGACAGGCGGTGGCGGTGACGGGCCGCCTCTCGTCCAACGATCCCAATCTGCAGAACATCCCGGTGCGCACCGCCGAGGGCCGCCGCATCCGCGAAGCTTTCATCGCGCCGGCGGGCAGCAAGATTCTGTCGGCCGACTATTCGCAGATCGAATTGCGCATCATGGCGCATCTGTCCGGCGATGTCGGCCTGCTGAAGGCATTTGCCGATGGCGAAGACGTGCACCGCGCGACCGCCGCCGAAGTGTTCGGCGTCGAACGCAGCCAGGTATCGAGCGAGCAGCGCCGTTATGCCAAGGTCATCAACTTTGGTTTGATCTACGGCATGAGCGCCTTCGGCCTGGCCGGCAACCTGGGTATCGAGCGCAGCGCCGCCGCCGCCTATATAGACCGCTACTTCGCCCGCTATCCCGGGGTGAAGCAATACATGGAGCGCACCCGCGCCGAAGCCCATGACCGTGGCTATGTGGAAACCGTATTCGGCCGCCGGTTGTGGTTGCCCGATATCCGCTCCGGCAACCAGGCGCGCCGCCAGGGCGCCGAGCGCGCGGCCATCAATGCACCGATGCAGGGGACGGCCGCCGATTTGATCAAGCTTGCGATGATCGCGGTGCAGGGCTGGCTGGAAAAAGAAAAACTCGCCACCAAACTTATCATGCAGGTGCACGACGAACTGGTGCTGGAAGTGCCGGATTCAGAGTTGGCGCGCGTGCAGCGGGAAATTCCGGCGCTGATGACCGGCGTGGCCAAACTGGATGTGCCGCTGGTGGCAGAACCGGGCGTAGGGGTGAACTGGGAAGAGGCGCACTAAGCGCTGCGGCTGGTTGTCGCGAGAATTTTCGCAACAGATCGTTCAGGTTTTCTGCGCCGCGCTGGCATCGATATCCGCCAGGCATTCGCGTCCCTTGTCGGTCACCTCAAAATGTCCCGGGGTCGGGCCGGCCATTACGTAACCCTTGCGTGCCAGGAAAGCCGCCGCCTTGCCCTCCAGCCGCGCGTCGGCATCAAGGGCAACCGCACGCAGGCCGGTGATGCAATGCTTGATGAACAGCGCTTCCGCGCCTTTCTCCGTTAATTCGTAACTGCCATTGCGCCGATGCGCCAGCAGTTTGATGCCGACCAGATGCCTGGCATTTCTGGCGATGCAGGCGCTGGGTTTGTCGGATGGCTTCGACTGACTGACCTGCTCCAGCGCTTCGAATTCGTCCCTGCTCAATGGATGGTTCACGGTGTTTTCTTGAAATTGCTTCAATGTTGAAGCGAGGGTCCATGGTACGGGCTGCCGGTGCACAACGCAAAGTGCCGTCTGCAGCCTTGGCGCAAATGAAAATGGCCACGCATAACACGTGGCCATTTCTTTTCTGCCTGCGCAGCCCCGGCAATCTCGGTTGCGGTCCCTGTCCGAACGTAGCGGAAAGCAATTACAACTGTGCGTGTTTGCGCGAGGCGATGACGACGATGGCTTCCAGTTTCTGCACGGCGGGGCGCGGTGCGATGACAGCGGTGGCCTGGTGCGCAACGGCCACTTCGGCGGGGCGGGCGCTGACCGGGTTGCTGGTCAGCATCGAGCCGACAATCACGACGAGGGCGATGGCGAGGCTGGCGACGGCGGCATTGTCTTTGCTGGTGTTGAATTCGGTTTTCATGTGTGACTCCTGGGGTTCGGGGTGGCTGCGTTCGGGGTGTTGCGCTTGTTGATGGCTCCACTTTAGGGTTGCCGCGCCGAACGCTCAATCGCGTTGCGACGAAACTGCAAAAATGCCGTGCGGAACGTCCGATTTGTGGCGGTTTCGCCATTTGCGGGCCCGAATCCACGGCATAAAAATGCGCACTGCCGGCCGTTTCCTGCGTCGCCAGACTTATTTCTTGTTTGCCAAAGTCTAGTATCCACGCGCCTTTTGGGGCAAAAATGCCCCGAAATGCGCGCCAATGCTGGGGTTTGCATTTCTTTGTGGACGCAGGCGTATAGTTTGGCAAACCATAACCGGGGGAAGCGTGTGTCCGATCACATTCCGTTTACGTCTCCACTGCCGCCGGAACATGCGCGCCGCCAACTGGTTGCGGCACTCAAGGCCAATCCGCCCGGCACCGCCGCCGCCCTGCTGGCGCGAACCGAGGACCGCCTTGCCGTTGAGGCGCTTGCCGAACTCAATCCCGCCTTCATCCAGGACATCCTCGCCGCGCTGCCGACGCCGCGCCGCGAGAATATCCTCGACAGCGCATCGGTGGAACTGGCGCGTCAATGGCGGCGCAACCAGATCTATCCGGGCGATACCCTCGGCCGCTTGATGGAACCGGCGTACGCGGTGTTCGGCCCCGAGACCTCGGTGGGCGAGGCGGTGGATTTTTTGCGCACCCTGATCCGTACCGCGTTCATCACTTATGGCTATGTCACCGCGCCGGACGGCAGGCTGCTGGGCCTCATCACCATGCGCGATCTGCTGTTTTCCGAGCGGCTTGTGCCGCTCAGCAGCATCATGCTGCGCGACGTGTTCACCTTCCGGCCGGAAATGGATGTGTCGTCGGCGATGCAGCTGTCAATGAGCCGCCACTACCCGGTGTATCCGGTATGCGACGCCGAGGGGCGCCTGCTGGGCCTGGTGCGCGGCCAGGCGATCTTCGAGGCCAAGGCCTTCGAGATCACCGCGCAGGCCGGCAGCATGGTCGGTGTAGAAAAGGAAGAACGCATCTCCACACCGATGATGCGCAGCTTCAAGTTTCGCCATCCCTGGCTGCAGCTCAATCTGCTCACTGCTTTTCTGGCCGGCGGGGTGGTGGCGATGTTCCAGGGCACCATCGACAAGCTGGTGATTCTCGCCGCGTTCCTGCCGGTGCTGGCCGGGCAATCGGGCAACACCGGCTGCCAGGCGCTGGCGGTGACCCTGCGCGGCATCACCCTGGGCGAGATCAGGCCCGGCGACGGCAAAATGCTGATCACCAAAGAAGGCCTGCTCGGCGCCTTGAACGGTGCACCGATCGGCGTGGTCGCCGGTATCGCCATGTATGTAACGGCCTCCGCCCAGCACTCGCCACATGCGCTGGTGCTCGCCGCCGTGGTGTTCCTGGCCATGGTCGGCGCCTGTACCATCAGCGGCATCTCCGGCGCGGTGGTGCCATTGACGCTGAAGCGCTTCGGCACCGATCCGGCGACGGCCTCGAGTATTTTTCTGACCACCGCGACCGATATCGTCAGCATGGGCATGCTGCTGGGGCTGGCGACGCTGCTGGTGCCCCTGGCCTGATCCCCGGATTCCCAGGGCAATAAGACAAAAGCCCCGCAATGCGGAGCTTTTGTGTTTCGATGGCTGCTGCGTTCAAGCCGGCGGAAGGTTCAGCCTCCCGGCCCCATGATCGAAGCGGTGGCCATCATTTCATTGAGCAGCGCCATCGAGACCTTGCCCGAGACCGTATAAGGGTCGAGTTCGGCGCGTTCGGAATACTTGATGAGCAGCGAGGGGTTGATGCGGTTCAGCGAAACCTGTCCCATCGACCAGTGCGCGAAGCTGCGCTCGTCGATTTCCTCGTAGCTCAGCAACACGACGTCCTGATGCCGCGGGTCGTTGGCAATCTTGTTGTACAGCTTGTTGATTTCCAGGCGCCCGCCTTCGAGGACCTGCAAAAAAATCCTGCCGCTGCAGCACAGTACGCCGGTGATGCCGTGCTGTGGATTGCTGGTGCGCGATTTGACCATGATGGCGGTGAGGTCGTCCTGCGAAATGGTTTCCTTGGTGCGGCTGCAGTACATCAGGCGGACTAGCATGGTGCGATTCCCCGGGTTATTTTTGTGGCGCCAGCCTGCTCAGACGTTCTTCTTGGTAAGCAGCGACAGGAACTCGCGGCGCAGATTGGCATCCTTGAGGAAAGAGCCGCGCATCAGGCTGTTGGTCATTTGCGAATCGCTGTCTTTCACGCCGCGCCAGTGCATGCAGAAATGATTGGCTTCCATGACGATGGCGAGGCCGTCGGGCTTCACTTTTTCCTGCAGGGTATTGGCCAGTTGCGTAACGGCCTCTTCCTGGATCTGCGGACGGCTCATGATCCAGTCGGTGAGGCGCGCATATTTGGACAGGCCGATCAGGTTGGAATGCTCGTTGGGCATCACCCCGATCCACACCCGGCCGATGATCGGGCACAGATGGTGCGAGCAGGCGCTGCGCACCTTGATCGGGCCGACGATCATCAGTTCGTTCAGGCGCTCGACATTCGGAAATTCGGTCACCGCCGGCTGCGGCGTGTAGCGGCCGCTGAAAATTTCCGTGAGATACATTTTCGCGATGCGCTGCGCGGTCTCATTGGTGTTGTGATCGTTCTCGGTGTCGATCACCAGGCTTTTCAGCACTTCCGCCATCTTGGCCGCGACCTCGTCGCGCAGCTGGTCGATCTCGCCTTCCTTCACGAACGCCGAAATATTGTCGTTGGCATGAAAGCGGCGGTTGGCGTGCTGCAGCCGCGTGCGGATGCGATCGGAGGCCAACGCGCTGTTCTCGCCGTCGTCGGGGTCGCTATGGAAAAGCGGAGTCAGACTGGAAGGCATGGCGGACTTCTTCAGGGGTCAACTGCGAAAACGCGCGCCTGCGAGGGCTAGCCACGCGTCGGGTCGTGCTGCTTGTCGCGCTCGATCACTGCATACGCGGAATGATTGTGAATGGATTCGAAATTTTCGGTTTCCACCACATAGGCGTCGACGCGCGGGTCCGCATTCAGCGCCGCCGCCACATCGCGCACCAGGTCCTCGACGAATTTGGGATTGTCATAGGCGCGCTCGGTGATGTACTTCTCGTCGGGCCGCTTGAGGATGCCGTACAGCTCGCTGGAAGCCTGGTCCTCGGCGATGCGCACGATATCCTCCACCGCGATCGCTTCCTTGCCGCGCACCGCAATGGTGATGTGGGAGCGCTGGTTATGGGCGCCGTAGGCCGCGATTTCCTTGGAGCAGGGGCACAGGCTGGTCACCGGCGCCGTCACTTTGGTGGTGATGCTTGTCACGCCGTCCTTGATGGCGCCGCTCAGCACCACCTCGTAATCCATCAGCGAAGAAACGCCGGAAACCGGCGCCGCTTTCTTGATGAAGTAGGGAAACGCCATCTCGATGTGGCCCTCGCCGACGTGCAGACGCTCGACCATTCTGGCCAGCAGCGCGGAAAACATCGGCACGCTGAACGCCTCCTGGTTCGCTTCCAGAAGCTCCACGAAGCGCGACATATGCGTGCCCTTGACGTCGTGCGCCAGGCGCACCGTCATGCTGAAGGTGGCAATCGTATGCTGGATCTCGCCGGAAACGGATTGGATGCGGACTGGGTGGCGGATGCCTTTGATGCCGACGCGGTCGATCGAGGTACGGCGGGTGTCCACGGAACTCTGCACATCCGGCATCGGCAGCGGTAGGTTCAGGTCGCGCTGATTCATGAAGCAAATCCTGTGAATTCGGCCTGCCAGTATAGCGCGGGCCTAATAGTTGAGTAAAGTAATCGGGAATAACACATCTGGCGGCAAATTGCGGCAATTTCAAGGCCGGGGCACATATCCCTGCCGGCAATAAAAAAGGGCGCTCTCGCGAGCGCCCTTCAACCCCAAAGCAGGCCCCGGACCGAACCGGGGCCTCACTGCAGATGCGCTTACGTGTTGTAAGCCGATTCGCCGTGCGAGGTAATGTCCAGACCTTCGCGTTCCTCTTCTTCCGGAACCCGCAGACCGACCACCATCTTGACGATGAACAGGGACACGGCGGCGACAACGCCTGACCAGACGATGGTGATGCCGACTGCCTTGGCCTGAATGAGGAGTTGCTCGCCGATCGAGGTGAAGCCGGTGGTGGCCTTGACCCAGTCGGTGACGAAGCCGGGTCCGCCCAGATCCGGCGACACGAACACGCCGGTAAGCAGCGCGCCGAGGACACCGCCGACGGCGTGTACGCCGAACACATCCAGGGAATCGTCGGCCTTGATCAGCTTCTTCAGACCGGTGACGCCCCACAGACAGACAAAACCGGCCGCGGTGCCGATCACGAAGGCGCCGGGGATGCCGACGTTGCCGGCAGCCGGGGTGATGGCGACCAGACCCGCCACAGCACCGGAAGCGGCGCCCAGCATCGACGGCTTGCCCTTGAGCAGCCACTCGGCGAAGATCCAGGCCAGGACGGCGCAGGCGGTCGCCAGGAAGGTGTTCATGAAGGCGAGAACCGCAGAGTTGCCCGCTTCCAGCGCCGAGCCGGCGTTGAAGCCGAACCAGCCGAACCACAGCAGCGAGGCGCCGATCATGGTCATGGTCAGGTTATGCGGGGTCATCGCTTCCTTGCCGAAGCCGATGCGCTTGCCGAGCATGAAGGCGGCGACCAGGCCGGCCACACCGGCGTTGATATGCACCACGGTGCCGCCCGCAAAATCGAGGGCGCCCAGGTTCCACAGATAACCTGCCTTGGCGTTCATGGCATCAACCACGGCTGCCGAGGAGTAGGCATCCGGACCCATCCAGAACCAGACCATATGCGCGATCGGCAGATAGCTGAATGTGAACCACAGCACCATGAAAATCAGCACGGCGCTGAACTTCATGCGCTCGGCCACCGAGCCCAAGATCAGGCAGCAGGTAATGGCGGCAAAGGTGCACTGGAAGGCGGCGTACAGCATTTCCGGAATGACCACGCCCTTGCTGAACGTTGCGGCGGTCGCGAATTCACCCTTGGCCACGTCGGCGATGCCCTTGAAGAACAGCCGGTCGAAACCGCCGAAAAAGGCATTCCCTTCGGTGAAGGCGACGCTGTAGCCGTAAATGACCCACAGCACGGTAATCAGCGAGAAGGTGACGAACACCTGCATCAGCACCGACAGCATGTTCTTGGAGCGGACCAGGCCGCCGTAGAACAGGGCCAGCGCCGGTACGCTCATCAGCAGCACCAATGCAGTGGAGACCAGCATCCACGATACATCGCCCTTGTTGGGAACCGGGGCTGGTGTAGCGGCAGGAGCGGCGGCAGCCGGTGTAGCAGCTGCCGGTGCTGGCGTGGCTGCGGCTGGTGCGGCCGCGGCAGGCGTTGCCGCAGCAGGGGCAGCAGCGGGTGCAGGTTCGGCTTTCTTGTCCTGCGCATAGCCCATGCCGGCAACCGCAAGGCCGGCCAGCAACGCAAGAGAGGCTAGAAATCGTTTCATATTGAGTGGCTCCCTTGATTAAAGTGCGTCCGCGCCGGTCTCGCCGGTACGGATACGGACAACTTGTTCGAGATCGAATACGAAAATCTTGCCGTCGCCGATCTTGCCGGTGTTGGCGGATTTTTCGATGGCCTCAATGACTTGTTCAAGCAGGTCGTCTTTGACGGCCGCTTCGATTTTTACCTTGGGCAGAAAATCGACCACGTACTCTGCACCGCGATACAGCTCCGTATGACCTTTTTGTCGTCCGAAGCCCTTGACTTCCGTGACCGTGATGCCCTGCACGCCAATGGCGGAGAGGGCTTCACGCACTTCGTCAAGCTTGAACGGCTTGATGATGGCGGTAACCAGTTTCATTGTTGTACTCCCGTAGTAGTGAAATCATGCCGCCGCATGCGCCCGGCTACGAACTTATGCGGCAACGAACGGTATTGCCCGTGCTGGTCCGGCGCGCGGATCAGAACGTTTTGGTGACAAATGCCACCAGGCGATTCTTGCTCCAGTCCTTGCCCTTGAAGGTGTAGTTGACTTCCTTGGCATCGGTGCCCTTGAAGTAGCCGCCGACCGTCCAGCCGTCGCCGAGATCATAGGACGGGCCGAATTTGTACACCGTGTAGGTCAGCTCGGCATCGTTGTCGAAGCCCTGGAAATTGCCCTTGTAGGTTTGTTTGGCCACTTGCGCCATCAAGGTCAGCTTGGGCAGGACTTCCTGCGAGTAGTTGAGTTCGAGGAAGCTGGACCCCTTGCTGATGGGCACGCCGAAGGTGCCGCCCAGCGAGTAGGAGTACTTGACGTTGAATACGCCATAGGTCGCACCGATGTAGACCTCATTGGTATTCGGCTTCGGGAACAACGGAATCGCCTTGGCGCCGGGGTAATCGTAATGCAGGTACCCGACGTCCAGGGTCAGATCCTTGAGCACTTCATACTTGTAGCCGCCGTACAGATCGATCTCGACCGGCGACGAATCTTTCACCAGACCCAGATCCTTGTAGTCCTTGAGCCATTTGATGTTGGAGACGAAAGTACCCAGGTAGAAACCGCTGGAATGGGCATAGTCAAGATTGAACTGAATTGCCGGTTTCTCGGACGTCTGCGAAATGCCGCGGTATTCATATTCGCTGAACAAGCCGACTTTGGGCGTGAGCGTGTAACTGGGTGCCGGTGCGGCTGCGGGTGCGGCTTGAGCGGCCGCGTTTAGTGCCGTGAAGGAGGTGACTGCGATGCCTGCGAGTGCAATGGCGTGGGCCAATTTCTTCATGTGGTTACCCCAAGGTGAATGGAAAGGTGAGTTGGCTGGATAGCTTTAGCAGGTTGCATGCCACTGTTACAGTGCACATAAACCCATGATTTCCATGATTCAAGCGGGTGAAAAGCAGTATGCCGCACCAAAATATTGCAACGCAATTGTCGCCCGCACCAATTTGGAGCGGCTGTTGTCGCATGGCTGTTTCCCACCTGCCTATGTGGCTGTCGTGTACGGGCGGGTCGGCTACAATGCTTGAAATCGAGTGAATCCATGATCCCGCCCAATACCAAACCCCTTGATGTACTGAACGACCTAGCTGCGCGCATCGGCCAACTGATCCAGCAATCCCCGGCATCCGATCTGGAAAAAAACGCGCGGCAGCAATTGATTGCCCAACTGGCCAAACATGGCCTGGTCACACGCGAGGAATACGAGATCCAGCTGGCCCTGCTGGCGCGTGCGCAGGCCCGCCTGCGCGAACTGGAGGCCAGGATCGACGCACTCGAGGCCGCAGTCCCCGGAACCGCGCGGGGACCCGGTGGCGAACGTTAAATTGGTGCGACGCATGGCGGGGTGTCGCTGAGTGTCTCTGGCCGTTTTATACAGTCGCGCCCTGAATGGCATGGAAGCACCGTCGGTGACGGTGGAGGTCCATCTCGCCAACGGTTTGCCGGCATTCACCATCGTCGGCCTGCCCGAAATGGAGGTGAAAGAGAGCAAGGACCGCGTACGCGCCGCCTTGCTCAATGCGCGCTTCGAGTTCCCGGCGCGACGCATCACCGTCAATCTGGCGCCGGCCGATCTGCCCAAGGAGAGCGGGCGCTTCGATTTGCCGATTGCGCTCGGCATTCTCGCCGCCAGCGGACAGATTCCGGGCGACAAATTGAAACATTACGAATTTGCCGGCGAACTGGCGCTGACCGGCGAGTTGCGCCCGATTCGCGGCGCGCTGGCGATGACCTTCAAGGCGCATGGGGACGAACGCGCCTTTGTGCTGCCGCTGGCCTCTGCGGCCGAGGCGGCCCTGGTCACCGACGCTAAAGTGCTGGGCGCCAGCAGCCTGCTGCAGGTATGCGCGCACCTCGCCGGGCGCGAAGCGATTCCACCGTTTGCGAGCGCGGCGCCAGTCGGTGTCAGCCGCTATGCCGATATGGCCGAGGTCAAGGGGCAGAGCCATGCCAAACGCGCCATGGAAGTGGCCGCTGCCGGGCGCCACAGCCTGCTGATGATGGGACCGCCTGGAACCGGCAAGACCATGCTGGCCTCGCGTTTTCCCGGCATCCTACCGTCGATGACCGATGCCGAGGCGCTGGAATCGGCCGCCGTGCAAAGCCTCGCCAGCGGCGGCTTCAAAACCGAAAACTGGCGGCGCAGAAATTATCGTTCGCCACATCACACCGCTTCCGCCGTCGCCCTGGTGGGCGGCGGCAGCAACCCCAAGCCCGGTGAAATTTCGCTGGCGCACCAGGGCGTGCTGTTCCTGGATGAATTGCCCGAGTTCGATCGCAGCGTGCTGGAAGTGCTGCGTGAGCCGCTGGAATCGGGGCGCATCACCATTTCGCGCGCGGCGCGGCAGGCGGATTTTCCCGCCGAATTCCAGTTGATCGCGGCAATGAATCCCTGCCCCTGCGGCTACCTCGGCCACTACAGCAACAAATGCCGCTGCACGCCCGATCAAGTGGCGCGCTATCGCGGCAAGATTTCGGGCCCGCTACTTGATCGCATCGATTTGCAGATTGAAATGCCGGCCGTGCCGCAGCTTGAGCTGGTGAAAGCCGGCAGCGGTGAAGCCAGCCTTGCCATCGCCGAGCGCGTCGAGCGCGCTTATCAGCGGCAAATTGCGCGCCAGGGCAAGCCCAATCACAAGCTTGAGCCCAAGGAGATCGATACGCTGTGCGCGCCCAGCGCGGCCGGCGAAACCTTGCTCAAGAACGCTATCCAGCGTCTTGGCCTTTCGGCGCGCGCATATCACCGCGTACTGAAGGTCGCGCGCACCGTTGCAGATCTTGCCAGCCAGGAAAAAATCGATACGCCGCATATTGCCGAGGCGGTGCAGTATCGGCGGATGGACAGATCGGCATGAAAAATTTTACGTGGGCAATGGCCCGCAAGCCAGTATCCATGCGGTGTTTGAAGCATGCCCTCTTGAAAGGCGCGTCCTTATTGGCTCGCCGGGCAGGTGGTTTGCATAAATCCGGAAGCGACATGCATTGATGACGTCATCAGCAACCCAAAAAATTCACGCCCATCACGCCACGCCACGCTGGTTGCTGGCACTGTTACTGGCCGGCCTGGCGATGCTCGGGCCCTTCGCGATCGATACCTACATCCCCGCCTTCGACGGCATGGGACGCGAGCTCGGTGCCAATGTGGTGCAGATGCAGCAGACGTTTTCGGTTTACCTGGCGGCGTTCGCCTTCATGTTCCTGTTCCACGGCGCGCTTTCCGACAGTTACGGCCGCAAGCCGATCATCGTCGTCGGCCTGGTCGGTTTCCTGATCGGCTCGGTCGGCTGTGCCTTGTCGAACTCGATCGGCGCCTTGCTGCTGTTCCGCGCGGTACAGGGGCTGTCGGTGGGCGCGGGCATGGTGGTGGGGCGCGCCATGATCCGCGATCTGTTCAATGAAACCGACGCGCAGAAGCTGATGTCGATGGTCACCCTGTGGTTCGGTATCGCGCCGGCGATAGCGCCCATCATCGGCGGGCATCTGTATGTGCGTCTGGGCTGGCATTCCATTTTCTGGATGCTGGCGATGATGGCGACAGTGTTGATCGCCGTGGTTTCCTTTTCGATTCATGAAACCCTGCCCGCCAACAAGCGTCAGCCGTTCCGACCGGGACCGCTGTTTGCCGGCTATCGCGAGGTTGGCGCCAATGTACCCTTCCTGCTGCTGTCGCTGGCGGTAGGGTTCAACTTCAACGCGTTCTTCCTGTACTTCATGTCGGCGCCGGTTTATCTCACGCATTCGCTGAAGCTGGGCCCGCAGGAATTCGCCTGGCTGTTCATTCCCGGCATCGGCGGGATCATGCTGGGCGCGTTCATTTCCGGGCGCGTTGCCGGCAAACTGAAGTTCGCCGCCACGGTGTCCTATGCCTATCGCTTCATGGTGATCGCGGCACTGATCAATCTGCTTTACGCGGCTGTGTTTGCCCCTTCGGTGCCCTGGGCGATCATTCCTTTGTTTTTCTATGCCATCGGCAGCGCGATGGCGATGCCCTCGCTTTCCTTGATCGTGCTCGATTTGTTTCCGACGCGGCGCGGGATGGCGGCCTCGCTGCAGGGTTTCGTCTCGGGCATCATCAATGCGTTGGTTGCTGGCCTGGTATCGCCGGCCGTGTCGCATTCGCCGCTGCTGCTGGCGCTCGCCATGGTCGGCTTGATGGGCGCGGGTCTGTTGTGCTGGACGATGTTCCGGCGCATGGGCCGCGGCGTCGCAGCGCGAGCCGCGCAGTGACGTGATGCAAATCAAATCCTGAACCCGCAATCGGGAGATACTGCCGCATGAGCAATCCTTCCGCACCTGAGAACGATCTGCCGCGGCTGCTGGAATCCTGGCAGGCGGAGAAGCAGTCTGCCTATCTTTACGAGCGCATCGCGCTGCGCGAAGACGATCCGGCCAAGCAAGCGCTGTTTCGCGCCCTGGCTGCATCGGCGGAGGAACAGTCGCATACTTGGGCGGCCAAACTGGCCGCCGCGAATATTGCCGTTCAGGCCTTCCAGCCCGAGTTGCGGGTGCGATTGGTCGCCGGCACTGTCGATTTGCTGGGTCCGCGTGCGCTGATCCCGGCGCTGGCGGCGCTCAAGATTCGCGGCGTATCCGTCTACACCCACTCGAGCTCGCCGACGGGACATCCGCACCCGAATGCGGGACCGGAAAGCAGCCACAAGGGCCTGTCCGGCGGCGGCAATCTGCGCGCGGCGGTGTTCGGCGTCAACGATGGCTTGTTGTCGAATGCCAGCCTGATACTCGGTGTCGCCGGCGCGGCGGCCGATACCCGAACCATCGCCCTCACCGGCATCGCCGGGCTCGCCGCGGGCGCGTTTTCGATGGCGGCGGGCGAGTATGTGTCGGTGCGTTCGCAGCGCGAGCTATTCGAGCGCCAGATCGCCCTTGAACGCGATGAGCTGGCCGAATATCCGGAAGAAGAAGCCATGGAACTGGCGATGATTTACGAGGCGCGCGGCATTGCCAAGGCCGATGCTCTGGAGCTCGCCAACAAGCTGATCGGCGACCCGGAGCACGCGCTCGACACCCTGGCGCGCGAGGAGCTGGGGCTGAATCCCGCCGAACTCGGTTCGCCCTGGGGCGCGGCGTTTTCCTCGTTTGTCGCGTTTGCCATCGGCGGGGTGATTCCCCTGCTGCCGTTCCTGCTGCCCTTGCGGGGCGCGCTGAGCGCTCATGTGCTGATGGTGGCGATGAGCCTGACCGCCTGTGCGCTGTTTGGCATCGGCGCCTCGCTCAGTCTGTTCACCGGGCGCAATGCCTGGTTCAGCGGCGTGCGCATGCTGCTGATCGGCGTGCTGGCCGGTGCGGTGACGTTTTCGATCGGCAAATTATTCGGCGTTGCCCTGGGTTAGGCCCGGCACGCATTCGCGCATGTACAGAAAGGCCGGCAGCGCGAACGACAAGCCGATCAGGCAATTGCCCGCCACATAGAACAGCGGCCCGCGCATGCCCAGGCGCCGCGCCTCGCTGAACAGGAATGGCCAGAACACCAGACAGGAAATGATGAAATCCACCAGCGTGGCGGCGGCAATCGGATTGCCCCAGGCGAGCGACAGCGCTCCCGACGATCCAGGGACATAAGCCACATAGCCGAAATACGTTGCATACGGCAGGATGCCGCCGATGATTGCCGCCAGCAAATAAAACGATTTCAGATTCATCACACCTGCTCCCAAGGCAGCCCATCCTTGCGCCAGCCGCTCAAGTTGCCGCGTTGATGATGCGTATCGAGCTCGCCCTCGAAGCCATGCAGCACATTGAATACCTGGCTGAAGCCGGCCGCCTCGAGCGCTTCACCGGCGTCGGTGCTGCGATTGCCGGAGCGGCAAATCAGCACCACCGGGCGATGGGTGGCGTGGCCGACGGCCTTTTTTACCTGACCGATAAAATGCGGGTTGATCTCCCAGTCCGGGCCGTCGTTCCAGGGAATCATCATCGCGCCCAATGGGTGGCCGACGAACAGGAACTCCATTTCGCTGCGGCAATCGATAAACACCGCACTCGGTTCGGCGGCCAGAAAATCGTGGGCCTGCCTGGGGGTCAGATGGTCCATCGCCATGCTCCTTGTTGTTCTCTCAATGATTATAGCCGCAGCTCGCGGACGGGCAGACGTGGACGGTGCGATAATCGGCACATCTTCTGGAGACGAAACATGAATGCGCCTGAATCCCTCTTCCCCTTCGATGCGCTGATCCGCGAGCATGCGGATCGTATTGAGCAGCAGGTGATCGTCTGGCGCCGTCATTTGCATGCCCACCCGGAACTCGGCAACCGCGAATTCGAGACCGGCAAAATGGTGGCTGCACACCTGCGCAAGCTGGGTTTCGACGACGTCAGGGAGAAGGTCGCCCACACCGGCGTGGTCGGCGTGCTCAGGGGCGGCAAGCCGGGCCGCTGCGTGGCCCTGCGCGCCGATATGGACGGCTTGCCGGTGACCGAGGAAACCGATGTGCCGTTCAGGAGCCAGGTGCGGACCATGTGGAACGGTGCCGAGGCCGGGGTGATGCATGCCTGCGGACACGATACCCATGTGGCGATCCTGATGGGCGTGGCTGAAATCCTTGCCGGCATGCGCGCCGAATTGCCGGGCACCGTGAAATTCATTTTCCAGCCGGCCGAAGAAATGCCGCCGATCGGCGAAGAGGGCGGCGCCAGGCTGATGATTGAAGAAGGCTGCATGGAGAATCCGAAGGTCGAGGCGATCTTCGGCCTGCATATCACTTCCAAGCAGCATGCCAATGTGATCGGCTACCGTTCCGGCCCGTTGATGGCCAGTGCCGATCAGTTCCGCATTTTCGTGCGCGGCAACCAGACCCATGGCGCGCAGCCCTGGTCGGGGATCGATCCGATCGTGGTCGGCGCGCAGATCGTGATGGGATTGCAAACCATCGTCTCGCGCAGGATGAACCTGACCGAAGAGCCGTCGGTGGTGACCGTGGGCAGTTTCCAGGCGGGCAATCGCAGCAATATCATTCCCGACGAGGCGAAGATGGAAGGCACCATTCGTGCCTTCGATGAAAAGCATCGCAGCGAAATCCACGAATTCGTGCAGAAGATCAGCACCCTGATCGCCGAATCCGGCGGCGCCAAGGCCCATGTGCATATCGCCAACGGTTACCCGGTGACCTCCAACGATGAAGCGCTGACGCATTGGTCGGTGCCGGTGCTGAAACGCGTGGCCGGCGACGGCGCGGTGGGCGTTTGTCCCAAGACCTGCGGCGCGGAGGACTTTTCCTACTACCAGCATCGGGTGCCGGGATTTTTCTATTTCATCGGCTGTACGCCGAAAGATCAGGACGTCAAGACGGCGGCCTCGAATCACAGTCCGCGTTTTTATGTCGACGAGCGCGGCCTCAAGATCGGCGTCAAGTCGTTGGCCACCCTGGCGGCCGACTGGCTCGCCGCCAACGCGGCCTGATCTGCCGTGTACATCAGCGCTTTCGACCTGTTCAAGATCGGCATCGGTCCCTCGAGTTCGCATACCGTCGGCCCGATGCGCGCCGCGCGTCGTTTCCTGGTCGAACTTCCGCCCGCGCAGTTCGCGCATATCCGGCGGCTCACCGTTGAATTGCATGGTTCGCTCGCCCACACCGGCCACGGACACGGCACCGATACCGCGATGATGCTGGGGCTGAGTGGCGAGTTGCCGGATGAGGTCGATACCGGCAAGGTGGCGGACCATATCGCCGGGATCAAAACTGCGCAACGATTGACCTTGCTGGGCACGCGCGAGATCGCGTTTTCGCCGCAGACCGACATCATTTTCAATTTACGCGACCTGCTGCCGGTGCACTCGAACGGCATGCTGTTCCGCGCCTTCGATGCGGGCGGCGATGAAATTGCCAAGCGCATCATGTATTCGGTCGGCGGCGGCTTTGTCGTCGATGAAGACGAAGCCTTTGTCGGCACCTCGCGCGGCGACGAACGCACGGCGCCGCATGGCTTCAACTCCATGCAGTCCTTGTTGACGATGGCCGCGCAGGAGAAAATGTCCCTGGTCGAGCTGATTCGCGCCAATGAAGTCGCGCTGCGCGGTGTGGAGGCTACCGATGCCTTTCTGGATCGCGTCATCGACACCATGTTCATCTGCATCGATCGCGGCCTGCGCACCGTCGGCGTGCTGCCTGGCGGCCTCAATGTGGCGCGCCGCGCCAGCGGGATCCACGACAAGCTGGCGGCGGAGAAATCGGGCCTGACCAATCTGCCGCACCAGGTGATGGACTGGGTCAGCGTCTACGCCATCGCGGTAAATGAGGAAAATGCCGCCGGCGGCCGCGTAGTGACGGCGCCGACCAATGGCGCGGCCGGTGTGGTGCCGGCGGTGCTGCGTTACGCCCGCGATTTTTGCGGCGCAAGCCAGGCGCAGTTGCGCGATTTTCTATTGGCGGCCTCGGCGATCGGCGCGCTATGCAAGATGAATGCCTCCATCTCCGGCGCCGAGGTCGGCTGCCAGGGCGAGGTCGGTTCGGCCAGCGCGATGGCGGCGGCCGGGCTGGCCGCGGTGCTGGGCGCCTCCAATGCGCAGATCGAGAATGCGGCGGAAATCGCCCTGGAACATCATCTCGGCATGACCTGCGACCCGATCGGCGGCCTGGTGCAAATCCCCTGCATCGAGCGCAACGCCATGGGCGCGATCAAGGCGATCAGCGCGACTTCGCTGAGCCTGCGCGGCGACGGCACCCATCATGTCTCGCTGGACCAGGCCATCGACACCATGCGCCGCACCGGCGCCGATATGCAGACCAAGTACAAGGAGACCTCGCTGGGGGGGCTGGCGGTGCGCATTGTCGAATGCTGAGAGGCCGGCGTTCGCTACGAATGCAATCCCCCGGCTTTGCGCGTAAAATGCGAGTGCGTCGATTTGATTCAGCTTGCGGGCGCTGGGCAGCATTCGGGCCCTAAATTCCGCTAAAGCGAGGCCAGTTCTCACTGCAAACCTGCCCGCTTCTTTAATGCTGCGGCAGGTTTTTCATTTTCAGGGCGCTCGCGCCAATGGCGCGTGTATTGCCACCTGCGACTCGCCGTAATTGCGGTTGCGCAGCGGACAATGAGTGAATTGACGACGCTTGACTAACCGCCGGACAGTCTGAAGAAATTATCTTTTCCATGGATCAGAATCACAGCACCCGCCCCGCCCGTAGCGCCGTCCTGATGGAAGCACTGGCCCGGCGCATCCTGGTGCTCGACGGCGCCATGGGTACCATGATCCAGCGCTATCGGTTGACGGAGGCGGAATACCGCGGCGAGCGTTTCAGGGACTGGAACGGCGATCTGCGCGGCAACAACGATTTGCTGACGCTGACGCGCCCGCAAGTGATCCGCGAAATCCACAGCCAGTACATGGAGGCCGGCGCCGACATCCTCGAAACCAACACCTTCAATTCGACCACGGTGTCGATGGCCGATTACCATATGGAATCGCTGGCCTACGAACTTAACCTGGAAGGCGCCAAGCTGGCGCGCGAGGTCGCGGACAGTTTTACGCTGCGGACGCCGAAAAAGCCGCGCTTTGTCGCCGGCGTGCTGGGGCCGATGAACCGCACCCTGTCGCTGTCGCCGGATGTGAACGACCCGGGTTTTCGGGCGGTCAATTTCGATCAGGTGGCCAAGGCCTACCGCGAGGCGGTGGCCGGGCTGATCGACGGCGGCGCCGATATCCTCCTGATCGAAACCATTTTCGATACGCTCAACGCCAAGGCGGCCATTTTTGCCATCGAGGAAGAATTCGAAGCGCGCGGCTTGAGCGGCGAGATGCGTCTGCCGATCATGATTTCAGGCACCATCACCGATGCTTCCGGCCGCACCCTGTCGGGCCAGGTGGTCGAGGCGTTCTACAACTCGGTGCGCCATGCCAGGCCGCTGTCGATCGGCTTCAACTGCGCCCTGGGCGCCAGGGAACTGCGCCCGCATATCGAGGAGCTGGCGGCCAAGGCGGAATGCCGCGTGTCCGCGCACCCGAATGCCGGCCTGCCCAATGCGATGGCGGAATACGACGAGCTGCCGCAGGAAACCGCCGCCTTCATCCGCGAATGGGCGGAAGCGGGCTGGCTGAACATTACGGGCGGCTGCTGCGGCACCACGCCCGAGCATATTCGCGCCATCGCCGACATCGTGGCGCCGCTCAAGCCGCGCGACGTCGGCACCGTCAACGCGCAGATCGAAAAGCGTTTGCGCCTGTCCGGCCTTGAGCCGCTCAACGTCGGCGAGGATTCGCTGTTCGTGAACGTCGGCGAGCGCACCAATGTCACCGGCTCGCGCGCTTTCGCCAAGCTGATCCTGAACGGCGATTACAACGAAGCCCTGGCGGTGGCGCGCAGCCAGGTCGAGAGCGGCGCGCAGGTGATCGACATCAATATGGACGAAGCGATGCTGGATTCGCAGGCGGCCATGGTGAAGTTCCTGAACCTGGTGGCCAGCGAGCCGGATATTTCGCGCGTGCCGATCATGATCGACAGCTCGAAGTGGGGCGTGATCGAAGCCGGTCTGAAGTGCATCCAGGGCAAGGCCATCGTCAACTCGATTTCGATGAAGGAAGGCATTCCCGAATTCAAGGAGCGCGCCAAGCTGTGCCAGCGCTATGGCGCGGCCGTGATCGTGATGGCCTTCGACGAAAAAGGCCAGGCCGATACCTACCAGCGCAAGATCGAAATTTGCGCGCGCTCCTACAAAATCCTCACCGAGGAAGTCGGCTTTGCGGCCGAAGACATCATCTTCGACCCGAATATTTTCGCCATCGCCACCGGCATCGAGGAGCACGCGACTTACGGCATCGACTTCATCCGCGCCACCGAGTGGATTCGCAACAACCTGCCCTATGCCAAGGTCAGCGGCGGCGTGTCGAACGTGTCGTTCTCGTTTCGCGGCAACGATCCGGTGCGCGAAGCGATTCACACCGCTTTTCTGTATCACGCCGGCAAGGCGGGCATGACCATGGGCATCGTCAATGCCGGGCAGCTCGGCGTATATGACGATATCCCCAAGGATTTGCTGGAGTTGGTCGAGGATGTGTTGTTCAACCGCCGCGCCGATGCAACCGATCGACTCGTCACTTTTGCCGAGCAGTTCAAAGGCAAGAAAAAGGATCAGGTGGAAGACCTCGCCTGGCGCGGCGAGCCAGTCGGCACGCGTCTTACCCATGCACTGGTCAAGGGCATTACGCAATACATCGTCGAGGATACCGAGGAGGCGCGCCAGCAGGTCAAAGCTGCCGGCGGCCGTCCGATCAATGTGATCGAGGGCCCGCTGATGGACGGCATGAACGTGGTCGGCGATCTGTTCGGTGCCGGCAAGATGTTCCTGCCGCAAGTGGTGAAATCGGCGCGGGTGATGAAGCAGGCGGTGGCGCATCTGATCCCGTTCATCGAGGAAGAAAAACGCCTGCTCGGCGTGGCGGACGCCAAGGCCAAAGGCAAGATTTTGATGGCCACCGTCAAGGGCGATGTGCACGACATCGGCAAGAACATCGTCGGTGTGGTCATGCAGTGCAATAACTTCGAGGTGATCGACCTCGGCGTGATGGTGGCCACCGAGAAAATCCTGGAAACCGCCGTCAGGGAAAACGTCGATATCATCGGCCTCTCGGGACTGATCACGCCCTCGCTGGAAGAAATGGCGCATGTGGCCAAGGAGATGGAACGCCTCGGCTTCAGGATCCCGCTGTTGATCGGCGGCGCCACCACCTCGCGCACCCATACCGCCGTCAAGGTCGAGCCGTTCTACAGCGGCGCCACGGTGTGGGTGCCGGATGCCTCGCGGGCGGTGGGCGTATGCAGCAATCTGCTGTCGGCAGAGCTGAAGCCCGATTACGTGAAATCGGTGCGTGAGGATTACGTGAAGGTGCGCGAGCAGCATGCCAACAAGAAGGGCGTGAAGTTGATCCCGCTGGACCGCGCGCGCGCCAATCGCAGCAAGATCGACTGGTCCGCCTATGTGCCGCCAAAGCCGGCGTTTATCGGCACCAAGGCGCTGAACGCATATCCGCTTGAAAAATTGGTGCCGTATATCGACTGGAGCCCGTTCTTCCAGACCTGGGATCTATGGGGCAAGTTTCCGCAGATTCTCGACGATGCCGTGGTCGGCGAGGCGGCGCGCGAGGTGTACGACAACGCGCAAAAAATGCTGAAGCAGATCGTCTCTGAAAAATGGTTTACTGCCAATGGCGTGTTCGGCTTCTGGCCGGCGAATGCGGCCGGCGACGATATCGCGCTCTATGCCGATGAATCGCGCAAGAAGGTGGTGGCCACGTTCCGCAACCTGCGCCAGCAGAATGAAAAACCGGCGGGCAATGCCAATCAGTGTCTGGGCGATTTCGTGGCGCCGGCGCCGCTCCCCGATTATCTCGGCGCGTTTGCGGTTACCAGCGGCATCGGCTGCGAGGAGCGCGCACGGGCCTTTGCCGCGGCCAATGACGATTACAGCGCGATCATGGTCAAGGCCCTGGGCGACCGACTCGCCGAAGCCTTTGCCGAACATCTGCATGCGCGCGTGCGCCGCGAATTCTGGGGCTATGCGCCGGACGAGAATCTGAGCGGCGCGGACATGATTGCTGAAAAATATGTCGGCATCCGTCCGGCGCCCGGTTACCCGGCCTGCCCGGAACACACGGAAAAGGGTACCCTGTTCGCGATGTTGCGCGCCACCGAGCAGGCCGGCATCAGTCTCACCGATTCCTACGCTATGTGGCCGACGGCGGCGGTATCGGGCTTTTATTTTTCGCATCCGCAAGCGCAGTATTTTGCGGTCGGCAAGATCGACCGGGACCAGCTTGACGATTACGCCAAACGCAAGGGCTGGGACACCGCCACCGCCGAACGCTGGTTGGCGCCGAATCTTTGAGATCCGCTTTTGACAACAAGGCAGCACCGCAACAAGGCAGTTTTTTTCAACGACAACTACAAATCATCCGCGCGCAATGTCATCCACAAACAACGGTTCTTACGTTCATTTCCCCTCGCCCATGAAATCGTATCTTCTCAGTGTTCTCGCAATTCTCGCCTGTGCGGGTCCCGGCGCGTATCTGTCGTGGCTGGGCATGACTGCCCTGGGCCTCAGCGGAATTCCGCTGGCGTTGGCCACGGTGGTTGGCGGCATGGTGCTGGCGGTGGCGTTTTTCGCCTTGCTGTCGGCCTTGGGTCGCGCGCTTGGCATTACCCGGTAGTGCGGGCAGGTTTTAAATTGGCAAAGTCCGGCATTGGCGCGCCTTTTGGGGCATTTTTGGCTCAAAAGGCGCGCCAATGCCGGACTTTGAGTTTTCGCTGCGGCCTTGCAGGCGATCTCGGCGCGGCCTGGCCGCGGACAGATTGCCGGCAGATTCTAGTCAATCATCGCATCGTCAGGCTGAGGTAAGGCCATCGGTATTTAATGGCGGCATTAAAAATATATTGATGCGGCCCGAGGAGAATTCATGAAAAAGAAACCTTTTTACCGCGTGTTGTATGTCCAGGTGCTGTTCGCGATCGTGCTGGGCGTGCTGCTCGGCTACCTCTATCCGGACAGCGGCGTGGCGATGAAGCCATTCGGCGACGGCTTCATCAAGCTGATCAAGATGATCATTGCGCCGATCATTTTCTGCACTGTCGTCAGTGGTATTGCCGGCATGCAGGACATGAAAAAAGTCGGCCGCGTCGGCGCCAAGGCCCTGCTGTATTTCGAGGTGGTCAGCACCTTCGCGCTGGCTATCGGCCTCATCGTTGTCAACGTGTTGAAACCGGGCGAGGGCATGAACGCCGATGTGAGCACGCTTGATACCAAGGCGCTGACGGCTTATACCGCGGCTGCCAAATCGCAAAGCGTGGTCGAGTTCGTGCTCAACATCATTCCCAGCAGCGTGGTCGATGCCTTCGCCAAGGGCGATATCCTGCAGGTGCTGCTGTTCGCGATCCTGTTCGGATTTTCCCTGTCGGCACTGGGGGCGCGCGGCCAGGCCATCACCGATTTCATCGACAAGGTTTCGCATGCCCTGTTCGGCGTGGTGTCGACCATCATGAAACTGGCGCCGATCGGCGCGTTCGGCGCAATGGCGTTCACCATCGGCAAGTACGGCATCGCCTCGCTGGCGCCGTTGGCGAAACTGATGGGCAGCTTTTATCTCACCTGCCTGCTGTTCGTCTTCATCGTGCTGGGCGCCATCGCCTGGTTCACCGGATTCAGCATTCTCAAGTTCATCAAGTACATCAAGGAAGAGTTGCTGATCGTGCTCGGCACCTCGTCCTCGGAATCGGTGCTGCCGCGCATGATGACCAAAATGGAGAAGCTGGGCTGCTCCAAATCCGTGGTCGGACTGGTGATTCCCACCGGCTACTCGTTCAACCTCGACGGTACCGCCATCTATCTGACGATGGCGGCGATCTTCATCGCGCAGGCGACCAATACCCCGCTGACCCTGGTGCAGGAACTGACCATTCTCGGCGTGCTGCTGCTGACTTCCAAGGGGGCGTCGGGCGTCACCGGCTCGGGTTTCATCACCCTGGCGGCAACCCTGGCGGCGGTGCCGACCATCCCGGTGGCGGGGCTCGCGCTGATCCTCGGGATCGACCGCTTCATGTCCGAGGCGCGTGCGCTGACCAATCTGGTCGGCAATGGCGTGGCCACGGTGGTGGTGTCGAAGTGGGAAAAAGAGCTGGATGTGTCCCGGCTCAATCACGCGCTCGACAATCCGCATATTGAAGAAGCGCTGGAAGTGCCGGCGATTCCGGGGCAGCATCCGAAGGTATAACGCTCCCCGGGGCGGGTGCGCTGTCGCCGCGGTGAATGCGGCGGGCTTTAGGCGATAATCGGGGCTCTCTTTCGCCGCGTTGCGCCAACCCGCCCTGCATGCTGATTTTCGATTTCGACGAATCCTTCGACCCCGCGATACCTGACGCGGCGCCGCTCGCGTTCGGCGAGCCGGATGAACTGATCATCGCGCGCACCCTCGACGAGGTAATCCCGGCGATGCAAGCGGTCGCGCTTGCGACGGCGGCCGGGAAGTACGCCGCAGGCTTCGTGAGCTATGAGGCGGCGCCGGCCTTCGATCCCGCGCTGCGCACTCATGCCATCGCCACCGCTGCCACCGATATACCGCTGCTGTGGTTTGGCGTTTACCGTGCACCCGGTCCGCCGCCCGCCGCCGGGCTCGCCATGTACAGCATTGGCGAGTGGCGCGCTGACACCGGCGCCGAAAAATATACGGCCGCCATCGACGAAATTCGTGCGGCGATCCGCGAGGGCGATATTTATCAGGCCAATTACACTCTGCGTCTGCAGGCGCCATTTTCCGGCGATGCCTTGGCCTGGTATGAAGACTTGCGCCGTGGCGCGCATGGGCATTTCAATGCCTATCTCGATATCGGCAGCCATCGCATATTGTCGATGTCGCCCGAACTTTTTTTCGCCTGGGACGGGAGCACCTTGCGGACCCGGCCCATGAAGGGCACGGCGCGCCGCAGCCCCGCGCCACCGCGCGACAGCGAAGCCTGGCCGGTATGGATGCTGGAAGACCGTCAGCAGGCGCAGGCGCTGCACGATTCGGAAAAAAACCGGGCCGAAAATCTGATGATCGTCGATCTGCTGCGCAATGACGTATCGCGCATCGCCATGCCCGGCAGCGTCAGTGTGCCGCAGCTGTTCACGATGGAGGCCTATCCCACGGTCTACCAGATGACATCGACCATCACTGCCGGCACGCGCCCGGATGTCACCGTTGTCGATGTTTTCCGCGCATTGTTTCCCTGCGGTTCGATCACCGGGGCGCCGAAAATAAAATCGACGGAAATCATCAACCGCCTGGAGCCGGCTCCGCGCGGTGTCTACTGTGGAGCGATCGGCGTGATCGCGCCGGGCGGCAAGTGCGTGTTCAACGTGGCCATCCGCACGATCGTCGTCGATGCGGCCACCGGGGCCGCGCAATGCGGCGTCGGCGGCGGCATCACCTGGGATTCGGAAAGCGCGGACGAGCATGCCGAGGCCATGGCCAAGGCCGAGTTCATCCGCAATTCATCGCGCGGATTCGAATTGCTGGAGACCCTGCGCCTGCACGACGATGGATACGATTGGCTGGAGGCGCATCTGGGCAGGCTGGAAAGCTCGGCTGCTGCGCTGGGCTTCGCCATGAATATGGCTGCGGTTCGCGCAGCGCTCGCGGCGCATGCGGTCCAGCACCATGGCGAGACGCGTCGCGTCCGCCTGCTGCTGACGCGCGAAGGCGCGATCAATGTCGGCAGCGAGCCGCTGGCGGCGCAGACGCCCCCGGTGTGGCAGGCCTCCCGCAGGCAGGTGGCGGCAGGCGACGTCAAAACGGTGGCGCTGGCGAGCGCCCCGGTGGATCGCCATGAGCGCGCCCTGCAGCATAAAACCACGCGCCGCGCCGTCCATGATCTGCACCGGAGGCAACATCCGCAGGTCTTTGACGTGCTGTTGTGGAACGAGCAGGAGGAACTGACTGAATTTACCTATGGCAATGTGATCCTGGAACTGGACGGCGCGCTGCTGACGCCGCCGCTTTCCAGCGGCCTGTTGCCCGGCGTGCTGCGCGCAGAATTGCTGGCGCGCGGCGAAGTCGCTGAACGTACCCTGCATCGCGCCGACCTGGCACGGGCCACGCGCCTCTGGTTCATCAACAGCGTGCGGGGGTGGATCGCGGTGGCGCTGTCGCACTGACCGGCACTCAGGCCGGCGGTTCCTGCAGGGTGTTCAACTGCGTCCAGTACCGCACCGCCAGTTCGATGGCCTGGTTGTATTGGTCGAAGCCCATCGGTTTGATGATGTAGGAATTGACGCCGTTGGCATAGGCCGCTGCGATATCCCTGGGATCGGAGGAACTGGTCAGCATCACAATCGGCAGCGAACGAAATGCCGGATCCTGGCGGATTTCGGCCAGGACCTCGATGCCGCTCTTGATCGGCATGCGCGTGTCGAGCATGATCAGAGAGGGTTCGCCGGCGGGCCGGTCGCGGTAAACGCCGCGACGGTACAGATAGTTCAGCAAGTTGACGCTGTCGTGCGCGGTGTCGATGCGGATCTGCAGCTCGAGCGCATTGATACAGGCGCTCAGCAATTCGATTTCCGGATCGCTGTCATCGACTATCAGGATCAATTTTTCCGAGGAATCGGCCATTGCCTGAAAGCTCCATGTCAGTGGGAGAAAAAATCTTGCGGCGCGCAGCGTTCAGTCGTAAGAAACGAATTATGCCTTGAACCGATGCTTGTGTCTGAAATGTAAATTTCAGATGGGTGTCAGACGCTGCGCGATGCTGCCGTCAGCGATCATCCCCGCAAGTTCGTCGCGCAGGCGCGCACTTTCGCCGATCGCAAACCGCCAGTATTTCAGGCGTCCCTCATAGTCGTCGGCAAAGCGCTTGAAATCGTCGCGGTCCGGCAGTTTTTTCAGCGGCAGGCGCGAAAGATATTCGCGCGAGGGAGAAATCAGCAGCACATTGTCGAGCCATGCGCCGCCGGCCTTGCGCCAGGGCAGGGCCTTGTCCAGCCAGCCCGGCACGATCCGGTTGCTGAAGTGCGGATAGAGCACCAGGCCCGCCGCACGCGAATAGGGCAGATGCAGATGGTAGTCGATCAGGCCGCCGTCCCAGTAGGTGCCGGCGCGCGCACCGGGAATGTCCGCCACACCTTCCAGCACCAGCGGGATCGAGCCCGAGGCGATCAGCGCCTGCGGGAAGTTCTGCGGCGTCAGACGCACGTGATGAGTGGTGAAAGCATCGAATTTTTCGCCTTCGGCCAGCAGTTGATGTTGCAGCGAGGGCGTAAACCAGGTGCGTTCCATGAAATGCCGCAAGTGCCGCCTGCCGGCGGTGTTGGCCAGGGCGGCCAGCGCAAAGCCGGCCGGGGTGCGCGCCTGCGCCCAGCCCTTTGCCTCGCGATGCAGGATGCCCTTGCCACGCACCGCCAGGATATTGAGCTGGTAATGAGGATGTGCCAGCACCTCGGATTCGCGCCCGGTGAACAGGCGGGAGAGCAGATCGCGCGCATAGCCGGAAACAAACGCGGCTGTGACCTTACGCGGGTATTTCTGCTCGCTGTATCCCTCGGCAAAAGCGGTCAGGGCGGCACGCGTTGCGTCGGCGGTATGACCGCGGCAAACCGCCGCAAAGCGCCAGGCGCCGATCGAGGCGCCGATCAGGTTGATCGGCTGCCGGCGCAATGCAAACCCCTGGGCCAACCAATCCGCAAACAGCCATTCGTCGAGTCTGGCGAGCCCCAGGCCCTTGGGACCGCCGGCGGCGCCGGGAACGATATCGATGTCCTGCGGGCGCAGGCCGTGCTCGCGGATATGCGCCATCGCGCGCGGCCCGGCGCGCAGCTCCAGCGTCGTCATGCCGCGCTGGCGGCGCGGTCGCTGCGCCGGGCGACGCAGGTATCGTGAAAATTCAGCAGGGCATCCGCGACCAGTCGCGGCGCCTCGATTTGCGGGTAGTGGCCGATGCCGGCCAGTAAAATGCAGTCGGAATCGGGCGCCAGCTCGCAGTAGCGCCTGGCCATATGCGCGCCGGAGACGGGATCGGCCGCGCCATCGACCAAGCGCAGCGGCACGGCGGCGTTCACCAAGGCGCCCACCCAGCGGCCGCGCTGTTTGCGCCGCTCGCGCATATAGCCGATCAGCTTGGGAAATACCGCGAGGCCATCGTTATGGGTGATCAGGGTCCACACGCCGTCGATCTCATCCGCGTCCGGTGGATATTCCGGACCGGCAATGGCCAGCAGATTGGCGGCGATTTTGTCCCTGGTCGTCATCTGCGCCACCCAGGCGCCTAGCGGGCTCGACAACAGGCGCTGGATCAGGCGTGGCCGGTGCGTCTCGGGAAACAGGCCGCCGTTCAAAAAGCACACGCTCTCGAGCCGCGGGCGCAGGCCCCCATCGCGCCCGCGCGCCAGCAGTTCCTGCGCGACGGTGTCGCCGTAATCATGCGCCAGCACATGGTAGCGGGCGACGCCGGCATGCGTCAGCAGCGCTTCGCAGAGGCTGGCCTGATCGGCGATCGAATAATCATAGTCGCGCGGCTTGGCCGAGAAGCCGTAGCCGATCAGGTCCAGCGTGATCAGCCGGAAGCGGCTTTCCAGCATCGGCCATACCGCCGACCAGTCCCAGGAGGCGGTCGGAAAGCCGTGGATCAGCAACAGCGTCTCGTGCGCCGACGGGTCGCCGCCCTCTCGCCAGAAAATGTCCTGATTGCGGTATTTGAAATGCTTGCCGCCACGTTCCCAGTGGGCGAGCGGCATCAGTCGGTGGGTGCGATGGGTCATGATGTTGTTTCCGCGCGATTCGGCGTACCTAGTTGTACTGGCAATCTTTGGCGAATTCAGGTTCGGACACTTATTCCTGGCGAACCGGTATTTTCCCCCACTGCGGCACTAAAATCACGGTTTTGCTTTTTCACGCTACGGAAAAATTTTATGTCCGCGCTGTTCTCGCCCCTGACTTTACGCCAGCTCACTTTCAAAAACCGCATCTTCGTCTCGCCGATGTGTCAGTACAGTTGCGCGGACGGCGTGCCGACCCATTGGCATCTGGTGCATCTGGGATCGCGCGCGGTGGGCGGCGCCGCGCTGGTGATGAGCGAGGCGGCGGCGGTGAGCCCCGAGGGACGTATTTCCCCGGAGGACGCCGGCATCTGGAGCGATGCGCAGGTGGAGGCCTGGAAGCCGATTACCGCATTCATCAAGGCCCAGGGCGCGATTGCCGGCATTCAGCTCGCGCACGCCGGCCGCAAGGCTTCAACCTTTGCCCCCTGGCGCGGGCACGGCAGGCTGGAGCTTGAGCAGGGCGGCTGGCAGGTGATGGGGCCCTCGGACGTGGCGTTCGCCGGCAATTATCCGCAGCCGCAGGAAATGACGCCGGGCGACATTCGCGCCACCATCGATGAATTCGTGGCAGCCTGCGGGCGCGCGCTTGCCGCCGGTTTCGAAGTACCGGAAATCCACGCCGCACATGGCTACCTGGCGCATGAGTTCCTGTCGCCGCTGTCGAATGTGCGCAAGGATGTCTACGGCGGCTCGCTGGAGAATCGCATGCGCTTTCCGCTGGAGCTGTGTGCCGCGGTGCGGGAAGCCTGGCCCAGGGAGTTGCCGGTGTTCCTGCGCATATCTGCCAGCGACTGGAAAGAGGGGGGCTGGGACATCGCGCAGTCGATAGAATTCTGCAAGCGCGCCAGGCAAGTGGGGATCGATCTGGTCGATGTTTCCTCCGGCGGCAATGTCTCGGACGCGAAAATCGCGCTGCGCCCGGGTTATCAGGTGCCGTTTGCACGCGCCATACGCAAGGAGGCGGAGATTGCCACCGGTGCGGTGGGCCTGATCACTGAGCCGGTGCAGGCCGAACAGATCGTTGGCGACGGCGATGCGGATTGCGTGTTCCTGGCGCGCGCGCTGTTGCGCGATCCCTATTGGCCGATTCACGCGGCGCAGGAATTGGGCGTGGCGCCGCAGTGGCCGGACCAGTACCTGCGCGCCGGCGTGAATGCATTCGGCAAATAGCCGCCATTTTGCAAGTAGCCCCCATATTTTTCGACCAAGGTTGTATCGCGAGGAGACGGCATGATTGAGCTTTACTACTGGCCCACACCGAACGGCCACAAAATTACCCTGTTTCTGGAAGAGGCCAAACTGCCTTATGCGATTAAGCCGGTGAATATCGGCAAAGGCGATCAATTCCAGTCCGATTTCCTGAAATTCTCGCCCAATAATCGCATGCCCGCGATCATCGATCATGCACCAATCGACGGCAAGAAGCCGATCAGCGTGTTCGAAAGCGGCGCGATCCTGCTCTATCTCGCCGGCAAGACCGGCAAGGCGATTCCCCGCGATCTGCGCGGCCAGGTGGAGTGTACCGAGTGGCTGTTCTGGCAAATGGGCGGCCTCGGGCCGATGGCCGGACAGAACCACCATTTCAGCCAGTACGCGCCGGAAAAAATTCCCTATGCGATCGAACGCTATGTGAAAGAGACCTCGCGTCTTTACGGGGTGCTGAACAAGCGCCTTGCGGAGCGCGAATTCATCTGCGGCCGGCAATACACGATCGCCGATATGGCAAGTTACCCGTGGATTCTGTGGGAGCGTCAGAGCCAGGATCCGGCGGATTTCCCGCACCTGGCGCGCTGGCATGCCGCCATCAAGGCGCGCCCGGCCACGGTGCGCGCCTACGCCAGGGCGAAGCAGGTCAATCCACAGCAAACGCCCAGCGTCAGCGACGAGCAATCGCGGCGTATCCTGTTCGGACAGGACAAGAGCGTCGTCAAGTAATCGGCCGGGCGGATACGATTGCCGACAGGATTGCGCGAATTGATGACAGCCTTAGCACATGCGGGAACAGTTGACTGGATCGGCGTGCGCCCGGGGCGTGAGTTGCCGATGCAGGTGCTGTCGCGGGCGGTAGCCGTTGCCGATCACGGACTGACGGGAGATCGCACCGGCGACCGGGCACGCGCCGGCGGCAAGCGGCAGGTCACCCTGATCCAGGCCGAACATCTCGACGTCATCGGCAGGCTGTTGCAGCGAGGCGCGATCGATCCGGCGTTGCTGAGGCGCAATATCGTGGTCGCGGGCATCAGTCTCCTCGCCCTCAAGGGGCAGCGATTCCGTATCGGCGAGGCGCTGCTGGAAACGACCGGCGAGTGCCATCCCTGCTCGAAGATGGAAACGCAACTCGGGCCCGGCGGCTGTAACGCCATGCGCGGGCATGGTGGCATTACCGCGAAAGTGCTGCAGAGTGGCGAAATTTCCCTGGGTGCGGCGCTTGTGCCTGCGGGCATTGCGGCCGGGCAGCCATGACGCCGGACGATCTGCGCCGTTTCGCGGTTGGCCGCTCTCTGCATGCCAGCCAGGATTTGTTCACCGCGATCAATCGCCTCGGCTATGTGCAGGCCGACCCGATTCGCGCCCCCGCGCGCGCGCAGGATCTCATCCTGAGACATCGCGTGATCGGTTATCGGATCGACGATCTCGAGAAGCAGTATTCGCAGCTGCCGGTTCGCGAGGAAATGTTGCATAACTACGGCTTCGTTCCGCAGGATCACCTCAATCTGCTTTATCCGCGCCGCCCCTCACCGCGCTGGCAGGAATTCATGGCCGGGCATCGCGGGCTGCGCGGCAAGGTGTTGCGTTATCTTGCCGATCATGCTGAAGCGCATCCGCGCGATGTCGAACGAGCCCTGGGCAGCGGCGCCCGCATCAACGGCTGGGGAAGTTCCTCCTCCGCGACGACCCTGATGCTAGAGGGGCTGCACCGCGAAGGCAAGACCATGGTGTTGCGCCGCGATGCGGGCATTCGCATCTATGCGACTGCGTCCGCACTGGACCGGGACCTCAGACTGGCGCCCGGCGCGCGCGCCGACGGATTGGTGCGCCTCCTGATCAATCTGTATGCACCGTTGCCGCTGCGTTCGCTCGCGCAACTCATCTCCATGGTCGGCCATCGCAAACCCGATGTCGATTACCCCGCCCGCATCGATCGCATGGTCAAACGCGGGGAGGTGATGCGCGAGACCATCGATGGTCTGGTCTATCTGTGGCCGGCGAACGAAAGCGCACCGGCGTTTGTGGATGACCGCGTGTACCTGCTGGCCCCGTTCGATCCGGTGGTCTGGGACCGCCGCCGTTTCGAACATCTATGGGGCTGGGCGTATCGCTTCGAGGCCTATACGCCGCCGGCCAAACGCAAGCTGGGGTACTACGCCCTGCCCATGCTGTGGCGCGCACAGGTCATCGGCTGGGCCAATGTGAGCATCGACAACGAGCGGCTCAGGGTCGAAACCGGCTTCGCACACAAGCTACCCTCGGGACGCGAGGCGCGCGCCGTTTTCAAACACGAACTGGCTGCCGAGATACAGCGGCTCGGCAGCTTCTTGGGCGTCGCTTAGGGTTTCTTCTTTTCTTCGGTGGCTTCACTCACCGATTTGATGTACGCGTTGTATTCCTCGATCGCCATGTTGGCCGCATTGATATACGCTCCGGCTGCCTTGTTGTGCGCCTCGGCGTAGCGTCGCAGTTCGCCGGTGTAGTTGCTGAGGCAGTTGCGATAATTATCCATATCGATGGAGAACTGTTTTTGCTGCGCCGCGGTGGAGCGTTTTTCGGGGACTGACGGTTTTACGCAGTTATCCAGTTGAATCGTATATTTCACCAAGTCATCTGCCGGTTTCTTGTCCTGGGCAGCGGCGGGGGAAGCCAAAAAAGAGGCTCCGAAAATGGAAGCGGCAAGGGCAAGGATAAGTTTGTTCATATCGTAGGTTTCCAAAAAACAAAGAAAATGAGTAGTAGATAATCAGGTCAATGGGCTTCTTCAGCCCGCGACTTTTTGCGAAAGCTGCTGCACACCTTCACGCAGCAGCCATGCACGAATGGACAGGCCGATGCCGTCCTTGTTAAGGCCGCAATCGGCCAGTAAAATTGCGGGATCGCCATGTTCGACGAATTTGTCCGGCAGGCCCAATTGCAGCACGGGGACATGCAGGCCCTGTTCCTCCAGCGATTCCAATACCGCACTGCCGGCGCCGCCCATGATGGCATTTTCTTCCACCGTCACCAGATAATCGTGGGTGGTGGCCAGCTTGAAAATCAGCGCGGCATCGACCGGTTTGACGAAACGCATATTGGCTACCGTGGCGTTCAATTCCTCGGCGGCATCCAGCGATGGCCTGACCATCGAGCCGAAGGCAAGAATGGCGACGCGGGGCATCTTGCGGCCGGCGTCGAAACCCTTCATCTCGCGCACGACCACGCCCTTGCCGATAGGTAGCGCGCTAAGCTCGGCCTGTAGCACAGCCCCGGGTCCGGCGCCGCGCGGATAACGGACGGCGGACGGTCCGTCCAGGGTGAAGCCGGTGTACAACATCTGCCGGCATTCGTTCTCGTCGGCGGGTGTCATCACCGTCATGTTCGGAATGCAGCGCACGTAGGAGATGTCGTAGGCGCCATGATGGGTGGGGCCGTCGGCTCCCACCAGACCGCCGCGATCCAGCGCGAACAGGACCGGCAAGTTTTGCAGGGCCACATCATGGATCAGCTGGTCGTAGGCGCGTTGCAGAAAGGTCGAATAGATCGCCACCACCGGTTTCATGCCGTCGACGGCCAGCCCCGCCGCGAAAGTCACGGCATGTTGTTCGGCGATGGCCACGTCAAAGTAGCGGTCGGGGAATTCCTGGCTGAATTTGACCAGGCCCGAGCCCTCGCGCATCGCCGGGGTGATGGCGACCAGACGCGGATCGGCGCGCGCCATATCGCACAGCCACTCGCCGAAAATCTGCGTATAGCTCGGTTTCGGTTTGGCGTCGCTGGCAGGAACGGGTTTGACGATGCCGATCTTGGGGTCGAATTTCGACGGCCCGTGATAATTGATCGGATCTTCTTCCGCCAGCTTGTAGCCCTGGCCTTTCTTCGTCACCACATGCAGGAACTGCGGGCCATCGAGCTTGCGAATATTGGCCAGCGTATCAACCAGTACATCGACGTTGTGGCCGTCGATCGGCCCGACGTAATTGAAGCCGAATTCCTCGAACAGGGTCGAGGGCGAAATCATGCCCTTGGCATGTTCCTCGACGCGCTTGGCGATTTCCTTGAAGGTCGGGGTTGCCGAGAGGATCTTCTCGGCGGTTTTCTTGGTGGTTGCATAGAAGCGGCCGGACATCAACTTGGCGAAATAATTATTGAGGGCGCCGACATTCTCGGAAATCGACATATCGTTGTCGTTCAGCACCACGATGACGTTTTCGCGGCCCACATTGTTCATCGCCTCGAAAGCCATGCCGGCAGTAATGGCGCCGTCGCCGATGATGGCCACCGATTTGCGCTTGCTGCCCGAGAGACGCGCCGCCACGGCCATGCCGAGCGCAGCCGAAATCGAGGTCGATGAATGCGCCGTGCCAAACGTGTCGTAAGCGCTTTCTTCGCGACGCGGGAAACCGGCGATACCGCCTTTTTGTCGCAGCTTGCCCATGCCCTGCTTGCGGCCGGTCAGAATCTTGTGGCCATAGGTCTGGTGGCCGACATCCCAAACCAGGCGGTCGTCCGGGGTATTGAACACATAGTGCAGGGCGATGGTCAGTTCGACGGTGCCGAGGTTGGAGGAGAAGTGCCCGCCGGTGGCGGATACCGACTCGACGATGAACTCGCGCAATTCCGCGGCAAGCGCATGCAGATCGCGGCGCTCCAGCTTGCGCAGGTCGGCAGGGTCGTTGATGGTGTCCAGCAAGGGGAATTTCGAGGTGCTCATACTTGGGGTGCCGTCATTCAAAGGTGCGTCGGTGCAGATTGCGGGTTCAATGTTCGCGTTTGACGATAAATTCGGCCAGTTGCCGCAGACGGTCGGCCCGGACGTCGAACGTCTTCAGGGCATCGAACGCGTCGGCCAGCAAATCGTTCGCAAACTGCTTGGCAGGACCGAGGCCCATCAGGCTGACATAGGTCGGCTTGTTTGCATCCTGGTCTTTGCCGGCGGTTTTGCCCAATTTCTCGGTATTAGACTCGCAATCGAGGATATCGTCCACTACCTGAAAGGCAAGCCCCACGCACTTGGCATAGCGATCGAGATTGCCAAGGTCGGCGTTTGAACAGCTGCTGCCGCACATCGCACCGAGCATGACGGCGGCGCGGATCAGAGCGCCAGTCTTCAGGATATGCATGAATTCGAGCTCGGGCAGCGTAATCGCGCAGCCCACATTGGCGAGATCGATCGCCTGGCCGCCCGCCATGCCGCGTGAGCCGCAGGCATGGGCAAACAGCTGGATCATCTCCAGTTGCGTATCTGCCTTGCCGGACAATTTATGAGCGCTTACCAACTCAAAGGCCAAGGCCTGCAGGGCGTCTCCAGCAAGCAGAGCCGTAGCTTCATCGAATTCCACATGGCAGGTTGGGCGGCCCCGCCGCAGCACATCGTCGTCCATGCAGGGCAGGTCGTCGTGGATCAGCGAGTAGGCATGAATGATCTCGACAGCCGCCGCCACAATCTTGAGACGCGCCGGTTCGGCATCGGTGACGAGGCCGGCGGCAAAGGTCAGCATCGGTCGCACGCGCTTGCCGCCACCCAGCGTGGCATAGCGCATGGCGTCGTGCAGACGCTGCGGTGCGCTGTTGGCAGCGGGTAGCAGGTCAGAAAGGGTGCGTTCCATCTCGCCCGCAACCTCGCGGGACCAGTCTTGAAAATCGGCCATGGGCTCAGGCTTTGAGTTCTTTTAGGGTGTCGCCTTCAAGGACCTGAATGCGCTGCTGCGCGTCGCCGAGGACTTTTTCGCAATATTTGAGCAGCTCGGTGCCGCGCTGGTAGGCGGAAAGGGACTCCTCAAGCGCCAAATTACCGCTTTCCATTTTTTCGACCAGTGCGTCGAGTTCGGCCATGGCCGCTTCGAAGTTTTTCGGTTCAACCGATGCAGCTTTGGGCATGAGGTACTCGTCGGAACTGCGCAGTTAAAGTGGCATTGAAACGGCAATCCGAAATCATAACCGAATCAAGGTCTTCCAGTCTATCTGCAGTGCGCCCGGGAAAGCGGCCGCGCGCAGCACGCAAGCCGACGCGGCGCGCTGAAGCCGGCGAAAAGTATTGCCTTTTCACCCCCCCTCGGGCAGAATCCAGCCTCCATTTCGCGTGCCGATTGCTTCTAGCTTCGGCACTTCCGTACGGGACGGAGCAAGCAGAGTTAAAAGCTGGTTTTCTCGATCGCCCGGGTGTTGTTTTTACTTTGGTTAAGACGCGGCAGTTCGAAGCTACGCGCGTGTTGATTGGAGGTAAGGACTATGTCCAAACTGCTCGGCGAGCGGGAGCTCTCTCCTGTCGCGACCCAGCTCCCTGTGAGCTGGTATTTTGATCCCGTCATTTATCAGCGCGAGCTTGAGGTGTTCTTCAAGCGCGGGCCCGGCTATGTCGGCCATGAGCTGATGGTGCCCAATGCCAATGATTATCGTGCGCTGGAAATGACCGATGGCGCCTGGTCACTGGTCCGTAATGCCGCCAGCGTCGATCTGGTATCGAACGTTTGCCGCCATCGTCAGGCGGTGATGCTTAAAGGTACCGGCAATCTGGCCAGCGGCAATATCGTGTGCCCTCTGCACCGCTGGACCTATAACGGCGAAGGCAAACTGCTGGGTGCACCGCATTTTGCACAGCAACCCTGTCTCGACCTGCCGCGCAAAACATTGCAAAAGTGGAATGGCCTGCTGTTCCAGGGGCCGCGCGATATCATCGGCGACCTCGGCAAACTTGGTTGCGCGAAGAATCTCGATTTCGAGGGCCATGTGTTCAACAAGGTCGAAGTGACCGAGTACAACTTCAACTGGAAAACCTTCATCGAGGTCTATCTGGAGGATTACCACGTCGGCCCCTTCCATCCCGGTCTCGGCCAATTTGTCGATTGCGACCAGCTCGCCTGGGAATTCGGCAGCCGGTACAGCGTGCAGACGGTGGGCGTCAACAAATCGCTGCAGCGCCCGGGCTCCGAGGTGTACCGCAAATGGCAGGAATCGGTGATGAGTTTCCGCGGCGGCGAAGTGCCGCCGTTCGGCGCCATCTGGCTGACTTATTACCCGAACATCATGGTCGAGTGGTATCCGCATGTGCTGGTGATTTCGACCATCGTCCCGCGCGGTCCGGGGGCTTGCACCAATATCGTCGAGTTCTACTACCCGGAAGAGATCGCCCTGTTCGAACCGGAATTCATCGAGGCCAACCAGAAAGCCTATGAGGAAACCGCCGTCGAGGACGAGGAAATCTGCCAGCGTATGAACGACGGCCGCAAGCTGCTGTGGAAAGAGGGCCGCGATGAACAAGGCCCCTACCAGAGCCCGATGGAGGATGGCATGGTGCATTTCCACGAGTTCATTCGCCGGGAAATGGGCGTTTGACGGGCCCGGCCGACCGGGCGGCAACAAATGGGCGGAATCTTCCGCCCATTTGCTTTTCGACAGGGCGGTCGCGGATGGTGGAAACATGACCTCATCGTGGATGCTGGTGGCGGGCGCCCTGTTCGCCACCATGGGAACATTCGCCAAGTTTCTCGGCGCGCATTTCACCGGCGCCGAATTGTCGCTGTACCGATCGCTGATTGCGTTGATCCTGCTGGGCGCCTTTGTGGCGGTTAAACGCGTTCGCCTGGCGACACCGTTCTGGAAGGGGCATGTCTGGCGCGGCGCCACCGGCACCGTTTCCCTGATCGGCTATTTCTATGCGATGACCAAATTGCCGCTGGCGACGGCATTCACGCTCAACTACACCTCGCCGATATTCCTGACCATTCTGTCCACCATTCTGCTGAGGGAAAAATTCCGCCGGCGCCTGGTGTTTGCGATCGCGCTGGGATTTATTGGCGTCGCGCTGCTGCTGCGCCCCACCTTCGAGGGCGAAAACACGCTGGCCGGCTTCATCGGCCTCGCCTCCGGTTTTTTTGCCGCCTGTGCGTATGTAAATGTGAAGAAACTCGGAGAAGCCGGCGAGCCGGAGTGGCGCGTGGTGTTTTATTTCGCGGTCGCCGGCACCATCGGCTCGGCCATTTTCCAGGCGCTGACGGATTTTGAATTCCACCCTGTCAGCTTGCCGAATGCGGCGATATTGCTGGGTTTGGGACTGGCGGCCACGGGCGCGCAGCTGGCGATGACGCGCGCCTATCACAGCGGCAACACCCTGGTGGTCGGGGCTTTTGCCTATTCCACGGTGATCTTCGCCTCGCTGGCCGGTATTGTTTTTTTCGATGAGGCGCTGCCGCCGATCGCCTGGATCGGCATGGCCATCATCATCGTCAGCGGAATTTTCGCCAAGCGAGCCGCCGACCGGGTCGCGCTGACGCCCGGCGGCGAAGCGGATTAACATGGGTGCCGTCTCGAATGTCGCTGCATTTATCGGAACAGGTTGACGCTATGGCTATGGACATGCTGGTTTCCGGTGCGGAGTTGGCCGCGCACCTCGACGATCCCGACTGGATCGTCTTTGATTGCCGCCATGATCTGATGGACCTGGGCAAGGGGGAGCGCCTGTATCGCGAAGGGCATATCCCCGGCGCGCATTTTGCGCATCTGGAAGTCGATCTGTCCGGCGAGAAAAACGGCAGGAACGGGCGCCATCCCCTGCCGGCGCCGGCGGCATTCGGCGCTTTTCTCGCCCGTCACGGCGTGCAGCAAACTTCGCGCATCGTCGCCTACGACGATGCCGGCGGTCCCTATGCGGCGCGGCTGTGGTGGCTGGCGCGCTGGATCGGCATCGATAATGTCGCGCTGCTCGACGGCGGCCTGCCCGCCTGGACAGCCGCCGGACTGCCGCTATCGCGCGAAACGCCGGTGCCGCGTCCCGCGGCGCTGCGCGCGCAAGCCGATCCCTTGATGGTCCTGTCCGCGGCCGAAGTCGAATCGCGCCTGCGCGATGATGCCGCCATGACCCTGATCGATGCGCGCGCGCCCGAACGCTATCGCGGCGATGTCGAGCCGATCGATCCGGTTGGCGGCCATATCCCCGGCGCATACAATCGTTTTTTCAAGGACAATCTGCGCGCCGATCTGACCCTGCGTCCGCCGCAGGAATTGCGCGCAGCGTTTCTTGCGCTGGCGTCGAACCTGAACGCGGCGCGCACCGTGCACCAATGCGGTTCCGGGGTCACCGCCTGTGCCAATCTGTTCGCCATGGAATATGCCGGCCTGCCGGGCTCAAAGCTGTATGCCGGGTCCTGGAGCGAATGGGTGAGTGATCCCGCGCGCGCGATCGCCAAGGGTCCGCGGCGCTGAAGCGGGCTGCGCAGAACAACCGATTGATTGCCAAACGGGGATAAAAAACATGCGTTCTGTCCGGTTCACCGCAATGAAAACCATGGCTGTCGTCGCCTTGCTGATGTTGCTGGCGCCGGCGGCGCATGCCCAGTATCTCAGCCCGGCCTCGAACCTGGTGATCGAAAACATCCCGCCGATCGCGGCCGATCTGCCGTCGAAGCTGGCGGCATATACCGATTTCAGGCCCTCCTCCATCGTCGCCTGGCATCCGCGCGACGGTAGCATCCTGATTCGCACCCGGCTGGGCGACACCTTGCAACTGCACCTGGTCAAATCCCCTGGCGCCAAACCCGAGCCGCTCACGGCGTTCGCCGATACGGTAAGCGGCGCCTCGTTTCAGCCCTTGAAAGGCGATTACCTGCTGTTCCAGAAAGCGAACGGCGGCGACGAGGTGTTCCGCATCTATCGCCTGGATCTGCCCGGCAGGGCGGTGACGCCGATTTCCGCCGAGAGCGAACGCGCCGGTTCGCCGGCGTGGAATCGTCGCGGCACCCGCATCGTCTTTACCACCGTGACGACGGATCGCAGCAATCGCGGCGAAGGCGCGGCGCGAGTGGCGACCACGCGGGTCTACGTTGCCGACCCGCTGAAACCGGAAGCCGCGAAAGTGATCGCCACCTTTGCGGGCGGGCGTGTGTCGGGACTGCGCTTTTCGCCGGACGAAAAGCGCCTCGTCTGGCTCGAATATGTTTCCGCCAGTGAATCCCATTTGTGGATGATGGACGCGGACGGCAGCCATCAGCATCGCATCATTCCGGAACGCAAGGCGAACGAGCCCACCGTGTCCTATGGTGCGCCGCGTTTTTCGCGCGACGGGAACGGCCTGTTCGCTACCTCGGATCGCGACAGCGAGTTCCAGCGTCTGGTCTATATCGATCTCGCCAGCGGCAAGGAAACCGCACTGACGGCGCATATTGCGCACGACGTTGACGATTTCGCGATCTCCACCGCGGCCAAACGCATCGCGTTCACCACCAATGAAAACGGCGCCTCGGTGCTGCGTTTCCTTGACCTGGCTACGATGAAGGAACTGCCGCGTCCGGCCCTGCTGTCCGGGGAAATTTCCGGCTTGCGCTGGCGCGGCAGCGACGACGGCGATGTCGGCAGTGCATCTGCCGGAACACCGGAGCTGGCCTTCAATCTGGCTTCCGCGCGCTCGCCCGGCGAAGTCTACTCATTCGATACGGCCACGACCAGAATGATGCGCTGGACCAATGGCGCCAGCGCCGGGCTGAATGCGCTGGAATTGGTCGAGCCGAAACTGGTCCGCTGGAAGAGTTTCGACGGCTTGATGATTTCCGGTTTTCTTTACCAGCCCGACGCGCAAAAATTTCCCGGCAGGCGACCGCTCATCATCAACATTCACGGTGGCCCGGAAGGGCAGGCCCGGCCGGGATTCATCGGCCGCAACAACTACATGGTGAATGAACTCGGCATCGCCATCATCTACCCCAATGTGCGCGGCTCCAGCGGTTTCGGCAGGACCTATCTCGCACTGGACAACGGCAGGCTGCGCGAAGATTCGGTCAAGGACATCGGCGTCCTGCTCGACTGGGTCAAGACCCAGGCCGAACTCGATGCGGACAAGGTGCTGGTCAGCGGCGGCAGCTATGGCGGCTATATGAGCCTGGCGGTATCGACGCACTATGCCGATCGCATCGCCGGCAGCATCGACGTGGTCGGCATTTCCAACTGGGTCACCTTCCTCACCAATACCGAAAGCTATCGCCGCGATTTGCGCCGCGTGGAATACGGCGACGAGCGCGATCCGGAAATGCGCAAGTTCCTGGAAGCGATTTCGCCGTTGAACAATGCGGAAAAAATCACCAAGCCCCTGTTCGTGGTGCAGGGCCGCAATGATCCGCGGGTGCCTTACACCGAGGCGCTGCAGATCGTGGAGAAAATGAAAAAGCAGAATGTGCCGGTGTGGTTCCTGATGGCCAATGACGAAGGCCATGGCTTCGCCAGGAAATCGAATCAGGATTTCCTGTTCTATGCGCAGATCAAGTTCATCGAACAGACCTTGTTGAAATAAGCGATGCGGCAGCCGGGTGTGGCAGGGCACGGCGACAGGTCGCTTTTTTTCGTAGAACGCCATTTGGCGCGCCTTTCCGGGCAAAAATGCTCCGAAAGCCGCGCCAATGCTAGGGTTTTATATTTTCATATTCTGCTGCGGGCTTCTTCTGCCCCAGCTTCGATTCCGTGCCATTGATGAGCTTGGTGATGTTCTCGCGATGCCGCCATACCAGCAGGGCGCACATCAGGATCACCGCCGGCAGGTAGGGGGAGAGGCCGAACAGGAAGAAGGTGTAGAAGGGGGCAAACGCCGCCGATATCAGGGCGGCCAGCGAGGAGTAGCGGAAGAACACGGCAATGATCAGCCAGGTGGCGAGCGTGGCAAGGCCCAGCCAGCAATTGATGGCGAGAAGAATGCCGGCAGCGGTAGCCACTCCCTTGCCGCCCTGAAAGCGGAAAAATATCGGGAACAGGTGGCCGATGAATACAGCCAGGGCCACGCCCGCCAAAGCGAGCGCCGGCAAATTGAAATCGGCCGCGAAGCATTGCGCCAGCCACAGCGCGAACCAGCCCTTGGCCCCATCGCCCAGCAGGGTCAGCAGGGCGGCGAGCTTCTTGCCGCTGCGCAGTACATTGGTGGCGCCGGGATTGCCGGAGCCGTAGGTGTGCGGATCGGGCAGGCCGAACAGTTTACTCACGATCACGGCGAACGACAGCGAACCGATCAGGTACGCAAGGATGATGGCGGTCAGGGAATTTGTCATAGGCTGTACTCTACAATAGCGCTGCACGGATTGAATAACGCTGTATTCCTTCGCTCTCTAGTCATCGGCCATCCATGGACACCATCTTTATTCGCGAGCTGCGCGCCGAATCCTGGATCGGCATTTATGATTGGGAGAAATTGCGTCCGCAGACGCTGGATTTCGAGCTCGAGATCGGGCTGGATACGCACCAGGCCGGCGAGACCGACAACATCCGCGACACCGTCGATTACGGCAAGGTGGTGGAACGCATTCGCGACGATTTGAAAGACCAGCATTTCAAGCTGCTGGAGGCGCTGGCCGAGCATATTGCCGGCGTCATCCTGCACGACTTCAAGGCGCAATGGGTGCGCATCAGCGTGGCCAAGATTGCGCATATGCGCGGCGTAAAAATGGTCGGGGTCACCATCCTGCGCAAGCGCGACGGCATGCCGCTGCCGGGCGCGGCGGCGCCGAAGTCGGGCTAGCGTTCCATGTTCAAGTGGTTGCTGGCGCTGGCCTTGGCCGTCTTTCTGCTCGGCGTGTTCGCGCCGCAGCTGTCGAAGCTGGGCCTATGGCGCCTGCCCGGCGATTTGCGGTTCCGCCACAAGGGTCGCGATTACAACCTGCCGATCACCAGCACGATCCTGATTTCGCTGGTGCTGACGCTGCTGCTGCGCGTATTCCGCATCTAGCGGGCGCTATTCGACCAATGCCGCATTGACCAGGGTTGGCGCCATCAGCCGCACCACTTCCGCCGGCGGCATGCCGACCAGGAACCCGCGCTTGCCGCCATTGATCAGGATGCGGTCGAGATCGAGAATGGTCTTTTCCATGAACACCGGCATCGGCTTGCGCAGACCGAACGGCGAGCAACCGCCGACCATATACCCAGAATGGCGGGTTGCGTCTTCCGGTTTGCACGGCGCCACACGCTTGGCGCCGATCTGCCGCGCGAGTTCCTTGGTGCTGACCTTGCGATCGCCGTGCATCAACACGCATAGCGGCTGGCGGCGGTCGTCCTCGAAAATCAGCGTCTTCACCACATGGTGTTCATCGACGCCCAGCGCCGACGAGGACACGGCCGTGCCGCCGTGTTCAATGTATTCGTAAATGTGTTCGGTGTAGACGACGCCATGTTGCTTGAGCAGCCTGGTGGCCGGCGTTTCGGAATGTCTGCTCATGGACTTACAGATTTCGATACAAAAGGGAGGCGCCGGACAGCAGCAACAATACCCCGATCATGCGCCGCGTTTGCACTTCCGTCAGCCCCAGGTGAAGGCGGGTGCCCAGCGCAATGCCCAGGAACGCCAGGGGCAGCAACACCAGTGCGGCAAGCAACAGCTTGGCCGACAGCAGCAAGCCGCCGATCAAATAACTGGCGATGCGCAGGATCGTGGAGAGGGTGATCATTAGCGACACCGTGGCGCGGATCCGCGATTTGTCGGCCAGGCGCTTGGAAAGATAGATCACATAGACCGGGCCGCCGGTGCCGAACAGCGCGCCCAGGGCGCCGCCCACCACGCCCGCCGGCACCGACCAGATTTGCGATATATGCCCCTTGAAGCCGGGGCTGGCGAGATTCTGCACACCGACCAGGCAGGCGAAAATGCCCAGGGTAATCAGCAGCGGCTCCCGGGGCAGGCTCACCAGCAGGGTGACGCCGAGCGCAATGCCGATCAGCATGCAGGGCGCCAGCCATTTGATTTCGTCCTTCGCGACATGCGCCGCAGCGCGGCGGCCCACGGCAAGCGAAGCGCTGAAATCGAGCAACACAAACAGGGGCACCAGAAAGGTCAGCGGCAGCCAGTGTGCCAGCAGCGGGATCGCCACGATGGCCGAGCCGAATCCGCCGATGCCGAAGATGAAATAGGCGAAAACGATGACCAGGGGAGCTGCGATCAACAGCGTGGCCGGGTAGTCGAAGAACGGCGGCATCATCACCCGTTAGCCGCGAGGATGATGCTGCGCATGCAGGGCTTTGAGGCGTTCACGGGCGACATGGGTGTAGATCTGCGTGGTGGTGATATCCGCATGCCCCAGCAGCAATTGCACCACGCGCAGATCGGCGCCATGGTTGATCAGATGGGTGGCAAAGGCGTGGCGCAGGGTATGCGGGGAAATCGGTGTGTGAATGCCGGCGCGGAACGCCTGGTTCTTGATCGTGTGCCAGAACATCTGCCGCGTCATCGCCGCACCGCGCTGGGTGATGAACAGATCGCCCGACTTCTGGCCGCCGAGAATCAGCGGGCGCGCTTCATGCAGATAGCGCTTGATCCAGTCCGCCGCCGCTTCGCCCATCGGCACCAGGCGCTCCTTGTCGCCCTTGCCGATTACCCGCACCACGTTCATGTCGAGACTCACCTGCGCGATTTTCAGGGTGGTTAATTCGGTGACGCGCAGGCCGGTGGCATACAGGGTTTCCAGCATGGCCTTGTCGCGCATTCCCAGCGGGGTCGCGACATCGGGGGCATCCAGCAGCTTTTCGACTTCGTTTTCGGACAGCGATTTCGGCAGTCCGCGCGTCAGCTTGGGCGACTCCAGCCGGGCGCTGGGATCCTGGCGGATCAGACGCTCCTGCAGAAGGAATTGGTAGAAGCGCTTCATGGCCGAGGTGAGGCGCGCGGTGGAACGCGGGCTGGAGCGCGCCACCTCGATGCGGTTGGCGAGGAAGGCCTGCAGATCGCCGGCGCCGGCCTCCGCCAGGGTCGCCCGCTGTGTTGCCAGCAGCCAGGCATCGAGCTGCGATACATCGCGCCGATAGCTTTCGATGGTGTTGCGTGCCAGGCCATCCGATAGCCACAGGCTGTCGGCGAATTGATCGACCAGGGGATTGCTGGAAACCACGGCAGCGCTCATAGCAGCAGATAACCTTCGTGCGTCAACAGCCAGCGCTTGATTGCCAGGGGGTCTGCCAGTTTGCCACCCATGAAGCCGCCGAGGCCATTGGCCGCGGTGATGCGGTGACAAGGCACCACGATCGGCACCGGGTTGCGTCCGCAGGCCGTTCCCACGGCGCGCGGGTTGGAGCCGATGGTCTCCGCCAGCTCGCCATAGGTGTTCACTTTTCCGGCTGGAATTTTTTGCATCGCATGCCAGACATCGAGTTGATGCTTGCTGCCGCTAAGGCGCAACGGCAGGTCGAAGCGGAATTTGGGATTGTCGAGATAGGACATCAGTTGCACCGTGGCCAGATGCGCGATGGTATTGGTGACCGGCGATTTGGCGGCGACGCTCGTCGGCAGAAAATGGATCGCCTGCACATGGGAATCGTCGGCGATCACGCCCAGCGTGGCAAACGGCGCCTTGATGCGCGCCTGGTATTGATCGATGGGCAGCTGGTAAATCATGTTCTTCAGACGGCGATGGGCTTGCGGATGTCCACGCCCGGCAGGGTCTGCGCCAGCAAGCGATCGAGCTGGGCTGCCGCCACCGGCGTAATCGAGGCGCCAGGATGGCGGGCACGCGCCGAGTCGAGAAGACCGCGGCGGCGCAGAATTTCCTTGCGCACCGCGACACCGGGTTGTTGCTCGAACACGATCAGCGCGGCGAAACGCGCATACAGGGCATGTACGCGTCCCCAATCCTGCGCCTGGGCGGCCGTCACCATCGCCATCAGGACTTCGGGAAAAGCAAAGCCGGTATTGAAACCCGCCGAACCGGCTTCGAGATCGAAAGGCGCATACAGCGCACCCAGACCGGTCAGGATCGGAACCTGTTTGTCGCCCATGCCTTCGATGATCTGGCGCAGTTTTGGCGCCGTTGGCACAGCCTCGGCCTTGATGCACTGAATCGCCGGAACCTCGCGCAATAAACGCAGGATCAGCGGCACCGACATATGCACTTCGCTGGAAGCGGGATGGTCCTGCAGCACGATCGGGATCGTCAGTCTCTCGGCAATGCGCCGGTAAGTTTCCACGATGCGTTCGTCGTTGGGCACCGCCTCCTTGCCGGGGGTGATCATCACCGCGTCCGCGCCGAGTTCGGCAGCGCGCGCCGCCAGATATTTGCCGGCCTGGGTGCCGCTGTGGCTGGTGCCGACCACAACGGGAGTGCGGCCGGCGACGACCCTGACGGCATGCGCGATCAGGGCGTCGCGTTCATGATCGGCAAGGCGGCTGGATTCACCCAGTACGCCGATGATGGTGACGCCGTCAACGCCAAGACCGACCATGAATTCCAGCAGGCGCGTCCAGGAGGCCAGGTCCAGGGTTTCATCGTCTTTGAAGGGGGTGGCGAGAATCGGCACGACGCCGCCGAAGCGGATGGTTTTCAAGGCCATGCTCCCTGGGACAGTGATAGCAATTGCTGATGCAGCGCGTCGGGAATGCCGATACCTTCGGCGCGCGCCTTGGCCTGCAAGGCGAAACGCCGTGCGCCCGGAAGTCGCACTTCAGGGTCGACCAGCATCGCCTCGATCAGCGCTTCAATGCGCGCGATGAACGCATCGCGCCCCGCGAATGCATCCGGGTCCAGCGCCAGAAAACCTTGGCCGAGTTTCATCGGCTGGCCCGTCTCGGTGAAGAAGGAATCGTTCTCGTAGCCGAACGCGGCCCCGGTCAGGGCCACACTCAGAAGTTCAATGATCAGCGCCAACATGGCGCCCTTGTTGCCGCCCATCGGCAACATGGCGCCGGCCAGCCCGGCCTTGGGATCGGTGGTGGGCTTGCCCTCGGCATCGACCGCCCAGCCCAGCGGAATCGGCTTGCCATCGCGTGCGGCAACCATCAATTTGCCGCGCGCGGCCTCCGACAGCGACAGATCAATCAGCAGCGGATCGTCGCGCCGCCGCGGAAACGCGGCGGCGATGGGGTTGGTGCCGAACAGCGCGCGCTTGCCGCCAGCGGCCGGCATCGCCGCCGGTGAATTGCCGAAGGCGAGGCCAATCAAACCGGCGGCCGCCAGTGGTTCGAGATGATAGGAGGCCATGCCGAAATGGTTCGAATTGGTGATGCCCGCATACGCCACGCCGAATTTGACGGCGCGCTGCCTGAGCTCATGGATGGCCAGTTCGCAGGCCGGGTAAGCCATGCCGCCGGCGGCATCGATCAGGCAGGCGCCACCCCGGTCGTTGACGATGCGGGGCACAGCGTCGCCATTGACGCGGGCATTGCGCAAATGCGCCGCGTACAAGGGCACGCGCGAGGTGCCATGCGAGGGGATGCCTTGTTCATCGGCGGCAACCAGGGCCAGCGCAGCCGATCGCGCTGCTGCCGGCGCGGCGCCTGCGCGTTCGAGCGCGCGGGTCGCCAGCGTCAGCAATTCGGGGGTGCTGCAGGCGGCCATCGTTATCAGTGAACGAGAAACTTCATCATGACAACGATTATGCCAGCCAGAAACAGCGTTTCCGCAATCATCAGTGCCACGGGTCGCCAGCCCAGTGCAGCAAGGTCCTTCAATGAGGTGCGCATGCCGATGGCAGCAATGGCGCAGACCAGCGCCCAGCGCGAGAATTCCCCGGCGGCGTTGAGCGCGGCGTGGGGAAGCGCGACAAAACTGTTGAGCGCGACCAACAGGGCGAACAGGCCGACGAACCAGGGCAATAACGGCGGACGCTTGCCTGCCGGCGCCGGCGATGTCCCGCGGTTCGCCCCGCGCAGGATGAAGGTAAGCGTCACGATCACCGGCAGCAGCATGGCCACGCGCAGCAGCTTGACGATGGTGGCAATATCGCCGGCCTCCTTGCCGATGCTGTAACCGGCGCCGACCACCTGGGCGACATCGTGGATGGTGGCGCCCAGAAAAATGCCGGCGTCCCGGGCGCCGAAGCCCAGGGCGCTGACGACCAGGGGATACAGCACCATGGCGATGGTCGACAGCGCGGTGACGCCGATGACCGCGAAACTGGTGTCGCGCTCGTGCTGCGGATGTCGAGGCAATACCGCTGCGATCGCCAGGGCGGCGGAGGCGCCGCAGATCGCAACGGCGCCGCCGGTGAGCACGCCAAAGTGGCGGTGCGCATGCGTCAGTCGCACGCAGACGGCGCCGAACAGCATGGTCAGTACTACGGCGAAGACGATCATCAGGCTGGTATGCAGCCCCAGTCCGGTAATGTCGCCGAAAGTAATACGCAGACCCAGCAGGGCAACGCCCAGACGAAGGACGATGGATGCCGCGAATTGAATGCCGGGCACGGTCTTGCCTTCGGTGCCCAGAAAATTGAGGGCCATGCCGAGCAGCAACGCAAACAGCATTGCCGAGGCGCCATAGTGCTCGGACAAAAACATCGCGGCGATTGCAACAATGCCGCTGGCGACCAGCCCGGGAACGAGCTCTTGAATGCGCTTGATGATCGGTTCTCGCTTGAGGTGATGGAAAGTGAGCAGTGTGACGGGATGCCTGCACCTGGGCAAGCGCGCCGCTCCAGAAAGCATCAGGCCGGAATTGATTCCGGCCTGATGCTTTCTGCGCCGGTCTGCGATTGCCTCAGGCGCTCTCGTACAGGCGCGTCAGCACGAACTCGCGGTGCCCCAGCGCCTCGGCGGCAGTCAAGCGCCCGTTCGCGGTGCGCAACATGCAATCGAGCAGCATATCGCCAGCTTGGCTCATATTGATATCGCGCCGCAGCAAGCCGGAGGTATCGACATCGATGTGCTCGGGCATTTCTTTCACGGTGCGCGGGTTGGCGCAGATCTTGATCACCGGCAGGATGGGATTGCCGATCACATTGCCCTGTCCGGTCGGGAAAAAGTGCACCACATAACCCGCGGCGGCGCACAGGGTCACCATTTCGGCAGCGGCGGATGAGGAGTCCATGAACCACAGGCCGGAATGGGTTGGCGTCTCGGCCTTGTCCAGCACGCCGTCGACAATGCATTTCTTGCCGATTTTCTGGATATTGCCCAGCGCCTTTTCTTCAATGGTGGTGAGCCCGCCCTCGATATTGCCCTTGGTCGGCTGCGACTCGGAGAGATCGCTCGTTTTGTGAGCGTCGATCACCTTCTGGTAACGGTCGAACACGAACTGGAATTGCGCGCGCACCTGGTCGTCGCGACAGCGCGCGGCGACCAGATGCTCGCCGCCGGTGAGCTCGGTGGTTTCACCGAACACCAGGGTGGAGCCCAGCGGGTAGAGCTTGTCGAAGGCATCGCCTACCGTGGGGTTGGCGCCGCAGCCCGAGGTGGTGTCGGATTCGCCGCATTTGGTGGACACCCACAACTCGTCAAGCTTGCAGACCTCGCGCTGCTTTTCGCTGGCCCATTGCACATATTCCCTGGCTTTGCGCGAAGCATTCATGATGGTCTTGTGGTCGCCGTTGCGCTCGACCCAGAAGCCTTCCACCGGCTTGCCGGTCTTCCCGATGCCATCGACGATTTTGCCGGTCCAGCCCGGCTCGATGCCGATGACGATGACCGCCGCCACATTGGGATTGGAGCCGGTGCCGATCAGGGTGCGGAAGTGCAGGTCCAGGTCCGCGCCGAATTGCAGACGGCCATAGGGATGGGGAATCGCCATCGCGCCCTTGATGTTATTGGCGACTGCTTCGCAGGCCGCATTCGACAAATCGTCGACCGGCAGGATGATGACGTGGTTGCGCACGCCGACGCGACCGTTTTCACGGCGATAGCCGAGGAATATAGTGTCTTTGGAGATCATGGGCTTACCACCGCTTGGTTTTGACGTTGTGTACATGCAGATGCTCGCCGATCCCGATGGGGGCAATCGTGCGACCGATGTCAACGCCGTACTTGATGACGGTGCCGCCCTTGCCCAAGGGCGCAATGGCCAGCTTATGACCGATCGGAATATCCTGTTTGGCGGCAAATTCGATTGTCTTGTCCTGGTCCATGATCCAGCCGACCAGCTTGTCGCCGGCCTTCACTCCCTCCACCACCACAACGCCGACTGAATCCCCCTCGTCGTGAACCACAAAATGAATCATCTGCTTCTCCTTGGCATGACAACTGTCCTGGCAGCAATTTAAAACGGCGTTGGGGGCAAGTCAACTATATGAGTTGTATGTTTATCGGGTCACGACTAGAATGCCCTGATGAACTCCAGTCGAGCGCAAGCCACTGCCGCGAAGGGCGGCGGCCCCCTGTACCAGGAGGTTCGCCACCAGATCATGGAGGCGATCGCCCAGGGCGTCTGGCAGCCGGGCACGGCGATTCCGCCTGAGGCTGAACTGGCGGCGCACTTCGGCGTCAGCATCGGCACCCTGCGCAAGGCGGTTGATGAGCTGGTGGCCTCGCAACTGCTGTTGCGCCATCAGGGGCGCGGGACTTATGTGACTCTGCACAATGCGCGCCGCCTGATGTTCCATTTTTTTCACATCGTCGGCACCGACGGGCGCAAGGATTATCCTGAGGTAGCCACCCTCGAGTTTCGCGCCGCGCGTGCGAATGCGGCCTCGGCCGCCTTACTGCAAATTCCGCCAAACGATCGCGTGTTTCGCATTCGCAATCTGCTCAGCTTGTCGGGGCGGGAGGTTATCATCGACGATATCACCCTGCCGGTTGAGCTTTTTCCCGGTCTGACCGAGCGCGTGTTCACGCAACGTGACAACACCATTTACCATCTTTACCAGAGCCGCTTCGGCATCAATGTCCTGCGTACCGATGAGCGATTGCGCGCTGTAACTGCATCGGCGGATCTGGCCAAAATTCTTGGCGTCGACGCAGGTTTTCCGCTGCTGCGTGTACAGCGTATCGCAACCACGTACCGGGATCGCCCGGTCGAGCTGCGCATGAGTCACGTCAATACCGCGCATTACGAATACGAAAACACATTCGGCAAGGCCGAGGGAATGACGGGCTGAGATATCGCTGGCGCTGCTGCTGGCCCGTGCGCTGGGCGTTAGCGGCGTATTCTTCGGCATGGTGCCTGTTTGCGGCACTGCCCACGGCCACGTCGGCCTATGTGCTGGGCGGTGACGGGCCGATGGTGGCGCGAGCTGTGACCATCAGCACCCTCGCCGGCATGCTGGCGATTCCGCTGGCTCAATTACGCGCACCTGTTCTAATGCATTGAAACGGAGATTGCTATGCGTCTGGACGATGAACGCGAAAGCAACAATATTGAAGACCGCCGCGGGGAGAGCGGTGGCGGCATCGGCCGGACCGGAGGGATTGGCATCGGCACCGTCGTGATCGCTCTGGCCGCAAGTTATTTTCTGGGGATTGATCCGCGCGTGGTGCTCGGCCTTGCCGAATCCGTGCAGAACGTGCAGCATTCGACGCCATCGACGCAACAGCATCGCCCGGTCGATCCTGCAACTGATCCGGATGACGCGACCAAGCGCGAAGTGCGCAAGATTCTCGCCAAGACCGAGGACACCTGGGGCGCGTTGTTTCGGCAAATGGGCAGTGCTTATCGACCTCCCACCCTCGTGCTCTATACCCGAGCGACTGCCACTGCCTGCGGTGCCGGGCAGGCGGCGATGGGCCCGTTCTACTGCCCGGGCGACGCGCGGGTCTATCTTGACATGGGTTTTTTCCATGAGCTCGAGACGCGTTTTCACGCCTCGGGCGATTTCGCCCGCGCCTATGTGATTGCCCATGAAATCGGTCATCATGTGCAAAACCTGCTGGGGGTCACCGGCAAGACCAATGCCTTGCATGCGCACATGAACGAAACGCAATACAACAAGGTATCGGTGCGGGCCGAATTGCAGGCAGACTGTTTTGCCGGCGTCTGGGCCTACCACGCCAATCGCGCCAAACCGTTTCTGGACCCGGGCGATATCGATGCGGCCCTGAATGCCGCCACGGCAATTGGCGACGATAAGCTGCAGCAGCAGTCGCGCGGAGTGGTAGTGCCGGATTCGTTTACGCACGGCTCGTCCGCCCAGCGCGTACGCTGGTTCAAGACCGGGTTTGAGGCGGGCAGCCTGAAAACTTGCGACACCTTTGCCGCGCAACCGCTATAGCACGCTTTCGAAATAAAAAAGCCGCGACGGATTTCGTCGCGGCTTTTTTATTCGGGGCAAAACAGTGCCGGCTTGACGGCAGCTTATTCGGTGCCCTTGGTCTGGGTGGACACGTAATCGAGTTTTTCCTTGATACGTGCCGATTTGCCCGAACGCTTGCGCTGGTAGTACAGCTTGGCGCGGCGCACATCGCCCTTGCGCTTGACTTCGATCGAGGCGATGGTCGGCGCGTATGTCTGGAAAGTACGCTCCACGCCTTCGCCCGAGGAAATCTTGCGGACAATGAACGAGGAGTTGAGGCCGCGGTTGCGCTTGGCAATGACCACGCCTTCGTAAGCCTGCACACGCTTGCGCTCGCCTTCGATTACGTTGACATTGACGATCACGGTGTCGCCAGGGGCGAATACGGGGATGGTCTTGTTCAAGCGTGCAATTTCTTCTTTTTCCAGCGTTTCAATCAGATTCATTTGCTTTCCTTTCGGTGATTAATGGCTATCGGCTTTGGCCGAGGCTTCTCTTGCCCGCCGCCGTTTACCCTTCGCACAGCGCCCCATGTTTGGATGGGGATGTGCGCTTTCTTTTTACTGCCCGTTGCATTGCTGCATCTGCTGCTTGCCGCTATTGCTTGCCGCGTTTTATCGCCTCAAGCAGTTTCAAATCTTCCTTGTCCAGCGTACTGCCTTCCAACAGGTCCGGCCGGCGCTTCCAGGTCCGCTCCAGCGCAACCTGATGACGCCATTTGGCGATTTCCGCATGATTGCCGCCCATCAATGCTTCCGGTACTGTTTTGTCATTCCAGATTTCCGGCCGCGTGTAATGCGGGTGATCCAGCCATCCTGCACGCGCTGGAGAAAATGAATCCTCCACCGCCGATTCTGCCGTATTCAATACCCCCGGCAACAGCCTTACCATCGCATCAATCAGCACCATCGCCGCCAGTTCGCCGCCCGACAGCACATAATCGCCGATCGAAACTTCCAGATCCACGCGCGCTTCGATCAGGCGCTCGTCGATGCCTTCATACCGTCCGCACAAAAACACCAAACCCGGCTCCGCGGCCAATCGACGGATACCTGCGTCCCGGATTGGCGCGGCTTGCGGCGTCAGATAAACCACTTTTGGCTTGTCCACACCGGCGTTCTTGTTCAAACTCAACTGCCGCTCAATCGCCGCATCAATCGCAGCATTCAAGGGCTCTGCCTTCATCACCATTCCCGGCCCGCCGCCGAAAGGGCGGTCGTCGATGGTGCGGTACCTGTCCTGCGCAAACTCGCGGGGATTCCAGCATTGCAAATCCCACACCTTGTCATCCAGAGCCCGGCGCGTGACGCCCGAATCGGCGATCGCATCGAACATTTCCGGGAACAGCGTGATGACGTCATAGTGTTTGGTCATCGCGCTCCCGAATTCAATCAGTAGTCCTTACCCCAGTTGACTGTGAGCATTTTTGCCGCACGGTCCACCTTCACAATCACCTCGTCGATGAAGGGGATCAATCGCTGCCCCCCTTCTGCTTCTGCCGACTTGACCACCAGCACATCATTCGCGCCGGTTTCCAGCAGGGTCTCGACACGCCCCAGTTTGTCGCCCAGGGTGTTGACGACCTCGGCGCCGATCAGATCGATCCAGAGGTATTCGCCTTCACCGGTTTCCCCCAGCCAATCCCGGGGTATCGCCACATCGCGCTTGCTCAGCAGTTCGGCCTCGTTGCGGGTATCACAGCCCTTGAGTTTTGCAACCACGCCCTTGGCGTTGACCGAAAATTCTTCGACTTCAACTTCTTCCCAGCCTTTGCCCGTCTGCAGGAACCAACTCGAAAATTCTTCGAGGCTATCGGTGAACTCGGTGTAAGTCTGCAGTTTGACCCAGCCCTTGATGCCGAATGGCGCCGCGATGCGCGCCATGATCACCGGGTCGGCGGGCGTGGCTTTCTTACTTGGCAACTTTTTTGCTGCGTTTGACCAGTTTCATTACCGCGTCGGAAGCCTGCGCGCCCTTGGCCTGCCAGAATTCGAGGCGATCCATCGCCATGCGGAAGCTTTCTTCGCTTTCGGCGGCAACCGGGTTGTAAAAACCGAGGCGCTCGATGAAGCGGCCATCTCGCGGATTGCGTGAATCGGCAACGACGATATTGTAAAAAGGGCGATTGCGGGCACCGCCGCGTGCGAGTCTGATAACGACCATTTACTGCTCCTTGTCATTTAACAATCCGTTGAGAACGGATAACGGGCCGGTTGCGAACCGGTAACGTGCGTTTCATCCAAAACTAAAACGCGGGTAGCCGTGAATTATATACAAAACAAGACGTTGCAGGCAAGCAGTATCGGAAAACCCGTCAACATTGCGGTTTGCCGCCTCGCGGCGGGGGGCCGAGGGCGTTACCTGGCCGGTGCCGTCGCAAGGCTGCGGTATCCCATTTGCCGATGGCCAGCAGCTTTGCATCATCGTGCCGCGCTCGATCCGGGTTCGGGCCTCGATAGTGGAATGCGAAAGGGGAGGAAAGGGGAAGGCGGATGGCTGGACATCAGCGCATTCCCGGCAACATCCCCTTCATGCCCTTCATCATCTTCGCCAGGCCGCCGCCCTTCATCATCTTCATCATTTTCTGCATCTGCTCGAATTGCGCGATGAGGCGGTTGACTTCCTGTACCTGCACGCCGGCGCCGGCGGCAATGCGGCGCTTGCGCGAAGCCTTGATCAGGTCCGGCTTGCGACGCTCCAGCGGAGTCATTGAATTGATAATGCCTTCGGTGCGGCGCAACTGTTTTTCCTGCACATCGGGTGCCAGCGAGGCGGCCTGTGTCATCTGCGCGGGCAACTTGTCCATCAGCGCAGACATGCCGCCCATTTTGCGCATCTGTGCCAGTTGCATCTTGAAATCGTCAAAGTCGAAGTCCTTGCCCTTTTTGACCTTGTCCGCAAGTCTTTTCGCCTCGTCCATGTCGACGTTCTTGTGCGCGTCCTCAATCAGCGACAGCACATCGCCCATGCCGAGGATGCGCGAGGCCATGCGGTCGGCATGAAAGGCTTCCAGGCCATCCATTTTTTCCGATACGCCGACCAGCTTGATCGGTTTGCCGGTGATGTGGCGGACCGATAATGCGGCGCCGCCGCGCGAATCGCCGTCAAGCTTGGTCAATACCACGCCGGTGAGTGGCAGGGCTTCGCTGAAGGCTCTGGCAACATTTACCGCGTCCTGGCCTTGCATGGCGTCGACTGTGAACAGGGTCTCGATCGGTTCGATCGCCGCATGAATCGCCTTGATCTCCGCCATCATGGCGGCATCGATGGCAAGGCGGCCCGCGGTATCGACGATCAGCACATCGTGAAAATGCGTTTTTGCCCACTGCTTGGCAGCCAGAGCAATATCGACAGGCTTTTGCGAGATATCGCTGCCGAAAAAATCGACGCCAACCTGCTTGGCAAGGGTGCGCAGCTGCTCGATTGCGGCGGGACGGTAGACGTCGGCGCTGACCAGCAGTACTTTTTTCTTGTGACGGTCCTTGAGTAGCTTCGCAAGCTTGCCGGCGCTGGTGGTTTTGCCCGCACCCTGCAAACCGGCCATCAGGACGATCGCCGGCGGCGTGGTCGCCAGATTGATGGGCAGGGCATTGAGCTGGGGCGCGGCGCCCGATTCGCCACCCATCAACACAATCAGCTCCGCGTGAACGATGCCGATGAGAGCTTGCCCCGGCGTCAGGCTCTGCAGAGCCTCGGCTCCCAATGCCTTCTCTTTCACCTTGGCGACGAAGTCCTTGACCACCGGCAAACCGACGTCGGCTTCCAGCAGGGCCATGCGCACCTCGCGCAGCGCATCCGAAATATTGTCTTCCGTCAGTCGCGACTGACCGCGAAGTTGCTTGACGATACCGGCAAGGCGGTTGGTGAGGCTATCTAGCATGGGGGGTCGTTTCGGGCATCGGATCGAGCGGGCCGTCCGAGCGGTATGGTGTAAACTCAGCCGTCAAAAATTGCGAAAAAACATGTCGAACATCGACCTTAATCTTACCACCGCATTCCTGTACTTCATTGCCGCCCTGAGCGCGTGGGCGGTCCACCTCAAGGCGGGGAGGGTAACGAGTTCGTCGCCTTTGCCGCTGCTTTTGCTGTGGCTGGCGATGCTGGTCCACGCGCTTGCATTGGGCGAAGCCCTGTTTCGCGGCCCAGGGCTCAATATCGGTTTTTCGCACGCCGTCTCCCTCATCATCTGGCTGAGCACGCTGAGCTATGTGTTGTTGGGCAACGACGCGCGCTTGACGCGCCTGGCCGTGCTGTATCTGGCCCCGTTTGCGGTAGTAGCTGCCGCGCTGCCGACGCTGATACCGGCCGAACACGTTGTGATGTATGCCGGCTGGGCGTTTCGGCTGCATCTGGTGGTGGCGATTCTGGCTTATGCCCTGTTCACGGTGGCAGCTTTGCATGCCCTGCTGATGTTGTTTCTGGAAAAACGTCTGCTTGAAGGTGCGCTGCAGGTTGGCGACGAGTCCCTGCCGCCGCTTCTGCGCGTTGAACAATTACTGTTCAAATTGCTGGGCGTCGCCTTCATCCTGCTCTCCGCAACCCTGGTGACAGGAATTTTTTTTTCCGAGGCGTTGTTCAGCAAGGCGTTCCAGGTTACGCACAAAACCGTTTTTGCGCTTCTGTCATGGCTGATCTTTGCCGGTCTGCTGCTTGGTCATTGGCGTGCAGGCTGGCGCGGCAAGGTTGCCGTGCGCTGGACGCTGATCGGTTTTGTGCTGCTGCTGCTGTCCTATGTCGGCAGCAAATTCGTGCTTGAGATCGTGCTCAGGCGCATCTGAACCGCTTTGGCGGGCAAAAAATGACGGATGAGATCCCCTTAAGCTGGCTGTTTGCGGCGCTTGGTGTATTGCTGGCCAGCTCCGGCTTCTTCTCGATGTCCGAGACCTGCATGATGGCCTTGAACCGCTATCGCCTGCGTTTTCTGATCAAGCAGGGCAGCCGCGGCGCGCGGCTGGCTGGCGCGCTCCTTGCCAAGGTTGATGAGTTGCTTTCCTTCATTCTTGCCGGCAACACGGTGATCAATGCGGCGACAACCATCTTGGTCGCGGAAATTTGTCGGCGACTGTTCGGTGGCGGCGAATATGTGCTGGCTATCGCCACAGGCGCGGCGTCGTTTTGCATCCTGATCTTTGCCGAAATCCTGCCGAAGATCCTTGGCGCGCGTTTTTCGGAAAAAATCGCGCTGGCTTCCAGTTATCTGCTGACACCGCTGATCATGGTCACCAAGCCGGTGATGTTCATCATCAATGTGATTGTGCGCGGCATTCTGAAAATCCTGCGCATCAAGCCGGCGGCGGAGGGCGTGCAGCAACTCTCCATGGAGGAATTGCGCACCCTGGTACTGGAGGGGGGGCAGTTCATCCCGAAGAAACACCAGAATATCCTGATGAACCTGTTTGATCTGGAAAACATGTCGGTTGACGACACGATGACGCCGCGGGCGCTGATCGAGGCTGTTGATATCAACGACCGTATCGAAGATATCCGCAATGTCCTGTCGACCTCGCATCACACGCGGCTGGTGGTTTACGAGGGGGATTTGTCGAATGTCGTCGGCATCGTGCATGTGCGCAAGGTGCTGAACGCCTCTCGCAAGGACCCGTTGGAAAAGGAGACGCTGCGCGAGATCATTCGCGAACCTTACTTCATCCCCGAGGGAACGCCATTGCTGCAGCAGCTTACGCACTTCCAGGACTTGCAACGGCGCATGGCGCTGGTGGTCGACGAATACGGTGAAATCCAGGGCCTGGTAACCCTGCAAGACATCCTGGAAGAGATTGTCGGGGAGTTCACCAGCCAGTCGCCGATGAACGCAGGTCTCTATCGCAAACAGGACGACGGCAGCGTGATCGTGGAGGGCTCTTGCCCTTTGCGTGTCCTCAACCGCAAGCTCGGTTTCAACTTTCCGCTCGACGGCCCCAAGACCATGAATGGGTTGCTGACCGAGCATCTGGAAGATATTCCGGAGCCTGGCGTATCCGTGAAGATCGACGATTACCCGATCGAAATCCTGCAGGTGCATGACAAGATGGTGAAATCGGTGCGACTGGCGTTGCCGGATGCGTCGCTTAAATCACACGCTGCCTGAATGTCTGTCAGTGAAAAATGTGCCGGTATTGCCTTGAGAGCCAGCAATCAAGTGGATGAAACGAATAGTGTGCGCCAACATATTGATTGGGCGGGTGCGCCCCATCTCGATTTCAAACACGGCCGGACAAATGACCGTCCCGTTGCGGGAGCAACCTTGCATCCCAAGGTCTAACGCCCCGGTTTCATTTGACGTTTTCCCGAAAAATCTGGATAATGCCGGGTTCCGTGGAGAGGTGGCCGAGTGGTTAATGGCAGCAGACTGTAAATCTGCCCTCTTACGAGTACGCTGGTTCGAATCCAGCCCTCTCCACCAGGGTTTCACGGGCAGGTGAAGCAGTCGAATCGGTATTGAATTTGCGCGGGTGTAGCTCAATGGTAGAGCAGAAGCCTTCCAAGCTTACGACGAGGGTTCGATTCCCTTCACCCGCTCCAGGATGCATGGATTTGCGATCCGGTTGGTCGTCAATATCCGGTACACAGCTCTTGTAGCTCAGTGGTAGAGCACTCCCTTGGTAAGGGAGAGGCCACGCGTTCAATCCGCGTCAAGAGCACCATCTTTGCAGGCGTAATGCGGCAGGTTTGCAATACGGTTGTGATTTAGCTGGCTTGTTAAATTCAGAGATTAACGAGAACGAGGAATAAGTAATGGCAAAAGGCAAATTTGAGCGTACCAAGCCGCACGTGAACGTGGGGACGATTGGGCACGTTGATCACGGCAAGACGACGCTGACGGCGGCGATCAC